>Ga0247735_1000002_pt1 | contig 754873 bp, 655 predicted proteins | sample UWRJL178409R2_FD_180934 | JGI IMG/M metagenome (GOLD analysis project Ga0247735, IMG submission 180934) | Plant litter microbial communities from Arlington Agricultural Research Station in Wisconsin, United States - UWRJ-L178-409R-2 | ecosystem: Environmental > Terrestrial > Plant litter >... | reverse complement strand
ATTCTCTTACATTATCCGCTTCTCTCGAGCTTCGCTGTTAACACTCATCTCCCCTTTGCAGATTCGATGCTGTTACGCTGCATAATTTATTCTCTATCTCTTTTAAGAACTTGTTCGGTCGTCTGTCTCAGACTTCCTTTATGTTGTCGGTTATTGCAACCTAAACTTTCAATTTGTTTTAGTTAAGAATTGCTCTTAACTTTTTAACGTTATTTTCGAAACCGTTTCCGATTTTTCCTCCCTCGTTTTGGGATTGCAAAGGTAGAAACCTTTTCTGAATTTGCAAACTTTATTTTTTTATTTTTTCAAGCTGCTTTTTTCAACGTACAAACCGCAAATCGTCTCCTCTTTAGCGGGCTGCAAAGGTAGTAACCTTTGTTGATTTTGCAAACTTTATTTTTTAATATTTTAAAGCTGCTTTTTCAATGTACAACCGCAATTTTGTTTCCTCTTTTGCGGGCTGCAAAGGTAGTAACCTTTGTTGATTTTGCAAACTTTATTTTCAAATAAATGCTGTGCTATACTTTCAGAGAACGTTCCGCTATTTCGTTTGCGGGCTGCAAAGGTACGTACAAATTTCACTTACGCAAATGGTTTGATTGTTTTATTGATAGTGTAATTGTAACACACAGTAAATGAGGGTGAAAAATTTGCATTTAATTTGATTAAACTGCCTGAATTAGAGCTTTAGTGTGTATTTGGGCTGTTTATTATATATGAAAGTATTTTATAATAGTTTTTTGTTTTGAGCTGGTTTACCAGGTTTATGCTTGTTTTGGGCGCAATAATGGGTTAAAACTCATTATTACCTAAACAACCTGTTATTGGGAGATCCATGTGCATTGAAGTCTATTTAATATATAAGCAAATTTCACTCGGTTCTCTAATGTTTAGTGCACTATTATAATCATCCGCCCGCTCATTGCCGCGGAGGGCTACTTCTTTTGTCTTGAAACAAAAGAAGTAGAATCACGCGCAAAAGCTAAGCCGGCATTCCCGCCATACACCCGGCCCGCCCGTTCTGACCCTTTGCCCACGCCTTCGGAGATCAGAGTAATCAGGAAAACCTTCCGAATCCTGGTTCGGAACCGCGTTAAGGATTGCAGCGGATACCGGCCCGGCGCCTAAGGCCTGAAGGCGTATGAGCGAAAAGCCTGGGCCGAAGGTAAAGCCTATATTATATATAGTATATCATCAAACAAATCCTTCCTTTCGGTATGGCCTTCATTACCGCTCCCTGCTTAGATACATGATATAATATATACAGCGAACCTTTGCTGCTCTCCGCATAAAAACCCACCTGATATAACCCTACCTATATATACTATATAATATAAGGCGCACTTTTACCAGCCAACCTCATAAAACGCCACCTTATATATACTATATGAATATATACATCCGTTCCTCCAAACTATTCGGATAACACTACCTGTTATATAATAATGCGTGCTGGGTGTAAAAGCAACCGCATAAACAAAGGGCCGGTTATCCGTATACACATAATATATAAACCGTAAGCATAACTATATTATACAAGCCCCACACTACCCGGCTGCCAACAACGTTAAAAGATGTTAAATACGTACACTATATATATATAGTGCGGAATTGGCATCATATATTCGTCCACTAAATAAATAATTGACTGATTTATAATATTCAACTATCTTTGCAAAATGTTTAAAAAACAACTACTCATATTTTCGGGCGTAATGTTTATGCTAATTATTACGCTTGGCAGTTGTAAAAGCAAATACGATAAGCTAAAAGCGAGTAACGATAACGCTAAAAAATACCAGGAGGCTGTTAAGTACTATAATAAAAAGGACTATACCAAAGCGTTGGGTTTGTTTGAAGATCTGGTGCCGCGTTACCGTGGCCGCGATGAAGCGCAGGACCTTTTTTATTACTATGCTTATACCAACTACAGGCTTAAGGATTATACATCGGCAAGGTTTCACTTTAAAACTTTTGCTGATACTTACCCATCGAGCCCAAGAGCTGAGGAATGCCGCTTTATTGCTGCTTACTGCTTTTACCTGGATTCGCCTATCTATTCGTTAGATCAGGAGAACACCACTAAGGCGATTGAATCTTTACAGTTGTTTATTAACCTTTACCCTAAGAGTGACCGTGTTACTGAGGCAAGCAAACTGATACAGAACCTGCGCGATAAGCTGGAGCAAAAATCGTACGCCGATTCGAAACTGTATTTAACAATAGGCGATTACCAATCGGCAGTTATTGCATTTGGCAACACCCTGCGCGATTACCCGGACACTAAATATGCTGAAGAGTTAGAGTTTTTAACTATACAGGCACAATATGAGTTTGCTAAAGTAAGCTCGGAGCGTAAACAGCCCGAACGTTTTGAACAAGCAATAAGCTTCGCAGATCAGTTTACCGAAAAGTATCCGCAAAGCAAGTTTTTGAAAGAGGCTGCCAATTATAAGAAAAACAGCCAGCAGGGCATTCAAAGTGCAAATAAAATATTGGCCGAAGCTACTGCAAATATGAAGCTTGCCCAAAAAATAGCTAAAAAGGATACAAGCAACACAGCACAACCACCGTCAATTAAAGACAGGAATAATCAGAAAATACCATATTAATAATAGATAAAAGACATGAACGTTAACAACCCAACTAACAAGCCAGCTGTAGCCAGCAGCACAGTTACCCGTGACCTGCGTGAACTGGATGTGAAAACCGACAATATATATGAGTCGTTGGTAATTATGTCAAAAAGGGCAAACCAGATATCAAACAATATAAAAGAAGAGCTGCACCAAAAACTTTCTGAATTTGCATCAGCAAATGATAATCTGGAAGAGGTTTTTGAAAACCGCGAGCAGATTGAGATATCTAAATACTACGAAAAATTACCTAAACCTACTTTGGTAGCTGTACAGGAATTTTTAGATAACAAGATCTACTACCGCAACCCGGCTAAAGAAGCAAGGGAACTGTAAGCGCTGCGCTTAATTCAAAATACTAAAGTCAAAATTCAAAAGTTAGGTGTTGTCCGCTTTTGAATTTTGACTTTTTATTTTTTACTTTAACACGATGCTGGAGAATAAAAAGATAATTTTAGGGGTTTGCGGGAGTATTGCAGCTTATAAATCGGCCACATTGGTACGCTTATTAATTAAGGCCGGTGCCGATGTACAGGTGGTGATGACACCCGATGCTACCAATTTTATTACGCCGCTTACCCTCTCTACCTTATCAAAAAGGCCGGTTTACTCCGAATACTTTAAACCCGAAACGGGCGAATGGAACAATCACGTTGAGCTGGGCCTTTGGGCCGATGCCGTAATTATTGCGCCGGTAAGCGCCAATACCATGGCTAAAATGGCAGGCGGTTTGGTTGATAACCTGCTTACTGCCGTGTACCTATCTGCCAAATGCCCGGTATATTTTGCCCCGGCTATGGATCTGGATATGTGGAAACACGAAACCACGCAGCATAACATCGCCGCCCTTCAATCTTTCGAAAACATTTTGATTCCTCCGGGGAATGGCGAGTTGGCCAGTGGTTTGCATGGCGAAGGCCGAATGGCTGAGCCGGAAGAAATAGTAGCATTCCTGACGGATGATATTAAAAAGAAGCTACCCTTATTTGGTCAAAACATGCTGGTTACTGCAGGCCCTACCTATGAGGCTATTGATCCGGTGCGTTTTATTGGTAACCATTCCTCAGGCAAAATGGGGTTCGCTTTGGCGGATGAACTGGCTTCGCTTGGGGCTGATGTTACTTTAATTGCCGGGCCAACTGCGCAACAAAGTATATTTAAAAGCATAAAACGCATTGATGTGGTAAGCGCCGCAGACATGCTGAACGCCTGCCTGGCCAATTTTGATAAAGCCAATGCCTGCGTGATGTGTGCTGCCGTAGCCGATTATACCCCGATTACTGTAGCAACGCAAAAAATAAAGAAGCATGATGATAGCCTGAGCATCGAGCTGAAGAAAACCACCGACATATTAAAAACCCTTGGCCAGCAAAAACATACAGGGCAGCTACTGGTTGGTTTTGCTTTAGAAACCGAAAACGAAGAACAATACGCGATTGATAAGCTTAAAAAGAAAAACCTTGATCTAATTGTGTTAAATTCGTTAAACGATGCCGGCGCCGGTTTTAAAAACGATACCAATAAGGTAACTTTGATAGACCGTAACCTGCAAAAAACCACCTTTGAATTAAAGAACAAAACCGAGGTGGCGCGTGATATTTGCTTTAGAGTTATTGAACTGCTAAAAAAATGAAGAGATACCTAACCTTTGCCGTGTTATTTTTTACCTGCATAGCCACACAGGCACAGGATTTGAATGCACGTGTAAAAGTGGTAGCACCCAAAATACAGGTAACCAACAAGCGCGCCCTGCAAACGTTGGAAACCGCCATGAAGGATTTTTTAAACGGCCGCAAATGGAGCGCTGACGATATTGCCCCCAACGAACGTATAGATTGCAACTTTGTGCTCAACATTACCGCATGGGATGGCAGCAGTAACTTTAGCGGCGAACTGCAGGTACAGTCGTCACGACCGGTCTATAACTCTACTTACAGCACTACCCTGCTTAATATTAACGATAAGGATTTTGATTTTACCTATAGCGAAGGCCAAACCATTGACTATAGCGATCAGAATTTTCAGAGCAACCTAAGTTCGGTAATGGCGTTTTACGCTTATATTATTGTGGGGATGGATTATGATTCGTTCTCTAAATATGGCGGAACGCAGTATTTCCTGAACGCGCAAACCATCTCTATAAACGCGCAAACCACCTCTTTTAAAGGCTGGAAAGCATTTGATAATAACCTTAACCGTTATTGGCTGGTAGAGAACCTGAACAATAAGATCTACAACAACCTGCGCGAGTTTATCTACAACTATCACCGCAACGGGCTCGATATTATGGCCGATAACCCTGCCAAAGGCCGCAAATACATAAGCAGCATACTGCCGGTACTGAATCAGGTTGACCGTAAGCGCTTAGGATCGTACTTCCCGCTGGCGTTTTTTACAGCCAAGAATAACGAGTTGGTATCCATCTTCAGCAATGCATCGCCACAGGATAAGATAGCAGCCATGAATATTCTTTCGCTGGCCGACCCTGCAAATGGTGGTAAATACCAGGCTTTAAAGGGAAAATAGATTTCAAAAATCCCAAATCCTAAGCGCTCAATTCTAAATAGTGTTTGCACTTCTCAGAATTTTCCGGTCGATATAAAAAGTACCGAAAGGGATAATACAGGCCAGCAGTACTTTGGTTGTAGTTTTGAACTGCCATTTTTGCTCTATCCCCACACTTACGGTATTCACAATAAACAGCAGGAACAATGCGCCATGTACCGGCCCCATGGCTTTTACCATAGCCGGATCATGCCCGATGTATTTAAGAGGCACCGCTATAAAGATCAGCACCAATAGCGAGACCCCTTCTAAAAAACCAATAATGCGCAGGCGGCCAATATTTGTGGAAAGTAGTTGTTTCATAAAGTAAAAATTAAAAAGACCGTAAATAAGGGCGCTGCGCCAAAGGCGAAAACGGCCACGGGATAGCGATGAATATCACCAGCAACGCTACGCCGAACCAGACCAGCATGGTCTTGAATTTATCCCTGTCAGTTACTTTACGTTTGGCCATTGCCGAGCCGATGGTGATGATAACGATAGCCGATACCATCAACAGCAAATGCAGCACACCAAAAAAAAAGGGTTGGGTTATCTGTCCGTTAGTACCAGTTGCGTGCAGGGAGAACCTTGCATTGGGGCTCTGCGTGTACAGTACAATACCCAGCATTAGCTGAATATGCGCGGTTGTTGCCGTCCAATGCCTCAGGGAATCGTCGCCTTTTGTAAAAGGTAGTTTTTGGGTATACTTGGTATAAGATCGATAAATGGAATAAAGCAAAGTGCCCAACACCGCCCATCTAACTATCGAATGAAAAAATAACAGCGTGTTTAACATCATTATAAAATATTAAGCTACAAATATATTAAAACATACCAATTGGTATTTTTTAATTCAAAAAAATATATTAGCCTAATTGTTTAAGGTAGTTTTTTAGCTCGTGCAGATAAATATTGTAACAAGATGAGCCCATAGCCTTCCCCATATTACGGATGCCGCTATAGCCGGCAACCACAAAGCAAGCCACGTATTCGGCATTTACATCGGCCCGGATCTCCCCAGAAATTTTACCCTGGTTAATGCTTTCTTTTATCGCATCCTGCCACTGGTCGGTAAGTTTTAAAAGAGCTTGTTTAAAATCCTCGTTCAGGGGTGACATCTCTTCTATCAAATTCACCGCGGGGCAACCATACTTCGCTCTCAGGAACGGCACCTTCAATAATACTACCCGCATCATTTCGTGGATATCATTGATGGGGCTTTTTGCATCCAACAGGGGCGTTACCAAACTGGCATACATACCGGGGAAGATGATCTCGTTGATCATGGCCAGCCCCATCTCGTCTTTATTTTTAAAATGGTAAAAAAACGCGCCCTTGGTAACCTGTGTTGTGGCCAAAATATTATCAATACTCGTAGCCTGGTATCCCTGCTTATAAATAAGCTCGAAGGACTTGGTCAGGATCATGGTGCGTGTATTGGCAGCTTTAGACATTCTTTTAAATACTAATTAGTATGTAATGCAAACATACTGGTTAGTTAAGTAGCTTCCTAATTTTATTTTCCAGATAGCCCATTTCATTAAAATTTAAACCTTGCCTCTGCGTTTTATCAACCATTAGCTATCTTTACTCTTTTTAAGCGAAAAACTATTTATGACTAAACGGTGGGTACTAAAAGATGCGGCAGATACGGTTACGGTACAGGAACTGGCTGCGGATCTTAACATCAATTCCGTTTTATCTACCCTACTGGTTCGCAGAGGTGTTAATACTTTTGATGAAGCTAAATACTTTTTCCGCCCAAGTCACCTGCACCTGCACGATCCTTTCCTGATGCAGGATATGGAGAAAGCCATCACCCGTATTGAGCAAGCCATCGCCGGCAACGAAAAGATATTGGCTTATGGCGATTACGATGTGGACGGCACCACTGCGGTAGCACTGGTTTACAGCTTTTTCAACAAGCTTTACAAAAATATTGAATATTATATTCCTGACAGGTACAAAGAAGGATACGGCATCTCCACTATTGGTATAGATTACGCGAAGACAAATGATTTCTCGCTTATTATCGCGCTGGATTGCGGTATAAAATCAGTCGACAAGATAGCATACGCCAATACTTTGGGGGTAGACTTTATCATCTGCGACCACCACTTGCCGGGAGATGAATTACCTGCAGCTATAGCCGTACTCGATCCAAAACGTGCCGATTGCGCTTATCCGTATAAAGAACTTTCGGGATGTGGAATTGGTTTAAAGCTAATCCAGGCCTGGTCAGAAAAACACGACCTGCCCTTTGATGGCGTAGCAGAATACTTCGATCTGGCAGCCATCAGCATAGCCTGCGATATTGTACACATCACCGGCGAAAACCGCGTGCTGGCACATCTTGGGCTTCAAAAGATAAATGAAAACCCGTGCATAGGTGTTAAAACCCTGATGCAGGTTGCAGGCCGCACGGGTACTTATACCATAAGCGATGTAGTATTTTCATTAGGGCCGCGTATTAACGCTGCCGGCCGTATTGATGATGCCAAGCATGCTGTTGAGCTTTTAATAGCATGCCATGAAGATGCCGCCAAAGAAAAAGGCGACATGATTAACATTCGCAATACCGAACGCAAAGGCCACGACCTGCAAATTACCGATGAGGCTTTGGGCATGATAGATAACGACGAGGTGATGATAGCCCGTAAATCAACCGTGGTGTTTAACGAGAATTGGCACAAAGGCGTTATCGGCATTGTAGCATCGCGCCTTACCGAAAAATATTATCGCCCAACTGTGGTACTTACCCGCTCGAACGGGCATGTGGCAGGTTCGGCACGTTCTGTTTTAGGGTACGATCTTTACGAGGCGCTGTGTGGCTGCAGCGATCTGCTGATACAATTTGGCGGGCACAAATACGCGGCAGGCTTAACTATGGAGCCCGAGAATGTACCGGCCTTTATCCAAAAATTTGAAGAGGTAGTTAGCGCCACCATTACCGACGAGCAGCTAATACAACAGGTAAGCATTGATGCCGAGATAGAATTAAAGGATATCGATGCCAAATTTTTCAGGATATTGAGCCAGTTTGCCCCTTTCGGGCCTGAGAACATGTCGCCGGTATTCCTCAGCAAAAATGTGTATGTTAGCGGTAATGCCGGTTTGGTGGGTGGTAACCATGTTAAGATGTTTATTATGCAACCGGGCTCGGCAGCGTTTAGCTGCATAGCTTTTAACCAGGCCGAACTGTTGCCTCAATTAAAACCGGGCATACCATTTGACGTTTGTTATACCATTGAAGAAAACGTATGGCGCGAACAGCGTACCATACAAATAAATATAAAAGCAATACGCATTTAAGTAAAAGTCAAAATTAAAAAGTCAAAAGTGATAAGCTTAGACTTTAAACCATTTTGAATTTTAACTTTTGAATTATGAATTAATGATATTACGGGCAGAAAATTTAGTAAAAAAATATAAGCAGCGTACCGTTGTAAACGATGTAACGTTCAATGTGGCGCAGGGCGAGATTGTGGGTTTACTTGGCCCGAACGGTGCCGGTAAAACTACATCCTTCTATATGATTGTAGGTTTGATAAAACCCAATGAAGGCAAAATATTTTTAGAAGACGAGGATATAACCGGCGACCCAATGTACCGCCGGGCGCAAAAAGGAATTGGCTACCTGGCCCAGGAAGCATCGGTTTTCCGTAAGCTTTCTGTTGAAGACAATATAAAAGCTGTACTTGAAATGGGTAAAATGCCAAAAGATAAGCAACAGGATAAACTGGAAGAACTGATAGATGAGTTTAGTTTGCACAAAGTACGCCGTAATCGTGGCGACCTGCTATCGGGTGGTGAACGCCGCCGTACCGAGATTGCCCGCGCCCTTGCTGCCGAACCAAACTTCATTTTGCTGGATGAGCCCTTTGCCGGGGTTGACCCTATTGCGGTTGAGGAGATCCAGGCGATGGTTGCCAAACTAAGGCACCGTAACATTGGCATCTTGATTACCGACCATAACGTTCAGGAAACCCTGTCTATCACCGATCGGGCCTACCTGCTTTTTGAAGGCAAGATCCTGGAATCGGGCGTACCCGAGGTGCTGGCCGAGAACGAAATGGTACGTAAAGTTTACCTGGGTGCCAACTTTGTATTGAAAAGAAAAACATTTCCGCAATAATTATATATTTGATAATCAATACGTTCAAAATATCAACAGTGTTCACGGCAGTGAACGTGAACACTATGAACTATCAAAATAACTATAAGCCTAACGTATGACCATATTTAACTCTGTATTTACCTGGTTTATGAAAAAGCGTATCCACCAGATAGAGCTTTTTATGAAATACCCCAACGAGGTACAAGAGGAATGGTTTGAGCAATTGGTTGCCGGCGCCGAAAATACTGAGTGGGGCAAATTATACGGTTACAAGAGCATCGAGAACCTCGCCCAGTTTAAAGAGCGGATACCTATTCAAAACTATGATACGTTAAAACCCTACATCGAGCGGATGCTGAAAGGCGAGCAAAATGTGCTGTGGCCTTCAGAGATCCGTTGGTTTGCCAAATCATCCGGCACCACCAGCGACAGAAGCAAATTCATCCCCGTTAGCGAAGAATCCTTAGAGGAGTGCCACTTTAAAGGCGGTAAAGATATGCTTACGCTGTACTTTAATAACAGGCCAAACGCGCGCATTTTTACGGGTAAGAGCTTAACATTAGGCGGCAGCCATCAGGTTGGTCAGCTTAACGCCGATACTTTTTTTGGTGACCTATCTGCCGTAATCATGAAAAACCTGCCTCTTTGGGCCGAGTTTTACCGTACCCCGCACCTGGATATTGCCTTACTGGAGAACTTTGAGGAAAAAATTGAGAAGATGGCCTATGCTACCAAAGATGTAAACGTAACCAGCATTAGCGGTGTACCTACCTGGAATATCCTGCTGTTTAAACGTATCCTGGAAATAACCGGCAAAAAAAACCTGCTGGAAGTGTGGCCAAACCTGGAGCTTTACTTCCACGGGGCGGTAAACTTCACCCCCTACCGCGAACAGTTCAAAAAGCTGATCCCGAACGATGACATGTATTATCTGGAAACCTACAACGCATCCGAAGGTTTTTTTGGGATACAGGACACTGAGGAACCCGGCGACATGCTGCTAATGCTCGACTATGGCATCTTTTACGAATTTTTACCCTTAGAAAACCTGCACGACGAAAACCCTGAAACGCTTACGCTTGACGAGGTAGAACTGAACAAAAATTACGCGTTAATCATCACTACAAACGCAGGCCTTTGGCGTTATATGATAGGCGATACCATTCGCTTTAGTTCGCTGTCGCCTTTCCGCATTCAGATAACAGGCCGCACCAAACATTTTATTAATGCTTTTGGTGAGGAACTGATCATTGATAATGCCGAACGGGCTTTGGCCGAGGCTTGCTCACAAACAGGCGCCATTATCCGTGATTATACCGCCGCCCCCATTTATTTTAATGATAAAGAGTGCGGTGCGCATGAATGGCTGATAGAGTTTGAAAAACACCCGGCAGAATTTGACCGTTTTGTTGACCTGCTGGATGAAACCTTGCGCCGGGTAAACTCCGATTACGACGCCAAACGTTTTAAAGATATGGCGCTCCGCCGCCCGCAGGTTAAGATTGTTGCCCCAAACACATTCTTTAACTGGATGAAAGGGAAAGGCAAAATTGGCGGACAACATAAAGTACCCCGCCTGGCCAATAACCGCGAGTATGTAGATTCTATTTTGAAGATGACGGAATTGATAATAAATTAATTCACAATAACTTAACACAAACTTAATCCCCCTTTCTGTATCACACAGACACTTATAGCCGTAATAGCTTTATTAAATTAATCGAAATGAAAAAAGTATTACTGTTTGTGGCTATAGTAGCCTGCCTTGTATCTTGTAAAAAGGATAGGAAAAAAGTTATTATTGATGACCGGGGTGTAGTTTTCGGCACCTGGGAATTAAGGGCTGTGCAAGGTGGTTGGGGCCAGCCCCAAATCTTTACCAAAGGCAATGGTAACAAATTCACCTTTAAGCCCGACAGCACTTATATTAAGTACGCTGATAATGCTATTGAAAAGCAGGGTAAATTTTCCATTCGTTTTATCGGTGAAGAAAAAGGTATGAGATACGGCACCATTACCCTCACCGATCCGGCGTATACAGATGCGTTCAGTTTCAAACTCGACACCATTGTTGTGGGTACTTCAGCTGCTGATGGCCCTACATATCAATACGTGAGGGTAAAGTAACAACATTCCAATCCCTTATCGTCGCCCGGATCACCCCCGGGTGACGATTATTATAAGATTTCCGGCCCTCTCCCTTTTAAAGCTTCGTATATCTTAACCGCTTCTATAGCCTCTTTTACATCATGCACACGCAAAATATTCGCGCCTTTCATCAGGGCAATGGTGTTTAGCGCGGTAGTGCCATTAAGGGCCTGGTCGGTGGTGGTACCTAATAAACCATAAATCATTTTTTTGCGGGAGATGCCGGCCAATATTGGTAATTGCAGCCGGTCGAACTCATTCATCCTATTCATTAGCGCATAGCTATGCTCGGGCTTTTTGGCAAAGCCGAAACCGGGGTCAAGTATGATATCATGCACACCCATTTGCTTTAGCTGATAGATCTTCTGTACAAAATAATCAAACACCTCGGCAAATACATCCTCATAATGAGCCAGTTGCTGCATCGTTTGCGGGTTGCCTTTCATGTGCATTAAAATATATGGTACCTGTAAACGGGCAACCGTGGTAAACATATTTTCATCCAACCCGCCACCGGAGATATCATTGATGATATGCGCACCCGCTTTTACAGCCGCTTCAGCAACACCGGCGCGGAAGGTGTCGATAGAAATAATGGCCTCCGGATGGTTTGCAACAATCGCTTCAACAGCAGGTAGCAGCCGGTCGGTTTCTTCCTGTTCGGAGATATCCGCAGCGCCCGGGCGCGACGAATAGGCGCCCAAATCGAGGAAAATAGCGCCCTCAGTTAGCATTTTTTCGGCCTTCAAACGTACCTGTTCGACTTCTGTTGTCCTGCTATTGGCATAAAACGAATCCGGCGTGATATTGATGATGCCCATCACTTTTGGGGTGGTCAGATCTATCAATTTACCACCGGCATTTATGGTTACCTTTTTCTGAAAAAATGTATCTTTAGCCACTTTGATAGTTGAAATGTTGTGAGGTTGAAACGTTGTAAAGTTAAAGTACTTTATACAAAACCTTTCCCTCTATTTACTAATAACATTTCAACCTTCAAACATTCCAACATTACAACAAAACAGTGAGCAACACAGCAGAAGAATACGAGGCGGTAATAAATGTTTGCAAAGGGCTTTTCATCAAAAAAACCCGCGATTATGGCACAGCGTGGCGTATACTACGGATAGAATCAATCACCGACCAGATCTTTATCAAGGCCCAGCGTATCCGTACGCTTGAGGAAAAACAGGTATCAAAGGTTGGTGAAGATATTACCGGCGAATATATTGGTATTGTAAATTATTGCGTTATTGCCATGATGCAGCTGGATTGCAGCCCCGACACGCCTACCGAACTGAATCCCGACGATGTGGAAATGTTATTTGACGGCAAAGTTAACGAAACCAAAGAACTGATGTTCGCCAAAAACCACGACTACGGCGAGGCCTGGCGCGATATGCGTATCAGCTCGTTAACGGACCTGATACTGATGAAGTTGCTTCGGGTTAAGCAAATAGAAGATAACAAAGGCCAAACCCTGGCATCCGAAGGGGTAAAAGCCAACTACCAGGATATGCTGAATTACGCGGTGTTCGCGCTGATAAAATTGGGAGTAAAATAATGAAAAATGGTTTAGTTTGGTTTTGCAGGATAGCCGTTGGCTTATTGTTCATTTTTTCGGGACTGATAAAAGCAAACGACCCGCTTGGTTTCTCTTATAAACTGGAAGAGTACTTCGAGGTTTTCCATATTACCTGGCTAAATGGCTTTGCTTTAAGCATGGCTATTATACTTTGCGCATTAGAAATGATACTGGGCTTTGCCCTGCTTTTAGGCACCCGTGCTGTAAAAGTAGTTTGGGGCTTATTGCTGCTCATCATCTTTTTTGCATTCCTTACGTTTTACTCGGCTTACTTTAAAGTGGTACAAACCTGCGGCTGTTTTGGTGACGCTATTCCGCTTACACCGTGGCAGTCGTTCGGTAAAGACATGGTGTTGCTGCTGCTTGTACTCGTGCTTTATGTAAACCGCAAAAGCATCAAATCGTTATCCAACACTAAAACCGGCGACAAACTGCTTATAGGTGCAACTGTTGTTTCTATAGGTTTCGGCCTTTATACTTACAACTTTTTACCCGTGGTTGATTTTCTTCCGTACAAAATTGGCGCAAACATCCTGCAGGAGATGAAAACCCCGCCGGGCGCTGTACCTGATGAGTTTGAGGTTACCTACAACCTTAAAAACAAAAAAACAAAAGCAACCAAAACCATGACCGATAAGGAATACATCAAATCGGGCATATGGAAGGATACCAATTGGGAAGTACAAGGCAACCCCGAAAGCAGACTTATTAAAAAAGGGTTCGAACCAAAAATACGCGACCTGAATATACAGGATGCACAAGGCAATAATTATAATGAAGAACTGCTAAGCAACCCGTTTTACAGTTTGGTTATTGTGGCTTACGATCTTGCACATACTAATGAAGATGCTGTTAACCGTATCAATGCGCTGGCTATTAACCTTACCCAAAACTATAATACACGCACTATATTTTTAACATCAAACGCGCCCGATCAGGCGCAGCAATTCGCTAAAGAGCATAAACTGGTAAGCGAATTATTTTATGCCGATGGCGTACCGCTTAAAACTATGGTACGTTCAAACCCGGGTATTATATTATTAAAGAATGGCACCGTGGTAAACAAATGGCATTTTCATAACATGCCCAAGTACGACGACCTTGTTAAAAACTATCTGAGCAAACAATAATGGGCCTGATATTTTTAGTTGGATTTATGGGCTGCGGCAAAACCACCATGGGCCGCAAATTAGCTACCGCCTTAGGTTACGAATTTTTAGATCTCGACCACGCCTTAGAAGCACATGCCGGCATGCCCATTCCCGAATATTTCGCAGCCCATGGCGAGGATGAATTCCGCAAGCTGGAATCGAGTATATTAAAAGAAACAGACTATCCCGAAAACGCGATTGTATCTACAGGCGGCGGGCTGCCTTGTTTTTTCGACAATATGAGTTGGATGAACGCGCATGGCCAATCCGTTTATATGAAGCTTACGCCTAAAGCATTGGCATCCCGCTTAGAGCATGCCAAAACGCCCCGCCCGGTATTACAAGGTAAAAAAGGGGATGAACTGGTTGCCTTTATTGAAAGCAAACTTGCCGAGCGTGAGCCTTTTTACAGCCAGGCATCGGTAACAGCCGAAAGCTTTGTTGACCTTACGCCCGAAAACATCCTTCGGCTGCTTAACCTGCAACAATAAGCCATATGAAGTTTGCCGGAAGCCTATTATTTTTCATGCTGCTTCTGGGCAATCTTTTAAAAGCGCAGGATATTACCAAAGCAAATAGCTATCCCGAACAAGTTGGCGAAATTGCATTCAACCCCAAAACAGATAAAGCAAATTTTGAGCTTTGCGATAATGGCTGGACTTACGAATACTACGGCCCGGGCACTACTTATAAGGGAAGTGCAAAAGCTCTTAAGTCGCACTTGCTAACACACTACAGGTACAAACCCGCTTATAAAAATATTACGGGCTACGTAACCATACGTTTCCTGGTAAGTTGCAAAGCACAAACAGACCGCTTCCGGGTATTTCAGCTTGATGACAATTATCAAAAAACAAACTTTGACGCAGGCTTTATAACACACTTAACTACACTTTGCAAATCGTTAGATAAATGGGTGGCGGGCAGCTTTAATGGCAAACCGGTTAACACCTATTACTACATTAATTTTAAGATGCTTAACGGCAGGATAAAGGAGATAACGCCATGAGGCGCCTGATCGTGATATTTCTCTGCTTTTTGCCTTGCATGCTAAAAGCGCAAACCAACTGCGACCTATATACAGACCAGGCACATAAAACCGCTTGCCAGCTATACTGGAAAGCGATAGGATATAACCAGGGGTCAAACCGGTCGCAGGAGTTGTTTCAGCAATCCTTAAAGGCATGCCCAACCTTCGGGCCTTCGTTGCATGAAATGTCCGTACCGTATTTAAAGCGGGGCGATTTTTACAACTGGAAACAACTGATGGACCGCGCCGTAAAAGCCGACCCTATATGGCTGAGCGACCGCGGCTGGTGCCTATTTAAGTTTTTACGCGATTATAAAAACTCTTTTAACGACCTGAAACGCCTGTACGATATTAATAAAGGCCGGCCGGGTTACTCGGGCGATGGCGATTACGATCTGCGTATTGTAATGGCCCTTAATCAAAGGCAAATGGGGAACTATAGCGCAGCTTTAGCTTATTTTAAAGAGTGTATGGCCGATAACGAAAAAAAGAATGGGGTGGGTTTATTTGATTACCTGCATCTGGGTGTAACCCGTATGATGGCCAAAGATTACAAAGGCGCAATTGCCGACCTGAACCGCGAAACTAAAAAATATGAAAAACTGGCGGATACTTATTACTATTTAGGTTTATGCTATAAAAAACTCGGGCAACGTAAAAACGCTTTTAACAGCTTCACCAAAGCCTATTCACTGTTCACCAAAAAAGGTTATCACCGTAACGATCCATATTGCGAGGAACCAGACCAGGTGTATTTACGTGATATTGAGTTGGAATTAAAGAAGTTTGGTAAATAATTCTACCTCAAATAAACCGCATCTTCCTGTCCTGCTACATCCAGCACAACGTCAACATGCTCTTTAATAACGGTTGACAGGGCTATACCGGCATAATCGGTAGTTACCGGGAAGTTCTTGTGGTTACGGTCTATGAGCACAACGGTGCGCAGTTTCTTCAAAGGCACATCCAAAAATACACCGAAACCATAGGCAAGGGTTTTGCCGCTGTTCAGCACATCATCTACCAAAACAATCACCTTATTGCTGCAATCCTGCACATCAAAATCTATCTTGGCGTGTAACTGACTGCTTTGCTTATCCAACTCAATAGTTAGTAATCGGCTGGTAAACGGGGCTATTTTATCTAAAATGGTCTTTAACCTTTCGGCTACATGGTTGCCGCGCGGAAGGATCCCCGCAATCAGGATCTCCTTCTCATCAAAATTATCTTCCAATATCTGGTAAGCAATACGGTCAATCTTTTGCTGTATTTGCTGCTGGTTTAATATCAGGATCTTTTTATCAGACATGGCATCAGGGCTGTTTATACACCAAATATAGCATTAATGATAATTACAGGTTTTAATTTTTGTTATTTATCATATCAATAGCCGCCTGCAGCATGGTATCCTTATCATTTATAAGATCGGCCGCCAGCGGGTGTACTACCTTATCAACCTTAACACCTTTGCGCTGCGCATGTGTGCCATCAGGGTAAAAAATGGCGTTTCCTGTAAAGTAAAACTCATACACGCCGGGCAGCATCAACATTTTCTCATCACCATCCGCGCCGGCAGATTGCTCGCCAATAGTGACACTTTGCGGGAATATCCTTTGCAACAACATTGTATTGTATTCGCTAAGACTTAGCGTTTGCCCGTTGGTAATAATAACCACCTTACCGTCGTATGGAAAATGACCGGGCTGGATACCGGGCGGGCGATAAGTGGTAGAATCAGTATCTAATACATAGTTGCTAAAATTGGTAATATCCGCCTTATAATACTGTGCTGGGTACTGGTTATTCTGACCAAACTTTTTATATACGTAATTTAAAAAACCACCCCAATGCGGATAACCCCGCATATCAAATATGATCCCTTTGCCTTTGGCTGCGATGTTAAAAACAGAATCCATCCCTTCAGCAAACCTTGCATTCGGTATGCTGTTTGTAAAGCGTGTGGCATCCTCTATTTTAAAGCGTACAATACCCGGGCTTACATAATCGGTTTCGGTACCGCTGTATTCCGGCTTCATTATTTTGTTAATGTAGTCGGTAATAACAGGTATATCTTTTTGCCCGGCCCACTGTAACATAGTGGATTTTTCCACGCCGTTGCGCGTATACAAAATTTTGCTTTGCAGGGTATCTGTAACAAAAAACAAGTTGTTAATATAAATGCCCAAACGGTTAAGCAGGGCGTTGCGGTTTGATGCCGATAACATAGTTGCTAATTGGTTTACGCGTCCCTGCACCGTATAATTACCAAACCCGGTAATTATATCGCCTGCCTGTATGCCTGCTTTTTCGCAAAGCCCGGGTATTAAAATTTTGGTTACCAATACTTGTTTATCGTTCAGCAGCTTATAATCAAAAGGGGGATAATATATTGTTTTAAACAGCTTCCTTTTGTTTTTCATCTCTTTATAAAAGGGGAAGGTGTGCGTATCGTTTAAACGGGCGCTAAGTTTAAGCAGCTGCATTTCATAATCGGTACGGGAGTTTGCCTGCATAAACATGGGGATAAACTCTTTTACATCATTATCCCAATTAGTATCCATTAAATATTTATGCGGATCCAAATAATCAATAGCAGCCTGCATTTTGGCCAGAGTAAGCATACGATACGCGTAAGGGATATTTACGCTATCGGCAAAAGCGTAAGGTTTTTCGTGAGGAAGATCGGGGATGTAAAACTTTGCCGGATGATAAAAATGGCCTGTATCTGCAAAACGATTTTGATAAATATACTGTAGTTTCCCCTCAACTGCTTTCGATAAAAATTGATCCTTAATGAACCACGCCTGGTTGATATTGTTGCTCAGAATTTTATTTGAAGATGCTTTTATGTTTGATGGCCGCACCTTTACCGCACCCAATTGCTGAAGCATTTTTGAAATTGACAGATTAAATTCAGCATTGTTTTTAGCTTCGTCTATCACCGGTAAATTGCTCAGAAAAATGCTGTCAGCATCCATTTTGCCGGAAGCAATAGCAGGATGGTTGTATTTTAAAAAGCCCCATACTTTAAAAAAGTAATACTTTTTTTGATTGCTGTCATTTGTTTGTGCCGATGCTGGTCGGGTAGACGATATTGCAAAAAAAAAGGCAATAAGAAGGCAGGCTTTAAGTTTCATAAATAAGCAGTAGAGTTTATAATAGGATGACGCAGCCGGATGAAAACCGTTACAGAACCGATGCTTTATTTCGGAAATTCATTATCCTTTTATGTATGGATAATACACAAAATTTGCTCCCTCGGGTACTACCACAAACAGGCACATAAAATCGTTAGGATTTTTATAGGTAGATAAGAAGCGTTCTTTCAGTTCGGTTTTGATGATGCCGCGCTCTACAAACTCTTCAATAGTTGATGCGTGGATGCTCCATTCGGTATTAAGTTCTATCCTGTCCAGGATCAGTTCGCCAAGTTTAATTTCGTGCTGATGGGCGATGAATATCGGGTGTAACGACAGGCCTTCCACCATAATCTCTACTGCAACCTCGCGGATAGATTCATTAAAGAATTTAAGGTCGCGCTCTAAACTAACCAGCGGACTATCCTTTTTCGGTTGTTCTTTCCCCCCGGTTCTTTCGTTCAATAATTCTTCGGCGTCCATATCAATTTATCTTAAAATATTATTCTTCGGGTTGTTGTGGTTTGGTTGTTTTGGCATTGAACCTTGGCTTAAAGCCAATTTTCGGCGCAGCCGGTGTTTCCACAGGTGGCATTGGTTCTATCACATCTGCCGGTTTATCTTCAGCGGCGGCTTGCTCAGGTACTATCTTTTCCCCTTCAGAGGCTTCAGCGGGTTTCGGCGCCATCGTTTTCATATTGAAACGTGGTTTAAACCCTGGCTTTGGCGCTGTGTTTGTTTCTGCAGGTGGCGGTGTTTCTGCCACATCTGCCGGCTTATCTCCTGTAGTAGTTGGTTCAGCTTTTTCTTCAGCAGTCTCAGTTGGTTTTGCTGCCATCGTTTTCATGTTGAAACGCGGCTTAAAGCCTGGCTTTGGTGCTGTAATTTCTGATGGTGCCGGTTCTGCGGCAGGCTCAGCTTCCGGTTTTACCCCTTCTGCTTCTGCAGGTTTTGGCGCGGCCATTTTCATGTTGAACCGCGGTTTAAACCCGGGTTTCGGTGTTGTGCCTTCCGATGGAGTTGTTTCCGCAGCAGGTTCCTGCTCTGATTTTGCTTCATTCGCTTCCGCAGGTTTTGGCGTTACCATCTTCGCATTAAAACGTGGCTTAAAGCCGGGTTTCGGTGCGGCAGCCTCTGCCGATGCCTCGGTTTGCGGCGTGGCGGGTTGTTCAATAGCCGGGGCATCATTTTGCCCGGTAACAGGTTCTGCGGGTTTACTTACCATATCCGGTTTAAACCTGGGCTTAAAACCTGTAGATGGTGCCGAGATGCTATCGGTTAAAGTTTCAACAATAGTTTGCTCAGCAAGTTGGTTCTCCTGGTGCATTTTCTCCGGCTTAAGCGCGGGTGCCAGGTGGTATTGCAGCCTTAATTTATTGAACCAGTATTTTTTGGTATGGTCGAAGCTTTTTTCGCCCATCTGGGTAAAGTGCTTTTCAAATTCGGCAAACAGGCCCGGCTCTGCTGCCCTTAAGGCAACCAGGTCTATCCGCTTCTTATTAAAAAACTCTTCGAAAGTCATGTGTTATTTAGATGTAAGAGCCAAGAATCCAAATACAAGACTAAATCCTGGTTCCTGATTCTTTACTCTTGATTCTATATTCTACAAAGCAACGTCCACATCCAGTGCATTAAAATGGATGCCGGTTGGAGTTTGTTTCCAGTCCTCGCGCTCCTCATCTGTAGCGTTCATCAGTTTGGGAAACCACTCCAGCGGGAACGCCTGTTGTTTACCATCAGGTTTTTCTACAAAAAGCAAACCATTGGCAAAGGTTACCTTAACTTTTTTTTCCTGCTTGCTTGATGAGAATAGTGGCATGGTGTGTTAATTCAAAAGTTAAAATTCAAAAGTCAAAAAGGTCGCTTCAGTTGCAAAGTCAGGAGATTGCTTCGTACCTCGCAATGCTGCGCGGTTATTTATTCCGCCATATTATGGTAAACGGCCTGCACATCATCATCTTCCTCTAAACGGTCAATGATCTTGAAAACATCAACAGACTGCTCTTCGGTTACCGATATGTTTGATTGTGCAACACGCTCCAGCTTGGCCGATTTGGTTTCGATACCAATCTCTTCCAATGCTTTTTGCATTTTACCAAAGTCTTCAAAAGCGGTGTGTAATACAGCTACGTCGTTTCCTTCTTCGTCGGCCTCCACAAAAAGGTCTTCAAGGCCGGCATCAATCAGTTCAAATTCCAGTTCTTCCAGGTCGCGGTCGCCCGGGTCAAACGTAAATACCGATTTGCGGCTGAAGATAAAATCAAGCGACCCGGTTTTACCCAGTGTGCCGCCATATTTGGTAAAATAGCTGCGCACGTTGGCAACAGTACGGTTAAGGTTATCTGTAGCGGTCTCTACCAATATAGCTACACCGTGCTGCGCGTATCCTTCGTATACAATTTCTTCGTAATCTTTTTCATCGCGGCTGGTAGCGCGTTTTATAGCAGCTTCTACCCTATCTTTAGGCATATTAACCGCCTTTGAGTTTTGGATAGCCGTACGCAGGCGCGAGTTAGTGTTGGGGTCGCCGCCACCGGCTTTAACCGCCATTACAATCTCTTTACCCAAACGGGTAAACTGCACCGCCATTTTAGCCCAGCGCTTAAATTTTCTCTCTTTACGGAATTCAAATGCTCTTCCCATATTGTTTTCTTTGTCCAGGGTCCATGAACTATAAACCATGGACACAGCGAATATAATATTGTTTTCTTAAATAATCTTTTTCAGGTTTGTCAGCATGTCCTCCGTTATCTTCGGAAGATCGTACTCTAAAGCCCATCCCCAGTCTTGCTGCGCCTGTGTATCATCTATCGATTTTGGCCAGCTATCGGCAATTGCCTGCCTCGGGTCGTTATCTGTGTAGCTCATTTCAAAATTGGGCAGGTGTTTCTTTATCTCTTCGGCCAGCTGCTCGGGTGTAAAGCTGATACCGGCAAGGTTGTAGCTTGACCGGATCTTAATGCTTTCTGCCGGGGCATCCATCAAACTAATAGTAGCTCGTATGGCATCATCCATATACATCATGGGCAAAGCCGTTTGCGATGACAGGAAACCCTGATATTTACCTTGCTTTAACGCTTCGTGGAAAATATGTACGGCATAATCGGTAGTGCCGCCACCCGGGTTGGCACGCCAGCCGATAAGGCCGGGGTAACGGATGCTGCGAACATCCACACCATATTTTTCAAAATAATACTCGCACCAGCGCTCGCCGGCCAGTTTGCTGAAACCATAAACCGTGTTAGGGTCCATTACGCAATATTGCGGCGTATTATATTGTGGCGAGTGCGGGCCAAATACCGCGATAGAGCTTGGCCAGAAAACTTTGGCGGTTTTAAACTCCACGGCAAAATCAAGCACGTGCAGCAGGCCCGTCATGTTTAGGTCCCAGGCCATTTTAGGTTTTTGTTCGCCTACGGCAGATAATATGGCTGCTAATAAATATACTTGTGTGGGGCGGTGCTTTTCAAATAAATGATGCAGGTTATCTTTATCCATCACGTTCGCAAACTCGAACGGGCCGCTGTTACGGATGGCATAATTAGGGCTGTTTATATCTGATGCTATAACGTTTTCGGCACCATGAATGCCTCTTAACGCGGTTACCAATTCGGTACCAATTTGCCCATTGGCGCCTATTACTAAAATCTTTTCGCTCATGCAATCACGGGTTTGGTTACAAAGGTAAAAATTTGCATGAAAACCTTTAATCTTTACCAAAACAAAGGTTTATAGACTAAATTGGTAGACAAACTGGTGAATAAAACGAAAATTTTTCGCATATTTGGAGTTTAGTTTATTTATATAATCACATAACAAAAATGAAAGTCGCAGTAGTAGGTGCCACCGGGCTGGTAGGCACTAAAATGTTGCAGGTTCTTGCAGAACGCAACTTCCCCGTTACAGAATTAATTCCCGTAGCTTCCGCTAAAAGTATTGGTAAAGAAATTACTTTTAAGGGTAAGCAGTTTAAGGTGGTTTCTGTTGAGGATGCGATAAAGATGAAGCCCGATGTAGCTATTTTTAGCGCGGGCGGCAGTACTTCGTTAGAGCAGGCACCGCTTTTTGCAGCAGCCGGCATTACCGTTATTGATAACTCATCGGCCTGGCGTATGGACCCCACCAAGAAACTGGTTGTGCCCGAAGTAAATGCTGATGTGTTAACAGCTGATGACAAGATCATCGCTAACCCAAACTGCTCAACCATACAAATGGTAGTGGCCCTAAAACCGCTGCACGATAAATATAAAATCAAACGCGTGGTGGTATCAACCTACCAGTCGGTAACCGGTACCGGCGTTAAAGCGGTTGAACAACTTTTTAACGAGCGTAAAGGCATCGACGGGCCAATGGTTTACCCTTACACCATCGACCTGAACGTGATACCTCAGATTGATGTATTTACCGAGAACGGTTACACCAAAGAGGAAATGAAAATGATATTGGAGACCAAAAAGATAATGGGCGACGATAGCATTAAGGTTACCGCTACTACCGTGCGTATCCCGGTTATGGGTGGGCACTCAGAATCTGTAAACATTGAGTTTCTGCACGATTTTGACCTGAGCGAGGTACGCGAGCTATTAGCTAATTCGCCGGGTATTGTTGTGGTTGATGACCCTGCAAACCTGAAATATCCAATGCCGCTTGACGCGCATGATAAGGATGAGGTTTTTGTTGGCCGCCTTCGCCGCGATGAAACCCAGGACAACACCCTTAACTGCTGGATAGTATCTGACAACCTGCGTAAAGGCGCTGCTACCAACGCCGTGCAAATTGCCGAGTATTTGGCATCTAAAAACTTGATTGGGCAGGCTGTAGAGGCGTAGTTAGAGATTAGTTTTTTTACCACATATTTAATAGGGATGATCTGATGATTATCCCTATTTTTATTTCAATGAAACCTGTTAAAATATTATTGTTTGTTGCCGGCTGCTTTATGTCGGTAACTTCATTCGCGCAAAGCGCAAAGGCTATTGAGGCCGACTTACTCAGCTCATTTAATAAACTGGAGTATTGGGACCATTTGCAACGCAAAGGTACGAATGGCGCAAGCGACTCGCTTGAAACAGCAAATGACGTTTTTGAAGCTAAATTAAAGAACTACACAGTTAAATATCCGGCAACCATAACAGAGCCTTTTACCGCTTTAAAAAAAGCGCATATGGACATTTTTACATCAGGTGATGGCTTGTTCAGAATCTATTCATGGGAAACATGGATGGGCGGTACCATGCGCGATTTTTCTAACTTAATGCAATACAAAACCGGGCAAACAACAAAGGCCGTGTTGTATACTACTACCGCGGATGTTTACGTGCCTTTTTACAGCAATCTTTATACTTTTAAGAATGGTGCTAAAACATACTACCTGGGGATATATAACGGCATATATTCAACTAAAGACGTAAGTACCGGCATTAAAATATTTGCTATAGAGAACGGCAAGCTTAATGATGATATAAAACTGATAAAGACCCAATCCGGGTTACGCAATAAGCTAAGCTATAACTACGATTTCTTTTCGGTGGTGGATATAGCCATTGAGCTAAGGCCAACCATAACCTTTGACGAGGCGACTAAAACAATAAAACTGCCATTGGTTAACAGTAAAGGGGCCATCACCGGCAAATTTATTCTCTATAAATTCAACGGTCAGTACTTCGAAAAGGTAAAAAATTAAAATTCCCGGTCAATTTAAACTTTCTTAAAACTAAAATTTTAGCCACTTGTAGTTAATATACATCTAAATGTATAACCTATAAAAACTACAGTTATGGCTGATTTAAGTAATAAAAAAGTAGCAATACTTACCGAAGAAGGATTTGAGCAGGTTGAATTAACCAGCCCTAAAGAAGCATTAGAGGCCGCAGGCGCAACCGTGCATATTATATCGCCAAAAAGTGGCAAAATAAAAGCCTGGGATAAAGACAAATGGGGCATTGAAGTTGATGTAGACAAAAACCTGAGCGATGTTAGTCCGGATGATTATGACGCGTTGGTATTGCCCGGCGGTGTGCTAAACCCCGATAAGCTGCGCCAGAACAAAGATGCAGTAGCCTTTGCTTCCGCGTTTTTGGACGAAGGCAAACCATTGGCAGCAATTTGCCACGGCCCGCAGTTGCTGATAGAAACCAATATGCTGAAAGGCCGTAGGCTCACCTCCTACCCATCCTTGCAAACCGACCTTAAAAATGCCGGTGCCGATTGGGTTGACGAGGAAGTAGTAACAGATAGTGGCTTAGTGACCAGCCGTCGCCCTGCAGATCTGGAGGCATTCAATAAAAAGACAATTGAGGAAATTGCTGAAGGGGTACATGTGTAAAGCTCTTCTAAAAACCATGTCATTGCGAGAAGCGTAGCGACGTGGCAATCTTAGATAGGACAAGAGGATATGCTGAGATTATTAATAAATTTAATTTTTCTTCAAGGCATTAATGAGCTCCCTACGGTCGGTTGTTCACGCTATCGCTCGCAATGACATAGTTTTTTACCATCGCTGCGAGGGTTTATTTTTATCTTTACCCCATGCCTCAACAAAAAGCTGTAATTATTGGTGCCGGTATAGCGGGCATAGCTACGGCTATCCGTTTGGCGGTTAAAGGTTATACGGTTGAGGTTTATGAGGCAAACGGTTACCCGGGCGGCAAACTCTCCGAAATCGAGCAAAACGGTTATCGCTTTGATGCCGGGCCGAGCCTGTTCACCATGCCGCAATATGTTGATGAGCTTTTTTCGTTGGCTGGTAAAAACCCTGCCGACTACTTCGCCTACCAAAAGCTGGATGTTGTTTGCAAATACTTTTACGAGGACGGCACACGCCTAAGCGCCTATGCCGATACCAAACAGTTCGCTAAAGAGATAGAAACACAAACCTGTGAACCTGCTGCATCCGTAGTAAAACACCTGGCCAACAGCCGGGATATTTACAGCATTACCAACCATGTGTTTTTAGAACGATCGCTGCACAGGCTGAAAACTTATTTACGGTGGGATACCCTACGGTCAATATTCCGTTTCCCACAGATTGATCCGTTCCGGACTATGCACAAGGCTAATGCATCAGGATTTCAGGATAAGCGTGTAGTACAATTTTTCGACCGCTATGCAACCTATAATGGCTCCGACCCGTATCAGGCACCTGCCACTTTAAATGTGATACCACATCTTGAGCATCACTTCGGCGCGTATTTCCCTGATGGGGGCATGTACAGCATCACGCTAAGCCTGGTAAGGCTGGCAGAGGAGTTGGGCGTAAAGTTTCATTACAATTATAAGGTGGATGAAATTGTTGTGATTAACGGTAAAACCAAAGGCATCCGTGCAAAAGGCGAAAATATCTTGGCGGATATGGTGGTATCCAACATGGATGTGTGGTTTACATACAATCGTTTACTGAGTAAACATCCGCAACTGCACCCGAAGAAAACGCTAAACCAGGAACGCAGCAGTTCGGCATTGATATTTTACTGGGGGATAAAAAAGCAATTCTCTGCACTCGATCTCCATAACATATTTTTTAGTGCTGATTACAAAGCCGAGTTTGAGCACATCTGGCAACGGCAGGATATTTATAACGACCCTACGGTTTATCTAAATATCAGTTCGAAATTAAAACCGGATGATGCCCCCGAGGGTTGCGAAAATTGGTTTGTGATGATCAATGTACCCGCCAATAACGGGCAAATCTGGACTCAATTGATTGCTGATGCCCGCAAAAACATCATTGCCAAACTATCCCGTTTATTAGGTGAAGATCTCAGCCCACTTATAGTTAACGAAAGCATCCTCGATCCGCGCAGCATAGAGAGCAAATCATCATCATACAAGGGGTCGATATATGGCACCAGCTCCAACAACCAGTTCGCGGCGTTTTTGAGGCATGCTAACCAATCGTCAAAAGTAGAGGATTTATATTTTTGCGGGGGGAGTGTGCATCCCGGTGGAGGCATCCCACTTTGTTTGCTATCGGCGAAGATAGTGAGCGGTGTAATAAATTAACCGTCACCCTCTTTTATAAACCTTGTCATTTCGAACGAGCAGAAGTGGGACTTGTGTATTGGGGCGACGAGAAATCTTGTTCATCATGCAAGTTCTCAACTTATCGGTTGAACAAGATTTCTCCTCGTACCTCGTTCGAAATGACAAGCAAGGTTGGCGTTTTTCTCTTGCAGTTCTGGTTCTTAATTAACCATTTTTTCCAGCGCTTCAATCCATTTTGGAGAATCGTTCAGGCTTTCCACTAACTGCACGTGTTCGCCACCAAGGGCTTTAAACTCGTCGCCATATTCGGTTGTTACTTCGTAAACGGTTTCCAGGCAATCGGCTACAAAGGCCGGGCAAAACACCAACAGGCGTTTTTTTCCTTCTTTGGCCAATTGGGCAACTATCTCGCTGGTATAAGGCTGCACCCATGGGTCGCTACCCAGGCGCGATTGAAAACAAACGGTAAACTTCTCTTTCGGGAGGTTCATCTTATTTGCTATCAGTCGTGCGGTATCGTGCGACTGTGCTGAGTAGCACAATTTGTTGGTATCATTTAAGGTACTACAGCAACCATCAACCTGCAGGCAGTAGCTGTGGGTATGATCGCATTTTTTTAGTTGTCGCTGCGGCAACCCATGAAAACTGAACAGGATATGATCGTAGCTATCGGGGTTATACTTCTGCGCGTTATCGGCAAAGGTCTCTATCATCAATTCGTTATCATGAAACGAGTTAAGGAATGAGATAGTGGGGATGGTTTGCCAATCTTTTATCAGGTCCATCACCTTTTCCTGCACCGAACCGGTACTTGCCGATGCATATTGCGGAAATAGCGGGATCACCTGGATCTCGCTTACCAAAGCATCTTTTAAACGCTGTAAGGCCGATTCGATAGATGGACTTTGGTAACGCATGGCCAGCTCAACCATGTAACCATCGCCAAGGCGCTGCTGTAAAGCTGCCTGTTGTAGTAAGCTATAATGCATTAATGGCGAACCGGTTTCTTTATCCCAGATGGCCTGGTAAAGCTTTGCAGATTTTGGTGCCCTAAAAGGCACTATAACCCCTTTTACCAAAACAGTACGTAAAGCGGCGTTAATGTCAATAACGCGCCCATCCATCAAAAATTCGTTTAAATACTTACGTACATCCGCTGTCGACGGACTATCCGGTGTACCTAAGTTTACCAGTAAAACTCCCTTTTTTGCCATAATTTATAAGAGGTGCAAATGTAATAAAAAACGCCCTAACCAATTGTGACGGCAGTCATTATTGCAAAATGATGATGCGTTATTAACCGCGCGTCATTGCAATGACGAGTCGGCTATTTTTTCACAGCCCACAATTTCCACCAGGGTACCCACGGTGCATCATGATGTTCGTAATGGTACCCAAAAAAGTAGCAGCTAAAAAATGCCAGAAAATGGTTGCGCCTAAAACTGCGCGACTGGTGCTTATTATCGTGTTCGCCCTTGTGAGGCAAGTAAGTACCGAAATAAAACAATTGTAACGTACTTAGTAATGATGGTGCTACCCAAAACAGTAAAAGATTAGGCTGCGGGATCCAGATCTTGAATACGTTAAACAATATAGCCATTACCACAATTTGCCAAATGGACAGGTAATTACGTATAAACCTTACATACCAGCTAAAAAAGCCGCCGTTGTGGTAATCCGGGTCGGCATTGGTATGTACGTGGTTATGGTGCTGGTGGTGCTTGGTATATAGTTTTGGGTACCAGAACGAGGCATAAAAGAACGTACAGATAAATCCAATACCATCATTAATATTTTTATTGGGGGCGATGGTGCCATGCATGGCATCGTGCGCGGTGATGAACAGACCGGTGTACAGGTGCGTCTGCACCAAAACAAACAGGTACAGTAGCGGATTGGTAAAATTAACCCGCCATTGCATCAGCAATATAGTTGATGTAACCCAACTGCCAATAACCAGTAAGGCAATTAAAAGACCGGTATATGAAGGTGATTTTTGCAAGATATTTTTATACAGCAAATAGCGTGCTGTTAATAGCTTTCCAATTCGGCCTTTACCTGCTGCATCAGCCACATAGGGGTTGATGTAGCGCCTGCAATGCCAATTTTATCGCCTGGGTTAAACATGCTTTTATCCAGTTCAGATATAGATGATACAAAATATGTATCGGGGTTATGCTTGCGGCAAACCTCGTAAAGCACTTTTCCGTTTGATGATTTTTTACCGGACACAAACACTATTTTGTTAAAATTTACAACAAAGGCCGGCAAATCTTTATCACGGTTGCTTACCTGGCGGCAAATGGTATCATTAGCCTTAACCTCATAACCGCGCGAAAGCAATTGCTCTTTTACGTTGTAAAACTTCTCCATGCTTTTGGTGGTTTGGCTGTACAGCGTAAAGCTTGGGGGCAGCTCGGCATCATCCAGCTCTGCAATATCCTGAAAAACCAGGGCATCACCATTGGTTTGTCCTTGCAGGCCAACCACCTCGGCATGGCCGTGTTTACCAAATATTAGTATCTTCTCTTTATTATCGTACGATGTTTTGATGCGGTTTTGTAGTTTTAAAACCACCGGGCACGATGCATCTATCAGCGTAATATTATTCTCTAAAGCTATTTTGTAGGTTTCGGGCGCTTCACCATGCGCACGGATCAGTACTTTCTCGTTACGCAGGTTTGCCAGCTCGGCATGCTCAATAATACGCAGGCCCTGTGCTTTAAGCCGTTCAACCTCTTCATCGTTGTGTACAATATCGCCAAGGCAATACAGGTAACCATCTTCGGCCAGTATCTCTTCGGCCATATCAATGGCATAAACCACCCCAAAGCAAAAGCCCGAATCCTGATCTATAGTAACTTGTAGCTGATAATTACCCATTGTGGTACAAATTTACGTATTAAATTGTTAAGCTGAATGTAAAAAGGTTTGATGAGGTTTTTGTGTTGAATGTTAGTTGATTTTTTCTCTAAAGGGCGCAATTATTTTTTGGTCTTTTTTCCGTGGTCTTTTTAATCAGGGCGTTGCCTGCGGCCGTGCTTTCCGCTCATACTCGCACAGGCCTTAACCACATGGCCGGTATCCGCTTCATCCCTAACGCGGATTTTCCATTTTCCCCGGCGTTATTGCGAGGTACGAAGCAATCTTCGATAGAAAAGTCGGCGAAACGCATATCGAGGATTATTAATGTGTGTAATTTTTCTTTAAGGAATTAATAAGCTCCCTTCGGTCGGTTGTCCACGCTACGCTCGCAATGACGGTTGTTATAATTAAAGCGCCATCACCAAATTCAATAACCCAAAAAACATAAACTCTGTTATTAACAACACCAAAGCGGCAATACTTTGCTTTTTAAAGTTAAACAGTTCAAAAATATACAGCATTATGGCACTCACCAAAAACCAGCATACATAATTTTTCAACGGGATATTGCCGGTGTTCCAATGCCAGTAATTAAACCTGATAGCAACAGGTTCTATTAAAACATCAAGCAAAACCATTAATATGGCACCTGCAATAATTCTGAAAAAGGTATTCCTGAGCCTGCTTCGCTGCAAGGTAACACCGGTAGCGTAGATCAGCAAAAACCAGTTCACCCCTATCATTAGCGGGATGCCGGATAGTTTAACGCCAAGCGTTTCATCGTAAGCATAACTACCAAATAACCAGCCTTTATGCACTCCCACCCATTCGGCCATAAAACCCAGCCAAAATACAATAAGCATGAATATGCCAAAACTACTGTTGAGTTTATGATGGCCTAATGTAACTACCCCCAACATCAATAGTAAATGGAACGGCACTATTTGTAAGAACAACGCTCTTGTAACTGGCACTGATAAGCCAACCAGGCCAACCACATGGAACAGTATAATAATAATGATGGCTATACGTGGTGAAATGCTCAGATCTTTCGGCCTTTCCATACGGTGGTTTTGGTAAGATATTTTTGTATTGATGTAATACCAATGAGCAACAGGCTCAGCATTTGTATCGGGTGCAAAAGTAAGTTAAGCCATGCATTTTGCCCCGCTGTTAACGAAATCATAATACGGCTGAGCATAATAAGCCCGGCCATCATCGCGATGAAATTCGGATTCATGGTCATGACCACTACCACCGGGCCACCGATGATAAGCAGCAGATAAATTAAAAAGCCAAATACATTATAATTAAATGCCGCTAAAAAATTCTTGCCAAACCCATTAACGGCCTCGTTATACCCCTTATACATGCGGCAGCTGATCATGCCATTGGCCAGCAATGCCTCACCGTTTAGTTTGGATGCTTTTACAATTTTCATGATCTCTACATCCTCTACCACCTTATTTTTGGCCTGTTGGTGCCACTGGTAATTATTGTAATCTTCGGCATTAAATAGCATAAACTGCCCGCTGGCTGCGGCAACAGCAGCGCTTTTAACCAGGTAAACCAGCCGCAAGGGTAGCAAGTTCAATAATATATAGTGCATCAAGGGCACTACCATATTTTCGCCGGTGGTTAACATGGTTTGGTTGGTAAACAAACTCAGCAGGCTTAACCCCCGCAGGTTCATGCGGTGGATAGCGCTATTTATTAACCCGTCCCCTATTTTTTCATCAGCATCTAAAAACAAAAAATAACTACCCGTGGCTTGTTGGGCCAGTTGATAGCAGGCAAAGTTTTTACCGAGCCAACCGGCAGGTAAAACCTCCCCTTTTATGGCTTTAAAGTTTTTGTGCGATTGAGCAAATTCTTCGCAAAGCGCAAAGGTATTGTCGGATGAGTTATCATCCAATACTATTACTTCGTAGTTCTGATAATTTTGTTGAGCTATTGATCGCAGCAAAGTAAGAATATCATCAGCCTCGTTACGGGCGGGAATAAGGATCGATACCTTATCCTCATAATGTTTGCCTATACGCGGCAATTTAGGATTCGATAAAAAATTGAACAGCGTAACCGTAAAGCGCAGTATTAAAAAAATAAAGGTTACTAAAAGGGCTGTGATCACTTTTATACGGTTATTTTGTTTTGCTGTTGTTTGGCACTATCGTAATGTTGCCGATACTGTTTTTGTGCTTCTTCCATGTTATTTATTCCGTCAACGGCCTTTAAATAAACGCTCGCTGTTGGCTTTTTATATTGCAGGTTCTCAATAAATGTTGCTGCCATTATAGTTTGGAACCTTCCTTTAGCAGCTTCCATAATTCGCGATAACCCTTTTTCAAAACTTATATTGCCCGTAAAATTAGAATATAGTTTCCCCTGCGGGAATATCAGCACCATATTTTCCGGATCATTTAATAATTCGGCGGCATAATTTAACGAAGCCAGCATATCCCGTGAGTTTTTACTTACTGAGAACGCACCTACATATTTAAAAAAAGAAACTTTTTGTACGGTTTCCTCAATCACCATTACATGAAAGCATTTTTTTAAAACCCTGTGGTTAACATAATACATTAAAAAACCATCCCACCAGCTAAAGTGATTGGCCAGTAAAAGCACCGACTTATTTTTATCCACTTCTGCTTCACCAAACCTCACCTGCTGAAAGTTGCCTTTAACAATCCGCAGGATGTAATTGTGAAAGAACCAGTTGATAAGTTTATTTTTCTGCGGATATATCATAATTAATGCTCCACATCTATTTGTGCCTTTAACGCGTGCTGGTGAAAGGCATTTATCCGGGTAATCAGTTCATCAAAAGGTACCTCGCCGGCTACCCCGCAATCATATAAATGAAAAAACACGGATGGTTTAAGGCTTTCAAAATAGTCTATCAGTGCGCAGTTGTATACTATCTGGCATGGGCCTTTTATATTTTTGATGAGGCGCTCGATGCCTTTCTCTACATTAATTTCGGTAGTATGGTTTGATATCAGTTCGCCCTGTGGGAAAACCACCACCAGGTTCTCGGGGTTATTCAGCAAGCCAGCCGCGTATTGCAACGATTTGATCATCTCGCGCGATGACCGGTTGATAGAGAAGCCGCCAAAAAGATTTAACAGCATCCGCTTTTGCAGGTGGTCTTCCTGCATCATAATATACAGGTGCCTGTTAAGGTGCCAGTAAGCCAGGTAATTGCCCCAAAGCCCATCCCACCAGCTAAAGTGGTTACAAAGCAGCAATACTGAATGCCCCGGTTTTGGGGTAAATGGCGTTACCACCAGCCGGTTAAAGGCGCGGCGCATGCGGTAACGCATATATATGGCAAACCAGTTACTAAAAAGTTTTATTCTGCGGGCGGGTATCATTGCTGTAAATTTACTAAATACTCATCCAATTGTTTGGTAACCAGCCAATGCCCCATCGCTACTTCGTGCACTTCGGCGTTTTCAATACCACCAATAAAAGGCAAAGCGGCTTTCATCGGGAACAAATTATCGTGCCTGCCAAATATCAACCTGCATTTTATGTGGTGCTGATTGATCAATGCGGCTATTTTAACGGTATCGGGTTTTAACAAACGGATGAGGTTTAGGGTATAATAAACATCCTGCCGTTTTTGTTCGGTATCAATTTCGTTATAGGCTATCTGGTACAGGTTCTCATCAATAAATTTTACCTTTTTCAGGTTTTTGAGCATGGTTGGTGCCAGCCATTTGCTTTTGGTAACCGTTTTAAACATATACCGCCCCCAGGGTTTGTGCAGCAATATCTCAAAGCCTTTATAAACAGAAAGGCCATCGGGCGCCATTAGTATTACCTCGTCTATCAGATCGGCATATTCCTCAACCAGTATCAGCGCAATGTTGGCACCGATGGAATAACCCATTACCGAAAAACGCTGCCGTCCGTGCAGTTTAAACCATTCCTCCACATATTCGCGCACCATTGCCCGGGGCATACCTGCAAGTATTTGCTTTTCTGTCCACTCGCTTAATTTGCTTTCGCCATGAAAAAAGTGATCGAAGCCGTAAACGTGATATTGCTGCAGGACGGAATTTTCGAGCACGTGAAATTGCCTTCCCGTCATACCATAACCGTGGAAGGCCAGCATGGGTTTACTGCCGATGCCGTATTCATGATAGTGTGCCGTACCTAAGCCGGGGATATGCAAAAAGCCCATAGCGGCAATATTAAGAAAATGTTAGTGAATGTTTTTATCTTTAACCGTGGAAAGATTGGAATATACATACAATAAAAGCTTTGCCTTTATCAGGGTTCTTATTTGTCTTTTTATATCAATAGCATATCTCTTAAAACTGATATTAAACTTTCAGGAGACTGACTGGTGGCTGATTTTAATGCTAATTCTGGCAACTATATTTCTAATAGTATTTATAAAAAGATTCCTGACACCTGTCTTATCTGCTAAAGTAGCTATTGAAATAACTGATGAATGTATTATCAATCGTGGTGAAAAGATAGAGTTCACAGCAATTAATGATTTCGTTCTATATCATTCGGGCGTAATTGCTGTGATTTTAAATGAGCCGCACAAAAGACCAAAAAACATATTAAAATGGTTAGATTATAGATTTACAACGTTATTCTATCGCAGTTATGTAATAATTGACACGCGCGGTGTAAATGTAAAAGGCCCGGCTTTATTTAATAGTTTGGTTGATAGATTGGATAGCCCAAAGCTTAATGCCGCTCTTTAATATAATTTATTATCGCATTGGTAGCTCCAACATGCTGTTTCACATAGTTTTTGGCAATTGCAGCAGCATTATCACAGGTAGTTTCATCGCCCATCAATAATCCCGCAACACTATTCAACTCTTCCTGGCTATTGATACTAAATCCCGCCTTTAGTTCCACCAGGTCGCGGGCTTCTTTAAACTTATCATACTTAGGGCCAAAAATCACCGGCATACCAAAAGCAGCTGCCTCCAATGTATTATGGATGCCCGCGCCAAAGCCGCCACCTATGTAAGCGATATCCGCATACTGGTAAAGTGACGATAGCATTCCAATATTATCTATAATTAGATATGAGGTATTAGATGTGAGATGTGAGATGCCGGAAAATTTGATCGTAGTTTCTTTTGGCAGTAAGCTAACCAATCCGCTTATTTTATCCTCCCCAATCTCATGCGGGGTTATGATGAATTTCCAGTCTGGATGCTGGGCAATTAGCGCGGCTATCAGTTGTTCGTCAGCAGGCCAGGTACTGCCGGCTATAAATATCTTTTGTCCGTTTTTAAATGCGGCTATCTCCGGCTGTTCTTTTGGCTGTTGCGCATTGGCCCATACCCTGTCAAACCGGGTATCGCCGCTTATGGTTACGTTGGTGATGCCAACATCGTGCAGTAAATGTTTAGATGGAATATCCTGCACAAAAAACCAGGTAACCATTTTCAGCATTTTACGGTGCAGGCCACCATACCATTTAAAAAACACCTGCCCGGGCCGGAAGATGCCCGATATAATATAAAGCGGCACATGTTTTTTGTGCAATTCGTTAAAAAAGTGGTACCAATATTCGTACTTGGTAAAAATGGCCATCACCGGGTTTATCGTGCTGATGAATTTCCGTGCATTAGCAGCCCTATCAAGGGGTAAATAATACACAGCATCGGCAAGAGGTGTGTTTTTGCGGGCCTCATATCCCGAAGGCGAAAAAAAAGTTACAACTATGGGGTGTTGCGGGTAATCATTTTTAACAGCCTCAAGCACAGGTCTGCCCTGTTCAAATTCGCCTAACGAAGCAAAATGGAACCAAATACTTGATTTTAACGGTTGCACATGCTGCCCGCTACGGCCTTTTATCCATAGTTTGGCTTTATTTTTATAAAGTGAAACTATATACACAAGCGTGTAGTATAAGAGTATGCCGATGTTATATAGTACAAGCATTTTTTAGATTTGTATTATTATCTTCGTTGGGCATAAAAGTAATAACATTAATAACAAAAAGTATTTATGAAAATAGCTGTTGTTGGAACAGGTTATGTTGGCCTGGTAACAGGTACATGTTTGGCAGAAACCGGTAACCAGGTTACCTGCGTTGATATTAACGAGCAAAAGGTTAAAATGATGCAGGAGGGTCAGCTTCCTATATACGAACCTGGCCTCGAGTTACTTTTTCACCGTAATATCAGCCAAAAAAGGTTGCTGTTTACCAATAACCTGGCCGATGCCATTGCCGATGCACAGATCATTTTCCTGGCTTTGCCAACGCCTCCGGGTGGTGATGGCTCTGCCGACCTGAGCTACGTTTTAGGCGCAGCAAAAGATATTGCTAAATTGGTAACCGACTACAAAGTTATCGTAACAAAATCTACCGTGCCGGTTGGTACTGCCGATAAGGTTACTGCTGTAATGAATGAAAACACCAGTGTTGAATTTGCAGTAGTATCCAACCCGGAATTTTTACGCGAAGGTGTAGCTGTTGAGGATTTCATGAAACCCGACCGTGTGGTTGTTGGTACTACCGACGAACGCGCACGCAAATTAATGGGCGAGCTTTATGCGCCATACGTACGCCAGGGTAACCCGGTAATATTTATGGATGAGCGCTCATCTGAATTAACAAAATATGCTGCCAACTCTTTCCTTGCAACTAAAATATCGTTTATGAACGAGGTAGCCAACCTTTGCGAACTGGTGGGCGCCGATGTAGATATGGTGCGCCGCGGTATTGGCGCCGATAACCGTATTGGCAATCGTTTCCTTTTCTCGGGTATTGGTTATGGCGGCAGCTGTTTCCCTAAGGATGTGCAGGCGCTTGCCAAATCGGCCGAAGAGAACAAATACGATTTCAAGATCCTTAACTCGGTAATGGAAGTTAACGAGATCCAGAAAAAAGTATTGGTGCAAAAACTAAAAAAATACTATAAAGACGGCCTTAAAGGCAAACATTTTGCCATGTGGGGCCTCGCTTTTAAACCCGAAACGGATGATATCCGCGAAGCCCCGGCTTTATATATCATTGATGAGCTGTTAAAAGAGGGTGCAACCATCAGTGTGTTCGACCCTGAAGGCATGAAAAACGTAAAAGCCCTGCTTGGCGATAAGATTACCTACGGCGCCGATGCTTACGGGATATTAAATAATGCCGATGCATTGCTGATCGTTACTGAATGGTCGGCCTTCCGCACACCTGATTTTGACCAGATAAGCGAGCTATTAAAAAGTAAGGTTATATTTGACGGCCGTAACCTTTACGACCTTCAAAAAATGATAGATCTTGGGTTCTATTACAACAGTATCGGCAGAAAAATAATTAGCTAATGGCACAACGCAAACGTATTTTAATAACAGGGGCCGCAGGCTTTTTGGGTTCGCACCTGTGCGACAGGTTCATTAAAGAAGATTACCATGTTATTGGCATGGATAACCTGATAACCGGCGACCTGCGCAATATTGAACACCTGTTTAAACTGGAGAACTTTGAGTTTTACAACCATGATGTTTCCAAGTTTGTGTATGTACCCGGCGAATTAAATTATATCCTGCATTTTGCATCGCCGGCAAGCCCTATTGATTACTTGAAGATCCCGATCCAAACGCTAAAGGTAGGATCGTTAGGCACACATAATTTATTGGGACTGGCACGGGCTAAAAAAGCAAGGATGCTTATCGCTTCCACATCAGAAATTTATGGCGACCCTACCGTTAACCCACAACCCGAAGAATACTGGGGTAATGTAAATACGGTTGGCCCGCGTGGTGTGTACGACGAAGCAAAACGCTTCCAGGAATCTATCACCATGGCCTACCATACATTTCATGGTTTAGAAACACGTATTGTAAGGATCTTTAATACTTACGGCCCGCGTATGCGCCTCAATGATGGCCGTGTATTACCTGCTTTTATTGGCCAGGCCCTGCGTGGCGAACCTTTAACCATGTTTGGTGATGGCTCACAAACCCGCTCTTTTTGCTATGTGGATGATTTGATAGAAGGTATTTACCGCCTGCTGCACAGCGATTACGCGCAACCCATGAACATTGGCAACCCTGATGAAATAACCATCCGCGAGTTTGGTGAGGAGATCATCAAACTTACCGGTACCGATCAGCAAATGATAAGCCTGCCTCTGCCAACAGACGACCCTAAACAACGCCGCCCCGATATTACCAAGGCAAGAACCATTTTGGGCTGGGAGCCAAAAGTATCTCGCAGCGAAGGGTTGAAGATCACTTATGAATACTTTAAATCACTGCCCGAGCAGGAGATACAACATAAGGACTTTACTTATTATAATAAGCAATAGTAACTATACGCATGGGTGCGGCGTCATACAGCTGCGCCCATGTAAAGTGACACCCCGTTTCAATAAAACAGCGTTCTATGAAAATATTAGTAACAGGCGGCCTAGGTTTTATAGGTTCGCATACTGTGGTCGAGCTTGTTAACGCAGGCTACGAACCGGTAATTATTGACGATCTCTCTAACTCCAACATTAAAATATTAGACCAGCTTGCAAAAATCATTGGTTACAAACCGGCATTTTACAAACTGGACCTATGTGATGAAAAGGCAGTAAAAGACCTTGCCGCTAAAGAAGCCGATATTGCGGGCATCATACATTTTGCAGCGTCAAAAGCCGTTGGCGAATCGGTAAAAAACCCGCTTAAATATTACTACAACAATTTTTTCTCGCTAATCAATATCTTAAAGGCTTATGATGGTAAGGCAATAAGTTTTGTTTTCTCATCAAGCTGTACAGTATATGGGCAGCCCGATGTTTTACCTGTAACAGAGGACGCCCCTGTAAAACCGGCGCAATCACCTTATGGCAATACCAAACAAATAGCCGAAGAGATACTGAAAGATATTATAGCAGCAGGCACAGCCTACAAAATAATATCATTAAGATACTTTAACCCGGTTGGCGCGCATGATAGCGCACTGATAGGTGAACTACCCATTGGCGTACCGCAAAACCTGATCCCATTTATAACCCAGACCGCTATTGGCAAACGCGAAAAAATAACCGTATTTGGCAATGCTTACAATACCCCTGATGGCAGTTGCGTACGCGATTACATCCACGTGGTTGACCTTGCCAAAGCGCACGTTGCGGCCATAAAACTAATGGAACCTGAGAGCTTTAGCGGTTACGATGTATTTAATATAGGTACAGGTAATGGCAGTTCGGTTTTAGAGGTAATAAAAGCTTTTGAAAACGCTACCGGCCAAAAACTGAAATATGAAATAGGCCCCCCGCGCGAAGGTGATGTGGAACAGGTTTGGGGCGATGTAAGCAAATCAACAAAAAAATTAAACTGGAAAGCCGGGCTGGATCTTGGTACCATGATGTCGTCGGCATGGGCATGGGAACAATATATTGCCCAAAATCCGTTATAATCAATATTGTGTTATGAAAAAGATAATTATTACCGGAGGTGCCGGCTTCATTGGGTCGCACGTGGTGCGCCGTTTTGTTACCAACTATCCCGGTTATACCATCATTAACCTTGATAAGCTTACCTATGCAGGCAACCTGGCTAACCTTACTGATATTGAGAACGAGCCAAATTACCGTTTTGTAAAAGGCGATATTGTTGATCTTGAATTTATAAACAACCTTTTTGAGCAGGAACAGCCCGACGCGGTGATCCATCTGGCTGCCGAATCACATGTAGACCGCTCTATCACCAACCCGCTGGATTTTGTAATGACCAATGTGGTAGGCACCGTTAACCTGCTTAACGCTGCTAAAAACCTTTGGAAAGGCCAGTACGACAAAAAGCGCTTTTACCATGTATCTACCGATGAGGTATACGGCACCCTGGGCGACACTGATATGTTCACCGAGGAAACTGCTTATGACCCACATTCGCCCTACTCAGCATCAAAGGCAAGTTCCGATCATTTTGTGAGGGCTTATTTTGACACATATGGGCTGGGAACCGTTATATCAAACTGCTCTAACAACTATGGGTCATACCACTTTCCGGAGAAACTGATCCCGCTGGCTATTAATAATATTAAGCAGGGTAAACCTGTACCTGTTTACGGCAAAGGCGAGAACGTACGCGACTGGTTATGGGTGGAAGACCATGCCCGGGCTATTGATGTGATATTCCATAAAGCCAAACCCGGTTCTACCTATAATATTGGCGGCCATAACGAGTGGAAAAACATAGACCTGATAAAACTGTTATGCAGTATATTGGATACCAAACTGGGGCGCAAAGAGGGCGAATCGGCAGCGCTGATAACCTATGTAACAGACAGGGCCGGGCACGATTTAAGGTACGCTATAGATGCTACCAAGCTTAAAAATGAATTAGGCTGGGAACCATCCATCACATTTGAAGAAGGGCTTGAAAAAACGGTTGACTGGTACCTTGCAAACGAGCAATGGCTTAATGATGTAACATCGGGCCATTACCAGGATTATTACAAAGGACAATATACTAATCGTTAAAAATGTTCGGATTATTTAAGAAGAAGGAAGTTAAGAAAACAGTGAGTTTTGACTATAGCACTGTTGTTACAGATATGCACTCGCATGTATTGCCGGGTATTGACGATGGTGCCCAAAACGTTGAAGAATCTATCTTCCTGATCAAAAAAATGATGTCGCTGGGGATCAAAAAAATTATTGCCACCCCGCACGTTATGATAGATTATTACCGTAACGATGCCGATAGTATAGGCAATGCCTTAACAACCCTTAAAGCAGCTTTAAAAGAGCAAAATATTGATATTGATATTTCGGCAGCGGCCGAGCACTACTTTGATGAAACTTTTGAAAAGCGAATAGCCGACCGTAAGGTATTTACCATGGGCGATAATTACGCGCTTTTTGAACTTTCGTTTATTACGCAGCCACCAAACCTGATTTCTATTATTCAAAAAATGAAAGATGCCGGCTATAAACCCATATTGGCACACCCCGAACGATATGCTTATATGGATATTGAGCAGATGAGAACCATCCGCAGCTGGGGCTGCGACCTGCAATTGAATACCATAGCCTTATCGGGATATTACGGTAAACATGCAAAAAGAATAGCCGAAGAGATGATAGATAACCAAATGGTTGATTTCATTTCGAGCGATATGCACCACCCCCGCCATGCTGCTGCTTTTGAAAGTACCCTGGCTATGCCCTACCTGGAAAAATTACTATTTGATTATCCGTTGAAAAACGTAATGCTGTAGTTAGAAAGAATTAAGATACAAGAATCAAGACACAAGACTAAAAATCGCATAATAATAAAGGGCTTAGATAAATATCTAAGCCCTTTATTTCTTAACTCTTGATTCTAAAAGTCCTGACGCTCTCCCTTACTCGTATCTCAACGCCTCAACCGGATCAAGCTTGGATGCCTTTTTAGCGGGGTAAAACCCGGATGCCAGACCTATAAATGTACACAAGCCTACTGCACAGAATAACCAAACCCATGGTACTATAAAAGTACCACTAATTTGCACGGCTATAAGGTTACCAATAGCCATCCCCAATACAATACCGCCAAAACCGCCTATAAGGCAAATTACGATGGCTTCTATCAAAAATTGTTTACGTATTACTGATGGGGTAGCGCCAATAGCTTTACGCAAACCAATTTCGCGGGTGCGTTCTGTTACCGATACCAGCATAATATTCATCAAGCCGATGGCAGCACCAATAAGGGTAATGGCGCCAATGGCAAAGCCCGCCACGGTTATACCCGTTAACTGGCCTGATAACTCCTGCTGAATAGAGTCGCTTCTTGAGATCTCAAAATTTTCGGCCTGGCCTAAACGGATGCCACGGATATTACGCATCAGGGAGGTAGCCTCACCAATGCTGGCATCAAGTACATCGGGGCTGTTTACGTTTACCGTAACCCCAAAAGTTGGTTTTGATGTAGCCGCAATTTGCCTGGCCTTTTGTACGGGTATAATGCAAAATTTATCGCCGCCAAAACTGTTACTGCCTTTAGGGGCAACTACACCAATTATCCTGAATTTACTGCTACCCAGTAGTATCGACTTATTGATGGGATCTTCTTTTTTAAATAACTTCACTTTTATCTCATCGCCAATAATTACCACGTTGGCACCATGCTCCAGCTCGGATGCTGAAAAGTTACGGCCCAGAGATAGTTTATGACCTTTTATAGCCAGGTAATTATCATTACTGCCCGTTACAGAAATATTAGGGTTTGTTTTGATGCTGTTGTATTTGGCTATTGCGGTGCCGGTAACACTCAGGTCGATACTGATACGGGCAGGTAGTTTATATAGTTTGGCAAACCTTGCCGCTTCATCGTAACTAATGGCCGGGTATATTTTGCGGTGGCCGCCATTACCAAAACTAATGCCACTACCCCTGTTTTGAATGGTAAATGAGTTTGCGCCCAAACCTGCAAAAGCATCGTTTGTAAACTGTTTTATACCTTCAATTGCTGTTAAAATACCTACCAGCGCCATAATACCAATGGCAATAATTAAAGCTGTAAGCGAGGTACGCAACCTGTTACCGCTGATAGATTGGAGTGCAATAGATACGTTCTCTTTAAAGGTTGTTTTTACCGGCATGCCATAAATATAAAAAAACTCGACGGTATGACTATAAAGGGCGGGGGTTTGTTACAGATGGCCCGCTAATTATTTGCAGATGTTGATTGCTAAAAAAACAAAAGCTAAATTTCCTAAAATTTACATTTACCATGTCGCGATTGTTTACCATACTGCTGCTGTTTGCTTGTTTTGCTGCTCAAGCGCAAACCAGCACCTTACCAAAAGATATATTAACCAATGAACAATTAGTTGTAAAGGATTCATCAGGCAAAGTGCTTCAATACAAAGAATGGCGGCCGCTTATCCTGACAGGCAATTATGTTATCCGCAGTATTTATCGCGCTAAAGATACCACCCATACATTGCGCCACATTACCCCCGAAGAAAAAGCGAGGTTCGCCGCTATGCGTCCAACAACACCTCCTGTTCCACCGGCAGATCCCGGGCCACAGGCACCTCAGTTAAACCCCGATGATGAACCGGCAAACCAACCAGCCCCAAGCGAATCGTTTCCTGTTGGTGCCAAACTAAATATGTTATCCGCCAAAGATATGGATGGCAAGTGGGTGGATAATAAAGCGACCAAAGGCAAAATTGTAGTACTTAACTTTTGGTTTATTGGTTGCCCGCCATGTAAAGCAGAGATTCCCGAATTAAATAAACTTGTTGCCGAGAACGCGGCTGACCCCGATATTATTTTTATTGCGATAGGGCTCGACCGTAAATGGGAGATCAGCGACTTTTTAAAAACCCATCCGTTTAATTACCGGCAGGTTGCCGAAGCGCGAAGGTATTGCGAAGGCTACGGCATAAAATTATACCCTACTAATGTTATTATAGATAAGCAGGGTATTATCCGTTACAGCGCGGTAGGCTACGGCCAAAACTACATGGCCTGGATGAAAAAAACCATCAGAGATATTAAGAACGAGAATTAAACCAACAAAAAAGGCCCCTAATGCAGGGGCCTTTCAATATTTATATAAATATGTTATACCGAGAACGAAGTACCGCAACCGCAGGTGCTGGCAGCGTTAGGGTTGTTAAAAGTAAACCCACGCGCGTTTAGGCCATCCTGAAAATCTATCTGCATGCCGGCAAGGTAAAGTCCATGCGCTTTGTGCATGTATGTTTTAATACCATCAATCATAAACTCCTGGTCGCCGTCCTTCTTCTGGTCGAAGCCTAAAACATAGTTCATACCCGAGCAGCCACCGCCTTCAACGCCTACGCGCAGGCCAAAGTCATCGCTCAGTTCTTGCTGGTCTTTTAATTTAAAAAGTTCTTTTACGGCACCTTCGGTAAAAGTAACGGGTGCTGTCAGGGTTTCAACAATAGCGCTCATCTTATTTTTAATTAACTACACAAATATAAGGTAAAATGCGGATTTTTGCACCGGCCGATTTATTTATGACCTCCGCATAACATTAATTAAACATGATATTGTACAACTATCTGCTTGATATTTTAAAATATACCGTTGCCGGCATAGGCATTGTATATGTAGCCTTTTACATGCTGAAACCCTATCTGGATAAAACTACCGCCCTGCAAACACTGGAGTTTAAAAAAGCCATAGCAAACCAAACCCTTCCCCTGCGTTTACAGGCTTATGAACGTTTGGTATTATTTATCGACAGGATAAACCCCTCAAATATGCTAATCCGTTTAAACGGAAATGGCTATAGCGCTGCCGAGTTGAACAGTATTATATTAAACGAGATCCGTACCGAATATCAGCATAACGTTACCCAGCAAATTTATGTAAGTACACAAGCCTGGGCGGTAGTAAAACGTGTAAAAAGCGATACTCTGGCACTTGTAAACAACGCTGTAAAAACAATGCCCGATAACGCTACCGGGCTTGATTTGGGAAAGGTGATCCTAACCCATTTAAGCAAACTGGAAGAAGACCCATACGATATTGCTACCAACCTGGTAAGGCAAGATCTTGAAAATATATTTTAAACACCATGGCCGATAAAAAATTCAAAACCATTTCGGGCATCGAGCTTAAGGAGGTTTATACAGAACCATCGGGCATGACCGAGTTACCCGGACAGTTCCCATACACGCGCGGTATTCAGAAAGATATGTACCGGGGCAAACCCTGGACCATGCGCCAGTACGCAGGTTTCTCTACCGCCGAAGAAAGTAACAAACGTTACCATTATTTATTAGGCCAGGGCACCATGGGCCTATCGGTAGCATTTGACCTGCCCACCCAGATAGGTTATGACAGCGACCACGAGCTATCTGAAGGCGAAGTAGGCAAGGTTGGTGTAGCGATAGATTCTTTAAAAGATATTGAGATACTATTTGATGGCATCCAATTAAAGGATATCACCACCAGCATGACCATCAACGCTACGGCCTCTATCCTACTGGCCATGTACATCGCGTTAGCAAAAAAACAAGGGGCCGATCTGAAACAGATCTCGGGCACCATCCAAAACGATATATTAAAGGAGTATGCGGCAAGGGGCACCTATATATATCCGCCTACCCCATCCATGCGCCTGATTACCGATATTTTTGAATACTGCAGCAAGGAAGTGCCAAAATGGAATACCATATCTATATCAGGCTACCACATTCGCGAAGCAGGCTCAACTGCCGTGCAGGAACTGGCCTTTACCCTGGCCAACGGTAAAACCTATTTAAAGGCCGCTTTAGAAAAAGGGCTGGATATAAACATATTTGCCAAACGCCTTTCTTTCTTCTTTAATTGCCACAATAACTTTTTTGAAGAGATAGCCAAATTCAGGGCTGCCCGCCGTATGTGGGCGCATATTACCAAAGAGCTTGGCGCTACCGACCCTGGCGCGCAAAAATTGCGTTTTCATACCCAAACCGGGGGATCAACCCTTACCGCCCAGCAACCCATGAACAATGTGGTGCGGGTAAGTATGCAGGCATTGGCCGCGGTATTAGGCGGTACACAATCGTTGCATACCAATGGGTACGATGAAGCTTTATCCCTGCCAACTGAGGCGGCCGCTAAAATTGCCCTGCGTACCCAGCAGATCATTGCCTTTGAAAGTGGCGTTACCGATACGGTTGACCCGCTGGCCGGTTCGTTCTTTATTGAGGCCTTGACAGATGAGCTGGAAGCAGCCGCGCAGTTATATATAGATAAGATAGATGCGATGGGTGGCTCGGTAAAAGCTATTGAGCAGGACTACATACAGCAGGAGATAGCATCGGCAGCGTACCAATACCAAAATGATATTGAAAGCGGCGACCAGGTATTGGTTGGCGTTAACAAGTTTACCCAGCAGGAAGAGGTTGCCCAAAATGTATTCAGGGTTGATGATGCCATCCGCAGGCAACAAATGGATAAGCTTACCCGTTTAAAAGAAGAGCGAAATAATGATGAGGTGCAAAAAGCGCTTCAGAATTTAACTGTTGCCGCGCAGGGAAAAGACAATTTGATGCCCTATATTTTAACGGCAGTTGAATGCTATGCTACGCTCGGAGAAATAGCAGATGTAATGCGAAATGTGTTTGGCGAATATTGATGAAAATTATTCTCCTAATTAAGGATTTTTCAAATTTATTTACCGAAAAATAATCCACATTTTTAAAACCATCTGTGTTTAAACTTTTAAAACCGCAATACAGCAAAACTGACGCATAAAAGCGCGTTCTTCATGCGAAATATAATGTTAATAACTTTAATATTCGCAATAAAATGGCGTAATTTTTATAAATATATTTCTTAAAATTTATTTTTTTATCCGCTTTTTTTTAGAATATTCGATGTTCCGAAACGGGCGAAAAATTGTCCTCTTCGGAGACTGTAAATCAAGATATTACTAATACTTCTATGGAAAAAACTTGTACTAACGTTTGGAATAGCTGCCTTCAAATCATAAAAGACAACATACCGGCACAAAGCTTTAAAACCTGGTTCGAACCAATAAAGGCTTTGCGTATGGAGGGTAGCGTTTTAACGATACAGGTACCAAGTTTATTCTTTTATGAGTGGTTGGAAGAACACTATGTAGGCTTGTTGCGCAAAACAATAAAAAAACAATTAGGCGACGAAGGTCGTTTAGAGTATAACATTGTTGTTGAGCAGTCATCAAGCAAACCATATACTACCAACATGCCCTCGAATGGAAATGGTGCTGAATCAAAAAATCAGTCTATGCCAATACCTATTTCTATAAATAAGGATATTAAGAACCCGTTTGTAATACCGGGCCTTAAAAAGCTGAACGTAGATCCGCAGCTAAACCGCAACTACACCTTCGAAAACTTTGTTGAAGGCGATTGCAACCGCCTGGCGCGTTCTGCCGGTTATGCTGTTGCTGCCAAACCGGGTGGTACCTCATTTAACCCCTTAATGATATATGGTGGTGTTGGCCTTGGCAAAACCCACTTAGCCCAGGCTATTGGTAACGAAATTAAACGCACCCTGCCAGATAAGCTTGTATTATATGTAAGCTGCGAAAAATTCACCCAGCAATTTGTTGATGCCCTTAAGCATAATAACATAAACGATTTTGTGAACTTTTACCAGGCGATAGATGTACTGATCATGGATGATGTACACAACTTTGCCGGTAAAGAAAAAACACAGGACTTCTTCTTCCACATCTTCAACCACCTGCACCAAAGCGGCAAACAGCTGATCATCACATCAGATAAAGCGCCTAAAGATCTGGCCGGGTTAGAAGAACGTTTGCTATCGCGTTTCAAATGGGGGCTTTCTGCCGATTTGCAGATCCCTGACCTGGAAACCCGTATGGCTATCCTTAAGAACAAGATCTATCAGGACGGTATCGAACTATCAAACGATGTGGTAGAGTATGTTGCCCACAACATTGATAACAACGTACGTGAGCTGGAAGGTGCCATGGTTTCATTACTGGCGCAATCAACCCTTAACCGCAAGGAGATTGACCTGAACCTGGCCAAGCAAATGCTGAAGAATTTTGTAAAAAACTCTTCGAAAGAAATTTCAATGGAATACATCCAGAGCCTTGTTTGCGAATACTTTGAAGTACCAATAGAAATGGTAAAATCGCAAACCCGTAAACGCGAAATTGTACAGGCCCGCCAGATCTCGATGTACCTGGCCAAGGCACACACCAAAAGCTCATTAAAATCAATCGGTAACTTCTTCGGCGGCCGCGATCACTCTACCGTTATCTACGCCTGCCAAACTGTTGAAGATTTAATTGATACCGATAAAAAATTCAAAGGCTACGTAGCCGACATTCAAAAGAAACTTAAAATGTCGTAACCCACGACTTATTAGATATTAAAAAGCCCTGCAGCAATGCGGGGCTTTTTTGTAAAATCGGGTTTGTCATCCTGAGCGATAGCAAAGGATCTATTAGCGAACTTCGCCTATCAATATTGCATGTCGGCTATTAGATGATTCACTACGTTCAGCATGACAGGTTTTTGATTGAATTTTTATTTAAATTGCAGCAACCAATCCCTTCAATTATGAAAAGATTACTACTTGCAACACTGTTACTGGCATTTACCGCACCCGCCTTTTGCCAAACCGATAAAGAAGATGTAAAAAAGGCCATTAACACACTTTTTGATGGCATGCGTAAAGGCGACAGCACCATGCTATTATCCGTATTCCATAAAGACATGGTATTACAAAGTGCTGCTAACAAGAAGGATGGCTCAGTAATATTAATGACCGAGAAACCCGGCGATTTCATAAAACAGGTTGGCACTCCACACAAAGAGATCTATGATGAGCGCATTACCTGGGGCGATATAAAAGTTGACGGCGCGCTGGCCAGTGTTTGGACCCCTTACAAGTTTTACCTCGGCACCACGTTTAGCCATTGTGGTGTTAATTTTTTCCAACTGATGAAAACCGCTGCCGGCTGGAAGATTATTTACATTGTTGATACCAGGCGCAAGGATAACTGCCCCGAGTAACTATTGGTTGCCTATCCGTTTATAAAATCCGTCCCTATAGCTATCTCCTATGGGGATGATTGCTTCCCCGATAAAAATGCGGCTGCGTTCTATATATGTGATGTGTTTAAAAGCCACAATAAAAGACTTGTGTACCCTTATAAAACCTGCAGGAGGTAACTGCTCTTCAACTTTTTTTAACGTTTGCAGGCTTAGTATCCTATCTGCACCGGTTTGTATGGATATATAATTTTGCAACCCCTCGATATATAAAATATCATCAAGGTTAACCTTTTGTATGCGGTGCTCTGTTTTAACAAACAGGTATGTAGCTGTATTTTGCTGTTCTGCATTTTCAACACTTGCAGCCGGAAACGGTGCATCTGCATTTTTAGGCTGTAAAACATGCATGGCCTTTTCTGCCGCGCGATAAAACCTATCAAACGCTATAGGCTTTAGCAGGTAATCAATAACATCGTGCTCGTAACCATCAAGCGCATATTTAGAATAGGCCGTGGTTAAAATTACCTTACTTTGCTTCCCGGCAATTTTGATGAATTGCAAGCCATTCAATTCCGGCATTTGTATATCCAAAAAAACCAGGTGAATAGTTTGTGTGCGGAGTATGTTTAACCCTTCAATAGGATTTGTGGTAGTTGCTGCCAGCTCTAAAAATGGAATTTTCTTAATATAATCGGCCAGTATATCTATACCAAGCGGCTTATCATCAACTATAAGGCATTTTATATTCATTGGCTCAATTTTAAAACTAATTTAACCGTGTAAAACCCGCCCTGGTCTTTTATTGTCAGTTCATGTTTCCCGGCATATGTTAATTGCAGCCGCCTGCGTACGTTGTTTAAACCAATACCGCCGGTGCTATCCTTAAGGCTATTGTTCTTTTTGTTGCTCACATTGAAAATTATGCCGGTGTTGTCTGCGTGCAAATATATCTCAACCGGGTTATCCGGGTCATTAAGAACGCCGTGCTTAAAAGCATTTTCAACAAAGGCAATAAATATAAGCGACGCTATCTGCTGATCGCCAATGTACCCCTCCTGTATAAAATTAACATAAGCTACACCTTTAGCGCTTATCCTTTGTAGGGCTATTACATTTTCCAGGTATTCGGCCTCGCGGTTCAGGGGCATAAAATCTTCATTCCCATCACGCAGCATATAACGCAGCATTACCGATAGTTTAAGTAATGCCTCAGGCGCTTGTTCAGATTTCTGATAAGTAAGCGCGTAAATATCATTAATGGCGTTAAACAAAAAATGCGGGTTAACCTGCGACCGCAGGAAGGCAAGTTCGGTAGTCAGTTTTTCTTTTTGAAGCTCCTGGTGGCGGCGGCTGTTCTTATACCAGTTCTCTACAAAGAAAAAGATGAGCCCGTAAATAAAATAACCGGGAAAGTAATAAAAGATCACATTGCGTGCAAAATCAGTTAAAGGCCATTTATTCCCCTTGTAATTATCAAACCCTAATACCGGCAAAAAGAAGCCATACTCGAGCACGTAGCGCAGCACAATAATAAATACTATTGTACATGCGGTATATAATGCTGCCTTTACATAATTTTTAAAAACAAAGAATTGAGGGGCTATAAACAAGTAACTGCAATAAAAGCAGCATGCAAGTATTAATGTATAACCTGTTTCAATAAGTAAATACTTGATGTATAAACTGGCATTATGAGGTACCGACAGATAGGAAGAAAATAGGTTAATGGTATACTTATTATAAGATGTGTTTATAATGAGTAGCACCCAAAACATTATATGTAAAAGTATAATATACTTTTTCTTCATTGGGTAAATATAGAAGGATACCCCTGGTTTTTAAATTTCAATATATGAATTGTTCATAGTTAGTGATAAACAGTATAATATAGCTGACGAACCCTTATTACGGGCATTTAGCGTTCGTCAATAAATTTTGCTTGTTCATCAACTGTAATTGCAGCATAATTATCAGGCACTCACTTTTGTGATCAAATCATATCACATAACAAAATGAAAAGATCAATAATCGCCAGTCTGCTTTTTTTACTGCCTTTGTTTGCCGTATGCCAGGAAAAGCTAACCGTAAAAGTTCATCCCGGGGTTGAACTGTTTACCATTGTACAAATACTTGCCGATCAATATCCAAAACCAAATCCATCTGCCTACACTACGGAAGTAATGGCATATTTTGGGAAATACAAAGACCACCCCGCTGTTAAAAAAGCTGCTTCTTTTAAACAGGTGTATACCGATATGGTAGAACTTGGCTGGTGTATGAGCGATTTCCCGAACATAAAAATACATGAGCCGGACAGTACCATAAACTGGTATAAATTTAACGGGAAAGAAAACACAATAGAATATATAAAGCTTTGCCGCGATTTTTTTAATGATACCAAATTCTGGGACTTTTACCAGCAACATTTACCCCGTTATAACAAATGGGGTAACGATTTAAAAGTTAAGGTAGACTCGGGCCAGTACATAAAAAATTTAGAAGACTTTTATAAATACAAGGCCGATGCAAAATGGTATATCTGTATAGATCCACTAAATAGCTGGGGATCGCATGCTATTATGACCAAAACTTTAAACCCTCAGTTTTCTGATCTGCTGGTGTACAATACCGGTTATTTTAGCAGGAATGGCAAGGCAGATGCAGACCCTGTTTTTGAATTCAGGGATTTTGAGAACCTGGTTTGGCATGAAGGCAGCCATGTTTACATTAACGCGTTAATAAGCAAGTACCAAAAACAAATTGATGAAATGGAATACCTGTTTAATAAGGATGATGATGGCATGAAACGCAATAACATTGGCACATGGCGATATTGCTTTGATGAGAACATGGTGCGGTCAATTACAGCAGCGCTTTACAAAAAATACCGTACCGAACGTTTGTACAAGCGCCAGGTAGCCAAAGAAGTTTTAAGCGATTTTATTTATGTAGATGAACTTACCCCCTTTATCTATGATAATTATCTCTATAGCAATAAGTATAGCAACTTTGCAGATTTTTTCCCTCAGGTATTAAAGTTTCTAAAAGAAAAACATCCGGCAAAACAGCTAAATAAAGGATAACAGCCTAACACCGCCTTTGTAACATTTTGATTATCAAAAATTAACAGGGTTACTATTGGTTTGTGGTTGGTATCAATACTAAACCAATAAATCAACAATTATGAAATCAAAAATTTTTATCGCGATAGCAGGCATAGCCTTGCTTGCAGCCTGCAAAGGCAGGAATGGCAGTTATGAAATTGCAAACAACAGCAGCAGTGCTGATACAGCAAGCGTTAGCAGCGCGAGTGACACCGCGGCCTACGCCAAACCAAAACTGGTAAAAACTGCCGATATGAGTTTTAAGGTAAAAAGCGTGCAGCAAACCGGCGACTCTATTTCGCATATAACAGCCAAACTAAATGGGTTAGTGATAAATCATCAGATGGGCTCGTCAATAGAACGTAGCGAGGATATCAGGTTAAGCAATGATTCGGTTATGCGGGTATCGGCGTTTAACACCACTGCCGATATGACGGTGAAGATCCCATCAGAAAAGCTGGAAGACTTTATGAACCATATTAGCCACATGGGCATTTATGTAACAGCACGTAAAATGGATATTGAGGATAAATCGTTGGATTACCTATCGGCGAAGCTAAAACTAAAGAACCGCCGCGAGATGGTTGCCCAGCAAAAAACCGGTAAGATTAAAATTAAGAACCCCGAAGCTGTATTGTGGTTAAAGGATGATATGATTGACGGACAGATCAACAATCAAAAAATTGACGAAGCGGTAAACTTCAGCGTAGTAAGCCTTAACTTTTACCAAAGCAACACCATTTACAAAGAACGCATCGCTAATGACGATCCATCGGCATACAAAATGCCTTTCTTTAACAGGCTGCTAATGGCTTTAAGCAATGGCTGGTATTTATTTACCGAACTGATACTTGGCCTGGCAAACCTTTGGGTATTGATATTAGCGGGTGTGGGTATTTGGATGGTGTTTAGGGTTTATAAAAGCAAGTATTCGGCTATATAAATTTAAAGACGTCATTGCGAGGTACGAAGCAATCTCTTTAAGCAAATCTTTTGTGCAAGGTATATAACTGTCCTAAAGAGATTGCTTCGTACCTCGCAATGACGCGCGGGGAGTTATGCATACAAAAAAGCCCGGCTGTTTACACATCCGGGCTTTCTTGTATCTTGATTCTTGACGTCTTGACTCTAACTTACACCGTCAGCTTTTTATACTTAAGCCTTTTTGGTGTTATATCGCCAACACGTTTTTTGTAATTCTCTTCGTAATCGCTGTAGTTACCTTCAAAGAAGTAAACTTGCGAGTTACCCTCAAAGGCCAGGATGTGGGTACAAACCCTATCCAGGAACCAGCGGTCGTGGCTGATGATCACCGCGCAGCCGCCAAAGTTTTCTAAAGCCTCCTCTAACGAACGTAAGGTATTTACGTCGATGTCATTCGTAGGCTCATCCAGCAATAATACGTTCGATCCTTTTTTAAGCGTGATAGCTAAATGGACACGGTTACGCTCACCGCCTGATAACACCCCAACTTTTTTCTGCTGATCTGCACCGTTAAAGTTGAACTTTGATACATAAGCGCGCGAGTTTAGCGGGCGGTTACCTACCATAATATTATCCAACCCGTCGGTTACGTTTTCCCAAACAGATTTATTAGGGTCAAGGTCATCATGCAACTGGTCAACATAACCAAGGGCAACCGTATCGCCTACACGGAAAGTACCGGCATCCGGCTGATCCTGCCCTGTTATCAGGCGGAACAGCGTAGTTTTACCCGCACCATTGGGGCCAATGATACCTACTATACCAGCCGGAGGTAATGAGAAGTTAAGGTTTTCGAACAACACCTTATCGCCATAAGCTTTTGTAACGCCATTAGCTTCGATAACAATATTACCCAAACGCGGGCCAGGCGGAATGAACAGCTCCAGTTTTTCTTCCCTTTCCTTTGTTTCTTCACTGGCCAGTTTCTCGTAGTTTGACAGACGAGCCTTTCCCTTTGCCTGGCGGCCTTTTGCCCCCATGCGCACCCATTCCAGCTCGCGTTCGAGCGTTTTCTGACGTTTGCTTTCGCTTTTTTCTTCCTGCGCCAAACGTTTCGATTTTTGATCCAACCATGAGGAATAATTCCCCTTCCATGGTAAACCTTCGCCACGGTCAAGCTCCAGGATCCAGCCTGCAACATTGTCAAGGAAATACCTGTCGTGCGTTACGGCAATAACAGTCCCTTTGTATTGTTTAAGGTGCTGCTCCAACCAATCGATTGATTCAGCATCCAGGTGGTTGGTAGGCTCATCAAGCAATAAAACATCCGGTTCCTGTAAAAGCAGGCGGCATAAAGCCACGCGGCGGCGTTCACCACCCGATAGTACCGAAATCTTAGTATCCGGCTCAGGGCAGCGCAGGGCATCCATAGCGCGTTCCAGTTTCACATCCAGCTCCCAGGCGTTCACAGCATCAATCTGATCCTGCAATTCGCCCTGGCGGGCCATCAGCTTATCCATTTTATCGGCATCGCCGTAGTATTCTTCTAAACCGAATTTCTCGTTTATCTCTTCGTACTCTTTAAGCAGTGCGGTGGTAGCGGCAACACCTTCCTCAACAATTTCCTTAACAGTTTTGTCGGGATCAAGTTCTGGCTCCTGGCTCAGGTAGCCAACGGTATAACCCGGTGAAAACACCACTTCGCCTATATTTGTCTTATCAAGACCCGCTATAATTTTCAACAATGACGATTTACCCGAACCGTTTAAGCCTATAACACCGATTTTAGCGCCGTAAAAAAACGACAGGTAAATGTTTTTTAATACTGTTTTTTGAGGTGGGTAAACTTTGCTTACCCCTGCCATTGAAAATATGATCTTTTCGTCTGCCATAAATTTGCGCCTTTTACTTAGGGAGAGCAAATATATAACTTGAAATGTGGACAGGTGAATAAATTTCATCATTAATTCATCACTTAATTTGTATCTTTCAATGTAAATCGCTTGGTTTGTTAAAGGCGCGGATATTTACAGCAAACCTTTCCACCAGGCATGCCGTATTGTCATATATAGAGTGACTATTTGCCCTGCTTTGTTATAATAATTTAATATAACTCGTAACCGGGTTAAACTATTTGATGATCATCTTATCAAATAATAAAAGTTTAACCATTTAATATTAGTACTCAAGGCGTTTTGTGGGTTTCAGGAATAAAATTCCGGTTGTTTTGGTTTTATTTTAACAGGCCTTATATCATTAAATTGTCTGTTTACAGTAAAGCTAAAAAGTTGGCAATATTGTTGATAAATGTTATAACAATCGCCTTGACAGATAAAAACAAATTTATAGATTAGGACGATCATAATCAGAAAGGTATATATGGAAGCTAAATTTTCGCCACGGGTTAAGGATGTGATACAGTACAGTAGGGAGGAGGCGTTGCGCCTTGGCCATGATTATATTGGGACTGAACACCTTTTGCTTGGCCTTATTCGCGATGGCGATGGTGTGGCAATTAAACTATTGAAAGGGCTAACCGTTGATACCGCTAAACTACGCCGTGCTGTTGAGGATGCTGTAAAAGGAACAATTGGCACTAATGTACATATTGGCAGTATCCCGTTAACCAAACAGGCCGAAAAGGTTTTGAAGATAACCTACCTTGAAGCTAAGATCTTTAAAAGCGATGTGATAGGCACCGAGCACTTGTTGCTGTCTATACTGCGCGATGAGGATAACATTGCTTCGCAGATACTGATGCAGTTTAATGTTAACTACGAGGTATTTAAAAGCGAAGTGGAAGCCAATAAAAATGATGTTACCGACGAAATGCCGGGTTCATCAACAGGTGGTGATGACGACTTTAAAGAAGACGATTCATTTACCCAGCCTAAAAAAGTTTCTGACATCAAATCAAAAACACCGGTACTTGATAATTTTGGCCGCGACCTTACAAAAGCTGCTGAAGAAGGCAAGCTTGACCCTATAGTAGGCCGCGAAAAAGAAATTGAACGTGTATCGCAAATATTATCGCGCCGTAAAAAGAACAACCCTATCCTGATAGGCGAGCCGGGTGTTGGTAAAAGCGCCATTGCCGAAGGTTTGGCGTTGCGTATTGTACAACGTAAGGTGTCGCGTGTATTGTTTAACAAACGCGTGGTTACTTTAGACCTTGCTTCATTAGTAGCTGGTACTAAATACCGCGGCCAGTTTGAAGAGCGCATGAAAGCCGTGATGAACGAGCTTGAAAAGTCACCGGATGTAATTTTATTTATTGATGAGATCCATACTATAGTTGGTGCAGGTGGCGCATCGGGCTCGCTTGATGCATCTAACATGTTTAAACCGGCTTTAGCACGTGGCGAGATCCAGTGCATTGGCGCAACAACACTAGATGAGTACCGCCAATACATCGAGAAAGATGGCGCTTTAGACCGCCGTTTCCAAAAGGTAATGGTTGAACCGGCCACACCTGATGAAACTGTTGAGATACTGAACCGCATTAAAGAGAAATACGAAGAGCACCACGGTGTAACTTATACCGACGAGGCTATTAACGCCTGTGTTAGCTTAACTACCCGTTATATTACCGACAGGTTTTTACCAGACAAGGCTATCGATGCCCTGGACGAATCGGGCTCACGTGTCCACCTCACCAATATTCACGTTCCGCAGGAAATTTTGGATATTGAGCAAAAAATTGAGCAGATCAAGATTGAGAAGAACAAAGTGGTTCGCAGCCAAAAATATGAGGAAGCGGCCAAATTGCGCGATACCGAAAAACATTTGCTTGAAGAGCTTGACCAGGCCAAAGCTGTTTGGGAAGCCGAAACAAAATCAAAACGTTACACTGTAACCGAAGATAACGTTGCCGAAGTAGTAAGCATGATGACCGGTATACCGGTACAACGTGTTGGCCAGGCAGACAGCGCCAAGCTGCTTGCTATGGGCGATACCATCGGCACAAAAATTATTGGCCAGGAAGAAGCTATTAAAAAGCTTACCCGTGCCATACAACGTACCCGTGCGGGTTTGAAAGATCCTAAAAAGCCTATCGGCTCGTTCATATTCCTGGGACCTACCGGCGTGGGTAAAACCGAGTTGGCCAAAGAGCTTGCACGCTTTATGTTTGATACCGAAGACGCGCTGATACAAATTGATATGAGCGAATACATGGAGAAATTCGCGGTATCACGTTTAGTGGGTGCGCCTCCGGGCTATGTGGGTTATGAAGAAGGCGGGCAGCTTACTGAAAAGGTACGCCGCAAACCATACGCGGTAGTATTACTGGATGAGATCGAGAAAGCCCACCCTGATGTATTTAACATACTGCTACAGGTATTGGATGAAGGCCAGTTAACTGATTCATTAGGCCGCAAGGTTGATTTCAGGAACACCATCATCATCATGACATCTAACATCGGTGCACGCCAGTTGAAAGATTTTGGCCAGGGTGTAGGTTTCAGTACCAGTGCAAAAACAACACAGGCGGATTCACACTCACGTGGTGTGATAGAGAACGCTTTGAAACGTGCTTTCGCCCCTGAGTTTTTGAACCGTATTGATGATGTTATTGTGTTTAACTCATTAGGTAAAGACGAGATCTTCAAGATCATCGATATCGAATTAGGTTTCTTGTTTGGCCGTGTAAACAGCCTTGGTTACAAGATAGAGCTTACTTTGGCTGCCAAAGAGTTCATCGCCGAAAAAGGTTACGACTCGCAGTTTGGTGCAAGGCCGCTTAAACGCGCTATCCAGAAATACCTGGAAGACCCAATTGCAGAAGAGATACTGAAAGGCGAATTGACCGAAGGCGATACCCTGATGGTTGACTTTGACAAAGAAGCCAACGAAATAAAGGTTGTTGACAAAAAGAACGACGACGCCAAACCAAAACAAGAGGAAGAACAGAAGTAATTACTTTTTCTTAAAATACAAAGCCCGCTTGCAAATTGTAAGCGGGCTTTTTTGTGGTACAATGGATTAACTATGATATCATTTACCATCCGGCCAGTAATCTATTGGCAGTAGCTGCGCTACCCTGCTATTACCCCAGGCATAGCTAAATACAGCCCCCATGGGGTTTAAAATAGTACCATTGGTATCAAAGTAGAGGTACGGGTCGGTAAAGCTTACAGTTGCGTATTGTGGGTGCGCTTTTGACCCCTTACCGGTTGCTGTTCGTGGTTTGTAAAATACATCCAGGCCGGTAGTATAACCCATAGCAAATACCCCTGGTTTTTCGGTGGGATGTACATAATCAATGGGCCGCAATACATCACTTGATTCGCGCCGGTTAGATGAAAACCCCTTGCTTGATGAATAACTACTGATGACCCTTTTACTCTCTACCGCATAATTGCTATCCACACGGTTAGCCAATACCTCGCGTAAAAAATGCGTTGTAGAACCAAAGTAAACATCCCTGCGGTTCTTTTTCCATTGCTTTAGCTGAAAATCGGAGCCCTCCATTTCCTCAAACAATACCGATCCTTCATAGGTTAGCTTACTTTCGTGCTTATCCATCACAAAGTTAGCTATCAGGTATTTTAGCTTATAGCCCAGGGCGTTATTGGCAATCTCCAGGAAATCTTCGGAATTACCGGTAAGGATTCTTTCGTCGCGGTTATATTTTAAATCTAAAACCTCGGGATTAAGGATCTCGCATTGGCTGGCATAGGCTGATGTACCCAAAAACTGTTCTTTAAATTCCTTTAGCTTTTTATCGCGTTTGACATCAATACCTATCTTCACCTCACCCAGCATCATGGTTTTGGCTAATAGTTTAATATCCGGCAATTCAACATTAGCACTTACCATCAGGGTTTGATGATACCCTTCGTAGCCTACCACGCTAATAATCAGATTATGCTGGCCCGCGTTTAAACTTTTCAATACAAACGATCCATCATCAGCAGATTTGGTGCCAATGGTTTCGTTGTTCAGGAAAACGCTGGCATCGGGTATGGGTTTACCATCGGCTTCACTAATAACTTTGCCCTTAATGGTTAATTGTGCAAAGCAGGTAAAAGGTAATAAAAACAATAGTAAACCCAGGTACTTCATAATCATTACAGTTTTATAGTTTATCTACAGGCGGCCGGTAATCTATAGGTAGTAGCTGGGCCACCCTGGTTACGCCCCACGCCTGGTCAAAACGTGCGCCCAGCGGGTTTAAAATAGTGCCGTTGCTATCAAACAATAAATATTTATCAATAAAACTTATGGTGGCAACCCGTGTACCGGGTCGTTTACTCCTGTCCACAAAGCCATATCCCGGCGAGTAGCGCGTTTTAAAATAAAAAATCTCTATATTATCGTCATTACTCATGGCAAACACGCCGCGCCGTTCTGTACGGTGCACGTAATCGGTTGCGCGCAGGGTATCGTATACAAACTGCCCGTTGGTCTCGTCCTTCCAGTTTATACAATAATTGCGTACCATATAATCCTGTTCTACATTGCCGGCTAATACTTCACGCAAAAAATGGGTTACCGAGCCATTATAAACAGTTAAGCGGTTCTTTTTCCAGCGAAGGCTATCAGCCAGTGTGCCTGCTTTTTCTTCAAACAGAACCGAGCCTTCGTAAGCAACCTGCCCGGCCTCTTTATCCAGCACAAAGCTGTTAAGCAAGTATTTTAATTTATAACCCAGGGCATTATTATCAATTTCCAAAAAATCGTCAGACTGGCCTGTAAGTTTTAACTGGTGATCACTATAGTACAAATCTAAAACTTCGGGGTTTTTGAGTTTACATTGCATTGCAAAGGTCGATTTGCCAAAAAACTGTTCTTTAAACTCTTTCAGCTGTTTCCATCGTTGGGAGTTGCCTATAGTTACCGGTTTTAGCATCATTACTTTAGCTACCAGTTTTACATCGGGCAATACCATATCGTTATCAACCATTATAGCTACACTATAACGCTCATAACCAACTACACTTACTACCATATCATATTGCCCGGGGCGCAACTGGCGAAGGACAAATGAGCCATCCTGGCCAGACTTTGTACCGATTGTTGCATTATTTAAAAATACGCTTGCATCGGGTACCGGCTTGCCATCGGTTGCATTAACAACTTTCCCCCTCACTTTTAGCTGCGCAAAACAGCACAGTGGTAATAATAACAGTAGTAGTAACAGGTGTTTCATAGGTTAGTATGCCTAAATATACAATTACTTTTCTTCGGGCGAATAATCAACCGGTAACATTTCTGCAACACGGCTTTTACCCCAATTGCCTTCAAAATTTATACTGGCCGGGTTTTGTATAACACCGTTACTATCAAACAGCGTGTAAGGCTCCTCAAAAGATAGTATGGTGGTTAAATAGTTTGGCATCGTTAACGATTGTATTACCTTGTTATCCGGGCTATTGTCTCGCTTTTTGGTGTACATTAAATATAAACAATCGGCAAATTTTAAAGCGAACATGCCTTTTACATCTGTAATGGAGGTATACTCGATAGTTTTCAACGGTACATTTACCAGCGTTTGAAAATACTTGTCGTTAAAGCCGTTATAACCGGGGTTTGGTTTTCTTATCAGCCTTAATACCTTAAAGCCATTGGCTTCTACATTATCACCTACTGCCGCCCGCAAAAAATGCATCGACGATCCTTCGTAAGCTATCAAACGGTTTTTTAACCAGCGGCGATGTTGCCTGGGCGTACCTTTCATGTCCTCAAATAAAGTTGACCCTTCAAAATATAACAGCCCGGATCTGTTGTTTTTGGTAAATTTGGAGAGCAGGTATTTAACCTTATAGCCCAGGGCCTTGTTCTCCACCTCCAAAAAATCGTATGATGAACCTGTTAGCGTTCGCGTAGCTTTATCATACTCCAGATCTACCATTTCGGGGTTCAGTATCTTGCATTCTTTCGCCAGTTCCGACGAACCTAAAAACTCCCGCTTAAAAATATCATACTTCCATTCCCAGTCGGGGTCGGGTTTTATTACTACTTCTTTAAGCTGATTGGTTTTTGGCGTTAGCTTAATATCGGGCAGCACCAGGTTCTCGCCTGCGGCCATAACCATTTGGTGATAGGTTTCAAATCCGAGAACTGTTACCACCAGTTCGTATTGCCCCGGCTTTACATGTCGTAAAATAAAGGTACCGTCGGTAGCAGATTTATTGCCTACTGTTGCGTTGCTCAAAAACACGCTTGCATCTGCTACAGGGCTCTTATCTGTCGCGTTGGTAAGTTTACCCGTAATGTTGATTTGGGCAAAGCAGGTAAGCGGTAGTAAAGAAATGAGTAAGAGTAAACGTTTCATAAAAAATAAAGTTAACTAATTTATTAGTTAGTTAAACCTTTTGCATGATATTTGTTCTTACATACAAAAACACGTTATTAACCGTTATGATAGTTGTCATAACCGGTTTATGGCAAAAAACAAATCACATATGAAAAAATTATTATCTATCCTATGCGTGTCAATTATAGCGCTGACAGCCGCATCATGTAAAAAAGAAACTATTGTTCAAGGTGGCAACACAAACCAAACGGTTTATGCAACAAATGTAACAGATTGGACATTAGTCACCGAAAATGGACGCAGCTATTATAAAACTGATATAAATGTACCTAAGCTGGACAAGACTTATAGTGAAAATGGTGCCGTTTTGGTGTACATTGCTAATACCGGAGACACCCAATGGGAGCAGGTCCCTGAGGTTTTTGCCGGCCAGGCATTTAGTTTTACTCATGACGTGGGCCGGGTTACTATATATGCACAAAACCCAACGGGCACAGGTACGCCAACATTGCCTGTTCCTTTGGACATAAAAATTGTATTGATCGACTCCAACGTACAGTAAGCAATCGAAATAAATTTAACAGAAAAGGCCTTCGGATATTCGAAGGCCTTTTCTGTTAATGAATATGTTTGTCTGAACTTATCAAAGAATTAGCAAGTCAATTCTTCAACAAGTTCAATATTACAAATCGGGAATAAATTATTATTTCTCCATTTGCTCTATCACGGCAGCAGTTACGCCGGTAAAAGAGAAACCACCATCATGGAACAGGTTCTGCATGGTAACCATTTTGGTCAGATCGCTAAATAGGCTCACACAGTAATCAGCGCACTGGTCGGCATCAGCATTACCCAGCGGGCTCATCTTCTCAGCATAGTTAATAAAGCCGTCGAAACCTTTTACACCACTACCCGCAGTTGTACGTGTTGGCGATTGCGATACCGTGTTGATACGTACGTGTTTTTTAACACCGTACTGGTAACCAAAGTTACGGGCAATGCTTTCCAGGTAAGCCTTGTTATCGGCCATATCGTTATAATCAGGGAATACACGCTGGGCGGCAATATAAGTTAAAGCTACTACCGATCCCCACTCGTTTATAGCATCCAGCTTCATGGCTGTTTGCAGCACGCGGTGAAAGCTTAGTGCAGATATATCAAGCCCTTTGTGGGTAAATTCGTAGTTGTTATCTGTGTAAGGGATTCCTTTACGCACGTTTACACTCATACCTATAGAGTGCAGCACAAAATCAACACCGCCGCCAAAATGCTCTATACTTTTGGTGAACAGGTTGGTTACATCCTCGTTGCTGGTTACATCAGCCGGTATAACAGGAGCATTACATTCCTCTGCAAGTTTATTCAGTTCGCCCATGCGCAATGCCAGCGGCGAGTTGGTTAAAACTATTTCGGCACCTTCTTCGTGGCAGCGTTGCGCCACTTTCCAGGCTATTGATTGCTCATTTAGCGCACCAAAAATAATTCCTTTTTTACCTTTTAATAAATTGTAAGCCATTGTTTTTAGTTTTATAAGTGGGGCAAAGTTATGTTTTATTTACGATTTTAGAATTACGATTTTAGATTGCAGGCCAAATCGTATTCTAAAAAATACAACATCTTAAATACTTAGCAGTTCCCTTGCATTTTGCAGGGCACTTTCGCCGGGGTTATCGCCGCTTAGCATTTTGGCAATTTCTTGCACACGCTCTTCAACACTCAGCTTTTTTATACGGGTTTTAGTAACCGATTCAGCATCGTCCTTATATACAAAATAATGGCTTTGGCCTTTGCCTGCAATTTGTGGCAGGTGGGTTATGGTTATTACCTGCAGGTTATTCGACAGGCGTTCCATTACCTGCCCTACCTTGTTGGCAACCTCGCCGCTAACCCCTGTATCTATCTCGTCAAAAATAATAGTTGGCAGGGCGGTATACTCGGCTATGATTGATTTGATGCTGAGCATCAATCTGCTCAGCTCACCACCCGATGCCACCTTGCTCATATCGGCCAGTGCATGGCCCTTATTGGCCGAAAACATAAAGCGGATAGTATCAATGCCTGTAGCACCTAAATCTGCCAGCGGCGCTTGCTCTATCTCTAAAGCAGAATTACTCATACCCATCTCGGTTAGGTTGGCCAATACCTTTTGCCTAATAACAGGGATAGCTTTACTACGGTTAGCCGATAGTTCATTAGCAATGCCTGCCAGTTCACCCTTATCGGCACTAATTTGCTTTTGCAACTTCTCTACCGCTTCATCGCCAAACACTGCCTGCTGAATTTTGTCCGACAGGTCCTCCTGGATGGCCAACAACTCGGCATTGCTATTTACGCGGTGCTTTTTTTGCAGGTTGTATAACATGCTTAAGCGGGTATTCACCTCTTCGGCGCGGGCCTCATTTGTAAAAGTACGTTGCTCTATATTTTCAAGTTCGGCGGCTATATCTTTTAGCTCGATGAGGGTGCTTTTTAAGCGCCCGTGCAGCTCTTCTACCCCAGGGTTGTATTGTTCTATAGTTGATAACTGCTGGCCAGCCTCGCGCAGTTGTATAATGGCAGATGTTTCGCCCTCATGCATCAGGTAATGTGCGCCCAGCAGGTTACGTTTTATTTCTTCGGCGTTGGTAAGTGTGGCGAGTTCCTTTTCAAGCCCATCCTGCTCATCGGCAGCTATGCCGGCCTTTTCCAGTTCATCAAACTGAAACTGGTAGTAATCCAGGTCGGCTTTGGCTTTATCGTTTTGTGTTATAAGCTCATCAAGCTGTTTAAGAGATTTTTTATACGCGCGATATTTGGTTTGATAACTACCTAACAACTCGTGATGACCTGCTACACCATCAACAACCAGCAGTTGAAACTCCGGGTCGTTAATCTCGCGCGTCGCGTGTTGCGAATGGATGTCTATCAGCTTTTCGCCCAGGTTTTTGATCTGGGTAAGGTTAACCGGGGTATCGTTCACAAACGCGCGCGATTTACCATCAGCCGAGATCTCGCGGCGTAATACGGTTTCGCCTTCGTAGTCGAGGTCGTTATCCTCAAAAAAGTTTTTCAGATGAAAATCGGCAATTTTAAAAGAGCCTTCTATCACACATTTTTTTTGCTGATTAAAAAAGTAACGGCTCTCGGCACGCTGCCCTAATATAAGCGACAGGGCCCCTAAAATGATTGATTTACCCGCCCCCGTTTCGCCGGTAAGTATATTCAGCCCCTTATCAAAATTGATCTCGAGGTTATCTATAAGCGCGTAATTTCGTATGGTTAACTTTTGAAGCATAAAAAAAGTATCCTTTTTTTGAGGATACTAAATTACTAATTTTAATAGGATTTGTGAGTGGTTGATTGAGTTAAGTGATGAGTAGTTATAAACCATTCATCCAACCCAATCAACCATTCACCAAATACTAATTGCTTTCTGGCTTCTCAGGTGCTTCGGGTTTCTCAGGCGCCTGTGGTTTTTCTACATACTCCTGTGCGTCCCTGTTATCCCAATGATAAACGTTAGAAGGGTGCGTTTTGCGATACTCGGCAACCTTCTTTTTAAACTCTGGCGATCTGGTATAGGCACGTAATTTTTCTGAAGCTGCACGTAGTTCTTCTTTTTCTCTCTTCATATCCGGGTTACCGGTATAATTACGCATCTCTTCGCCAATTTTACGCATCCTTTCCTGCACCGCTTTAATATCAGGATTATTATAAGCTTTGCGCATGTTTTCGCTGGCAGTACGCATTGCTTCGCGTTGTTTTACTGCATCGGGGCTATTGCTCAGGCCACGCATTTGCTCACCTAATTTTCTCATTTGGGCAGTTGTTTCTTTTATTTGCGGTGATAGGTTTTGGTCCAGCTCGGCCTGGTATTTTTTGTAATTCTCGTTGCTGCTATCGTTATAATCATTACTGCTTATCCCGTATTTTTTCTTCAGCTTATCATTCAAAGCTTTAAACTCGGGGGCGTTAAAATAGGTCTCTATTTTTTTACCTAAACCCTCCATTTGTTTACCGGTTTTCTCCATGTCAACGCTTCTTCCACCCCAAATCTTCTCATATTCGGCAGCGGCTTTTTCCTGGTCGGCGGTTGCTTGTTTTATCTCGGGGCTATTATAAAAGGCATCAATTTGTTTACCCAGCTTATCCATTTCTTCGCTTTTGGCTTTAAATTCGGGGCTATCGTAATATTTACTGATAGCATCTCCATGGCGTTCAACCTCCTTGCTCAGTTTTTCTAATTGCGGGTCATCTATTCCTTCGTTAAAGGTATAGTTTCCGTAGCGGTAAGTATCCCTGTTTTTTGCCCTGGTTGCAGCAATTTCTGCTTTAATCTTTGTTGTGGTAATTTCCCGGTTTTTGGCGGCTGCCTTTTCGGCAGTCCTTTTTGCCTTCATAGCTTTTTTTGCCGGGATGGTATCGCTAATAAAGCTTTTTATCACTTCGGGGGTTATGGCTTTTACAGATATTTTACCCTGCGCAATTTCGGGATTAAGCAGTGCTAAACCGCTAATGCCTATAGTTAGTATAAGCATAGCCACTAATGTTGGCCTAATGCTTGGCATTTGTTTTTTTGTTTTCATGATTCTTTCGATTCGGTTTAATAATTGATACTTTTTGCCTGTTACAGCCAGCGCTAACTGCAACTCATTTTGGCGGTTTTGCTCTAATTTGAATAAAGCTTTCGCATAAACAACGGGGGCTTGGGTGCTGTCTACAACTAAATCGTCGCAGCTGTTTTCACGTTCTTCCCCAATTATTTTATTGATAAGTAATACGCACGGATTAAAAAATAACAACGTGGTTACAACTTGCTGCAGCAGGTTAATAAGGTAGTCGTTACGTTTAATATGAGCCAGTTCGTGCATTAATATGGCTTCAATTTCTTCGGCTTCCAGGTAGGTAGATAATGTAACGGGCAGCAGTATTACAGGTTTTAAAAAGCCTACAATGCAGGGCACGTCAACCATTTGGCTAAAGCCTACCCTTACCGTTTTAGTGATATCAAGTTTTTTGGCAAAACTGCCTATTTGCTGTTGTAACTGTACACCCAGGCTCATGGTGCGCTTAATGGTGCGGATCTTTCTGTGTGCCAGTACAACCCTTGCCATATTAAGCATTAAACCTAAAACATATACAGCGGTTACATATGGCAGATATTTTTCAATATTATAATAGTATCGGATAGTTTGAGTTCCTAATTGTTGAATATTTGGAAAAGCTGCCAGTAAAGGCATATTAGCTGGGTTAACCGGCTTGGCAAGCCAATCGTACAATTGTATCTCGTGGATAAGCGTATAGGCAAACCATCCTGTAATAGCCAACAGGCTGCTTACTGCCATCAGGTATTTTTTTGAAGCAGTAAGCCCCGACGCAAGCAATAACACCACCCTTAACAGGAAGTAAATAAGCAAGCCCTGCCACAATGAGTGGATGATGGTTATCCCTAAAACCTGGCTGATGTTATATAGTATATTTTCCATTGTATTGAAATTCTAAAAGCTAAATTCTAAACTCTAAATTGCTTACCCAATCTCTAACCACAAATCTTTAATCTCTACCCTCAAACTGATCTAAAAAATTCTTTATCGCGTCTATTTCATCTTTTGATGCCCGGTGCTGGCCAAGGGCCTGTATCACCAGGTCAGATGTTGACCCTTTAAACACTGTTGATAAAATTTTATCAAGTGCGCCCTGTTGTGCCTGTTCGCGAGTGATCAATGCTTTATATAAATGGGTTTTGGCGTTGGTATCGCGCTCAACCAAACCTTTTTCATGCATTATCTGCATTAGTTTAAGGGTTGTGGTATAGCCCGAATCTTTATTTTTTGCCAGTTCTTCATGCACATCACGAACGCTGCACTGCCCCTTTTTCCAAATCACTTGCAATATCTCAAGTTCGCTTTCTGTAGGTTTCAAATCCATTTTATAAAAGTTATACGAATTTCTTCGTACAAATATGTACGATAGTTTTCGTATATCAAAATTTTATTTAAAATATTTTATCACTCTCTTTGGGATGAGTGTCCAAACCGGTTAAAACAGCATCCATTTAACAGACGTATTAAACTTTAAAACGTTACATTTTCGTCAAAAAACGGCCTTAGTTCGCCAATTTTCGCTTGCTTAATTTCTGTAGGTTATATTTGCAGCAAATATCATATTTATGGAAATTTTTGCGTTGGGCGAAGGCTCATACTCGGTTGATGCTACTAAAAAATTCATTCCTTTTAATCCCGAAACTGATAGTAAAAAAGACCGCCCGGGTTCGTTATTCATCCACGTTAACCCGTTCCTGATAAAGACTGCCGATGACCTGATAGTACTTGATGCAGGCCTTGGTTATAAAGATACCCGCGACGAACTGCTTTTACACCAGCACATCCGCAATGCGGGGTTTGATCCGGAGGATGTTACCCTCGTGTTAATGTCGCACCTGCATTATGACCATTCGGGTGGACTGGTGGTAGAACGTAACGGTAAGCTTGAACCAAGCTTCCCACAGGCAACGCATGTTATCCAGCGTGATGAGTTTACGTTTGGCCTATCGGGTGCTTCGACATCATATCATAAAGAAATTTTTGAGGCACTGCAAGCCAGCGCTAAAATTGATTTTGTTGAGGGCAGCGGCGAATACAAGCAGGGCATTAAGTATGAGCTATCTGCGGGGCACAGTAAATTTCACCAGGTATTTTGGATAGACCTGGAAGGTACTAAAGTTTTTTTTGGAGGTGATGAGCTGCCCGAACCCGAGCAATTAATAAGAAAGTTTGTAGCTAAGTACGACTATGATGGGCACCGCTCCGCCGAATTGCGGATACAATATGGCAAAAAAGCGGCATCAGAGGGGGATATCTGTTTGTTTTATCACGCCAGAGCTACAGCTATTGGCACGGTTAACTACCAGGACGAGGTATTTACCGTAACTGGGATTTAATATTGCGATACGCCAAAAAGTTCTTTAATTTTTTCTACGTTAAGCGGTTTTGATATAAAATCTTTAACAAGGGGGTATGAACGCGCCTTGTTAATATCGTTACTAAATACTGATGAAGAGATAATGTAGATCTTACTTTTACCCAAAGGGTCGAGGTTAAGGCGCTTGTACTCATCTAAAAATTCCCAACCGTTCATAATGGGCATATTAATATCCAGCAGGATATAATCCGGCAATTTTTCCGGGTCTTTACGCTGTATATCAGCCAGTTGATCTATCGCAAATTTCCCATTAAGGCATGCCATAATATCAGAATTGGTCAAAGCCTTCTTGATCAGCTTTATAGATATAAAGTTGTTTATTTCATCGTCGTCAACCAATAATACGCTTACTGTCTTGTCGTTATTAGGGCTCATGTCTATTTATACGGAAATACAAATTAAAAGGTTATATTCCTACAGGTTGTAACGTTATTTTTTTTGTAAAGTTATAAGGGCAACTATTAACCACACATTATTTTAATTACGTAATGTAGCTATTTTTAGTTCTTATACCGCAACCTATTTGGTTTACGATAATTTGACCATTTTGTTACATGTTGCAGTTACATATTAGCAAAAAAGGCAATCATTGCTGATTGCCTTTCTCTACTTTTCACGTTCCGTATTCGGGGGTTGTTACTTCGCTTTCTTCAAATTCGTAATCTGTTAACGGCGGGCATGAACAAATCAGCGTTCTGTCGCCATAAGTATCATTAACCCTGCCAACAGATGGCCAGAATTTATATGCCGCTACATAAGGCAGCGGGTAAGCTGCTTTTTGGCGGGTGTATGGATGCTCCCACTCGTTGCCGGTAATTACAGCAGCGGTATGTGGCGCGTTCTTTAACGGGTTATCTGTTTTATCAGCTACGCCATTCTCCACATCCATAATTTCATGACGGATAGAGATCATGGCGTCGCAGAAACGGTCAAGCTCGTGTTTCGGTTCAGATTCGGTTGGCTCAATCATCACCGTACCCGCAACCGGGAACGATACTGTTGGCGCGTGGAAACCATAATCCATTAAACGCTTGGCAATATCGGTAACCTCAACGCCAAATGTTTTAAACGAACGGCAGTCAAGTATCATTTCATGCGCACAACGGCCTTTAGCGCCGGTGTACAATACGTTGTAATGGTCTTTTAAGCGTGTTTTAATATAGTTTGCGTTTAGTATAGCGTAGCGGGTTGCATTAGTTAAACCGTCGCCGCCCATCATGGCGATGTACGCATGAGATATAATTAAGATAGATGCAGAACCCCATGGCGCGGCAGATACCGCATGGATAGCTTTGCCATTATCAATATCAACCACAGCATGCCCGGGTAAGTAAGGCACTAAGTGCTTAGCTACACCAATGGGGCCCATGCCCGGGCCGCCACCGCCGTGTGGTATACAAAAGGTTTTGTGCAAATTAAGGTGGCAAACATCGGCACCAATATTAGCCGGGCTTGTTAAGCCTACCTGCGCGTTCATGTTAGCGCCATCCATATAAACCTGGCCACCATTTGCATGGATAATTTCGCAGATCTCAATGATAGATTCCTCGAACACGCCGTGGGTTGACGGATAAGTTACCATTAGGCACGAAAGTTCGTTTTTGTATTGCTCGGCTTTGGCCTTCATATCGGCAACGTCAATGTTACCGTTATCGTCGCATTTTACCACAACTATTTTCATGCCGGCCATAGCCGCTGATGCGGGGTTAGTACCGTGTGCTGATGATGGGATAAGCGCTATATTACGATGATTGTCGCCCCTATCGTTATGATAAGCGCGGATAACCATCAGGCCTGCGTATTCGCCTTGTGCGCCTGCATTTGGCTGTAAGCTCATGGCCGCAAAGCCAGTAATTTCGCTTAACCAGCGGTTCAGCTCATCAAACAGCTGCATGTAGCCGCCAACCTGGTCGGTTGGTGCAAAAGGGTGCATTTTACTAAATTCCGCCCAGGTAACCGGTACCATCTCAGTAGTTGCATTCAGTTTCATGGTACATGAACCTAAAGCTATCATCGAGTGGCAAAGTGAAAGATCTTTTGCCTCCAGCGATTTGATGTAACGCAGCATCTCATGTTCAGAATGGTGCGAGTTAAACAAGCCGTGTGTTAAGTAAGCTGATGTACGTTGCAGTTCAGCAGGGATAATACCCTCTACATTACCTTTCAAAGTTTCGAAGTTTGAATCGGCAAGGGTTTTACCTTTCACCTTGGCAAAGAAACGTACAATGGTCCTAATGTCGTCGGGCGATGTAGTTTCATCAATAGAGATGGTTGCTACGGTGCCTTTGTAGTTAAGGTTAGCCTCGTTATTTAAAGCTTCTGATTTTACCGGGCCGGCTAAAGCGCCAAGCTCAATTTTCAGAGTATCAAAATAGATATCATTTAATTGTTCATAACCAAGCTCTTTTAAAGAGTTAGCCAACAACACGGTTAAGCCGTGGATTCTTTCGGCTATTAATTTTAAGCCTTGCGGGCCGTGGTACACCGCGTACATACCGGCCATAATAGCCAGTAAAGCCTGCGCCGTACAAATATTTGAGGTTGCCTTATCCCTGCGGATGTGCTGCTCGCGGGTTTGCAATGCCATACGCAAAGCATAGTTACCCGCGCTATCGATGGTTACACCAATGATACGGCCGGGGATAGAGCGTTTATATTCTTCTTTTGTGGCAAAAAATGCCGCGTGCGGGCCGCCAAAGCCCATTGGCACGCCAAAGCGCTGGGTACTTCCAACAACAATATCCGCACCCCATTCACCCGGAGGGGTTAAGAGGATAAGGCTCATAATATCGGCAACAACGGTTAGTTTAATGCCTTTATCATGCAGTGCGGCAGCAAAATCAGTATAGTTATAAACCTGGCCGTTACCAGCAGGGTATTGTACAATGGCCCCAAACATATCGTCGGTTAATTGTACGGTCCGGTGATCGCCAATTTGCAGTTTTATGCCGTAAGGCTCGCTGCGGGTTTTTAAAATATCAATAGTTTGCGGGAATACTTCTTCAGATACAAAGAAAATGTTCGCAGCGTTGTTTTTGCGTAAGCTGTACTGCATAAACATCGCCTCAGCAGCGGCGGTGCCTTCATCCAGTAACGATGCGTTGGCAATTTCCATCCCGGTTAAATCAATAACCATAGTTTGGAAATTTAACAGTGCCTGTAAGCGGCCCTGTGCAATCTCAGCCTGGTAAGGCGTGTATTGAGTGTACCATCCCGGGTTTTCAAGGATGTTACGCTGTATAACACCGGGTACAATTACATCATAATACCCCTGGCCGATGTATGATTTAAATACTTTATTTTTTGAAGCAGTTTGTTTAAGCGTGTTCAGGTAATCGAACTCACTTTTCGCGGCCGGCAAATTCAGCGGATTTTTCAATCGTATTTTGGCCGGTACAGTCTCGTCTATCAATTCATCAAGCGTATTTACACCGATGGTTTTTAACATTTTATCGGTATCTGCCTGGTTTGGCGCTATGTGCCTTTGCTGGAATTTTTCCTGGTAATCTACGTTCAGCTTCATTGAAATGGGTGTCCCTTAAAATTTAGTGCAAAGGTACAATTTTACGTGTTGAATAACAATCGGGTATAATGTGTTAAACATATTTTACAGTAATATTAATATAGCACACCAAATAACCTAAAACGAATAAACCCCAGGTGTATTTAATTATATATTTTTTTAAATTTTATTGACCAATAATTTATACCTATATTGCCTTATAAGCAACAAGTTAACAATACAGATTACTGCATTAATTTAATCGAAACAAAAATTTCTACTAAATTAATACCTATAATTTAGCTTTAGGAAGCGTAAACAGCAGTACAGAACGCCACCCTTAATAACTGAAACTAAATAATAACTAAATAAAATGAAAAAACAACTGACAAGAACCGAAATGAAAAACGTAACTGGCGGTAAATTACCTCCTCCTCCGGGATGCTCATGCCAGGCCCCGCCGCCATTGTTAACCTATGGTTGCACTTACACGCCAAACCAGCTACAATACTGCCAAACGGGGCAGGATCTGGTATGCTGCACCGACCCAAATGCTTAATTACAAAAAGTAATTATTACTAAACAACAAGGGCTATTTTAATTATTAAAATAGCCCTTGTTGTTTAGTAAAGGCAAATAAAACTGGCCGTAACTTCCAATCTACCTCCAAACGTTAAAGCGATTTCTCGGGTATTATAGCGCTCGTTTACTAAGTAAAATATATATCTTTACGAGACCTATTTTTTATGCTTTTGAAGAAACCTTTACTACTCATCACAATATTATTTTTCTGCTCGCAAATATGTTTCGGTGATACATTTACGGTTACCAGTAATGCCGATGCCGGGCCGGGTACACTTCGCGAAGCGTTAACCAATGCAGCCGCCAATGGTGTTGCCACCCAGGATATCATCAGGTTCGCGTTACCAGGCACACTCATATCCGATCGCATCATCAGGCTAAAAACCCAATTACCTTTTGTTTCATCAAACCTCATTATTGATGGAACTACCCAAACGGGGGCTGTTTTTGGCGTATCTGACGCTAAGGTTGTTATTGAACCCGAAACATCGCCCGCAAACTTTAACGGTTTAAATATTAACGGCGATATTTACAATGGATACGTGGCCGCAAAAAACATTGAAATATATGGCTTATACATTCGCAATTTTGACAAAATAACCCGGGTTGACAATCCCAATCCTTACGCAAATTCTGGTATTTATATTACCGGGGATGCATCCTTTATTACCATTGGCGCACCGGGCAAAGGGAATGTAATTAGCGGCAATAGCTATGGCATTACAAACTCCTACAACAACTACTACAATGGTGTTAGTGAAATTAAAATACAAAGCAACATCATTGGCCTGCTGGATGATGGTTTTACCGAAAACAGCAATATATATGGCATTAGTTTAGCTGTCAACCAGAATGCTACAATAGGGGGGCCTAACGCCAATATGGGCAATGTGATATCGGCCAATGTTACCAATATTGCTATTTCACGCATTTATAATTTCACATCGCCAACTAATGCGCTCATCATTCAAAATAATAAAGTAGGCACTAATTTTGCCGGCACTGCCGATTTTAAAAATATCCCGTTGTTTGTAGCCGCTACTTTTGGCAGAATGTATGGTATTTTAATTGATGGCGCTAACGGCCTTCTTGCCAAAATCACTGATAACATTGTATCGGGCCAACGCTATTATGGTATATATATTGATAACGCGACATTTGAAATAGAAGGCAATAAAATTGGCACCGATAAAACAGGCACTGCCGACCTGGGTAACGGCGCAGGTATAAGGGTTGGTACAAATGCCTCGGGTAATATTGGCGGTACTGCAGCTGCGGCCAAAAACATTATAGCATACAACAGTTACGGTATTGATGCTTCAAATAATGCCCATGCTTTAATTACCCGCAACAGCATTTTTTGTAATAAAGAGTACGGCATAAGCATAGTAACAAATTATTACACTGTACCATTTGTAAAAGTGCTTGGCTTTAGCGCCACCACGGTATCGGGCGTGGCTACCCCAAACTCAAAAATTGAATTATTTTATGCCGATGCCTGCGGTTATGTAAACTGCCAGGGTAAAACCTATATTACAACCGTTAACTCAAATGCAAGCGGAGTATGGGCCTACAGCGGCACTATTACCAGCCCGGTTATTGCAACCGCTACCGACGGCAATAATAACACCTCCCCTTTCTCATCATTAGAGATTGCCGACAGTGATATCGAGATTAAGCAATTTACCTGCGATTACAAAGGTAGCATTACTATAAAACCGGCGTTTACCGGCTTGCTTTTCCATTGGGATAAAAAAGAACAAAACGGCACATTAACACCAATAGGCGACACTAAAAACATTGCCAACTTACAGCCCGGCAGCTATCAGTTGACTGTTCAATACCCCGGCGGTTGCCAGAAAAGCACTAAACTTTTCATTATAAACGACCAGCGCATCAGCATACAAAACACCATACCACCGGTACCCGTGTGCCGCCAAAAGTTTTTCCCGGTTGATGTTAATTTTAAGGGCGGAACAGGCAATATCACTTTTGCCTGGAAAAACACTACTACTGGTACTGTTTACTCAAACAAACAAGCAATAGTGCCGGGTGGCACATACACCGTAACTATAGCTGACGAAGCCGGTTGCTCGGTAACATCGGCTCCGTTTACCATAACCCCAAAACCCGGGCCCGATTATGACCTGTCTACCATGGATGTTGCAACCGCCCGTTGTGGCATTGCCGAGGGCTCCATTAAAAATATAACTACCTATGTAGGTATTGGTACGTTAACCTACCAGTGGTATGATGTTAATAATAACCCTATAGCCGGAAAAACCAGCAAAGACCTTACAGGTGTTAAGGGCGGATCTTACCGGCTTGAGTTAAGAGACCAAAGCCAGTGCAGCCCATATTCTACGCCTTACATCGCAATTCAGGAAACTAATTCAGTAAACATCACGGCCGGAATTATTACCCGCCCTACCTGCGGCCTTAACAATGGTGCTATAAATAGTGTTTATGTAGATAATGCCGACTTTTTCCAATGGACCGGACCTAATGGGCCTATCCCTACCACTCCGAATAATTATCATGACCTGAGCAACCTGGCCGAGGGGCTATACACCTTATATGCAAAAAACACAGCTACAGGCTGCGATAACAGCAGATCGTTTAATGTGATAAGGCAGCTTCCGGAAACGTTCAGCTACAACCCTAATATTGTAGCCGCTTCCTGCGACTTGAGCAACGGCAGCATAAAACTGCAATTTAACGGCACTATCACACCGCAATCGTACCAATGGATAGATATAAATAATACACCTGTGGGTAACGGCAACAGCAATCAAATAACAGACCTTGCACCTGGCTTTTACCGCGTAATGGTAACCGATAAATATAATTGCTCATCAACCCTTGGCCCTTTTGAGGTGAAGAAAACACCGCTGCTTGTTTTTGCGGATACTAATAACCCCACACCTACAGCCGACCAGTGTAATCAAAAGCTTGGCCATATTGATGGTGTTGCCGTTACCGGTGGTGTTGCGCCTTATACCTATAACTGGACAGATGAAGCAACCGGGCAGCAGGTTGGTGGCAATACGCCATCATTAAATGGTATTGGTAAAGGCAAATACAGCCTTAAGGTTACCGATGCTACCCCATGCGCCATCCCGCTGGTAGCCGAGCATATTGAGGTTAACAATATACAGTTTGTACCTGCCACCCCTGTACTTACCGATAAAAGGATCTGCTCTCCGGAGTCTGTTAACCTGGCTGTAATAAACCCTATTGCGGGGAATTATAACCTGTATGCTACAGAAACAGCAACAGAGCCTTTACAGAAAAATGCAAAAGGCTCGTTCAACGTTGCCGTTGCCGAGACCAGGGATTACTATGTATCATACAACATTGGCACCTGTGAAAGCCTGCGGACCAAAGTACACGTAGAAGTAATTTTGGTTGATGTAAAATTCGGCAATGCCTTTACCCCTAACCAGGATGGCATTAACGATTACTGGAAAATAACCGGGTTAGAGAAATTCCCGGGCAGTTTGGTACAGGTGTTTACAAGGGGCGGCCAAAAGGTATTCGAATCAAAGCAATATGCAACCCCTTTCGAAGGCAAACAGGGTAATACCTTACTGCCCGCAGGTGTTTATTATTACATCATTAACCTAAACACCCCATGCGATTTGTTATCGGGCAGTGTAACTGTTATACGTTAGGCCAGTTTCCTTAAATACATTTGTATTGTATTCTCTAGTCCGTAATAAAGAGCATCGCTGATAAGGGCGTGGCCTATACTTACTTCATCAAGCGCGGGTATGTTTTGAGCAAAGAATTGTAGGTTTTGCAAGTCAAGGTCATGCCCGGCGTTTATACCAAGGCCAAGTTTATGCGCGGTTTCGGCAGCCTTTACGTATGGTGCAATGGCTTCTTCTTTGTTTGTGGCGTAATTATGAGCGTAAGCTTCGGTGTATAGTTCAATACGGTCGGTACCGGTGGTAGCTGCGGCTTCTACCATTTCGGTAACCGGGTCAACAAATATGGATACACGGATGCCGGCATCTTTAAACACCTTTATCATATCCTTTAAATACGCCTGGTTTTTTATAGTATCCCAGCCATGGTTTGATGTTATCTGGCCTAATACATCAGGCACCAGGGTAACCTGCTCGGGCTTACTGGCCAGTACAAGGTCAATAAACTTTTGCTCCTGGCAGTTGCCCTCTATATTAAATTCGGTTGTTACTATCTTTTTCAGGTCGAACACGTCCTGGTAGCGGATATGCCTTTCATCGGGCCTTGGGTGCACGGTTATACCCTGCGCGCCAAAACGTTCGCAATCTTTAGCAACCTGTACTAAATTGGGGTTGTCGCCGCCGCGCGAGTTACGCAGGGTGGCTATTTTATTGATATTGACGGATAATCGGGCCATAGTATGCGATATTATGAGGCAAATATCATTATTCCATTTATAACAATTAAACTATTTTTATGATTGCGTTTATTTGCAAGATATGACGAAAGTATACCTCAAAGCATTTTTAATATTACTGCCCCTGTTTTGTTTAGTAACAGGCGTAAGGGCACAGGCCAATTATACCCGCATTACCAATTATGAGGTTTATTTTGGATGGGCCAAACGCTACCCGCAAGATTGGATGATACTACGCAAGTTTGAGAACAACGGCAAACCATACCTGCTGATGGTAAACCTGCAAACACTGGAAACCAAGGTAAACGATGCCGGCTTTTACCAGATAAAACCCATGAGCATGGCCGAAGCGCGCAAATTATTTAACAGCACGCCTTACCAGAAAGCATTGAGCAAGGCCGAAAGCCAATCAGTTGCGATACAGGATGCGGGCATAGAACGTGGCTTGCCAAAGGAAACCGGCATCAGCCTTACGGCAGACCTTTGCCCATCACATAAGCCTTTAGACAGGCGCATCTTCACCGATATCATTAACGGCTTTAAACAGGTAGAACCGCAAGTGCCCATTGCCCTATCGGTTAGCGGCTTGTGGATGAAACACCACGTGCAGGATATTGACTGGCTAAAGCAATTGCAGGCAAATCATGAGATCTACATTACCTGGATCAATCACTCCTACAATCATCGCGTAAGTAAAACTAACCCCCTTAAAGAGAATTTTCTACTGGAGCCCGGAACTGATATTAAATACGAAGTTTTAGAAACCGAAAAGATGATGTTGGCAAATGGATTGTTACCATCGGTATTTTTCAGATTTCCCGGCTTGGTGTCTGACCAGCAACTGGTTTATAAAATAACGGATTTTGGCTTAATCCCAATTGGTACAGATGCCTGGTTAGCCAAAGGCCAGCAACCACAGGCCGGCAGTATTGTGCTGATCCACGGTAACGGGAATGAGCCGGTAGGCGTTAATGATTTTATTAAGCTGCTGCAATCAAAGGCATCATCAATAGCTAATAAGCAATGGCTGCTTTATGACCTGCGCGAAACGGTTGAGGAAGAAGCGGCGGAGGTAAAGTAATTACAACGTGCGATATGTCATTTCGAAACGATAGTGAGAAATCTTGTTCATACGACAGGTCGTGAACTTTGCATATTATACACCTTGCATAACGAACAGCATTTCTCCTCGCTATGCTCGTTCGAAATGACAAGGTGGGCTAAAAACAAGAAAGCCCCGACAAGTCGGGGCTTTCTAATATAGTAGTAAATCCTATTTAAGCGGCGGGAATTTCGCACCGTCAAATATACTTTTTTCTGCAGCTATTTTCTCAACATCCTGCCATTTTCTTGGTGCATCAAGCGATAATATGGTGCCTTTATCTTTACCTATAACCACATCATCTTCTATACGCACACCAATGTTCCACCATTTTTTGTCGCACTTGCTACCTGCGGGGATGTAAATGCCCGGCTCAACGGTAATAACCATATTTTCTTCCAGGTTACCTGAGTATGATCCTTTGTCATGCACATCCAACCCCATATGGTGCGATACACCGTGCGGATAATAGGTGCGCAGCTCTTTGGCTTCTTTTATAATGCCCAGTTTTATTAAGCCGGCAGCCAAAACCTCACCGGTTTTATCTTCCAGCGATGCATAAGGCACGCCTGCTTTACACATTTTAAACACCTCTTCCTGCGCATCATAAACTATCTGGTAAATGGCTTTCTGCTCTTCGGTGAATTTGCCGCTTGGCGGTATGGTACGCGTAACATCAGCCGAATAGCCATGATACTCCGAACCTACATCAAGCAGTACCAATTGGTTATTTAAAACGGTCTCGTTATTTTCTTCGTAATGCAAAATACAACCGTTGGCACCTACACCCACAATTGGCGGGTAGCCTTCACCTTCGGCACCGTACTTTTTATGAACGTACATCAAGATCCCTTCCAATTCGCGCTCGCTCATGCTCGGTTTTACAGCACGCATAACCTCGGCATGTGCAATGCTTGATAACTGTACCGATTTACTTAACAGCGCCAATTCTTCGGGCTGTTTAATACCGCGCAGGGCAACTGTAAAATCATTAAACATACCGGCAGCGCCATACTGCTGTTTTATTTTTGCCTTTACGCTTACAAGGGTAGCGCTATCCGGTTTGTTTACCAGCTCCTGCACTATGGCATTGCTTTGATAAACCTCGGGGGATAAAGCCGATTTTAAATAAGCAATTACGCGCGGTAGATTTGCCGGTGTTGCACGGGTGCTAACCAGGTTAAGCCCATTCAATAAAGCTTTATCAACCTCGGGCAGTGCTGCTTTGGCCTTAAATGTTTTTATAAGATTTGCCAGATCTCCGTCCTTACCGGCATCATTCGGCAACTCATCATTTATTATGGTGGTGAATTTTTTAAAGTCGATTGGGAATTTGGCAAACTCGCTGCCATTATAAGCACGTTTAAAACCTAACTGTGTTTTTGCACCTTCAACGCCTAAACGCCTGCCCGTCCACTGCTCGCGCTGTGCATCGCGCTTGCGCACAAAAATCACTTCGTTATAAGAAGTGTCGCCTGTTCCCTGCATATCTTTAAAGATCAACAAAGCGGCATCAGCCTCTTTATATCCCGAAAAATAATACATGTCCGGGTTGGGATGGTAAACGTAGTCTACATCTTTTGAAAACACACGTTCGGGGTAAGCAAATATTACTGCAACTGAGTTAGGTGGCATTAGCTTACGTAACGCCTCGCGCCTGCCGGCATGAAATTCCTTGCTCAGGTAATCCTTTGGTATGTTTTGGCTTTCTTGCGAAAAAGCTGTTACTGCACCCAGGCACAGTGCCGTGGCTGCAAAAAAAGTTTTAGTTAATAGTTTCATTATGATTAGGTGTTAAAAACCGCTTGAAGTTACAAATATATAATAGTTTTTCACATAACTAAATATTTAGTTATGTGGCGCCAAATGTTACAAACTTTAATTTTATATATTCGTTATGACACTAAATGCCGACTAAGCAATGCCTTACACCTGCCCCAAATGCGACCGTGAACTAATCAGCGAAAGCCAAAGGCATTACTGCGCGCGGGTAAGTTTAGACGACCTGTTTAAAGGCAAACCCGATGAACTGCTGTTATTGTTTGATAAACTATTGGCTGAAGTTGCAGACTGGCCCGGTGTTTTGGTTGGCACTACCCCAAACTGTATTACGTTTGTGCACAGGCAAACCTTTTTTGTGATCCGCCCCATGCAAAAGGTGCTGGATCTTAAGTTTTATTCGGCTACCCAACTAACGGAGCCGCCCGTAATAAAAAGCACTGCTACCGCAGGCCGCAAGTTTGAGAACCACATCAGGCTGAGCCATACCGGCGAATTAAGGCCACAGTTGTTTGCGTGGATAAGGGGGTCGTATGAGTTGTTGTGATAATCTATTTTACTCTTTGTCATCCTGAGGAACGAAGGATCTATTAGTAAACATGCATGTCGGCAATTAGATGCTTCGTTATCGCTCAGCATAACAACAAGCATAAAACAAAAAAGGGACATGGCTCACACCATATCCCTTTTTCTTTTATCTTGATTCCTGACTCTAAAAGTCTTGGATCTTCTTAGTACCTGTAGTACTCCGGTTTAAACGGACCTTCAACTGTTACACCAATGTACTCAGCCTGATCCTGGTCTAAAACTTCCAGTTCAACACCAATTTTTTCCAGGTGTAAACGTGCAACTTTTTCGTCAAGATGTTTAGGCAGGGTATAAACTTCATTTTTGTAAGCCGCACCGTTTGTCCAAAGCTCAATTTGCGCTAAGGTTTGGTTGGTGAATGAGTTACTCATTACAAAGCTTGGGTGACCTGTAGCGCAACCTAAGTTTACCAAACGGCCTTCTGCTAATACAATAACATCTTTACCGTCGATAGTGTATTTATCAACCTGTGGTTTAATTTCGATTTTGTTGTTGCCATAAGCACCGTTTAACCAGGCCATGTCAATTTCGTTATCAAAGTGGCCAATGTTACAAACGATGGCTTTATCTTTTAACGCACGGAAGTGTTGCTCGCGAACGATGTTTTTGTTACCTGTTGCAGTAACCACGATATCAGCTTCTTTAATAGCGGTATCCAGTTTCTTAACCTCAAAACCTTCCATAGCTGCCTGTAACGCACAAATAGGGTCAATTTCGGTAACGATAACACGCACACCAGAGTTACGCAGTGAATCGGCAGAACCTTTACCCACATCACCATAACCGCAAACAACAGCCACTTTACCGGCCATCATCACATCAGTAGCACGGCGGATGGCGTCAACCAATGATTCGCGGCAACCATATTTGTTATCAAATTTTGATTTGGTAACCGAATCGTTCACGTTTATAGCAGGCATTGGTAATGTACCGGCTTTCATACGCTCATATAAACGGTGTACACCTGTAGTAGTTTCTTCAGATAAACCTTTTATCTCGCCGATCAGTTCGGGGTAACGGTCTAAAACCATATTGGTTAAATCGCCGCCATCATCCAAAATCATGTTTAATGGTTTGCGATCTTCACCAAAGAATAAGGTTTGCTCAATACACCAGTCAAACTCCTGCTCGTTCATACCTTTCCAGGCATAAACAGAAGTACCCGCAGCAGCAATAGCAGCAGCGGCATGATCTTGTGTTGAGAATATATTACATGACGACCAGGTAACTTCGGCACCTAGCTCTATCAAAGTTTCAATTAAAACAGCAGTTTGGATAGTCATGTGTAAACAGCCTGCAATACGTGCGCCCTTCAATATTTTAGCCGGACCGTATTCTTTACGCAGTGCCATTAACCCCGGCATTTCTGCCTCTGCCAATTCAATCTCCTTGCGCCCCCAGGCGGCCAGTGAAGGATCCTTCACTTTGTTTTTAACGTATGCAGTTTCTACTGATGACATATTATTCTATTTTTTGAAATGCAAAAATAGTGAATATAAATATTTTAATGAAATTGGGGATATATCATTACTCAGCTATGGCACAAGATTTTTGACATAGGCAGCAAACAATTACTTCGGTTTTGTACAGAGATAAGAGCTTACGTATTTTTTACCGAGAACTTTTCTGAATCAACAGCTATATATATAAGCATCGCTACTAATGCACATGCCCAAAATGTATTATAAGTAAGCAAAATGGGTTCGATACCTTTCCGCGAATCGGGACCCAAAAAAGGGTACATCATAATACAGGCAAAAGAAACACAATAAATAATGGTAAAAATAATCACATACCTCATTTTCGGTGCTAATTGCTTATTGTAGCACAAAAATAAAATCCCGGCAATGCCTAAATACTGGCTGATATCCTTTAGGTTACTCATCTGTAAATAATATCCTCCATCATGCGTACCTTGTATTAAAAAATAATAACCAACACGTGTTAAAATAATCCAAAAACAAAGTATAGCTATTTTCATTATGCGCAGGGAGTAAAAATTCCGTCTTTATCGCAATAACCGCATCGGCCAACATTATTATATTCGCATCTTTCTTTGGGTGTCATATCACCCACCTTTTTTAATAAAAGTGTTTTTGATGCTACAATAATCTGTCCCTTTGGGGTTTGTTCTTTTTTTGGCTGCTCTTCCATTTTTTTTGTAAAAGTTTAAATCGTGCAGCTAATATAAGTATTATTATAATTCAAAAATAGTGTACAAAATGGTTTAATAGTACTAAAAAAGAGGGCATTAAATTGCTTTCGGTATCTATTCTTTAAACTAAAAAGAATAAACCCCAGGGTAATATATTTAAATATGTAGATACATGGAGATGAGTAAACTGCAACATTTATAAATTCAGGTACGGATGTGGCAAGATCGAGACATTCGATTGTCGCTCAAGTTAGTCGCCCCGAACTACAACTCCCCAAATACATAATAATTATCCTAATTATGCAATTACCTAATTATGCGCAGGGAGTAAAAACTCCATCATTATCGCAAACACCACATCGGCCAACGTTATTGTATTCACACCTTTCTTTAGGTGTCATATCACATGCCCCGCCGCCAATTTTGGACATTTCCTTTTTTGAAAGTTTGCTAAGTCTTACTTTTTGAGGCCCTTGATTTAATTTTGTTTCCATTTTGATTAGCATTAAAATGTTAAGCTAATATAAGTATTTTTATAAATCCAATATTACGGCATCCTCAAATAAAAAAAGGACACCAACAATACCTAAATATTGTTTAGCGTCCTTTAACCGACTCTAATACTATATACTATACTAATTATGCGCAGGGAGTAAATGTTCCATCTTTATCGCAAGCTCCGCACCTGCCAACATTATTATATTCACATCTTTCTTTAGGTGTCATATCGCCCGGTAAACCTCCACCACCAATTTTTGACATCTCTTTTTTAGACAATGCTGTAAACTTTAAGTTTGATGCTTGTTGAGTTGAGTTTGTTTTCATTTTATTTAGATTTAAAATGCTCGCTATGTATGCATTTACCATAAACCAAATAGTATGCCAAACACACTCTCAGATGCATTAAAACATACAGGTGTAGCCCTTATTATACAACCATAAACCTCGCATAAAATTTCAGCATCTATAAAAAAGGGCATCTATAATACTTTGGTATTATAGATGCCCTTTTAAGTTTGTCATTCTTAATATTATATTTCAGATATCCTTCTTGAAAAAACACAAGAAATCATCTTCAAAATAATGTACCTATTATTATGCGCAAGCGGTAAAAATGCCGTCCTTATCGCAAACTCCACACCTGCCCACATTATTATACTCACATCTTTCTTTAGCTGTCATATCACCGGGTAAGCCACCGCCGCCTATTTTGGCCATTTCTTTTTTGGTAAGCGCTGTAAATTTCACTTTCTGCGCTGGTTGGTTCAAGTTTGCTTTCATTTGGTTTCTAATTAAATTTTAAACCAAAATAAGCATTTATTATAACCTGGATGTTTGCTGTATATTAAATATTTAACACCGCAAAACTGCTTACATATTTAAGCTTAAATACTGCTTGGGGTTTACGGGATGCCCGTTTTTACGGATCTCATAATGCAGGTGCGGCCCTGTTGAACGGCCGGTGGAACCCACTTTACCTATCATATCGCCTACGGTAACACGCTGACCTTCTTTTACATTTATTTTGGATAGGTGCCCGTACCAGGTTTCCAGGTTATTGGCATGCTTTATTTTAATGCAGTTGCCGTAACCGCCTGCTTTACCTGCAAATATTACCCTGCCGCTGGCTGTGCATTTAACCGGGTCGCCCCTGTGGCCCGAGAAATCTATCCCCGGGTGAAACTCCCTGCCACCAAAATCAAAAGGGTTGCCACGCGATCCGAAAAACGAAGTGAATGAGCTTAACTTTGGATAGCCCATTGGGGTAAAGGCAATATTGTTTATTACCTTATCAAGGTAATTGCTAAAATCGTTGTATAGCTTGGTATCGCTTTTGGGGCTATCCTCCACATTCAATTTTTTGAAAGAGAAACCATGCAAACCACGCTTACTCATAAAATTGTTTATGGTTTTAAGCTTGGCCTGTATATCCTGCAGGTATGAAACCGCCTTGTTACGGCTGCCTTCTTTTTCGGCATTTGTAAGTAATGCATCCTGCGAATCTTTTTCTATTTGCCCCTGTAAAGCTGATACCTGCGATTGCAGCCTGCTGTTTTCCTGTCTTTGCTGCAATGACTGTGTACTTAAACGTACAATGGCCGTCATCAATACCATTACAATAATTAGTACTGCCGCTACAGCTACCTTTAATGAGTTAAAGTGTTTGGCTTTTACTTGCACAATACGTGGCTGGGCATTATTTTTTCGAGTAATAATTCCCATACCTAAATCTTTAATTTTAAGTTCATCAATAGTGTTAATTAGGGTTAACATTACTAAGCATGCAATATAAAAATTATTTTTAAAAATGCATGCGCCCGCTATTATAACGGAAACGTCAATTATTACTGATTATTCTGATTAGGGGTTGTTTTTATTTTGAATTAAGTATTTTTGTACTGAATATAAGCGAAGTAAAATTATGTACCCAGAATATTTAGTTGCCCCAATGAGGGAAGAATTAACCAAAGTTGGTTTTGAAGAGTTAAAGGATGCTGATGCAGTTAACGCGGCTATTAAAAGCGAAGGCACTGTGTTTGTAATGGTAAATTCGGTTTGTGGTTGTGCTGCAGCAAATGCACGCCCGGCTGCACGTGCGGCAGCAGCTAACGAGAAACACCCTGATCGTTTGGTGACCGTTTTTGCAGGTATGGAAACCGAGGCTGTTAACGCTGCCCGTAACCTGATGCTGCCTTACCCGCCATCGTCACCATCAATGGCTTTGTTTAAAGATGGTAAATTGGTACACATTATAGAACGCCACCAGATAGAAGGCCGCCCGGCACAAATGATTGCCGATAACCTGATAGGTGCGTTTGAGCAATATTGTTAATCAGAATTAAGACTATAAGGGTCGATATCTAAGACTTAAAAAGAGTCCGGTGCAAATACACCGGACTCTTTTTATAAATAAACTTTTTATTTGGTGTTGGTTATTTTCAGGTTCTTCCAGTCGCCGGGCGAGCCGTTACCCACCCAGTAGCCAATTTTTGTACCCCCTGTATTAGTAAGCGGCACAACCTCTAATACAGCTGTCTGCCCATTGTTTACATATACACGTATCTTTTCCGGGCTAACCTTAATACGGACATGAAACCATCCATTAGGATCGGGCGCGGGGATAACCGCCTGCTCATATTTGTTTGGATATTTCTCCCTTAGTAACGGCCAGTCATAGTCTGGTACAGCAAGGTATTGTACACCGTGGCTTTTTCTAACAGCATCGGCAGATAAAAAATTAAAGGGCCTGAAATACACAGCTTCATAAGTTTTATCGTTTACCCCATGAAAAGCAACCCCAACAAAACTCCCCTGCATTTTGTCGTTGCCTTTAACATCAAACTCAATGGTGCCGTTTTTAAATTGCTTATTTTTTATCCACGCAATGCCTTCATTATCTACCCCGTTAAGGTGTATGCTCCCATCGGCCCCAAAACTGAGCTGCCGGTTAAAAACGATAAAATCGGCCTCGTTCGGGAGCGCCAGCTGGCCATAGCAATGCACGGTACACATGCAAGCCGCAAAAAGTAATGCTTTATATAGTTTCATATATGTAAGATCTTCCTATTCTGTTTTTAAACTTTTAACCGGGTTTGCCAGCGCGGCCTTTATGCTTTGGTAGCTAACTGTTAGTACCGTTATTACGATTGCGCCAACAGCGGTCAGCACAAATATCCACCACGAAAGTTCGGCGCGGTACTTATAATCCTGTAACCAGCCATGCATCAGATAATAGGCCATAGGTATGGCTATAAGCAAGGATATACTTACCAGGATAATAAAATCTGTCGACATTAAGCGCCACAGGTTAAATACCGATGCGCCAAGCACCTTGCGTACACCTATCTCTTTGATGCGTTGCTCGGCCATAAACGATGCCATACCAAACAAGCCCATACAACTAATAAAAATGGCTAATAGGGTAAAAAAGCCCGCCAGCTTACCCACCCGTTCTTCGTTGGCAAATTTTTTGGCGTATTCCTCATCGGTAAATTTATACTCAAAAGGGCTGCCCGGGTCGTACTGTTTAAATACGGCTTCAATTTTTGCCAGGGCATCGTGTGTGCTCTTTTTTGGATCGAGGCGAATATCTATTATACCTTCTATATCGTTACTTAATACAAAAATGCTTGGTTTTACTGGTTCATACGGTGATGACATCACCATATCTTTTATCACGCCAATCACCTTATATTTCCGGCCCCAGTCTATCATTTCGCCTACAGCGTGTTTAAAGTTCATGAATTTGGCGGCAGATTCATTCAATATTATAGCCGATGTATCGCTTACATAGGCCCGTGAAAAATCCCGGCCCTCTATAATTTTCCAGTTCGCCACTTTACCAAATTCGGGGGTAAGGCGTATAGTACCAAAATCGTCCTGCAGATCTGGGGCTTTACCACGCCAGTTAAGGCCGCTGTTGTTTGAATAAACATCGGTAAGCGGGCTGCCGGATTCGGCCATTTCAATAATATAGCCGCTTTGCAACAGATCATTACGTACGGCAGCAAAACTTTTGTGAATATCTTCTGATTTAAGACTGATCTGTACCAGGCCGGTACGATCATATCCCACAGGCCTGTTTTTGGTAAACTGCACCTGCCTGAATACAATAATGGTGCAAATAATTAAAGTGGCCGATACAAAAAACTGCAGCACCACTAATATTTTACGTGGCAATGCCGCGTACCTGCCTGCCTTAAACGTACCCTTTAATACCTTAACCGGTTGGAAAGATGATAAATAGAACGCGGGATAACTGCCTGCAACAATACCGGTAAACAAAGTAAAGCCCAGCCCCAATATCCAGAATAACGGGTTAGCCCAAAGGATGCCTACTGTTTTACCGGCAACCTGGTTAAACCAGGGCAATATCAGCAATACCAAAAGTATCGAGAAAATAAAGGCAAAAGCCGTTACCATTAACGATTCGCTAAAAAACTGGCCAATTAACTGGCTGCGTAATGAGCCTACCGTTTTACGGATACCAACCTCTTTGGCCCGTTTCTCTGACCGGGCGGTGCTCAGGTTCATAAAATTGATACAGGCCAGCAATAACACAAACACACCGATGATACCAAACAGCCATACAAATTGTATATCGCCGCCGGTGTTAATACCATCCTTAAATTCGGAATACAGATGCCATTTTTCCATGGGATGCAAAAACACCACTGGTTTAAATGATGCGCCAACCTTATCGCCTGCAAGGGCAATGTTTTTCTCTTTTAAAGCTTTTATACGCGCATTTACTTTACCCAGATTGGCATGATCATTTAGCTGGGCGAATATCTGGAATGAGTTATTCCCCCACTGTGTAGTGGCGCGCTTTACCCAACTCTGGCTAACCGGGTACAGATCCCACGGGAGTATAATATTTAGTTCGTTGAAGGCGGTGTTACGGGGCAGGTCTTCATATACGCCGGTAACTTTTACCAATTGCTTATTATCAAGCTTTATGGTTTTATTCATCGGGTCATCACTACCAAACAAAGCCGTGGCTACTTTCTGTGACAGTAATATAGACGATGGATCTTTTAACCCATCGCGTGTGCCCTTCAGCATTTTAAGGGTAAGTATTTCTGTTATTTCGGGCTGCATAAAGCTACCTTGCTGTGTTAGTTTTTTATCGCCGAAGGCCACTATATGATCGTAGTTCCAGCTTGATAAGGTTACATACTTAAAATCCTTACCGGTGCCTGTATACTCTTCCCTCAACATAGTACCTAAAGGGATAGGCATTGCTATCTGACTACCAACCTTGCCATTAAAGGTTTGGTGCTGCCATACCTGCACTACTTTATCTTCGTTTTGGAAATACTTGTTGTACGATATCTCGTCCCAGATCCATAGGCCTATCAGTATGGCAACCGCCATACCAACCGAAAGCCCGGTAACATTGATAAACGTATGCGCCTTATTTTTGGTAAGGTTGCGCCACGATATTTTAAGATAGTTTTTAAACATGACCTGTAAATGCTAATGATGATATTTAAAATAATGAATTTATTCTGTTTTTAAACTTTTAACCGGGTTCATTAATGCGGCCTTTATCGTTTGTATACTTACGGTAAGCAAGGTAATGCTAATTGCGCCAAGCCCGGTCATAATAAATATCCAGCCTGATATAGCCGATCGGTAATCGAAATGCTGCAGCCAGTTATGCATCAGGTACCAGGCAACAGGGGTGGCAATAAGTAATGATACGGTTACCAGCATAATAAAATCTACCGAAAGCAGTCGCCACAGGTTAAATACCGATGCGCCCAATACTTTACGTACGCCAATTTCCTTTACCCTTTGCTCGGCCATGAACGATGCCATACCAAACAAGCCCAGGCAACTGATAAATATGGCCAGGCTTGCAAAAAATGCAGCCAGTTTACCAATACGCTGCTCGTTGCCGAACTTTTTGGCATATAATTCATCAACAAAACTATACTGAAAGGGCTGCTCGGGGTTAAACTGCTTAAATACAGCCTCAATTTTTTCAATGGCATTACTGGTACTTACTTTCGGGTTCACTCTAAGCAATACTGTATTGCCTACACCTTTATTAAAGAAAAACACGGATGGCTTTATTTGCCCGTAAGGCGAATCGACAACGATATCTTTTATTACCCCTACAATTTTGAGCGTATTACCATAATAGATAAGTTCATCGCCCACGGGTGTTTTTAAGCCCATAAATTTTACTGCAGCCTCATTTATTATTACCGCCGAAGAATCGGAAACAAAATCATTTGAGAAATCTCTGCCGCTTACAAATTGCCAACCGGCAGTTTTACCATACTCTGCCGATACCCCGTTCTGCTGAAAATCCACACTCAGGTTAGGGTCTTTATCTTTCCACTCAATAGCGCTGGTACTGCCCGCAACCTGGGTAGGTGCAACATCGCCTTCGCCCATACCTACTATTACACCGGTTTTAAATAACTCATCTTTTACCGCGCCATAACTTTTATGGATGCGATCGCTACCTACAGCTACAGATACCAGCCCATCGCGTGTATAGCCAACAGGTCTATCTTTTGCAAATTGGATCTGCCTGAACACTACCACCGTACCAATAATAAGGGTAACAGATACTGTAAATTGCACTACTACCAAAACTTTGCGGGGTATAGCTGCAAAGCGCCCTACCCTAAACGCTCCCTTCAATACCTTTACCGGTTGAAAAGACGACAAGTAAAACGCCGGGTAGCTGCCCGCAATAAGCCCGGTTAGGAAACTAAAGCCCAACGTTAAAATCCAAAAGATAGGCGTAGTCCACAAAATATCCATCTTCTTATCGGCCACCTCGTTAAAAAACGGCAGGCTCAGTTTTACAAACAGTAACGCTACTAAAAACGCGAACCCCACGCACAGTAACGATTCGCTAAAGAACTGGTAAACCAATTGCGACCGTAATGAGCCAACCGCTTTGCGGATACCCACCTCGCGGGCGCGCTTCTCTGAACGGGCGGTACTCAAATTCATAAAGTTGATGCAGGCCAACAGCAATACAAAAACGCCTATTATACCAAACATCCAAACGTACTGGATACGGCCGCCAATGTTTTTACCATCTTTAAACTCATCGTACAGGTGCCATTTGCTCATGGGGTGTAAAAACAGGGCCGGTTTCTTTTTGGCCAGTACACTGTTTACATTACGCAACTTCTCGTCCCTTATCCTGATAGAAGCTGCCGCCATATTTGCGTTATCGGCCATTTGCACATATAAGCTGCAAAAGTTAGGGCGCCATGGCTCAGACATTGATTTTAAATTATTTGCGTTATAAAACATTGCCCACGGGGCTATGAAACCCAAGTTTGCAAATGTTGAATTTTGGGGCATGTCCTGGTAAACGCCTGCAACTTTTGCGCTGACCTGATTATCAATTTTTAAAGTTTTGTTCATCGGGTCGGCATCGCCAAAATAAGCTTTAGCAGTTGATGCCGATATCAATATAGATGATGGGTCGGTAAGGGCGTTTCTATTCCCCTTAAGCATATCAAGGGTAAGCATATTAGGGCCTTGCGGCTCCATATAAACGCCATTACGTGTTATTTTTTTATTATCCAGCGCTAAGAGGTGATCGCCCATGCCGGCAGTCATCACTACGTATTTAAAATCGCTGCTATAGTTTTTGCGCAATTCGGCAGCCAGCGGATACGGAACAGATTCCCAGGTTTGCACCTCGCCGTTGTTGGTTACATTCTGTATTACTTTGGCAATGTTATCATAGTTCTGGTGATTTTTATCAAACGAAAGTTCGTCCCAGATCCACAAACCAATAAGCATGGCCACCGCCATCCCTACAGATAAACCCGCAATATTAATAAAGGAATGCACCTTATTTTTAATAAGATTGCGCCAGGCTATCTTCAGGTAGTTTTTTATCATAATAGTATTTTTTAATTGGCAACGTTAGCAAGCAAACTTGCTATAGGAGAATACAGAAAGATACGTGCCAATTTCATAAAATACTAATTATCAATATTTTACAAAGGATTGCTTTTTAAAAACCGTTCGTTTACGGACGATACACTGTTCGGTTACAAACAGGTAACCAACTGGTTTTTAGTTATTTATTTTAGCCACAGTGTGCACAAAGAAAAACCACAAAGGTTTAAAAAACAATCAAAGATTTGTGAACTCTGTGCTCCTATCTCTGTGTTCTTTGTGGTTAAGTCCAAATGCCATAGTGAGCCTGTCGAACCATTCGCCAACATGCAAGGCGTTCAAGTCTTCGACAGGCTCAGACTGACAATTATTATTTCAATGCTTTTAACTTTACATTCCTAAAGTCCACATCAAAACCATGATCCTGTAACAGGATATGGCCTTCTTTTGCTTCGCCAAAATCCTTCCAAATCTTGTATTTGCTGATGGCAACCAGGTCGCGGTATTCTTTTGAACCACGATCATACTCCAGTACTTTTACACCATTAAGGTAATGCACCACGTGGTTGTTTGGTAAAACCACAATACGCCCCATGTTCCATGCGCCAATAGGGTGCACAAAGCGGGCTTGCTTTTTGGCTGGGATAAGGTCATATAGGGATGCCAGCGTGCGGTCGCCGTCGCGGCCAAGTTTGGCATCGGGGTGCACGGCATCATCCAAAACCTGGTACTCCAGCCCAATGGCAGATCCCTGCGTTTTTTCATCAAGCGTAACAAAGTATTTAACGCCGCTATTAGCCCCACGGCTCATCCTAAACTCAAACGACATATCAAATGCACTGTACATTTTATCGGTAATAATATCACCGCCGTTAGTAGCTTCGCCACCGTTTGCACCAATTACTGATAGCATTCCGTTCGCTACCTTCCAGCCTTTTGCAGGGAAAGTAGCAGCCGTTGCGCTGTGCCAGCCGGCATTTGTTTTACCATCAAATAATAACTTCCATCCATCCAGTTTCTCGTAAGGCGACAATACATTTTGTTGCAGATTTACTACATAAACACCTTTGGCAAATGGCTGTGGTTTAAGGTTTGTGGTTTTTATCTGTACGTTTTTAAAGAAGATCCTTTTCCCGGCCTGTTTTTCATCGCTTATAGCATGTACCTGCAAGCCAATAAAGCCTTTGGCATCTATCGTATCAACAACCATAGCTGTGGCTATGCCGTTTATCCATGTTTTGGTGATGTTGCCAATGCACTCTATTTTAATATGATTAAATGCACCATTCTTCCAGGCGTTTTGCGCCTTTGCGTTCAAATCCATTGGATAAAGCCAGTCGCGGCGGCCTTCATCGTAGATGCCGCCTGTCCATTTACGGGTACTGGGATCTATCTCACATTGGCGGCCATAAACCTGGCCTTTACCCTCATGCCCGGCAGCATTATAGTGGCTGCGCAACTGTACTCCTGAGTTGGTGAGATCGCTTTCTGTTTTGGCATCAAGTTCTAAAATAAAATCGCCGTACTCTTTCTCGGTTACTAAAAAGGTATTGCCGCTGTTGAGTACCGCAGTCCCGGTTATGCCGGCGTTCTCTACTTTATATTCGGCTTTGCCTGCCAATATTTTCCAGCCGTTAAGGTTTTTGCCGTTAAACAAATTGGTATAACCAGCTTTAGTTTGTGCTGATGCGGTTTGTAAGCCGGCAGCAATAGTTAAGGCCAGTAAGTAAGTTTTTAAGTTTTTCATGATGTATATTAAGGCTAATGATGTGTTAAACTTTTAAACCCCATCCGGGTTGGTACTCGCGGCCCCAAAGCTTGGCTGCTTCTTTATCATGCAAAATATGCCCGTTGGTACTATCCAGGTTAAGCACCCTGCCAACACGCTGGGCAATGTTACCCAATTGGGGTATCACGGTAGATTTATGCCCGTTGATGATGGTTTGGTTCAGTTTTTCTGTCCCCTGTATAGCGCCGATAAAGTTTTGCAGATGCACACTGTCAAGCAATTCGGTAGGGCTTACTTTATTTGACGCATCAACCGCGGCCGTGTCTTTAATTTCTTTCACCAGTTTATTATTATAGTCATAAACCTGGTAACCATCGCCCCCGCCATAGTAAATGGTGCCGTGATCGCCATAAAAAACAACACCGCGGCCAACGCCTTCAGAATTATACCCGTTACAGCTGCGCCCCTCCCATGAAAGGGCAGTATTGTTGGGGAAGTTTGCCAGTATAGTTTGCGTATCGGGTGTTTCCCAATCATCCTTAAAAGCAAAACGGCCGCCCGATGAGGTTACCTTATCAGGGAAATCAACACCAAGGCCCCAGCGCATTACATCAATTTCGTGCGTGCCATTATTGAGCGCCTCGCCGGTGCCCCAGTTCCAATGCCAGTGCCAGTTATAGTGGATCAGGTTATCCTTGTATTCCCTGCGGGGAGCATATCCCTGCCACAGGTCGTAATTTAAATGTGACGGTACAGGTACTACTTTGCCTACCCCGATTGATTTACGGTTATTTACATACCAGCCCCTTGCAAAATAAGCACGGCCAATTACGCCGGCGTGCAACTCGGCCACCATTTTTTGTACATTCTCGAACGACCGGCGCTGGCTGCCCATTTGTACCAATCTGTTGTACTTGGCCGCGGCGGCAATGGCCATTTCACCCTCGTGCGGATTATGGCTGCAGGGTTTTTCTACATAAACATGTTTGCCTGCCTGGCAAGCCAACATGGTTGCAGGCGCGTGCCAGTGGTCGGGCGCGGCAATAACCAGGGCATCAAGATCTTTTTTTTCTAACAGCTGGCGTACATCGGCTATGCCGGTTGGCTTTTTACCGGTTATTTTGGCAATATCGGTAATACATTTGGCCATGGCATTACTATCAACATCGCATATATAGCCTATTTCCACATCGGGCAGCGCGGCTAATTTTTGAGCCAGGAATGCCCCCCTGCTGTTTACCCCCATTACGCCAACAACAACCTTTCTATTGGGCGATCCTTTAAAAACACCCCCCATCGCCAGGCCCGGGCCTACTAATAAACTGGTACCTGTTATAGCCACATTCTGTATAAATTTTCTGCGTTCCATAGTAACCAGAGTTTGGTTTGGTAAATGTATAAGCGCAATAATTGGTATGGCTAATTTAGTATTTACAAATAAAAAACGCGCCTAAAGCGCCAATTATAACAACATGGTTACTTATTGTATTTTTATACCGGACAAAGCTTTGGTATTATTTGATATTAAATAACCAAATGCTGTAACATAAAAATAGTTGAGCCGTCTTAATTAACAATAAAAACTAATACTTTAGCTTTTATTATGCTTGCATATCAATTTAACTATTAACTATATGAAAACTCTTTACGCTGCCGTACTCATTGGCAGTATCAGTGCTATTGCTATAGGCAATGCAAAAGCGCAAACCGCGCCGGCAGAAGACCCTGCTTTTAAGATCTATCGCGAAACCACGCCGAAATATAGCGACCTGGTGCACACCAAACTTGATGTGCGTTTCGATTATAAGAAACGCTATATGTACGGTAAGGAGTGGGTTACTTTGAAGCCGCATTTTTACCCAACCGACTCCCTGCGTTTAGACGCACAGGGTATGGACATTAAAAATGTATCCATTGTCAAAGCAGGCAAAAACACTCCGCTTAAATTTACTTACGATAGCCTTAGCATTGATATTAAATTAGACAGAACTTACCGTAATGGCGAGAACTATACTATTTATATAGATTATACTGCAAAACCAAACGAGCTTAAAGCACAGGGCAGCGCCGCTATTACCGATGCCAAAGGTTTATACTTTATTAACCCGGATGGTACCGAAAAAGACAAGCCAACCCAGATCTGGACACAGGGCGAGACCCAAAGCTCATCGGCCTGGTTCCCTACTATTGATAAGCCAAACCAAAAAACAACCGACGAGATAACCATGACCGTACCTAAAAAATACGTAACGCTATCAAACGGACGTTTAGCATCACAAAAGGTTAATGCAGATGGTACACGTACCGATACCTGGAAAATGGAATTACCACACTCGCCATACTTATTTATGATGGCTGTTGGTGATTTTAAAATAACTAAAGATACCTGGAAAGGTAAAGAGGTAAGCTATTACCTGGAGCCTAAATACGCGCCATACGCTAAAGACATTTTCGGCTTTACACCGGAGGTGATCGATTTTTATTCGAAAACCCTGGGTGTTGATTACCCATGGAACAAGTACTCACAGATTGTTGTACGTGATTACGTGAGCGGAGCGATGGAGAACACCAGCGCTACCCTGCATGGCGAATATGTGCAAGCTACCAAACGCGAGTTAATTGACGCTTACTACAACCAGGGCCGCAGCACAATTGTACACGAACTTTTCCACCAGTGGTTTGGCGATTACGTTACTGCCGAAAGCTGGAGCAACTTAACCGTTAACGAATCATTTGCTGATTTTAGCGAAACCCTATGGGCCGAACACAAATACGGTAAAGACGCAGGCGACGCACACATTAACGATGACAGGCAAAATTACCTGAGCCAGCCCGACCTGAAAACCAAAGACCTGGTACGTTTCCACTATAAAGATAAAGAGGATGTGTTTGATGCTGTTACCTACCAAAAAGGTGGTAGCATTTTATATATGTTGCGCAACTACCTTGGTAACGCTGCATTTTATAAAGGCCTAAACATCTACCTAAAAACAAACGCGTTTAAAAATGGCGAAGCTCACCAATTGCGTTTAGCAATGGAAGAAGCAAGCGGCCGCGACCTGAACTGGTTCTTCAACCAGTGGTACTTTGGGGCAGGCCATCCTGTGCTTAACATCACTTACAAATGGGATGAGGCAAGCAAAAAACAAACCGTTTACCTAAACCAGACACAAGATGGCAACGGCTTTATTTTACCATTAGCTATTGATGTTTATGCAGGTGGCAAAATGGACCGCAAAAAATTCTGGATGCGTAACAAGGTTGATAGCCTGGTGTTCCACTCGGCTGTTAAACCAAGCCTGGTGAATGTTGACGGTGATAAAATGTTATTGGTTAAGAAAACAGACAGCAAAACTACCGACGAATTTGTTTTCCAATACTTTAACGCTCCTTTATACTTAGACCGTTTTGAAGCTATCACTGCCGCTGCAAAACAGCAAGGCAATGCAGGTGCCCGCAAAGTAATTATTGCTGCACTTAACGATAAATACTACGAGCTACAGATAAAAGCTATCCGTGCTGCCGAAATGACCAATGATGATGTGCGCAATGCAGCACAACCTATACTGATCAAACTGGCGCAAACCGATCCTAATACTTTGGTTAGAGCTAATGCTATTACCGTTTTAGGCAAGTTAAAGGCATCTGGCAACGCTAATTTATTTAAAGATGGTTTAAAGAGCCAATCCTACGCTGTACAAGGCGCATCCTTATCAGCGCTGGGGTTACTTGACCCTAACGCAGCATTACCTTTAGCTAAAACTTACGAAAAAGATAGCGAGGGTGCTTTAACACAAGCCATACTGAACATCTACGCTACAAGTGGCAGTGATGAGCAGTACGATTATGTTTACAAAGCATTCACCGAAGGCCAGCCTCAAACTCAGTTCAATATAATGAAGAAATTCGCTGATTTTACAGGCCGTATAAAAAGCAATGAGCAAGCGCAAAAAGGCATAAAAGCAATTGCCGATTTTGGCACCAAGTATAAAAAATATGGAGTAGCCCCACAGGTTGTGCAAATATTAACCGGCTTAAAAGCCGACCGTGCTAAATTAAACGATACAGCATCAGTTGCTGCTATTGATAAAGCCACTGCCGAATTACAAAAAGCAGAGTAATTTTCTGAGATATTAAAATATGTAAGCCGCCCCAAATATGAGGCGGCTTTTTTGTTGGTAATAACCTACCTGTCATTTCGAACGATAGAGAGAAATCTTGTTCATTATGCAAGTTCACCGCCTATCATTCGAACAAGATTTCTCCTCGTACCTCGTTCGAAATGACATCTTTTATATTTAAACGCTTCGCTATCGCTCAGCATCACAGAGGATTAAAAATGTTAAATTTTATTATTTAACATTTATGGTATTTGATTATTCGCTAATTTAGTGTCAGGCAAATGCTTATCTAAATACTACGATCAACAATGAAAAAGATATTATTGCTTTTAACTTTATGCGCCGGCACAGGCACTTTAATGGCACAAAACACAACCATTAAACCATTTGACAATACGCTTAACGGAAAGCTTACACCCACCCTTAAGATTGACAGTTCATGGCATAAGTTATCCAATACGCAAATAAACGGAAGCCTTTTTAAACAGGAGCCTGCCGATCTTAAAAACCTTATTGATGATAAAATTCAAAAATCATTATTTATTGCAAGCAATGCCGATAATATGCCTGTGGCCAAATTAAATGGCAACTCTAAAATGCCTGTTGTGGTATTAGAAGGAAATTCTAAAATGCCTGTTGTAGGGAAAACGCCCAAAGCTCAGAATAGTACGTTACAGGTGGTTCCGTAGGTTAAAAATCCTTATTCAGCAACTTCTCAAGCTCGGCAAAGCTGATATCCATTTTGATGCGGCCTTGTTTGGCGTATGATATTTCGCCGGTTTCTTCAGATACGATGATTGCCGTAGCATCGTTTGCTTCGGTAACACCAATGCCTGCGCGGTGGCGTAAGCCAAATTGAGCAGGCAGGTCGGATTTTTCGGTAACGGGCAATATACAACTGGCCGATTTTATTTTGTTCTCTGATATCACCACAGCACCATCATGCAGCGGGCTATTTTTCTGGAAGATGGTTTCCAGTATTCGTTTAGAGATCTTGGCATCCAATACCTCGCAACTGTTCTGGTAAAATTGCTCGTCGTAATACTTAGCAAAAACTATCAGTGCGCCGGTACGGGTTTGTTTCATGGTTTTGCAGGCATCAATAATGGGTTTGATACGTGCATAGTTGTTTTTTTCGGCCTCGGCTTTACCAAAAAAGTATTTCCACCAGGCTTTGTTGCGCTGTAGTGATGCATTCTTACCCACCAGCAGCAAAAACCGCCTTACCTCCTGCTGAAACACAATGATAATGGCGATGATACCCACATCAACAAACTTACCCAGTATACCGGTTAGCAACTGCATGTGCAGTGCATTAACCACCATATAAAGCAGGTAAATGGTAATTAAGCCAATGAAAATATTTGCCGCTATGGTTCCACGGATAAGGTTGTAAAGCTGATAAACTATAAAAGCTACAAGCAGCACATCCAGCACGTCAAATACGCCAATCTTTACGAAGCTGAAATCAAAGGAATGCATGTTACGAAGTTAATAAGTTTCCGTTAACATCATTTACAGGGCAGTGTAATTATTAGGCAGATTATTTATTCCGCTCGGTGGTAAAGCGTACCAACTGCTCCAATCCGGTTCTGGCCTCACCTGCAGGGAAGGTATTGAGTATATCGAAAGCACTGTCGGTATATTTCTTCATCTGTGTTTCAGAGTATTCCAATCCGCCTTTTTGTTTTACAAAATTGATGATCTCGGCTATCTTTTTAGGGTCATCGTTATGGTTTTTCACCAGGCTTATCATGCGTTTTTTCTCACTGCCATCACTGTTGTTCAGCGCATATATAAGTGGCAGGGTAACCTTTTTCTCTTTGATATCTATACCCAGCGGTTTACCCACATCATCGGTACCAAAATCAAACATATCATCTTTTATCTGGAAGGCTATACCTATCTTCTCGCCAAACAACCGCATTTTCTCAACAGTTTCATCATCGGCATTGGCAGATGCCGCGCCGCAAGCGCAGCAGGATGCAATAAGCGATGCCGTTTTTTGGCGGATAACCTCGTAATAAACATCCTCGCTGATATCCATCCGGCGCACCTTCTCAATCTGTAGCAATTCGCCTTCGCTCATTTGCTTAACCGCTTCTGATACTATTTTAAGAAGTTTAAAATCGCCGTTATCAATAGAAAGCAACAAACCTTTGCTCAGCAGATAATCGCCAACCAAAACGGCTATCTTATTTTTCCATAAAGCATTGATAGAGAAAAAGCCACGGCGCTGGTAAGAGTTATCAACCACATCATCATGCACCAAAGTAGCGGTGTGCAATAATTCAACCAGTGCGGCCCCCCGATGGGTTGACTCGTTTATCCCGCCACAAATACTGGCCGAAAAAAACACGAACATGGGTCTTATCTGCTTTCCCTTTCGTTTTACGATGTAATGGGTAATACGATCAAGCAGGGGTACAGAGCTTTGCATAGAAGTTTTGAACTTCTCTTCAAAAACATCAATTTCTGCAGCAATAGGTTTTTTAATTTCGTTGATGTTCAGCATCTAAACAAAACATGCTTTTTATGCAATTACCTTACCTGGCAATCCGCAGCAAACATAAGCTTTATAAAAATATATATGCACAAACACCGATTTTTTTTACAGTGTGGTTAAACCTTTACTAAGTTTTACGCTCTATCATATCAGTTAGTAATAACAGCATATAAGTTTAGTTTTTGTGAGTTAAAGTTTTCGTTAAAAAGCGGCGCCTGGAGAGGTTCCGCTTTTTTTTGGTTTTAGCAAAAAGCGGCCTAAATGTTTAAATTTTACCGCTATTTATAAAGCCTTAATTGGGCTATCCTGTTAAACATTAATTTAATTAAAAAACGACGGCCACCTTCTGTTAAACTAAGGGTTATTATTTTACCTTTGCAATCCTTAATAAAAACGGAGAGGTGTCTGAGTGGTCGAAAGAGCACGCCTGGAAAGTGTGTATACGCCAAAAGTGTATCGAGGGTTCGAATCCCTCCCTCTCCGCATAATATATCTTAACTCATTAAAAACGCCTTAAATGATGCATTTAAGGCGTTTTTAATTTTAGACCGGACCAATCGCATTGTTCTGGAACCTGTTAGGCGGCCGGTGCAATGGGGCACCAGAAAGATTATAAAACCATATTAATCAAATAGTTAAACAGATGGACATCTTGATTTATAGCATAGGAAAAACCTAATATTATCCACTTAAAGTGCCCTGTGATGAACAAATCATTTCTCTGCTTTTTACGTGAAAAGCTCCAGCTGAGGGCCAATGGTATAGTCCCTATTTATTTACGAATTACAATGTATGGATAACGCATTGAGATCTCCTCTAACGGCATGTCATTCCATCCAAATGGAGCACATCTGCACAAAAATAACTGGCACAGGTGATAATGCTCACTCCCCATCTTCACGGGGTAGGTTAGAATATCTAAAAACCATAGATAATATAAGATATTTACGACTATCCATAATTCGTTATTTGGCTAATTAAATCCTATTTACTAATCATCTCTCAGACCCTTCTGCCTTATTTAAAAAAATCGGTCAAGTAAAAGTCGATTTTTTTTTCCTAAGTATGACAGATTTTAATCCTGACACCCGCTTGTGCCATTTCAACCCATATAAATTAAACTATAAGGTAAAACTTAACTATGGTATTTAGTGGATGACAACTGTAAGCTATAACAGGGCATCACCTTTGCATGTAGTTGGTATATGAACCTCTTTATAAAGAACATGGTGGGCTGTCGCTGTAAATTTATTGTTGAATCGGAATTTAAAAATGCAGGCCTCATATGCATAAGCATTGAACTTGGCCGCGTACAAATTGCCGGGGGCGTTACCCGGGAACAGGCGATGCAGGTAGGTTTAGCTTTACAGACACATGGTCTCGAACTGTTGGATAATAAGAAAAGTATTTTAATCGAGCGGATAAAACAGGTGGTTATCGAAAGCATCTATTATTCCGGCATCCAGCTAAAAACAAACTTCTCTTCTTATCTCAGTACCCGTCTCAATCTTGACTACACATACCTGGCCAATTTATTTTCTGAAGTTCAGGGCACAACCATTGAGCAATACATCATTCTTCACAGAATTCAGTTTGTGAAGCAGCTCATTAATTTTAACGAACTGAGCTTAACTGAGATTTCATGGAAATTACATTATAGCAGCGTGGCGCATTTATCCACCCAGTTTAAAAAAGTCACCGGCATTACTCCATCTCATTATAAGCTTCTCAACTGCCCAAACACGCCAGGTGAGAAGGTGTGAATTATATAACTTTTTGCAAAAGTTATGTAACAGCGCTTTATGGGCTTCTCTATACTTTTAACCTGCCCTACATTCAACCAAACCGGGCATAACATTTACAAATTATTCAAACATTATTTATGGACAAAATTTTTACGATTATAGCGCACGGCAAAGCTATGCGCAAAAGCAAAAATTATTTTAGTTTTTCCAAAACTATTCTCTCTTGTTTTCTTCTTGTTGTTTTTTTAACAGCAGGTTGTAAAAAGGACGACTACAAAGGCGAGATCAAGGGCGAATGCCCTGTGGTAACAACAGACCCTGCAGATAAAGCGGTAGATGTTGTACTTACCAAAGTAATAACGGCTACGTTTAATACCAACATGGCTGCAAGCACCGTTAACAGCAAAACTTTTATTATAAAACAAGGAAGTACTGTTATTGCAGGTACAGTAGCACCAACTGCCGATGGCAAAGTATTTACTTTTACGCCAAGTCAGCCACTTCTTCCTTTTGTAAGTTATACAGGTACTATTACAACAGGCGTTACCGATACATTGAACACAGCTATGATCAGTGATTATATATGGGCCTTTAAAACCATTCCACAGATTACTTTATCATCAAGCCCGGCAATTGGCGGCACAACCACCGGAGCGGGTTCAATAGCGAATGACTCACTGGCCACTGTAACTGCCATGCCTAATACTGGTTATACTTTTACCAACTGGACAGAAGCCGGTGTAGAAGTTTCAAAAAGCTCGAGCTACCAGTTTACCACGACCGGAAACCGAGCATTGGTTGCTAATTTTAAATTGGTGCCACCGGCACAGTTTGCCATTGTACTTTCCTCTTCACCTGTTGCAGGCGGTACAACGGATGGTTCGGGAGCATTTAATGTGGGCAGTACTGTTACAGTATCTGCTGCTCCCAACGCCAAATACACCTTTATCAACTGGACAGAGAACGGCGTCGGGGTATCAACAAGCACAAGCTACCAGTTTATTATTACCAAAGACCGTAAGTTAGTTGCCAACTTTAAAGCAATACCTGCTTCGCAGTTTGCCTTAACAACAAAATCTAATCCTGTAATTGGTGGCTCTACTACCGGATCGGGCGCTTACAATGCCGGCAGCAATGCGGTGGTAACAGCTACGGCTAACCCGGGTTACAACTTTACTTCATGGAGTGGTGATGCATCGGGCTCAGCCAACCCGTTAACGGTTAGTATGAATGGTAACAAACAAATAACAGCAAATTTCACCCTTATAGTAGTAATACCACCGCCTAATTTAGGGAACGCGGCAAAATTTGGCGCATTTGGTGGAAATGCCGGTATAACTAACCAGGGCTTAAATACAGTTATTAATAACGGCAGCATTGGCACAACTGCCGCATCAACCCTAATTACAGGCTTCCATGACGGTGCAACTGCCGATATTTATACCGAAACGCCTTTGAATAAGGGTAACGTTACCGGCGGTATATTTACAGCGCCACCGGCTCCGGGTACAGCAACCTCGTTTGCAATTGCAACACAGGGCCTGCTTGATGCTACGGTAGCCTATAACAGCATCTCTCCTGCCTCAAAACCAGGTGGTGGCGATCCGGGCGCAGGTGAATTGGGTGGGTTAACTTTAGCTCCCGGAGTATATAAATCTGCAGGCGGCACGTTTAAAATAACCAACGGGGATCTAACGCTGGATGCCAAAGGAGACCCTAATGCTGTTTGGATATTCCAGACAGCTGCCAGCCTTACGGTAGGCGTTGCCGGACCAACCGGAGCTAAAAGCGTTGTATTGATAAATGGTGCGAAAGCCAAAAATGTATTCTGGTACGTAGGCAGCAATGCGGTAATTAATGCAGCTGGCGGCGGTACTATGACAGGTACTATCATCTCATCTGCAGGCATCACCTTCTCTACAGCAGGCAATACCGTACAAACAGTATTAAATGGCAGGGCTATATCTTTAGTAGCCTCAGTTACAATGGTAAATACCACCATTAATGTACCGCAATAATAATTACAACCTTTTTGATCCCCTTTCTGGGGATCTTTTATTCCTTAAACATAATTTAAAAGAAGAAAACGTATGTCACCAATAAATATAAAAAAAACCATCATCATTTTTCTGATGATAATAACAGCCGGCACATCGGTTAGGGCACAAACCACACAGCCAACCTGGTGGTTTGGCTTATCGGGCGCCGCGAATTTTAATTTTTACGACGGCACAACCCAAAGGCTAACCAATACACTTATAGCGCCTACGGCTTTTCATAAAGGTAATGATGTACGCCCATACGGATCTGTACTTGTAGAATACCGCCCGGCAGGCGTATGGGGTGTAATGCTTAACGTTGCATATGATGGCCGGGGAGGTAAGTTTAATGATGTTACGGCGCCATGTAATTGCCCTGCTACATTAGAAACAAGCACCAGTTATATAGCAGTTGAACCAAGTATACGCCTGGGGATACCAGGATCAGGCCTATACTTTTTTGCCGGGCCGAGAGTTGCTTTTAACATGAATAAAGATTTTGCTTATACTCAGCTTAAACAACCTAATGCCAATGGCGAATTAAGTGCAATGCGCAAAACGCTGGTTTCGGGCCAGGTTGGTATTGGTTACGATATCATGACGTCGTCTGCAAACAGTACAACCAAGTTTAGCATCTCTCCTTTCGTATCTTATCATCCATATTTTGGGCAAGATCCCCGCACTATAGAAAGCTGGTCGGTAACAACTGTAAGGGGTGGCGTAGCGCTTAAATTTGGCAAGGCTACAAAAATAGCTGAAAGAGTTACCCCTGCACCGGTACCATTGCACGACTTTGTATTTAATGTTAGGGCACCAAAAGCGGTTCCGTTAAAACGCGAGGTGAGCGAGACACTACCTTTGCGTAATTCTGTTTTCTTTGACGAAGGCTCAACACAGCTCTCGGAAAGGTATATTAGTTTAACAAAAGATCAGGCTGCCAGGTTTAAAGAAGATCAGTTACAAAACCAACAATCTGACAATATCGCTGGCCGCTCGGCAAGACAATTAGCGGTTTATCATAATATTCTTAATATTATGGGCGATCGTTTAAGGTCAAACCCGGGAACATCCATTACCTTAAGTGGTGCATCGGGTAATGGCCCGCAGGAAGGTAAGATACTTGCAGAAAATGTTAAGCAATACCTGGTAAGTAATTTTAATATTGATGGTTCGAGGATAATTACCCAGGGCAGAACCAAACCTGTTATCCCGTCTGAACAGCCCGGTGGTACTAAGGAGCTGGCACTTCTCCGCGCGGGCGACCGTCGCGTTGATATCGTTAGCACTTCTCCCGAATTACTGCTGGAAGTTGGTGGCGACCTGATGAAACCGGTAAAGATCAATGCTACACAAGATGATCCACTTGATAGCCATGTGGTACTTAATATAGATAGTGCAGGGCAGCTACTTAAATCGTGGTCGGTTAATATTACAGATCAGCAAGGTACTGTGCAGCATTATGGTCCATATACCCGCGATCAGGAAAGTATATCGGGTGCTTCTATTTTAGGTAACAGATCAGAAGGAGACTATAAATTGGTGATGACAGGTGAAACCCGCAAGGGTGTGCCTATCCGTAAAGAAAGCACGGTACATTTGATACGCCAAAATGAGACAATAAGCAAAGCATTGCGTTATAGTATTCTTTATGACTTTAATAAGGGAAATTCAATCGCATCTTATGAAAAGTTCCTAACCGATATTGTATCCGCCTCAATAAACGACGGATCAACGGTAATGATACATGGCCATACAGATAAAATTGGCGATGAAGAACATAACATGAAATTATCAAAAGAGCGTGCCAACGATGTACAAGCTATATTGCAACGCGCAGTAACGAAAGCCGGCAAAAACAATGTAAGGTTTGAAGCGATGGGTTTTGGCGAGGATGAAAATAACGCACCATTTGAGAACAACATTCCCGAAGAGCGTTTTTATAACAGGACAGTTATAATAGATATCATACCGGCTAAATAACAGCAGCTATCCTAAACAGCAAATGCCCCGGAGATCGGGGCATTTGCTGTTTTAAGAAATTACAGAAGGCCAAATATACAGGCATATAAAAGTGGCTTTTGCTGGCCGTGGCGCCCCAATTGGCGACATACCTGATACAGCGGCTTACATAACCGGCCGGGCAATAGGTAAACACCTGCTTAAGCAGATATAAAAAGATCAGTTTTCTTATCTCATTATATGTTACAAATAATAAATTTCCGGCTTACATTGCTATAAATTAACACAGCATGTTGCCGGTATGTCGTTATTTAATTTCAATGCATTTAATTGTAATTTTCACGCCTCAATCTTCAAATAAATTGGCTGTTTCAAGATTACTGCCACCAGAAGCGTTGGGTCTTACAAAACTGGTATAAATAGCTTTGCCGTTTATGGAATAGAAATCTGAGATGATCGGCGAACCATTTCCATCTAAAACAGGATGATTATTCTCATCTAAAAAGCTAACAGCATACATAAACACCGGCCTTTTTTGCCCCCTAACTATGGTGAAAGCACGTGGCATTTCCGAATAACCATTCGTGTAATCGGTGCCAACGGTCTGAATAGTATCTACCGGAATATCGTTTTGGCTAAAAACAATTTTAATATTTCTGTCGCCAAGTACAGCCTGGGCAAAGTTGGCTATTTTAACTTTAATATGATCTTCGGCAGGCTGGGGTTCGGTAGATTGAGTGTTTTCAATTAACTCAACCCGTTCAAGGTTAGGATCTGGTTTAAAAAACACGTATGTTTTAATGATGTCTTTATTAATATCCAGTTTTTTGGTTAAAACTTTAGTACCCGTAGCTAAATTAAAAAAAGCAAAATTGCCTTCTCCCGGTAGTACCACGATGCTTCCGTCAGTTTGCATATCAATATCCTTGTCCTGATAGGTAACTTTTAAAAGAGGGCCGTTTGGAGAAGCGAATATATTAAATGGGTCGGCAAACTTAACACGGGCAAAAGTAACCGGTTGCGGAAGCGTAGCTTCTTTTTTACAGGCAAATGAAGTGATTGCGATTAGTACTAAAATGTAAAAGTATTTTTTCATATTAAATAATTTAAAGTAGCGGCCCAAACAGGCCGCTACTTTTATAAACTTATATTGATGCTTTATAAAACAAACAGGTTAAAATTTAAACTTAAAAGTTTGGTGTAAAATCTGTCCAGTTGCTTGTCCAGATAGTTAATGAAGTTGCTGCAGGGTCAATTGCACCGCGATAAGCAGTACCGCCGCCTGTAGTATTACCACCGCTAAATGCAGGAGAAGTTGATGTTGGCCTTAAATTAAGTGGGTTGTATGCGCTTTCGTCATAGAAAGCAGAAGCACTTGTTAATTTTAAGAAAAGGTTAGCTGCAGATGAACTTGCCAAAACATCTGTACTAATCAGGCTGTAAGTAGCCGGGTTAGAGGTAGTTGTAGCAGATGCAGTTAGATAAGCCTGTACCACATTGTTCTGGAATATTGAACCTGTAGTTGTGATGCTTTCAAACTGAACACCAGTGTTATAACCACCAATAATTGAGTTTTGAATATCAAGTGATGATGCCCTTCTCCAGTGATTGCCTTTTTCAAGATCAGATACAGCGCTGTTGGTAGCGTAACCTAAGATAGTGAAGTTTCTAAGTTTAGGTTTGGTAAGTGGTGTTAAAGAAGCATTGCCGCTTGCGTTGTTATCAGATTCGATACCATTTGCATCACTTACACCACCAGAAACTGTATGGGTAGTAAACGGATCTTTTAATGCGATAGCGTACTGGATTGTACCAGAGTAACCATTGTCAAAATCATAATCATCATCAATTCCTGCTAAAGCAATCAGGTGATCAGCATTTACAGTTCCGCCGAAAAATTCGAAAGAATCGTCATTGCTGAAAGATACCTGGATGTGGCTTAAAGTTGTACCAGAGCCTACACCGCCTAAAGTAAGGCCATTAATTTCATTATCAGCAGATAATAAAAAACCTGCATACTCGATACGGGCATAACGTATTACACCAGAGTTATCATTTGAAACAGTACCGCCAAAAGTAACATCAGCCGGTGGCGAAGTTGGGATACCTTCAATAACTGTAGTAGTTGGCTGGTTAGTTGGGGCTTTTCCTAATAAAATTACGCCGCCAAAGTCGCCAGGTACCGGAGCTGCTACCGATGGATCCGGACCAAAAACGATTGTACTATCTGGATTATAGCTTGCTTCAGATACATTGCTTTTGTTACCATCTGCAAATATCTGGGCATCTTTTGCTATCACCAACACACCTTTTAAAGCGCGGCCGCCATAAGTTACCGCGTTACCGGTTACCACGTGCGTACCTGCTTTGATATACAGTTTAGCATTGCTACCCGAGAAATAAACCGTCCCGTCTAATTTATACAAGGTATCCGGGCTTAATACACGTTTTGAAGTGTAAACTCCGCTTAAATGCACCTGGGGAAGTGTGCTGTAATCAATAGGTGCTTTTGACGATTTGTTAAAATCACCATTTGAGCCGCCCAATTCTTTTTTGCAGGCTGTTAGGCCTACGGTAGCAACTGCTGCAAGCAGCGCTAATTTTGCATAGATTGTTTTCATTTGTAGGAATTTTTAATTAATGGATAAAAAGGGTTTGTTTGTATTATAAAACATTAGTAAAGTTTATTTTTATGTGTTTGCAGCGTATTTGACATGGATAGAAACATTAAAATTTATAGGTAAATGTTAAGCTGGTTGTTCTTCCGTTTTTTACGCGATAAGTTTTGCGGTCACCTTTATCTTTTTCATAAGAATTAGTTCCGTTTACTAATCTGTATGCCGGATCAGTTGAGCCTCCCCCTTCATATGCTTCAGGATTAGTATAAAAAAATGTTTCTTCATCTAAAAGGTTACCAATGTTTAGTCTGATCTCTGCCTTTTGTTTCAATAAACGGGTACTTAGCTGCAGATCTACTAAGTTTCTTCCAAACTCATACTCTACTGCACGCGGATCAACATTGGTTACATACGATCTGTAACCCGAGCGATTGTAGCTTACATTCGCCCCAACATATTTCGAATTATAATTGATACCGGCATTCACCATCCAGGGCGATTGCCCATACAATGGCCGGCTTACTCCCGGTACAGGTGTTTTTACCAGTACGTAAGCGTCACCGTTATTTATAGCTTCTGCCGTGTAGTTCAAAGCATATACCTTTGATTTGGTAATGGTACCGTTTCCGAAGATCGTCAGATCGCGCAGCCATTGTTTATCGCCTATAAAACTTAATGATTTACGGAATTCAACTTCTATTCCCTTATTAGTTGCCCTGTCCTGGTTTTGGAAACGCAGGAAACGCGACTTTCCGCTCCCCCCGGTTACAGGCACATCAACCAGTTCAAGTGGTTTATCAAAATCCTTATAAAAAGCCGATACCGAAATAATCTCACCAACTGAAGGATACCACTCATAACGCAGATCGTAGTTTTTGATCTTTGTGCTCACAACATCAAAGCCGCTTATATAGGCATCCAGGTAGGCATCGTATAATTCAAAATAGGATGTTTCCCTAAAATCGGGGCGTACCACGGTTGTGGAATATGCCGCCCTAATATTCATTTTTTCGGTTAAGCTATAGGTAGCATTCGCAGAGGGTAAAAAGCGCCAGTTTTTCTCGCCTGTGATAGATGGTTTTGTTTTCTCAAAGCCATCAGACCGTGGTGCACGAAGAAACTGGTCCTGTTTATTAGCCAGGTTATAATTCTCGGCCCTTACTCCGTAAACCAGTCTTAATTTCTTAAAAAATCGCTGATCAAGCATCAGATAAGCGGCATGAAACTTTGAGGTGCCACTATATTGTGTGCCGTTTGTCTGGTCGTCAATATAGTAAAAGGCCGAATCGGCAGTTGCGCCAATGCGCCCGGGTGCCAGGATATCTTCATAACGGCCGTTCAGTTCAGCATTATTATCCTGTTTAACAATCCTTGCCTGTGTAGAGCCTAAGCTGCGATGCTTATACCAACCCGCATAACCCGCCTTTACCACACTTTTATCGTTCAAAAAATTAAAAGGTTGGCTTAGGCTGCCTGTCCAGTTATAATCCCGTTCATTAATATCGGTAGAGAGGCGGTAATCAAAAAGGCCCGAACCCTCACTAAAAGGTGCTGCATTTGGGGTATCATAATAATCAACCCCGGCAATGGTAGCTGTTTTATTGTAACGAAGCCTACGCATATCCTTAATATCCTGGCTGATGTTGGTTAACGAGCCCGACCAGTTAAACTTTAATCCTTTATTGCCAATCAGGTTTTCACCTTCCAGTTTACTTTGGTACACTGTGGTGTATTCAGGGGCATCAAATAATTCCAAAAATCTTCTCTTATCCGGGTCATCGTACCGGGATGCCGATTGAGAGGTTTCGTTAAAAACATGCGAATAATAATTTTTTGAAGCAATTTTAAATCTTTCGCCCTGTACCCCCGCATTTAAAACCCCGCCAATTGTGGTATTAAACTTATATAAATTGCCAGAGCCCCTGATCGCGGCACTATCTATAAATTGTGTTTTTGAAACGGAAGTAGCAGTAGTTAATCCGGAATTCCTTATGGTTTCAAACGGATTGGTTTGCTGCGTATTACGATAAGTAAGGCCGCCTGTAAAACCTAGCTTTAAGCCTTCTTTTAATTGATACAGCCTACCAAGCGAAAACCTGTAATTTTGATTGGGCGCCCCCTGGTAGGTATAGGCTTTAAGTTGTTCGCTGTTAAAAAGTTTGCTTTGCGGTACGGCAAAAGCAGGGATAGGATTACTTTGCTGTGTCCATGATTGCAGGCCGGTGGGGATCTTCCTGCGGCCATCATCAAAGCCAAAATAATCATATTTACCCCGCCCCCCCAACTGTATAAAATCTTTACCGGTGGTGCGGCTGTTATAACCGGTACCAATAGTAAAAGAGTTGAAGTTTTGCTCGGGGATATCCAGGGTGTTGATCAGGATCTGGCCGCCCGAAAATTCGGCAGACATATCCGGGGTGGCCGTTTTATTAACTACCACGTTACTTACCAGCTCCTGCGGTACTACATCGAAAGAGAAATTCCTCCGGTTCATATCCGTACTGGGGACGATCACCCCATCCAGCATCGCCTGGTTATAACGCTCGGTCATACCCCTAACAACCACATAGCGGGTATCTATAGTGGTAACTCCGCTGATGCGCTTAAGCACCTGCCCTAAATTATTATCGGGCGTGCGGGATATTTGTTCGGCCGAGATACCATCTGTAATAGAGGCATTGTTTTTTTGCTGGGCATACAGGCCGTTTACCGATTCCCGTTTAAAAGAAGATTGTACCACTACCTCTTTTAAAGAACTTGATGATACCTTTAAGGTAACGTCAAGTTTGGTAAGCTGTCCGGCCTTCACAATAACATCTGCAATACGTTTAGTTTGAAAAGAGATGTAACTTACTTCTAATGTATAAGTGCCCGGCTCAAGTGTTAACTGGTAACTGCCATCTACACTGCTGGTAATACCCTGGCCGGTTTCTATAACCCTTACGCTGGCGCCTGGTAGGGTTTCGCCTTTATCGTCTACTATTTTACCGCTTATGCGGCCTGCCTCTACTTTTTTAGCGGGCGCCGGTTTTGTGTAGTTTACATAAATAGCATTGCCCGATAATGAAAAATTCATGCCGGATGCGGTTAGCTTTTCCAGCACTTTCCCTAATGCTTCCTGCCGGTAGTTCAGTTTTTTCAGTTCAACTTTTTCAAGTTGGGTAGGGTTGTAAATAAAGTTATAATTGGTTTGTGTTTTTAATGCTTCCAGTAGCTGTACGGCATTAACCTGCGCAAAATCCATAGATACAGGGGCGTTGATGGCCTGATATGTATTTGTTTTTGCGGTAGCTTGTGCAAAAAGAGGAGCGCTCAATAAAACGGCGCATAATATAAACAAGTAGGAAGTATGTCGTGTTCTGAAATGTATACTTATAGGTAAATTAAAAATCATATTTTTGATTTGCTGCTTTGCTTTTTAGTAATGTGGTTTCGATTATTACCGGTTCATCCGGTCAATTATTAAAGAAAGCACCGCCTGGCCGCGGTGCTTTCCCTGTTTAATGTTTAGGTTTTTTATTTTTTTCGATAAGGATAAGTTTATACGTTGACGGATTGATTTTGCTTATTTTGAAAGGATAGATGAAGGTGAGGGAACCAAGCAGCGTATCTACAGAACCATTATTGAAATTACCGCTTATGCTGAATTTCTTAAACTCCTCTTCATTGAATTGGATATTTACTTTATAATAGGCAGCCACACTATAAATAGCATCGCGGAACGACACGCGTTTAAAGTCGAGCATCTTAACATCAACCGGGTTTATTGAATTATCAAACCCGGTAACTGTGCCAAATGAGTTATTATGATAATCATACTCCTGGCCGGGATGAAGAATAACAGGGGGCGCTGTTACACCGTTACGATCAACCCTTACCTTACCTGTGTATAAGCTAACTTTCTCATAATCGTAATTTTTATAGTGCTTAATGGTAAACGAGGTGCCCAGGGCAGTAGTAGAGAGCTTGCCGGAATTAACACGGAATGGCTTGGTTTTATCATGCGCTACTTCAAAAAAGGCCTGGCCCTCAAGCAGGTAAACCCGGCGCTCTGTTTTAGTAAATGCCTGCGGATATTTAAAAACAGCGCCAGATGCCAATGTGATAACCGATCCATCCTCAAGCGTTATCTTTTTCATTTTACCAGACGGCACGCTAACGGTAGCAAAGGTTTTTGTTTTTTGAATGAAAATATATTCCTGATATGTTTTGATGCTGCCAAAAAGCACAAGAAAACCTATAACCGCAGCTGCCAGCCTTTTCAAAACCAGGCGCGAAAGTCTTTTAGTTTGTTCCCTACGGATGATTTTTGATATATCATATGCCGGTTCTATTTCTGATGGAAACTCATTGGCAACCTCGTCAAAATCTGCCAGGTCGCCCGGGTTGCTTTGTTGCAACATTTTAAAGAACTCTTTGAGTTCTTCCCTCGATAACTCCCTGGTGAGATATCTGCGGTGTAAATCTTTTTTTCTATTTGGGTTCATATAAATAACAACCTGTTCGGCCGACTACTTATATATACTACCCGGGCGGGTATTTAGGGTAGCTCTAAAAAAAATAAAGTTTTATTATTGTTAAAAAACACAAGAAAAAAGCAAAAAGCTAACATTTAATTAACACACAGGGAACGTGCCTCAGATGGGATGACTAAAAATAGATGGAATATTACAGAACCAGTTCGCTGGCCCTTAATAATAACCAGGGAGATAAAAATAAATAGAATAACGCTATATAATCAAGGTATTCACTATTGTTCTTCATGGCATCAATAACCCGGTTGGCTTTTACCATATGATCTTTCACTGCATTGCGGCTTATAGACAATTGTTCTGCCACTTCGTTATAAGTCATATCTTTAAAGCGGATCATTTCGAAAACTACTTTTCTTTTGGGTGGCAAAATTTCAAGGGCATTACGCAATTTGGATAAGCTTAAAACTGCATCTATCCGTTTTTGGGGATGTAATTCTTCTTGCTCACGAATAAAATAAATTTCCAGTTCTGCCTGTAGCTTCTTTTTCCGGGAGGCACTTCTTAGCCAGGTAAAAACAATATTTTTTGACACCGTTAGCAAGTAGCCTTTAATTCCTTGCTCGGGCTTAATATAAGTACGGGTGTTCCATAAATGCAGAAATATATCGTGTGTCAGTTCTTCGGCATTTTCCCGGGAAAGGCTATATCGGTAACAGTAACTGAAAATTTGCTTATAAAATATCGAATACACTTTCTTAAAAGCTTCCGGATCCCCTTCTGTAAAGTTCTGAATAATATCCTGACCAAGCATAAGCAAAGGTTTTAAACCAAGACAAATAAAGAACTCCCATATTAAGGCAAATGCCACAACGTATTAAATATTTATTAAATCAGGATCGGCGTTTAAACAGTTGTTAATAAAGGTAAAGCCTTCTTTTTATCTGCTAACCCGTATAGGCGTTACTATTGCATCTTCTTTATCTCTGGCATCATACAGTTTATTTGGCGTGTTATTAACAGATAATACCCTGTTAGAGGTAACCGCTATCCCCGTGATCTGCGCAACGGCCAATCGGCTAAGCGTTTCATCAGGGTCGCCTAACTCTTTAAGGGGTAATATACTCAGTTCATCTACTGCAATATCCGGAAAGAGCCCTGCGGCATAATCGCCTTTGCCCGCCGAATTATAAACCTTGAATACAAGCGGCCAAAGCGTCCAATCAGCAACCAGTTTTGGGCTGCGGTAGTCTTTAATCTCAAACTCCGCCATGTCTTTCCCCAGGGTTGGTTCCCCGATACGGATGGTTGATATATATGGGGGAAGGTTATTTACCAGCAATTCGGCTGCCGATGCAGTGTGCCTGCCGGTAAGAATAAATATGCGGTTAATATTAAGCCGCAAACCAGCATACTGGCTATAATTTACAGGAGTAAACAACTTACCTATCTCATTACCAAAGCCATGTCGTTGCACGCCGGCATTGGCATTGCCTCTGTATTCTAAAAACACATCCCCTTCGGCTGCCCGGGTTATCATCGCTGCAAGAGCAGCAGCTACAGATACTTCGCCACCTGTATTATATCGCATATCAAGTACCAGCTCACTTACTTGTTGGGCCCTAAAACCGGCAAATACTTCCTTTAGCTTCGGCAGCGCTTTAACATCAAAATTATTCAAAAAAATATACCCGATCTTTTTCCCGCTTCTTTCCCATACTTGGGTAGTATATACCGGGTTGGGTTTCAGGTATCCATTAATAAGGTATGGTTCTGGTTTGCCCTCCATTTGAAGGGTTATGCTGCCATTTTTCAGACTAGCTTCACTTAATGTGTTTACATTTGTTGAATTTACAGCAACACCATTAATAGCGAGTATCCGTTCGCCGCGTGTAAGGCCCGCCTGGTACCCGTCAGACCCGGGTACAACCAGCCTCAGTATCGTTTGTTCGCCTCCCTGGGCGCTAATGGTTACCAGGTCAATCCCAAAATCAGAATAAAGCGTACGGGGGTAACTCTCCGGCACATCCGGGTTAAGTAATTGCGAAAACCGGTCGGCCCCATTTTTTATAGAACCGAAAAAAGATAGTGGTTGTTGATTATAGTTGGGGGTTTTAGGCAACGCTGTATTCCAGTAATAATATACCTTCATACTATCCAGCACCCATTTATTAATATACTGGTTACTGCCTACATCAAATACAGGCTCACGTTCTTTTTTACACCCGGTTTGAACTGCCTGTACAACAAGTAACAGGATAATGCAAAAATGTTTACCAGTAAGTTTTTTGATACTTTTTAAACGCTGCATTTTGCGGGTAATTTAAAAAGTGAAGGTATGAGAACTAGGTTAAGTAAGTATTATTTTTGAATTACCATTTAGCAACACTAATTTGGTATAATACGAGAAGCCGGCTTCCCAACCAGCTTCTCCCCTTTTTATTAATAAAAATTCCTTGAAAAATTCTTCGAGGATTTTTGCAAAGTTAATATAAGTTTAATGATTTGAAAACATCGGCAGGAGTCGCCTTGCTTTGATTTTAAAAGCAAATTTTATTAAACAATTATTTTATTACCGTTTTTATAACATCGCCAACATCGTGCCCTGCATTAGCCTTAAAATCAAACCCAAGCAATTGTGCCATAGTTTGTGCAAGTTGTTTATGATAAGTAACAGTTGGCGTTTTAACTTCGCCCTTGGGGGCTGTATCGGGTCCAACTACTGCAAACCAGGTGTTCTCCGAACCGTTCACATCGGCTCCATGATCGCGCCATTTCTCTATCGGCACATCGCCACGTCCATGGTCGCAGGTTATCAGTAATGTGGTATTGTTTTTATAGAAGGGGTCGGCCTGGATAATATTCCACAACTCTTTAATATAGCCATCCTCTTGTTTTGCCCTGTCAAGGTAAAACTTATAGTTGCCAGCATGCGCCATATCGTCCGTTTCGTCAAAAGCCATATACAATACACGCGGCTTATATTGTTTGATATATTCCTTGCCATACTCATAAGTAATAAAATCTAAACGGGTCGAATCGCCCAGGTAAGGCGGTACATTATGCTGCAGTTCGTTAAGGTATTTTAACCGCGTATTTGCATCTGTATTTTTCAGATCAGTATAGCCCGAATAAACCGGAAGGCCCGAACGGCTTACATTCAGTATCTGCGGGAACCTTTCCCACGAAGAGAACGCTATAACCTTCCCTTCAAAGCCTTTTTGCTTGTTGATATACTCCAGCACATTCATGTTTGGGTTTGTGACAGGATCATTGGTATTCATCCTTACATCCGGAAAACCGGTAAATATCTCATTATAGCCCGGGTACGAAAAACGGTACTGATTAGCAAGTTCATCTCTATTGCCTGCATCGCGGTTACCATACAGCTGCCCTTGCCCGCTTACTACCGACCATAAGAACGGGAACAACAATTTGCGGCGTTCTGCAGGTGTTGCAGCCCAGTACTTTTTCCGCACCTCGTCTTTATCACTGGTAAAATTTGAATTAATAAGTGCCGAATCTGCACCGCGGTAAACTTCCTGCCAGCGCATGCCATCAAGTGTTACTACTATCAGGTTTTTGGTTTTGCGTACCTGCGCGAATGATTGTATTGACAGCAGCGCAACTGCTATCAGTAAAAATGTTTTTTTCATAAAGGTTTTATAAAAAAGTATGGCCGTTATTGCTAACGGCCATACACAAGGTTATTATTTTATTTCAGCACCCACATGATGCCGTTAATATCATCATTCCCGCCAAATTGTGCATCAAGCGCAGCCTGGTAGTTTTTAGCATTTGCGGTACGCTCGGCAGATGGATATTTAAACCTTTTGGCTATCCTGCCGCTGTTGCCGGTACCCGGGCCTGTAGTAAAGTTAGGAACACCGGTGCGCAGGTAAGTGAAATACGACTCAATACCCGAATGCCTGAATAAGGCGAGATATTTTTGCTGTAAAATGCGGGTTAAGCCGGCAGCATCATTTGTATACTTTACAAGTGGCTGGTTATAGTAGGTGTTAAAATTAACCGGGATAGAGAAGGTATCGTAGTTACCAGGTGTAGCAACATCTGTTGAACCCGGACGATAAAAGTAAGCTGTAAACGATCCGGTTTCCGGTATACTATAAGAAGCAAACGACGCTTTAATGCCGTTTACATAATAGGTTTCGGCATTGCCGCCAGGGGCCCAGCCGCGGTTAATGCCTTCTGCAATGTTAAGCATCAGTTCGGGGTAACCAATTTGTATGCTTGGTTCGCCCGTAAAAGTAGAGAAGAAGTGTTTACGGTTAATAAACGAATACTTTTGCAAACCGGCATCGTTATACATATCTCCCTGATCGCCTCCCGGGTCGGCACCAACAAATGATGCAAAATCGGTAGGGCTTTTGTGCTGCTTGTCAACCAGGTCGCGTGATGGCTCTGCGGTAACAAATACACGGGGATCCTTTAACTGCTTTAACAGATCTATATAGGTTGATGATGTATTTTTCCTTGATCCGCTTTGGCCAAAATTGTTTGGGTTTTGGGGGTAAAAGTTGTTAGGTATCAAAAACACGTATTGCATATTATCTGCAGCACTTTCCATTAACGGATATTTTGCAGGGGTATTTATAATGTTGGCAAAGCGCGTAGCTACTTTAAGGTCAGCGTCATCTGTTTTTTTGCTCAGCTGAACAAGCAGGCGAATCTGTAGCGCGTTCACAGCCTTCTGCCATTTTTTAAGGTCGTTATTAAAATAAATGTCGTTTTTTAATATCGTGCCTTCGCCTGTACCAAAGTCATTTGGCTTTGCAATTAGCTGGCCCAGGTCGTCGTTAGCACTCTCCAGCCACTCTAACGATTGCAGCATCACCTTTTTTTGCGAATCATAGGCGGGTTCCAGATTATCCAACCCTTTTAAAGCTTCGGTCATTGGTATATCGCCCATTTCAAAACTCATTTTGCTAAAACAATATGCCTTAAAAAATTTGCCCAATGCTTCGTATGGGTTTATGGCGCCACCGCCGGTAGCCGCCGCCTGTTTTTCCATGGCTACAACATTCTTTAATGTGGTGTAATAATCGTCGCCGCCACCAAGGTCGTAGCGGTTGTTACCATAATAATCGTAGTTATACAGGTAGTATTGATCGTATATCTCTTTCTGGCCATCAGGCAAATCGGCAAGGCGATTTAGCACACCATTAAATAATAACGAAGCCGGTACGTTATTAGGCACGTTATTATTTTTAGTAAGCTCGTCAAAGCTTTTTTTACAACTTGTTACCGTTAGCAGCATCACTACCGGTAATACATATATTTTAAATATCTTTTTCATGATTGTACTGTTTATCAGCTTTTAGAATGATACGTTTAGGTTAAGGCCATAGCTGCGAACAGTTGGCGACTGCAAGCCGGTTGAAGCCGTTGCGTAGTTGTATTGGTCAAGGTCAACATCTTTAAAACGTTTGTCCTTGTAGAAATACAGCAGGTTACGTCCGTATATGGATACCGAAGCTTTTTGGATAAATGTTTTTTGAAGCATTTGCTTAGGGAACTCGAAACCAAAAGTTACCTCGCGCAGTTTCGAAAATGTTTTGCTCATCAGGTTGGCCTCATCAGCGGCGTAGTATTTACTTACATAATCCTGCACAAAAGCCTTTTTGGTGTTAGGGGCAAATTTCAATTTATCGTAATTTAAAACAGCGCCGGTTTGCGAATCGTACTCAATTGGCACAGGTTTATTATCACTGCCTTTATTGGATACATGTACACCTTCGCCTATGTAGCTGCCGGCGTAACCGGTTTTGCCAAAGTTGGCCCAGTCCTGATAGCGTGCCGCACCTAGTGCACCTTCTGCGGTTTCTGCATTGGCACCACCACGCATGGTTTTATTATGCATATAATCAACAATAACACCACCTACCGAACCATCAAACTGGAAACCAAGACTAAAGCTCTTGTACTGCACTTTGTTATAAACACTCCAGGCATATTTGGCGTTTTCGTTACCAAGGTACTGTGCTACCGGGTTTATTAGCGGCTTACCGGCTTCGTCGTTAATGATCTTTCCATCTGGTGTTCTTACAAAGGCGGTACCGTATAATTTATCGGTACGGTCACCGGCTCTAAAAAAGGTAGCGTAAGTATCCTGGTCTTTAGGCAGTTCTTTATAGATCTCTTTAAAAGTTGAAACGTTAACTAATACATTCCAGGTAAAGCCACTCAAATCCTTAATAGGTGTACCAGATAATGAACCTTCATAACCGGTTTTACGGGTTTTTAAAGCGTTTAGGTATTCAATAGTATAACCTGTTGCTGTTGAAATTGTATTAGGTAATATACGCGGACCATCAATGTACTGGAATGCTGTACCGCTAAAACCTAAACGGTTTTGTAAGAATTTAATATCAAAACCTTCCTCGTAGTTAACACGGGTTGATGTTTTAATACCGTTCTGATATAAATAATCTGAGGCATAACCCGCAGCCTGGCTGTTATAGGGCTTGCTGATAGAATATGAAGTGATCAGTGAATAATCGGGCCCGTTATAAGGCGAGCGGTAAGTACTGCCATAACCCAGTGGGTTGTTAAACAATGATGCGCCTGTGCTACCGCCAAAAACAGTTATTGAACTGAAAGGAGCAGGGCCTATTGTTGTAGAAGTAGCATCTGACCGGATATTGGAAAACGATGCCCTGCCTTTTAAGAAAGAAATAAATTCGGGCATTTTAACATAGTCAGACACCACGGTAGCTACCGATAAGCTTGGATAGTAGTAAGTTGTTGGTACCTGAAAAGCCGATGATTTATCGATACGGCCGGTGCTTGATATGGTGGCATATTTACCAAAGGTTGCATCTAACGAGTAGTATGCACTCAACACACGCATATCCGAATTAAAGCTTGTGGCCTGTGTAGGGTTTTTTGAGTTACTGAATGAGTACACTTCAGGCACGTTCAAATAATCAGTAGATGCCCAGTTTGATTTGTACGATAGGTTACGCATATTACCACCTATTAAACCCGAAAGGTTCAGGAACTTTTTAATAGTATAATCATAGTTCACCATTAATTCTGTATTGTTATCAAACAGGTCGCGCCTGTCTTCGCGGTAATCGCCCTGGTTACCTTCACGCCCGTAAGGGTGTGCCGAATACGGCATTTTTTCGGTACGTAAAATATTGTAGGTATTTATCTGCGAGCGCAGCGTAGCGTTTAAGTTATTATTGATCTTAAAGTTACTCGAAATGTATCCGTAAACATCATTTTTGTAATGTCCGCGGGTCCACTCGTTTACCATAAACCATGGGTTATGGTAGCGGGTGTATTCAGCAAATTGCGATTGCACCCCCTCTTTACCCGGTTGCCAAATAGCTTTAATATCGGGTGCGTTAACATCCCAGTCGGCACCTGTCCAGATAGCAAGGTTATATACCAAACTATTTGGGCCATACTCCACATCCGGGAAATTGTCAGTAGTTTGGCGGCTAAAGTTTACGTTACCTTCAAATTTCCAACGCGGGTTTGGGTTAAATGATGCATAGATGTTTGCATTGGCAATATCCAGATATTGTTTAGGTATATAGCTGGACTGATGTTGTTGTGAAGCTGATAAACGAATAGTATAATTATCGCCATTAGCACTTAAAGCAACGTTATTATTGGTTTGATACCCTGTTTGCAAAAAGTTATTCAGGTTATTTGCACCACGGGCCGTGTAAGGCGTTTTCTGGCGTACACCATTAATAACCGGGCTATCATATTGTGCTATTAATTGCCCGTTAAAGTATGGGCCCCAAATATCATAGTCGGCATCTACACCACCTGGTGCGCCACCTTTACCATCAACAAACTCATAAAAAGTATTTTCGCCGGCACCATATTTATGTTGCACCCGCGGGAAAGCCAAAAAGCCGGAGTTGATTACGGTACTGCTATTAATATCAACCGTTAACCCTTTTTTGTTTTTATTACCTTTTTTGGTTGTTATTAAAATAGCCCCATACGATGCCCGGTTACCATATAACGCTGCTGCAGCAGGGCCTTTTAGTACCGTATAAGATTCGATATCATCGGGGCTGATGTTATAGGTATCTGTATTAATAGGAAAACCATCTACTACATATAAGGATATGCTGTTACCACGAATACTTACATTCGGCGCGCCCAACAGTTCGGCCGATGGGCCTACTGACAAACCCGCCACTTTACCAATAAGGCCGGTAATTGGGTTAGGGTCGCGTGCCAGGGTAAGATCTTCACCATTTACGGTAGACACCGCGTAACCAACACGGCGGGTTTCTTTTTTAACACCAAGCGCGGTTACTACAACCTCGTTCAGGGTTTTACTATCCCCACGCAGGTTTACAACCATGCTATTACCGGTACCTACCACAGCCTCTTGCTGGGCAAAGCCTAAAAACTTAAATACCAATACCTGGCCGGGGCTTGCGGTTATAATAAAACGCCCGTAAACATCGGTAGTTGTGCCAAGGCTTGTTCCTTTTAACATTACACTTACACCTGGCAGGGGTTGTTTGGTCTCATCATTTACAGTACCTGTAATTTTTGTTTGTGCAAACAAAATGATGGGAGAAAGGCAGCATACAAAAAGCATGACAAGCCGTTTTAAATTGGGGTAAAAATGTTTCATTGCGCTAAATAATTTTTGTGAGAGATTATTTAGCAATACTAAACTTTGTTTATTATTTATAAACTAAGTTTAGATTAAGTAAACTTTATGAATATGTATACTTAAAATTAAGGAGAGAAAGCAATGGTAACAAATTAAATACATTCCGCTAAACAGAATTTAACAATGTATGTAAAACAAGCTATAAATTACGTTTAAGGTGCTTTACTGCAATTTGTTTTAAATACTGTACATTGTTAACAGGCACATTTTGCAGTTTAGCCTCATCATCCCAATAACGCATACGTACTATTAAACCGGCGTCGGGGTTTTGTTCAAACCGGGTGGCTTCATCTGCGCTCATAATCCCCCCCTGAAAATTGAGCGTTGCCTGGCTAGCCGGCGATAGCTTTTCAAAGTAACCCGGGTTTTTATAGGTAAGGTAACGCTTGGCTATTACATGCCCCTGTACAAGGGCGGCCAGCCTTTGCGAAAACCCACGCTCTAACAGATAATCTGCTCCAAGTTTTTCGTGGTCAACATTACCCATACCGTCCATACTTGCTACACCTTCGCTGGCACACAGGTGGCCAATGTCATGAAAAAACGCGGCCAGTATAACTTCATCATCGTTACCCTCGCTTTGGGCAAGTGCCGCCGCTTGTGACATATGCTCCAACTGAGAAACAGGCTCACCAATATAATCTTCATCGCCATGCAATTCATACAGGGCAAAAACTTCATCAACAATTTGTTCGGCTGTGCGTACAGTTAAAGGCATATTAAGGATTATTTACAACAAAATAAAGCTATCTATATTACCGCAAAATTAAATCTGTATCATATAATTTATAAGATGTTAAATAAGCCTAAATACCTTGTCATCTTTAAAATAATTATCTACTTTACCCCCGTTCAACAAATGTTAAGTAATAATGGAAGATGATATACTGATACAGATCAGTAACCAGATCAAGGACCGCCGCCGCGAGAAAAACATAACCGTACAGGAACTGGCATCAAGGGCCAATGTAAGTAAAGGGCTTATTTCACAGATAGAAAACAGCCGCACCATTCCATCCCTTATTGTTTTAATTGATATTATTAAGGCGCTGGATATTGACATGAACGTTTTTTTTAAAAACATTCATTCAGGCGGTAAAAACTTTCCGCTTATTATACGCAGGCAGGCCGAGTATGAGCATTTTGAAAAAGAGCATGCCGAGGGCTTCCATTACCAACGGATATTTACGCAATCTATCAAAAATTCAACCGTTGATATTGTTATACTTGAGCTGGAACCAGATGCCTATCGCCCTATGGTGGAGACAGAGGCGTATGAATATAAATATATACTTAATGGCAGTATAGAGTATAGGTTTGAAGATAGTTCATTTATACTACATAAAGGCGACTCGATGTTGTTTGACGGACGCCTCTCACATACGCCCAGAAACACAGGCAGTGAAAAAGCCAGCATGCTGGTTATCTATTTTTTTGAGGAAAAGGCTTAAACTTAACCTTTTCTTAATCTAAATTTAGTTTACTATTAATAAACATAGTTTAATATTGCTAAACATTATTTAATTAGCAATGTCCATTAAACTTATTGTATTTGACATGGCCGGCACTACGGTCAAAGATGAAGATAAAGTTGCCGATACGTTCAGCGCAGCGATGCAAAAATATGGATACCATGTATCTGTAGAGGATGTTAACCCTTTAATGGGATACGAAAAAAGTATTGCCATTACAAAAATGCTGCATCAGCACGAGCCTGATAACGACAAAATAACCCCGCAACTGATCAGCAACATACACCGGGAATTTATTAACCTGATGATAAGCTATTATCAAAAAGCGACCGTTTTGGAGGCCTTACCACGTGCCGAAGAAACTATGGCAGCATTACATAATGCAGGTATCAGGATCGGCATAAACACAGGGTTCTCTAAAGATATTGCCCAAATTATTATTGAACGCTTGCAATGGCGCGAAAAAGGTTTGATAGATTACCTGATAGGATCTGACGAGGTGGAGAAAGGCCGCCCCGACCCTGCAATGATCAATCAGCTGATGGCTCTTGCCGGCGTAACCGACCCCGGTGAGGTTGCCAAAGTTGGCGATACCGAGGTAGATATACGTGAGGGACAAAACGCCGGCTGCAAATATGTAATTGCAGTAACCACAGGTGCTTTTACACGTGCCCAGCTTGAACCTTACAACCCTACCCATATTATTGATGATATAGCCGATGTTATAAACATCATTAATTAACTGATTATGCAGTTAACCCAAAAACTGAAAGCACAGGTAGCCAAATGGCCCTATGCGCTAATATCTGTTTTGGCTGCATTGTCGGCATTTGGAGCTTACACATCAATGTATGCTTTTCGTAAAGCATTTGCGGCGGGTACTTACCCGGGCCAGCAATACCTTCATATTGATTACAAGGTTTGGCTGGTTATTGCGCAAATAATTGGGTACACACTAAGCAAATTTTATGGTATCCGTTTTATCGCCGAGGTAAAAGGTGCCAAACGCGGGCTAATCATTTTATTTTTAGTGGGTATTTCATGGCTTGCACTGCTGGGTTTTGCACTTGTACCGGCCCCGTATAACATCGTTTTTTTATTCATCAACGGTTTTCCGCTAGGGCTGATATGGGGATTGGTTTTTGGGTACCTGGAAGGGCGCCGATCTACTGAGTTTATGGCGGCGGTATTGTCTATCAGCCTTATATTTGGTTCGGGCTTTGTGAAAACAATTGGGCAAACGCTTATCCATGTTTATCACGTAAGCGAATACAATATGCCATTTTTAACAGGCGCTTTATTTGCTGTACCGCTGGTGCTTTTTGTATTAATGCTGGAGCTGATGCCGCCCCAAACACCCGAGGATAAATTATTACGTACAGAACGGTTGCCGATGAACGCGCAGGAACGTAAACATTTTATTATTCGTTTTTTACCGGGTATTATATTAACACTTATTATTTATGTACTGCTAACCATTATGCGCGATATCCGCGATAATTTTGAGGTGGAGATATGGAACAGCCTGGGCATTAAAGACAGGGGCATTTACACGAAGATAGATACCAAAATATCTATTATTGTACTTATTGCCATGAGTCTGCTTATCCTCATCAAAAAAAACCTGCGTGCTTTCAGCATTATCCACCTTTTTATAATTGGCGGTTGTGTACTACTTGGTGTTTCAACAGTTATGTATTCCCTTAAAATGATTGGCCCTGTAAGTTGGATGACCATGGCCGGCCTTGGCCTCTACCTGGGCTATGTGCCTTATAACGCTATATTTTTTGAGCGGATGATAGCTACCTTTCATTACAAAAGCAACGTAGGCTTTGTGATGTACGTTGCAGATTCTATGGGTTACCTGGGTAGTGTAAGTATCCTGCTGATAAAAGAATTAGGGCGCCCAAACATTAGCTGGGGCACCTTCTTTAAAGAAGGTGTAATGATAGTGGCTATTATTGGCGGCATTTGCGGCACCTTGTCATTATTATACTTTTTGCAATCTGCCCGCAAGAAACCCGTTACTGAAACCGAATTTAAATTTTCTACTGTATGAGCAAACCATCAGCCATTGTAATTGGCGCAGGCATTGTGGGGCTGGCTACAGCCCGCGCACTTGCTGTTAGAGGATATAGTGTTACTATTTTTGAACGTAACGAACAAGCTGTTGGGGCATCCATACGCAACTTTGGGATGGTTTGGCCAATTGGCCAACCAACCGGGCCATTGTTTGAACGGGCCATGCTATCGCGCAGCATATGGAAACAAACCTGCGCTGATACAGGTATCTGGCATGACGAAGTTGGCTCGCTGCACCTGGCCTACCATGATGATGAGTTACAGGTAATGGAGCAATATGCCGGGATCAATAAAACATATCGCGATTGCGCTTTGCTTACTCCCGCAGAAACACTACAAAAATCGCCCGGCGTAAACCCCGATGGCTTAAAAAGCGCTTTATGGAGTGGTACAGAAATGATACTGGAGGCACGTGCTGCTATTGGCGCGGTAGCCCGGCATTTAGCAGAAAAATACGATGTAACCTTTCACTGGAATACAGCCATAAGTAACGTTAAAACATCCACCGTAACATCAGGCAACAGGCAATGGCATGCCGATGAGATATTTATTTGCAGCGGTGTGGAGTTTGAAACCCTTTACCCCGAACTTTTCACCTCTTTAGCTATCACCAAATGCAAGCTGCAAATGATGCGACTGGCCGCGCAGCCTGGTAACTGGCGTATAGGCCCTGCCTTGTGTGGTAGCTTAAGCATGATACATTACCCGGGGTTTCAATCGGCCCCGGCCCTGCCAGCATTACGAAAAAGGTACGAAGAACAATATGCCGATCACCTTAAATGGGGAATACATGTAATGGCTGCGCAAAACCATACCGGAGAAATAACCGTTGGAGATTCGCATGAATACGGACTGGTACACGACCCGTTCGACAAAGATTTTATTAACCAGATGATATTAAAATACCTGCAAACTTTTACCAATTTTAAGGATATACGCGTAATACAAACATGGAATGGCACTTATGCAAAAATGACAACCGGCCAAACCGAACTGATTGTGGATGCAGAACCCGGCGTATTGATCATTAACGGTTTAGGTGGTAATGGCATGACCTTATCTTTTGGCCTTTGCGAGCAAATAATAGCAGCACGCGCTTAGTGTGCTGCCTGCTATAGCGTAATTTGTTAACGATATAAAATCCTCTTATAAATCTAAACCTGTGGGCAGGTTGTTATAATCTTCTTCCGTATCAATGTCAACACTTCCCAAAAGAAACGGAATGGTATAAACATCCTCCATGTGTTGCTCCAGTATCTTCTTCGCACCTTCTTTCCCGTTTAACGTAAGCAATTCAGGGAAATAACTTTTTTTGAACACTACCGGTACACCCATTATACCGTTATAACTACAAGCAATTATTTCTTCTTTAACCTTGCAGGCTGTTATGATCAACTCTTTTAAAAGTTCGGCATTTACGTATGGCTGGTCACAAACCATAAAAACAATAGCATCAGTATTTGTATGTTTTAGCTGGATATGTGATACCGCAAGTTTAATAGACGAGCTCATGCCCAATGCCCAATCTTTATTATATAATATCCCGGCATTGGTATCATTAATAGTTGCTTCAATGGCATGGAAGTTAGCGCCTAAAATTACCAAAACCTTATCCGATGCAGCGATTGCCGCCTGTACCATTTGTTGTAATAGTGTATGGCGGCCAATGTAAAGGTTTTGCTTAGGTGTGCCCATACGGCTGGAAGACCCGGCAGCTAATATGACAATGGGTGTCATGTGGTTAATGTGTTGATATTAATGGCAACAATTCTTTTTTATTGATACGGTCATGAATAAACGGCCTGGTTCTTAAAGATGCAGCATTACGCCTATTTAAGACAGATTGTATTTCGGATAAAATAGCAAGTGCTATCTCTTCCGCGTTTTCTGATCCGATGTCCAATCCGGCAGGGCCGTATAGTTGATCTGGAATATTTGCCGGGCTATTATACCCGGGTGCAATTTCTTCCAGCATCCGCTTCAGCCTTTTTTTGGGGCCAAGTACGCCAATGTAAGTTAGCGGTAGCTCGAGCAGATCTGTTAACAGGGCTGCGTCATAATTGTAATTGTGAGTCATCAGCATAAACACAGTTCGTTCGTCTACCGGTATTTGCGCTTTCACCTCAGCGGGTTTAGCAACTATTAGTCCGTCGGCCAGGGGGAACCGCGCGGCAGTAACATAGTTGGCCCGGCCATCAACTACTGTTACCTGCCAGCCAAGTATCTTTGCCATTTGTACCAGGGGGATAGCATCATTACCAGCCCCTGCAATAACCAGCGATACCGCAGGCTGCAGCAATTCAATAAAACAGGTATAATTGTCCTGATAATAATAGGTTTTTGTAGTAGTGTTACCTGTATGAAGAACATTTGCAGCATCAGGCAAAATAGCATCACTAATTTTTCCGGCCGGTAGTGAGCCCGAGGCACCTCCATTTTTGTTATAAAATAAACAGGTACCATACTGCTCTGCGCGCCTGTCTGCCATATTGAAAACCGTGATTAACACAGCCGTTTCGCGTTTGCTTAAAAAGCGCTTGAAAAAAGCGATGGGATTATAAGGCTGTTCCTCATTAATCGGTTCAATCAAAATGTGAATGATACCGTTACAACCTAAGCCAACACCAAATTTCGCGTCGTCATCGTCGGTTGTATCATACGTAACCAGCATAGGTTTTTGCTGAACCATAACCAACTGGGCTTTACGCAAAGCATCTCCTTCCAGGCAACCTCCGCTTATTGCGCCAGTTAACTGGCCGTCATCCGTTACCAGCATACGTGCACCGGCGCGCCGGTAGGACGAACCTTCTACGCGCACTACTGTGGCTAAAGCTGATTTTTTGCCTGCTTGCTTCGCCTTATCATAGGCATTAACTATATCCCTTAGTTCTTTCAAATAAGTAATTTTATATGTTTGCCATATCAAACGGTAATTTGCGGATACGTTTACCGGTCAGGTCAAAAATAGCAGCGGTTAAAGCTGGTGAGAAAGCAGGCAACCCAGGCTCTCCAACCCCTCCTGCATCCGCATCATTATCTATAACATGTACCTCTATCGGCGGGATGTCTGTTATTCTTGGCATTTTGTAATCATAAAAATTACGTTGCTCTACCAGCCCATCTTTAAAGGTGATCTCATGGATGGTTGCGGCACCAAGCGCCATAATAATACTTCCTTCAATCTGCGCGTGGATGATATCGGGGTTTACGTACCAGCCGCAATCCATCACGGCCCAAACCTTATCTATAATTATCCCACCACCGGCTTTCTGCGACACTTTAACTATCTGCCCTACAGTACTCGAAAAGCATTCCGTTATAGCTACTCCATAACCCTCATTTTTCTTCCTGCTTTTCCAGCCAGAAACTTCCTCCATTTTATCTATCAGCTTTTGGCAGCGTTCATCTTTCAAATAAGCCCTCCTGAAATCAAGCGGGTCTTTTCCGGCCTCGTGGGCCAGCTCATCAATAAAACTTTCATACGCGAAACCGTTTGTGGATGCGTATACCGACCGCCACCACATATTTGGAATAGGCATTTCAAACGGCACATCGGCGAAGCTTATATTTTTTATGCTTTCAAAATATGGCGCTAAAAACCCCTCGGTAGTACTGCTATTGGCCACGCCCCTTTTGGGATCGCTCCAGTGGTCTATATTTTGCCCGGCCATGCGGAATTTAACAGCCGAAATCTCTCCATTAACAATTGCGCCCTGCGCCCTGTAAGATATACCCGCACGATAAGGCCCCTGGGTTGTATCATCCTCACGCGTCCAGATTACTTGTACCGGGCCATCAATTTGCTTAGATATCATGGTAGCTTCGTAGGGGTAATCTAAAAAAGCTTTACGGCCAAAACCGCCACCTAAAAAGGTCATGTTAACCCTTACTTTATCTATTGGCATCTTAAATTTTTGGCTAATATCACCCTGTACCCAATCTGGTGCCTGTATTGGCCCCCATATCTCTATTTTATCTTTTTGATAATGGGCAATGCAGTTTAAGGGTTCCATGGCACTATGGGCCTGGTAAGGTGTTTGGTATACAACATCCAGCATTTTCTCAGCTTTAGTAAGGATGCCGTCCGGGTCGCCTTGCTTTTTAAAAAAAAGGCCCTCTTTTTTTAGCTCCTCATGTTGCCGCGTGTAAACGTCAGCTATATTCACATGTTCAAATCCGGCATCATCCCATATCACCTTTAAAGCCTTCCTGCCCTGCATAGCTGCCCAGGTACTGGTAGCTACTACTGCAACGCCTTCGCGTATGGTATTAAAAACCTCCATTTTAACCACAAAAACGTGCTTTACGCCAGGTACATTTTTAGTAGCGGCAGCGTCAAAACTTTTCACCTTGCCACGAAACCTGGGGTTACGCTCTACCACCGCATAAAGCATCCCCGGTAGTTTTTTATCTAAACCAAATATGGCTTCGCCGTTGGTTTTCATTGGCGTATCCTTGCGGTGTAAGGGTTTGCCAATTAATTTATAATCAGATCGTTTTTTAAGTACAATATTCTTGGGTGCTTCCAGCCTGGAAGCATCGGCAACCAGTTCGCCATAATGAAATTTTTTGCCCGATGGTTTATGGATTACAGTACCCGATTGCGCATAGCAATCGGTAGGCGAAACTTTCCATTTTGCTGCTGCGGCGGCTATAAGAACCTCCCGTGCGGTAGCGCTTAACTTCAAAAGTTTTTTATAGGAGTCCCGCACCGTTGAACTCCCACCGGTGATCTGGCCACCGTACTTTTTCGGGTCGCCCTGCGCAAAAATAACGTTTACATCTTTCAGGTCTACCTCCAGCTCTTCGGCAATGATCTGAGGTACCGATTGGTAAGAGCCCTGCCCCATTTCGGCCCGGTGGTCTACTAAAGTAACTTTGCCGCTGGCATCTATCTTTATCCAGGCGTTCATTTCAATAGCTGACTGATCTGCATCAGTGGCTACAATAACGTTAGCTTTTCCATCTGCTGAAAAAGAGAAGCCCAAGCAAAGTGCAGCTCCGGTAATACCGGTAGCCCGCAAAAAATTTCTTCTGGATATTGTACTTGTACTCATAATAAACGAGTTGAGTGTGCTTAATAATAAACTTTATTGCTATTTACCATTTGGTGCATAAGCGCCTGTGGTTAACCAGGTGATCCACGCTTTTTTAAATTCGGCGTGGCTTATTGGCGGTAGTTTACGCCCCTCACCGGGGTTCCAGCCAGCCAGCACTAAACCATCATCTGCATGTTCTATCAGTTTCTTCAAATCCTTGTGGCCATTTTGTTTCGGATCTATCAATTGTTTAGCAAGTTGGCGCGGCGTACGCCCCTGAAAAATCATTTTCATATCGGCCGGAGGCAAATGCCAGTTAGGATTGCCCGGCGGCGTATGCAGCCCCGGCGTGTTGGTAGCCTGATGACAGTTGGAACATTTCATCGCGTACACCCCTTTCCCATCAACACCTCTTTTAGGCAACATAGTATGCAAGTGGCTGTCTTCGCCCTGAAGGGGGATATCTCCTGAAGGATGGCAATTCATACACCTCGCACTCATCAGCACTGTATAAACCTGCTTAAACGCTTTAACTGACGCTATGCTGTCTTTTTTCACAACAGGCAGTTTTGATACTGCTGCACTGTTTTTTTTCTCGTCGCTATGGAGGGCAAATGCCATGATACCTACCATCGTTAGCAACACGCCGATAACAGCGAAAGCTTTCACCGGGATTTTTACTTTCTGTTTCATTTGCTTGCGCCTTCCTTTCTCTGCAACTCGGCAGCTAAATGTATGGCCTTACGAATACGCAGATAAGTGCCGCAACGGCAAATGTTACCGGCCATGGCACTATCAATATCAGCATCGCTGGGGTTGGGGTTTTCTTTTAACAATACCGCTGCCGACATGATCTGCCCGGAATGGCAATAACCGCACTGCGGTACATTTTCCTCGTTCCATGCCTGTTGCGCGGGGTGATCATTATTTGCTGACAGGCCTTCGATGGTAATTACTTGCTGGCCTGCTGCACGGCTTAGCTTAGTAACGCATGAACGTACCGCATCGCCATTTAAATGTACAACGCAAGCCCCGCATTGTGCCACACCGCAGCCGTACTTGGTACCGGTAAGACCGATGATATCCCTGATCACCCATAGTAACGGCATGTTAGGGTCCGCATCAATTTGATGTTGTTTCCCGTTTACTGTAATTGAGGTCATAAAAAATCTGTTTAATTAGGTATTTATCTGCCTTGTCCTGGACCAGCCTTTGACAGATCGACCACACTCACTAATGAGTGTTTGGTTTCATTATTATAAATGCACTGTATTTGCTGATCGTATTAAAAACGTTGCAGGGTATCCATAATCGCTTTCTTTTAATTCGAATTTACACTATTAATCAATGAGTTGGTAACGGCTTTTTCTCAAATATGTAATAATGGTATAAATATCAGTAATCTGTATTATAATTACACCCGATAAACATAACACTTTTGTATAGTGCTTAGTTTGAATTTGTTTGATACCAGGAAAGTAAGAATTTTATTTACTTTATAGTATCCGGTGTGTCATCACATCTGATGGTGAAATTATTACAGGGCAATACAAACGTGAGAATTTTCCGGCCGATGCTATATAGGCTTGCCTGTTTCTTCGGTGTTATAGAAGGGCGGGCACGTGTTACCTTAAGCATGGAAGATGCTAAGCTGAAAGATGGCGATATATTAGTCACCGTGTTTACCGACACCAATTGGACGCCATTGCTTGTATCCATAAAAGGCCTGGTGACCGAAGTTGGCGGGCTGATGACCCACGGAGCAGTCATCGCACCTGAATATGGTTTACCGGCAGATGTTGGGTTGGAAAATGCCACCAAACTAATCAGGGATGGGCAGCGGATAAAGGTGAACGGACGGATATATAGAAGTACTATAAATCTCAACCCATCACTTGCTTTTCTTTCTTGTTCTCTATATTCATTAGCACCACAGCAAACAGTATCAATATAACGCCCAGCCATTGCAGTGCGCTTACAGGCTCTTTTAACAATATATTGGCCATTAATACCGAAACCGGGATCTCTATAGAGGCTATAATGGCCCCCAGCCCCATACCCGTTAGTGGCATGCCACGGGTAAACAGTAATGGCGGCAGGATGGTGCCAAACAAGGATAGGATGAGCCCCCAGCGCAGAAATATCTGATAGTGAAAAGCCTGGTTAAGCGACGAATGAAAAATAACCGCTATAATGATCAACCCGCCCAATATCAAGTAAAGGCTTCTTTTTAAGGGCGGTAAATGAACTCCAATATTATTTGATGAATACATAGTACCCGTATAGCAAACAGCGGCCATCATCCCCCAGGCAAACCCGGCCCAGTTTATGGTGATGGATTCCATACGCAAATTAGTTGCAAGTACAGTTCCTGCCAGGATGATAAAAACAGCTGCTATTTTACGTGACCCGGGTGCTTTTTTATGCAGTATCATTTCTACTATCACGCCCATCCACACGGTTTGCATAAGCAGCACAATAGCAACGCTTACCGGTATATACTGAACCGCCAGGTAATAGAAAACACTGGTTAAGCCCATTGATGTCCCGGCGGCTATCAATTTCAATATGCTTTTACTGCCCGATGTTTTTGCAGGCGGCGAGGGTTCCCGTTTACGAAATAAGGTTAAAATAAATAGCCCGATAAACCCAAGGCCAAACTGCGAAAGCGTTACTTCTGCAATGCTGAAACCTTCATGATAGGCCATTTTTACAAATGTTGCCAGCATCCCATAACTGGATGCGCCCAGCGCAATAAAAAGGCTACCCTTAAGTACGTTACTTTTCATGTTAAACCAATGCCTTCTCTACCACACCTTTAATCGCCTGGTTGGCCATTGCTATTACATGAATATCGCTGATGCCTACAATATTAAATACAGTTTTCAAATACTCGCTCCGGAAGTTCATGCGCTCGTTATACCCTTCTTTCTCGTATCCCTTTAACCCTCTCAAAGCAGCGGAGATAACATTTTATTTTCGAGGAGGCGAATATAGGTGTTCTGTATATTATTGGGGTAAAATTTACCGCTTCATCCATCCACAGGTATAAATATTACATTACTTTGGGTTACGTGCTATTTACTTCGCTTTTATTTTGACGGTCAGTTTCTCGTTATTTCTTGTTTCCTCGGTAGCCTTCAGCAATAAGGTATCAGATACTTTTAACGGGCCGAAGATCTCCGTTTTCCCATCCGTGTTGCGGCCGGTTTTTATCGGGATCCATTTAGATGAATCGCGGCTCAGTTTTATCACAAACGTTCCTTGTGTTGAGTTGAGGATAGCATCTGATGGTACAACAAAGTTGTGGATCTCATCGCTCAGCGGGATGTTCACTTCGGCAACCATACCGGGCAACAGGTTTTTCCCTGTATTTAGCACATCCATCTCGGTACGTTGCGCGCGCAGCCTGGTATCTAACGCGCCCGCCAACCTGGCAACCTTGGCGTTAAAAACCTGGTTAGGTAAAGATCGTACGGTGAAATTCACCACGCTTTTATTATTCATGTAGCCGGTATACGCTTCGGGGACGCTTACCACCAAGCGCAGTTTATCCTGCTGTTGCAGGGTAAACAGCGGCGCGTCAGATCCTTTACCCGATGGGCCAACATAAGCACCCTGGCTTACATTACGTGCGGTAATAATGCCCGAAAACGGCGCTCTTATCTCCAGGTAATCGCTATTAGCGCCTACCTCTTTAAAAGCAGCCTGTGCCGATTGGAATTGCGCGTAATCGGCGTTCTTTTTGGCCAGTGCCTGGTCAAGGTCGTTTTGCGAAACGGTACCCGGCGTTTTGCTGGTTTCCAGTAAACGATCGTAGTTGGCTTTACTGGCAATGTACAAGGCTTCCTGTGCCTTAAGGCGCGATTGCGCACCGTTCATCTGCGAACCAATCTCGGGTGCTTCCATACGGGCTAAAAGCTGGCCCGCGTTGACTACGCTACCTACATCAACGTACATCTTTTTTACAAAACTATTCACCTTGGCATACATATCTACCTGTTGGTAAGCCACCAGTTCGCCGGGGATGGTGATGTTTGATTGCATGGCGCTCTTACTTAACAGAACGGCATCTAATGCGCTATCGGCAGGTGCGGCAGTTTCAGCTGTGGCTTTAGCCTCCGGCGATTTACATCTTACCAGCATCAGACTTGTTACCATTACTAAGGCAGAAACAGAAAGGGCTTTACGGATATACATGGAATGATTATATTATGATTTATACTCAAGTTTAATAAAATGGATGCTTTCCTCGTCCTCAGGGTCGAGTGAAACACTTTGGATACTTGTTTTACCCTGCCCCCAGGCAAATACCAGCGGCAAAATAAACAATGCGGCAAATGTTGAGGCTATAAGCCCGCCAATTACGGCACGCCCAAGTGGTGATGACTGATCACCGGCCTCGCCAAGTCCACTGGCCATCGGTATCATACCAACCACCATGGCCAAAGCGGTCATTACAATTGGCCTTAACCTTAATGAGGCGGCTTCGCGGGCAGATGCCATGGCATTGCCGTTAACACGGCGCAGCTCCTCGGCATTGGTAATCAATAGTACCGCATTGGATATAGATACCCCTACAGACATGATCATACCCATGTACGATTGCAGGTTAAGCGTTGAACCGGCAAGCATCAGCAATGATAATGAACCCAGCATAACCGCCGGCACAGTTGCCAGTACAATGCCCGATACTTTAAACGATTGGAAGTTTGCTGCCAGCATTAAAAATATAACGATGATGGCTACCCCGAGCCCGCTCTCCAGGCTATCCATTGTTTCTGTTAAGGTATCGCTTAAGCCTATGAGTTCAACATTTAATCCTCTTGGAAGCGTGCCTAATGATTTGATGGCCGCTTGCACATCTTTAGATGCCGAACCAAGGTCCTGGTTATTAAGGTTGGCGGTTACAGATAGCATCGGCATAGCACCAAGGTTATCAGCTTCGCCATAAGTAGTACCCGGCTTAATATCGGCTATATCACCCAAAACAGGCCTCGATGAGTTTTTCAATACCGGGATCTCACTGAGTTCGGAGATACTGCTCATTTTGCTTTCGGGGATCTGTACCTGTACGCTATAGCTGTTATTGGTTTTATGATCTATCCAGATATTTTTATCGGTGTAACGCGATGACGATGTTGAAGCGATCAATGAGCGGGAAATATCATTGATATCTACTCCTACCTGCGATGCCCTGGTACGGTCTATATCAATATTAATAGCCGGATATTTAGTTGATTGGCCCAGTTGGATATCCCTCAAATAATTAATGTGCACCAGTTTGGCTATCAATTTTTGCGCGTAAGCTTCGCTCAATTTTTTATCCCTGCCCGAGAAACGCACCTCGATAGGTGTTGGCGAGCCCTGGCTTAATATTTTATCGGTTAACTCGATAGGCTCAAATGATGATTTAACATCAGGCAATTGTTTGGCGTATGCCGCCCTTATTTTTTCTTTAAGTTCATCCAAATTGGTTTTAAAACCTTCTTTAAAGGCCACCTGTATTACAGCTTCCTGCGGGCCTGCCATCCACAAATAAATAGGGCTTGTTGAGAACAGCGATGGGTGCGTACCCACGTAAGCCGATGTGATGGAAACATTTTCGGGGCCAACCAGGCCTTTAATAATATTGATGGCTTTGTAGGTACGTGTTTCTGTCTGCTCAATACGGGTACCCTCTGGTGCACGTAAACGTACCTGGAACTGGCTGCCATTTACCTTTGGCAAAACATCGCGGCCAATGCTCTGCATTAAAATTGCTGCAAGGCCGCAAATAACAACAATGTAGCCTAATACAATAACCTTGCGGTAAGGCATCATCCTGTCAAGAAACCTCAGGTAACGCATACGCATACGCTCAAAAGCGCCAACTTTGCCGTTGTGGTTGCGGTCGGCAGTGGCAGCTGCAACTTCTTTTTGGTGCAGTTGTGCAGGCCTGTCGTCAGCGTTAAGGCCCGATAGTTCAAACTCTTCATTATCGGTTAACTGATGGCCATCATTGGCATGATGATGTTTCACCTTCATTATCCAGTTAGCCATTATCGGCACAAAGGTTTGCGCCAAAAAGTACGACACGATCATGCTGAAACCAATAGCCAGTGCCAGCGGTAAAAATAATGAGCCCGGGATGCCGCCCATAGTAAATGCCGGCGCAAACACCGCCAGTATACAAAACAATATCAGCAATTTAGGGAAGGCGATCTCCTTACAGGCATCCCATATAGCAAGCGCCTTGGGCTTACCCATATCCAAATGCTGGTGTATATTTTCAATAGTTACCGTACTTTCATCTACCAGGATGCCGATGGCCAAAGCAAGGCCGCTCAATGTCATGATATTGATGGTTTGTCCAAACAGATTCAGGAACAAAACACCCGATATAATAGATGTAGGGATGGTTAATATAACGATCAGGGCTCCACGTGCATCGCCCAAGAAAAGCAACACCATTAACCCTGTTAATATAGCGCCAATAGCACCTTCGGTAATTAAACTCTTTACCGAGTTCATTACGTAAACTGATTGGTCAAACTCGTAGCTTACCTTCACATCTGCAGGCAACTGGCTTTGTATTTTGGGGATAGATGCCTTTAGGTTTTGTACAACTTCCCAGGTAGATGCATCGGCGCTTTTAGCAACGCTTAAGTAAACCGAACGTTTGCCGTTAACCAGGGCGTAACCTGCGGTGATGTCGGCCCCGTCAGATACGGTTGCCACATCCCTTAAATATAAGCTCTGTACACCACCTTTAAATAAGGGGATGTTCTCAAAATCTTTTACAGAATTAATGGTGGTATTTGTTGGTGTGATGTAGTTCTTATCACCAATACGCACATTGCCCGATGGTGTTGTTTGGTTATTTACACGTAACGCCTCTACCAACTGGTCGGGCGTCATGTTATGTGAACGCAGCAGTTCGGGGTCGGCTTTAATAACTACCGTACGGATGTTACCACCAAACGGCGGCGGTGCCACTAAACCGTGTATAGAAGTGAATGACGAACGCACGTACACGTTTGCCAGATCGGCTAACTCGTTATTACTACGGGTTGCACTGCTTAAAACCAGCTGACCAACCGGTAGCGTAGAAGCATCAAACCTGATAATGAACGGCGGATTTGAGCCCGGGGGAAACACCGCCTGGATGCGGTTTGTAAAAGAGGCCAGCTCGCCCGCGGCTTGCGCCATATTGGTACCCGGGTAAAAGTTCAGCTTCATTAAAGTAAGCCCCTGGATATTTTTGGTTTCGATACTTTTTAACCCGTTGGTGTACAAAAGGATGTTTACGTATTGCTTGGCAAAAAACGATTCCATTTGCTCTGGCGTGTAACCGGTAAAAGGGTGCGATATATAGATCACCGGCATATCCAGCTTAGGGAATATATCTACTTTGATGGCCGTGATCGATTTTATCCCAAAGAAGAATAAACCGGCCACAATTACCATAATGGTGATGGGCTTACGTAATGCGAAACGGATCAAGTTCATGTATATATGTATTTCGAAGAAAAATTCAATTAATTAAAGCGCGCTATCAAAAAGGTTAAAATCGCCTTTGGCAGCAGCTTTTAGTAGCAGCGCCTGCCATACATTAGTATAAGCAATATCCCTGTCGGTTTCGGCACGGATCAAAGCATATTGTGCCTGCGTAACATCAACCAAATTAGTTAGTCCGTTTTTATACAGTACCGATTTTTGCAGGTATGCCTGCGATGCAGCTTTTACCTGTATTGGCGCTTCGCGATAATTGTTAAGTGCGTTTACCGTTTTGGTATCTGCCAGTGAAAACTGGGCTTTTATTTGCTGGTTGGCCAGTTCATATTCATCTGTCAGCGCCTCGCTCACATACCTTTGCGTTTTTACTGCTTTTGCTGTACGGAAAGGCTGCGCCAGGTTCCAGCTAACGCCTATGCCTATCAGGTAATTGCTACGGGTTGGCTTGGTACCGTCCCAATAGTTATCGGTGTAGGCGTTTTGGTTTGTAGAATATTCATTACTGAAGCCCGAACCACGTGTTTGCAGGATACCCACAAATGAGAAGCTTGGATAGTTAAACTTTTTCAGGTATTTGATCTGCTCGTTATTAACATCTATCCGCGATTTGTAATAGGCAAGGGTTGGGTGCTTGCTAACAGCCGAATCTATGGGCTCTTCAATATTTTTTGGCAGATGCGATACAAATACGGTATCTAAAGCAAACTGTGTTGGTGCTACCCCCATCAGCTGCGATAGCCGGTTGCTTTGCTCCTGTTCCTGATCGATAGCGCGGGTAAGGATGATACGGGCACTTGATACCTCGGCACCTGCCTGTGAAGAATCTACCCCCGCAATAAGGCCGTTGAATGCGCGTGTTTTAACAATGCGTTTAAAGGTATCGGCCCGTGCCAGATTTTTACGGTACGAGTCGGTAAGTTTTTGCGCTGCCAGCAGGTTAAGGTAAGCGGCTGCCACTTTCACCTTATGGTTAAAAAGTTCCTGTTGAAGGTCGTTTTGATCTCTTAAAGCGACCTTTTGGGCCGTTTTTATCCGTTCTTTTATCCTGCCAAAGGTGAAAAACTCCCAGTTAAGGTTGGCCAGGAATAATGAGCCGAATGCGGCATTCCAGTTTTGGTTGGGTAGTGGTATCCCTGATGAAGCTACACCATAACCACCGAAACCATAAAGTGGACCATTTTGGCCGTTCACTGTTCCGTAATCCTGCTGGGCGCTTAAATTTAAGTTGGGCAAATAATCGGCCTTGGTTTGGCCAATTGCCGCCTTTGATGCCAATGCGTAGTTTGTTTTGGCTTTTATAGCAGGGTAATTATTTACTGCCGTTTCTATAGCTTGTTTAAGTGTAAGGGGCTGTTGTGCAACTACTAATATCGAATTAAAAAGAAGTAAAAAACACGCGGAGATAGCTTTTTTCACGGGGTTGAATATCTTAGTTAAACCAATAATTACCGGGCCGGTAATTATTTTGTAAAACAACCCATCAAATTTGAAGCAATTTTGAAGTAAAGCCCCAATTTGTTGCCGATTTGTAAAGTTAATGTAATAAAAGGTGCAAATTTGTTAAACTTTTGCAAGCAAGGCGGCACCATCAGCTACATTCGTTCCATTAAAACCAACCCTAAGTGAATGAATACCATCGTGATATGTATATCGTACATTAAATTTATTCAATTCGCAGATCTGCTTTACAATAGCCAACCCCAAACCAATGCTTTCACCACACTGATCGCTTTTCTTGAACCGCTCAAATAGCTCCTCGGTAGGGATAACCGGCGCCGCGCCGGTGTTTTCTATCACAAAGGCTTCGTGGTTTGCCTTAATGTTGATGATACCGTTCTTAACATTATGCCTTATAGCGTTACCAAGTAAGTTATCAAAAAGCAGATCGGCCAGCGCCGGATGCATTTTTAATGAGATATCATCACTTATATGTGTAGTAAGCGTTAGCGCCTTCATCTGTATGCGGTCTTCATAAAACCCCAGGATAGATTTGATATGCTTGGCAAATGATATATTTTCGGTAGCCTCATACTCTTGGTTCTCCAGCTTGGTGAGCAGTAATAATGATTGATTTATACGTGCCATTTTCTCAATGGCGTGTTGCATCTCTCCTATTAATATGGCCTGGTTGCCTTGTATGTTGGTATCAGCCAAAAGTTCCAGTTTACTTCTAAGTACCGATAAGGGGGTTTGTAGCTCATGCGATGCGTTTTCGCTAAACTCCTTTACCAGGCCATACTCGGTGATGGCCATATCGGTCATTTTTTTTAGCAGCAGGTTTAGTTCCTTAAACTCCCTGGTGTTACTTTCGGCAAGTACCAGCGGTTGCTTTTTCCGCAGGTTAAACTTTTGCATCTGTGCAAGTGACTCGTTAAAGGGCGACAAAATATTGCGCGATAACATCCTTGCGGCTATCAACACCGCCACTACCATCAGCAATGATTTTATGATAGATACCGGCAGCATGCCCCGTAAGATCTGGCTTGATTGTGTTACGTAATTGTAAGACGATATTTTATAGTTAACGCCTTTAATAGCATAAAAAGAGCTTACCGTAATACGGCAATCGCCCTGGTCGTAATTTTGCTTTTCGGTAAGTGTTTTCTCCTTTGGCAACTCACCGGGAAAAGTATTGATAGATATTGGCCGACCCTGCGAGTACTTATCTGGACTGATGCCTGATTGTAATTGCAGTGCAACTTCGTTGTTTACTTTTGTTAAACGCTCAATTTCAACACCATCAATTCTTTGTTTAATACTGTAATGTGTGCTGTAAATACTTATTGGGGTTACAATAAAAAATATCAGCAAAAAACACAGCGTAAACTTATCTACCAGTTTCATATTTATGCGTGTTAAATTTATAGCCCAGGCCATATACCGTATCAATATAGTCTTTGCCTTTTGCCTGGTTTATTTTTTTACGGATGTTCTTCACATGCTGATACACAAAATCAACATTACTGAGGTTATCTGTGTAATCGCCCCACAAATGCGTAGCAATTGCCTGGCGCGATAACAAACGGTTTTTGTTTACCAAAAAGTATAACAGCAGCTCTACCTCTTTGCGGGTCACATCAAGGTGTTTATTATTAATTGTTACCTCGAATGTATTGGCGTTAAGGCTTATCTCGTTAAAAACAACCATATGGCTGCCGTCCAGGTCCTTGCGGCGATGGATGGCACGCAAACGCGCGTTTAATTCGGGCAGGTGGAAAGGTTTGGTTATATAATCATCAGCACCTTCTTCCAGCCCGCGTATCTTATCGTCCATAGCACCTTTTGCCGATACAATGAGTATTGAACCGGAGATATGCTTTTCTTTTATAAAATTCAGCAGATCGAGGCCGCTGCCATCGGGCAGCATAATATCTAAAATAATGCAGTCGTAAGCATAAAAAAGCAGCTTTTCTTTGGCCTCATGCAGGTTAAAGGCCTGCTCGCAAACATAACTCTCGCGCGAGAGGTACTCATGTACACTACTGGCCAGGGCCCGGTTATCTTCTATAATGAGTATTTTCATTAGCTCTGTTGCTTACCACCTCAAAATTACTAAGGTACACGTTAATATTGAAGCAATTTTGAAGATGCCATGCTTGCCGTTACCGTACTTCGTTTCTTTACTTTAATTTATGATGTTTTTTTTGTTAAGTTTATCTCAATAATAACAGGTAAATGGGTGCGGATATAAACGAAGAAGAAGGCTTACTTAAACTCTTAAAAAGTGGAAGTGAAGCAGCATTTACCCGCCTTTACCAACTTTACGTGCGCCAGCTGTATGCAAAAACACTAAAAATGGTGCACGATAAAGATATCGCACAGGAAATTATTCAGGACATATTCCTGAAGATCTGGGAAAGAAGGTCGCAGATCGATCCCGAAAAATCATTTAAGGCTTACTTGTATACTATTGGTGCTAACCTTGTATATGACCATTTCAGAAAACTGGCTAAAGACGCTGCCATGCAAAACAACTTGCTTTCGGCAGCCGAGCAAGATTATACCTGCCAGGAAGATAAAGTTATTAGCCAGGAACAACTTGCTTTGATACAAGATGCAATTGAGCAGCTTTCGCCACAACGCAAAAGGGTTTATATGATGTGCAAACTGGATGGAAAAACGTATGCCGAAGTTAGCCGGGAACTAAATATATCCCTTTCTACTATTCAAGATCATATGGTAAAGGCAAATATCGTGTTAAAGAATTACTTAAAAAACCATCCTGATATGGCCATATATGCGGTAACGCTTAGTATTATAGCCTCGCTGTAAAATATTTTTTATTTAGCAGCCCACATAAATTTTGCCTGCAGCGTATTAGTAATAAACGCAGCCAAAATTGAACCCTTCCCAACAGCTTAAAGTACTGATAAAAAAGTACATTAAAAATGAATGTACACCGCAAGAGGTACAAACGCTTCTTAATGCATTTAACATTCCCGGCAATGAAGCCCTGCTGAAGACGTTGTTGACCGAACAATACCATAATTTAGAAATAACCGGCGATGTATCACCCGAAGAAGAGCTTGTATTTGAGCAAATCCATCATAAACTCCTCAGCCGCATCAAGCAGGGTGATGAAGCACCAAAAATAAGATGGCTGAACTGGCGGACCGCAGCTGCTGCAATAATTATCATAGCAGCAGGCGCAGGGACTATTTTTTCCCTGAAACTCCCGCAGCGGTTGGCTCCTGCTAACGATATTGTAAAAACTACAAAACCCGATATTCTCCCTGGAAGCAGCAAAGCCATACTTACGCTGGCAAATGGCAAAAAAATGATATTGAGTAGTACTCCAAATGGGATTATTGCAAGGCAGGGTAATACCGTAATACATAAGGATGCGGGCGGTACTTTAATAAACATTACCGATACTCATGCACAGGGTAATAATTTAAATGCATACAATATAGTAGAAACCCCTATTGGCGGGGAGTACAGCGTTACCCTGGCAGATGGCACCAAAGTATGGATGAATGCCACTTCTTCATTAAAATATCCGGTACAATTTAGCGGTAACGAGCGTGTGGTAGAACTTACCGGGGAGGCTTATTTTGAAGTAGCTAAAGATGCTGCAAAACCATTTAAGGTTAAATCTTCAGGGCAAACAATTGAGGTACTGGGCACTCATTTCAACATAAATGCTTATGAAAATGAAGGTGTAATGAAAACCACCTTGTTAGAAGGGCGTGTAAAGGTTTTAAATAAAGAAAGCGTACAGTTTTTAAGTCCCGGCCAGCAGTCGGTAATGAATTTTGGTGGCGATGGGCGCATCAAAGTTTTAACTGATATGGATACGGACGAAGTAGTATCATGGAAAGAGGGCTATTTTCAGTTTAACCAGGCAGATATTCATACAGTTATGCGGCAATTATCCCGCTGGTATGATATTAAAGTAAGTTACAGCCCACAGTTAACATCAAAAGAGTTCCAGGGTGCTATACAGCGCGATCTTAAGTTTTCGCAGGTGTTGCGCATCCTTGGCAAAACCAAGTTACACTTTACTGTTAAGGGAAAGGAGGTTATGGTTATGGACTAATTATACATTCTTAACCATATCCTTTTTCAAAAAAAATGCCGAAGGTGGGCAAACACCTCCGGCTATGGCAAAGAGGATAATACAACTTGTTTCAATCATCTTATTTCTCACTACCAATTATTCAAATATAATGAATTTTATTATTTGCAGCATTTGCTGTGCAATGCCTTCCTGTGAACAGGATTTGGCTAAGCCGCAAAAGAAGAACCACCCATTTTGGCGAATTATGAGGTTGACTATTATTTTACTTATCGTAGCATTTATGCATGTTCATGCAAGTAGTTTTTCCCAAACGGTAACCTACTCAGGCAAGGATGTAGCTTTAGAAAAAGTGCTTAAATCAATCAGAAAACAAACCGGCTATGTGTTTTTCTATGATTATTCTATCCTTGAAAATTCAAAACCTGTAAGCCTTAATATTAAAAATGCCAGTATACAACAAGCCCTTAGCGAGTGCCTGAACGGGCAACAGTTAGATTACGCTATTGAGGACAAAACGGTAGTAATATCTTCCGTTGCTACCGGCATGTCAAAAGTGCAAGCCCCGGCCCGCATCAGCGGGAAGGTTACCGATAGTAATGGCGAACCACTGCCTGGTGCAACTATCAGCATAAAAGGAAAAGCAGGTGTGGCACTTACCGGTGCCGATGGCGGTTTTTCTATAGATGTACAGCCCGGCGATGTACTTAACATTTCTTATATAGGCATGGAGCCTAAACAGGTGGTTATTGGCAACCCACCGGCTGCCAACCTAACCATTGTTTTAAACCCGGCTACAGGTAAACTTAGCGAGGTTGTAGTAGTAGGTTATGGCACCCAAACACGTAAGGATTTGAGTACAGCTGTCGCAACAGTAGGCGCTAAAGCGCTTGGCAGGCAGGTTGTAAGCAGCTTTGAAAATGCCTTGCAAGGGCAGGCTGCGGGCGTGCAGGTTAATAACCCAACAGGCCAACCAGGGTCGGCAATTAATATCAGTATAAGGGGTAAAAACTCATTAAGTTTAAGCACTTCCCCGCTTTACGTGATAGATGGCGTACCCGTGCAACCGGGTTATGACCAGGAACTCGGCATTGGCAACCAGCGCCCAAATCCTTTAAGCACGCTCAATACAAGCGATATCGAATCAATTGATGTATTGAAGGATGGTGCCGCGGCGGCTATTTATGGTTCGCGCGCATCTAACGGTGTTGTGGTTGTTACCACCAAAAGAGGTAAAGTAGGCAAGCCCCAGGTAAATTTCAACATGTACATAGGCCAGCAAAAGGTTGTTAAAAAATTAAAGGTACTTAATGGTAAGCAGTTTGCCGATGTATTTAATCAAGCGCTGGTGAATGCCGGTGAAGACCCCGCCTACGATGTAGATACAGTAACAACTAATACTAACTGGCAGGACTTATTGTACAAAAATGCCCCGGTTAGAAATTATCAATTGAGCATACAAGGAGGAACAGACAAGTCGAAATATTATATATCAGGCGCTTATTTTGATCAGGACGGTATTATTCGTAACTCCGGGTTTAAACGTTATTCTGCCAAAATAAACTTCGATCAGCAGGTAACAGACCAGTTTAAGATAGGTACAAGCCTTAACATGGCAAACACCATTAATAACCGTAGCACCCGTAGCGAAATGGCACTGAGCAACTCGGGGGTTGTGCTTGGTGCGTTAGAGCAGATTCCAACCATACCCATATACAATGCCGATGGCACTTATGCGCTTAACCCGTTTTCGCAATCTGATAACCCGTTTGGTGATAACGAAACCACGCATAATACGGTAAATCTTAGCCAGCTATTTGGCAATTTATACGGCGAATATGCTATAATGAAAAACCTGAACTTCCGTTCCTCACTGGGGATAGATTACCGGTCGCAGTTTGAAAACCAGTTTATAGCACGCGAAAACCCCGGTTTTCAGAATGCATCATCTGCAAGCAGGGGCAGCGCCGCCGCCGGCACCAATACAGGCACCATTTGGTTATGGGAAAACACGCTTACCTATAACAAGCAAATTAAAGATCATAACCTAACGTTGCTTGCGGGCCAGTCAATACAAAACTCTCAATTGTTTACTTCAAGTGCATCGGGCTATGGTTTTCCTTCAAACGCTGTTCCTTATTTGTATGCAGCAAGCATTAAACAAGCTATATCCAGCTATGAAGAGCAATGGGGTTTAGTTAGTTACTTTTTAAGGGGTAATTATAATTATAAAGATAAGTATTATGCATCTGCAAGTATCCGTGCCGATGGGTCGAGCAGGTTTGCTGCTAACCACAGGTATGGTTATTTCCCTGCGGCCTCTGTTGCCTGGCGCATATCTGAGGAGCCGTTTTTTAACAAAAATGGCATCGTTAACGAATTTAAGCTGAGAGGAAGTTTTGGAGCTAATGGCAACCAGAATGTAGGCGTTAACGACAGGCTAAGCACTTTTGGCACAGGCTACAACTACAGTAATTATAATGGCGACGGATCTGTTGCCGGAGGGATTGCTGCCCAACGAATTGGTAATGAAAACCTTAAATGGGAAACAACCTACCAGTACGATGCAGGCTTTGACCTTGACCTGTTTAACAACAGGGTAAACATAACCGCTGATGTATACCTGAAAAAAACAAAAGACTTATTGACAGAAGTGCCTTTAGCCGTTAGCGCGGGTTCTGAGGTTTCAACTATCGTCCAAAACCTGGGCCAGGTACAAAACAAAGGGTTTGAGCTGGGTATTAACACCGTTAACATCCGCAGTGCAGATGGCTTTACCTGGAACACGCAATTCAACTTTACCTTAAATCGTAACAAGATCATCGATATTGGTAAGCTGGTAGATGAAACCGGCAAACTGGTAGACAGGAAAATTATTGAAGATTATTCGATAAGCGAAAAGGGACAACCGCTTGGTGCTTTTTATGGTTATGTTGTAAAAGGCATTTTCCAAACACAGGCAGAAATAAATGCCGCCCCTGCGCAACCTAATGCATCGCCAGGCGATTACCGCTTTGAGGATGTAAATGGCGACAATGTAATTGATGCTGCCGATCGTAAAGTGATAGGTAACCCCAACCCAAGCTTTATCAGCGGCATTACAAACACATTCAGCTATAAGGGAGTGGATCTAAGTTTCTTCTTCCAGGGAAGTTTTGGTAATAAGATATTTAACCAAAACCGTACCCTGCTGGAGAACATGATAGACCCCTTTAACCAATCTGTTGATGTGCTAAATAGCTGGACACACGCGGGCCAACAAACCGACATGGCCCGCCAGGTATATGCCGACCCTAATAACAACCACGTTTTCTCTACCCGTTACCTGGAAAGCGGCACTTATGTAAGGCTAAAAAACCTTACCGTTGGTTATACCTTCCCGGTGGGTGCCCTCAAAAAAATAGGGGTATCATCATTAAGAATATATGCCACAGGGCAAAACATCCTAACGTTCACCAATTACAAAGGGTATGACCCGGAAGTAAACGCCGACCCATTATCAAATACCGGTTTTGGAAGAGATTATGGCGTTTACCCCCCGGCAAAAACTTATACACTTGGTGTTAATGTACAGTTTTAACCTATTATACAGCTTAACATGAAATCACATAAACTTCATATATATACCTTGCTTATACTGGTAGGGATATTTTTTGCGGCTTGTAAAAAAGTTTTGGAAAAACCACCACTTACTTCTATTACAGCGGCTAATTACTTTCAATCAGGCGATGATGCCGAGTCGGCAATTACCGGCTGTTATGACGCCTTGCAGGATGATGGCTATTACGGATCGGTATTAAACATATTGGGCGAGATGCCATCTGATGATGTAACTTCAGAAAATACAGATGTTTTTACACTTCAGAAAATTCAATGGACAGCCATTACAGACCAGCCGGGCAGGCTTTACCTTAACGCTTTTAAAGGTATAAACCGTGCAAATACAGTACTAAAGTATGTACCCGGCATTACCAAAGGCTTAACAGAGCAACGCAAGAACCAGATATTAGGCGAAGCCCATTTTTTGCGCGCATTGCATTATTTTAACCTTGTAAAATGTTTTGGCGGCGTACCCCTGCGCCTTGAGCCCAGCGAAAAAGAAAGCCAGTCGGCTAAAGCCCGAGCAAGCGAATCGGAGGTTTACAGCCAGATTGAAAGTGACCTTACCGCAGCAGAAAGCGTACTGCCCGAAAGCTTTGGAGGCCAAATAATAGACAGGGCCCGCGCAACCAAAGGTGCGGCCAACGCATTGCAGGCAAAAGTTTTTTTATACGAACGCAAATGGCAGGATTGCCTTACTGCGGCCACAAAAGTTATTGCTAATACCAATTACGGCACAGGCCTTACAACACCTTACCAGGACCTGCTGGCTTTTAAAAACAAGCAGGAATCTATACTGGAAGTGCAGTTTGCAGGTACTGATGATGGCGGCTTTAGCCTGCCCGACCTGATATTGCCTTCGCCACCGGCATCATATTCTTTTCCAAAGTATAATATCCCAACGGATAACCTGATAGCACAGGCTGATATGGTGAACGATGAACGGTGGAAAAAACGCGGCGAAGTAGACGGCGGTACAGATTATACCAGTGTTATCCTGGGAAGCGGTACCGGCAATGATGGCGGTTGGTTTATTTACAAGTGGAAAAACACCAACTTTTTTTCAAGTAAGGATAATTATCCGCTGCTTACGCTTAACGATGTCTATTTGATGTATGCTGAGGCATCAAATGAACAAAACGGTCCTAACGCTGACGCCTTAGATAAGCTTAATGCCATCCGTTTGCGTGCAAAAATAGGTATTAAGTTATTGACTGGACTGCCAACAAAAAAACTATTCAGGGACGAAGTAGACTTGCAGCGCAGGCTTGAGCTTGCCTTTCAGGGCGATAGATGGTTTGACCTGGTACGATACAGCAGGCAAACACAAGCAGATGCATCTGCAGTGCACACCATTGATGCGCTTTCTGTTATTGCTGGCAAAAGAGGTACTGCCAACGCTAACTATTTACTTTTCCCTATCCCTTTAAATGAGTTGAATACCAACCCGCTTATTAAACAAAACCCCGGTTTTTAATACAGCGTTATAAAACTACTAAAAACTGTTGCCCATGCTATTACCATATCATGGGCAACGCCAACCTCATCAAACTAAAAGAAACTTTAGCAGGAGTGCTGAGTACAGTTGATTTAAAGATGAGCCGGGAAGATAATCTCCCCGGCTCTTTTTGATTTTATTGTTTCGGGCTGTTTATGTACAGGCTGATTTTATTGAATAAAGAATTTGCGGATATGGTAAGGCAAATTGATCAAAGCGGTTACATCAGTTGTACCCGCTCCAACTGTTTTGTTATTCTGAAGATAAACTTTGCCGCTTCTAAGCACAGCCGGATAGGCTTTACCATCCTTAAAATAATTACCAGGAACCGGGATGTCGCCGGGTTTGCCAAATTTTACAGGCGCCTTCATCTTATCTATAATCCATTCACCTGTTGACGGGCGGAACACCGCCATTTCTGCTCTGCCATCACCATCATAATCAGCAGGCACAGGGATATCGCCCGGCACATGTGGTAGCTGTAAAGGAATATTCCCTAAACCGGCTATTTGCCAAAGCGAGTTTTTTGTATTGAAAAAACCCATATCGGTTATCCCGTCGCCGTCATAATCAGCAGGCACGGGAATAGCATCTTTAGCACCAAACTTTACACTATCCACCCCGCTTACATACCAGGTAGTGTTTGCCGGGCGGTAAACCGCAGCATCGGCAAAGCCGTCACCATCATAATCTCCTACTACAGGTATATCGCCTTCCTGGCCAAGTTTTATAGTTTTCCCGTCCTGCATATAAAACGTCCCTTCGGATGGGCGGTAAACGGCAAGCTCTACTTTACCATCACCATTATAATCGGCAGGTACGGCAATGTCGCCGTCTTTACCAAAGGCAACATCAGCCTGGCCGCTTATTTTCCATGTGCCCTTTGAAAAAGACATCAGTTCGGTGGTTTGGTCGTTGTTAAAGTCGAGGTACCTGGCTACATTGGTGTGGTGAAACCATGGCGTAGTAAATTCGCTGTCGCCATCTTTTTCATCCTCATGCGTGTATGGCGAAAAGGTGTGTACGCTTACCAGGTCTTTGTTCTTAGAGAAACCCATTATGCGCATCAGACCATGCCCGCCATTTTCCCTGCTTTGGTAATCAGACAGGTAGGATTTGATTATATTACCGGCATAACCATCCTGGCGGTAACCTTCGCCGTTATCCCCAACGTGGCCTGATAACGTCATGAAAACATTCTTATACCTTTTAAAACGGTCAAATACGCGCTGGCCCTGCTTACTAAATTTCGGGAAACCTTTTTCATTGGTACCTTTAGTTTTATTAAAATGCACAATAGAGTGGCTTATCAATATTGCCTTGCGGTCTTTATATTTCTCAAGCAACTGGCTGGCCCAATCGTTTAAACCCTCGATATCCTCGTCGTATGAATCGTATTCAAAAAATACAGTGATAAAGTTTACACCGCCTGCGGTAAACAGGTCGTAATGGCTGTCATTATTATCGCGGTAATGGCCGCCATACCATGGTTTATTTTTAAAATGATCTATCCCGAAGTATTTATTGTACTGATCGGTTTTGCCGGATAGCGGGTACTGGCTTTTTGTTTGATCGTGGTTACCAACCGCCATCCCGTACGGGATTCCCTGCGGATAATCTGCCTGCGGTTTATCAAGCACATACATAGCTTCGGCGGCGTTTTCCCACTGTTTGGGGAATTTTTCGCCATCATCAGATATATCACCCAGTTGTATCACATAGGCTATTTTTTCTTTAGCGGCATTTTTAACGATCCAGTCTGTTTGGGCTTTAAACATTTGGTTATTACCACCGTGTTTCTCTGAAGTATAGTATTGTGTATCGGGCAATACAACGATGGAAAAATCAACATCCTTGTCGTTTTTCGGCTCATCGTTTGCCGGTATTGCGCTTGTGGCAATAAGCAGTTGTATGCTTAAAAAAGCACAAAGCACTTTCTTAAATTTGTTTGATATTGTGTTTAATTGCATAATTTAAATTGTAGATGATTTGTGTGTGATGATTTATTACCGGTGCAGGTTAAAGGCGATCATCGCCCTGATAGAGTATCCGTTTTGTAATGCCGAGTTGCCTATATCCCTGATAGCACCCGATGCGATAGCTGTGCTATGGGTAGCATAAAATACCGGCCCGCCACTAAGCGAAAGCGAAAAACGTGAATTTGCAGGGGCCACGTTGATAGAAGGGCCAACAAGCAACTTTGCGCCGCCTTCTGCCTCATCTGTTTCCCAAAAGCCTTCCAGGTCCTGCCCCATAATTTCAAAGCCGGCAAACACCGGCCCGCCTATGCGGTGTTGATAACCAAAACTGGTTACCAGGTCAATACCGTCGCGACTATTGGCAAAGGCTTTTTCGACGCGCAGGTTACCCCCCATTCGCCATTTAGGGGCATCGTATGATGCAGTGATACGGCTAAATATTGCCCCTACATTCGAAAAATCTCGGTTACCCCCTAAACCCACGCCAAAGCGGGCGCCATAAGCTGTTTTGCCACCCACAAAATCGCGGATCACTTCGGCTTGCTGTGCGCTTGCTACGCGGCCATTATTAGCGAAGCCAAGGTCGGCGTTGGCGTAAAAAGTAAAGCGGTTGCCTAAGTAACCTTTAACGGCCAGTTGCTGGTCGGCACCGTCATACCCAAACGCCCCGGTAGTACGTTGCGCGTAGTTGGAACTCACATTTATTGCCCAATAAGGTGTGCTGCCCGTAAGCGTATTCACCGAAAACAGGAATGGCTGCACAGCAACATTACCCTGTGCACTTAAAGGCATTACATCGGCAGGTGACTGTGCCATAGCAGATGCACCTATCAATAAAAAAGTAAGCGAAGCAAAAAAAGTATTTTTCATGAACGTAAATTTTTGTGTGCGGTTATTTCAAAATCTCTTTAGCTAAAGTGCCTTTACCATCATTTGGCAGGCCTTTGATACCGAGAATCTGTGTCATCACATCATAAACCTCAATATTTTCGAAGGGCTTTATTTGTAAGTGGGGCTTAAAGGCCGGCCCCCAGGCAAAAAAGGTAGCGTGTACATCCTTTAACTCGTAAGCGCTAAAGCCATGCGCGCCGGGGTTTGGCTTAGGGCTGGCGTTAAATATCTGTGGATACCTGGCCATCAGCATAATATCGCCTATGCGGTTGTATCTATCATCGGCAGGGCCAAAATGGATATTAGCGGGCAGGTCTTTTTTAAGCACTACACTATAGCCGGGTGTATTTTCGGCTTTCAACTTTTCATACATCGGCATAATATCTGCCGGGTCTTTGGCATGTACGCAAACGTAATTCCCTTGCGATACTATTACAAATTTGCTTTGATCAATAGATGTCGGTATAGCAAGCGGATGTTTGTTATCTACCGGCGTCATGCCGTGGTCTGATACGAAGATAAAGTTTACAGGCAACCCGCTTTCTTTAGCAACAGCAACCATCTGGCTAACGGCATCATCAACAAACTGCACGGCTTGCCTTACCTCGTCCGATTCGGGGCCAAACTGGTGACCGGCATGGTCGGCATCAGGGAAATAGCAGGCTATAAAATGCGGGCGTTTATCTTCGGGTAAGGCCAGCCATTTTTTAATGGCAGTGACCCTGTCTTTCACAAATATCTCTTTTGCCGGGTTAGGCAGGTACGAATAAGTAGGCTTGATCCCCTTTATTGGTGCTTGGGTATCAACAAAATAGAAACTTGCGGTTAGCAGGTTTTGCTTTTCGGCTGTTACCCAGATCGGCTCTTCACCAAACCAGCTGCCATCACGCGGTTTAAAATTCTCTTTGCGGTTAGCATCATAAAAACTGTTCCCTACAATGCCCGAATGTGATGGATACAAACCGCTTACCAGTGTATAATGATTAGCATGTGTTGATGCGGGGAAGGATGGCAGCATGGATTCTGCCGCTACGCCTTCGCCCGAAAGTTTAAGCAGGTTTTGAGCCTTGTACTTCCTGGCATAATCCCAACGAAATCCATCGGCCGAGATTAAAATAACGTAAGGTTTCTTTAACTGCGCCGCGTTGTTGGCACGCCCCGGCACTACCCGCTGAAGCGTATCCAACTGCGCAAAGGCAAGTTGGGTATAGCCTGTGCAAAACAGCAACAGGCTTAATATTAAAATGTGTTTCTTTATCATGGTTAGATGTTTTTTGTGATTAATTAATCGTCGTCTTCATCCTTTTTTGGTTCAAGGATCACGAACGCGCTCCGTTTGGGTGCAGGCATTACGGCGTGTTCGCCTTTAATGGCTTTCCATATCACTTCGTTCATATCCCTGTCAGGTACTTTATCCTCATTGGCCAGGTTAAAAGATTCTGAACGTTTGCTACTTTCATTCACCGCTATATTACGGGTATCAATATCAACTTGTGCCGGGATAAGTTGATAAGGAGTGTTATCCGGCGTACTGGTAAAGCAATCGTACATGGGCAAAGCGGCAGCATCATACTGGCTCATGGGTGGCAGTCCTAATATCAACTCGATAGTTCGCAGCATGCCCGATGTGGAATACATACTATGGATAACCGCATTACGCTTAACAAAAGGGCCTGCAATATAAGCAGGCGAACGATGCGCATCTACATGGTCTGGGCCTGCCTGGGCATCATCTTCCAGTATAAAAACAACCGATTCTTTCCAGATAGGGCCTTTCGACAAGTGTTCAATAATACGCCCCACAGCCAGGTCATTATCTGCCACGGCAGCAATAGGTGAGTATTCGCCTATTTTTTGCCCGCTGGTGTGGTCGTCAGATATGCGGAGGGTGCTAAACTGTGGTACCGCATTAATGGTGAGCAGCGAGTCAAAATCTGCCTGCCACGCATCGGCGCGTACCTGGTCTTTTATCTTCATATTAAACCCCGGCGACTTTGGCGCCATATGCCCTTGCAATGATTTTAGCTGGGCTTTAGCGTAATTCCCGAATTCGCCATAGCTGCGATAGGTTACGCCCGCGCGCTGGCAGTAATCCCATATATAACCATCTTTAGGGCCGGATGCTGCACCATTATAAGCAGGGCCACGGTTACTATAATTGGTTGGCCATGTTTTTTCGATCACATCATTGGCATAAGCGGCCATGCTCCAGTTGTGGCCATCTTCACTCACCTCGGCATCCACATAAAAATTGTCAAGCAAAACAAATTGGCTGGCAAGGGCATGCTGATTTGGAGTTATTTGTTTACCAAAAATACAAAGTGAAGTATCGCCGTTACCCTGGGACATATCGCCCAGCACCTGATCGTAAGTGCGGTTCTCTTTAATAATATAGAACACGTATTTAATAGGCGATTTTTCGCCAACCTTACGCGGGATAGGGTTACCGGCTACGCCATCGGCAGTAATGGTTCTCTTTGCATTAAAAGGCGTGTTAGCGTATACCTGCCTGGTGTAAGCTTTTTGCTGATCGGGCTTAGGGTTGTCAATAAACGACAGCGAGCCTTTGAACAAGCCGCCTATGTATTGGATCTCGCTTTTAGCTGTTTGCCCTACGTGCTCGCCAATGTTATTATCCTTTTCAAAAGGCTGTGGGCCCCGCGGGTTTGCTTTTGAGGTTAACCCTTTGCCATTGGCTACAATTATTTTGCTGCCCAGGGTTTTTACATTGGTGGGGTACCAGCCTACAGGTATAAAACCCTGGCTTTGGCTGTTACCGGGTTTTGCCACATTAAATACCGCGAGGCAGTTATTATCAGCATTGGCTACATAAAGTGTATGCTCATCAGGCGATAGGGCCAGCCCGTTTGTGGTTGAGCCCGCCAGTTTTGTTGGGTACAACACGGTTGAAATAGTTTCGATAACCTTACCCGCTTTGGTATCAATAACCGAAACGGTGTTTTCGTTAGCGTTAGCTACAAACAGTATAGTCCCTTTTTTATTTAATAGCAACTCATTAGGGTGGTCGCCGGTATTAATGGTGCTCTCTATCTGGTTGGTAACTGTGTTATATGCCGCAACCTTTGTCATTCCCCACAGAGAAATGTACAGTATTTTTTCATCGGGCATTAAAATACAGCTGTAGGCCATGCCTGGCAGCTGTATTTTTTTGATGATGCGATGCGCAACAGGGTCTATCACATATAAACTACTATCCTCTTTTGTTACAGCATACAAGCGGTTGTTGCTTTTGGTAACCACAATACCCGTAGGGCATATTTTACCCTTGGGGAAAGGCTGCCCAAGCTTAATAGTATCGGCTTTGCCGAGTTTACTGTTTTGGATACCGAAATCAAGGATCCAGTTATCGTAGCCGCCGGATACATACAAATGCTGTTCATCGCGGCTAAATACAAGGCCATACCACGATTTTGAAAGCACCCGTTCGTCCAGCAGCTTCTCGCTTTTCGGATCTATGAGTTGTACCGATTGGGTACTTTGCCCATTATTGGTAACCGCCAACAGCTTACCACTACTGCTTAACTGAATGTTAAGCGGCAAGTCTCCAATAGGTAAAGACCGGCCCGCCGGACTCAATTTCCAGCCATTTGGCAGCAACACCTGCCCGGTCTGTTTTATTTTACCCGGTACCTGCGCCTGCGCGTAAAGGCAAAGCAATAACAAGAGTGCCGTGTAAAGCACCTTTGTTTTGTGATCAATTAGATTAGCTGTTATCATCATCATTGTTTTATTTACTAAAATGCATATCCCGGGTTTTGCGGCATGCCGGGGTTAAGATTCCGCTCGGGCAGTGGCACCGGGAACAAAAACTTATAAGCCTGTATATCAAATGCGTTAGCCTCCAGGTTGGTGTAAGTAGTTTTTGCTTTTGTAGCGTAATCCTTCATAATGGTTAAACCATCGGCACTGCGTTGCAGGTCATGAAACCTTTTGTTCTCAAACGCCAGCTCTACCCTTCTTTCATGCAGTATGATCTCTCTTAATTTAGATGGATCGCTTTCATGAACATCGCCTAAGCCTGCCCTGAAACGTACCGCGTTAAGCGCTGTAAGCGGCGATTTACCCTGCTCGTTTTGGGCTTCGGCTAAAAGCAATAACGCTTCCGAGTAGCGGTATATCGGCCAGTTATCATTTGCGTTGCTGGTAGCAACATACGGGCCATGCACATATTTTTTTATGAACGGCGTGTAAGCAACACCCGGAGTTGGCGTATACCCTACCGGGCTTTTTACTGCGGATATTTTCATTACAAAACTGGCATCGTTTACCCCTTCCGCAATACCTATTGAGGCATCTAAACGCTTATCACCTGCTTCATAAGCCTTTAACAGATCAAACGAAGGGATGTTCCATCCGGCGCCGGTTGTATTTGTTGGGAACGCCGGGCCTGTAATTAAAACTGTAGTGGTTGTTTTTGGCATAAACTGGAAAATAAATGCATTTGGCTGTGTGCCGGCAGCAGTACCCTGCAGATATTGTACCTCAAAAAGCGACTCTTTACCATTTTTATTAGTGGTTAAAAAAGCATCGGCATAATTACCGTTAAGCCCGTAACCCATTGCAGGCAGCGTGTTTAACAACTCTTCGGCCTCCTTGTACTTTTTCAACGTAACGTAAACATCAGCCAGCAGCATAGTTGCCGAGCCTTTTGTAGCCTCGCCGCTTTGCGGAAATTTTGCTGGTGGCAATAACTCGGCCACCGCATCCTTAGCATCCGCTACTATTTGCGTATAAACCTCGTCTGCGGTCGAGCGGTTTTTAAAGGCATCATCTGCTTTGGTTACTTCCTTTAAATAAAGGGGTACACCGCCAAATAAGCGTACAAGTTTAAAGTAGTTCCAGGCGCGTAAAAATTTGGCTTGCCCGTCTGCCCTGGCTTTACCTTCGGCAGTAGCTTTTGCAGCTGTAGGGGTACGGCCTATTACTATATTGGCCCTTGAAATGCCCGTATAGCAATGTTGATAAACAGCGTTTACATAATCGTTATTGGCATCGTTGTTCCAGTCAGATACGTTTTCGCGGTAAACGGTTGCCGTACCACGGTTGTTGGGGTTGGGGATATAATGCGTGTTATCTGAACGCATTTCAGATGTATGGTAATCGTTCACCAGCAGGTCTCGCAAGGGAACATATGCTGCCGCAACAGCCTGCTCTAATTGGTCGTCTGTTTGGAAAAATGTTTCCGGCGAGAGCGAATCTTCAGGCACAAGATCTATAAAATCTTTTTTACAGGATGATGCGATGAATAAGATCAGCATCAATACGATATATTTATTTTTCATGTTGTTTTGAAAAAGGGATTATTTGAATGTTGCATTTATGCCGAAAGAGAAAGTACGTGGAACCGGGTAAGCGTTTTCATCTACACCAATCCCGTTAAGCGCGTCAGATCCTGAAAGGCCTATCTCGGGATTCCCGCCACCTTTATAACCTGTTATAATAAATGCTTGCTGTACCGAGCCGTATACCCTTAAATTTTTAAGCAGCAAAACATTTTTAAGATTGAAAGTATATCCCAGCGCGATGTTTTTAGCAGTAAGGTATGTGCCATCTTCTACCCATTGGGTGTTAACGGACCGGCCGATAGCCGTAGTACCCGTTTTGGTACGTGGATACACACCCGAACCCGGGTTCGCTTCAGAGCGCCAGCGATCTGCAGCGGCAGCAAGCGGCACCCTTGATCCATCGAGGTTTGTTAAATAAGCCCATTTAGCGGCAGCCAGTATTTTACCCCCAACCTGGCCCGACATAGAGATGCTCAGGTCGAAGTTTTTGTAGGCGAAGCTATTGGTAATACCGAAGGTGAAATCGGGTGTAGGGTCGCCAATAAAGGTGCGGTCGTTTACATCATCAATAATGCCGTCGCCGTTAAGGTCTTTCATTTTTAAAGTACCTATATCCGATGACCCGTTATCGGCAAGGCCGGTACTTTTATACTTGGCCGAATTTGCCAGGTCGGCGGCGTCTTTGTATAAACCCAAGTTTACAAAACCGTAAAACTCGCCTAAATGATGGCCAACCTGGTTGCGGTAATAATCGGATGTTACCGTGTTGTTTCTACGAAGGTAACCCGGGTCCACCAGGTTTTTGATCAGGTTACGTTCAAAGGCAACATTTATGTTGGTGTTCCATTTAAAGGCACCTGTTGTATTAACTGTGTTAACTGTGATTTCATGGCCCCAAAACTCAAGCTGGCCAATATTGTATTGTATGTTTGTAAAACCCGATGCTTTTGGCACTGGGCGAGCCTGGATCAACCCGTCGGACATTTTATGATAGTAATCATAATTAACAGATATGCGGTTTTTAAACAAGGCTAATTCCAAACCTATATCAAACTGCTTATTCTTCTCCCAGGCAAGTTCTGAGTTACCCAAAGAGCCTATAGTTTGGCCCTGTATTAATGCACCATTTAGTATATAATTATATTTTGACAGCGTTGGGATAGCCGTAAAGTTACCAAAGCTGTTGTTGCCGGTTATACCATAGCTGGCGCGGATCTTTAACAGATCTATCTGGCTAAATTTCTCCATAAATGATTCATCGCTGATGATCCAGCCGGCTGATACCGAAGGGAAGTAACCGTATTTACGATCGGCACCAAACCTTGAAGAACCATCCTGGCGGATAGCACCCTGTAAAATGTATTTACCTTTGTAGTTATAGTTTAAGCGGCCAATGGCTGATAGCAAAGAGTATTGCGTGGTATTGCTTGAACCCGCTGATATAATAGATGCCGCACTGATGTAAGGGATATCATCGCTTGGGAAACCTGTTCCGTTAACCGAGTTGCTAAGCGACTCGAACCGCTGTGCCGAGTAACCTGCAAGTGCCTCGATATGATGATCGGTGGCGATGGTTTTTTCAAAGTTAAGATAAGACTCGGCTGTGTATGAAAAGTTATCAACTGATGAACTAATGGCAGTTGATGCTGCCGGTGATGCTGCCGAACTTGTAAGCGTAATAGAAGGCGAAAACTGGTTACGTGTTTCGGCGCCTTTATCAACCCCTACATTGGTTTTTAAACTAAAGCCTGGCAAAAACTCATAATTGATATAACCGTTGGCCAGTATACGGGTGGTAATATAATCATCTTTAGTTTCTTTAAGCAGGGCAAGCGGGTTAACATAAGCGCTCATACCTTGCGAGAAAGCCCCCACAGCGTAAGTGCCATCCGGATTATAAGCGGGGTTGATAGGGCTGGCTTCAAAAATCCTTTCATAGAAACCACCAATACCATCACTGTTTAACCTGTTATTATGATCCCTGCGGTAACTTGGCGCTAAATTAAATCCAACCTTTAACTGGTTATGGCTGCCCAGGGTTATATCATGATTGATACGTAATGTAAACAACTTAGTATCCGAATTGATCAGTACCCCATCCTGCGCCTCATAGCCGAGCATTACCGCCGAAGAGGATTTTTCGCGGGCCGACAAGATATTTAAATTATAGCTTTGGATAGGCGCGGCCCTTGTGGTTAACTTAAACCAGTCTGTCCCCTTCCCGTATTGCGAAGGGTTTTGATAAATCTCGGGCACTACTGCAGTATACGGCGCCTCGTACTGCCTGGCGTCAGTAAATTTTTCATTCATGAACTGCGCCCATTGCTCACCGTTCATCACCTTTGGAACGGCATTGCCCGGTATTTTCTGGATCCCGAAATTCGAGTTAAATTCAATCCTCGTGTCGCCGGGTTTTGCATGCCTGGTAGTTATCAGTACCACACCATTTGCCGCGCGCGAACCATATAATGATGTTGCCGATGCATCTTTTAAAACCGTAATGGTTTCAATTTCGCCGGGGTTAATGTTATTGATGCTACCTGTTATAGGTAAACCATCAATTACAAACAAAGGCTGGTAATCGGTAGCCATTGAGGCTGCCCCTCTAATGCGGAATGCAATACCACGGCCCGGCTGCCCGCTTGTTTGGGCAACATTAACACCAGCTACTTTGCCCTGTAATTGCTGGCCAAACTGCATTACCGGCATATCCTGTAACGGTTTCATATTTATCTGCGCAATAGCGCCGGTAACCTCGCGGGCACGCTGTTTACCGTAACTTACAGTTACCTCGCTAAGCATCGCACTTGGCTTAAGGTTAATATTAAGCTGGTACGGCTTATCTGCGGTAACAGTTACATCCTTAAACTCAATCATGGTAAACCCTACAAATGTAGCCTGCAGGTTATACGTGCCTTCGGGTATGCTAAGGCTGTAATTGCCGTTAACATCCGCGGTAGTGCCCATAGTGGTACCTATAACCCTGATGTTGGCACCTGGTAAAGGCGCCCCCGTATCATCAGTTACCTTACCGTATATTTTACCCGGTGCAAGTTTTTTGGTAAGCAGGATATTACCCGGCGTTTCTTTATAAACAATGTTGGTGCCTTTAAGTAAGGTAGCCAACACTATTTCCAAGGGCTCCTGTTTAAAAGTGGCGGGGTCAATAAATTTTTCTTTTAAACCAAGGTAATCGGCATCATACGCGAAAACCAGGCTGGTTTTTTGTTCTATTTTTTTTAACGCATTGTACAGGCTTTCATGACCAAAGGTTATATCAACCTGCTTGTTCAGGCCCTGCGCATTAACATTGGCCGCACTAACCGATAGCAGGCCAATAGTTAATAAGATGCTGAGAGATAATATAGTAATACGCATAAATTGCTTACACAAGTGTGTATAATAATTCATATTTTTGTTTTGCTTACGTGATTTTGAATGAGTTACTGAGCATTGCATGACCGGATTGCCGTCCATTGTCTGCAAAAAATAATAAGCGGTTCTGTAGTTACAGGGCCGCTTTTTGTTTAATAAAAAGTTATGTCGGTGCCCTCCTTTCTAAAATGTGTATGGTGTAGCTGGCTTATCAGATCCAGTACCTGTGAAGGCGGAACATTATGGATTAAACGCAGGCTGAAGCGGTAGTTTTCTACTTTTTTGCTACCGGCCTTTAACGTTAAGCCGTAAATATTTTTAATAATTATAGAGAGTTCTTTAAAACTGGCCTGGCTTAGATAGGTTGAGCCCTGTTTCCAGCTCTGCATTTTATCTGCATCAACCACTTTCTGCTCGGTTTTGCCATTCCAAACGTTATAGTTTAATTGCTGGCCGGGTAACAGCATAGCCAGTGTTTTTGACTTGCCCGTAATACCAACCTTACCCGTGGCAACCGATACGCTTATGGTTTGCAATTTTTTGTATGCCCTTACATTAAAAGAGGTACCTAATACCTGTACGTTTATTGGAGCAGCATGTACTATGAACGGATGTTGCGGGTCGCGCTTAACATCGAAAAAAGCTTCGCCTTCTTCTAAAACAACCTCACGCAGGTGCCCATTAAAAGATGCCGGTACTTTTATTCTGCTGGCCGCATTTAACCAAACCACTGTACCATCGGGCAGGGTAAGTTGCTTTAACCCTTTTGTACCGGTAACTACAGTGGTGTAATTTTGAACATCACCGGTTTTATTCCGTGTAAATTTCCAGCCCAAAAAACCTATGGCAGATACAATTACAAGGCTTGCCGCAATACGGAACAACGGGAGGTAAATGACTGAGCGTTTTAAAGTAGCTGCTTTAATACCCCTACGCATAGTTTCGCGTATGTAAATTGCCTCTTCTTCGCTTAACTGCTGCTCATCAGCATCGTACGATTTGTACCAGGCCTCAACCAGGGCGCTTTCGGTCTCGTTGGCCTTTCCTTCGCGGTACCGTTGTAAAATTTTTCTTAGTTTATAAATGTCCATTAGCGTGTTTTCAGTAGTAAGTCGCTGAAAAGGCCTTTAGGTACTTATATTTAAGATGATGTTTATGTTAATTATTTGTGAAGCATCGCCGCTATCAGCAGCATATAGGTAAGGTGTTTTTCGGGGTATTTTTCGGCAATAACAATGCGTAAGCGGCGCGATACCTCGCTGATGTAATTTTTAACGGTTTGGTCGGCCAGGCCTAATTCGCCGGCAATGGCCTTTACCGAAAGGTTTTCGCTTCGTAGCTGGTAAACCCGTTTCAGCATTTCGGGCATTAATTCAACGGTTAGCTGTAAGGTACGCTCCAGTTCCAAATAATCGGTAAGCGATTCGATGGAATCTTCCAGCACATTTACCCGCTCTAATGCCCCTTGTAACTGAACCTGGTTTGCCTTTGCTGAACGGTAATGGCTGATAACACTTAAACGCACAGCGCTTTGTAAATAATTTTCAAAAGAGCCGCTTATCTCTAACGTAGCCCTGCGCTGCCAGATCCTGATAAATATTTCCTGGACAATATCTTTAGCGGTATCGCTATCATTTAGTCTGGCACGTGCCGACTGGAACAGGCGTTGCCAATACCGGTCGAACAAAACGTCAAAAGCATCATGATCATTACGCTGTACCTTCAATAATAAATCCTGATCCGCTAAGCTTTCCATTAATGGCACAAAGCTATTTAACCAATGTTAAGGTAACTTTAACTTTATAAAAAGCTAACCGGTTTTTATAAAGCTGTAACCCTATTATTAAACATTAAACTGCCTCAAGTGATGGTTGATATGTTTATATGCTAATTGCCCTATTTGTTAGGTTATAAGTTTCCCGAAAAAAATAATGTATAAAATTAAGAGGGTGGTAAACCCATAAACACATGGCTTATTGCGCCGTATTAACCAACAATTTAAAAATATCAGCCATATTATTACGCCTATGTATGAAGTGGAATTGCTATATTTAACCGGTGGTTTATTGTGGGTGATAAGTGAGTAAAACCACCAAATACATTAGTTCCTGTTTAATTTAGCCGAAAACCATGCCTTATCACACCCCTATAAAATGGTTTATGAAGCACTGCTGCTGGCTGCTGCTGCTTTTTTCTATTCCCGGTTACGGCCAAATAGCTAAAGTAAACGAGTTATTAGGCCAGCTTAAAAAACCAATTGCCGATACTACCCGCCTAAGATTGCTTGGCAAACTTACTGAAGCCTACAAAACCGTAGATCCTGAGAAAAAATTCTACTACTCTGTTATTTATAAAAAACTTGCCGAAAAATTGCATGACGATAGAGCCCTTGCCGATGCCTACCTGAGCATGGGAGTATCATATGGTATCCGCAGCAGGCTGGATAGTGCTATTTATTATTACACTTTAGCGTACGACACGGCGGTAAAAACAAACTATCTTATTGTGATGGGCAAAAGCTTGTCAAACACAGGCCTCTCATACGCCCGTTTAGATGATGATAAAGAAGCCATTAACTATTACCTGAGGGCGCTTGCCATCTTAAAAAAAGCCGATTTTACAAAGGGTGTTAACCAGTGTTATATCAATATCGGCTCTATTTATGAAGACAGCAGGGAATACAAGCTTGCCAATACCTATTATACCCAGGCGTTGAAAAGCTATACCATATTAAAAGATACCGCCGGTATTGGGTATGCCCTGTTTTGTGTTGGCGACACCTACACCCAAGTTGGCCAGATTGAAAAAGGCATGGATTGCCTGAACAGGAGCCTGGCCATCCGCATAAAGCTCGACGACCAAAATGGTATTGCCCTTGTAAAAAAAGCGCTGGGTCGGGCGTATCTTAAAACCAAACAATACGAGCTGGCCATCAGCAATTTAAACGAAGCGCTAAAAATTGCGCAGGGCTTAAATGACCAATACGAACAGCTTGCCATCATGTTAGACCTGACCGATGTTTACCTTGCCGTACCGGATTACGATAAGGTAAAAGAATACGCTCTGCAGGGTATCAAAATAGGGAAAGCTATCGATTCAAAATCGGGTGTGGCCGATTGCTATCTGCGCCTGGTTACCGTTTATAAAAAGAAGCACGATATCCCCAAGGCTTTTGCCGCACAATCTGAAATGTTGGCCATACAAGATAGCTTGCAGGGCGAAAAATCGCTAAGGGATGTTACGCTTATGGAGATAAACAGGATGCGGGCAGAAAACGCGACGCTGGCAAAAGACAACCACCTCATCACCACCAAAAACACCAGCATACTTACCAAGTTAAATCAGTATTCAAATACCATTGTTTTTACATCGATAGTTTTAGTGTTGGCCATTTTTTTACTGGTAGTACTATATCGCCGCAATGCTGAAAAACAGGCGTCGAATAAACAACTTGTAATACAGCAGCAGGAAATTGCCAACATCAATAAAGAACTGGCCTTGGTTAACGAAGAGCTTAATACCCAAATGGAGCTGGTAAGCGCACAGAATATTGAACTGGAAAGGCTTAATGATATCAAAACAAAATTCTTTTCTATTATTTCGCACGATTTGCGGGGGCCGCTTGGTACCCTTCAAACGCTGCTTGCTGTGTACCATGATGGCATTATCGGCAAAAAAGAATTTAACTCGCTTTTAATGAAACTGGAAGATACCATTATATCTACCGGTACTTTTTTGGATAACTTGCTGGAGTGGTCTAAAAGCCAGTTGGAAGGCATTGTAGTTAAACCTGTAAATTTCGATATAAGCGAATGCATTTTGGAAAATGCCCGGCTTTACGAAACCAAAATTGGTTTGAAAAGCCTTAAAGTAATTAACCTTGCAACAGAGCCCGTACAGGTTTATGCGGATAGGAATATGATAAACCTGGTGATCAGGAATCTGCTATCAAACAGTATAAAGTTTTGTAACCCAGGTGATGAGATAAAGCTGAATGCCGAAGTAAACGGTGCTAAAGTAATTGTAAGCATTGCAGATACCGGGCCAGGCATAAGCGCGGTAAATGCAGATAAACTTTTTAATCTTGAACATACTTTAAGCATGGGTACTCATGGCGAAAAGGGAAACAACCTCGGTTTAATACTATGCCGTGATATGGTAACCCAAAATAACGGTAAAATTTGGTTTGATACCAAACAGGATGAAGGCACCGTATTTTGGGTGGAGCTACCCGGCGCAACAAAATAAAAAAGGCTATTTGACCTTGCGTGGAATTTGGATTTGTTATCCTACCTCTCTCTTCTAATTTTATCGCGATGCATTTCTCCCCATTCTGCCAAGGCCAGAAACAAATCTCCCAGTGTATCGGCATAATCAGTTAGCTGGTACTCTACCACAACGGGTGTTTGGACATGCACTGTTCTTTTCACAAAACCATTCATTTCAAGCTCCTTTAACTCGTTAGACAGTACACGGGCTGAAATACCGACACTAACCCGCTGGATCTCGTTAAAGCGCTTGTGGCCTTCTCTTAAAGATGCTATCACACGCAATTTCCACTTCCCGCCAATTACATAAAGCGCATCGTCTATAGCGTTTAATTTACTGGTGCATTCCGCCATTGATCTCTCGGCCATTTTTTATAACTATTTGATTTTCATAAAACTATACAAAAGGTTACCGCTAACCTTTTGTATAGTGCTAATAATTTGTAACCAAATGTAGATAGTTTTGGCCAGATAAAAAATCAAAACACGATGAAAAAAATACTTCATATCATTTCCAGCCCAAGGGGTGCGGCATCTTTCAGTATTAAGTTAGGGAATGCCATTATCGAAAAGTTAAAGGCCGAATACCCGGGCAGCACGGTGAAAGAAACCGACCTGGCCAATCAGCACTTCCCACACCTGGAAGAAGCGCAAATTACCTCGTTCTTTACCCCTGCAGAAAACCGCACGCCCGAAAATATAATAGCCGTAAAACACTCTGACAATGCCATTAAGGATATTTTGGATACTGATATTATTGTGATAGGCGCGCCTATGTATAACTATACTATCCCTTCGGCACTAAAGGCATGGCTTGATCATATTATAAGGGCTGGGGTTACTTTTAAATATGACGAAAACGGCTTGCAAGGCTTAATTAAAGGGAAAAAGGTGTACATAGCAGAAACCAGCGGGGCCGTATATACCGAAGGCCCTATGCAGTCGTTTGATTTTATCGCCCCTTATTTAAAAGCTGTACTGAGCCACATTGGCCTTACAGATGTTACCATATTCCGGATAGAGGGTACATCAATACCTGGCGTGCAGGATACCGCAGTAGAAAAAGGCATCAACAGTATCATACTAAACTAGTCTTTAAAAAATTTTGCGTTTTAGGGGTAACAAAATATCGCCATAGCTGATATAGATACAGAAACCCTTAAAAAATCAAGATCATGAAAAAGTATTTATCAGCAGCAATTTTAACAATTATCAGTGCAGCAGCTTTGGCCCAGGCCCCGCAACAAAAAGGCGGCATCAATACCGTTAATAACAGCGTGCCCTCACGTATCTCAATGAACGTTACAGTTGCCCGGCAAACACCCAACACCAGTTTCGGCGAAAAGGTAAACGCCGGGTTAAGCACAGCAGGTTCGGCAATAGCAACCGGCGCAGCCGCGATAACAACTCCTGCACCCGGTCAATCAGCATATCGCGAACGCAGAACATGTACTGCGGGGCGTAAATATTAAGCTAATCCGGCTTCATACTTAAAGCCATCTGCTTACATGCGGGTGGCTTTTTAATTGCGCTGGTTAACCGCTCTGTAACAATCATTATACTATGCAAGCATCGTATTAAATAAGAATTTGCTTTACTTTGGTTTGTTTTAACTAACTGACCTTAATATGAACAAATACTTACTAACTGCAACAGCTTTTACGTTGGCATTTGGCGCAAATGCCCAGCAGCATGCCCCTGTAACCGCTAAGGATTACGAGCATGCCGAAAGCTTTTTAAGTTTTAATACCGAGCCCTTTATTGACCGTGCCGGCATCAGGCCAAACTGGTTACCGGGCGATAAGCTTTGGTACCGTGTTAATACCGCGCAGGGCAGCGAATTTATATTGGTTGATCCCGCCAGGAAAACACGCTTAGCCGCCTTCGACGCTCAAAAACTGGCAGATGCCCTTGCTGCTGCAGGCGGTAAAAAATATGAAGCTAATAAACTTCCATTCCAAAGCATAAACTACACTGCCGACGGCAAAACCGTTTTGTTTACTGCCGACGACAAAAAATGGGCATATAACCCGTTAACCAATCAGTTAACAGCCGATACAGCCAAAGCACAAACCGAAAAGCAGGAAAGATCTGGTCGCGCCGCGCGGGGTGGCAATGAGTCGCTATCTCCTGATGGTAAACGCGCCGTTTTTATTAAAGATTATAACCTTTGGGTGCGCGATGTGGCTACCGGCAAACAAACCCAGCTGACTACCGATGGTATAAAAGATTTTGGCTATGCTACTGATAATGCCGGGTGGGCAAGCAGCGACAGGCCTATCGTGTCATGGTCGCCTGATTCTAAAAAAGTCGCTACTTTTCAGCAGGACCAGCGCAACGCCAGCGACATGTATTTAGTTACAACCAATGTAGGCAAGCCAACGCTTAAAACATGGAAATATCCATTGCCGGGCGATAAAGAGATCATCACCATTCAACGCGTAGTTGTTGATGTAGATAATGCAAGAGTTATCCGCCTTAATGTAGCGCCTGATCCGCACCGGTCAACGCTGAGCGACAATATATCAAGCAATGGTACACTTAACGATATAGAGTGGAATAGCAATGGCAGCGAACTTGCCTTTGTATCTACCTCCCGCGATCATAAGAACGAGAAGGTCCGCATTGCAGATGCCGCTACCGGAACCGTACGCGAAGTATTCGAAGAAACCGTTAAAACACAATATGAATCGGGCTGGAGCGCTATTAACTGGCGTTACCTGCCTGCATCGAAAGAAATCATCTGGTTTTCGGAACGCGATAACTGGGGGCACCTTTACCTTTATGATGCCAAAACAGGCAAACTAAAAAACCAAATAACCAAAGGCGATTTTGTAGTTACCAAACTACTAAAGGTTGACGAAAAAACCCGTACACTGTACTTTACTGCAGGTGGCCGCGAACCGGGCAACCCATACTTTTCGCATTTTTACAAAATTGGGTTTAACGGCAAAGGCTTAACCTTGCTTACGCCAGAGGATGGCAACCACACTGTTAGCTTGTCTCCAACAGAAAATTACTTTGTTGACAGCTACTCGCAGCCAAATGTTGCGCCCGTTACTGTGCTGCGCGATCTGAATGGTAAACTGATATCAACCTTAGAAAAAACTGATATCTCAAGGCTGGTAGCCACCGGCTGGAAAGCGCCAATCCCTGTTAAGGTAAAAGCGGCTGATAAAACCACCGATATTTACGGGCTGATGTTTACACCAACCAAAATGGAGGCCGGCAAAAAATACCCGGTTATTGATTATATCTACCCCGGCCCACAAGGCGGCAGCGTGGGCAGTTGGTCGTTCTCGGCATCAAGGGGTGACCACCAGGCGCTGGCCGAGTTTGGCTTTATTGTAGTATTGATAGAAGGCACCAGCAACCCGCTGCGATCAAAAAGCTTTCATGACATGAGCTACGGTAACATGGGCGAGAACACCCTGCCCGATCAAATCACCGCTATAAAACAACTATCTGCACAATACCCTATTGATACAACCAGGGTGGGTATCTGGGGCCATTCAGGCGGTGGTTTTGCAACAGCCGCAGCGATGTTCCGTTACCCTGATTTCTTTAAGGTTGGCATCTCAGAATCGGGCAACCACGAGAACCGCAATTATGAGGACGACTGGGGCGAACGCTATAACGGTTTGGTTGAAAACTCCAACTACGATGCGCAGGCCAACCAAAACATAGCCAAAAACCTGAAGGGTAAACTAATGCTTGCCCACGGGATGATGGATAATAACGTGCCGCCCTATAACACCCTGCTGGTAGCCGAAGCCCTTGAAAAAGCAAATAAAAGCTTCGACCTGGTGATATTCCCAAACAGCCCGCACGGTTACGGCCAGTACTCCTACTATATGATGCGCCGCCGCTGGGATTATTTTGTGAAAAACTTATTGGGTGCCGAACCACCTTATGATTATGTAATAAAACCCAAAACAACCCAACGTTAAAAAACCGCGACAAGTTTATATTTTTGAGAAAGCCTGCGACAAGTGTTGCGGGCTTTTTTGTTCCTTTTGTGCCAGGTCAAGCGTCTACGCTGAAGACATGTTTCGTGAGCGTGGACGCTTGAACGGGTGAATTATTATCAATACTTTTAAACCATGCTTAGCCCGATAGACACTTACTTTTTGCATCAACCTGAGCCAACCCAAAGCTGCATGCAATTTATGCGCGGGCATATTTTAAAACTCGACGATAATATAACCGAAGCCTGGAAATACGGCATGCCTTTCTTCTGTTATAAAGGTAAAATGATGTGTTACCTATGGGTACATAAAAAGCTGTTACTGCCTTATCTTGGGATTGTTGAAGGCAAACACGTTGAGCATCCCCATCTCATTATTGAAAAAAGGGCGAGGATGAAGATCTTGCTTATCGACCCTAAAAAAGACCTGCCGATAGAACTAATTGATGGTATTTTGAAAGAGGTGCTACTACACTACACCAAATAAAAAATGCCGCCCTTTCAGGCAGCACTCTTATCAACTTACTTCTTTATACTATAAAACTTCGGCACCTGCTGATGCTACTTCGTGATCCTGATCGACCGAGCCGCCGGATACGCCGATAGCACCCACTATTTTACCGCTGCCATCTTTTAAAACAACACCACCCGGGAAGCTGATCAGCCCACCGTTTGAATGTTCGATGTTATACAACGGCCCACCCGGTTGCGATAGCTTACCTATTTCGCCCGAGTTCATATCAAAAAAACGTGCTGTTTTGGCTTTTTTTATAGCAATGTCGATAGAACCTAACCAGGCGTTATCCATCCGGTGGAATGATACCAGGTTGGCACCTTCATCAACAATAGCAATGTTCATTGGCACGCCTATAGCCTTTGCTTTTTCTTTTGCAGCTTCTGATAATTTTTCTGCCTGCTCTAATGTAACGCTCATAATTAGTGTATTGATTAGTAGGTAGAACAGCCAATTTTAAATGATGTTTCAATTATTCAACTCCTTATCGGTGTGGAGCATGTTTATTTTCAGGTATTTCTAACTGATAGGTATACCGGCAGGCGATGTATAGTGGGATAAAACCTATCACCCCAAAAGAGCAATCTAGCAGTTGCCAAAACAATGGGATATGCCTTATTGGCCCGGCTATAAAAGCCAGCGGGAATATAAGTACGCATGCTATCATTCCAAATTGTAATACCCAAATGTTCCTTACGGGATCGCGCAGGGGGCCGATGAACGCTATCGCGATAACGATGTGGGCAAATGCCAGCCAATCGGTACCGTAACTTAGATATGGGTATTGGGCATTGGTGGTTTTAACAGCCGTATAAATGGTGGGAAGCCAGTGCTGCATTTTGGGCGAAAAGATATCGATGTTGTTCATGGCAATAGCCAGTTCACTTTCTATAGGGAATGCAGTGATGCCACTTAATACCAGACCAGCCATCAGGAAAATAAGCCAGCGTTTTATCTTCTTTTTTAATTGTGCCTCGGTAGGTTTCATAGTGTTGATTTTAAACTCTGATACTTATGATATCTTTAATGGCATGTTCTACTTTGGCAAACTGGAACTCGAAACCGGCATCCAGTAAACGTTTGGGCAGCACCCAGCGGCTTTTCAGTATCAGCTCGGTTTCGGTACCGATCAGTGCGGCGCCCATTTCCAGCAGCCAGGCCGGTGCAGGCAAACCAAACGGAACACCACAGGCATGTCGCAGCTCTTTCATCAGGTCGGTATTTTTAATAGGATTAGGTGCAGTGCAGTTGAGTACCCCGTTTATTTCCGGGTGTTGAAGCAGCCATTCGGTGCATTTTACAACATCCTGCTCGTGAACCCATGATACATATTGTTGCCCGTCGCCCTGATGGCCGCCCATACCTGCTTTAACCAGGTTTATTAACCTTGGCAGGGCGCCTTCATTATGGCCAAGCACGATGCTGATACGTAAAGCAACTTTGCGGGTATGCGGAGTTTCTGTTTCAAAAAAGGCCTGCTCCCATTGTTTGCAAACATCAATAGAAAAACCGTAGCCAATTTCGCCTGTCTCCTCGTCCTGCGGGCGGTCTTCGGCGTGGCGATATATGGTGGCAGATGCCGCGTTGACCCAAAGTTTTGGCGGGTTTATCAATCCATCAATAACCTTCCCCAGCAGCCTTGTTAGCTCAACCCTTGAGCGGATGATCTCTTCACGGTTTTCTTTTGTATAACGACAGTTTACATTTTTACCGCACAGGTTTGCCAGCAAGTCGGCGCCTTCCAGCTCTTTTGCCCAGTCGCCCGGGGTACGGCCATCCCATACCAGGGTTTTAATATTATCTTTTGCAGGGGCAGCTTTCCTGCTCAGGATGATAACCTCTTCGGTTATGTCTTTATAATAACCGGCGAGGGCTTTACCCAATTGCCCGTTGCCTCCTGCCAATATGATCTTATGGTATTTCATGACGATTGAAGATTAGGTGAATAAAATTGCAGCTAAAATAGCCGCGCGGTAAACAGCCCATGTAATAGTCATTATCCAGCCCAGGTTTAATACTTTGCTCCTGCGGATGTGTTCTAAAAACATCAGCCCGGCAACCAACATAAAGTATCCTGCGTAAATAACCTGGTGTTGGCCTAATATATTCGCCAGTAATACTACCGGCAACAGCAGCAGGCTCCCAGCAAAAGAGATGGTCATCATGTTACCCAGGTAATCCCATTTTTTATCCGCAGCAACCAGGCTAACTATGATGCCCTGGAAAAACACTTGCCCGCCGCAGATCAGGCATTCGCGGTACAGGCTACCTACGGGCATTACCCCTGCAAGCAATACTGCATAATGAGTGAGTATATATGAAGTGATTACCCAGGTAAATATTAAATAAGTTACCCTGTATCTCAATTTAAAAGTTGGCTGCAAACCAAAACCATCGCCCGCGGTGGGGATAATAACCCTCCGGTTGTAAGATATAAAAGCATAAACCTTGCTCATCAGCCAAACAAATGGTGTAAAGGCAAACAGTGGTTTAAATACAGGCATGGCATTACCCAATATTTTAAACAGGCTTTTTATGCCGTAGGTAACTTCGCCGGTTTTGTTGTCTATTAAAGCAATCTCGTTTACGGCACGCTGCCTGTTTACCATAGGGCAGGTTTGAGGTTGCAGTTGCTGGTAAGGCGCACGGCCGTTATTATCCAGCAAACCTGTTTGCACAAATGCTTTGGTGTACAGGTTGCACATGGGGCATTCGGCGTCGTAAAGTATGGTATGATTGTTTAAGGCTTTCATTATAGTACTATTTGAATTTTCAGTAAATATTGAAATATATAAAGCAAAAAAAATGCTACTTGAACATTTTAAAAATAGAACCCCAAAACCAGCTTTCTTCTGCCTTCAGCATGGTCTCCAATGTCCTGTCAACATTTTTAGCCATCTTGTTAATATCGGTAACCGATTTGTTAAAGGTTTCATATTCAGGGTCTTTGCTATCGCCTTTTACTTTTACCAGCTCATCTAATATTTTCATAACCGGTTCAAGTTCGCGTTTGCGGCGCTCCTTGGCCACCTGGCGGGCAATGTTCCAGGTATTTTTATCGGCAAAAAAGTATTCCTTACGCTCGCCGGCTTTGTGTTGTTTTTCCACCAGGCCCCAGCTCATCAGGTCGCGCAGGGTCATGTTGGCATTACCGCGCGATATGCTCAGGCTCTCCATAATATCCTCAGTGGTCAAAGCATCCGGCGTTACCAGCAACAGGGCATGTACTTGCGCCATGGTGCGGTTAATGCCCCATTCAGAACCTAGCTTGCCCCATGCCTCAATAAACTTTTGCTTTGCTTCCGGTAATTCCATATGCAAATATAAATAACTTTTTAAACTTCCAAAATATATTGAAAGTTTGTTTTTTTTAATTGATATACCCACCTTGTTTATCCAGCTCTTTTAAAAAGCTTTCGGCAGTATTAAGGTGCTTTTGTTGTTTTTCTTTCGGCATTTTATCAAAGGTTTTAATGAGCATGCCCAGCCTTGGGTTTTGCAGAAAAAAGTTGCGGTGCACATGCATAAACCGCCAAAACAGGCCATCCCAGATATCCTGCCATTCGCCTTTTGGCCAATCGCCCATTTTCATTAGGTAGCTACTGCCGCTGATGTATGGTTTGGTCATCATCAGGCCGCCATCGGCAAACTGTGTCATGCCGTAAGTATTGGGCACCATCACCCAATCATAAGCATCAATGTACATTTCCATAAACCATTGGTAAACCTGATGTGGGTCAAATTCGCAAAGCAGCATAAAGTTGCCCATTACCATCAACCGTTCTATATGGTGGCTGTACCCCGTTCGCAACACCCGCTTAATTACCGTATCTACAGGTGCGATCCCGGTTTCACCTTTCCAGAACGATGCGGGGATCTTCCTGCTAAAGCCCCAGTAGTTTTTGGTACGCTGTTTTACCCCTTCGCGCTCGTATACAATATGGATAAACTCGCGCCAGCCCATTATTTGCCTGATGAACCCTTCTAATGAGTTAAGCGGAATGTTATTTTCGGCGGCAAAATCAAGCGCTTTATTAATTACCTGCTGCGGGTTGAGCAGCCCAATGTTTAAAGCCGGAGTAAGTACAGAATGATATAAAAAACTTTCATGCGCCACCATGGCATCCTCGTAAATGCCGAAGTTTTGAAAGCTCTGTTTCAGGAAACTATCCAGCCACTGTTCGGCATTGGTATAAGTAACCGGGTAAAAACCGCCTAAATTACCAAAGGGCGATGCCGAGCTGCCATAATTATCGGGGTAGTGCTCATCTACCCATTGCTGTGCTTCGGTTACATATTTGTTTTCATCGGGCACTTCCAACAGCGGCACAGCTTCGTTTTTAGGGAATTTTAAGCGGTTCTCGCTGTCGTACGTCCACTTACCGCCGATGGGTTTACCGTCGGCTTCCAGCAAGATATTTCTTTTTTTACGTTCAGCTATGTAAAAATTGGTTTGAAAATAGGTTTTACGGCCATCAAAAAACTCTGCTACATCATCAGCGCTGTTCAGGTAATTCGGCGTACGGTATTTTGCTAACACGATGTTATGCTTAGCACATTGGGTATCCAATCGTTTCTCCAGCCAGTCGTCGGCTACATCGCAATAATGGATTTGCTCTACACCCTGCTTGGCCAAAAACGGCACCAGTTTGCGAACATCGCAAAGGTCATCCGTAGCTTCAATGTATTCAACTTCGATGCCTTTTGCCGTTAAATGATCGGCACAAAACTTCATGGACGCACGGTGCAACACCAGTTTCTTTTTATGGAAGGTGTATTGGTTAAAGTAAAGGCTTTCTTCTACCAGGTAAACCAGCCGCTCTTTTTTTACAGCCGGGTGCTTTTCAAATAACTGGTGCGGAAAAATAAGCGCGATACTTTTTGGGTGCATGTACATTTAACATACGTTGATAGGCTATTGTTCGATAAATTAGGATAAGCGTGATGTTTAAATTTCTTTCCATAATTCGTGTTATTAACCCATCTTTACGGTACATCTATTATGAATATTTTAGTTACCGGCGCAACTGGCTTTATTGGGCGGCAGCTTTGCCTTGTGCTTGCGCAGCAAGGGCATCATGTAAAAGCGCTTTGCCGTAATATTAATCACCCGTACCTGGCAGATCATCCAAATATCGAACCTGTAAAAGGCGATATACTTGATCCATACAGCCTGCTTACAGCTATGCAGGGATGCCAGCAGGTTTACCATACAGCCGCAATGGCTAAAATGTGGTGCCGTAACCCAAACGATTTTATGGAAACCAACGTAACCGGCACCCGCAACGTGCTGGAAACAGCAAAACAGGCAGGTGTAAAACGTATAGTTTATACATCAACCTGTGGGGTTTGGGGGCCAACGCTTAAACACCCCATGACGGAAGACGACCCGCGTGTAGTGGGTTTCCAAATAGCTTACGAGCGCACTAAATACTTCGCCGAGCTTGAGGTGAACAAGTTTGTACAGCAGGGCATGGATGTGGTTACTGTTAACCCATCGCGCGTGTTTGGCGAAGGGCCAATAACCGATAGCAATACCGTAAGTAAAATGATAAGCGGCTACCTGAAAGGTAAATGGCGTATCATCCCCGGTGATGGCTGGCAGGTCTCTAATTATGCTTACCTTGAGGACGTGGTTGACGGGCACATTGCCGCTATGGAAAAAGGCACCTGTGGTAACCGCTATATTTTAGGCGGCGAGGATAAAAGCTTTAACGAGTTTTTTGAAACACTGGAAAACATATCGGGCATACATCATAAAATGGTAAGGCTTCCGCAAAAGGTTATTAAATTTTACAGCCGTATTGAGGCTGTAAAAACTAAACTGACCGGCCTCGCCCCAGTTTTTTTACCGGAGTTTGCCGATCGCCTTTTGCTTAACCAAAAATACAGCAGCCAAAAAGCTACAGAACAGCTTGGCTACAAAATAACGCCCTTTCCCGACGCTATGCGCAAAACGATAGATTATTTAAAAGCACACTGATATGCCGCAATTAACCGCCATAGTTACCGGTGCCAGCGAAGGTCTGGGAAAGGCTTTTGCCGTTGAGCTTGCCAAACGGGGCCATAACCTGGTGCTGGTATCATTGCCAAACACCGGACTTTCCGGCTTAGCAGCATATCTGCAAAAAACTTTCGACATCAAAGTGGATATACTGGAACTTGATTTAACCGCTCCCCACAGTCCGGAGCAGATCTTTACTTATTTATCAAAACAGAAACTTACTGCTCACATCCTTGTAAACAACGCCGGCCTGGGTAACTGGGATTGGTTTACCGATAAGGAAACAGCCTTCTACAAAAAACAGATAGACCTGAACATCACCACACCTGTTTTGCTAACGCGATTATTTTTAGGCCAGGTTGATACAGCTACCACTTCATACATACTAAACGTAGGTAGTTTGGGCGGTTTGTTTGTAGTGCCTAAAAAGCAGGTTTACGGCGCTTCGAAATCATTTATGCGGTATTTTACCCGTTGCATGCAGCTGGAGCTTACCGGCACTAATGTGAAAATGAGTTTGCTTAGTCCGGGTGGTATAAACACCCGGCCCGAAATTATCCTGATGAACCAAAAGCTTAAAGGCATTGCCAAAGCCACCATTTTTGAGGCCGACGAAGTAGCACGAATAGCCGTTGATGGTATGTTCAAAGGCAAAAAGGAGATCATCCCCGGTGCGGCTAATAAGCTGCTGGTTTTTTTGAACGGCATTTTACCGGGCTTTATAAAGGATGCTATTATTAAAGGGAAGTTGAAGGATCATGCGTAAATACTTCACCAACTTGTCAAATAAGCCTTGTCATTTCGAAACGATAGTGAGAAATCTTGTTCAATGCGCAATGGCGAACTTTGCATTTCGAACAAGATTTCTCCTCGTACCTCGTTCGAAATGACATGTTGGAGAATTAAAAACTAAACGCTTACTTCCCTGCAAATCTTGGTAATATATCAACCGCCATACCCGGCATTTTAACTTTATAGCGGTAACCACCTCCAAAGCTGTCTTCTTCCTTCAAAAATTCATGGCCTTTTTTACTGATCCAAAATGTTTGGGTATAATGGTTGCCTTTGTTCTCGGCTTCGTTAACCAGTTTCCAGCAATCCACTTTTTGGTTATCCAGTGTGCTGATCACTTCGCTGCCGGTAACTTTGTAAATGATGTACTCGGGCTTGCCAAAACCTGCATCGTAAAAGTTAATGGCAAAAGTTTTACCTGCAGCCAGCGGCAACATTTCAAAAGTTTCTATATCCAGATTCCAGTTAAAATTGGGCTTGGTAAAATTCAGGGCGAAATCTTTTTTTGTGTTTTGGGCAACAGTATCAGCCCCTTTTATTTTATCGTCGCCCCAGTTATAGGCGCCAATTTTACCAGCGATGGTTTCGGTATGGTAAACTGGCGAAAAATCTTTTACGCGGTTAACCGAATACCCGGTACGGTAGCTCATGGTATCGCCGCCGTACCAGTGCTGCGTAGTGGCAAATACCTTTTCGCCATTGCGGGTCTCTATTTTTGTATCGCGCAGCCAAAGCCAAAACCTTAACGTTTTAGGACTTTTTGGCATCTGAAAATATACCAGGTATTGACGCATACCCGGTTTTAAAGTGGCGGTATTCAGGCGGTGATCTTTTAACCGGATGGTATCAACCTGTGCCGACGCATATTTTGGCTGGGCAGATAGAAATAAAGTGGTGAGGCTGGTAATGATGATACCAGTTATTGATGATTGTAATTTCATGATTAATGAGCTTAAGTTTTTATTGTTTCCCTCAAAACTGGTACTTGTGGGATAGCTCGTCAAATCATTTCAATAGTACATCTTGTATATTCAGCTATTAGGCCGTTGTTTTCAATTGTATGCCTGCGGGGCCATTTATTTAATTATTATGCCGTTCATTTAAAATTTCCGGCAGTTGATTTAATAAAAACGCCAGGCTGTTTAAATAGATAGGCATCTGCAAAAAAAGCTTTGTACTTTTAAGCATGTTATCGTTAAAAAGTAAACCCACCCTAGGCCAGTTACAATGGGTGGTGTGGGTGTTTGTTTTCCTGGTGGTGACGCTATCACTGGTAGCGATGGATGGCTTTTTACAGGGTGCTGTATATGCACTATTAAACACCGCTTTTTACGCCGCAATTGTATATGGCAACATTCTTTGGCTCTTCCCCCGGTTGTACCTAAAGGGTATGGTTGTTTGGTATGTACTTGCGGTGATATTATTCCTATCAGTTATTGGTGCGGCACGGGCCTTTGTTACGCTTTACGCTTATAATTTATTATTTGCCAAGCACCCCGAACCCATGAGCATGAAAGCCATTGCCAGCATGGTAGTAGGCGGCATTATGATATTCCTGCTTAGTTTTATCTTCCGGATAGCACTCGCTTATTTCACCCTAAAACAGCAATCAGAAGAGATCATCGCGCAGAAAACGCAGGCCGAACTAAACCTGCTAAAATCGCAGGTGCAGCCGCATTTTCTGTTCAACACCCTCAATAACATCTATTACGAGGCTTACCTGGAAGCCCCACGCACAGCATCCTTAATAGAACGACTGAGTGATATTATGCGCTATTTTGTTGACGAAAGCCCCAAACAGGAAGTAAGCCTTGCTACCGAGATCCAGTTCCTGGAAAATTATATCGCGCTGGAGAATATTCGTATCCGTTATGATGTTGATATCACCTTCAACAAAAATTGCGACACGGCCAAAAGCCTGCCGCCGATGTTGCTCATCACCTTTGTTGAGAATATTTTTAAACATGGCATCGATAAAACAAGCAGTCATAATAAAATAAATATTGATCTTGTACAGCAAAACGGGCGTTTACTATTCAGCACAACCAACACAATGCCCGGCAAACCGTTGAACAGCCCATCCACCGGATTTGGGATAGAGAACCTACGCAAGCGGCTGGTATTACTTTATGGAAACGATTTTGAGCTGCAGGTGCAAAACAAAGGCGATATTTACGTAGCTAACCTAAACATCCCACTGGCATGAATTTAAGGTCTATTATTATTGACGACGAGCCAAACGCGGTTAACCTGCTGGAGGTACTTATTAGCCAAACTACCGATTGGCAGCTTCTTGGCAAATGTTATAACGCGCTGGAGGCGATGGATTTTCTGAAAAAGCACACCATCGATTTTATTTTTTTGGATATTAATATGCCCCACCTTACGGGTATGGAACTGGCCGGACTACTGCCTAAAGAAACCAAAATTGTATTCACCACCGCTTATGCCGAGCATGCTGCCGATAGCTACGCATTCCAAACTATTGATTACCTGCTGAAGCCCATCACCCTGAAGCGTTTTCTGGCAGCTACTCAAAAAATTGAGGCGGCCTTTGGAAAGCCAGTTCAAGTAATTGAAAAATCGGAAGGTAAGGCTGATGAAGGTTACTTCTTTGTAAAATCGGGTAAAACATTACGAAAGATCCTACTTGATGAGGTGCTTTATTTTGAGAGTGAAAAGGAATACGTGCGGTTGGTAACCGGTACCGAAGAATTACTGATATACCGCCGTTTAAAAGATATTGAGGAGCAACTTTCTACGCCGTTTGTACGCGTGCATAACTCCTACATTGTTAATACCAGGCTGTTAAGCAAGGTACAGGATAACCATATTTATATTGGGGATAAGCAAATACCTGTGAGTGATAAATTCAGAGAGGTGTTTATGGGTGTGATAAAGCAAAGGATGTTTTGATACCAGATTTGACAACTTTTTAAAAGTCGTCAAATTCCTCCGGTTTAATAGGACCGTCATTGCGAGGAACAAAGCAACCTCCTTAGTAATGGCAATGCTTACACCTCCCTCGGCATGGCGAATTTATTTCGGCATTTATCATGCTTAGTAAACCACTATATTAATCCGCCCGCTCATTCGCCGCGGAAGGGCTGTTACTTTTTGCTTGATCAAAAAGTAACCAAAAAATCAAGACAGAAAAAAGCTTCCTCCCACAGGCCTTTACCTTTTGGCCCGCTTTTCTGTCAGGCCACCGCTCGTTCATTTTTCGCCCTAATTTTCGCTGCCGCGAGATTAGCGCAGCGTATCTCGTGGCATGGCATAGTGCAAGCTTTCAGCTTGCACAGCATCTTATATTTTGCCCTACGATTCCGTCAACTCGCCCCTCAGGTCTTTTTCCAGGCAGCGCTTTACTTCTTTGGGGTCTTCTATTTCGCCAAGCAGGTACATCATTTTAGTAACGGCGGCTTCGTAGGTCATATCGTAACCGTTGGCTACACCAATATCTTTTAGCTGCTTACTGGTTTCGTAACGGCCAAGTTCAACGGTACCCACTTTACATTGCGAGATATCAAGCACTACTTTTCCGCTGTCTATGGCATCCTTCAGCAGGTCAATAAACCATTGGTCGGTTGTGGTGTTACCCGCACCGAAAGTTTCCATTACAATACCACGAACATCGGCACCTAAAATGGTTTCTACAACTTTGGGGCTAATCCCCGGGTATAGTTTTAACACCGCAACGTCGCTTACCAGCTTGTTATGAATCTTTAACGAGCCTTCGCCTGGTTCGCGGATATCATTTACGCTGAAGCGCAGGTGCACGCCAGATTCTGCCAGTATTGGGTAGTTTGGTGAACGGAATGCCTCGAATTTTGATGAATTATATTTAAAGGCACGGTTACCACGGAACAATTTGTAATCAAAATAGATACAAACCTCGGGCACGCGCGATTTATCATTCTTTTTGGCCTTGGCAATCTCGATAGAGGTCATCAGGTTTTCCTTGGCATCGGTACGTACCGCACTGATAGGTAGCTGCGACCCGGTGAAAATTACCGGCTTGTTCAGGTTTTGCAGCATAAAGCTTAATGCCGACGCTGTGAAGGCCATGGTATCTGAGCCATGCAGTATCACAAAGCCATCTACGGTATCATAATTGGCTTCAATAAGCGCGGCAAGTTCGCCCCATATAACGGGGTTCATGTTTGATGAATCAATGATATGCTCAAACGAGTGTACCTTAATTTTACAATTAAGTTTTTCAAGCTCGGGAACGTTATCCATTATCTGTTCAAAATTGATGGGTACCAATGTTTTTGTAACAGGGTCGCTCATCATACCAATTGTCCCTCCGGTATAGATGATCAATATCTGGCTCATTTAGATCAGGTTTATGCTGTAAAAATACTTTTTAATTATACACCAAATATCTTTTTTGAATTTTCCGTGGTTATTTCAGCCACCTCTTCAACAAAAATTTGGTATAGGTCCGCCACCTTTTGGGCTACGTAGATCAGGTAAGAGCTTTCGTTAGGTTTACCACGGTACGGAACGGGCGTAAGGTACGGAGAATCGGTCTCTAAAACCACATGCTTCAGGTCAATTTGCGGTAAGATTTTGTCAAGCCCCGCATTTTTGTAAGTAACAACGCCGCCGATGCCCAAATAAAAGCCTAAAGCAGTTATTTTTTGGGCCTGTTCAAGGGTTCCGGCAAAACAATGGAATATTCCGCGCAGGTTTTCATCCTGTTCATCCAATAAAACCTGGTAAACCTCGTCAAACGCATCACGGCAATGAATTACTATGGGTAATTTTAATGCCTTGGCCCATTTAATCTGCAATTTAAACGCCTGTATTTGCTCCGTTAAAAAAGTTTTATCCCAATACAGGTCTATCCCAATTTCGCCTATGGCATATATTTTATGCTGATGCAGGGCCGGTTGTATAACAGCCAGTTCTTCTTCCCAGTTATCTTTTACCGAACTTGGATGCAGGCCCAGCATAGGGTAGCAATTACCGGGATAAGCCTTCAGCAATTCAAACATCAGTGGTACCGATGCTGCATCTACATTGGGTAAAAACAAACGGCTAACATCGTTTTGTATACACCGCTGCATGAGCTCCGAGCGCTTTACCGCGTCGGTTTCGTAGTATAAATGGGTATGCGTGTCTGTTAATACCATGGCACAAAATTAAAAAAGCCTTCTTTGAAGAAGGCTTTTCAATTAAATTAATTTTTCTTTTTTGAGGCAACCCGTTTTTTCAACGTGCCCTTTTTCTTTAACGGTGCTTTAGCAGCCGGTTTTACAGCATCGTGTTTAACACGCACCACCTTTACCAGTTCTAAATCAAATATCAATGTAGAATATGGTTTAATATCGGCACCTGCACCACGCTCGCCATAAGCTAATGCCGATGGGATGATGAACCTTGCTTTTGAACCTTCGTTCAACAGCACCAGTCCTTCGTCCCAGCCTTTAATAACACGGCCTGTACCTACGGCAAAGTTAATGGGCTCATAAGTACGGCCCGGTTGCCGTAGGCCTGCAGCCTTGGCATCAGCTTCTATGCTCGAGTCAAAAACTTTCCCTTCCAATGTGCGGCCAGTATAGTTTACATATACAGTATCGCCATTTTGCGGCTTAGGTTTTAAGCCTGCCGTTTTCACCACATACTTTAAGCCCGATGGTGTGCTTTTAGCCAAAATATTATTGGTTTTTATATAGTTGGCAATAGACGCGCTTTCTGATGCTTTTAGCTGTTCGCTTTCGGCTTTTATTTTTTCCATAGCGGCATTACGCTCGGCCATAGCAGCCTCTAAACTTTGCGTTTGTAAAATCTTCACATTAAAAATAATGTTGCTGCCTTTTTTAAATATTGGCGGCATATCGGCTTCGTGCCCTTTAAACACGCTGTCAACCGGTACTTTTACAATTACGCTATCATTAACCGATAAGAGGGGAAAAATATCCATCAGGTCGGCCACGTTATTTGATTGGCGCAACGGTGTTTTTATGGGTTGCCCCAGTTTGTAAGTACTAAACAAAACCGAATCACTCTCGGTACTTTGTACCGCATTAAAAGTGATCACATCCGTAGGTTGAATTTTTGCACCCGGTTTGGTGCTAATAATCTGGTACTGCGCCCCCCTGGCGGTACGTTTAAACTGCGCGCTGGCGTTAAAGCCAAACAGGCAAAATATTAAACCTAAATAAAAAGTATTCTTCATCATAATAAAAAAGCCTCCCGGTATACCGGGAGGCTGTATAAGTTTTATAAAAATTATCTAACCGCCGGCGCCGGAGCTGCTTTTGGTTTTGGAGCGTTAGGATTTGGCTTAATAATATTCACCATTTCAACATCAAATGTAACCGGTGAAAACGGGTTTATCATTGGCGGAGCACCTTGCTCGCCCCATCCAAGCTCAGACGGGATAACCAAAGTAGCTTTAGCACCTTTGTTTAAAAGCTGCAAACCTTCGTCCCAACCTTTAATTACACTACCCGGGCCAACTGCACCAACAACAAGCTTTATAGGCTCGTAGGTACGGCGTGGGTCAAACTGTTTTGTTTCTTTAAGTGCAACTTCTTTAATGCTGGTATCAAAAAGTTTACCGTTCAATAACCTGCCTGCGTAGTTAACTACAACAGTATCGCCGGTAACGGCGTTAGGGCCGGCCCCTGTTTTGGTAATTTCATATTGCAGGCCAGATGCTGTTGTTGTAGTTTTCAGTTTTTTATCTTCAACATACTTTTTGATCTTGGCTGGCTCTTGTTTTTTTACAAGTTCACCCTGTGCTTTAAAGTAATCGGTAATATGCGCGTTAAAAACAGGTTCAGTTTGGTTACCTCTGGCAATTACTTTTTCAACTTTAATTTCGTAAACAAGGTATTTGCCTTTAATGCCCGGAGGCCTTGGAGCACCTTTTTTAAACATCGAATCAATGGCTAATTTAACAGTAGCGCTATCGCCTTCGCTTAAAAATAAAAACGCAGAGGTTACATCACCTTTACGCGGGCTTTTCTCCATGATCTGTGGCGCAGGGCGGCCCAGTTCATAAGTACTGCCCAATACAGAATCACCTTCTGTTTTAAGCACAAGGTTAAGGCTTACAAAATCGCCCGGCTTAATGGTAGGGCCCGATTTGTCTGTACGGATGTTGTATAACAACCCGCCGTCGGCTTGTTTAAATCCACCTTTGCAACTTGCAAGCCCTAGTGCTGCCGCTGCTATGATCATTAAATTTTTTCTCATTTTTTCTTTTAGTTCGTTATTGTATTAATAGTGTTTTATACTCGGGTAATATTTGTTTAAATTTATTTACGGTTGTTTCAAGTGTGTCCTCAGACTGCCCGCCCGCCGCATTACGATGGCCGCCCCCCTGGAAATACTTTTTACAGATCTCATTAGCAGGAAACTCACCTTTTGAACGTAAAGATAGTTTAACCCTGTCACTACGTTCAACAATAAATGCTGCAAGGCGCACACTGGCTATTGACAGTGCATAGTTAACAATGCCTTCGGTATCGCCCGTGTTTACATCAAATTTGGCAATATCAGTTTTACTGACAGATATGATAGCCGTATTATACTCCGGGATGATCTCTAAACAATTGGCAAGGCAATGGCCTAAAAAGCGCAGGCGGTTTTCTGACGCGCTATTATAAACCAGTTCATGTATCCTTGAGTTATTCGCACCGGCTTCAATTAAATCGGCAACTATACGGTGTACGGTTGCTGTGGTATTTGGAAAACGGAACGATCCGGAATCTGTCATGATACCTGTGTATAAACAGGTAGCCACATCTTTATTAACAAGTTCTTTATGCTTAAGCTTCTCGGTTATAAAAGTATATACTAATTGTGCTGCCGCGCATGCATTAATATCCCAGTGGCGATAATCATCAAAATCTTCCGGCTCCAGGTGATGGTCTATCATCACTTTATAGGCGCGGCTTTCGCCAACCAGCACGCCCATCTCGTTGATACGGCTCAGCGCGTTAAAATCGAGGCAGAAGATGATCTCTGCTTCGGCAATTAATGTGGCAGAAAGTTTTGTGTTCTCTGTATAGATGATCACCTCTTCGTTGCCGGGCATCCAGCTTAAAAATTCGGGATAATCTGTCGGGGAAATTACTTTTGCATGGTGGCCTTGCTGTATAAGGTAGTTATACAACCCTAACGATGAGCCCATAGCATCACCATCGGGTTTATGATGGGTAGTAATTACTATTTTACGGGGCTGATCTAAAAGTTCAGTAAGCGAGGCTAAATCTAACATCAATTTTAAAAGAGTTGCAAAGCTAATAAATTAATTAAATACGTATAGCTTATTTATAGTAAATGCTTTAATATACAGTAATAAAACGCTACTTTTGCGCCTCTTTTAATACATAAGCATATTTATACAATGGCAAATAACAGAACATTTACAATGATAAAGCCCGATGCAGTTGCTAACGGCCACATCGGTGCTATTTTAGACCAGATAACAAAAGCAGGTTTTAAAATTATAGCACTTAAATATACCTCACTTAGCGAGGCAAAAGCTGGCGAATTTTACGCTGTACATGCCGAGCGCGGTTTCTTTAAAGACCTGGTTACCTTTATGTCATCGGGCCCGATAGTAGCTGCTATACTTGAAAAAGATAACGCTATTGAAGATTTCCGTAAACTAATTGGTGCTACCGACCCTGCCAAAGCAGATAAAGGCACTATCCGTAACCTTTTTGCAAAATCAATTGATGCAAACGCGGTACACGGTTCAGACTCTGACGAGAACGCAGCAATTGAAGGCAACTTCTTTTTCTCAGCATTCGAGAGGTTCTAAGCTCCTGAAATTTAATAAAAAGCCATTTGTAGTTAACAGCTTACAAATGGCTTTTTTAATGTTTTTTTTATTGCTTATTAGAAACTAATAATTTACCTTTACACACCGGGCAACTTAACGCTCAGCCAATTAACACAATTGCCATGAAGTCACTATTTAAATATCTTATTTATTCAGTAATTATAGTGACTATTGTTATTGTCTCTATGGATATTTTCAGGAATCATCCTGAGGCGCAATTCGCATTTATATTCCCGGGCATCTTCCTGCTTGCCTTCTCACAAATAATGGACGATAGTTTCCGCAAGGTTTCTCACCGTTTACGCCTTTCACGCGGCAGGTAATTATTACATGAATACGATCTCTACCACCAACTCGGTTTTAGCATCATCATTTATTTTTTGAATTATCTGGTTACGCATCATTAACAGTTCATTCTTTATTACCGACGATTCTATCCGCAGGAAAAGCCTCTTATCTTTTATAAATAATTCTTTGGTACGGTTAGCTACAGATTTGCCCACCAGGTCCGGCCAGGCAGATACGATGGCAGTTTCATCAAAGCGGCGCTTTATTTTATACACATTAAGCATTTGCTCAATAGCGTCTTTCAGCGATTTATCATTGGCCTTACGCATCTATATTCCCTTCCGATACTTTAAATAGTTTTACATCAACATTTATCTTCTCAAAGATACCCTCAACCCGGCCCATGCTGGTATCGGTAATAAACACCTGGCCAAAATCATTGTTGGATACCATCTGCATCAGCTTGGTAACGCGGTTATCATCAAGCTTATCAAAAATATCATCAAGCAGCAATAGTGGTTTAAAGCCTTTCTTCTGCGTGAGGAAGGTATACTGTGCCAGTTTTAAAGCTATCAGGAAAGATTTTTGCTGCCCCTGCGAGCCAAACTTTTTCATGGGCATGCTATGGATGTTAAACTGCAGGTCGTCTTTATGTATGCCGGTTGTGGTACGCTCCAATACCCTGTCGCGCTCCATGGTTTTCTTAAGCAGGGCGGCAAAGCTATCCTGCAGCAACTGCGATTCATAAACCAGTTCTACCTGCTCGGCATCTTCGCTTATAAACTGGTAGTGCTGGTTAAATATCGCGGTAAACATTTCCATAAAAGCACGGCGTTTTTCAAAAATGCGCGTGCCTGATGCCATGAGTTGTTCATCAAAAACAGCCAGTAGTTCCGGGTCGTAACGGCCGGTATCGGCAATTTGCTTTAACAGCGAGTTGCGATTGGTTAATACCTTATTATAGGCTATCAGTTCGTCCAGGTAGTTATGATCAGTTTGCGAGATAACATTATCGATAAATTTACGCCGCTCCTCGCTCCCCTCTATAATAATACTGATATCATATGGCGATATCATCACCAGCGGCAACAGGCCAATATGGTCGGCAAGGCGCTGGTAGTCTTTTTTATTCCGTTTAAACTGTTTCTTTTGGTTACGCTTTACGCCGCAGGCAACCACCTCTTTATTACCCCCCCTTTTAAAAATGCCGTTTATCATAAAAAAATCGGCGCCTTGTTTTATCTGCTGGCTATCTATGGGGTTAAAGTAACTTTTGCAAAGCGACAGGTAATGCACCGCATCCAGCAGGTTGGTTTTACCCGCGCCATTATTACCAACAAACGCGTTCACCCCTTCGGCAAGCGTAATTTCGGCCTCGGCGTAATTTTTAAAGTTAATAAATGAGAGTTGCTGCAGGTACATATTGAGGAGAGCAAATTTAGTGTTTTTACATTAGTTTATTTGTTCATTGGTTTGGATAAATCTCTTTAATTACGCTCATCGATTGGCTCACCCAGCTACGCTGCGCTGGCAGCCCCGTAAAGAGGGTTGGGAAAGAGAAAAGTAAAACCTTTTTTCCGCGCAGCTCTCGGGAGAGCGTAACGCCATAAAACAATAAAGGCGTCTAACGACGCCTTTATATATTTTGCAAAATCCTAAAGATTCTGATCCGGAAACTATATCAAATGTTTCAATTGTATCACTTCCTTCTCGTCAAGGTATCTCCAGCGGCCGCGGGGAAGGTCTTTTTTGGTTAGGTTGGCGTAAACAGAACGGTCAAGCTTTACCACATCATATCCCAGCGATTCGAAAATACGGCGCACAATACGGTTTTTACCGCTGTGTATCTGGATGCCTATTTCTTTTTTGGTACCACCAGTTACGTATGATATGCTATCCGGTTTTATTAAACCATCTTCAAGCTCAAGGCCAAAACTAATTTTATTCAGGTCGCCTTGTGTAAGGGCTTTGTTCAGCTCAACCAGGTATAATTTTGTAACGCTGTTACGCGGGTGCGATAATTTATCGGCCAGGTCGCCATCGTTGGTCATCAACAACAAACCAGTGGTATTACGGTCAAGGCGACCAACAGGGTATATGCGTTCTTTACTGGCTTTATCAACCAAATGCATAACGGTACGGCGCTCTTGCGGATCATCCGTAGTGGTGATGTAGTCTTTTGGTTTATTTAAAAGCACATAGATCATTTTCTCGCGTTTTAAAGCCTCGCCGTTGTAGCGTACCAGGTCTTTAAGCGGATCAACCTTGTGGCCAAGTTCAGATATTACTTCACCGTTTACTGATACCACGCCTGCAGCTATCAGCTCATCAGCCTTACGTCGGCTGCAGATGCCTGCATTGGCAATATAACGGTTAAGGCGTATCAGGCCATCGTCTTTAGCTTTAACAACCGGGTTTTTACGGCCGCGCATGGTTGGCTTAGATGGTGTATCGTCACCCTCGCGTTTACGAAAACCGGTAGATGTACTTGGAAAATCTTTAGTGCCCCCGCGTGTGCCACCAAACTTTTTATCGCCACCAAAGCTTTTCTTTGCTCCGCCTTCGCGGGCTCCGTATGGGCGTTTCTCGCCGCCTTCGGCATCAAAGCTTTTCTTTGGCCCGTCGGTACCGGCAGGTCGCCTGTTAAATGGCTTATCGCCGGCAACCGGGTTTTTGCGCGCACCGTATGATGCAGGGCCTAAACTTGGTTTGCGGTAAGTGCTGCCTTCGCCGTCTGATGATTGCGGGCGGCCACTGTAAGGTTTATCTCTTGGGGTAAAGTTTTTGCGTTCGCCGGATGGTGCATCGCCAAAACTTCTTTTTGGGCGGTCGCTATCTGCCGGGCGGCCGCTGTATGGCCTGCCTTTTGGCACAAATGCCTTTTTATCGCCAAATGATGACGGGCCTTTACCATAGCTTTTCTTTGGCCTTTCGCTGCCTTCAGAATCCGGTTTGCCTGTATTTGGTTTTGAATAAGTAGATTCCCTTTTATCTACCGAGAAGTTTTTTTTGCCATCTGCACGGCCTGCGCCGAAGGGTTTTCCTGTTGAGGAAGATGATGGTCTTTTTGCGTTTTCGCTACCACTTTTTGAGCGGCCCGATGATTTGTTGGGCCTGTCGTCGCGACTACCTGCTGGTCTTTTAAATACCATAATTTTTTGTTTTGCGCTTTCGCAGCGTGAGGGTCAAAAGTACAACATTTTAACCAAAAAAACAACTTTTTAATAGGGTTCAAAATGTACGTTTAAACCACTTTAAACCATGTTTTTTGACCATTTTTAAAATCCTCAAAACACTAAGGAAATTGCAAGTGTTTGATAATCTGCTTTATATAACGTACCTTTGCGGCACATCATACCAAAAAGTATAATTAATGAGTAAAATTGAAATGACTAAAAAACACTTAATTACGTGCTCCGTAATCTTGGTGCTGGTTATCATTTCCAGGCTTAACATTTTCAGTACCGACCCGGTTTACCCTGTAAAATACATCGCCCACACACCTTCAAAATTGCTCTTCAGCCTACCTGCTGAAGCAGCCGAAGAGGCATTTAGTTTTGCAGATGAGGCCCTGCCGGTAAACGACAAAAAAGTAGATTTTAAATTAAAAAAATCAATAGCGAAACACGGGTACAAAAACATTCAGTCGAACGTTTTGCACTCAAAAGCCGATAAGATGTTTCCTATCATCGAGCCTATCTTAAAAGCCTATGGCATCCCGGAGGATTTTAAGTATATACCGCTGGTAGAGTCGGGCTTAAAAGAAGGTACATCGCCAAAGGGCGCACGTGGCGTTTGGCAGTTTATGCCCGGCACCGCACGCACTTACGGGCTAAAGGTTAACAAGAGTAAAGATGAGCGCCTTAACCTGCGCAAATCCACCATTGCTGCCTGCAAGTACATTAAAGAACTGTACGGTGAGTTTAACAGCTGGACATTGGCCGCTGCCGCTTACAACAACGGTTCTATTAAACTGGAACGCGCCATTCATAAGCAAAATGAGGATAACTATTTCCGCATGACGCTTAACCGCGAAACCGGTTCATACGTTTACAAGATTATTGCTATGAAAGAGATCATCAGTAATCCTGCTAAATATGGTTATAAAAACTTTTATAGCTATATGCAAAAACCAACTCCCTTTTTAGGGCTGTATAACAATTAAAGTAATTTAATTATTACGGAGCACATTTAAAAAGCCATCCCCGACGGGGTGGTTTTTTTTGTACAACACCACCAAGGGGAACTTGATGCACAAAGAGCATAGACTAATAACAGACAATACCCGATTGTGTGCTCTCACAATCGGGTAATACGTTTAATGTGGATATAACAAACAATGCTTTGCCGGCCGATATTAAGGATGATATTAAGGCCATGTTTTGGATATAGGGAGAATGCTTTTGAGTGGTAGTGAAGCACTAAAAAGAGTGCGATAGCTGGCATTATCGTTTAATTTGGGCGTTCCCTTCGGGCCAGGCTTTCGCTTATTCTGCGTAGGCATTAGGCACTAACTGGTATCCGCTTCAATCCTTAACGCGACGGATTAAAGGGGGATAATGCCTGCGATGGAGCCGGGTTCCTCTCCGAAAAAGTAAAAAAAAGCCCCCTCTGTGCAAAGAGGGGGCAGGTGAGTAAACTCACAGAAGGTTATATTACAATTTCAGTTTTACAAAGTATAACCTGTTATGATCTGTTGTATTGGTAGCCGGTAATACTTTTTGGGCAAAGCCGCTTGCGCCATTATCAACCACACCAAAATCATCATCGTTCGATATCACCAGGATGTTGCCTTTTAACAGTGCAATACCTTCGGCTTTATCGTGCGGGTAAACGGCTGGCAGGTCTTTTAGTAGATCGAGCGCTAATGTTTTGGTAACAGGCACAATACCTGCGCCTTGCAAACCCGCGGCATCCACTAATTCCTCTACTGTTTTGCCGCCGTAAAGCTTGCCTGTAGCGCTGTTCGCAGCGTCAGATATATCGGTAGCCTTGCTGATATCTATCTTAAAGATTTTTTTAAAAGTAGCAGGATTGGCTGGCGCGCCGCCATAAAGGCCATCTCGCTCGATAGTTAAAAATGTAGTGGCGTTAATCGCTGTTATTTCGCTGCAGCCGGTAAGCGTTGGGTTTTCCATTAAGTAGGCGTATTGTTTGGTTGCGCCCGTAGCAATATCAAAGGTTAAGATCCTTAAAACAACCGAATTGCCAATAGCCGCTTTTGAAGGATTATACATGGGCGACTGCATTAAGCCAACCAGTGTTTTACCATCAGGTGTAACGGTTAAACCTTCCATGCCACGGTTAGCCCTGCGTTTCGCAAACACTAATGGTATTTTACGGCCTCCGGTGCCACTTCCAAACGGGTTTATGCGCTCAATGGTTTTACCGGTAGCATCAAAATGTGCTATATGCGGGCCATATTCGTCACTTATCCAAAACGAGCCATCGGCCGCTAATACCATGCCTTCCGAATCGATGCCATCTGCGCTTGGCTGTAATATGGTACCATTAAGGTCGTAAGGTACTTCGCCTGTACTGCCCTGGCCAACCGGATTTGGTAAGCCGTTTAGTTTACCGCCCGTAGCATTTTTTAGTTCGATGGTTTGCTCCAGATATAATTTGCCGTTTTTTAACCTGAATTTGCCTATAGCCGGCGTAAAATCGGGCTTGCCCAAAATAATAGAGTTAGCAATAGTACCGGCTACGTTTGGCCCGCGGTCTGTAAGCATATAAAATACGGCAGGGTCGTTAGGGTCGGCAGCAACAGATGAGCCAAAGCCGCCATTGTAAACTTTTACGCCCGTTGTAGTGGTAAATAGTAAAGCAGGGTCGGCAGCTTCTGCCATATCCGGATAGGTAACCGCTGGCGGCGCTACCGTATCGGTATTATTTTTTTTGCAGGCTGTTAAACTCACAGCGGCAATAGCGAAAATACTAAGTAAAGATTTTTTCATTTGATAAATTATGGTTTGTTTATTTTTGCAAAGCAAGCCTGGTTGTGTAAACCCATGGTTAACTTAAAAACAAATGTTTTACAGCACGGACAACGTGTTGACGGTGAGGGTAAAATTTTACATTAAACAGTTCATTCCCGCCAGTGCTAATGCTTTAAATCACCGACGTTTTTGCGTATATTTGCGAAAAATTTTAGTAATTAGTGCCGGTGTAAAAACCTATACGGCATTTATGCTGTTTCCATAAAAGTATATGAGCGAAAAAACGTTAGATCTGGGCGAGCAAAGTGAAGTTGAAGTTTATGGTGCCCGGGTACATAATTTAAAAAATATAGATGTTTCGTTTCCGCGTAATAAGCTGGTTGTTATAACCGGGTTAAGCGGCAGCGGTAAATCATCATTAGCATTCGATACCATTTATGCCGAGGGGCAGCGCCGTTATATGGAAACATTTTCGGCCTACTCACGCCAGTTTATGGGCGGTATGGAAAGGCCGGATGTTGATAAAGTATCGGGCCTTAGTCCGGTTATTGCCATTGAGCAAAAAACCACCAGCAAAAATCCGCGCAGTACTGTTGGTACCATTACCGAGATATACGATTTTATGCGTCTGCTTTTTGCCCGCGCGGGGGATGCCTACAGCTACTCCACCGGCGAAAAAATGGAGCGCATGAGCGAGGAGCAGATCCTGAAAACCATTTTCGAGAAGTTTGACGGGCAGCCGGTTAACATACTTGCCCCCGTGGTAAAAGCCCGCAAAGGCCACTACCGAGAGCTGTTTGAACAGATCCGTAAGCAAGGCTACCTGAAGGTTTATATTGATGGCGCTATTGCCGATGTGGAAGCAAAAATGCAGGTAGACCGTTACAAGATCCACGATATTGATATTGTGGTTGACCGCCTGGTTGTGAGCGAAGCGGACAGCAAGCGCTTATACACCTCGGTACAATCGGCCCTAAAGATAGCCAAAGGCATTATTCGCATTGCCGATAAGGATAACAACGTATTTTACTTTAGTAAATATTTAATGGACCCGGTATCGGGCATCTCATACGATGAGCCGCAGCCTAATACCTTCTCGTTCAACTCGCCGTATGGCGCCTGTGAAAAATGTAATGGGTTAGGCTATATATTCGAGGTGGATGAAGCATCGGTTATACCAAATCCAAAATTGAGCATATTGAATGGTGGCCTTGCTCCGATAGGCGAGTACCGAGAAACCTGGATCTTCCAGGTATTGAAGGCACTGGCCAAAAAGTATGAATTCTCTCTATCCACCCCGATAGAAAAACTAACCCGCGACCAGTTGGATATAATACTGAACGGTTCGCCGGACATGATCAGCGTAGCAGTTGAATACAATAAATGGAACGTGCAAAACTATCAGATCTCGTTTGATGGTATCATCCGCATGCTGGAAGAGCAGCAGGAACGACGCAATGACGAGGGAATGGACGATATGGAAAACTATCGTGTATTGCGTACCTGCCCCACCTGCGAAGGCGCCCGTTTAAAAAAGGAATCGCTGCACTTTAAGGTTGATCAGAAGAATATTTTTGAGCTGGCCTGCATGGATATCACCACGCTTGATAAATGGTACACCGGCTTAGAGGACAGGCTGAATGAGCGCCAGAACGTTATAGCAAAAGAGATATTAAAAGAAATTCGCGCTCGTATTGGCTTTTTGCTGGACGTAGGTCTGAGCTACTTAACATTAGACCGCACCGCCAAAACCCTTTCAGGGGGCGAGGCGCAGCGTATCAGGCTGGCTACGCAAATAGGCTCGCAACTGATGAATGTAATGTACATTTTGGATGAGCCAAGCATAGGCCTGCACCAACGCGATAACGAGCGTTTAATAAATGCGCTTAAAAACCTGCGCGATCTGGGTAACACAGTTTTGGTTGTAGAGCACGATAAGGATATGATACTGGAGGCCGATCATGTTATTGACATGGGGCCGGCAGCAGGCGTACATGGTGGACAGATTGTTGCACAAGGCACACCTGCCGAATTGATGAGCCATCATACCCTCACCACATCATACATTAATGGCGAGCGGGAAATTGCTACCCCTAAAGAACGCCGCGGGGGCAATGGTAAAATACTGTCACTTAAAAAAGCAACCGGGCATAATCTGAAAAAGGTTTCTGTCGATTTCCCGTTAGGGAAACTGATTGGGATAACAGGTGTATCAGGCAGTGGAAAATCGAGTTTAATAACCGAAACCTTGTACCCAATACTGAATCACCACTTTTTCCGCGCCAAGAAACACCCGCTGCCGTATGAGAAAATTGAAGGGCTGGAACATATTGATAAAGTAATTGAGATAGACCAAACGCCAATTGGCCGTACACCGCGATCAAACCCGGCTACATATACAGGTGTATTCTCCGATATACGCAACTTGTTTGTGGCGCTGCCAGAGTCCAGGATACGTGGGTACAAACCGGGCCGCTTCTCGTTTAACGTAAAGGGTGGCCGTTGCGAAACCTGCCAGGGTGCAGGCCAAAAGGTGATAGAAATGAATTTTTTACCCGATGTACAGGTGCCATGTGAGGAATGTGGCGGCCGTAGGTACAACCGCGAAACACTTGAAGTACGCTACCGGGGTAAATCTATCAGCGATGTGCTGGATATGAGCATTGAAGATGCAACACCGTTTTTTGAGCATATTCCGTCCATTTATCGTAAGGTAAAAACCCTATTTGATGTGGGTTTGGGGTATATTACGCTTGGGCAATCATCCACCACATTATCCGGCGGTGAAGCGCAGCGTGTAAAGCTGGCGACCGAGCTCAGTAAAAAAGATACAGGTAACACCTTCTACATACTGGATGAACCTACAACCGGTTTACACTTCGAGGATATTAACGTATTGCTTGGCGTATTGTACCAACTGGTTGATAAAGGCAATACCGTGCTGGTTATAGAGCACAACCTGGATGTTATAAAGGTTGTTGATCATGTTATAGATCTTGGGCCCGAAGGAGGCTCAGGCGGCGGTAAAATACTGTTCAGTGGCACGCCAGAAGGTTTATGCAAGGTTAAAGAGAGTTTTACAGGGCAGTTTTTGAAGAAGGAAATGGGGATAAAGTAATAATGTACAGGAAGTTGTACAATACAAATACTTGTTTTATCTTTATAAAAATCGATCAGCATGATTACTACATACACAAATTTCAGGCAGCAGTTAAAATCTTATTTGGATAAGGTGCGAAACAGTCATTCTCCGCTTTTTGTGACCAGCGCTAATGGCGAAGATGTGGTGGTGCTTTCAAAATCTGATTATGAAAGTATGGAGGAAACTTTTTACTTACTAAAAAGCCCGACAAATGCTGCACGTTTATTACAGGGTATTCAGGATTATGAAAAAGGTTCTGGTACAGAAAGAAGCTTGATTGAAGAATGAAAATAGTTTTTCTTGACCAGGCATGGGAAGATTATTTATACTGGCAAAGTACAGATAAAGCAACCTTAAAAAAGATAAACGCATTAGTTAAGGAAATTGAAAGGCTGCCGTTTGAAGGCAATGGTAAACCAGAACCCTTAAAGCATAACCTTGCCGGATGGTGGTCAAGAAGAATAAATTTAGAACACCGTTTGGTTTATAAAATAGATAATGATGCTATTGTGGTTCTGCAATGCAGATATCATTATTAATTCCCCAAAACAAAACGTATAAATCCTATCTTTAGGATATATGTTGCCTTTACTCGTATCAAAGCAAATTCGCGAAGCTGATGCTTATACCATAGCTCATGAACCTATAAGCTCTATCGAGCTGATGGAGCGGGCATCAAAAGCTTTTGTGGGCTGGTTCATCAATCACTTCCAGGATAAGAAACAAACCATTGCGGTTTACTGCGGAACCGGCAACAACGGCGGCGACGGTTTGGCCATTACCCGCATTTTGTGCGACCATGGTTACTGCAATATCGATGTAAAGATATGCCGGTTTAGCAATAAGGCAAGCGACGACTTTAACGGGAATTTTAAGCGATTAAAAACGGCAAAAATCGCCTTTCAAACGCTAAAAAACGGCTCTGAAACGCCCCTGGAAACTGCGGATATAATTATTGACGCCATGTTGGGCACCGGCCTTAATAAACCACTTGCCGGCGATTATAAAAAGTTAGTAGACTACCTGAACAGCCTGCAAAAAACAGTTGTTGCCGTTGACGTACCTACCGGTTTTTACACCGATGGTGAGATTGCCAAAAACGCTACCGTTTTAATGGCCGACCTGGTGATCACCTTTCAACAACCAAAGATCAATTTCCTGTTGCCTGAATCCGGCCCGTATATAAACTGCTGCGAGGTGGTTAAAATAGGCCTGAGTGAAGAGTTCATCAATAACGCCGACACACCCTACTTTTTGGTAGAGGAACGCGACGCGCACCAATTGCTTAAGCTACGTAAACGCTTCAGCAATAAAGGCACCTACGGGCATGCGCTTATCATCGCCGGTAAAGACGAAACCATGGGGGCAGCATTGCTTGCCTCATCAGCATGTGCGCATGCCGGTGCGGGGCTAACAACTGCCTGCATCCCGCAAAGCGGATTGGTTGCGCTGAACAGTTCAATGCCCGAGGTAATGGCCCTGCTGCGCAGGGAGGATAAACTACCGGATATAAAATGGGATAAATATAGCACTATAGGCGTTGGCCCCGGCCTGGGTAAAGAACCCGAAACATTAAAGCTATTAAAAGCTATCTGCAAAAATTATAGCAGGCCCATTGTTGTAGATGCCGACGCGTTAAATGTACTGGCAGAAAACAAGGCCTTACTAAAAAAGCTACCTGCCGGGAGCATTATTACGCCTCACATGAAAGAGTTCGACCGTTTGTTTGGGGAGCATACAAGTTGGTGGCAGCGCCTGCAAACCGCAAAAGCGAAGGCTAACGAACTCAATATTTACATCATCCTTAAAAACACTTATACTATTACGGCTACGCCAGATGAGAGGCTGTACTTTAATTCAACCGGCAACGCGGCTATGGCAAGCGGTGGGATGGGAGACGTGCTTACAGGTGTTATTACTTCCTTGTTAGCGCAGCAATATACCCCGCAGGATGCCTGTTTATTAGGGGTTTATATTCATGGTAAGGCGGGAGATGAGTTGGCGCTGCCAAATCGTTTATATGCTGTGCTTCCTACAAATATCATTGCCCGGTTGCCGGTAACCATGGCAAAACTAAAGGCATAAAAAAAGCGAATGTCAGTATCAAACATTCGCTTTTCAAACTATTAACTGATCTTATAAAGAACTAAATACTTCTAACTAAGTGTATATATGACGTACAACGCATATATTAGTTACAGTAACAACGCTAAATATTTTTTTGTTTTATAATTTGAGCCGTTTTTGACATGATTTTAACATTTTTTAACAAAAAAGCCGCTCTGCATTGCGCAAAACGGCTGATAAGCGTTCGGTAAAATATTTTTTAAAATTGTCCAATAACCACCATCTGGTCCATGGTTGGGTTAATGCTGCCGCCCATAGGTTCTAATGTTACAGCAAAACCTTGTGCCGATGCAATTGCTTTCATTTCCTTTACACCTGCTGTATCAGCGGCGGGTTTGTCAAACACACCCATATCTACAGGTTTGCCGCCAACAAGCGCCCATAACTGGTATTGGTGTTTGTTATCGTGCTTAGGCAGGTTCATGCTTTGTACATCAACCATCACCTTTTTACTTACCGAATTCCAGGCCAGTATCATGGCAGCGGTTGGTGTTTTAGGCAGGCCTTTTAGCCTCAATACCCTGTAGGTAGTATCGCGGTACATATTCAGCTGGCTATCCATCAGGTTAACCTGGTTGGCAATGCGTATTTTATCTGTTTGCAGGGCCGTAAGCTGCGTGTTTGAATCCTGTAGTTTGCTGTAAAGGTTTATTAAACCATAAACGCTTATCAGTAATAAAGTTAAGCAGGCGGCAAACGCGTATTTATAAAAGCTGTTTACGCGTGCAGGCGGTAAGCTTATAACATGGTCGTCGTCCTGGTGGGTAACGGCTTTGGTAAATATCCTGTCATCACCTAAATTAACCAGCAGGCTACCTAAAACGCGCTGGCGTAAATCTGCCGGCGGTTCAATGGCATGTTCTTCGGCATAAAACTCCATCGATCTCTCGATCTCTGTAATTTCGTCTCTTATCTCAGAATATTTCGTGGCCATATCTTCCACCTGCAACTTTTCTTCTGCGCTGATGTCGCCCAGAACGTAAAGTTCCAAAATGCCGGATTCAATATATGCCTTAACGTTTTCCACTATTCATTAAAATGTTTTCTGAGTTGAAGTATCCCCATTCTTAACCGTGTTTTTATGGTGCCCAGGGGTACCCCGAGTTCTTCGGCAGCTTCCACATGGGTATAGCCCTTAAAATACACGAGGTCGAGAATTGATCTTTGTTCAGGTTTTAAGGTAGATACCAAATCCCTGATGCCCAATAACTCAGGCTTGTAAACTGTATTCTTTTGTTCGTCAATGAAAGTTACGTTATTTTCAAGCTCATGGTTTTTGCTTTGGTTCTTAAAATCTTTCGACCGAACCTTATCAATAGCTAAATTGCGTGCGATATTTACCATCCAGGTAAATAAGCGGCCTTTTTCACTGCTGTAGCCCGAAAACGAATGCCATATTTTTACAAAAGTTTCCTGTAAAGTATCCTCGGCGATAGCCTCATCAGTAATAATACGCGAAATAACACCAAACAACGAGGCGGAGTACATATCGTACAAAGCCTCAACCGCGATCTTTTCACGGTTGCGCAAAGCAAGAATTAATTCCTCTTCAGATAGCGATATTTTGCGTTTGGGGCTCAACGTGTTGAAGATATAAAGGAATTATTACATTTCAAACAAATGTTTTTCTGCATGGTATGATGAGCGTACCAGCGGGCCGCTTTCTACATACCTAAAACCTTTCTTCAACCCCCATTCTTTATAGCTTGCAAACTGATCAGGGTGTATCCAGTCGATAACCGGGTGGTGGTTACGGGTTGGCTGGAGGTACTGGCCTAAAGTAAGGATGTGTACGCCGGCTTCCAACAGGTCGTCCATTGCTTCCAGTACATCTTCTTCGCGCTCGCCCAGGCCAAGCATAATGCCCGATTTGGTACGGACGCCTGCGGCCGATGTGCGTTTCAGTGCTTCAAGGCTGCGGTCGTATTTGGCTTGTATACGTACTTCGCGGGTTAAGCGGCGTACGGTCTCTAAGTTATGCGATACTACTTCGGGGCGGGTTTCCAGCACACGGTCAAGGTTATCCCATATTCCACGAAAATCGGGCAGTAAAGTTTCAAGGGCGGTATCCGGGCTTTCGCGGCGGATTGCATTGATAGTCTCGGCCCAGATAATGGAACCGCCGTCTTTCAGGTCGTCACGGTCTACCGAGGTAATAACGCAATGTTTTACCTGCATCAGTTTAACTGAGTTAGCCACACGGTTTGGCTCGTCGGTATCAACTGCCAAAGGCCTGCCTGTTGCAACTGCACAAAACGAGCACGAACGGGTGCAAATGTTGCCCAGTATCATAAACGTAGCAGTACCGGCTCCCCAGCACTCACCCATATTAGGGCAATTACCGCTTTCGCAAATGGTATGCAGTTTATGCTCATCAACCAGGCCACGTACGTGGGCGTATTCCTTCCCTACCGGAAGCCTAACCCTTAACCAATCGGGCTTACGCTGCGGCTGGTTGGCGGGTACTACAGGCAAATCTATCATGCTACAAAATTAGTTAAAAATAAAGTATGTGCACCCGGCTTGTAAATGAATATTACGTAAAAACGATAAAATGTTTCTGCCGTTGTTGGTGTTGTCACCAACAACCTTTAGGACGGTGAATGTAGGCACAGCTTGGATGTATGGCGGCTTGTTGGTGACAACACCAACAAAGGCGAAATTGCCAGATTTCCTAACACAAAAAATCCGCAGAATAATTCCTGCGGATCATATATCTTTTGTCTTGATTCCTGACTCTAAAAATCTTGCTTCTCTTATTAAGCCAGTACGCTCATGGCCTCATCTACAGAGATAGCGCCGTGTGATTGGTCGAGGATGCATTCACCATCTTTTATCAACAGCATCTGCGGCGACTCATGGTAAACCGAAAAATCGACCGCTATTTTATTGGATAGATCGCGGTGTTTAATAAGGTCTAAAAAATAAAGGGGCATATCGGCAGGCAGGTTATCCCAGTCAAGCTCAAATCGCCTTTTAGCCATCATGCTGATAGAGCAGCGCGTGCTGTGTTTAAAAATAAGGCTGTAGCCTTGTTGCTGTTTAATATTATCCAGCTGATCAGCCGTTTCCAACGATATCCATTCCATAAAACAAAAGTAATATATAGTGCCTGTTTAAACGTAAAAACAATGTAAAACTGGTTTTAGTTTTAGGCTAAGGGTAAAAAATGACAAATGGCTGTGTTAACGGTGGCTGGGGTATGAACCGTATGCAGGGCACAATTTGTTTGAGCATGAAGCCATGCTGCCCAGTGCCAGTGCTATGATTGCTATGTATAAGATCTTCTTCATTATGTTTATTAAACTAAATATTTATACGCATTTAACCTATTAAAGTTTCGTTCAGTTTGGCCATTTTAATAGCTGTTACAGCTGCTTCATCGCCTTTGTTGCCATGTTTGCCGCCGCTGCGGTCAATAGCCTGCTGCTGATTATCAGTGGTTAATACACCAAATATAACAGGTTTTGAATATTTTATGGCAACATTTGTTACTCCGTTTGCAACTGCCGCGCAAATAAAATCAAAATGGCGGGTTTCGCCCTGTATTACGCAACCCAGGGTTATCACGGCATCAAGCTTTTTGTTTTTTAATAATAGCTCGGCACCTGTTGTTAATTCAAAGCTGCCCGGCACAGGGTACGAGTGTATGTTTTCGGGTTTTGCACCGTATTTGATCAGGCTATCATAAGCACCCTGGTATAAGGCGTTTGTTATTTCGGCGTTCCACTCGGCAACCACAATGCCAAAGCTGTAGCCTTCGGCCGATGGGATCTCGCTCGCGGTTGAAAAATCTGATAAGTTTTTTAATTGAGTAGCCATTTATGATTTGCAATTTTAGATTTATGATTTACGATCTTCAAAAAAGCCGTTTCACAATACTTGGTAAAGATAGAAATTGGTTTAAATAAATAATGCCTGCTTTTGAGGCAGGCATTATAAAGTCTTTTTAGTATCTGGTATTACTTCGCGTCAACGCGGGCAATGTACTCGTCAATATTTTGTGCTTCGGCACTGTCAAAATAATCGGCTTTGATTTTTTTGTAAGTATCTGCTGCTGCTTTGTTGTCTTTTTTAGCCTCGTAAACCAAACCCAGTTTCTTTAAATAAAACGGAGTAAGGAATTTGTTGCTTGCTTTATCAGCTGCTTTTTTGAAGTAAGTTTCAGCTTTGTCGTAATCTTTCAATTCAACATAAGCATCGCCGGTGCTGCCTAAAGCTTCGGCTGCAACCATGTTATCATCACCACGGTAATTGGTTAAGTTATCAATTGCCTGGCGGTATTCGCCTTTGTTTAAATAGGCAGTACCTAAGTAAAAGTAAGCAAGGTTGGCAACTTTAGTGTTGCTGTAATCAGTTATTATTTTTTTGAAGCCAGGGTAACCGGCATCGCCGTTAATGGCTTTGTCCCAATCTTTTTTAGCCCAAAAATCTTGCGCTACGTGCATTTGGTTTGCAGCTGTAGTTTCCCTTGGTGCAAGGTAAAGTTTAAGGTATGCAATGTAAATAACAACCATAATAACAATGGCTGCTGCAATAAATAATAAGCTTTTTTGGTTCTCCTGAACAAAACTACCGCTCTTTACAACATTGTTTTTGCTTGCTGTAGATTTTGTATTCACCTCGGTTGCTGACATCTGTATTTAAAAATTAAGTTTGCAAAAATACGGTTTTCAATCCTTTTAGCAAATTTAAATTTTGGATAGTTACCGGATAGTTAAAAGGTTTGTTATTAGCGGTTAATAGGGCGGATAAATAAGGTGTAAATGGTAGGTGTTTAGGTCAAAATCAAAAGTAAAAATCGGTCGTTTAACTATATAAGCGCGCCTGGCTTTTGAATTTTTACTTTTAACTTAACCATGGGGTTGCCTGCGGCCCGGGCTTACACTCTCCCCGATAGCTATCGGGACTGCACGGGCCTTAGCCACAGGCCGGTATCAGCTGCACTCTAGCGCGACGCTCCTTCCTCCACGCCTCATTGCGAGGAACGTAGCGACAAAGCAATGAAGGGTTGGGGTTGAAAAGAAAATATTATTAAATATTTTTCCTCTGCTACCCTCTTTATTATCACCATATTAAAACACCCAACCCTGTTTTGGGTTACACATTTATTATTTATGCGTGTTACAGATTAAACTTTTTGCACGTAATTAACTCTACACATTATACATATTTAATACTTATGAAAAAATTATTCTTAATAGCCGCATTAGTTGCTACAACATTTGGGGCATTCGCACAAAGCGCAGATCTGCGCCGTAAAATTGAAGTTACCGGCATTGCCGAGCAGGAGGTTACTCCGGATATCATCAACGTATCTGTTTCTTTAAGGGAATACATGAACGGTAAAACCAAGGTGACCATTTCGCAGCTGGAAAAACAACTGGAAAAAGCAGTTGCCGAAGCTGGTATAGCTAAAGAGGATTTTACCATCAACAGCCTGTCGTCATGGAACTACCAAACCGAGAAAAAGAAAAACCCCGATTTTTTGGCAAGTAAACAGTACAATATCAAGTTTCATGATTTGAATAAATTTGACCAGATACTGAGCAAGCTTGATGCAAAAGGCATACAAAGCACCAATATCGACAGCTATGATTACTCAAAGATCAATGAAATTAAAAATGGCTTAAAACTGAAAGCGCTGATAGGCGCCCGTGATAAAGCAGCTTTTTTAGTTAATGGCCTCGGCGATAAACTGGGCAGCGTACTAAACATCACCGAAAGTGATAACAGCAGTTTCCCGCAACCAAGAATGTACGCGGTGCAGTTTAAAGGAGCAGCGGCAGATGCGGCCACCCCTGAATCGGATATCGATGTTAAAAAGATCAAACTTAGCTTCCAGATCAACGCTATATTCGAGATAAAATAATTAACCCGCTATATATAAAAGCAGGCCTGTTTCCGGGCCTGCTTTTTTATTTTAGGCTATGAAACATTTATTTTACAGGCCTGTTTACATGATTACACCAACACTCGTATTACCATGAAAGCCATACGATTTACAGCAGCCACCATATTTTTAGCTGCATCAATTACCGCCTGCGGCGACCGCAGTAACGCAACCCTCGGCGGCACAAAAGACACCGTTGCCAAAGCCGGTACCGGCGACCCTAACAATACCCGGGCGGCCGACACTGCCAAAAAAGATAGCCTGAACAAAGGCAATGCCGACCCAACCGGACGTAATGCCGTAGACACAGCGGACGCGCGACCCGTTCATTAACAGTTAATTAAATATTAATTTCCGCTCAAAGGGGTTGGTATTGTAAAATATAGATTTTATATTTACGTCCCCCAAATGGATTGAGCATGATACGTACCCGTTCTAAGAGAGTACTTCTGGTAGCTCCGCAGGCTTTCCCCGACCAATTACTGGCCGAGTACGATAACGTGAAACACATTTCGGTAATAGCCTCAATATTTCCGTCAATACACGAATTAAAACCCGATGTTATTTTGTTTGACCATGCACACATGTCAGGTAACCTCGAACGTGTACTACGCCGCTTACAAACCAACGTTTTCTATAAACACATTAAAATTTGCTGCTATAAACGTACAGAAAGTATCACTGCCGATGCAACCCTGAAGGTTTTAGGTGTACACCACATGATATACCACGCCGACCTGCAAAAAACATCAAAAAGCAGCGCCGCACTTAATGCTATTAATAATCTGGTGAATGCCTCCCTTGTTAAATGGGTAGCAGGAGTTGCTTAAATTAGTCATTGAGTCATTACGCTTCGCTGTCATTGGGTAATTGGGCCACAAATATTACTTTCGACTTTTCACTTTAAACTTTCTACTTACTAACCGCATCAATCATTTTACATACGGGTAACACTTTTACAATAAATTGCTGTTAAACTTGCATGCTCATTATCAGTGTTAAATAAACTAACATCGGTTAGGGCTTAAAGCGTATCACACAAAATGAAAATAGGAATAGTTTGTTATCCCACCTTTGGCGGAAGCGGGGTTGTTGCAACAGAATTAGGTAAGGCCCTTGCAGACCGCGGGCATCAAATTCACTTTGTAACCTACAACCAGCCAGCCCGGCTTGATTTTTTTTCGGAGAACCTTTTTTACCATGAGGTATCGGTATCGCAATACCCTTTGTTTGATTACCCGCCTTACGAACTGGCATTGGCCAGCCGCCTGGTTGATGTAGTAAGGTTTGAAAAACTTGACCTGCTACATGTACATTACGCCATCCCGCATGCTTCGGCAGCATTTATGGCTAAACAAATATTGGCCACTTACGGCATCTCTATTCCATTTATCACTACCCTGCACGGTACCGATATTACTCTTGTTGGGCAGGATAGTACCTACAAACCGGTGGTTACCTTCTCCATCAATCAAAGTGATGGGGTAACGGCGGTATCAGAACATCTGAAAAACGACACCTACAAGTACTTTAAAATTGAAAAGGATATAAAGGTGATCCCTAACTTTATTGACCTTACCCGTTTTAGCCTTAAACCTAAAGATCACTTTAAAAAAGCCATAGCCCCAAATGGCGAAAAGGTTTTGGTTCATACATCCAACTTCCGTAAGGTAAAACGTACCGAAGATGTGGTAAAGATGTTTGCTAAAGTAATAGAGAAGATCCCATCCAAATTATTGATGGTAGGTGATGGCGGCGAACGCTCGTTATGCGAACGCTTATGCCGCGACCTGGGTATAGCCGAACATGTACGCTTTTTAGGCAAGCAGGATGCTATTGAAGAGATCCTTTCGGTGTCAGACTTATTCCTGATGCCATCACAATCAGAAAGTTTTGGTTTGGCGGCATTAGAGGCCATGGCCTGCAAGGTGCCGGTTATAAGCAGTAATGCAGGTGGCTTGCCCGAACTTAATATTGAAGGCGTTACCGGCTTTTTACTTGACATTGGCGACGTAGATGGCATGGCCGAAAAAGCCATTTATATACTGGAGGACGAGGACAGGCTAAACCAATTTAAGGAGAATGCCCTAAAGCGCGCTAAAGAATTGGAGCTTGCTAATATTATGCCTTTGTATGAAAACTATTATAAAGAGATCATAGAACAAAGCAAACAAGAAATATCAAACTGCAAATCGTAATATTATTATAACCTTTTGGCTTGATTTGTGTTAGTACACCAAATAACACATATTATTTATAAGATAGAACATGAAAAAGATATTTCAAACATCCCTTGCCATTTTAGCCTTAACCTTTATTTTTTCGGCTTGTTCAACGCCACAAAACACAACGGCATCTACAACATCTGGCAGCAGCATATCGCGCGGTAAGTTTGTAGGCACCTGGACGCTAACCAACGTAAGCTACGACGGGTTGCTACCCGGAGCTGTACACAACGTATTTGACCAGGCAGCACCGAGTGATTTTGTAGGCAGTACCTGGAAATTCACCAACAGTGGTAACGGTATCTATACCTTACAGAATGGTGCATCGCAAACCATTTTCTGGTCGGTGTTTAACGGCGGCAGTACCGGCACACAGTTCCAATTTAAAAAACTTTACCAGGGCGATAAAGCCAAAAATGTACAGGAAGGTTACCGTTTAGATATCGGCAGCATTGATAATGCTAACATGAGCCTGCGCTCGCCGATAGCAATTGGTAACAGCAATGGTTACATTATATACTCGTTTACCAAAGCGCAATAATTAAGTAAAAACTTAAAAGTCAAAATTCAAAAATAAAGAAGCCGTAGGTGATATCACCTACGGCTTCTTTATTTAATCGCCAGAATTTTTGAATTTTTACTTTTGGATTTTGAATTACATAGCCGGTGCAAATTGCAGGCATACCGGATTGCCAACCTCTATACGTGTAACGGCCTGCATTATTTTTCCAGTTGTTTCATCTAAACGCCAAACGGTGATGTTATCACTGTTTTGATGCGCCACGATCAGAAATTTACCTGTGGGGTCAATAATAAAATTACGCGGGCCTTTACCGCCAGATGGCTTACGCTCTATAAAAGTAAGCTCGCCATTTTCCTGGTTTATGCTGAATACCGAAATATCATTGGCATCGCCACGGTTGGTAGCATACAGGAACAGCCCGTTTGGCGAAATATGAATATCGGCAGCGCCGGTTTGGCCTTTAAACCCATCAGGCAACAATGTAATATCCTGTCTTTGTTTTGGCTTGCCGTTGTTATAATCAAACACAATTACCGAACTACCCATCTCGGTTATCAGGTACATGGTTTTCTTATCGTTTGAGAAAGCCAGGTGGCGCGGGCCGTAGCCGGGGGTTACGCTTACAAACGCAGGGTTTGCAGGCACAATAGGATTATTTTTGCCGCCCTTGTATTTGGTGATGTTTATTTTATCGGTACCCAGGTCGGTATACAACACATATTTTTCATCTGGCGATAGCACGGCTGTATGCACATGTGCTTTTTCCTGGCGCTCCTTGTTTGGGCCGTGGCCGTCATCTTTTATGGTTTGCACAGCCGCACCTATCGAGCCATCCTCGTTTAAAGGCAATACCGCAATATTACCGCCCGAATAATTGGCTACAAAAAGGTTCTTCTGGTTTTTATCAACCGAAACATAACATGGCGAACCGCCTAATGTTGATACTTTATTGATGAAGGTTAGTTTACCTGTTTTTGGCTCAAAGCTAAATGAGCTTACCTCGCCCTGATCGTTCTCGTTTACGGCGTAAACAAATTTGTTGTTTTTTGATACTGCTAAGTACGATGGGTTGCTTATGTTATCTATCTGGTTTAAATAGGCCAGTCTGCCGGTTTCGGTATAAAAGCGGTAAACTGCAATGCCTTTACTGCTGCCGCTGGTATAAGCGCCAACAACCAGATCAAACGTTTTTGGGAATACCGGCTTTTTTTGCGCGATACCCAGCACAGGCGAAAGCATAGAGATCAATATCAGGAACTTTTTCATCAGGAGTGTATTGGTTTACAACTGCAAGTTAATAAAATCATTAAAGAAGATGGTACTACTTGTTAATATAGTGTGAGACAAGGCCTGGGTGGTTTGGTTTAATGACGACGATACGACTTGCGCTCGTCTGCGACGAGTGCTTAATATGGTTAGGCGTCTGTGGCGCTATAATGGCTCTGCAATCGCCTGAACCATATTAAGCACTGATTGCAAATCAGCGCAATCAGTCACAAAAAAAGCCCCGATAAAACGGGGCTTTTAATATTGTTTAAGAAGCTTTTACTCTTCTACCATTTCGCTGTTAGGGCTGCTAACTTCAGGCTCTTCATGTTTAAAGTAGCGCTTTTGGTTTAGCAGTATCATAATAACACCTACTGATATGGCTGCATCGGCAAGGTTAAATACCGGGCGGAAGAAAATATACTCCTCGCCACCCCATATTGGCACCCATTTAGGGAACTGACCTGTAAGTAGCGGGAAGTAAAACATATCAACTACGCGGCCATGAAACAAGCCCGCGTATTTATAAATAATGCCGTAAAAAGTAGAATCGATAATATTACCCAGCGCACCGGCCAGTATCAAAGCCACCATCATGATCAACCCACGGTGATACTTGTGCTTGATAAGGAATACCAGCGCATAGCCTATGCCGCATACCGCAACAATACGGAAGAGGGTTAAGGCCAGTTTGCCCAGCTCGCCGCCAAGCTCCATGCCAAAAGCCATGCCGTTGTTTTCGGTGTAATGGAGCATACCACGGTTACCAAGGAAACGGATCTCCTCGCCTAATGACATGTGGCCCCTTACCCAGATCTTAATGATCTGGTCAACAAGGATAATAATAGCAGCAGTTAAAAAAGGTTTGGTGTAAGCAGCCTTCATTTATTGCTTCAGTTTTGCTTCCATAGTAAGCGTTGTGTGCGGCACTGCACGCAGGCGCTCTTTAGGGATAAGCTTACCGGTTTCGCGGCAAATACCGTAGGTTTTATTTTCGATACGCACCAAAGCAGCTTCTAACTGCTCAATAAATTTCTTTTGGCGCGCAGCTAACTGGTTAATTTGTTCTTTCTCCAACGTAGCAGATCCATCCTCCAGTGTTTTATAAGTACCGGCAGTATCATCAGTACCGTTCGCGTTTGGCGAACTTAATGAAGTAGCCAGTGCATTAAGCTCTTCTTTAGAGCTGCGTAATTTTTCTAATAATAGGTCCTTAAATTCTTTTAATTCTGAATCAGAATACCTTGTTTTTTCGTTTTCCATTTAACTTTTACTTATAGCAATCAAAATTTCGTACTCGTCAATAACGGCTTTCGTACCTTCAGTTAACTGATTATCAAGCACAAGGCTATCAGCTAAAATTTCGGCGCAAATATAGGATAAATTATTTTCCAGTGCTTTCCAGATCTCCGGCCCACAATTTACAACTACGTTTATCCTGTCGGTAACTTCAAATTCTTTGTTCTTACGTTCGGTTTGAACTCGGTTTACAAATTCACGGGCATAACCTTCCTCTTTCAGCTCGTCGGTTATCGTAACATCTAAAGCCACGGTTAGTTTGCCTAAATTTGCAACCTGCCATCCCGGGACATCCTCGGCAATGATTTCCACGTCAGATAACAGGATCTCATATTTACCATCAAGCACCGGGATAGAGCCATCGCTCTCCAGTTTAGAGATATCATCCTGGCCAAATGCGTTGATAGCTGCGGCTACATCTTTCATATCCTTACCAACCTTAGCACCAAGGGCTTTAAAGTTTGGTTTTATCTTCTTTTTAATGAAACCTGCTGCATCGGTAATATACTCAATATCCTTGATGTTGGTCTCAGACAGTATCAGTTCTTTTACCTTTTCTATCTGTATCTTAAAGTTCTTATCCAGTATGGGCAGTAAAATTTTACTTAATGGCCTGCGTACCGGGATCTCTATCTTTTTACGAAGCGATAACACCAATGACGAGATATCCTGCGCCATTTGCATACGCTCTTCCAAAGCGGTATCCACAAGATCATTATGATACTCCGGATAGTAAGCCAGGTGTACCGATTCAAATTCTTCTTTACCGGTAACGCTGTTCAGGTCGGTATATAAACGCTCGGCAAAGAACGGCGCAATAGGCGACATTAATTTGCTGATGGTTATCAGGCAGGTATAAAGCGTTTGGTATGCCGATAGCTTATCTTCAGAATTATCTGACCTCCAGAAACGGCGGCGACTTAACCTGATATACCAGTTACTAAAGTGCGCGTCAACAAATTCCTGTATGGCGCGGGCAGCTTTGGTTGGTTCAAAATCGGCATAAAAACCGTCAACCTCTTTACTCAGTGTGTTTAGTAACGATATGATCCAGCGGTCAAGCTCGGGGCGTTTGTCTAAAGCTATCTCGGCCTCTTCATACTTAAACTTATCGATATTGGCATAAAGCACAAAGAAAGAGTAAGTATTGTAAAGCGTGCCGAAGAATTTACGGCGAACCTCGTCTAACCCCTCAATGTTAAACTTCAGGTTATCCCATGGCGATGCATTACTGATCATGTACCAGCGGGCAGCATCGGCACCAAATTGCTCGATGGTTTCGAACGGATCAACACCGTTGCCCAAACGTTTAGACATTTTGTTGCCGTTCTTATCAAGCACAAGTCCGTTTGATACTACGTTTTTAAACGCTACACCCTTGTTGCCAACCAGTTCATTTACGGCTTTCACCTCGTCGCTGGCTTCGCTCAGCATCACCGCAATGGCATGCAGGGTAAAGAACCAGCCGCGGGTTTGGTCAACACCTTCGGCAATAAAATCTGCCGGGTAGGCGGCAGCAAACTCGTCTTTATTTTCGAACGGGAAATGCCATTGCGCGTAAGGCATGGCGCCGCTATCAAACCAAACGTCGATCAGGTCGGGCTCGCGCAGCATGCGTTTGCCGGTTGATGAGGTCAATATCACATCATCCACATACGGGCGGTGCATATCCTCCAGTTTAAAGCCCGCAGGCATTAAACCGGCCGCTATCGATTTTTCAATCTCAGCATTCAGCTCTTCTATCGAACCAATACATTTTTCTTCTTTGCCATCTTCCTCGCGCCAGATAGGCAGCGGGGTACCCCAGTAACGTGAGCGCGACAGGTTCCAGTCAACCAAATTTTCCAGCCAGTTACCAAAACGGCCTGTACCGGTACTTTCAGGTTTCCAGTTGATGGTTTTGTTTAGCGCAACCATTTTATCCTTAACCGCGGTGGTACGGATGAACCAGCTATCTAACGGGTAGTATAGGATAGGTTCATCAGAGCGCCACGAGTGCGGGTAGCTGTGCTCAAATTTTTTAACGTCGAACGCTTTGTTCTCGGTTTTTAGTTTGATGGAGATCAATACATCAGTCGGTTTAAAACCATCTGCTGCGCGGTCTGCATCGGTATAATATTCTTCTTTAACATAGCGGCCTGCAAAATCGGTAACCTCTTCTACAAAGCGGCCTTGTTTATCAACCAAAGGCACTTCTTTACCGTTCTCGTCCTTCACCATTACCGATGGCACGTTGTTTTCCTTACATGCCCTAAAGTCATCCGCACCAAAAACAGACGCGGTGTGTACAATGCCTGTACCATCTTCGGTGGTCACAAAATCAGCCGGGATAACACGGAAGGCATTTTTCTCTAACTCAGCATTGGTTACATACGGCATCAGCTGCTCGTAATGGATGCCCAACAGGTCGGTTCCTTTAAACTCTCTGGTTAACGTCCACGGGATAATTTTATCGCCGCCTTTGTAATCGTCAAAAGATGCGTTCTCGCCTTCGGCCTTAAAATATTTCTTAACCAAATCCTTAGCCAATACAACGCTGATAGGCTCGTAGGTATATGGGTTAAAAGTGCTTATTTGTACATAGCTGATGCCCTCGCCAACGGCTAAAGCGCAGTTTGACGGAAGTGTCCAGGGGGTGGTTGTCCAGGCCAGGATAAATACATCGCTGTTTACGCCATTAAATAAAAAGGCCGAATCCTGATCGTTCTTTACTTTAAACTGGGCAACAATGGTAGTATCCTTCACCATTTTATAAGTACCGGGCTGGTTCAGCTCGTGCGAACTAAGGCCGGTACCCGATTTTGGCGAGTAGGGTTGTACGGTATAACCTTTATACAGCAGATCTTTGTTATAAAGCTGTTTTAATATCCACCAAAGGCTCTCAATATATTCGTTCTCGTAAGTAACGTACGGGTTGTCCAGATCAACCCAGTAACCCATTTTAAGGGTAAGGTCGTTCCAAACATCGGTATAACGCATCACCTCCTTACGGCAGGCATCGTTATACTCTTTTACAGTTATTTTTTTACCGATGTCATCCTTGGTGATGCCTAACGATTTTTCTACCGCAAGTTCTATAGGCAAACCATGGGTATCCCAGCCGCCTTTACGCTTTACCTGGAAGCCTTTTAGGGTTTTGTACCGGCAAAAAATATCCTTAATGCTACGCCCCATAACGTGGTGAATACCGGGCATACCATTAGCGCTGGGCGGGCCTTCATAAAAGGTGTACGGCTTGCTTGCCGGCCTGCTGCTGATACTTTTTTCGAATATGCTGTTCTGTTTCCAGAAATCCAGCACGTCTTTACCTGTTTGAGATAGATTTAACTGCTTATATTCCTTGTACATCAATGTGTTCGCGTCGAATTTTAAAGGTTGCAAAAATACGGAATTTTATTATTAAATGATAGTTAATTGGCTAATTATGACCGAGAGATTTTGTTAAGTTAACATAGGATATTTGAGATTTTAACCACAGAGGGCGCAGAGAGGGAATCACAGAGGACACAAAGACCCGATGTTACAAAATCTTTGTGCGCTCTGTGGGTAATAAACATGCTATCCCGCAATCGCTCGGCTCCAGCCGAGTGATATTTATTATCAGGCCTCCGGCCGAAACAATTACGCCACCAACTGCGGCGGGACGCCGTGTAATAATAGTCACCCGGCTGGAGCCGGGCGACGGCGTGGGGTTTAAAAGATCATCACATCAAAACACCTCTGCATTCTCTGTGTATAATAATCATTACAATCTCTGTGTACTCTGTGGTTAGAAAAAAACCTTTATATATTTGATTTACAAAACACACCGATCATGAAATTAAACTTCATCAGCCTTTTAGCACTCTCCGCCCTTTTAGCCGGATGCGCCGGTAACGATAAAAAGCAAACCGCCGATACATCTGCCGATACGGGCATGGCGGCTGATATAAAACAGCACATTGCCGTTTTGGCTAATGATAGTCTGCTTGGTCGCAAACCGTTTACCAAAGGCGAGGATAAAACCATTGCCTACATAGCCGATAAGTTTAAACACCTTGGCCTTGAGCCGGGCAATAATGGCAGCTACTACCAGGAAGTGCCGATGGTGGAGATCACCTCTACAGCACAAAACCTGCAAATTAGTGGCGCAGGCAGCGCGGTGCTAAAACCGGGGATTGATTTTGTGGCTGCTACCCGCCGCGAAGTGGATACTTTAAGTTTGAAGAACTCGCCGCTGGTTTTCGCGGGCTTTGGCGTGGTTGCACCCGAGTTTGGCTGGAACGACTATAAAGGCCTCGATGTAAAAGGCAAAACGGTGATAGTTTTAGTGAACGACCCGGGCTTTAAAGCCAAAGAAAAACTTTTTAAAGGCGATACCATGAGCTACTATGGCCGCTGGACGTATAAATATGAAGAAGCTGCGCGACAGGGTGCTGCAGGTGTGATCATTGTGCACCAAACCGAGCCGGCAAGCTACGGCTGGCAGGTAATCCAAAACAGTTTTACCGGCGCTAAACTGTACCTGCAACAGGCCGATAAACATATGAACCGCTGCAAGGTAGAGGGCTGGATGAGCGAAGAAGCAGCAGCCAAATTATTATCTACCGCAGGCATCAACGGTGATATCCGCGAGTATGCCCGCAAAAAAGATTTTAAGGCAGTACCATTGAACAGCACGGTATCATTAAATATAAAAAACTCGCTTAAATACTCCAAATCGCATAACGTAATTGCTATTTTAAAGGGTACTGAAAGGCCTGATGAAACTATTTTATACACCGCGCATTGGGACCACTTCGGCATAGGTAAACCTGATGCCAAAGGCGATAGCATTTACAACGGCGCGATTGATAACGCCAGCGGTGTGGCAGCGGTACTGGCTGTCGCTAAAAAGTTTGCGGTGCAAAAAGACAAGCCGAAACGTTCTATCGTTTTCCTGGCAGTTACTGCTGAGGAACAGGGACTTTTAGGCTCAGAATATTACGCTACCCACCCGGTTTACCCGCTTAATAAAACGGTTGCCAACCTTAATTTGGATGCCTTATCTGACTTTGGCGAAACCAGTAACTTCTCTATCACCGGCAAGGGACAGAACGACCTTGACGATTACGTGATAGCCCTAACCAAACCAAAGGGCTGGGATGTTGTAGGCGATGAAACCCCGGGTTCGGGCAGCTACTACCGCTCTGACCATTTTAACTTTGCCAAAGTAGGCGTACCTGCATTAGACCTGCATAACGGCTCAAAAAGCATCCAGCGCGGCGAAGAGTTTGGTAAGCAACAAGCCAAGGAATATAACGAGCAGCGTTACCACCAGCCATCAGACCAGTACAGCGACGCCATGGATACCAAAGGCATGGCTCAAACCGCTAACCTGATGTATCAGCTTGGCGTTAAACTAAGTAACGAAACCACCTTCCCCGGCTGGAAAAAAGGTTCGGAATTTAAGGCGATCAGGGATAAAATGATGACAAAATAACACCCATGAAAAATACATTTTTATTTTGCTGCGCGTTACTTTTAACAAGTTTAAAAGTAACTGCGCAGCAAAATATCAGCTTAAGGGATGTTGCCAGTTACGTAGATAAAGAGGTAACCGTAAACCCTCAGGTGCTTGATTTTGATTCGAAGAAAGATTATGTGTACCTGTATTTGGGCGAACGCTATCCTAACCAAAAGCTTACCGTAATTATTAAACGCCCTATAAAAGTTAAGCTGCCTATACTGCTTGGCAGGGAGATAGCAAGCTTTACAGGAACTATTACCCGATATTCGGGCAATCCGGATTCATCTGCGAATTACAATATTGATAACATCAAAAAGGAAGCAGAGAAGGATAAGCAATTACTCATCAGCGGTAAGGAAATGACCGGCCATTTTGGCTACACACCACACGATCATCCTGTTGACCTGCAAGGCAAACTGGTTATGCTCATAACCGGTCAAAAACAGATCAGTAAAAAAATAAAGCGATCGGCAGTTAGTTTGTATTAGTTTATCAAGCTATCAATCCGCCCAATCCATCCGCCAACATGGGCACAAAATCACTGCGGGATGGGATATCCAGGTATGGGTATTTGATCTTGCTGAGATACAAACCCTGCGGGTAAGCCGGTTTAATTAATTGCGTTTCCTGCGGATGGATGAGGTAATGTTCAAACTCATCCACGCTTAATGTACCGGTGCCAATATCAATCAGTTTGCCGGTAATAATACGTACCATCCTACCCAAAAAACGATTGGCAGAGATACTGAACCTGAGCCTGTCGCCATTGGCGTTGCTATAAACCTGCGCCGAGGTGATATTGCAAATGGTGTGGTCGTTCCTATCGGGCATTTTGCAGAAGGCGTGATAGTCGTTGTATTTTAAAAGCAGGTTGGCGGCTCGCTGCATCCGGTCTATATCCCAGTTTTTAACAGCATACAGGGCACTGAAGCCGCTTAAAAAAGGGTCTTTATAAGTATGTATAAAGTAATCGTAGCTACGCTCAACGGCATCGAAACGGGCGTGTGGCTGGCCTTCCATCGGAATGATATCAAAAATAGCGATATCATCGGGCAGCAATTTATTCAGGCGGAAAAGCAGATCGTAATCCCATTCGCGTTCCACATCCATATGGAAAAAGAACTGACTGGCATGTACCTGCGCATCGGTACGGCCGCACCCGGTAATGTACATCGGCGTTTTAAAGATCTGGCTCAGGGCCTCTTCCAAAACCTGCTGCACGCTTAAGCCATCGGGGTGCTTTTGCCATCCGCTGTAGTTGGTGCCTAAATATCCTAAATGAAAAAAGTATCGCAAAGCAGGTGATTGTAAGGTATAAACTTACAACATTATACTTTATCTATCCGCACCCATTGCATGCCGGCCGCTTCGGCGGCTTGTACACCTGGGTCGCCATCTTCAAAAACAAGGCACTGGCGTGGGTCTACCCCAAGCTGTTTGGCAGCAGCCAAAAAAGGATCGGCATATGGTTTACCATGGGTGGTTTCGCCTGCGCATATCAATACCTCAACCAGGTCGAGGATACCCAAAACCTGCAGGGTTTTTTCAACAGAGGTACGGCTACCGCCGGATACCACGCCGATACGCACTTTGCCTGCATGATTTTTCAGGTGGTTCACCACGTAATCAATAGGCTGGGTTTGCTCAATATATTCGCTAAAAAATATCTTGTGTTTGCGGGCGGCAAAATCAACCGGCTCAAAAGTAGTGTTGTAGCGTTTATTTATCTCGCCCACTACATTCAAAATAGGCAGGCCTGCAAATTCGTCAATAATATCGCCTTCTATAGCTATGCCATCATCGGCGGCTACACGGATGTAACTTTGTTTATGGGCGCCCATATTATCGGCAAGGGTGCCGTCGCAGTCGTATAAAAATGCTTTAAAATCGCCGGTAGAAAGCTTGGTTAAAGCCTTGTATTTTTGAGTTGAAGTTTCCTGATCCATTATGGCTGCAAGTATAAATAAACGGTAGAATACTTTTGTAATAGGTAAGTCAACAGGTTGTTAACGTTGTGTTAACCTTTTTTTAATATATTGCATAACCAATTGTATATCTGCATGAAAAGAGCCTTTACCTGCCTGTGTTTGTTACTATTACTGTTTGCTTGTAAAAAGGATAAAAATGTAACTCCTCCACCTGTTGTACCACCTGTTGTGGTAGTTACCGGCCCTGAATTTACCGAGGCTAAATTAGAAGCAAAAAACAATACGGGTAAGATAAACGCTGATGTTGCGTTAACCGCCGACGGTACTAACCTAAAAGGTTACACCCCGGGCACAACCGAGAGCCATAGCTTTGTGCTTACCTTTAAAGTAAGGGATGCGGCATCAACCGTAAAGATTGGCGATGTTACCCAGGTTAGCGGTGTTACTGCAAATGATTTCACCAAGCCGGTTGTTTATACCGTAACCGACTCGAAAGGTGTAAGTAAAGATTATACAATAAGTATTTACAACTTTACCGGCCTGCCTATATTTAATATCACCACATCGGGGCCGGTTGTTTCTAAAGACAATTATGTTACCGGAAGCTTAAATGTAAACACCAATGGTTTGTTTGACCAAACCACCAACGATATTGCCCTGCAAATAAAAGGGCGTGGTAATTCCACCTGGGACATGCCCAAAAAACCATACCGTTTAAAATTTAATTCAAAAGCTAAACTATTAGGATTAGCATCGGCAAAAAACTGGGTATTGCTTGCCAACTACTCTGATAAAACCCTGATGCGCAATTATATTGCCGATGGTGTAGCCCAAAGCCTTAACGGCGATTTTACGCCCCATGGCATATTTGTAGAGGTGGTAATGAACGGCCAATACGTAGGCACCTACCTGCTTACCGAACAGGTTGAGGTGAACGCCGACCGTGTAAATATTACCGAAATGAAGGCAAGTGATAATAGCGGCGCTGCACTTACCGGGGGGTATTTATTGGAACTTGACCAACGATTAGATGAAATAAACTGGTTCCGTACGGCGGCAAATATACCTTTCACAATAAAATCGCCCGATAATGCAAGCCCGGCCCAGATAGATTATATTAAAACTTATATACAGGATACAGAGAGCGCCATTTTTGGGGCAAACTTTGCCGACCCTGTTAACGGCTACGCCAAATACATCAACACCGACTCGTTTATTAACTGGTTTTTGGTGAATGAGCTTTTTAAGAACCAGGACGCTGCAAACTTTAGCAGTATGTATTATTATAAAGACCGCAATGGCAAACTGGGTATGGGCCCCGCATGGGATTTTGACCTGGGTGCAGGCAATGTTGATTACAGCGATGCCACTAACCCAACCGGCTGGTGGGTGCGTACCGGCCCATGGTTTAACCGCCTGTTTCAGGACCCGGTTTTTGCCGCTAAGGTTAAAGCACGCTGGCAGTATTTAAAAGCGAATGGCATCCCTGCTATGTATAAAAGCATTGATGATACCCAGGCTTATTTAACCCTGCCTGCAAAAGAGAATTTTACCAAATGGAATATTTTAGGCCAGTACGTTTGGCCAAACCCTGTGGTACTGGGTACTTATCCAAAAGAAGTTGCGCAGTTAAAACTATGGCTTACCCAGCGTGTGGCGTGGATAGATAGTAATTTGTAAATTTGCCGTATGAATTGGAAAATTTACGTGGTAATATTTGCTGGTGTGCTTATCATCCTGTTTGCGATATTTAGCCTGTTTGCTGTTGGGGCCGAAAACGAGCAATGGGGCAGTGTTTTAATAGGCGCTGTTATTGGCTGCCTGCTTGCTATCGGTTTCCGCGTAATGAAGAAGAAAAGACTGGCCAACAAAAAGCCTTAATATATATTTCGGCCCGCACCGCCATCAACCTGTATGGTTTGCCCGCTTATGTAAGCTGCCTGTTCTGATGCAAGGAAGGTTACCAGCGCCGCCAATTCTTCAGGTTTGCCAATGCGGCCCAGCGGGATGGCTTTGGCCTTTTGTTTAATAGCCTCATCATAATCAACATCTTTTGGCAGGGTGTGTTTAATGCGGTCGGTAAGGATAAGTCCCGGCGCTACATTGTTCACGGTGATATTGTAAGGCCCAAATTCATCGGCCATCAGTTTAGCCATACCTACCACGCCCATCCGCATAGCGGTTGATAAAACCGAACCTGCCAGCACCGATTTTACCGACCCGCTTATAATATTAATGATACGCCCGCTGCCTGTTTTTTGCAGGTACGGCAATACCAAACGACTTGTGCGCGCCATGCTCAGCAGGTTCAATTCAAAGGCTTTTTGCCATTGTTCGTCGTCAAAATTTTCAAATTTATCAAAGGGCGGGCCACCTGCATTATTCAGTAATATATCTATCCGGCCAAAGGCATTGGCCGCCTTTTTTATAAATTCGGTTACCTGTGCGGCATCGGCTACATCAACCGGCAGGGCTATTACATCGTTACCGGTAAGCTGCTTTATTTCTACAGCGGTTTGGGTCAATGCACCCTCATCGCGCGAGCCAATAATAACCTTCGCGCCTTCGGCAGATAATGCTATTGCGATAGCTTTGCCTAAACCTTTGCTTGCTGCCAGCACAATGGCCACTTTGTTAGTTAGTTTCAGATCCATTTGTTGTTATAATTTTAATTACCTCCCTTAGGAAGGGTACGGTGGACTTGTGTACCATCAGGAGGGGGTTAAACTATATACAGGTAAACCCTGATAGTATATCAACCCCTACCTTTCCCCTTCCCAGGGGAAGGTAACGGACAATTCCGGTCCTTTTAATCGCCCCAACATCGCATCAGCAACAGCTAATGATACATCATTGCTAACATAAATAAAATATATTTGTACTACGTTAACAGGCCTACAGCTTTACTTAAAATTACAATACCCATATGAAAAACCAGGTTGCCCGTACTTATTTATTGCTGGGCATAGCACTTATATTATTTGCATCGGCCGAGTTGTTTGTGAGCCCGGGCAAAATTCAGGACTTTATGAACGGCGGGTCGGCGGGTTTTGCCCTTGCGGGATGCATCAGTTTTGTAATGTTACTCGTTCAAAATTTCAAAAAACGCTAAAAATCGCATGAAAAAATTTCTCCTGAGTGTTGGCTATGCGCTTAAAGGCCTATGGTTTGCCTTTACAACGCAGCAAAACTTCAGGATACAGGTAAGCGCTGCGCTACTGGCTGTTGCACTTGGCTTTTACCTTAACATCAGCACTGCCGAATGGCACTGGATAACACTGTGCATTGCTCTTGTACTGGTGATGGAATTGTTTAACACCGGCATTGAAGCCCTTGTAGACCTGGTATCGCCCGACTATAATAAGCTGGCCGGGCATGTAAAAGACATCAGTGCAGCGGCTGTACTCGTTATGGCTATATTTACATTGATAACAGGCGCCATCATTTTTTTACCAAAACTATTACTGCTGTTCCATGCTGCATAAAACCCGTGGCATTGTATTCAAAACTACCGACTATAGCGAGAGCAGTATAGTGGTGCAGATCTTCACCGAAAAATTCGGGCTGCAATCGTACATCATCAACGGGGCAAGAAAGCCGAAGGCAAAAATAAGCCGCAACATGCTGCAGCCCCTGCATTTGGTTGATATGGTGGTTTACCATAAAAGCAACGGGAACGTGCAGCGCATCTCCGAGTTAAAGAACACGCCCACACTACAAAGCATCCCTTATGATGTTATAAAAAGCTGCATAGCTATGTTCCTTAACGAAGTTTTATACAAAGCAGTAAAACAGCAAACACCCGACGAAGCCATATTTGATTTTATATTTAACGCCATTGAACTACTTGACCATAAAACCCGCGGACTTGCCAACTTCCACCTGTTGTTTTTGGTTCAGCTAACGCGATACCTGGGCTTTTACCCCCATGGCGGTTTAATGGCCGAAGCCGACTTTTTTGATATGAAGAACGGCGTATTCAGCAAGTATAAGCCCGATAGTGTGAGTTACCTCTCCCCTCCCCACACCAAAAACTTTTACACCTTGCTGCAAAGTAATTTTGGCAATATAGATGAGGTAAAACTAAGTAACGATGAACGCCGTTACCTTATTAACAAGCTATTGGAATATTACGCCATGCATATCGAAGGCTTCGGCAATATCCGTTCGCACGAGGTATTGGAGGAGGTTTTGGGGTAAATTTTAACAATAATTAGTAACTTGACGGCGTGAATAAGCATCTAACATTAAAACTCATAACTGCCTTTTTTGCAGTGATTACCCTTGCAGGCTGTGGCCCTAAAGAAAAGGATAAAACAAAAATATCGTTCAAAAGCGTGGAAGGGATTACCTTTATAGAGGTATCGCGCAAGCAAAATAATGGGCTTACCTTTAATGAATATGGGTTTCGATTGGTGCCCGATTGGAAGCTTCGTTTTGTATCGGCAGATTCGGCAGCCCTGTACAGCCCGGTAAAGGGTAAGTTTTTCAACTTCCCGCTGGCTTTGGGTACCGATTCGGTTTTTAACATCGCCCACGCGTTTTTAAAAATGAAGGTAATAAGTAAGGACAGCCTGGTTTTTTCATTACTTGAAACCGAGGGCGATTCAGTGGATCTTAAAAAATCGCGCGTAACCATGAAGCTTTATTCGGAAAACTTCATTAAAAACAAATTACACACTGATGCTTCTGTATTGCAACGCCCCAGCAAACAGGATACAGCTTTTGTACGTGGCATGGTGAATAAAGCTAATGCCGATTTCAAAAAAGCATTCGCAGCCTGGCAACCGGTGCAACTCATCAGTAAAAACCCGAATGTTGCGGTTGATAAGGTAAAGGCAAAACCCAGCCTTCTTGATAATAAATACAGTACCGACGATGATTATTTAAACCCGGTATATAATATAGTTATCCATAAAGCTTACCAGGATTTTTACTACCCGTTCGAGGCAACAATAGACTCAGCAGGCGCCTGGCATTATAACAAACCATTGATAGGCTTTTTGGGCGATGATGCGGCCGAAAGGAACTTTATAAAAGTATCAACAGCTATTATGAACACCTATTTAAAGCTGTTTTTAACAACCGTTCCCGGCCAAACATTGGGCATGAAACACGCCAGCACCATATCTGTAAACGTAAAAGGTATTGTGGCAGCCAACTAATTGTTGTTGGGATAGGAAAGCTTATTATAATGAATATAACTATTTGCTTTTCTTAAATATTCGTGTAATAAAATTACCCTCTTCGCCTTTTTTTTCTTTGGGTGGCCCTATCAAAAAAGCGTAATCGTGCAGGGGTTCAAAGTGGTCGCATACTATTTTAAACATCCCCAGCAGCGGCACGGCCAGTACCATACCTGGTATACCCCATACGGCCTCGCCTACTACGATGATAAGTATAGTAAATAACGGATTAATGTTTAGCCTGTCGCCCACAACCAATGGCTCAAGCAGGTAGGTTTGTATTAACTGTACCAGCCCATAAGTGATCAGTACACCTATCACCACCCGGGTATCGCCGCTTTGCGCCAGGGCCATTAAAACCGTAATGGATGTGCCTGTAATATTCCCCGCAAAAGGTACCAGCTCCAGTATACCACAAAGCACAGCAAAAAACAGCGCATTGTTTACCCCGGCAATGGTAAAACCAATGCCATACATTATCCAAAGCATTACTATCATGAGGCCCAGGCCGCCTAAATAGTTCTGGGTTACTTTGCCTGCATCATCCAAAACAACTTCGGTTTGCTTACGGCTATCGGGCTTAAATAAACGGAGGATGAACTTTTTGAAATGCGCCCTGTAATAGATAAACAGGAAGGTATACACCAGCACCAGTATAGCATCTATCAAAATACCGGCAAATGAACCTATCAGCATAGTAACCATACCGGCAGCTTTACCCATGGTACTGCCCTGCTGTTCTTTAATTATCTTTTGCTGTTCGCGATGCGAAATGCCGAAGTGTTGTTTAACGTAGTCCTTAATGCTACCGACGATGGTATTTACCCGTTCCTCAATTTTAGAAAGGTCTTCCACCAGGTCGCTTAGCTGGTATTGTAATAAGGTTATAAGCCCGCCTATTACAACCAGTAAAGCCATTACGCTTAAAACAGATGCAAACCCATTACCTATGCCTTTACTTTGCAGCCAGTGGCATAAAGGCAAAAGCAGCATAGATAGCACCACTCCAAAAGTAAGTGGTATAAGCACTGCCGAGGCCAGGTACAGAATGCCAAAAACAAGGACGAACAACAGCAGGATACGCAGGGTTTGGTTAAGGTAAGTAGGTGTCATTAAAATGCAAATTGGTTAACGGCTTAAATTAAAAGCACAAGGTGCACCATGGTTTAGCTTACCGGCTTAACATTAACAGATATTAGCCAGCTTGCTTTAAAATCTTAGCGCACCTTGTGCAGGTCTTTAAAGTTTATTTAAAAACTACTGATCATCCAAATATGCGTTTCTTGATGTAATCTACAGCCGATTCGGGCATATCGGTTCCCCCGGTTTGTATCACGTTGCCATCGGCCTGCACAGTAAGCTCGGCCTTTATATTATCCTCAATGCAAACAGTAATTTTGTCTTGCTCTTTAACCACGGTACAGGGTACTTCGCGGCCCGAGTAATGAATATCGAATTCGTATTTGCCGTCTTTGGCAGCTGGGGAGGTGTCTTTCTCGTCTATCATGGTTTAGTTCTTTTTTTAGTATAACACCAAAGAACGCACCAATGTTTCATAAAGCAAAAAAGAGAAAACCAGTGGTTTCCTCTTTTTATGTTTTTACTGACCTCATTATATCATAAAGAACAATTGGTTGGGTAGGATATATAATAATTGACCAAATATAATATCTATATACTAAGTAGACAATATTTTATAATAAATAATTTTCAACAACGCTATAAAATTTGGTTTAAATGTTAATAACACGCTATTTAGTGGGCAGATATTTCAGCGTCAACTGCTTAGCAAAGCGCAGGCCCCGCTGTAAAAGGTTCCCTTTACGGTTTTTTAAGAAGTATTTAATAGCATTATAAGCAGGCTTATTTTCCTGTAATACATCCGGAAAATACTTAACTGCTTGCTGCGCTACCTGTACGCCATAGGTATCCTCGATGTTTGAATGCACCCCGGTACCATCATGCCCAATGTTGTGAATAAGCGATTGAGCCGGATTTAGGGTTAATCCATTGTTCAAAAAAACAGATGCGTACCAGCGTATAGCCCACGAATTATTTTTACGGGCTTTAAAATCCTGCATCTGTTTCCAGAAGTTCATGGTACCCTCAATAGAGAACTGGTGGGTTTTCTCAGCATCAAACCGGGCCATCAAAACATCAATATCAGGCTCAAATTTTTTCCAGGCACGCGCCCAGGTGGCCCAGCCCCAGCTAAATGCAGCTCTAAAAAAGAAGGTTTCGGGCAGCGTGTTATCCTGCAGCGGGAACATATAAGCACTGATATGCATTACTTGCTCCGTATTGGCATAATGGGCTAAGGCATCATTAAAATATTGCAGCGTGTAGGGTGATGATACCAGGTCGTCTTCAAATACAATTACCTTACCATACTTATTAACCAGTTGTGTAACCCCGCTGATGATAGAATTGGCAAGCCCCATATTTTGCCCGCGCGCAATAACCTGTACGGTTTTAAACCCGGTTACCTGGGTGGCTAATTGGCGTACGGCATCAACACTTGCTTTATCAGCATCTGTTTTAGGGCCGTCGCTAAAAATAAACAGGTCGGTTTGCGCTGCAAGTAAATTTTTTTGCAAATAACTGAGCGTTTGGCCGGTATGGTAGGGCCGGTTATAAACAAATAGTGCTATGGGTGCGGGCGTAGGCAATTAGTGATTTATTGAGTTAGTGATTACTTTACTAATTAGAATATATCGGCTTGCTTATCTGTTTTGGTACATAATACCGTATAGGCATTAGCAAGTTTCTCTTTAAACTTATCGCTTAGTTCAACCAATGTGTTTTTTATTACAAAGGCTGCGAGTATCTTAAATTTATTGATAAAAGTTTTTGGCTTTTTTTGGTTGATGAAGGTGTTAAAACGGGTAACCTCGGGCCCTATGATCGAGGTAAGATCCTTTTTGATCTCGAATCCTTCTGTTTGCAATAAATACCTGAGTGAGGTTGGCGTATACATATTGATATGCCCATATGCCAGGAAATGCCTTATACGCTTATCTACGTTAGTTTTATAATCTATGGGTACCTCTATTACAAAACTCTTGCTCACGCGCTTAATTTCGCGCAGCAGCAGCCGTTCATGTTCTACATGTTCCAATACGTGCGACAGGATGATCAAATCGAAGCTGTCATCTTCAAACGGTAGTTTATACCCGTCAAACTCCTGCACCGATACCAGGTTTTTAATATTACGCGATTGGATGTGCGCAACCCCGCTGTCAGAGATCTCTACCGCGTGGTATTCGGGTGCGAAATTATAGTCGGATAGTTTTTGCAAAATGCTGCCATCGCCTGCACCAACTTCCAGCACCTTTTTAAACGATTGCCCTTTACAAACATCAACAATATGCTGTGCTTTGTACTTGGCGCCCAACATGCGCCAGGCTTCGTCATGAGTTTTATAAAACTCATCGTAAGCTGTTTTTACGTTATCGCTGGTTTGCAATTTTTGCATTTTACAATATTAATAAATAACCGTTATCCAACCTTTTTTTATTACTTTAATATCATTTAAACGGATAATATAATAGTAAACTGCCGCAGGTAGTTTTTTACCGTTGTAGGTTGCATCCCATTTTTTGCCGTACCCTTTTGAGTAAAAAACCTGCCGGCCAGCCCTGTCAAATATTTGCACTTCGGCACCAGCATGGTCGTCAATATTTTTTATCGTCCAGATATCATTGATGCCATCATCATTTGGCGTAATTGTACTTGGGATGCCTAATTCATTGTTCACTATAACTTTTACGGTAGCCAGTTGTGTACAGTCGAAACCATTCTTTGCCGTAAGGGTGTACACCGTAGTTTCGCCCGGTGATGCAACCGGATTCAAAACACCAGGATCATTGAGACCTGTTACCGGCGACCATATATATGTATAATTCCCGGCGCTAACGCTTCCATTTAAAACAGTACTCCCACCCCTGTCAATAGTTACACTACTGCCGGCACTTACAACTGGCTGGCTGTAATTGCGCATGGTGACCATATTTTCGGACGATAGGCCACAGGCAGCTTGCTCAATCCTCCACTTTAATATAATGTCGACATCATACGGCAGGTCGCCGATCACCGCATTAGGGTTATGCAGGTTCCCATTATTAAACGGATTGTATCCGGCGGGGCTAACCACGCTCCAGGTACCAACCTCAAGGGGCTTAGGCGTATTTGCATTAAGCGTTAACTGAGCCTGGCTGCATATTGATTGGGCCGTGCCTGCATCGGCGGTGGTTACATTGCCTGCATAATTTATCTGTATAATGTTACTAACTACGCTGCACCCGCCAAATGTAGCCACCCTTGAATAATACTTAGTAACTATACCGCTAAAAACAAACTGGTAATCTTTTTGGGTAGCGTTATCGATATTCTGCCAATTTGCATTATCTGTACTTACCCTCCACTGGTAGGTTACATTGCCACCCGCGGAAGATGCTGTGTTGCCCGTTAAATTTACTAACTGTGTACCCCCCTGGCATATTAAAGTATTATCAGCAGCTATCTGATTGCTGGATACAGACGGATCAAAATACACATCATAATAAAACTGGTAGGTAATTACACCTCCTGCGGTTGTTTTACGGCGATAACTATCAATCGCGGTAACCGAAGAGCTGCCGGTAAAAGCTGCGATGTAATCTGCACCTGTATTATTGCCTGCAGCAGGTTGCCATACGCCACCCTGGTATTTTTCCCATTGATAGTTTGCCCCTGATGCCCCGGCTGCAGGTAATAATACATTATTTTCGTTTTGGCAAACATGTGTTATGATGGGGGTTGCCTGGTTTATAGTTACTTTATAATCAACAAAACTGCACTGATCGGTTAAGCGATAATTTACTACGCCGGTAAAATCTTGTGTAGTGCCTGATGCCGGACTAACGGTACCATTATCTACAGTAACCAACCCCATCAGATGGCTCCTGTCAACCTTTGGCGATACGCTTAAGGTTATGGTATGGTTTAACTGATCGATCACCGCGGGGGCATCCTGCTCTGGCACAAAAAAATTTGTGATGGTACTGGTAACCCCATTTGTTATGGAAACCGTAGCGCTGTAGATTTGATCGCAGGATGCTTTAGAAAGCGTCCAGGTAAAATCAAACACCGTGTTTAATGGCAGGCCGGTAATGTGCGCGTGCGGGTCATGGATATTTGCCGGGGTAAAGGGGTTATATCCTGTAGTAGAAATTACCGACCAGGTACCCGTTTCATCAGCTGCGGGGGTATTGCCTGTTAGTGTATACTCTGTAACATTACATAAGGTAACAGGAGGCCCTACTGTGGCTGGACCAGGGCCGGGTATATGATCTATATTTATCACATTACTATAAGCCTTGCAAAGCCCCGTAACGCTAACCCGCCTAAACCAGGTTTTTGCTGTTATCTGTGCGTTTAACCCCCATGATTCGCCAGTAACATTTGCCTCGTCCTGCCAGTTAATGCCGTCAGCACTTGTTTGCCATTGGTATGTGGTTGTAGCGGTAAATCCTACAGGCCTGTTCCCTGTAAAATTATATAATTTGGTAACTGTGCCACAGGCAACCTGCCTGTCTACCGAGATGGTATTCTGGCCGGTAGACGGTGTAACTGTAAGCTCATAAAACGAATCATAAACACTATTCCCTACTTTAGTAACAGCCCTGCGATAATCCAGTATAATATTGGCACCTGTTAAATTGGCGGGTGCCGTTGTTGTGTAATTAGCCTGGTTAATAACGCCCGCAGCATTAACCCAAACCCCTGCCTGCATAACCTGCCATGAATAGTTGTCGGGCGGTATAGCCAATACATCACCATTCATCAAAACAGCGTCAGACGGGCAGGCCAATCTTTGAGTTATAGGTGTAGTATTATCTATTTTTACCGTTACCATATAACTAACCTGGGCGCAACTATTAGTTACCGTATAATTAACCGGGTTAATAAAATTAACAACTGTGCCTGATGCCGGGCTTACAATAGCATTAGCCGGGATAGTTACTATCGGGCGCAATGTTGTTAAATCTGTGCCGAATGGTACTGTTATGGTAATTTTTTTATTTACATCATCTAAAATTGCCGGGGCACTTTGCTGGGGTATACTAAATGCCGATATAACAGGCGCTACTGTTGTACTTACAACAATAGTTTTAGATGCACTGGTTACGCAACCGCTGGCATTAGTTACCGTCACTAAATAAGTACCGCTTTGATGAAAAGTGTTGGCTGCCTGGTTTGGCGTGTCGCCTCCATCCCAATGATAGGATACACCGCCGCTCGCTGTAACCTTAGTACTACCACAAGTACTGCTATTATCTGTTATGGTAACGGCAAACGGTTGCGGCCTTATACCCCAGGTAAGGTTTGTATAGTTCTCGGGGGTATTTGACTGAATGTTAACACAATTAAATTCACCGGGAAACATAATTATAGCGTAACCTTCCGTGCCTGTTATAGTTTTACTATCGTTATAAACCATGCCACCACCGTCATAAAGCACCACATATGGGATAGAAAATTTCAGTTGCGAACTAGTTGGCAACGAACTACCTAATGACGATAATAATAAAACAGGATTAGTAACTTTTTTGGAAAAACACATATCGGTAGACCCACCCGTACCTGCCGACCATGTTGTTTTAGGTACTGTGCTATTTGGGATGCTTGCCGGATATACGCTGAATCTTGAAAATGTATATATTGATGGTGTTGAGCCAAAAGTATAATTAGCAGACATGGTAATACCGATCTGGCTGCCATCAGCATCAATAATGGAACCGATTGTGCTGCTTACATCAGAAAATGTGCTCCAGGTTGCCCAGTTTATATCATAACAATTACCTGCAAAAGTTTTCTTAGACTTATCCCCAATGGCGGATAATTGGGATTGATTCTTAACTGATAAAATTGAATCTGTTAAAACAGGCTTATTTAATTTTATCAGGCGAATTCCACCCGCGAAACTATTTAGATATGCAGTTGCTACCGTAACAAGCAGGAGCATTAATGCAAACCTTTTTAATGGCATATTTAAATACCTAAGCAGTTATCCGGCTTGTAAAATACCGATGTGGATTTACGATAAAACAATCCCGGCGAGATGCCGCTAAATAGTAAATGTTTAAAGCCTTTACTCAATAAAAAATCTACACCTTCTTTATAATCGTCGCGTTCAGAATCATCAAGCACCATTACACCGTTTGGCGATAAGGCTTCAATGCCCTGCTTGCAGCAGTTCACCCTGTCGCGGCCGTCAACAATAATGATATCAAACTTCTCTTCCAGCTTAACAGGCATACGGCAGTAATCGCCATCGCGTATCAGTTCGCAGTAGATCAGTTCAGAGTTATCGGGTTTGGCAGCCGATTTTTCTATCTTATCAAACCACTCCTTATCATGCTCTACAGAAACCACCACGCCGGCGTATTTGGCGTAAAAATAAGTGGAGTTGCCCGATCCAAATTCAAACACAGTATGTTCTTTGGTAAGCCTGCCTTTTATAAAATCTATAAAAGAGTAGGTTACCCATGGTATAGGGCTGCCATTTTCGTCAACCGGCGATCTGGTATCAAATGCCTTAAACCAGCCAACATCGGCCAGGTAGCCTTTTTTATCGAAAGAGAGCAACGCACGCAAATGCGCGGGGTTTGTTAATACTTTTATTAGTGATGAAAATGTACTCAACGCTTTATGATTTTTTGAAAAAGTGAAATTAAGAATAATGATTTTAACATCATTACCCCCTGGTTACTAACTTTTGGAATAAGCAACACAAAAAATGCCGAACTGGCATAAGCAATTAAAGTAGCGATAGCTGCGCCCATCATACCCATTTTAGGTATAAGGATAAGGTTAAGTAATATATTTACTATAGCACCAAACCCTGTGCGGATAAAAGTAAGTTTTACATACCCCTCAGCTATTAAATATTGGCTATTGGCTGCCCCCAAAAACACAAAAACTCCCGACCAAATATGCACCGACAATACCGGCGCCGCGTAAGCATACTCGGGTGTATAAACTTTGTATATCAGGTGTGATGAAAAGGTGATAATAATAGCAGCGGGCAAGCTCAGGTATATCATCAGGTCGTACAGGTTCTGGATCCGTTTTTTATATCTGTTGAGATCATCCCGCCGGGCATTTAGTATAGCCGGGAAAAGTGTAGTGATAATAACTGTGGGTATAAAGTTCCAGGCCTCGCTTAAGGTTGCTACCGTAGCGTAGGCTCCCGCCTCTTCAACACCTGCGATATTCTGAACCATCAATTGGTCTATCTTCATGTATAACGAAACCATTATACCTGATATAATTAACGGCCATGAGTAATGCAACAACTTTTTAGCCAGTTCGCTATTATAGGCCCAGTTAAATATATTACGGCCTTTGCGGTTATAAGTGATAAAATAACCGGCTGCTAACAGTACAAAATCTAACGCGTAAGCATATACAAAAGCTATAAGCGGCATTTCCAGGTAAATTAACACCAGCTTTATTGCAGCCGATAATAGCGTACCGGCAATCTGCACCTGCATAATGTACTTTGATTTCACCTCCGACTGGAAGTACGAATCAATAACGTTAAAGGCCTGTACAATGCCAATGATAGAAAATATAAGTACATAGCTATAAGGTGTGCCGTGCGCAGGGTATACCTGGTATGCCACCCATATCAGCGGGATACAGCCCATACCTGCAAAAACCTTCATCCAAAAGGATGTTCCTAAAATGCGATCGCGGTTTTGAGGGAACTGGTGCAACTCCTTAACAATAAACTGATCGAGCCCGAGTGTGGCCAGTGCCGAGAACAGATAAATATAAGTTATGCCCCCGGTAATGATCCCTAAATTGGCTTTACTTAGATAGCGGGCAACAACAATGCTCACCAGCATTTTTATAAACAGGCTACCCACCTTGCCAATAAGCGCCATACCCGTATTTTTAAAATACTTATCTAAAGCCTCTTTATCAAATCCGGGGATGCTGGGTATGCGCATAGTTTGGTACAAATATATAAAAAGCAAAGAGCCCTCTGTAATTAAACCGAGGGCTCTTTTAATATCAGAAAAATTGAGCTATTACTGGCTCTGGAATTTCTTAGCGTTGATCCTTCTTTCGTTCTCGTTAAGGTATATTTTACGTAAACGGATGCTTTGCGGGGTTACCTCAATGTATTCGTCGGCCTGGATATACTCCATTGATTCTTCTAACGAGAATTTGATAGCAGGTGCAATACGCACGTTGGTATCGCTACCAGATGCACGCATGTTGGTTAACTGCTTGCCTTTAGTTAAGTTAATAACCAAATCGTTATCGCGGATGTGTTCGCCTAAAACCTGTCCTTCGTAAACATCAACTCCCGGATCAATGTGGAACCTGCCACGATCCTGTAGTTTATCAATAGCGAAAGCAGTGGTTTTACCGGTATCCATAGATACCAATACACCATTTAAGCGGCCCGGGATCTGGCCTTTCCATGGTTCGTATGCTTTAAAGCGGTGGGCCATAATAGCCTCGCCACCTGTTGCGGTCAATACGTTGTTACGTAAACCGATAATACCACGTGCAGGGATATCAAACTCAAGGTGCTGTAAATCGCCTTTAGGCTCCATTACCAACAGGTCGCCTTTGCGCTGTGTTACCAGCTCAATAACTTTACCTGCAACATCACCCGGTACATCAACTATTAAAGTTTCAACCGGCTCACATTTAACACCATCAATTTCTTTAACAATAACCTGTGGCTGGCCTACCTGTAACTCGTATCCTTCGCGACGCATGGTCTCGATCAATACTGATAAATGGAGGATACCACGGCCGTATACTAAGTATGAATCTGGCGATTCGGTTTCAACAACCTTCAACGCCAGGTTTTTCTCCATCTCTTTGTATAAACGATCACGCAGGTGGCGTGAGGTTACAAACTTGCCTTCTTTACCAAAAAACGGTGAAGTGTTGATGGTGAAAAGCATGTTCATGGTAGGCTCGTCAATATGGATAACTTCCAATTGCTCAGGTTTTTCAAAATCGGCAATAGTATCGCCAATATCAAAACCATCAATACCTACTACGGCACAAATATCGCCAGCGCTAACAGATGTAGCTTTAACTTTACCTAAACCTTCAAAGGTATAAAGTTCCTTGATACGTGATTTTTGGATAGTACCATCGCGTTTTACCAACGATACCGGCATGTTTTCTTTGATAGTACCACGGGCAACACGGCCAATAGCGATACGGCCTACAAAAGATGAATAATCTAACGAGGTGATCTGCATTTGCAGTGTACCTTCATTGATAGGTGCCGGCGGGATGTTTGCTAAAATAGCATCCATCAACGGGAAAATATCTTCCGTTGGTTGTTTATAGTCGGTGCTCATCCAGCCTTGTTTTGACGAACCATAGATAACCGGGAAATCCAGTTGGTCTTCGGTAGCTTCAAGGTTAAAGAACAATTCAAAAATCTGCTCGTAAACTTCTTCGGGGCGGCAGTTTTCTTTATCAACTTTGTTTACAACCACAATTGGCTTTAAGCCCAGGGCCAAAGCTTTTTGGGTTACGAAACGTGTTTGAGGCATAGCGCCTTCAAAAGCATCACAAAGTAAAAGAACGCCATCAGCCATTTTCAATACACGCTCTACCTCACCGCCAAAATCGGCGTGACCAGGGGTATCAATGATGTTGATCTTAACATCTTTATACATTACCGAAACGTTTTTTGATACGATGGTGATACCACGTTCACGTTCCAGGTCATTGTTATCCAAGATTAATTCACCAGTCTCCTGCCCATCACGGAAGATAGCGCAACTGTGTAAAATTTTGTCAACCAAAGTGGTTTTACCGTGGTCAACGTGTGCGATAATCGCAATATTTCTTATTTTTTGCATGAAATGCGGCCTCTAAATTTGGCGCAAAGATACGGTTTAGAAATGGCATTTGAAAGAGGAAGCAGCATTTTACAATTAACTGATTATTACTTAATTGTTAGGAAATGGGGTAGGTATCCTGATTTCTGCAATTACGGTCAGCAAAACAGCTTCGGGCGAAAGCGGGCAGAACGATGGTGGCCTTGTGCGTGGTAAGGGCATAGGAACTTTTGCAGAAGCAAGGGAAAGAGCGGACGAAGCAGGGCAAAAGATTCCAGCCCGTGGTTATGCACGGTTTGCGGGGCAAAGGCCGGTGCGGCAAAGAAGCCTTTTTGCTGACTTGATTTTTGGTTACTTTGTATCAAGACAAAGTAACAGCACTCCCGCGGCGATTGAGCGGGCTATATTAATAGCGCCCCGATATATTACCTACTTACTGCTCGTAGAAGATTTCTCCTCGTACCTCGTTCGAATGAACATGATGGCAAGAATATCCTAAAGAGATTGCTTCGTACCTCGCAATGACGCGCGAAAAAGACCTTCGTCCACCTACTTCCCAAACGCCCACTGCAAAAACTTAGGCATGGCTTTGCCCCAGGTTTCGGTATCATGCGTACCACCAAGCATTTCCAGGTATTGGATATCGGCAGGGCGTTCATAACCTTTGGCAAGCAGTTCTTTAATGATATCTATGGTATCGTCAATAGAATCGATGATGCCGTTCTTGTTACGGTCGGCGGTTTCGTCCCGGGTGCCAGTTTGCAGCCAGAATTTCAGTTCGGGTTTGCCGGTGGTATTTTTGATGAGGCTATGCATCAGGCGGTCATCATTGGTATAGCCTTTAGCAAGGTCCTTCCCCCTCCACCAAAACGAGGCAGAAAACGCGCCCACTTTATTAAACAACTCCGGGTTGTTCCAGGCGATATCCATAGCGGTTAAACCACCCAGCGAAAATCCCGCGAATGCGGTAATCTCAAAATCATCAATGCCGGTATGCTCGTGGATAAACGGCAACAGTTCTGTTTTAATAAATTTGGTGTACAGCTCGGCCTTGGCGCCGCGCTTTTTAAAGTCGGGTTTGCCGGCAATGCCGTATTCCTGTATGCGGTCTTCGCCTGCGTGTATAGCTACGGTAAGTAAAGGCTTAAGGCAGTTGCGTTCGTATAAATTCTCCAGGGTATCAACCAGTTTAAGGTTTTCCAGCTCCTGCCCGTCGTTCAGTAAAAGTAAATTAAGGGGCTCTGCTACGGCGCCATCTTCGGGCATAAGCAAAGTGCAGGTAACGTCACGGCCGAGTGCTTTTGATGTTATGGTGAGTTCCTGTTGTGCTATCTTCATTTCAGTATCTGTACTGTAGTACATGGTATTAAAAACTAATTAAGGGTACAAAAGTAAGCTTATACTTTTATTTAATAATCAAAACAGAATTATTTGGCACGGTGTTGACATTTACAAGCAATCCTGCTATATTACCATCTTAAACACAACAACTTGACTGAACAATACCACCGCTGGCACTCCCCTAATTTAAACCTCGACCTTGAAATGCTGGTTTTTGGCGACAGGGGTTACCCGGTTATCCTTTTCCCTACAACCAAAGGCCGTTACCATCAGAATAAAGATTTTGGACTGATTGAAAGCGTGCGCTGGTTTGTAGATGAAGGACTGGTGAAGATCTACTGCCCCGATACTATTGACGACCGCAGCTGGTACGACAAAGGCATCCATCCGGCCGACCGCGCCCGTAACTACGCCTGGTACGATAAAATGCTGTTAGAAGAGCTTGCTCCCTGGGCCATGCACGAAACCGGCGTAGGCAAAGTAGCTGTTGCCGGTTGCAGCTTTGGCGGCTACCACGCGGCAAACTTCGCGTTTAAGCACCCCGAAATAGTGGCCCACCTGTTTACCATGGGCGGCGCGTTTGATATAACCATGTTTACCGACGGTTTTTATAACGACGATATCTTTTATAATAATCCGGTAGATTTTTTACCCGGCAGCAACAAGCCCGGGCTTTGGCAGATGAATATTATACTGGGTACATCAGAGCATGATATGTGTAAGGATTATAATATCCGCATGTCAAACATTCTGAAAGAAAAAAACATTAACCACTGGCTGGATATCCGCCCGTTTGCCAATCATGACTGGCCGATATGGAAGGAAATGTTCCCGCATTATTTAAGCACGATAAAGTAGAGATTGGACAAATGAAAATATATAATAAGCTTTCGCTTTGCTTTATCATGTCGATCTTTTTCGGATGCTCCCAAAACAGCAAAAAAAGCACTGCTGTTAAACAAGATTCGGTTGTTCAAAAAATCGCTGCGGGTAGTTCTGCAAAAAAGGAAAACACTGAACAAGATCAGGCAGAACGTGCAAAAGAATGGCTGCTTACAAGCGTCACACGATATTTAAAAGCAGATATTGGGAACGAAAACGATACGAGCATATTTACTAAACAATATCTCGAATATAAACATGATGCTATCGGCCGGGATTTTGATGGGTTAACAGAAAAGCAATTTGCTGATAAATGGAAAAGTAAATACAATATCAAATTTGCAACCACAAATAGTATTTTAATAGGGCAACAAGACACTATCGACCCAAAAGTTACGCGGTGCGAGCTAAAGAAAGAAAACGCTGACAAGAGTTTAGTATTCGGCGTGGTAATTGAAGATGCTGATACAGAAAACAAATATGTTCATAAAAGAGATATAAAAGTAATTCCTTGGGGAAACACATTCCTGATTGATGATATATTAGAATACGATTAACAAAACCAACTACACTATAAAAACATTGAACATGGAAAAGAAAATAGGCATCTTATTCGGGCAGGAAAATTCATTCCCGCAGGCATTTGTAGACCGGATAAACGAAAAGAGTGAGAAAAACATTAAAGCCGAATTTGTACGCATTGATAAAATGATGCAGGGCGAGCCCTTGGGCTACTCGGTAATTGTCGATCGCATTTCGCAGGATGTGCCGTTTTACCGGGCATCGTTAAAAAACGCGGCCATTACCGGCACAGCGGTTATCAATAATCCATTCTGGTGGAGCGCCGACGAGAAATTTTTCAATAACGCTTTAGCCGTAAAACTGGGCGTACCGGTACCAAAAACGGCACTGCTGCCATCAAAAGACCACCCGGACAGCACAACCGACCGGTCCTTCCGCAACCTGGCCTTCCCTTTAGATTGGGACGCGATATTTGATTACGTAGGCTTCCCGGCATATATGAAACCTTTTGACGGCGGCGGCTGGCGCGATGTTTACAAAATTAGCGACAAGGACGACCTTTGGGAAAAATTTGCCGAAACCAAGCAACTGGTAATGCTGCTGCAGGAAGAAATTATTTTTGATGATTACTTCCGTTGCTATTGCATTGGCGGCAAACACGTGCGTATTATGCAGTACGAGCCGCGCAACCCACACCATCTGCGTTACAAGCATGGCAAGGCCCCGGCATCAAAAAAAATGCTGGATACCATCACCAAATACGTACTGCAACTAAACCAATACCTGGGTTACGATTTTAACACCGTTGAGTTTGCTGTACGCGATGGTATACCATACGCCATTGATTTCTGTAACCCTGCCCCCGATGCCGAAGTAACCAGCGTTGGCCAGGATAACTTTGAATGGGTGGTAGAAACCGCTGCCAGTTATGCCATTGAGCGTGCCAAAGCACAAAAAGACAATAAAGACAACCTAACCTGGGGCGAGTTTGTAAAAACAGGTGCTGCAGGTAAACCACTCATTGCAGCAGCAGCAAAAACTGCCAAAGCCGATGTAAGTGCTGCCAAGGTTGACCATGCCATAACTGAAGAAGCAAAACCTAAAAAGAAACCGGCTGCCCCGAAGAAGGTGGCGAAGAAATAAGAAACTAAACTGTCATTTCGAACGATAGTGAGAAATCTTGTTCAAATATGTAATTGACCAATTTTGCATTTCGAACAAGATTTCTCCTCGTACCTCGTTCGAAATGACATTTACTTAAGTACCAATAACCCCTAACCAATTATGAACGAGTTCACCTTAGGTGTTGAAGAAGAATTTATGGTGATTGACCCCGTGACCAGGGAGTTGCAATCACACGATCAGAAAATTGTCGATAGCGCGCAGAAGATCCATGAAGACCAGGTAAAGGCCGAAATGCACCAGGCCGTTGTGGAGGTGGGCACCCACATTTGCCGTAATACCGAAGAAGCCCGTAAAGAAGTGGGCAAGCTGCGCACCACCGTAGCCCAGCTGGCCGGCGACATTGGCCTGCGCATTGGAGCGGCAGGCACGCACCCCTTTTCGCACTGGCAGCACCAACTGATAACAGACCACCCAAGATATTTTGAAATAGTAGACGAACTACAGGAAGCCGCCCGATCAAACCTTATTTTTGGGTTACACGTGCATGTAGGCATCCAATCGCGCGATATGGCGATACATATAGCTAACCAGGCGCGGTATTTTTTGCCGCATGTTTACGCGTTATCAACCAATTCGCCTTTTTGGGAAGGGCGTAACACGGGTTATAAATCATTCCGTACAAAAGTGTTTGATAAATTCCCAAGGACGGGGATCCCCGATTATTTTGACAGCATTGAAGATTACGACAGGTATATTAAACTGCTGGTAAAAACCAATTGTATTGATAATGCCAAAAAGATCTGGTGGGACCTGCGGGTACACCCCTTCTTCGAAACCATCGAGTTCCGCGTATGCGATTGCCCTATGCTAATAGATGAGACCATGACCTTTGTGGCCTTGTTTCAGTGTATCTGCGCCAAGCTATACAAGTTGCGCCAAAGCAACATGAAGTTTATTACCTATAACCGGGCGTTGATCAATGAAAATAAATGGCGTGCCGCGCGTTATGGCATAGATGGTAAAATGATAGACTTTGGTAAGGAACTTGAGGTAAATACTCGTGCCCTGATACTGGAATTGCTGGACTTTATTGATGATGTAGTTGACGACCTGGGCTGCCGCGACGACCTGCAATACGTACACAAAATTTTAGAAAACGGAACAGGCGCCGACAGGCAGCTCGCCGTTTACAATCAAAGTAATAACTTTGTAGATGTGGTGGACTACATTACATCACAAACTTTAAAGGGAATATAAGAGAGAAATGAGCACAGATAAACCGGAAGTGAGAGTAGCCATATTAGACCTGTACGAGGGTGTGGCTAACGAAGGGATGCGGGGTTTCCGGGATATACTGGACCGTTACAAGGCGCAGCATGGCCTTGAATTAAGTTACCAAATTTTTGATGTACGCCTAAAAGGCCAGGTACCCGATACCGGCTTTGATGTGTATATATCAAGCGGCGGGCCCGGCAGTCCGCTGGATAGCGAGGGCACCGAATGGGAGAAAAAATATTTCCGCCTGATGGATAAACTGGAGGCCCACAACAAAAAAGAAGGCACACAGAAAAAGCATGTGTTTTTTGTATGCCACTCGTTCCAGCTGATGTGCCGCAGATATAACCTGGGCGATATTAACCTGAGGCGTTCGCCATCGTTCGGCATATTGCCGGTTCATTTAACCGAAGCAGGCCGTAACGAGCCCGTATTTGAAGGTCTTGCCGATCCGTTCTACACTGTAGATTCGCGCAGCTGGCAGGTGACTAACCCAAACACAGAGCGATTTGCCGAACTGGGAATGGAAATATTGGCGCTGGAGAAAGAGCGCCCGCATGTTAACCTGCCCCGTGCTGTGATGGCCATCCGTTTCAACGAATACTTTTTCGCTACGCAGTTTCACCCCGAAGCAGATGCATCGGGCATAAAAAACATGCTGCTGCGCGAGGATAAAAAAGACGAAGTAATAGCCGAGCACGGCGAAGGCAAATACCGCGAAATGCTGGAACGCCTGGAAGATCCTGATAAAATAGTGCACACGCAAAAAACCATCATCCCTAATTTTTTGGATGAGGCGATTTTGAAGAATTTAGCCAACTTGTCATGCTGAACGTAGTGAAGCATCTATTCGCCCATAGAACATTAGGCGATAGCAAAGGCCGCTATTAGATCCGTCGCTATCGCTCAGTATGACAAGATGAAATGGAATTGATATATGAAACAACACAATTATTATACATATATCCTTACTAATTACAATAAAACGGTATTGTATACAGGCGTTACAAATGACATTAAAAAACGCCTTTATGAACATTATTTCGGTATAAATCAGGAAAGTAGCTTTACATCGAAATATAAATGTTATTATTTATTGTGGTACGAGCGGCATCAATATGTTAATCACGCCATAGATCGTGAAAAGGAAATTAAGGGTTGGACAAGGGCGAAAAAGATAAATTTAATAGAACAAGAAAACTTAAATTGGACTTTCTTAAATAACGATATTATGGACTGGCCGCCAATAAATTATCATACTGAGCAAGGTGGTACATTAATCGGCGAATAGATCCTTCGCTATCGCTCAGGATGACAAAAGGGAAGTTTAAATTGCATAAATCATGAACCCATCTATCAGAAAAACCTTCAACCAAAACTTCACCGAAGAAAAGTATGCTGATTTTTTGGTAGACCTGAACGCCGGACTTAAAAACCCGATTGAATTTCGCATTGCAGAAACACCCGTATTTTTAACGGATGATTTTAGGGATAAGCTGATACAGGCCGGTAATGAGATAGTTGCCACCATATTAAACCCCGGGTTTAAACAACAAAGCGAACGCGCCATTCCCGAAAAATGGCGGGTGGCTAATGAGAATGACCACTCACATTTCATCGCTTTAGATTTTGGTGTTTGTAAAGATGAGGCAGGCAACATTGTTCCAAAATTGATAGAGATGCAGGGCTTCCCATCGCTTTACGGCTTCCAGCTGCACCTGGCCGAAAATTACCGGCATGCGTTTGACATCCACGGAAACCAAACCATATTTTTTAACGGCCTGAGCAAAAGCAGCTATCTCGATCTGTTGCGTAAAACCATTATAGGCCCTTATGAGCCTGATGAAGTGGTGTTGATGGATGTAGATGCCCCAAATCAAAAAACCGCGGTCGATTTTTATATCACCGAAGGCTATATCGGTACGCCAGTTGTTTCCCTTGCCGACCTGATACAGGAAGGCAATCACCTGTTTTATACACATAAAGGCGAAAAGAAACGCATCCGCCGGATATATAACCGTTTAATATTTGATGAGATAGAAAACGACCCGGAGATATTTAATAAGGTGGTGGATATTCGCCAGCCGCTTGATGTAGAATGGATAGCACACCCCAACTGGTTTTATCGCATCAGTAAATTCACCATGCCTTTCTTACAAGGCGAATATATCCCAAAAACACAGTTTCTGCACGAGGTTAAGCAGATACCGGAAGACCTGCAGAACTACGTCTTAAAGCCACTCTTCAGCTTTGCCGGGCAGGGGGTTATCATTGATATTATGGATGGCGACATAGAAAAGATAAAAGACCCCGGGAACTGGATATTGCAGGAAAAAGTAGATTATGTGCCCGTACTTGAATCGCCGGATGGTGGTGTAAAAATAGAGATCCGCCTGTTATACCTTTGGCCCGATGGCGATGCCAAACCAACCCTCGCCATTAATTTGGCCAGGCTTAGCCGTGGTAAAATGATAGGCGTTAGGTATAATAAAGATTTTGACTGGGTTGGGGGCACGGTGGCCTTTATGCATAAATTATAAAGGGCACTCATCCCCTTTATAAACTTACTGATGCAAAGCAGGTTAACAATTTGGCCACTTTACATATAAATAAACTTTATACTATTTAAATAGTCTGTACGTATATAAATAAAGTATTAATTTTGCATTATGGATATACAAGCAGTTGTTATCATTGTATTATTTATTGCAGCCGTTTTTTACGTTGGCCGTTTATTGTATAAAAGCTTATTCACAAAAAAAGGCTGCGGCAGCAATTGCAAATGCGGGGTTGATTTTTCTGCCATTGAGGCCGGCAAACAACCCCAATAATTGCATTGTTAATATTTCACCTTATCACTAAATTTATACTTAAATCCCCTTCATGTCTTCTAACAAGCAGATATTTCAGGCTGATAACCCCGGCAGGTGGAACCGTTTTAAATGGCTTAGCCGCATCTTATTAATTGTTTTTGTAGTTGGTGTTGTAGCAGCTGTTGTTACGGTTACGTCAAACGTATACCCTGAGCTTCCCAATCTTGATAAAGCACCCCAAAAGCTCAGTAAAAACAAATTAGATGAGTTAAAGAAATCAAAGCGCTATAAAGATTTTAAAATTGAAAAAGCCGAAATAGAGGTTTTAGCCAAAGCCCGCAGGCTGCATCAGCTTAAACATCCTAATAACGACAATCGTATTAATGCCGGTTTTTACAAAGCCTGGGAGGCGCAGGCGTATAACTCACTTGCTGAACATATTGCCCGATTGGATATGATAGTAACTGAAGGTTTCAGTTTCTCACGTAATACCGATACGCTTAAAGTAACTATAGATACAGGGCTTATCAACCTCAACAAAAAATACAAAAAACAGGTACTGGTAACGCTTTCTAACTATGTTAATATTGATAATGTTAGGGGGGAATACGACAGAAAAGATGTATTGCGTATTTTCAAGAGCAAGAAATTGCGTACAGCCTTTATCAATAGTATGGCGGCTAAACTTAAACACTATAATTTTAATGGTGTAAATCTTGATATTGATGACCTGCCCGACCGCAACAGCAAAAATGTTATAGCTTTCGAAAACGATCTTTACAATATCTTTCATGCACAAAACCTGCTGGTTACCACAAACGTAATCCCTTATGATGATGAGTATGATTTGAAGCGACTACAACACATTAACGATTTTTTGTTTGTGATGGCTATTGACCAGCACTCGGATATGAGTAACGCCGGTGATATATCGCACCAGCATTGGGTTGAGGAGATTTTAGATGATGTGTGCTCAAAAATACCAAGTGAAAAAATTATCCTTACTGTAGCTGGCGGAGGTTTTGATTGGCGCGAGGGGAGCATTGGTCAAACTATTGGTTATCCGCAAGCAATAAGTACTGCAAAAGAAAATAAGAAAACCATTATTTACGATCCTCAATCAGCCAACCTTCATTACAGCTACCTGGGGCCCGATAGCCTAACACATACCGTTTATTTTGCCGATGCTGCCACCAACTTTAACATTATCCGTATGGCCGATGACTGGGCTACCGGTGGTGTGGCACTATGGCGCCTTGGGTTTGAAGATCCGCGTTTATGGACATTCTTTCAAAAAAACCTGTCGATAGATTCGTTAAGAAAAACCGGGGTCGACCTGCGAAGGTTAGACACCGTTGGTCTTAACAATAAAATAGACTATGCCGGCGAAGGCGGCGAGGTGCTCGACCTGATAACCGTACCACATACCGGTAAAATTGATGTAACGCTTGATAAATCAACCTTTACCATTACCAATCAAAAATATATCGACCTGCCAACCAAATATGTGATCCGCAGGTATGGATACAAACCGGGCAAAGTTGTTTTAACCTTTGATGATGGGCCCGACCCGGATTACACGCCCCGCATCCTTGATATCCTGAAAAAGGAAAAGGTACCGGCATCATTCTTTGTTGTGGGGTCGATGGTAGAGAAAAACATCCCGATACTCAGGCGCATTTATGACGAAGGTTATGAAATAGGTAACCACACCTTTTTCCACCCAGATATATCAACCATTAGCTTAGACAGGGTTAAGCTCGAGCTAAACTCCACCCGTAAGCTGATAGAGTCTATAACCGGGCATAGTACTATACTTTTCCGCCCGCCATTTAATGCCGATGCCGAGCCGCAAACACTGGCCGAAGTAATACCGGTAGCAGAAAGCCGTAAACAACGTTATATTACCATAGGCGAATCGATAGACCCGTGGGACTGGCAGCCCGGCGTAACAGCCGATAGCATTATTGCACGCACCATTCGCCAAAAAGACAATGGCAGTATGATACTGCTGCACGATGCCGGTGGCGATACCCGCGAAGAAACCGTTAAGGCCCTGCCCGAGATAATCCATTACTTTAAAAAACACGGCTATCAGTTTACCACCATTGCCGATGTTTTGGGCAAAACCAAAGCCGACCTGATGCCGGTTGCCAAAGAAGAGAACAGCAGCTTTTGGGGCAAATATTATGATGTTGTAGTGGTTGGCTTTTTTGTTGGCAACAGGTTTCTTTTCTACTTGTTCCTATCAGCTATATTTTTAGCCATGGGCCGTATTATATTAATAGGCATATTAGCTACAAGGCAATTTAATGTTAATAAGAAAATTGATACCGCGCCGCACCCGCAACCACCGGTAAGTATTATTGTACCAGCTTATAATGAGGAGGTCACGGCTTTACGTACTATTGATAGTTTGCTAAAAACCGAGTATCCCAATTTCAACATTATTTTTGTTGATGATGGGTCTAAGGACAAAACCTTCCAGGTAGTTTCTGAAGCGTATGGCAACCATCCCCTGGTAAGAGTATTAACAAAGCCAAACGGCGGTAAAGCATCGGCACTAAACTTTGGCATTACCCATGCCGAACATGATTTTGTGGTTTGTATTGATGCCGATACCCAGCTTAAAACAGATGCTATTTTTCACCTGATGGCCTACTTTACCGATGAGGAAATTGGCGCGGTAGCAGGTACCGTAAAAGTTGGTAACGAAACCAATATCATAACCAAATGGCAGTCGATAGAGTATATCACCGCGCAAAATATGGATAGGCGCGCATTTGATATCATCAACAGCATTACCGTGGTGCCCGGTGCCATCGGCGCGTTCCGCAAATCGGCCATATTCAGGGCCGGGGGCTTTACTTATGATACCCTGGCTGAGGATTGCGATTTAACTATGCGCATCCTAAAACAAGGCTACGTAATTAAAAACTGTGCCGAAGCCGTTGCCTATACCGAAGCGCCCGAAACCATCAACGCGCTGCTTAAACAACGCTTCCGCTGGAGTTTTGGGGTAATGCAAAGTTTCTGGAAAAACCGCGACGCGTTATTCAACAAAAAATTCAGCTACTTTGGTATGGTAGGGATGCCAAACATCCTGATCTTCCAGATCATCCTGCCGTTATTCTCGCCACTGGCCGATTTTATTATGGTTTTGGGCCTGTTTGGCAGTCACCCCGAAAAAATGCTCACCTACTACGTAGCATTTGTATTGATTGACTTTTTGGTGGGCTGGCTGGCCTTCCGTATGGAGAAGGAAGATTACCGTAAGCTAATATACATTATTCCGCAGCGTTTTATTTGGCGCCAGCTGATGTACTACATCCTGTTTAAATCCATCCGCAAGGCGCTTAAGGGCGAGCTAACTACCTGGGGCGTATTAAAACGCACAGGTAATGTAAAAATGAAAAAAGGCGAACTATTGGGTGATAGCAACGAACCACCGATGTAGTTTGTTCATTAGTTCACTGGTTCATTCTTTTATTGGCGGCATGCTGCTAATAAACCAGTGAACTAATCAGCAAATGAACCAATCGTCAAAAACCGTATCTTTGCGCTAATGCAATTAACAGACACCGTACCGGCAACGTGGGAGAAGGGCTATAACAACTATGGCCCCTGGCTTAAAGAGAAATACAAGGGGCACCGTGTGTTTAAAGTTATTGTGGATGGCGGCTTTACCTGCCCCAACCGCGATGGCAGCAAAGGCTATGGTGGCTGTACCTATTGCAATGTAGACTCGTTCACCCCATCCGTTAGTCGTAATGCACCTACCGTGCGCGAGCAGGTTATACAGGGCATGGAACGCGCCCGTAACGGCAACAAGGCCGATAAATTCATCATTTATTTTCAGCCAAATACCAATACTTACGCCCCTGCGCATTATTTAAAAATGATGTATGACGAGGCCTTAAGCTATGGCACCGAAGATATTGTTGGCCTAAGCGTAGGTACCCGCCCCGATTGCATCGACGCCGAGAAAATAGCCCTGTTAGAGAGCTATACTGATCGCTTTGATGTTGACCTGGAAATGGGCATGGAAAGCATTTACAACGATACGCTGAACCAGATAAACCGCGGCTGCAGCCACGAAGAACTGATCAAAGCGCTTGCCCTTACCGAGAACACCAAACTTGACGTTTGCGTACATACCATCTTCGGTTTCCCCTGGGAAACAAAAGAAATGATGCTGAAATACGCCGACGAGATAAACCGCCACGCGCAAATAAAATTTGTAAAATTCCACCACCTGCATATTGTTGAGGGTAGCGTTATGGGCGTAAAATACAAACGCGAACCATTCAAGCTTTTCAGCATTGATGAGTATGCCGATTTTTTATGCGAATTGCTGCCGCTGGTAAGGCCCGATATCATCATCCAGCGATTATTTGGCTTAAGCGACCGCGAACTGCTCATCGCACCAAACTGGGGACTTAAGAAAAGCGAGATCCAATACTATATAGACCAGCGCATACTGAGCCGTGGCGTAGTGCAGGGATCAGCATATTTAGCCTGATATTTTTCCCAACGTCATTTCGAACCACAGAGAGAAATCTTGTTCATTTGACAGGCGGCGAATTGCATGATGAACAAGATTTCTCCTCACTACGTTCGTTCGAAATGACAGGTGGGCGAAGGGGACGAATGACCAATGACAGCGCAGCGAATGACTCAATGACCAATACACATTCCCTATTTCTCTAAACCCGTTTAAACAAATTTTTCTTATTTTCCTTAATCCAAAGGTTCTGATAGATATTTGGTGTAGAACTGTGGTATCTTGTTTGCATAACCATAGCGAACAATTATCCGTAAAAAATAATTTAAACAAGCGTTTTGGTGCAAAAACCTTTACAAAACTATATTCCTGCATTAACAGGGGTGCGCGCTTTAGCTGCTTACCTTGTATTTATATCGCATTACGCCTACGCGTTTGATGAAAATTTTCCCCGTGCTGTGCAACGTTTTCTTAACGAGATGCACATCGGGGTTACCATTTTCTTTGTTTTATCGGGTTTTTTAATCGCTTTCAGATATTTTGATAGTTTTAAACTAACCGGCGACTGGTTTAAGCAATACCTTAAAAACAGGGTTGCCCGCATCTATCCCATGTATTTCCTGCTTACGCTGGGGGCCTTTGTTTCTTACTACTTTACGCATGATCAAAAGGTAACCAACGGCTTCGGTAGTCCGATAGGATTATTTTTTATGAACATTACGTTTGTAAGGGGCTTTTTTGATCAGTTAAAGTTTACCGGTATTGCCCAGGGATGGAGTTTAACAGTTGAAGAATGCTTCTACTTTTCGGCGCCTTTCATATTTTACTTCGCAAAAAAATATAATAAATTTTGGCTGCAATGGGCCGTTGTAACGGGCATAGGCGCACTATTGGTGGTTATATTCAGCAGGGTTAACTGGTATGGCTTTTTTAGCAACTTTACCTTTATGTTCCTTTATACCTTTTTGGGCCGCTGCTTTGAGTTTTTTGCAGGGATCCAATTAGCCTTGATAGTAAAGAAAAGGCAAGCTAAAATTGACGGGCAAGCCAAAACCTGGTTTACTTATGGCGGTTTCCTGCTTATATTTGTTTGCGTATGGATCATGAGCATACTGCCTATCCCTAAAGGCGAGGTTGCAGGCTTGCACCATCCTTTTGGTATTGTTACCAACAATTACCTGCTGGCGGCATCTATAGCCATGTTCTTTTACGGCCTGTTAACTGAAACTACCGTTCTTAAAAAGATCCTCAGCTTTAAATTTGTTGAGCTGCTGGGTAAAAGCTCGTATATATTTTACCTGATACACCTTGGGTATATGTACGATTTTCTGCACCGGTATTTCAACAAATGGAACGACGATATTTTTGAGCTTTATGATAAATGGGGTAAAGATTGGAACTCGCCTTTTCAGTACGATAGCCTGAACGTTTTATACGCCTTTATCATTTTAAACGGGGTGGCCATACTGCTGTTTAAGCTTATAGAGGAACCGTTAAATCATTATATTCGTAAGTCGGATTTTTTGATCAAAAACAAACCACGTAACCCCGAAAATAACTCAGAAGCAATTAAGGCTTAATTATGGTGAACAGATCAAATAAGATATTTTTTATACTGTTTTGTACAGTTGCAACGCTATGCCTGCAACACGTTACTGCTGCCGCGCAGGATGATGAAGACGGCATTTCTACCGTGCTTACCCCCGGCAACAAAAACGCCATTTTTGACAGTAACGCCAAATATACTTTCGAGGTTAAAAACCCTACGGATGCGCCGCAAACGGGTACAGTATCATACCTGATAACCCAACACGGTAAAAAATTAGGCTCGGGCAAACAGGACGTAAAGCTGGGCAAAAAAAGCTCAGCGAAATATGATTTTGAACTGCCCGCCATGAAATCGGGCTTTTACAAGGTTGATTTTATGGTGAACATCTCTGATTATGATGATACCACCCGCCGGGTATTCGGTGTAAAGCCCGAAGATATCCGCTCTAAATATGCCAAACCTGCAGATTTTGATGCCTTTTGGCAAAAAGCGAAAGACGACCTGGCTAAGGTAAAACCCAATTTTAAGGTTACCCCAATGCCAAAAATGAATACCGATAACCGTAAGGTATTCCTGATAGAGATGCAATCGCTGGATAATTACACCATCCGCGGCTGGATGACGGTACCTATCTCAAAAGATAAGAACCGCAAATTTTCGGTACTGCTGGGTTTACCCGGCTACCAGGTAAATTTGCTGCCCATAACCGGTTTAGACGAAGACCTTGCCATCATTACCCTAAACGTAAGGGGGCAGGGCAACAGCCGCGGCCCTATTGATACCCGCCGCGATGAATTTATTTTTTACCGTATTGAGGACCGCGACAACTACGTAATGCGTGGCGTTATTATGGATTGCATCCGCCTGGTTGATTTTGTGTACGCGCAACCCTACTTAAAGCATGATAACATACTGGCATCTGGCGGTAGTATGGGCGGCTATTTAGCCATTGCTACAGCAAGCCTTGATAAAAGGGTTAACCTGTGCTCAGCACAGAACCCTATACTTTGCGATGTAAATAATTTAGATGGCGAGGTTACCTGGCCAATAAACGACATTAAAAAATATATTAAAACACAACCCGGCCTAACTTTCGACAAAGTGCTTGGTAACCTTAACTATTACGATGGGAAGAATTTTGCCAGTAACCTGCAATGTTCAACCATTATGGGGATAGGTTTATTAGACCCGTATGCCCCACCCTATAACGAATATGGCACGTTTAACGTTATACCCGGCAAAAAAAGGTTGCTAGTGTTTAAAGATCTGGGGCACGAAGTAAGCCAGGTGTATAAAGATTTAGAGGGCAGGTGGATGCGTGACGCATTTGCATTATTTTAATAGCGAAGAGATGAATTTACCTAAAACTACTCACTTAAAGTATTTGCTGATAGCCATCGGCTTGGTTATGCTGATGCCGGCCAGCAGCCATGCAGGTGGCGCGGGCGGTTTCCCGGTACGGCCAAAAAGGTTGTTGCTGTCGCCGTCTTTCAGTTATTTTTATGCCAATAAAGGGTGGGACTCGCTGAGTCATAAAACCCCTTTTGCAAATGGCGGGCAGTTCCAATCATTAGGCGTTTCGTTATACGCCGAATATGGTTTAAGCCGCAAGTTAACCTTGGTGGCTTTGTTGCCTTATGTAAGAAATACGTATGAAGACAATACCGCCAAAACCGTAAGCTCGGGCTTTACCGATATGGAAGTAGGTTTGCGCTATTACCTGGCCAACATCAACTACATTTATTACTTTACCATACAGGGTACATTTGTGCAACCATTATATACCGATCTTAGCCTGGGTTACAAACAACAAGGTGCCGAACTTAAACTGGCATTTGCAGGCAGCGGCAAGGTGCTGGGCAAAAACTATTATTTCACGGTAGAGAACGGCGTACGTCAGTACTTTGGCTCGCAGGGCCCTATACAAGACAGGTATAATGGCTCGTTCGGTTTAACGCTGGATAGGAAGTTTAAACACCAGATCTCGGCATCTATCAGCGGTTTTTACTCGGCCAGCAGCTTTACCAAATTCTCGCCTATACAGGCCACCAACAAAAACTTTGCGTTTAACCAGGCATCATTAACATACGGTTATACATTTAGCAGGCGCTTCTCTATATTCTTATCGGGCGGGCATTTCATTAACGGCCGCAACACCGGCGATGGCACCACCGCATCGGCATCATTCCTGTTTAAACCATTCAGATAAGTTTCAATAAAAATACATGGGCAAATTATTCGTCATATTTTTTCTTTTACCTTTTTGCTGCGCCGCGCAAACGGCCGAAACCTTTATGCAAAGCGGTAACGCAAAAGCAGGGGCAAAAAACTATAATGCCGCCATTGCCGATTTTACCAAAGCCATACAGCTTGAACCCAAGAACGGGCGCGCTTACTTTTACCGCGCCAATGCTTATAACGACCAGAAGGAATACATGATGGCCGTGCAGGATTATGACCGCGCTATAGAGCTCGACCCCAAAAACCCCTTCGCTTACTTTTATCGCGGTAACGCAAACAACGCGCAGCAAAAATATGCCGATGCCATAACTGATATTACCAAAGCCATTGCTATAGCCCCCAATGCCGATATGTACCACTACAGGGCCAATGCGAAAGCCGGCCTTGGCGACCACGCCGGAGCGGTTGAAGATTTTACCAAAGCTATCGCTTTAGACCCTAAAGACCCATCGTTATATGAGTACCGGGGTGTAGCCAAAAGCAACCTGAAAGACAATGATGGTGCTATTGAAGATTACGACAAAGCCGCTGCCCTTGATCCAAAAAACTCCGACCTGATCTATTACCGCGCTAACGCAAAAGGCAACACCGGTAATTTTAAAGGCGCCATTGCCGATTATACCGCGGCCCTTGCACTTAACCCTAAAAACGCCGAAGCGTTGTTTTATCGCGGCAACGCATACGGCAACCTTAAAAATTATAGCGCCGCCATTGCCGACTATAAAAAAACCATTAGCCTAAACCCTAAACTGCCAAACTTATACCAGTACCTGGCAAACGCACTGAGCAATAACAACAATAAAAAGGAGGCGCTTGAATATTTTGGCCAGGCCATAAAGCAGGACCCTAACAATGCTGAACTTTACCTGTATGACGGCATCGTAAAGCATAATCTCAATGATAGGGAGGGCGCAATGGCTGATTTTGATAAATCGATAGATTTAAAGCCCAGCGCTGAAGCTTACCAACACCGGGCGGATATGAAACTGGACGACAAGGATTACGACGGCTCAAAAGAAGATGCGGATAATGCCATTAAACTGGATGCTAAAAACAGCTACGCCTACATTACCCGGGCAAGGGCCAAACTAGAACTAAAGGATACGACCACCGCCCTGGCCGATTTAAACCTGGGCATTAAAATGAACCCCAATAACGATTACTCATACGTACTGCTGGGCAACATAGCAACCGACCGTAAAGATTACGACACAGCGCTTAAAAACTACACCAAATCGTTAGACATACAGCCCGGTAATGTAGAAACACGCTTAAGGCGCGCAAACACCCGTTTAAAAGCAGGTGACAGGCCCGGTGCTTTAGCCGATTTTAAAAAGATAGCAGATATTGGTACTGATGATGATAACTTTTATGCCCGCATGGTACATGCTATGATAAAGGGTGGTTTTTATACCGAAGGCTTACCCATATTTAATGAGCTGATAACCAAGAACCCCAAGATGGCTGCCTTTTATGTAGGCCGTGGCACGGCTAAACAAGGCATGGGCGACCCTAACGGTGCCATTTTAGATTATAACACCGCTATAAAGCTGGATACCGCATCGGTAGATGCGTATAGTAACCGGGGCAGCGCAAAGTTTGATCTGAAAGATAATACAGGTGCCCTGGCTGATATAGCCAAAGCCATTAAAATACACGAAGGTGCCGAAGAGCCTTACATCATCAGGGCTAAAATACGGATGGCTATGAAGAACTACCAGGGGGCTGTAGATGATTACAATACCATTTTGTTTATAGACCTGGATAACAACATTGTATTTGCCCAACGTGGTTTAGCCCGCAGCTTTTTAGGCGATACCGAACGCGCCAACGCCGATCTAAACTACGCAGTTAAACTGGAGCCTAAAAACGACGAGGCATATAACCTGCGCGGGCAGGCCAAAATCAATATGAAGGATAACGCAGGTGCCTGCGCCGATTTTAAGCAAGCTATAGCATTAGGCTCAAAAGCAGCGGTTGCGCTGGCTAAAATGTATTGTAAGTAGCGGTTGCGCTCACCTACCTGTCATTTCGAACGAGGAACGAGGAGAAATCTTGTTCAATTGACAGGTAGTCGACAAGCAAGGAGTAACAAGATTTCTCTTCGCTCCCCGCTCTTCCCACCTCTCGCTCATCGAAATGACAGTTTGGGAAATTCCGTTACCTACATCTTCCCAAACAACTCTTCAACAGCTTTTACGCGGTAATCAAATATATCTTTTACCTTTTTACCTACATACACCTTATTGGTAAACCGGCCTACAATACCAAAGGGGATGGCGTAATTAAGGATATCGGTCATTTCTACACCGCCGGCTATCTCTTTAAAGTGGTGCTGGTGATGCCAGAGCGCGTATGGCCCAAAGCGCTGCTCGTCTACAAAATATTGCTTATCCTGCACATGGGTTATTTCGGTCATCCAGTTTAGTTTAATGCCTGCCAGCGGCGAAATTTTGTAGGTGATGATCATCCCCGCATACATCTTTGTATCGGCATTATAATCTGAGGTTACCACAAACCGCATATCTGCCGGTGTTATCTTCTCCAGGTTTAATGGCGAAGAAAAAAAGTCCCAGGCCTCATCCAAACTAATGGGAATATTCTGTTTAAACTTTAAAGCGTATGTTTTCACGATGGGTTAACAGGTAGTATGGGCAATTGTTATACTGTTGGGTATAAATTATTGTTGGGGAGGATTATTGTTGAATTGTTTGATGGCTATATTGTTGACTGACGGCAAAGTGTTCGAACAATTCAACAATCAAGCAATAGAACAATTATAATCCGTTTGCCTCGGTAGCTATAGGCAGGTCGCGGCGGCTCCACTCACTCCATGAGCCTACGTAAAGCTTTGGCCCGGTAATGCCGGCGTGCTCCATACCCAGTAAAGTATGGCAGGCCGTAACACCCGATCCGCAATGCACAATCACATTTTCGGGCTTAATATCACCAATGGTATCCTTGTAAAGGGTTGCCAACGCCTGCGATGTAAGATACTTCCCTTCGGGCGACAGGCTGTTGCTGTAAAAAAGGTTTACAGCGCCCGGTATATGGCCGGCAACCAAATCAAGCGGCTCGGTATGGCCCAGGTAACGCTGCCCTTCGCGCACATCAATCACCACGCGGTCGTCGGCTTTGGCAGCGGCCTTTACTTTTTCAATATCTACCGTATGCTGGTACTGCTCAGGGATTGGATACAGCCCCGCTGCGGCAGGTTTATAATCATCGGTACTCAATTCCACGCCTTCATCAGTAGCGGCCTTTAAACCGCCGTTAAGCACCTGTACGCTGGCATGCCCTATCGAACGCAGCATCCACCAAAGGCGGGCGCCGCCCATGGCCGCATTTTTATCATCATAAACCACCACATGGCTATTGGGGGTAACGCCCCAGCGGGATAAGGTAGCGGCAAAATCTTTTAAGGATGGCAAAGGGTGCCTGCCACCAATAGCAGCATCGGCAGGGTGCGAAGCCAGGTCGTCATCCAGCGTGGCTAAAATAGCATTAGGCAGGTGGCCTGCCAGGTAACGCTCGTGCGCGTTTGCGCCTGCGCGTACATCTATCAATATGGTTGCGGGGTCAAAAACCCTCGGGTCGGTAATTTCAATAAGTGGAGACATGATTGTTAGTGATTAGTTAATTAGTGATTAGAGGTTAGGTGGAAACCTTCCCACTCTTACCCGTCACTTATTGCAGGCAAGTTAAAAAAAGCCCGGCACAAATAAAATCCTGAGTAAGTACCATTCAGGGCAAACGCAGTAAACGACAAGGTATGGTAAGCATTTCAACCCCAAATCGGGCAAAACCCCCGTTCCGTTTTGTCCCATTCGGGAAAAAACGGAACAAGCCAAAAAACAACAAATACTTAACAATCAATTATTTATATAAAAACAAAGATTCTATTTTTGGTAAATAATTCGCACTAAAAAGGCCGGACCAAGGGCGAAAAAAGGCGAAAATAAGGCGCCTGTCTGCCGGTAATTTTTTGTCTCGTTCCCACAAAAAGTGAGACAAAACCGAAATTTTATAAAATGCTGTATATGAGCGCATAACAACAAAACTAAAAAGTTTTCATTTAACTACTGACAAGATTTTGTCAGCATCAAGTAACTCATTTACAACATGTTCCACTTGTAACGTTTGTTCCATTTTAAAAATGGAACAAGCTGCCAACAGCAAATTACTGCACCATTTTATTAGCACAGCACGAACTTGCAAAAGCTTCTGGTTTGGCCTTAAACACAAACCCCATACTCAGGATGTAGCCCATGGCTTCGTGCAGGGCGGCGTTACTTTTAAACATAGGGTTGGTGTTGATATCGGCATGTACTTCCAGGCCTACATCATACAGGTCGAGCAGGTCGCAAAGTTTGTAGGCAATGTCGATAGATTTTTGCACCTCGTAAAGCATGCGCTCTTTAATGCTCATTTTTTGTGAGGTACGTTCCTGGTGGATAAACATAAATGCGCCACGCTGTTCGCGTATAAAAACAATTACCGTAGCAAAATCGGTAACCGCGCCCTTTACCTGCGAATCTGTACCGATACAAACTTTTAGTTTATTACCAAGGTTGGCTTCCCGTTCAATCGCTGCTTCTACTTCCTCTAAAATGGGTGTTTGGATCACCTCACCACTAAATTTTCTCCAGGTCATAAAAATCGTTTTTAAGGTTATTTTATGCGACCCGTTTTATAGGTCTATAAAAATAAGCGATTAACTATTTTATAAACGTTAATATGCAGTAATTTATTTGTTAACATTTCACTGAATATTAACAGGTTAGGTAATTACAATTAAGGGAAGGTGATTGCGTGGTACGGAGAAGGGTTGGGGTTCCAACAAAAAAGCCGCTTCCTTTTCAGGTAACGGCTTATATTAGGTGTAATTGGATCTTGTTTAGCGGGCCTTGTAATTTTTGGCCTTTTTAACCGGTATATGTGGTTTGCCCTGCGGATATATCTCAGGCGCACCAACCATGGTCATGGCACAACGGAAACCAACTTCGGCACTTGCATCATCCTGGTTCATAAAACGGCGTGTTGCCGGGTTTAACCAGTACGATAGATCGTTCCACGAACCGCCTTTGTAAACTTTTGAATGGTTGTTAACCAAAGTGGTGGTACCATAAAGGCTGTTATTTACCGAGTCGCCATAGCCCCTGTAATCATTGGTATAAGCTTTACCTGCAAGCGGGTCTTTTACACCGCCGGCATTTGCTGTAACAGCACCCGCATTTGGCTGAGCGCTATTAGCCGCATTTGGCTGATTAGCTTGTGCCTGCTGCTGGGCTATCATATCGCTGTATTTTAATTTCTTGTCAGATTTTGCAGGGTCTTTAATAGGGCGGCCGTATTTATCCTTTGCATAAAGGCCCTTTGTAGGGTCGGCAAGGCGTTTGTTTGTAAACTCGTTACCGCGGAACGGGTTCAGGTCGTCCATCTCTTCAAACGATGTTTGGCGATAAGTATCGGCAACCCACTCGTTAACGTTACCTGCCATGTTATACAAACCAAAATCATTTGGCTGGTATGAACGTACAGGTGCGGTAATAATGGCCTTATCATTTAAACCACCACCAACACCCGCATTATCGCCGGCCCCGCGTTTAAAGTTGGCCAGTATTAAGCCACGTGTATTTTTTTTGGGTGAACGTACGCCAAGGCCATCCCATGGGTAAACCCTGCCATCGTTAATATTCTCGAACTGTGTGTTACCTGCAAGTGCCAAAGCAGCATATTCCCACTCCGCTTCTGATGGTAAGCGATATCCTTGTTTTAAAATACCGTCCTCTAAACGTGCAGGCCTTACCGCGCGTCCATTTTTACCGGTACCGTTAGGCGCAGCATTAGGGTTTAGGTCTGTTATCATTTTTTTACCGTCAACGCCCTGCCCTTTTATTTGGCCATTCAGGTAAATATCTGTATTGAATGGTTCCTGCTGTGCATTGCCTGCTGGTGCACCATTTTTGCCTCCTGCTTTGTCTTTCCAGGTAACCAGGTTACCGCGTTCGCGTAAAATATTTTCGTTGGTGCGGTCGGTACGCCATACACAATATTCTTGTGCCTGGTCCCACGTAACACCTACAACAGGGTAATCCTGAAACGCCGGGTGGCGCAGGTAGTTATCTACATAAGGTTCATTGTATGATAAAGGTTTACGCCATACCAGTGTATCGGGCAGGGCATTGTAATAAAGCTCATTATCATTAGGGAAGGTAATGTTTATCCAGTGCAGGTAATCCAGCCAATCCTGGTTAGATACCTCAGTCTCATCCATATAAAAAGAAGGCACAGTTACCCTGCGGCGTGCATTATTGTATTCGTAAGCTACATCCTGGTCAGCGCTCCCACCTAAAACAAATGTACCGCCCTCAATAGGTACAAGGCCGGGGCCCGGTGAGGGGTGGCTTTGCCTGTAGCGTAAATAACCACCGTTTGTCCTGTCGTTATATGCTAAACCTGTTTTTTGCGATTGCTGTTTGTTACTGCAGCTGCTAAGCATTACACCTAAACCCAACATCACTAAAGCAGTATTAGTAAGTACTTTCATATTTTGCAAAATATATTTGGAGGTAAATTTAAAAAAAAACGATTATAAACCTTAAGCTTATTTAAACGTATATTTTATGCACCAAGTTACAATAATTTAAACTATTAACGGTTTAGCTCAAACTACTTGCATATTAACATTAATAATTCCGTATGCTTATTTATTATTTTTAAATAATAAACCTAAATTGCACCCAATGAAGTTTTTGAGCCTTAAAAGCCTTAGTGTATATTTTTTACTTGCGCTGCCTGCTTTTGCGGCGGCGCAAAGCACAACCACTACAAGCGGCAGCAGTGTTAACGCAATACCTACTGCGGTACCGTTTTTAAACATCTCACCCGATTCTCGCTCGGGCGCCATGGGCGATGCCGGTGTAGCCATATCCCCGGATGTTAATGCTAATTACTGGAACCCCGCAAAACTGGCTTTTTTAGAAGATAATGATAACGTAGCCTTATCATACAGCCCATGGTTAAGGCACCTGGTGCCCGATGTAAGCCTGGCCTATTTAAGCTACGCACATAAAATTGACGACCGTAACACCTTCGGTGCATCATTACGCTACTTTAATTTGGGGTCGATACAATTGATCGATGCAAACCAAACCGACCAGGGCCTTTATAAACCCAGCGAGTTCTCGATCGATGCCTCATTTGCCCGTAAGTTTGGCGAAAACCTTTCATTAGGTTTAACCATGCGTTACATATACTCTAACTTTAGCAACGGGGCTTTTGTATCAGGCTCGGGCCAGCAAAATAAAGCGGGTAATGCTGTATCCGCAGGCGTATCGCTGTTCTATCAAAAACCTTATGGCGATGGTTCCCTTTTTGCCTTCGGTACCAATATTTCTAACATAGGTAACAAAATAAGCTACACCAGCACGGGGCCAAGCTACTTTTTGCCTGCCAATTTAAAACTGGGCGTGGCCAACACGTGGTCGCTTGATGATGTGAGCAAGTTTACCGTTGCTTTTGATATTAATAAACTTTTGGTACCTACCCCGCCTATACGTGATAATAGCGGTAACATTATATCAGGCAAAAATGATGATGTATCGGTACCTGCGGGTATCTTTCAATCTTTTGGGGATGCACCGGGCGGTTTTAGCGAAGAGTTAAAAGAACTGAGCTTTTCGCCGGGGTTAGAATACTCATACAACAACCTTTTGGCTATAAGGGCCGGTTATTTTTACGAGAACCCCAATAAAGGCGGCAGGCACTATGCTACCGCGGGTTTTGGTTTAAAATACAATATCTTTCAGTTTGATTTTTCGTACCTGATGGCCAGCCAGCAAAACAGTCCGCTTGCCAATACGCTGCGGTTTACCTTATCTGCCAGTTTTGGCGGCACCAACAACGCATCTAAAAAGTAATGGCAAAAATTAAAGTCGGCTTTGGGTTTGATGTACATCAGCTCAAACAAAACCATCCGTTTATATTAGGCGGCGTAAATTTAGAACATACCGCAGGCGCTTACGGCCACTCTGATGCCGACGTACTATTACACGCCATTTGCGATGCCCTTTTAGGCGCCGCTAACCTGCGCGATATTGGCTTTCATTTCTCAAACACCGACGACCGCTGGAAAGGCATCAGCAGCCTGATACTATTACAGCATGTAGTAGCTCTGCTGGCCGAAAAGAACTGGCAGATAGGCAATATAGATGCTATGATATGCCTGGAAGCACCCAAAATAAACCCGCACATCCCCGCCATGCAGGCCAACATTGCCAAAGCCGCCGGGATAGATGTTGACGATATCTCCATCAAAGCCACCACCAACGAGAAGCTGGGCTTTATAGGCCGCGAGGAAGGTGTTGTAGCTTACGCTGTTTGTTTGATAGAAAGAACTTAATCGTAAGCCTGGGATTTACAATTATGAATAAAAACCCATTCACTCCCGAAACGGCATTAAGGGCATTAGGCCTTGCATTATTATTGCTTATTGTACTGGTTAGGGGTACTTCTTTATTCCCTAATTTGATCCCGCAGGATAAATTGCTTTACGTAGCTATTGTCGCAGCGGTGCTGCTTGGCGTAGCTTTCTATCTTAGAAACAAACGTGTAAACGCTGCTGAAGACGAAGATTAGTTTACCTACTTTTTAACTCATCAGGTTTATTGATCGTTACAAGGCGGCGCATCAGGTAATCTGGGTCATCTCCATTACTTGTTTTTATAGTGTTTATATATAACCATCCTTCTTGGGCCATGTAATTAAGGGCATCGGCCAGGTTATTAAAGCGCATCTCTCTACCACTATTATCACGCAGGCGCTTGTCAACCTCAGGGCCTTTTCCCCTGTCAACATCTATACATATGGTCCGCTCAAATATACCCTTGTGGGTGCTAATAATACAGTATTCTTCGGCAGGTGCTTTAACAGTAGTTTGTGCATCAGCAGCAGTTTCGGTTTGTGCCATTGCCAGGCAGGGCAGCAGGGCTATGGCAGCCAGCAGTAATAGTTTTTTCATAGTTGTAATTTGGTTAGTATTCTGCGGGTTGGAGTAGTTAAGCACCTGCGGGTTTAATCGTCGTGGCTGGTTATTTACCGTTGTAATCGGCTTGTTACATTAGCCGCTTTCTCCACAAACTATTATGCATGCATAGTTATCTAAAATCATTAATTTTGTGGTTTAACAATTATACGCCTGCATGGAAAGCATTGCTCCTTATAAATCCAAATACAAGATCCGCATGGTTACCGCTGCCTCGTTGTTTGACGGGCACGACGCTACCATAAACATTATGCGCCGCATTTTGCAAAGCACCGGAGCCGAGGTAATACACCTTGGCCATAACCGCAGTGTTGATGAGATTGTGAACTGCGCCATACAGGAGGATGTACAAGGCATTGCCATTACCAGCTACCAGGGCGGGCACGTAGAGTACTTTAAGTACATGTACGATCTGTTGCAGGAGCGCGGCGCCGGCCACATCAAGCTTTTTGGCGGCGGCGGTGGGGTTTTCCTGCCTGATGAAATAGCACAGCTACAGGCCTACGGCATTTGCAAGATCTATTCGCCAGATGATGGCCGCACCATGGGCCTGCAGGGTATGATAAACCACATGATGCAGGAGTGCGACTTTTTGACGCCAGACGTTATAAACGGAGCACAAACTATTAAAGATAAAGGAGCAATAGCAAGGCTTATAACCGCTGCCGAACTGGGGCACCCAAAATCCCTCCCTACTCTTCATTCTACACACACCACACCTGTGCTCGGCATCACCGGTACAGGTGGTTCAGGTAAATCAAGTTTGGTGGACGAGATTGTCCGCCGTTATTTGATGGAGACCGATAAAACGCTGGCCATAATTTCTGTCGACCCCAGCAAACGTAAAACGGGCGGAGCTTTACTTGGCGACCGTATCCGCATGAATGCCATTAATAGTCCGCGGGTGTACATGCGCTCGCTGGCAACACGCCAGGCCAACCTGGCTTTAAGCAAGCACGTGCAGGAAGCCATTGATATTTGCAAAGCCGCTGGTTATGATATGGTGATAGTGGAAACGAGCGGTATAGGCCAGTCGGACACGATGATAACCGATTATTGCGACCTGTCCTTATACGTAATGACGCCCGAATTTGGCGCCGCTACCCAGCTGGAAAAGATCGACATGCTTGATTTTGCCGACTTGGTAGCCCTTAATAAATTTGATAAACGTGGCGCATTGGATGCCATCCGCGATGTGCGCAAGCAGTATAAGCGCAACCATATGCTTTTTGATGCCAAAGATGCAGACCTACCGGTTTACGGCACCATGGCATCGCAGTTTAACGACCCGGGTATGAACACCCTGTTCACCGCCCTGATGAAAACCGTTAAGGATAAAACTGGGGTAGATCTGTTAGAGAATCAAGAGGCAAGAATCAAGAGCCAAGATGGCGAATCGGAGAAGATCTATATCATCCCGCCGGATAGGATACGTTATTTGGCAGAAATAGCCGAAAGCAGCGCCGCCTATACCGATTGGGTGAACGAACAATGTAAGATTGCCCAGCAGATGTTTAATATCAGGGGGACGATTGAGATATGGGCTAAACACACCCCTAACCCCTCTCAAGAGGGGAACCAGGTAGCGGGTTTAGAAGATATATATACCCATTTAGAAGACCACCTGCATGCCGATTGTAAACGCCTTTTAAAAGAATGGCCCGAAACGGTTGCCAAATACAAGGCAGAAAATTTTATTTATAAAGTACGCGATAAAGAGATTAAACAGCCTTTATACTATACTTCGCTATCGCAACTGAAAGTACCTAAGATCTCCTTACCAAAATATGAAGCCTGGGGAGATATACTGCGCTGGCTGCTTACCGAGAACGTACCGGGTGAGTTCCCGTATGCTGCAGGGGTATTCCCGCTGAAGCGTGAAGGTGAAGACCCCACCCGGATGTTTGCCGGCGAGGGCGGCCCGGAGCGGACGAACAAGCGTTTCCATTATGTATCGCTTGGTCAGCCTGCACACAGGCTGTCAACCGCTTTCGATTCGGTCACCCTTTATGGCGAGGACCCGCACGAGCGGCCGGATATTTACGGAAAGATCGGTAACTCAGGCGTAAGCATTGCCACGCTGGATGATGCCAAAAAGCTATATTCAGGTTTTGATCTTTGCCATGCATCTACATCGGTATCCATGACCATTAACGGCCCTGCGCCTATGCTACTGGGCTTTTTTATGAATGCTGCTATAGACCAGCAATGCGAAAAATACATCACCGAAAACAAGCTGGAGCATTTGGTAGAAGCCGCCTATAAAACGGAGTATGATGATAAAGGATTAACAAGGCCACAATACCAGGGAGGGGCTCTTCCCAACGGCAACAATGGTCTTGGCCTTATGCTATTAGGCTTAACCGGCGACCAGGTTTTACCTGCCGATGTATATGAGAAGATCCGCGCTTATGCTATTGCTACTGTGCGGGGTACGGTACAGGCCGACATATTGAAGGAAGACCAGGCGCAAAATACCTGTATCTTCAGTACCGAATTTGCCCTGCGGATGATGGGCGATATCCAGCAGTATTTTATACAGCAAAAGGTACGGAATTTCTACTCGGTATCTATATCGGGCTACCATATTGCCGAAGCGGGTGCCAACCCTATTACGCAATTGGCCTTTACGCTGAGCAATGGCTTTACTTACGTAGAGTATTACCTGAGTCGGGGCATGAATATTGACGATTTTGCTCCAAACCTTTCTTTCTTCTTCAGCAATGGCATCGACCCTGAATATTCGGTGATAGGCCGCGTGGCAAGGCGCATTTGGGCCAAAGCCATCAAAAACAAGTACAAGGGTAACGACAGGTCTCAGAAACTGAAATACCATATCCAAACCAGCGGTAGGTCATTACACGCGCAGGAGATAGATTTTAACGATATCCGCACTACCTTACAGGCTTTATATGCTATTTATGATAACTGTAATTCGTTGCATACAAACGCTTATGATGAAGCTATTACCACCCCTACAGAAGAATCGGTACGCAGGGCGATGGCTATTCAGTTGATCATCAACCGCGAGTTTGGCCTTGCCAAAAACGAGAACCCCATACAAGGTGCTTTTATCATAGAAGAACTGACCGACCTGGTAGAGCAGGCCGTATTAACCGAATTTAAAGCCATTAATGATCGTGGTGGTGTACTGGGCGCTATGGAAACCATGTACCAGCGCAGCAAGATCCAGGAAGAATCACTTTACTACGAAACTCTTAAACATAACGGTGAATACCCCATTATAGGAGTAAATACCTTCCTGAATAAAAAGGGATCGCCTACCATTGTACCGTCAGAAGTGATCCGTGCAACCGAGGAAGAAAAACAGTTCCAAATAGCAGCATTAAAGCTTTTCCAGGAGCGCAACGCGGAACATGCCCCGGCATTATTAAAAGACCTGCAGCATAAAGCTATAGCCGGCGACAATATTTTTGAAAGCCTGATGCAAGCCTGCAAGTATTGCAGCCTGGGGCAAATAAGTAACGCGCTTTATGCCGTAGGCGGCCAGTACAGGCGCAATATGTAACACTATAACTAAAAGGGCCGCTAATTAAGCGGCTCTTTTAGTTATAAAATTAGCCTAATGTGCGGCAAAAGCACCATTTTTTGCAGCTGTACTTCCTTTTATATTCTTTCGGCCAATTATCAGGACCAATAGCGCAACAGATGATGCCCCCAGCATTATGACCGACATCGGCAACGATGACTGGCTATTGAACAAACTAACCCCAACCGATACCACCGAACCAATACACATTTGGAATGCACCCAGTAAGGATGATGCGGTACCCGCGTTTTTTTCAAACGGGGCCAGCGCCAGGGCCGATGTATTTGGGCTGGTAACACCAATGCAACACAACACCAAAAAAATCATCACGATAGTACCCACCAGGCCAAGCACGTTTTGCAGCGAACCCAAAACATACACCGCCGAAATGGTAACCATAGCAATAAGCGCAGCATTTACAATTTGCTGGCTTTTGTATTTCCTGATCAAAAAGCTGTTTACCTGGCTGGCGCCAATGAACCCTACAGATAACAGGGCGAATACCCATCCATAGGTTTTGCTGCTTATTTTATAAACCTCCATAAACACAAGGGGCGATGCTGAGATATAGGCAAATAACCCCGAGAAAGCAATACCGCCGCTTAGCGCATATGTGTAAAACTGTGGCGTTTTTATAACCATTAAAAAGCCATTAATAATAGGTTTAGGCTTTAGGGAGTACGATGGATCGGCTTGATAGCTTTCGGGCAGAAAAAAGAAAACCGCCAGCGTTATCAGCACCGCTATAACCGTTAAGATAAGGAATATTAGCTGCCAGCCAAAGGCCGTTGTAACATAGCCGCCAACAGTTGGGGCTATCATGGGCGATGCACCTAAAACCAATATCAGTAAGGCAAACACTTTTGCATTATCCTTAACCGGAAAAATATCGCGCACCATCGCTATTGATGCCACACCGGCAGCACAACTGCCTACAGCCTGTACAAAGCGTAAAAGAATAAGCATTTGTATACTGGCCGAAAAATAGCAACCAATAGAAGCTATTATATATAAACCCAAGCCCGCATACAAAGGGGGCTTGCGTCCATACTTGTCAAGCAGGGGCCCATAAAGCAATTGCCCGGCAGATATCCCTATAAAATAACTGGATAACGACAATGCTACATTTTCGGTACTGGTGTGCAGTGATCTGGCAATATCCGGGAAGCCCGGCAGGTACATGTCAATAGAAAATGGACCCAAAGCGGTAAGCGAGCCCAGTATCATGATCAGAAGAAAATAGCGTTTGCTTGTCATTACCGTAAAGAAACGAAGTTTAATTGGTGGTAGGCGGTAAGGAAATGTAAAAAAGCTAAACTATTTTCTTTCTTATCCTTTATGCTTAAAATCTATTTATTCTACATATCATATAATGTTATTACTTTAGTTGCACCGGCCTCCCGGTAGTAATACAATTATAAACCCCTTCAAATTAAAAAGTAATGCTGGTTATACTGCTCTGTATAGTACTGCTCATATTATTGGTTAGCTGGGCAAAGGTTAATCCATTTCTGGCGTTTCTGCTAGTTTCTATAGCTGCCGGCTTAATGCTGGGTATCCCTATCAATAAAGTTACCGGCGCGGTACAAAAAGGCATGGCCGATATTTTAGGCGGGTTGCTTATTATTATTTGCCTTGGCGCCATGTTAGGTAAATTGGTTGCCGCCAGTGGCGCGGCCCAAAAAATTGCCGAAGTACTGGTTAACGCAGTCGGCCAAAAATATATCCAGTGGGCCTTGGTTTCCGCCGGTTTCATCATAGGTATCCCCCTGTTTTACGGGATTGGTTTTGTGCTGATGGTACCGCTAATATTTTCGGTAGTGTATAAATACAAGCTGCCTGCCGTGTTTATTGGCTTGCCCATGATCGCTTCCTTATCGGTTACCCATGGCTTTTTACCCCCGCATCCCTCGCCATCGGCCTTGGTGGTATTGTTTCATGCCAATATGGCTACTACATTTATTTATGGGTTAATGATAGCCATACCAGCCATTATACTTGCCGGGCCGGTATTTGCGCAATTTTTAAAGAAGATCCCATCAGAGCCACTGGCTACCTTCCGCGCCGAAGAAATGCCCGCTGATAAACTGCCAAGCGGCTTTATTAGCTTTTTTACCGCCCTATTACCCGTACTGCTTTTAATGCTCACGGCTTTTTTCCCATACCTGGGCATCAAAAATGCAACCGCGTTAAAAGTAATGGCTTTCCTGGGCGATCCATCCATTGTGATGCTGATAGCCCTCATTGTGGCTACCTACACACTTGGTATAAAACAAGGCCGCAGCATGAGTACCATAGCTGTTAATTTTACCGATGCCGTTAAAGATATTTCCCTGATACTGCTTATCATAGCCGGATCCGGCGCTTTTAAAGAAGTGCTGACCACCAGCGGTGTAAGTAACGAAATTGCCGATAACCTTAAAAGTTTTAATATGCCGCCACTGGTTTTGGGATGGGTTATCGCGGCTATTATCCGTATTAGTTTAGGTTCGGCAACGGTTGCGGGTTTAACTGCCGCCGGGATTGTAGCCAGCCTGGTGGTTACCGAGCATGTAAACCCTAACCTGATGGTACTATCCATCGGTGCGGGCAGCCTTGCTTTTTCGCACGTAAACGATTCTGGCTTTTGGCTATTTAAAGAGTATTTTAATCTGAGTATAAAGGATACCTTTAAATCATGGTCGGTGATGGAGAGCCTGGTATCGGTTATTGGGCTGGCAGGGGTACTCCTCATTAACTTATTTGTATAGGGCATGAAAAAGGTATTATCAGCAGTTATCATCTCGTTATTTTACGCTACCTGCTTTGCGCAGGATGCCGGTAAATTCTTTACATCTTTTGATGGCACCAGGATATACTACGAGGTAAAAGGCGAAGGCTTTCCCGTAATACTGGTACATGGCTTTACAGGCACAAGCCAGGGATGGAAACATGGCAGCTTATACCCGGCTCTGCTTACCGCGGGTTATAAAGTAGTTATATTAGATATGCGAGGCAACGGGCAATCAGACAAGCCGCATACTGATGCCGCTTATGCCAATGATGCCGAGGCTAAAGATGTGATGGGGCTTGCAAGCAAGCTGGGGTTTAAAAAATATGCGGTTGTGGGCTACTCGCGTGGCTCTATCATTACCTCGCGGTTAATGGTGCTTGATAAACGCATTACCAAAGCAGTAATGGGCGGCATGGGTGCTGATTATACTAACCCCGGGTGGCCGAGGCGCATCCACGCCTACAAAGCCCTGATGGGTGATACCACCGTACATGATGTAGACGACATGATGGTTTGGATCCGCAAGAACAACTTTGATAACCTGGCGCTGGCGTATCAGCAAAAGCACCAGCCAAGCACCAGCAAACAGGAACTGGCCGGGGTTAAAATACCAGTTTTGCTGATAGACGGAACAGAAGATTTCACCAATGGCGATGTACATGATCTGCAAAAACTTATCCCCACGGCAACCATGGTTAGCGTACCCGGCGACCATAACAGTGCAGGTAATACTATACAGTTTTCTACCGCTATCATTAATTTCCTTAAATAAAAGTATTAAACCATTGGCGTTTTAAGTACTCCATTACTATGTAAGCAATATGGCTTGCTATTTGCAATGGTTTAATTATTATTTAAGATACAATCACTATGAAAAAGATATTCGTGTTAGGCAGCCTGCTATTGGCATTAACGTCTACCGTTAGCATAAATGCCCAGGCCCAGGAAAAAAAAGGAATGAGTAAACAAGGCAAAGGCGCTATAATTGGCGGTGCCGGTGGCGCTGTTGCAGGTGCTTTAATAGGTAAAAGCGTTGGTGGTGCCGTAATTGGTGGTGCTATTGGTGCTGGTGGTGGTTACATTATTGGTAACGAAGCCCGCAAACGCGAAGAGAAAAGAAAACATGCCGCATGGCTGGAAAGGCGACGCGCCTGGAAACGCGCGCATCCGGGCAAAGCCTACCCATATTAATGAATATTAAAACCCGCTTAATGCGGGTTTTTTTGTTTTATACGCTTCCTCTCATCAGTATCAAAAAAATACATTCTTATATGTATCTTTGCCTTACATTTGACTGTAAGCCGATCAGATAATTATATATCTCTATTTTTCAGCCCGTCCCCCCGATATCTTAGTATCATATATTTTTCATCTTACTTAGATACCTTTATATACTTTTTTGATTTATTAGCTACTGAACATGGTAAAGCGTATTTTAGTATTAGACGACAACCAGGACATTCTTGCGATTGTGCACGAAACCCTCACCTACGAAAACTTTGAGGTAAAAAGCACAGGCGAAAGCGAAAATGTAATGCCCCTGCTTGAATCGTTTGAACCCGACCTGGTAATACTTGATTACCGCGTAGCCGGCCTTAATGGCGGCGAGCTTTGCCAGTCTATTAAAGCACATCCAAAATTTAGCAATGTACCCGTTATCATATTTTCGGCCTACATCAGTCACGAGGCTGACCTTTGGGCTTACGGCTGCGATGCTATCATCAACAAACCGTTTGATTTGAACGAATTGGTAGAGAAGGTTAATAATTTGATATCGTAGCTTTTTTACCCGTCTTGTTCCATTTTTAAAACGGGACAGATTTAAAATACTGGTAATCAGCTAATTAATACTGACAAGATTTTGTCAGTATCTCAACTAAAACTTCACAATTTCGCCTTTACAGCTTCATATCCATCAGTTTACGAAAATCAGGTTTTGTCCCATTTTTTTAATAATGGAACAAAAAAACGAGACAAAAGGATCAGGTAAAACAGACGCTACACGGCGCCTTTTATGCGCCTTTTTTCGGCCCTAGTACGGCCTTTTTAAGTGTATTTAATCGCTATAAAGGCATGTAAGCATTTTTATTAAACACCTTATTTTCAGCATATTAATATTTTAAACCTGTTCCATTTTTTGCGAAATGGAACAAAATGGAACAGCGGTTTTAACAGAGAAAGCCAAAAATGCACTTTTCAGTGAACAAGGTTAACGCCTAATCCTTCGACAAGCCCGGACTTTATATCGCCACGCGTTCTTTCGAGCGCAGCGCGTAGCAACGACGAATAGTTTTTCACCTCGCTATAACGGGTTTATTAAGCACAAAAAAGGCCGGTACAAATTGTACCGGCCTTTTACTATATATTGGGGTAATTATTTTACCTCTTCAAAATCAACATCTGTTACGTTGTCAGCACCACCTTCGGGTTGGCCACCGGCAGCCTGACCTGCGTCAGCACCTGGTTGCGCACCGCCATCGGCAGATGCTTTGTACATATCTTCAGATGCAGCAGTCCATGCAGCGTTCAGTTCTTCCTGTGCAGGCTCAATGGCAGCCAGGTCTTTAGCAGCATAAGCTGTTTTCAATTTCTCAAGTCCAGCTTCGATAGCGCCTTTTTTATCGGCAGGGATCTTATCACCGTATTCTTTCAATTGTTTCTCGGTAGAGAAGATCAGGGCATCAGCAGAGTTCAGTTTTTCAACTTCTTCTTTTGCTTTTTGATCCGCCTCAGCATTAGCTTCAGCTTCGTCCTTCATCTTTTTGATCTCGGCATCAGTTAAACCTGATGATGCTTCGATACGGATCTTTTGCTCTTTACCGGTAGCTTTATCTTTTGCAGATACATGTAATATACCGTTTGCATCAATATCGAAGGTTACTTCAACTTGTGGAACACCGCGAGGTGCCGGTGGTATACCATCCAGGTGGAAACGGCCTATGGTACGGTTACCCGCTGCCATTGGGCGCTCGCCCTGTAATATGTGGATCTCAACAGATGGCTGGCTATCAGACGCTGTAGAGAATGTTTCTGATTTTTTGGTTGGGATAGTTGTGTTTGATTCGATCAGTTTGGTCATTACACCACCCATAGTTTCGATACCCAATGATAACGGGGTAACATCTAACAACAACACATCTTTAACCTCACCGGTTAATACACCACCCTGTATAGCTGCACCAATGGCAACAACTTCATCAGGGTTAACACCTTTTGACGGCGCTTTACCAAAGAATTTTTGTACCGCTTCCTGTATAGCAGGGATACGGGTTGAACCACCTACCAAAATAACTTCGTCGATATCTGAAGTGCTGTAACCTGCGTTTTTCAAAGCAGTTTTACAAGGCTCAATAGTACGTTTGATCAGGCTATCAGCCAATTGCTCAAATTTTGCACGGGTTAAGGTTTTAACAAGGTGTTTAGGGCCTTCAGCACCGGCAGTAATGTATGGTAAGTTGATCTCTGTTTGAGTAGAGCTTGATAATTCAATCTTAGCTTTTTCGGCAGATTCTTTTAAACGTTGTAAAGCCATTGGGTCTTTACGCAGGTCAACACCTTCGTCGCTTTTAAATTCGTCAGCCATCCAGTCAATGATCACCTGGTCAAAGTCGTCACCACCTAAGTGAGTATCACCATCGGTAGATTTTACTTCGAAAACGCCATCACCTAACTCCAGTACAGATACGTCATGCGTACCACCACCACAGTCAAACACAGCAATTTTCATATCCTTGTGCGCTTTATCCAAACCGTAGGCAAGGGCAGCAGCAGTAGGCTCGTTAATGATACGGCGAACTTTTAAACCTGCAATTTCACCGGCTTCTTTAGTTGCCTGGCGCTGTGCATCGTTAAAATAAGCCGGAACGGTAATAACCGCTTCGGTAACTTCATGGCCCAAAAAGTCTTCAGCAGTTTTCTTCATTTTCTGAAGGATCATTGCAGAGATCTCTTGCGGGGTATATTTACGGTCGCCAATTTCAACACGCGGGGTGTTGTTGTCGCCTTTAACTACTTTGTATGGTACACGGCCAACTTCCTGGGTAACTTCATTAAAGTTGTTACCCATAAAGCGTTTTATTGAATAGATAGTTTTTGTAGGGTTTGTGATAGCCTGGCGTTTTGCAGGGTCACCCACTTTACGCTCACCATCGTTAACAAAAGCCACAACAGAAGGCGTAGTACGTTTTCCCTCGCTGTTAGCAATAACTACAGGTTCGTTACCTTCCATTACCGCTACGCAGGAGTTTGTTGTTCCTAAGTCAATTCCAATTATTTTAGACATATTATGATTTGATTTTTTTTAATAATTAAGTGCTATTACACCTATTTATCAATGCCTGTGCCAATATGCATTTGGCAGAAAAAATATATCGCATATGTCAGTTAATATCCAAACAGTCAGCCATGGTTACTTTGCGGTGACATGTTGGCAGGATTTTGACTGGGAGAAATGATAAAATTAGACCTGTCATTTCGAAACGACAGTGAGAAATCCTGTTCACCATGAAAAGTTCGCCGCCTGTCATCTGAACAAGATTTCTCCTCGCTGTCGCTCGTTCGAAATGACATTTTCCTCAAAACTGTAATTATCTCAACTAAACTGCTCAGCCTTTAATCTCTTCTGTACTTCCTGTTTGTAGTTTCTGCCTATGGGTAACTCATGCCCGTTAATATCCAGCCGGTAGGAATAAAAAGAATCGATCTTGCCCAGGGCTATCAAAAACGAACGATGGATCCGAATGAATTTATTATCGGGCAGCATTTCTTCCAGCAGGCTTATCTTTTGTTTGCTAACGTAAGTTTGTTCTTTGGTGATCACCTTAACATAATCGCGCAGGCTTTCTACCCATAAAATATCGTTAATGTTTATTTTAACGGTTTTACGTTCCACCTTCAGGTAAATAAATGCTTCATGGTCGCCAACGGGTACTTCATGAGTAACCATCGCTTTGTTCTTATGATCATGCATCTGGTAAACCTTATCTATCGCGCGCATAAAACGCTCAAAAGAGATAGGCTTCAACAGGTAATCTATGGCGTTCAGTTCAAAGCCCTCTAAAGCATATTCGCTATAAGCGGTGGTAAATATAACCTTGCGCGGGTTTTTAAGGCTCCTCAACAGATCGGTGCCTTTTATGCCTGGCATCTGGATATCTAAAAACATCAGGTCTACCTGTTTTTGCTGCAATAGCTGAAAAGCTTGTATGGCGTCGCCACATTTGCCCACCAGTTCCATCTCGCTGAATTTAGCAAGATATCCTTCTATGATCTCGATAGCATAAGGCTCATCATCAACAATCAGTACACGTGTTTTCATGCGGGTACTAATTGTTTTGATAATTGGGTTTGTTTGGCGGGTTGCACAACCGGCGATAGTTCCACATCCAGCACAATCAGGAAGGTGTCTTCCTCATCCATTATTTTTAAATAATGCGTACCCGGATAAAGCAGATTTAGGCGTTTAATAACATTACTTAAGCCAATCCCCGGCGACTCATCGCTGGAAACTTCTTTCGGCGGGTTATTATTTGATACCTTAAGTTTAACCCAGTTATCCCTCACGGCAATATCAATATTAACCCATACCTGGCCTGTGGTTTCGCTTGCGCCATGCTTAAAGGCATTTTCAATAAAAGGTAAAATAATTAAAGGAGCGATCTGCTTATTCTTTAAGCTTCCGCTGATATTAAAGTTGATGTCTATCCTGTCTTCGTAGCGTAATTTTTCAAGATTAACATATTGCTGCATCATAAATATCTCTTTCTCCAATGGCACTTCATCCGTGCTGCACTCATAAAGCATATAACGCAATATACCCGACAAGCCCAGGATCAACTCCGGCGATTTTGGTGAATTGTTTAAACTTAACGCATACAGATTATTAAGTGTATTAAACAAAAAATGAGGGTGAATTTGTGCCTTTAACGCGCCAAGTTCGGCCTCTAAAGCGGCCTGTTTACGCTCGTACCACATTTTAAAAAGCTTAACGGCCAGCACAAAGCCCATAATGAGGTTGGTACCCTTAAACGCGTTTACAAGCCCTACCGTATTAAATAAAGATTGAAAAAACGGCCCATTGTTGATGCTCAGGTAATCAGGATCGGTGATATGTTGCGTTTCTATCAGGTAGGGGATAACAAATATTAACCCGCTTGAACGGCTGAGCAACATTGATACTACAGCAACAAGCAACGATAATAACACAAACTTAATATACTTCCCTTTAAACAAATACGCGGGCACTACCCAATAGGCAATTACATAGTAATAGGCAATTTGTACAGGCGCATAAAAAAGATTGTTCCTGAAAGAAACTGCCAAACTAACCTGCACCGAATAGATAACCGTTAATGCAAGCATCACAACCGTCCAGAAAATGATATGCTGCAGCACACGGGGTATGTGCAGATCATCAATCTTAAATTTAACCGCGTTCATCTCACTAAATTACAGCTATTGTAGCCAAATCATAACAGGCTAATGCCCTTAAATCGACAAACGACATTCTTTTAAAGACAGACTGCATCATTATTAACCCTTGTGTTACTATTTACGATACAGACGCTTATCATACCCCATAAGTTACCGTTTGTATGCAATTAGCCGGTTTATATCGCTTTACCTTTTTAATAGTTTGATACCCTGATATTTTAGTTTCATAATTTAAAACAAGCAGTATGAAAAAACTCATTATAATATTAACCGCTATTACCATATATGCCACTAACACTTATGCCCAAACTTCATCGGTACCACAACCAGTTTCGTGGGTGGTAGAGAGTACCGTTTACCAACCAAAAATTAACACGGTGAAATTTTACGACGACAAGTCGCAGTTGATTTACCAGGAAACCATTTATGGCAAACTTGATGTAAAAAAGAAATACGTACGTGAGGCGCTTAACCAGGCCTGCGAAAAACTGTATGCACAGCGCAGAGATATAAAAAATGCCAACCTGTTAGGCCTGGCATTAAGCATAAAACAATAAAGAAGTTTTTTTTGAAAAACAGTTAAGTGAAGAGAGAGCCGGCGCGAGGCAGGCTCTCTTATTTTTATTCGGCCGGTTCTATCCAGTTACCATCGCCTTTGATGATACCGATGAGTTCATCGAGCGCATTGGCAGAGCTGATATTCTTTTTTATAGCCTGCTGGCCACGGTATAAAGTTACCTTATCGGTACCCGATCCTACATAACCATAATCGGCATCGGCCATTTCGCCTGGCCCATTTACAATGCAGCCCATAATGCCAATCTTAAGCCCTTTAAGGTGACTTGTACGGCTGCGGATCATCTGCGTAGTGATCATCAGATCGAACAGCGTACGCCCACAGCTTGGGCAGGAGATATATTCTGTTTTTGAGATACGCGAGCGGGTTGCCTGCAGTATGCCAAAAGCGGTTGACGTAATAACACTTGTTGCCACCTGCGGTGCATCTATCCAGATGCCGTCGCCAAAACCATCAACTAACAAAGCGCCGAGGTCGGTACCTGCAAATAGTTGTAAGTCTTGAGTCTTAAGCTCTAAGTCCTCAGTATCAAAAGAGTATCCGCGTTTAACAATCACCGGCACATCCAGCTCCATTTCCTGTAGTTTCAGGAAAAAGGCGCGCTGGTCTGCCATGCCATGCAGCTCATCAGTTTCCAGCACAAAAACCAATGATTTATCAAGCGGGATCAATCCGAATGAATCCGAATCCAGATCGGCATTTTTGATGCGGACCAGGTTCAACGCTGATGTGCGATCGGTACAGGCCTGTATATATTCATCCAGGGTAAACACCGGGTGGCAAAGGGTTTTATTGGCGAGTTTTTGCCAGGTTGGGTAATGGTATAGTTGCTTTAGGTTACCCGGTAAGGTAAACGATGGCAAACTATCACCCAGGTAAACAAAATCCACGGACTGCTCGGCCATGTTATATTTATCCAGCAATGCCGAATACAGGTAACCGGCATCGTTCATCACCACAGGGTCTTTGAGATTAGCTTGCGACAGATCAACCACCACCCTTGGCACCATGTGCCCGCCTATAAAGGCGTTAGCCTCGTAGGTGTCGCGTTTTTTGTATTCGTAAGGGGAATGTTTTAAGTTTGAAGTCTGAAGCTCTAAGTCTTGAGCCGGTTTTTGACTTTCGACTTTTGACTTTTGACTTCTCTCCGTATATCTCTTCACCAGCGCAATAGCCACCGGCGCCTCGGCTTCGGGTTCTTCGGTAAGGGAAACCCGTACGGTATCGCCCAGTCCATCTTCCAGTAAAGTACCGATACCCACGGCAGATTTGATGCGCCCGTCTTCGCCGTCGCCGGCTTCGGTTACGCCCAGGTGCAGCGGGTAGTTCATCCCTTCGGCCACCATGGTTTGCACCAGCAGCCGATAGGCCTGTACCATTACCTGCGGATTACTGCTTTTCATACTTACCACCAGGCTATAATAACCCAATGTTTCGCACATGCGGATAAACTCCATAGCGCTCTCTACCATGCCCTGCGGGGTATCGCCGTATCGGCTCATAATACGGTCGCTCAGCGAGCCATGGTTGGTACCGATGCGCATGGCGGTACCGTATTCTTTACAGATGTTTACCAATGGGGTAAACTTTTGAAAGATGCGGTCAAGCTCGCCCTGGTATTCCAGGTCGGTATATTCTATTTGATCAAATTTCTTTTTATCGGCGTAGTTGCCGGGGTTTACGCGTACCTTTTCAACAATACGGGCGGCTACCTCGGCCGCATTGGGGGTAAAGTGTATATCGGCAACCAGCGGTACGTTGTAGCCACGCATACGCAGTTGCTTTTTGATCTCGGCAAGGTTGTTTGCCTCTTTAATGCTTGGCGCGGTGATGCGTACATACTCGCAGCCTGCATCAACCATGCGGATGGTTTGCTCAACCGTACCAAGGGTATCCATGGTATCGGTTGTGGTCATGCTTTGGATACGGATAGGGTTATTGCCGCCCATTGGCACATCGCCGATGGCAACCTCGCGGGTCACAAAACGCGAATAATCGGTTAATGAGTTACAGTAACGGCCTTGCAGCATTTTCACAGCATCAGCATTCATTTGCAGGGATGGAATTAATAAGATGCAAAAATACGAAAGAAGTTTGAAGTTAAAACGTTGCTATCTTGTCATAATTCAATACTGATGCTGAACAAACTAAAATACGCGGTGGTAAAACAACTGTATTACATAAAATACCGTACAACTTTTATCTATAAAAACCGTTTTTAACTGTGTATAACGCCATAATTCACTACCTTGGGGTTATCAATACAGCTACATGAAAAGGATTATCTGCCCCCTGCTTATACTCAGTATATTTCTATCGTGCAAAAGCAAAACCGCCGATACCGACCAGGACACAACCGGCACAGGCAAGCCGCTCGATCAAAGCCAGGCTTTACTGCATCAGTTTAAACCGCTGATAAACGGTGTGTGGGTAAAAAAAGACTATATCAAAAAGGTAAAGAAGAGCAAATCGCCATTAGAGGCGGTTGATAATGGCACCGGCGTTACCATTATGTATATTGATACCGCCCAGCTTAAAGGCGACAGCATTATGGTGCCGGTTGTTTTAAATAACCACGAAGGCGCCAATGTTTCTTTAAACTTTCAGCCGGGTAAAAACACCACTACTATTGAATTTGGTGATGATGAACTGAGTTATAAACTTAAAAACGGCGACACCACGCTCATCATCTATCATTATAACCCGCAAACAAAAGAGACCGCTACCGCCCAATATATTAAAGCCATGCCCAATAAACCGGCTGGCGGCCTGGCGGCAGGCATGAATATGGCTATCAACAAGGCCATCCTATCGGGCAAGTACGAAGGGACAGATGCCGCAGGTAAAAAGATCTATGCTGTTTTTACCGACGACGGCAAAGTAAGCGGCCTACCCGGCTTAACTACCTATTACGTACAAAACGACATGATAGCCGACCCCGACCATAGCCATGACGAGATCATATTTAACCTTAATGGCAATGGCCAAAAAGCATACTCGTTTATCATCAATAAAAAAACACTGAGCTTATATGATAATGCCGAACAGGTAAAATCTAACAAGCCATCATACGCATTAAAACGCAAAAGGGAGTAGTTACTCTCCCTTATCCAGATATTTATAGATAGCAATCAGGTCTTCATCACCAAATTCCGGGATGGCAGCTTCAAACGTTTTTAATGCGGCTTCACCCAATGGCGTTGTCAACCCTATATCCCGCGAGAGCTTAAGGTCCTTCACAATATTTTTAAGGCTAAACGCTGCTTTAAAATTATCATTCACAATAGCATCACCCTTTAGTTTGGTGTAAGGGTTAGCAATGGCGGCGTTACCTAAAAGGTTCAATAAAACCTCCGGCTCAATACCGTTGTTTTTTGCCAGGATAAGTGCTTCTGCTAATCCTTGTGTGTAAAAGCTTAGTAAAGTATTAATAGCGAGTTTTGCAGCATTACCCGCACCAACGGCGCCCACGTTTACTGCCAGTTTGCCTATTTTTTCCAATATGGGTTTTACCTGTTCAAACGCGTCCATATCGCCACCAGCCATAATAACCAGTTGGGCGGTTTCGGCTTGTTTAACACTGCCCGATACCGGGGCATCCAAATACTGCAAATTTTCAGACTTACAAAGCGCCGCCATCTCCTTACTGATAGCAGGCGATACCGTACTCATATTGATGATAACCTTATCACGTACATCTGCCTTCAGTAACCCGTTCTCACCCTCAAATATTTCGCGGATGGCCTTATCGTCGGTAACCATGATGATAACCACATCTGTTTTCTCAATTAGTTCTTTTGGGCTTGATGCTGTAGTGGCACCCTGTTCTTTCAGTTCTGCTTCTTTATCCTTATGGCGATTATACACCGTTACCGGGTAACCTGCCTTTAACAATTGCTGCGACATGGGGTTACCCATTAAGCCAAGGCCTATCCAGCCAATTTTTGTTGTGTTTGTCATGATCTATTTAACGTTTATACCCCTAACAACGTTTTCGTCAAAGTATTTTTTTACAAGCAGATTAATAAACCGTTTCAAATAGGTCTCGTTCAAAAACACGTTCGACCAATTATCAAACCTTTGGCATTGTATCCCCAGGTAAAAGAAATACATGCTTACGCCAAGCATAGGCAACAGTCGCATTTCTTCGTCGCTTATTTTTGTGATAGACTCGTACCCTGCCAAAAAGTTTTTTAACTTTTCATCGCGCTCGGCTTCAACTTTTTCGGTGCTATGTAGTTGCAAAATATAGTAAGCCAGATCAAGGCACAACCAGCCGTTGCCGCAAAAATCAAAATCGAATATGGTGACCTCGCCATCTTTAGTGATGTTCAGATTATCGAACCAGATATCCATATGTACTACACCCTGCCTTAATTTACTGGTGTCAGTTTTGGCCAGTTCATCCAGTAAATATTTTTGTGTTGATGCCATCCATTGCATTTCATCGGTATCAGCCGGCAGAAATTGTTTTAATCGTTCGAATGAATCCTGTAATAAAACCTGCGGCGTGTAGCTAATCCGTTGCAATTGCAGATTGTGCGTAACCTGGTGAATGCGTGCCATGGTTTCGCCAATTTTGTAATGCAGGCCGGTCGAAAAGTTAAGATGCTTTTCGCCTTCGGCAAATGAGAATAGTACGCCATAACGGTTTCCCTCCGGCGCGTTCAGTTCCTGTAAATAATCACCGGCAGCATCTTTTAGGGTATATGATACCGGGACATTATTATCGCGCAGCAAATTTAACAACCTTATCTCTTCCCCTATTTCTGTTTGGCTGCGCCAGTTTAAGCTGTAAAGCCTGAACACAAATTTACGCTCGCCATCGGTTATCAAATAACTGTGATTGATGCCGGTTTTTAACAACTTACAGGTTGCATTGGCACTAAAATGGTACCTATCCTGCAAAAATAAACCAACATGCGTTGCAGAAAGGATTGAACTGATAACAGGAAAGTTTTGCATGATATAAGTTTTTGGGCTACAAAGAAACAAAAAACGTCATTGCTTTTAGCAATGACGTTAGTAATAAGTTATCAATTTTAGCTATACCGCGTCTGACAGCGAGCTAAATGTAAAGTCGCGTATCTTCATCGGCGGGATCAGGTAGCTGCGGTAACTTTCTACGCTGATGCTGCGTTCCTGTTTGCCAAGGGCTTCCAGGTTGTTCAGCATAATCACCGGGCTTTCGTTAAACCTGAAGTTTTTTACCGGGAACATGATCTTTCCGTTCTCTATGTAAAACGTACCATCGCGGGTAAGGCCGGTTAACAGTAACGATTGCGGATCGACCATACGGATGTACCACAATCTGGAAACCAGGATACCTTTCTCGGTGCTTTTTATCAGTTCTTCGAGGGTTTGGGTACCGCCATCCATAATAATATTGCTTGGGCCGGGAACAGGTTTTACACCTTTCTTTTGCGCCCAATAGCGCGAGTATGACAGGTTCTTCACCACGCCGTTTTCTATCCAGCTGGTTTTTTCGCGTGGCAAACCGTCACCACCCCAGGTAGAACCCGGCAGGTCGGTATTAAACGGATCTGAGTAGATATTTACTTTCGGATCTACCAGTTGCTCACCTAAACGTGTGCCGCCGCCTTTTTTACTCAAAAAGCTACGTCCTTCTTCCGCGCTGCGTGCATCAAAACGGAACATATTCTCGAGCATGTAAGTAGCCGCAACAGGCTCCAGTATCACGGTATATTTACCCGGTTCAATGGCTTTTGCACCTTTAGAGGCATTAGCTTTCATGGTAGCAACCCTTGTTGCCGAGGCTGTATCCAGTTTTGAAACATCGGTAAAGCCACGTGCTGCATATCCTGATATACTGCCGGCCTCATCGCGTGTAGTTACTGAGAAGGTAACATCGCTGCTCCTGTTATAAGCAAACAAACCTTTAGAGTTCATTACCGCGTTAAAGCCTGTAGAGTTCTCTAAAAATCCTGCGGCAAACAGTTTGGCATCTTTGGTAACCTGCAAGCTTTTACCAACCATTTCGGCGCGGCTTTCGGGCGTCATGGCGGCTGTGTTGGCGTTGTAGGTTATCGAGTCTTTAAATTCACTCCGGCCAAGCATCGGCATGTATTCAGGGTTCTCGGGTGCCAGTTGCGCCAGCTCTTCCGAGCGGCGTACAACACGCTCTAAAGCGGCATCGTCAAACTCATCAATACTGGCCGAACCGGCTTTTTTGCCATAAACAGATGTTACCGCCAAACCAGTAGTACTTACATCGCCCGCAGTAGATACCGCGTTAAGCGCGTACCTGATATTGCCGCCGTCGCTTCCGAAAAGGCTTACTTCGCACTCATCGGCTTTTGAATAGCTAAGCACCTTCTTTAATAAAGCCTGTGCCTGTTCTTTTGTATATATAGCCATATGTTATCCGATCTTTCTTTTTGTGTTGATTACATTAACACCATTAAACCTTGCTGTTGATGATCCGTGCGATACCGCGCTGCTCTGGCTCGGTTGCCCCTTACCATCGTTAAACGAGCCACCTAAGCGGTAATCGCTTGCATCGCAAACCTGCGCGCACGAGTTCCAGAACTCCTGTGTGTTGGCCTGGTAAGCCACATCATTCAGCATACCTGCAATTTTGCCATCTTTTATCTCGTAAAAAAGCTGTCCGCCAAACTGGAAGTTATAGCGCTGCTGGTCAATAGAGAAAGAACCGTCGCCAATTATATAGATCCCCTTCTCAACGTTTTTGATCATGTTATCTACACTTAGCGGGGTTTTACCCGGCTGTAATGACACGTTCGGCATCCGCTGGAATTGTACATCCTGCCAGCTTTGCGCGTAGCAGCACCCCTGTGATTCTTTCAGACCGATGATATGCGCCTGGTCGCGGATGGCCTGGTAGTTTACCAGCGTACCCTCTTTAATGATATCCCATTTTTTGGTGCCTACACCTTCATCATCATAACCCACAGCACCTAATGAGCCTACTTCGGTTTTATCGCCGGTTACATTTACCTGCTTGCTGCCGAAATTGAACTTACCCGATTTCCATTTATCTAAAGTTAAGAAACTGGTACCGGCAAAGTTTGCTTCGTAGCCCAGCACACGGTCAAGCTCGGTTGGGTGACCAACAGATTCGTGAATGGTTAACCACAGGTGACTTGGATCAAGCACAAGGTCGTATTTACCGGGATCTACAGATTTTGCCGTGATCTTTTCTGCGGCCTGTTTGGTGGCGAATTTTATATCCTCCAGCATATCATAACGCTTTTTATAGCGGGTGGTAATACCGGTAACTTTTTCGCTTTCGGTAGGGTTAAGGTATTCGTAGCCCATACCTACCGGCGAGCTTAACGAGCGCCTGGTTTGGAAAGAATTTGAAGCCGAATCGATTTTTGTAACCGTAAACGACGGGAAGATGCGGTGGATATCCTGATCGATGTATGAACCATCGGTAGAGGCAAAATATTTTTGCTCATTCACCGCAAAAACGGTTGAATTTACAAAGTTAGCACCACCGCTAATGGCCGCTGCGTTGGCGCCAAGCAAAAGATCAACTTTTTCCTTGGTAGGTACTTCAAAAGCGTTCTTTTCTATCGGGGTTTTCCAGCTTACTTCGCCATAGCCTTTTTGTGGTGCAAGCTGTACCGGCGCACTGCCCAGTTTGGCATTTGCCTTTGCAACGGCAACCGCACGCCTGGCAATTTTGGCAATACCTTCTTTTGTTACATCATTAGTGGCGGCAAAGCCCCAGCAGCCATCGGCAATTACCCGGATTCCCACACCGTATGATTCGGTGTTCGCCACGTTTTGTACCCGGTTTTCGCGGGTAATAACAAACTGGTTAAGGTAGCGGCCAATACGTACATCGGCATAGCTGGCCCCGGCAGATTTTGCGGCATTAAGCCCTGCATCAGCCAGTTGTTTTTTAATGCGCACATCAACGCCTTCAAGCGCCTGCTGCACATCAATGTTTTTACCGAAACTGTTGAGTGACGGGAGCACCATGGCCCCTGCACCCACACCGGTTAAAAAAATAAAGTCTCTTCTTCTCAAAGTTTGTCCTCCTTTTATTTAATTCTGCCCGCAGGCAATGTTTTAAATTTAATTCATCGCAGTCGCTCGCTTCCTCGCGAGTGACCAATATTATAAGGCCTCCGGCCGCCACAATCTGTATACTGCGGCCAGGAGGCCGCGTAATAGTCCTCACCCGGCCGGAGCCGGGCGAGTGCATAAAAATATATTTTATGATATCTTAGTTTCTATCCACAAGAAAGTACATGCTGCCAGCAACAGGATATAAAAATATATTTTTGGCACATCAATCCGAACTTTTTGCTGTATCTGTTTTGTTACAATCTGCCTGTTTGGATGCAGGGTTGCATATTTATTTGTTGCCGCTATTTTTTCTGCGGATCGCAGGGTCTTCCAGTTGTTTTGAGGATAGGCAAACCAGGTGCTGAGCTTGTCGCCCAGTTTTACATTTTGCCATCCGGCAGATGAAGGGCGGTAGGTTGCATTCCATTCAAAAGGCACATCAGCATTTTGCGCCGGGGCTATAAATTCGTTGTTTATACTAATGGGCGATGAACCACCTTGCGACACCTGTAATATTACAGGCTCGTCATTTACCGGCAATGATGAAAATTGGATATCATCTTTCACCTCATCGTTCTTCCTCGCGGCCTTGCTCAATAGTACCGACCATAATTCTGTATAATCCTGCTTATTGCCAGCCAGCATCCAGCTAAAAGTATTGTTGAGTGTTGTGAAAACGATTTTGCCCGAGCCATATAAGGCAAGGCCGGCAAGAATACGTTCCTTTGTTTTTACCAGCGGCTGCGTACCATCCTGGTAAACAATATGAGCCGAACCATAGGCAAGCTTACCCGAGCCGCTTCTATTACCATTGATAATAAGCGATGCGGGTTCAGGTTCCTTGCCCGAAGGCCTGTCTACCGGGAACTGCTTTTGCAGCCATGATATTTTGCCTGCACTATCGGCCCGTACAATAAGGCCGAGGCCTTTATCGGCAACGGCCTGTTTCAACACATCGCTTTCGGCATTGCCTAAGGTACTTAAAACCGACAGGTCGCCAATAACCACATCAAATTGAGCGAGTGTTTGGGTGGAGAGTTTATCCAGATTAAACTGGGCTATATTGATATACCCGCTGTTATATTTCCCTTTGCTGATGGCCGAGCGCAGGGCTACAGCGTAACCGTTTTCGCTCAGCCAGTTCTTTAAAAATTTACTTTCAAAATCTGGCGAAGCCGATAGCATCAATACTTTTAATGGTTTTACGGGATCTATTTGTACAGGCAGGCTGCCTTGCAAAGCGGTATCAGCATTCAACGTAAACACCATTTTACCCGTTGTTTTCGGGGTGGTACTTAGCTCGAATGGCGTTTGCGCGTTTGGTTGCAGGCTGATGGAATCCAACCCGGTATTCAAGCCTCTTAAAACCAGTTTTATTTTTTGTGCCGATGTATTATTGTATACGCCTTGTACCTGTAAAGCTTCGCCTGCTTTTAATCTGCTATTCCAGCTCACATGACTTACCCCTTCGGGTATTTTTGCCGCATGAAAGGTAACCGGCAGACTGTCCAGCTGCGCTAATTCATCCTTACTTAAACCATTACCATATATATGCAAAGGAGCTGTTTTACTCAATTCATCTAACCCGCTAATGAGTTTTACTTTTGGATAAGCTTTTTTAATGGATTCATCCAAAGTTATTACGCTTGTATCGATACCATTTGGCAGGCTATCCGCATCAAACCCCGGAGTAAGCAATACGGCTTTAAGCTTGTCGGTTCTGGTGACCGTGCTGTTATATTTTATTGGCAGGGTAATACAGGCTAAAGCCACTATCGCAATAATTACCGCCATAATCCGCAGCAGCAAAAAGCGTTTATTGGCACGGCGATATTCCAGCCATCCGAATAACACCGCCATGAAGATGCAAAGCGCCCAAACTATATAAATCCAACTGCCCTGCATCATCTGTTTACCTGCTTTAAGTTTTTATAATACTGTTTAGACAGGCCCATATCCGTAGTGTTAGCGTTTGATGAAGGCATCTTTTTAAGCGTGGTTAAAGTTCTTTGTAATGCCCGCTCTACCAGGTCTACATCTTTACTTTTTGCTGGGGTGGCTGATAAGATGCGGCGCATGGCGTTCAACGCAGGCAAATAAACGCCCGGCTGTGCAGATGCTTTTAAGCCCAGTTGCTGGTTAGCTAATTGCAAAACGCGGTTATCTGCTGCGCTTAAAATCGGGTTCGTTTTTAAACTTTCTAATACGCTAACCGCTTTTTTCAAAGCATCCATCTGGTCGGCAGCAGGTTTAATATCTTGTTTATTGACGGGCTGGATGATCTTATCCAATTCGCCGCTTAAGCGTTTTTCCTGCTTCAATGGCGGCGGATTATAAGCCGTTTTTGCCACAAACGCCCGCGATTTCTGTTGCAGGTCTTTCAGTAACCGCAAAGCCTTATAGGCAAATGGCAATGCCGCCTGTGGTTTGTAAAGGCGCAACTGTAATTCGGCCTTCCACATTTCGGTAAGGGTGGCTTTTAGCTGGGCTTTTATGGCAGGTTCAAAAAAGCCCGCATCCTCGGCGTTGTCGTGGTCGTCGGTGTACTCTTTTAATATTTTGGCAGCGTTGCTAAAATCAGCAGGGTCTGCCGGGTCGTTACCTGGCGCGCCGATGGCATCTTCGCCTTCCTCGCCTAAAAATTTGCCATAACGCAGGCGCAACAATTTTTGGTCGATACCAAGGTTATTGCTGCGGTTATTGAATTTCTCTACGCTAATGCTATCCTTTTCTTTGAGCAGTTGCTCGGCATCAATGATGATCTGCCGTTCGCTCCTAAAAAACTCCGGCTTAAGGTTTACGCCGTTGATGATACCGTTCATGCTCAGTAATTCGGCGGTATCCTGCACGCTTACGGTGTACACATCCGTACGGCTCAACTGCTTGTATGTATCCTGTGCCTGTACGTAAAAGTAAAGCTCATCCCCGGGTTCCACATTCAAGGCCGGCAACTGGATCAGCTTCTGTACATCATACTGCGCGTTATGCGCACCAAAACCCTGCGCAAAATTCAGTTTGTATTCCTTAAACTTTACGCCCTCGCCCTTGCCCTTTGCAACTGTGGCTATAATAACCGCATCAGCAACGCCATAGTCATCATTAAGCGTAGCATTTATGGTAACCCTTGGCGCTTCGCCTGCATCAATATAAGTATATTGCTTTGGCATTTTTATATGGATAACTGGCGGGCTATCCTTAACAACCTGCATGTAATACAAGTCAGATAGTTTCCCATCAATACTCACCTGGTAAAAACCAGGGCTTGTAGTGGCTTTGGTGGCATGCCAGTTGGTACCGCCGCCGTTGCTTTTTAAAGCAATGTGTTCTTTATCGTTAAAAAGCAGGTAAGCTTTTTTGATGGTTACATTGGTTTTGATGTGCCATTCTACCACAGCGCCCTCCTCTGCCGACAGGTTAAATTTATCCTGTTCGCGCTTGCCTTTACCCGTATATGCAGGCGGGGTAATGCGTACATTCACGCTGCTTATCTGTGGTAAAACTTTTTCGGCCACTTTGGGCATGGGCGCGCATTCTGCAACCGGGCGGTTGTTCCCGTAAAAAATACGTTCGATATGGAAGATCTTACCCAGTGCCCATATAAATGCGGTGGCTACAATAAGTGATATAAAAGCAACCACCAAACGCTTGGCGAACGGCTTATGCGATATTTTAAGCGCTGTTAAAACAGCATCTGTTTTTGAGGCGGCTATAACCTGCAAAGGGTTCAGCTCGGCAGCGGGCAGCAACAACAGGTGACTGCTTTCCTGCAACTCGGGGTATTCCTTATTCAAAAAAGCGGCTATTTTTTGCCCGCTCATTTGCCATGGGCGATTGATGACCAATAAAATAACAAGCGCTACCGGGAAAACAATTATCCCCCATAATATTGATGGCGAAAGCAAATAGTACACAATGGCACCAATGTACAGCGCGGCGTAAACTGATAGCAGCACATCCTCCAGTACGTGGTAAACTATCCAGCGGTTGCGCAGGCCTTCTATTTTATGTAATCCGCCCTGCTCAGCCATTACCCGTTAATTTTTTGTGCGACAAGATGCGTTCGGCAATGAATAAAAACACCGCCAATAACCAGAAATATTTTGAAAGATCGGTTTGTTCATTTGTTTTAAATGATAACTGTGGCATTGACTGTGCAAATATTTCCGGTTGTAGCTGGCGGTTACTAAGGATACGGCGCTCGTGGCCTTTTGGTTGGCTTTGCCCGTTATCCAATAACAGTTTTAACATCCGCTTAGGGAAATCATCGCTCCAAACCAGGTCGCTCCATAAGGGGTTAAAACGGCTGTAAAAATGATAAGTACGGCCCTTCAACCCTAACACCGGCTTGCCAAAACCATCTTTCCATACGGGTTCATAACTGTTTGTTGAATTAATCCTTTTGGCCAAAGCAATATGGCCCGGATCTATCCATGAGCTTATATCTGCTATTTTGCCTGCTTCATATTGAAAAATATTTTTGCTGTTTTTTAACAGATCCGGTTTTACCTGCTGCTCTGATAACCAGAAAACCCATGCCTGCCCCGCAGGGATCTGCGCAGGCAAACTATATTCTTTTATAACCGACTTTCGCCCCATAAAATCAACCGAGGCGGATAAGGCCGCTTTGAGATAACCCGCATCAAGCTGGTGTTTATCGGTGTAAATTGCGATACGCAGGATAGATGTATCTACCGGTACAGATTGCGCAGTGTTTTTAAGGCTTACAAAGGGCTGCCCGTTTTGCACGCTAACAGTTACATCGTTATTGCCACCACCTTGTATGGTTTGCGTGGTAAAATATGTTGATGATGGCGTACTGTTACCAATGGTTACTTTAATAGCGCCGTTGTTGGTTATAAATGCACGGTCTATCCATTTAGCAACAGAATCTTTTGCGGTATACGTTTGCCAATGCAGGCTGTTCAGTTTTACCCTTGGTTTATCGCCTTTAAAATGATCGATTCCGTTTTGGCTGAATAAATAAACAGGGGCATCGCCAACCTGGTTCTCCAACTGTTTTACCAGGCTCCAGTAATTGGCGTTTATGGTTGTATCTTTTAAGGATGAATCTGCCAGTATGGTTTTCAGATCCTGTTTTGCAAAATCTTTATTAAAATAATGGAACTCGTAACCCGCCTTATCCAGCGAATCGATAGTCGGTTTAAATTTTTGGTAAGTTTCTTTTAAACTCTCCTGCGGGATAAGTACCCAGCCCTTCTTTTGGGCAGTTACATACTTTTGCCAAACAGGTGCAGCCAGTAACATGGCGATTAATACCAATAACAGGCAACGCAGTATCAGCAATAAAATATCCAATAGCTTAAAACTGCGCTTTGTGCTTTTTGAAGCTTCGGTAATAAGCGAGATACTGCCCACCTTTAGCGTTTTACCCGGCCTTATATTCCACAGATGGATAATAACCGGGATAGTTATAGCGGCCAGCGCGAAGAACCATATAGGGTTTAAAAACTGCATTGCCTACCTTGCCCCCTTTTTACGCTGAACCAAAAAATCGCGCAGGGCTTCATCAAGCGGCTGCGAAGTGCTTATCATACGGTAAGCAATGCGTTTACCCAAAAGCTCGCTCCGGATGGTGGCCAGGTGTTCTTGTAATTTTTCCTGGTAAGCATCTATTGCACGTTGCGTGTTTACCTGTATAGTTTCGCCGGTTTCCAGGTCTTCCAGTGTCGAAAATCCTTTAAAATCGAAATCCAGTTCATTCTGCCCCATCAGGTGGAACACTATGATCTCATGCTTCAGCGCCGATAAAGAATTAAGCAGGGCGTTTATCTCACCATCGGCCTGGTACATATCGGTTATAAAAACCAGCAGCTCTTTACGGCCTGCACCGGCAAATAATTCTTTATAATGGATAGGTTTTGTAAATGTACCGGCAGGGCCAACCTGTTGCAGGTGGTAAAACAACCGCTGCAAATGTTGCGGGTCGGGTTTGGATGGGATAGAGAACAACTCTCCATCTTTAAAAACATTCAGCGCTACCGAATCGCCCTGCAAATTGGCCAGGTAAGCCAGTGAAGCGGTTAACGCTTTGGCGTATTCTATTTTCTTAACGCCATTATCATCATGGTTCATAGATGAGCTGGCATCCACCAAAAACCTGACGGAGATACTCGTCTCGATCTCCGATTCCCTTATATAATATCTGTCGCTGCGGGCAAACATGCGCCAGTCCAGCCAACGCAGGTCGTCGCCCGGCTGGTAGCTGCGGTACTGGCTAAATTCAAGTCCGGGGCCTTTTACTGTGCTTTTGTTAAACCCATTCATAAAGCCATCAATAACCGTTTTCGCCAGTAATGGCAAATCCTTAATGGTCATTAATACTTTAGGGTCGAGCATGGTTAGTGATCAGAGATCAGTTAATTAGAGATTAGTTCCGTGTTATTACACACTATAAAGTTGCCGACCTAACAATTACCTTTATCAATTCTTCGGTAACCCGATCAGAGTTGATGCCTTCGGCTTCGGCTTTAAAGTTCATGAGTATACGGTGCCTTAAAACAGCCGGCGCCATAGCGTGGATATCTTCCATTAAAACGGCGTACCTTCCTTTAAGTAAGGCGCGTGCTTTTGCGGTTAATATTAAGGCCTGCCCTGCGCGCGGCCCTGCTCCCCAGCGCACCCATTCTTTCACATAATTAACAGCGGTGGTATCCGGGCGGGTAGCGCGGATCATTTCGCTAACGTAACGGGTCAGATCTTCGTTAATGGTTACCTGCCTTACCAGCGCCTGCGCCTGTATAATTTCTTCGGCGGTGATAACCGCCTGTACATCCGCCTTTTTGGTGCCGGTAGTACGATTTAGTATCGCAAATTCTTCCTCGGGTGTTGGATAACCAATTTTTATCAGCAATAAAAACCTGTCGAGCTGCGCCTCAGGCAAGGGGTAGGTACCTGCCTGCTCAATAGGGTTTTGTGTAGCCAGGATAAAGAAAGGCTTATCAAGCGGGTAAGTTTGCCCGCCGTAGGTCACCTCAAACTCCTGCATGGCCTCTAAAAGTGCCGATTGCGTTTTGGGCGGTGTACGGTTTATCTCATCAGCCAAAATAATATTGGCAAACAGCGGACCCTTGTTAAATTTAAAAAAACGCTTGCCAGTGGCGTGGTCTTCTTCCAGTATCTCGGTACCGATGATATCCGTCGGCATCAGGTCGGGCGTAAACTGAATACGCCTGAACGCCAGGTGCAGCGCCTGTGACATGGTTTTAACGATCAGCGTTTTTGCCAGTCCCGGTACACCCTCCAGCAGGCAATGGCCGCCGGCTAAAAAGGCCACCAGCAATTCGTCCAGTATGGCATCCTGCCCTACAATTACCTTTTGTATTTCGGCTTTTAGCTGCGGTAATTTTTCAAGCAGGGCTTTTATATTTTTTTCGGTCAGTTCCAATGTGTTTGGTATTAAAATTTATTCCCGTAGTTTACTCACCCGGTCGTTGCTGCCCCGACCACCCGCTCTTCGCTGCGCGGAAAGAGGGTTTTGCCATTTTTCCCATCTTCACCCTCTTTGCGAAAGCAGAGAGGGTCGACAAGCATAGCGATGTCGGGGTGAGTCAATTGACCTGTGGGCATATATTCACCCAATCCCCTCACAAGATATTACGCTTTTCAGTAAATACCATGCATTTTTGTCAAAAACACAACAAAGTATCTAAAACTTTACAACCTGTTAAGTTTATTAATGGAGGCAGGCAATAATTTTGTTTTAATTTTAGGGTTTAGTAAACAGATGGCATACGGGCAAAAATTCACTTTTACAAGATTAAGCTACCACAGCGGCGATTGGGATACCGACCAGCGCATGCCATCAAATATCCTCAACTCCCTGCTGGAGTACACCACCATCCCTATCAACGAGCATGAAAAGGTTATCCCATTAAGCAGCGATGATATTTTTAATTACCCTTTTTGCTACTTAAGCGGGCATAAGCTGGTACAGTTTGATGCCAAAGAGAAGGCCAACTTTAAAAGCTATGTGCAAAACGGCGGTTTTGTATTTGTTGATGATTGCAACCACGATATCGACGGGCTTTTTGCCAAATCATTCGAGGCGCAGATGGCAGCCTTGTTTGGGCCCGCGGCCATGAAGAAAATACCGAACAACCACAAGCTGTACAGCTCTTTTTTCAAGTTCGACAAAGGCCCGCCCACCACATCATTCGAGCTGAACGGATGGGGCGATGACCTGGTACACGATTATCTGAAAGCTATAGAAATAAACGGCCGCATTGGTGTGTTATACAGCAGTAAGGATTACGGCTGCGAGTGGGACTACGATTTCCGCAATAAGCGTTTCCTGGCCGAGGACAACACAAAATTCGGGGTGAACATTATTGTTTACGCTATGAATTCATAAGTGCGCAATAATACAATTAGCGCTATATTTATCGGGATTTATAATTCACATGACAGACGGTTACTACATATCAATAAACGACGAAGAAAAAGGCCCTTTTACATTAGAGGAACTGCTTGAGATGGCCCCCGGGCTTGATACCATGGTATTATCGCCGCAGGCCGAAGATTGGGAACGCGCGGCAGACTTGCCCGAGTTTTTTCATTATTTTGAAGCGCAAGGCATTTACTTCCCTACCGAAGATAACCTTGCCAGCTTTTGGATAAGGCTGCTGGCTTATTTTATTGACTATATTCTCACCAGCATCGTATTTTCGTTTTTTGTCCCGCCAAGTATTTTAGCCATATACAAAAGGCTGCTGAACAACACCTACACCATGGGTGATGTGAATACCTATTCGCTATTCCTGTTACTAACATTTATTATAGTTGTTTTTTACAACACCGTTTGCGAGGCAAGCAAAATGCAGGGCAGCATAGGCAAAAGGGTGTGCGGTATTGTTGTGGTTGATGCCGACGGCCGCAGGCTTAGCTTTATGAAAGCCTTTTTCCGCAACCTGGGCAAATTTGTTTCGGGCACGGTATTGGGCATTGGTTACCTCGCTATTTTATGGGATGACCACCGCCAGGCCTGGCACGATAAGTTTGCCAAAACCTACGTACTAACGCGTAACAGGCAGTAAGTGGTTAATTAAAAGAGTGATGAATGCTTGCAAATTTTCAACTTTTCATGGTGAGCCTGTCGAACCATTAGCCGGCTTGTAAAGCCTTCAACAAGCTCAGGCTGACATAGCCAAGTGTTCACGTTCACTGCCGTGAACGCGCGGAAATAGTTGTTAAATCCTGATAATCAAATAGTTAATATTTTCACTACTGACAATATAGTGCCACCATCGTTTGGTAAATTTTATGTATACGGGTTATTGCCCTGAACCTGGATTAAATCCCTGCTGGCGGCACGCGTACCGCGTGTGCCTAATATCTGCTCATCGGCACTTCAATAAACCCGATAGCAGCGTATACCATGTATAGCGGATAGCGGGACTACTGCCACCGAAGACCACTGCACCTGCTTTTATAAATAAATTCCTCAACAAACCACCATGTCAGTCTGAGCTTATCGAAGACCTCTGTGTGCGGCTAATGGTTCGACAGGCTCACCATGACAATTTTTAAATCGCTCGGATAATACACCCCTTACCCCCCCTCAAGAGGGGAATTAAAATCATCTGCATATTTTCTCATCTGCACATCCGCACATTTGCATATCCACACATCAAATTACTATATTTAGGCAATAAATACTGACCCACTTTGAAAAGAAAAGATTTCCTTTACCTTACGGGCATGGGCATCAGTGCCTCCATGCTCAGCCAGTTTACCGCGCTTGGTTCGCCGGTTGTACCGGGCACCCGTATGCGGGACGTTGATGTAGCCATAAAAAAACGCATGAGCGATGTAGCCCTTAACGCCGCACGCGCAAAAGGTGCCACTTATACCGATGTGCGCCTTGGCCGTTACCTTAACGAGTTTGTGGTTACCCGCGATAAAAACATCGAAAATATTGTGGATACCGAAAGCTACGGCATGGGTATCCGCGTTATTGCCAACGGCTGCTGGGGCTTTGCCGCAACAGATAAGCTGGATAACGACAGCATAGCACGCGCTGCCGAACTGGCCGTAGCCATCGCCAAAGAAAACTCGCGCATACAAACCGACCCGGTGCAGCTTGCACCGCAAAAAGGGTATGGCGAAGTAACCTGGAAAACACCTATAGAGCGTAATGCCTTTGAGGTGCCGATGAAAGAAAAAACCGACCTGTTACTGTCTGTTAACGACGCCGCTTTTAAAAATGGCGCCAACTACGTTAACTCGGTACTGTTTATGGTGAACGAGCAAAAATATTTTGCATCAACCGATGGTTCATACATCGATCAGGATATCCACCGCATCTGGCCGGTATTCGGGGTTACCAAAATTGATGAGAAGAGCGGTAAGTTTGAAACCCGCAGCTCGTTAAGCGCACCTCGTGGCATGGGTTACGAGTACCTGATGCCTAAAGAAAGCGAAAAGATAAAAAGCCAAACCACTTTATACCGCGACCGCTACGATATGCTGGAAGATGCCGGGGCTGCAGCTTTGCAGGCCGCCGAAAAGCTGAAAGCAAAATCGGTTGAGCCGGGAAAATACGACCTGGTGCTTGATCCGAGCCACCTGTGGTTAACCATCCACGAATCTGTTGGTCACCCGTCAGAGCTCGACCGCGTGCTGGGTTACGAGGCCAACTTCGCCGGTACCAGTTTCCTTACTTTAGATAAATGGAAAACAGGTAAGTTCAATTTCGGCAGCAAAAACGTAAACATTGTAGCCGATAAATTACAGCCGGGTTCGCTTGGTGCTGTGGGTTATGACGATGAAGGCGTTGGCACCAAACAATGGGATATTATTAAAGACGGCATCCTGGTAAATTACCAGGCCATCCGCGACCAAGCGCATATCATCGGCCTGAAAGAATCACAAGGCTGCTGCTACTCGCAAAGCTGGCGCGATGTACAATTCCAGCGCATGCCGAACATATCGCTGCAACCGGGCAAAGAAAAACTTTCGCCGGCTGATATGATCAGGAATGTGGAGAAAGGTATTTACATCATCGGCGACAGCTCCTTCTCTATCGATCAGCAACGTTACAACTTCCAGTTTAGCGGGCAGCTTTATTACGAGATAAAGAATGGTAAGATAGTAGGCATGCTAAACGATGTAGCTTACCAGGCCAATACCCAGGAGTTCTGGAACGCCTGCTCGGCAGTTTGCGATAAAGACGACTACCGTTTAGGCGGATCTTTCTTTGACGGTAAGGGCCAGCCTATGCAGGCCAGCGCGGTATCGCACGGTTCATCAACAGCCCGTTTTAACGGGGTTAACGTAATTAATACAGCAAGAAAAATATAAACATATGGCTATTTTAACTGAAGATGAATGCCGCGCTATCATGAAAAAAGCGCTCAGCTATTCAAAAGCCGACGAATGTGAAATAAACCTGAACGGATCTGACTCGGCCAATATAAGGTACGCACGCAACACGGTATCAACAAGCGGTGCTATAAGCAGTACCAGCATGGCCATATCATCGGCATTTGGTAAAAAGCTGGGTGTTATAACCCTGAATGATTATAGCGATGCCGCTATTGCAGCAGCCGTAAAAAAATCGGAAGAGCTGGCACAACTGGCGCCAGAGAACCCCGAATATATGCCGATGCTTGGCCCGCAAACTTATGGCCCTGCAGCACAAACCTTTGTACCTGCAACCGCGGCTATGACACCCGCGCAGCGCACCACCCTGGTAGGCAATAGCCTGCAGATATCAAAAGACAATAAACTTACCGCTGCCGGCTTTTTAGAAAGCAGCGCAGGTTTCAGCGCCATGATGAACTCTAAGGGTTTGTTTGCGTACAATAAATCAACCGATATTAACTTTTCGGTAACCCTGCGTACTGCCGATGGGCAGGGATCGGGCTATGCCACTAAAGATTATAACGATGTTGCTAAAATGGATGCTGTTACCTTTACCAAACGGGCAGCACAAAAAGCAGCAGGATCAACCGGTGCCAAAGCTATTGAGCCGGGTAAATATACCGTGATACTTGAACCTGCCGCCGGCATTGTACTGCTTGAGCAATTGTACGGTAGCCTCGACGCCCGCAGCGCCGATGAAGGCCGCAGCTTTTTAAGCAAACCGGGCGGCAAAACCCGCCTTGGCGAAAAACTGGTGGACGAACGGGTGAACATTTACTCAGACCCATCAAACATGGAACTACCCGCCAGCAACTGGGCCGGCGATGGCCAGCCGCTTGGCAAAATGAGTTGGATAGAAAAAGGCGTTGTTAAAAATTTTAGCTACTCGCGTTACTGGGCGCAAAAAAAGGGCGTAAAACCTGTTCCCGGCCCTGCTAACATTATTATGGAAGGCGGCACCCAAAGCCTGGAAGACCTGATAAAAGGAACCGAAAAAGGCATACTGGTTACCCGCTTGTGGTACATACGCCCGGTTGACCCGCAAACATTACTATACACCGGCTTAACCCGCGATGGTACTTTTTATATAGAGAACGGGCAGATCAAGTTCCCTATTAAAAACCTGAGGTTTAACGAAAGCCCGGTTATTATGCTGAACAACCTGGATGCACTTGGTAAAGCAGAGCGTACCGTGAGCGGCGAAAGCAGCCAAAGCGCCCTGATACCGCCAATGCGTATAAGGGACTTTACATTTAGCTCACTGTCTGACGCTGTTTAGTCAGTTTGCAAGCTCTTCGAAATAAAAAAGGCGCCGGGTAAACCCGGCGTCTTTTTTATGCCCCCCTCCTCGCGCGTCATTGCGAGGTACGAATTGCTGTGCCTATTCTTGTTATTACCCAAAATACCTATCTTTCCCTAAAATCTAAATCATGGCTTTTGCATACGGCACATCAATCACAACCCCCAACGGAACTACCTCAATAGAGCAATTAACCCAGGGCGACACAGTTTCGGCCTGGACACCCGATGGCGTGGTGCCAAAAGAGGTTATATTTAGCTCAGGTACCCCCGGCGGGTTTCCGGCAAGTGGCATTTTTTTCCTTGAGTTTGGCGAAGGCTCTTTAATTGTTACACGCGACCAGCCTTTTGTATTAGCCGGCAATAAGGTAAAAAAAACAAATCAGCTTAAGCCAGGCGACCAACTGCTTAAGGCAGACGGGCAGACGTTGATGTTAGAAATGATATCGACAGGCCAATGGGACCGCGGCTTACATGGCTTCGCAATTGATAACTCCGGGCGGTCAGGCACCCATCTTATTATTGCCAATGGCATTGTTTGCGGAGATTATGTAATGGAAATGATGCCATCGCCGCCCGATGACAGCGATGACATGCCCGTTTTTGGAGAATAAGAGTATAAGGAAATAGACTAACATATTTTCTCTCGCAAATAGTCTCTCCCCGTGCGTAATTGCGAGGTACGAAGCAATCTCAAAACTATGCTTAACCGTCTGGCATGCGTCACTGCCTATCGGGAGATTGCTTCGTACCTCGCAATGACGGTTTGGTTAAATATGCAAGGAAGCCATTCACAACGTAACTACTCACCACTCATTAAAGATTAAATGTCATTTTAGCCAGCAAAAACCGCCCCGGTATGGTGTACGAGCTGCTGGTAAATGTATTTGCCGACAGATACAGCGCACTGTACGTTTTGGTATTGAACAGGTTTTGCGCGCTTATCTCTATATCTGCTTTTATTTTGTTGAATTTGTAGCGCATAGATGCATCTGCAAAAACATATTTCAAATCGTTAGACTGCTGCTGGTGGGTATAGTAATGATCGGCAGAGGCACTCAGGAACAGGTTACCCAACGGGTTATAGTTTACCGCCCCTTGCTGTATCAAACGCTCAACTTTACTTTTTTGCGCTACCGCGGATGAGCTGCTGGTTGTTTGGCTGTAATTGGCCTTGTAGGTAAAGTTTACTTTATCGCTCACCTTGGTGTCAGCACCTACACTATAAACGGTTGAAATGGTATTATAAGGCAGGATGATGTTATTTTGAATTTGGTTGAGCTTAGTGGTTTGTACCGATACCCCCGCACTCAGCGTGGTACGTAAGCTAAAGGCATACTTACTGATATAGCCGCTCCCCATCCACGAATCCATATTATTATCAAACGGCAGCACAATACGCTGCTGTATGTTATTGGTTAATATGCTCGATGCAATGTTGTTGGCATTCATGTGCGTATAGCCTGCATTTACACTAAAAAAGAACAGCGTTATGGCCTTTCGGTAATTAAAGCCCAGGTTGGCCGATTGCGTTTTACGCTCGGTAAGGTCGGCATTGTTGGCGTATAGCGAACGGTAATTTTGCAGGATATAACCGTTGTAAACATCCTGTATATTACCGATATCGTTACGGAAATTATACCCTAATGAAACATAGTTTTCTACACTGGTTTGGTATTTTAACGATGCACGCGGGTTAAAATATAACCGGGTAAGGTCTTTATTCAGGCCATAATAACTATCCTTATAACTTATCTGCTGCAAATTTAGCGGTAACGAAACAGTCAGTTTTAGTTTATCTCCCGGGATATCAAACCCCGCCTCGGCATAAACCTTACGGCGCTGCCAGTCGAGGTTGTTCACCGCGCTGTCTGATACCAGGTTAACCGAGTTATCCAGCTGGGTTACATTCAATGCCGATTGCAACTTTTGCGACTGGATGCTAAACCCGGCCTTATAACTTTTCGTCATTAAATTCCCGGGGATCTTATAACTCACATAGTTATTGGTAAACCACGATGGTATATCAACCGTTTGGGTTAGCTGCTTGTAGGCAATGTTGTTATTAAAAATATCAGGGTTCAAGCCGGGGTCTATCACGCGGTTCTCGGGCTCGGTACTGCGGTTAAGGTAACTGTAAAACTCTATTATCTTATTGCTTTTAAACGTGTTCATCAGGTTAAACTCGTTGGATATATCCATCAAATTATCCTTAAAAACCTGGTTAACGGGCGTACCGTTTGTATTAAGCGCCGAGTAACCGGTGTTGCGGCTATAATCTGCAATAAAATTATTATTCAGGTAGTATTTATCCTTGTTTATATTTAACGCAAGCTGGCTGTGCAGAATATCCGGCCTTCGCCGGTTGTTTTGTACCTCGGCGTACCTGATGGTATCATTAGGCAAATAATACTCGCTGAACTTGGTGTAGCTCTGTTTCTGGTTATCGCGCAGGTACGATACATTGGCACGCAACTGTACTTCCTTTTTAAGGTTAACCAGGTTGTTTAAATTCAACAGACTCGACTGGTTGAACAGGTAACGGTTGCGCGGCAGATCAGGGTCGCCGGCTGTACCTAACGAAAGCACCGTACCAGGTTTATCATTATCCAACCTTGACAGGTAGTTTGATAAATTGTGCGAGATAAGATCATTTGCCACATCATTACTGGTGTTATTGGCTTTAAAGTAGTTGATGCCTTTATACTTGTCCTTAAACATCATAGCGTTTAGGTCGGCGTAGTACTTATCGGGTAAACCACCGCCAACAGTTTCCTGCCCAACCCATTGCATTTTGGCATCCTTTTTCATGGTGAGGTTAAGGGCCACATCCTCGCTTACCACTTTATCCTTCAGCATTTTTATAGGCTGATGGTTTTCCATTACCTGTACTTTATCAACCACACCGTTTGGGATGCTGTTGGTAGCAATATTATACTTATCATCCAGTAAATTATCGCCGCCTATGTACAGGTTAGATATGGCTTTACCATTGTAACTGATCTTACCATCTTTGGCAACATCAATACCCGGTAGTTTTTTGATCACATCGCCAATAACCCTATCCTGGGGGCTGCTAAAGTCCGACACCTTGTAATCAGTTGTATCACCATGCACGCGCAGGCGGGGCCGGTTATCCTTAATTGTTACCGTTTGCAGCTGGTTAATAGCTTTGGCAAGCTTAAAATCATAAGCGGCGGCTACAGATGCAACCTGTTTACTTTGTTTGCTAAACCCAACACAGCTTACTTCAAGTGCCAGTCCGCTTTTATCGGCATCAGCGGGGATCTGTAGTGTATAATTCCCCTTGTTATCGCTGCTGGTGTAGGCAATAATTAAGTTGCTGCTGTTTTTTAGGTTAATGCTGGCGTATGATATGGCTTTGCCCAAGCTATCGGTAACCGTACCTTTAAGATTTTGGGCAAAGCCCGCGGCATAGCACAGCATACAAAAAATGAATGCCGCGCCCAGTTTATATATCCGGCTCATTTTTTCTCTGGCAGTTCTAACGGGTTATTGATAACCGGGCCTGACGAAACCTGGAATTTCGAATCGGATTTGAGGTTAGAGCCCGCTCTGAAATTGACACCCGAACCACCCATTGCCGCCTGCATAAACGCCTGGGGATCTTTTTTCATGGCTTCCTTTAGGTTAGTAAATTCTTTTTCGCTGGCTCTTATTCCTGTTGATGGCAGGGCGATAACAGATGGGTCGTCTACATCATCGGCCATCCCAACTAATTTTACAACCGTGCCACCGGTTTTTATGGTACCCGCTTCATCACCCGGCGCCGGTTTCTCCAGTTTGTCGGCATTATCCAGTCCGTCAAACTTAAATACTACTTGTTTTTTGGTATCGTAGGCTTCTACAATTAACCCCGGTAAGCCTATCAGTTTCCACGGGCCGCTGTGAAAAGGAACATCCGGGCAAAACCATGCCGTGTAATCCCTGCCGGCAAAATGCGCGGTTGCCTTCTGGCATTTCAGGCCCGAAAAGCTTGCGGTATCATTGGTTATGCTCCATTTAATAACCGGCATTGGCTCTTCTATAAGGTAGTTATTTACCAGCTTTTCTTTCCTGATGAATTTCTTCTGTTCGGCAAATGTAAAGTACTCGGTATTGCTAGCCCGGCCGCCTTTAATCCTTATATTGATAGTGCCACCGCCACTTGTAGCAACCTGCTCTGCCACTTGTTTACGCATCATGGCATCCTGCGTTTTGCGGTCAAAGCTTTTATAAACGCTTGCGCTCCTGCCTAAAAACAGCACCATGTTCTCGGTATAAATATCATCGGGCTTGGTGGTATCGCGCAGGTGCGAAAACTTATAATGAGCTACCGCTCTGGTGCTATCGGGCTTTTGCGCTTTTGCAATTGTAACTACAGCACATACGCCTAAAAATAAGGTAATTAGTTTTTTCATAACTGTGATATATCTTTAAACTTAAGGTTGATTAATAAATACATCACAAACATAACTAATAAATTAGTCACTCTACGAATAATTCGTAGAATTAACATTTTTTAACAATTATTTCGCGGATAAAAGGGAGAGAGTTATCCGTCCAGCCGGTCTTTAATCACCAGGGTTTCGGCAAGCATATCATGCAGGCATTGCTGTTTTTTGGTAAAAAAACACATCAGGTATCCAATAAAAAGAGTAGCTGTAGACAGGTATTTGCCCAGGTTACGGCCCAATGCCTGCGAGGAGGTTATTTGTTCACCATAAATATCGCATACGCGGATCTTCATGAGTTGCTTGCCTATAGTGCCACGTTGGGGGCCACTCTCTAACCGGGTGTTGTAAATGAGTTTGGCAATTGGGGTAAGCGCTATAATACCTATGGTAATGCCAATGCGGATCATCTTATTATCATCGCCGGGGAGGGCAACTAACAGTATCAGCATTACTACAAAGGCTAACAAAACAAGTGCTGCCAGTATAATAAGCCAATCTATAACGGCGGCGGTTGCGCGCTGGTCAAAGCTGCCAAAGTATTGCATGGGTAAAGGCCGCCTGCTAAAGCCAAATAGCTGCCTTAAAGCAGCTATTTCATGCGCTTCCTTGTAATCGTCCATCGCCGGGGTTTTTACAAAGTCGCCGGGTTTAATTTTATGCTCCCGCAATTGTTCAATACTGAACGGCCCCTCAGGCTTGCCTTTGATGACCAGGATATATTGGTCGTTAGCAGTAGGCTCAGAAATTAAATTGCCGGATGGTTGCATGATCTTCAAATTTAAACATTGTGCATCCCATCCGGCAATAAAACAATTAATATTTAATTACTTTAAAATCAGATATACCGCCTTTTAAATGTATAACTATTTTGTTTGTAGCGGCGCCAAAGCCCTGGGTTTCGTAAGTGTTATCCGCTTTTTTATCAAACCCGTTAAACTCTGTTGATGACAGGCCCGAGTCTGATGTGATACGGCATGCTGCGTTTGCAGGCACTTTTATCTCTACTTCTGATACGCCGGTTGATACTTCAACATTGGTTTCGGCAACAGGCTGGCCAAGTTTAACGTGGAATGATGCTGCACCACCATTGATGATCAAATTCCTGATCTTAAATGGCGCCAGATCAAAATCAAGTTCGGTTGCGCCTGCTTTTACATTAATATCCCATTGCGGGTTTGTATTCAGTTTAATGGTTGCAGAGTTACCCTTATCAGTATCCCACTGGATGTGGCCTTTTTTATCTTTCATGTGCAGATCAAGCACTGGTACGGTGCCTTCCATAGTATGTGTATACTCATACCTGTTGTAACGCTCGCGGGTAGTTGCTGTAAAAAGCTGGTTGGTAGTATCCTTTAAAGTATATAAAGTACCGCCTCCGCTGATGTTAAGTTTGGCTACTGTTGCGGTTGCCGAATATGGCTCGGTGTAGGTGCTGCTGCCTTCAACTTTTACAATGCCGGTGCTATCGCTGTCATTGTCATCATTGTCGTTGTCATCGTAGTCGCCGCCATCATTTTTGTACCAGCCATTGTCATTAAAATGCCAATTGCCGCCGAAAGGAGAAAACCAGCGGTTTTCAAAATGGCCAAATACCAGTAAGCCAAAACCCAGTATAACTACCCCTACTTTAAGGGCTGTAGCCCAGGGGGCCCTATTGTTGGCAAACACCAGGTTTACACCACCCATTATCAAAAATATGGGCCATAGGTGCCATAAATTGCCCCAGTGAAAATCTATTACATGATAATTATCTAACAGGAACACGGTTCCTAACAGAACCAGGATCAGGCCCGGTATAATTTTTTCGTATTTCATGATTATATAGTTGGAGTGTTATCGTTTGGTTGGTCTTCTGTTGTATCGGTTTTGGTTTCGGCGCTAAAGTCGGCCTCCTTTTTATCTTTATCGGCATGCCAGCCTTCTTTTTCCCATGGCTGTTTTTTTGTGCTAAATAATAAAGTTAAACCAACTGCTACCAATACTACAGGCCATAGTTTTTCAAAGTCCCAATCGGGGATAAAGTCGAACTGGTCAAGCAAAAATATAGATCCAAGTGCTATCAATATCACACCGAATATTACACCCGCGTTTGATGTTTTTTTAACCGGGGGGTACGGGCTAAACGGTTGGCCCACTTTATGTGGCGGCGGCACGGTATAATCCACCTTTACATCGCCAAAAGGCTGGCCGTATTTAGGGTTAAACCCGGGTGTAACGCCCGGCTGGTAGGTTGGGTCGGTATAATTGAACGGTTTTTTTGGCAATACTATCCACAATACAATGTATGGCAGTATACCTATACCTTTTAAAAATACAGCCAGTACAAATATTACCCGTACTACTGATACATCAACGCCGAAGTAATCGGCTAATCCTGCACAAACACCGCCAACTGTTTTGCGTTGTTCGTCTCTGTAAAGTTTCTTTTCCATTATCTTTTAGTTTAAGTGTTTGGTTACTATATCTGGCCCGGTGCAGGTTTTATTATCAGTTCGTCAACATTTGCACCGGCGCTCATATTTAATATGTTTGTTATTGCCGATGCTACATCCTCCGGGAGCACCATTGTGTTTTTGTCAACCTCAACGCCTTTCCAGGAATCTGTTAATGTCGACCCCGGGATTATTGCTGTTACTTTAACACCATGTCCCTGCATTTCGAGCCTCATTACCTTATTAAGACCTAATAACGCATACTTAGTTACACTATACACACCCGCCTCTGCTATGGGGTTTAGGGCCGCTACAGAGCATATGTTGAAAATATGCCCTTTACCGACAGAAACCATACTTTTACCGAAGAAACGGTACAGTTCATAGGATGGCATCAGGTTGGTATCTATCTGTTTTTGGAAAGAATCTTCGCTATCATTAAGTATAGAAACATGCTTGTACATACCCACATTATTCACAATAATGTCGACGAAACCCAGCTTTTTCTCGGTGAATGCGGCAAAATTTATTACCTCATCGCGCTTACTGCAATCGGCAAGCAGGGTAACAACCGTAATTTTAGGGTTAATTTTATGCAGCTCTTGCTTAAAAGCAGATAATTCTTGTTCGTTGCGAGAACAAATTGACAGGTTTATTCCTTGTTTAGCAAAAGCAATTGAAACAGCCCGGCCAATGCCTTTGGTTGCTCCGGTTATAATGGCGTTTTTAGTTTGTATCATGTAATAAATATCTAATTAAATTAAGTGAATTAGAACAGGCAATATAGCCTTAATATTAAAAAATGTATTTTTAACCCAATTTCACAGTTAGCAGATGTTTCAAAGTTTAGGAAAATATATACTATTACTAAGTTTAAGTTTTAAAAAACCCGAAAAGTTTAAGGTTTACTGGGCCGAAGTAATGCGCGAGATGGTATCAGTAGGTATTGGCTCATTAGGTATCATCAGTATCATATCGGTATTTATTGGCGCGGCTACAACCATACAGGTAGCTTTCCAGCTATCAAGCCCGCTGGTGCCCCGCAGTATTGCCGGCAGCATCTCGCGCGACTCCAACATCCTGGAGTTTAGCCCAACCATATCATCATTGGTACTGGCGGGGCGCGTGGGCTCAAACTTTGCATCAAACATTGGCACCATGCGTGTTACCGAACAGATAGACGCATTAGAAATTATGGGTGTTAACGCGCCGGGCTATTTAATAGCCCCTAAAATATTGGCTTCCATTACCATGATACCTTTGCTGGTTATCATATCAATAGCACTGGGTATTACAGGTGGTTACATTGCATGTATTGTAACCGGCAGCATCACCCCCGCAGATTATCTGATGGGTGTTAACGATGGTTTTGATGGCCTAACCGTAAGGGTTGCTTTAGTTAAAGCGTTTGTATTTGGCTTCATCATTGCTTCTATATGTTCTTACCAGGGTTTTTATACAACAGGCGGCGCGCTTGAGGTTGGCCAGTCGGCAACCCGGGGTGTAGTTTTTAGTTGTGTGTGGATCTTATTTGCCGACCTTATGATCACCAGTTTAATGTTATGATCGAGATCAAAGATATTTATAAAACCTTTGGCGATAATGATGTACTTAAAGGCATCAGTGCTACTTTCCAAACCGGTAAAAACAACCTTATTATTGGGGGCTCGGGCTCGGGTAAAACAACGTTGCTAAAATGTATTGTGGGCCTGCACGAGCCTACAAAAGGCAAGGTGTTTTTTGAGAATGAGAACTTTACCGATATGGATTTTACCGCACGTGTGCCCATCCGTACGCAAATAGGGATGCTTTTCCAGAACTCGGCCCTGTTTGATAGCATGACGGTTGAAGAGAACATTATGTTCCCGCTTAACCTGTTCACCAATCAATCAATAGCCGAAAAACGCGACCGGGCCAACTTTTGCCTGGAAAGGGTTAACCTTAAAGATAAAAACAAGCTTTACCCGGCAGAACTATCGGGCGGGATGAAAAAACGTGTAGGTATAGCCCGCGCCATATCCATGCAGCCAAAGTTTTTGTTTGTGGATGAGCCAAACTCCGGCCTCGATCCAAAAACTTCCATCCTGATAGATGACCTGATCAATGATCTCACTACTGAATATAATATGACCACCGTAGTGGTAACGCATGATATGAATTCGGTAATGGGTATTGGTGATCATATCATCTTTTTACACCAGGGCCAAAAATGGTGGGAGGGCTCAAATAAGGAAATTGCCAAAACGGACAATAAGGAACTAAACGACTTTGTATTCGCCAGCAAGTTTATGCAGGCAGCGAAGGAGAAATTATAGTTCTGTTAGTATTGAGTAGCAAGTATCAGGTAATTAGACACAGCATTGACGCCTAAAATTCTGATATTTGCAAAATCTTGATACTTGATACTAACTACTTGATACTTTAAAATGATCCAACTGCTTACCCCAACCCACTGGAAAGATTACGAGCTGATTGATTGCGGCGATTTTGAAAAACTGGAGAGGTTTGGCAATACTATATTAATACGCCCCGAGCCTCAAGCTGTGTGGAGCAAAGCCCTTAGCCCTGCCGAATGGCAGCGCCTGCACCATATAAAATTTAAAGGCCGCAGCGCAACCGCGGGCGATTGGGTAAAGAAAGACCCTAAAACACCCGACCGCTGGCACATTGAATACAAGAACAATGATGTAGCTATAAAATTCCGTTTGGGGTTAACGTCGTTTAAGCACTTGGGTATTTTCCCGGAGCAGGCCGTTAACTGGGATTATATATCAGACAACATTAAAAAGTTTAAAACGCCAACACCAAAGGTGCTTAACCTGTTCGCCTATACCGGCGGTGCATCGTTAATAGCCCGTGCCGCAGGTGCCGATACCACACATGTTGATTCGATAAAACAAGTGGTTACCTGGGCAAATGAGAACCAGGAATTATCGGGCCTAAAAGATATCCGCTGGATGGTAGAAGATGCCCTGAAGTTTGTAAAGCGCGAAGTAAAACGTGGCAAAACCTACAACGGCATCATCCTTGACCCACCCGCATACGGCAACGGGCCCAATGGCGAAAAGTGGAAACTGGAAGATAACATTAACGAGATGATGAGCGATGTAATGCAACTGCTTGATCCTGAAGAACACTTCCTGATACTCAATACCTACTCGCTTGGTTTTTCATCGGTAATTATCGAAAACCTGATCAAAAACGCGTACCCTAAAGTTGAAAATTTAGAGATTGGCGAATTATACCTGCAGGCTACAGCGGGCTCTAAATTGCCGCTGGGCGTATTTGGTAAATTTTATAAAAATAAAAGTTAATCGAGTACCATATTTATATTAACAAGCATTATATTTAACCACACATTAAAGCCGGTACACCGGGCACACACTCATACCCCATCGATCCTATGAAGTTAAAAAGCGTTATTTTCCCCGCACTATTCGCGGTATGTTCATTAGCATTAATCTCTTCGTGCGGCCAAAGCGGCGGCGATAAAACAGCCGCTAAAAAAGCCGGCGACACCACCGCGAAAGCTAAAGGTGAAGAACCCGATACCTTAAGTATTGTAAAATCAACCTACCCGCCAACAGATAAAGCCAAATACGACGAACTTTTAAAGTTTAACGCGCATAACGATACCAGCGGCAGGTGGCCGGTAAAAAACCAGCCTTACCCGGTGGGTGGCGCTATTTTGCCATTTAAGCGTGTGGTTTCTTTTTACGGCAACCTGTACTCTAAAAAAATGGGGATCCTTGGCGAATTGCCGCCAAACGAAATGCTTGCCAAACTAAAAGGCGAAGTAAAAGCATGGGAAAAAGCCGATCCAAAAACGCCGGTACAACCAGCCTTACACTACATTGCTGTAGTTGCACAGGGCGATGGTGGTAAAGATGGTAAATACCGTTACCGTATGCCATTTAAACAAATTGACAGCGTATTGGTACTGGCAAAAAAAGCACATGCCATTGTGTTTTTAGATGTACAGGTAGCCTTAAGCAACATACAGGCAGAATTGCCTTTGTTTGAAAAATACCTGAAAATGCCACAGGTACATTTTGGAATGGACCCCGAGTTTTCTATGAAAGATGGCAGCAAGCCCGGTAAAAAAATAGGCACTTATGATGCAGCGGATATTAACTATGTAGCCGGCTATTTAGCCAATATTGTAAAAAAGAACGGCTTACCTCCAAAGATTTTAATAGTACACCGTTTTACTAAAAAGATGGTTACCAACTACAAAAACATCAAATTACGCCCTGAAGTGCAAGTGGTTATGGATATGGACGGCTGGGGCGAACCCGACCTGAAAACCGGCACCTACCGTTACTTTATTAACCAGGAGCCGGTACAGTTTACAGGCTTTAAATTGTTCTACAAAAACGATATCAAGAAAGCACCTCACCACATGCTTACACCACAAGAGGTATTATCAAGATACAGCCCGTACCCAATTTATATCCAGTACCAATAATAAATCCGAAGTCGAAAGTCTTTAGTCAGGAAGCCTTAAGTTGAAATATCAGCTTAAGGCTTTTTTATTGGAAACTAAATCGCATTTTTAACTTCTGACTAAAGGCTCTGGACTTAAGACTTTATATTATGACAAAATGGGGCATCATTGGCTGCGGGCGTATCGCGCACCGTTTTATGCAGGGGTTAAACGCATTGCCTGATAATGTACTGGAGGCTGCTTATTCGCGCAGAATGGAGACCGTAGAGGCCTTTGTTAACCAATATGGCGGCAAAGCCTGCAGCAGCGCTGATGAGTTGCTTGCAAGCGATATAGATGCCGTTTACATAGCCACCCTGCCCGATACCCATGCCGTGTACACTATAAAAGCCTTTAACGCAGGCAAGGCCGTATTGTGCGAAAAACCGGCTACCCTAAACTTACCGCAACTGGATGAAGTTTTAGCCGTAGCCAAAGCAAAAAATATTTTGTTTATGGAGGGGATGAAACCGCCCTTTTACCCGCTTTACAAAAAACTGAAAGCGTATTTGGCCACCGACCCGATAGGCCCTGTAGGTTATGTACGGGCGGGCTCGTCTGTAACGGATATCAGCCGCGACCATCCAAATTTTAGCCATGCACTGGCAGGCGGCGCTTTAATGCAGATAGGTATTTACGAAGCTTTTTTGGCGATAGACTGGCTTGGCAATACCGAAGAGGTACAGGCCATGGGCCGCTTCAGCGGGATGGAGATAGATATGTTCAGCATTTTTCAAACCAGGCACCAAAATGGGTATGCCCAGTTGTATGGCGGGTTCGATCTGCATGGTAAGGGAGATGCTTTAATTTGCGGAACTATTGGGCATATCACCATCCACAAAAACTGGTGGAACCCGGCAAAAGCTACCATCAGCTACCTTGATGGCCGCACCGTAGAAATTGATGAACCATTTACAGCCGGAGGTTTAAATTACGAAATAGCCCATTTTGTGGAATTGCTTAAAACCGGCCATATTGAAAGCCCTGTTATCAGCCATGAGATGTCTCGCCAGATGATCAAAATGATTGATGACGCAAGGGCGATTGTTGGGTTAAAGTATATTGGGGAATAGGTGACTGCGGCAAACCCGTTTGTCATTTCGAACGAGGTACGAGGAGAAATCTTTTACAATTGAAAATATACACCTTGCTTATCCGAATACGTGGTGTAAAAGATTTCTCGTCGCTGCGCTTCCCTCGAAATGACAGGTGGGTGCAGCCATAAAAAAGCCCCATTCTTACAAACGGGGCTTTCAGTATTATAAGGGGAATTAATGTATGCCCATAAACAACCTGCTCCAGCGAATTTTGCTGAAAAACGATGCGTTATCATCCCAGCTCATCCATACAAACAGGGCTTTACCTACTATATGGTCTTCGGGTACAAAACCCCAGTAGCGCGAATCGGCGCTATCGTGGCGGTTATCACCCATCATCCAGTAGTAATTCATTTTAAAGGTATAGGTAGCAGCCTCTTTATCATTGATAAATACCTTGCCATCTTTAATCTGCAGCTTATTACCCTCGTACACTTCAATTGCACGGCCATAAACAGGCATGGTTAAACTATCAAGCTTTACTGTCCAGCCTTTTTTAGGGATGATGATAGGGCCGTAGTTATCAACGTTCCAGTCAAAATCTTTATTAGTAGCGTAAAGCTTGTATTTTGGATACGCTGCCGGGAACACCGGGTTCATCGGATCGGCAATACCGGCAGGTTTATAATTTGGTGTAATAGCTTTTATGTTTGAATAAGCTTTCAATTTTAAAGCACTCTCCTTAGTCATGGTAGGAGCGCCAACATTATCATATAAAGACACATTAAGATCTGAGTAGATCTGCGGGTTTATGTCCGTTCCGTTAGTAGTAACCGTATAGTCAGTTTGTTCGCCCGGAGGGTTTGGTGCAGCTTTGCCATTTACATATACCTGTGCGTTTAACAGGCTTATGGTATCGCCGGGGGCACCCTGGCAGCGTTTTATATAATTCTCGCGTTTATCAACCGGCCTAAAATACGGCGAATCGGCCTCCATAGGGTAGTTAAACACAACCACATCCCCTTTTTTAACTTCGCTTAAACCCGGTAAACGGTAGTAGGGCAATTTAATACCATCCCAATAAGCTTTTGTTCCTAATATAGGCATAGTATGGTGCGCAAAAGGGAAGGCAATTGGCGTCATAGGTGTTCGGGCACCATAGTTAACCTTGCTCACAAACAAAAAATCGCCTACTAAAAGCGAGCGTTCCATTGATGGGGTTGGTATGGTATAGGCCTCTATGAAAAGCGTACGGATAAGGGTAGCTGCAATTACAGCAAAAATAATAGCATCAGTCCATTCGCGGGCTGCGCTCTTTTTTTTCTTTGCTTTATCCTTAGATTTATTTTTATTCCAGAATTTCCAGTTCATTACTTAATTATTGGGGCAGTAAATTAATTACTATTTATTAAAATCAAACATATCTTCAACCGAATAGAAGCCTTTTTTATCCTTTACCCATTCGGCAGCCAATACCGCGCCTAATGCAAACCCGTTACGGTTGTGGGCGGTATGCTTAAATTCGATGGTATCTATCTCAGAATCGTAAATAACGGTGTGGGTGCCCGGTACGTTTTCGATGCGTAAAGATTCTATCAGCACCTCGTTAGTGGAAACTATTTCATCATCAGGCTTGTCATCACTTACTAACACATTCTTCCATTCTTTCTTACTGTCAAGGTTATCAATGATCCCTTCTGCAATAGTAATGGCAGTACCGCTTGGCGAATCGAGCTTTTGTGTGTGATGGATCTCTTCTACCTGTACATCATAGTACGGGTAGTTATTCATTAACCGGGCCAGTATTTTATTTACATGGAAAAATATATTAACCCCAACGCTAAAGTTGGTGGCATGTATCATCGATCCCCCGTGGTATTCGCACTGTTCTTTTATCTGCGCAATTTCGTGGTGCCATCCGGTGGTACCAACAACAACAGGCACGCCTGCCTTAAAGCATTTTTCAATATTCCCTAAAACGGTTGATGGGGTGCTGAACTCGATGGCCACGTCGGCTTTCTGAAGGTTTTCCTCAGTCAGTTCGTCAAGGTTGCTGTAATCTATTTTTAATACAATTTCGTGCTTACGATCATGGGCAATCTTTTCGATTATTTTGCCCATTTTCCCGTAGCCTAACAATGCAATTTTCATCCGTAAAATTTATTAGCTAATGCCTTGTATTTATTTTAAAGCGTAAAGGTAATTTTTATCCCCGGAATAAACGCATTGTTAAAATTTGAAGCATACATAGGCTGCTGTTGCCCCCCCATTAAGGTTGGGCTAACTTTAAATGACAGGTTATTATCTACCGTGTAGGCATTAATAAACTTAGCTGTAATGTATGCCTCAACAGCCTGCACACCCCAAACAGCTATTACACCCAGTATGCTTATTTGAAAATTACGCTGATACCCATTTGCCGCACTTTCAAGATCGGTATTTGATACGTTGTATTGAACAACATATAAGTCATACTCCTTTTTATATTTCAGATACGATGAATAAAGCGGGTTGCTTTTTTCTGGTATCCCACCTGTCCTGGTTATTTTAGCGAGTGCAGTAAAAATCTTGTATTGCTTTTGGTTAACTATAATAGCGTTGCCTAAAAAGCCCAGGCCTATATAAATTGCAGGTACTTTTAAATACCATAACTCCTTGTTATAATACTGGCCCCAACCCGGTATAAATAACGAACGTTTTACGGCAAGTTTAGGGCTATGCGTGCTATCCGGGTGGTACTCCTTCTCTTTTTTTATTTTAGGTGCAAATGATGATCGCCTAACCGTATCAATTTTTTTTGCAACCGTATCGGTTTTAGCTTTTGCCGCTACGGTATCGGGCGTTTGGCCCATTGCAAAAAAGGCGAAACTTAAAAAAAGTACAGTAGTTAAAAATCGTTTAAGCATATATAGATCTACCAATCCAGCATTTCAAGTATACGGCCCAGATCGTCTTCGGATAAGAACGGAATTTCTATGCTTCCATTGCCCTGGCTATTAACTTTAAGCTTAACCTTTGTGCTAAACCTTGATGCCAGATCATCCTCAACTTTTTGCAGCTGGTATGACAGTGTTTCGGGTTGTTTTCCTTCTTTCTTTTGAGGCGCTTTCTGAATATCCCGCACCATCTCTTCTACCTTACGTACCGACAGCTCGTTTCTGATGATCTGCTGATGGATGTAAAGCTGAATGGTTGGGTCTTCAACCGCTAACAAAGCCTTTGCATGGCCCATAGAAATGGCGCCATCACGCAACGATGCCTGTATGGTTGGAGGTAGCTTCAGCAATCGCAGGTAGTTGGTAACGGTAGACCGGTTTTTGCTTACGCGATCGCCCAGTTCTTCCTGTTTCAGGCTGCACTCATCTATCATCCGCTGAAAACTCAGGGCAACCTCAATAGCATTAAGGTTTTCGCGCTGGATGTTTTCAATCAACGCCATCTCCAGCATTTGCTGGTCGTTGGCGGTACGTACGTATGCGGGGATCTGTGTAAGGCCCGCCATTTTTGATGCACGCAACCTGCGCTCGCCCGATATTAACTGGTAAGCATGCGCGCTAACCTTACGTACGGTAATAGGCTGTATTAACCCTTGCAACTTTATAGAGGCTGATAGATCGGCAAGGGCCTGCTCATCAAACTCGGTACGGGGCTGAAAAGGGTTAACCTCTATCTCGCTTAATTTTATCTCGTTAACTGAGCCAAGGCTATCAAGCTCAGAAACCGAGCTTGCGTTCACCTTATCACTGGTGTTAGTATTTTTATATGGAAGTACGCTTGGCGAATCGTTAAGCAATGCGCTTAGCCCTTTCCCCAGTGCGTTTCTTTTTTCTGCACTCATAAATTTAATTAAGCTGTTACTGTTGTAGCCAGTTCTTCGTTACTCACCAAACCGTTCTTGCGGATGATCTCGCGGGCAAGGTTTAGATAGTTTACTGCACCCTTACAGTTTGCATCGTGCATAATTACCGATATACCAAAGCTTGGCGCCTCGCTTAAGCGGGTATTACGCTGTATAATGGTATCAAAAACCATGTCTTCAAAATGAGTGCGCACCTCATCAACCACCTGGTTTGAAAGCCTTAAACGCACATCATACATGGTAAGCAATATGCCTTCAATCTGCAGCTGCGTATTCAGGCGCGATTGTACAATTTTAATAGTGTTTAATAATTTGCCCAAACCCTCTAACGCAAAATACTCGCATTGTACCGGGATGATCACCGAATCGGCAGCGGTTAAAGCATTAATGGTAATTAAACCCAACGATGGCGAGCAATCTATGATGATAAAATCGTACTCATCACGAATGCCCTCTAAAACCGCTTTCATTTTATACTCGCGGTTTGTAAGGTTTATCATTTCAATTTCGGCACCAACCAGGTCTATATGCGCGGGCAGCAGGTCAAGGTTTGGTGTGTCGGTCTTTTGGATGGCATCATGCGGGTTAATATCATTGATGATACACTCGTAAATACTATTCTTAATATTACGCGGGTCAAACCCAATACCCGATGTTGAGTTAGCCTGCGGGTCGGCATCTACCAGTAAAGTCCTGTATTCTAGCACTGCTAAACTCGCGGCAAGGTTTATTGATGATGTAGTTTTCCCAACGCCACCTTTTTGATTGGCTAAAGCAATAATTTTACTCATTCTGTATCTCCAAAAAATTTATATCTGCGGTTTATTTGAAACGTAAAACAGGGTTAGAAATTTCTATGTTTGTACTGTTTATTTATCCGCCGCTAAAGATACGGATTTAAACAATTGAGAAATTAACAGTTTTGCCAACTTACAAACATTTGTGGAAGGCAATTAGTGAGTTAATGATTTAGTGAATTAGTGATTTTTTTGGCTTAAAACCAGCCAGTTAAGATTAGCACAACTTACTTTTCAATCACTAATTCACCAACTCACTCATTACTAAATAAAAATGGTCACCATCATAGCATCTACCAACCGCCCCGGAAGTTCAACCCTGCAGCTTGCGCAATATTATCAAAAGCAGCTTGCCGCAAAGGGTATGGAAACCAACCTGCTATCATTGGCCCAACTACCCCCTAACTTAATTGAAACCGACCTGTACGGCAAACGCAGCGAAGCCTTTGCCCAAATACAGGACATTATTACCGCTACTGATAAATTTTTGTTTGTAATACCCGAGTATAACGGCAGTTACCCGGGCGTTTTAAAGGTTTTTGTTGATGCGTGCAGCTTCCCCGAAAGTTTTTACGATAAGAAAGCCGCGCTTGTTGGCCTCTCATCGGGCAAGTATGGTAACATCCGGGGCATCGATCATTTTACCGGTGTTTGCCATTACCTTAACCTGCATGTTATGCCGCTCAAGATCCATATCGCATCTATCCGTAAAGAGATGGACGGCAACGGCAACCTTACTGCCGAAGACACGCTGCGCTACACTAACGAGCAGATGGATAAGTTCATCAAATATTAATTTACCTTACCAGCAGCACCCAGCCCGAGAGGTTCGGGGTACCGTTTTTCAGGTCGATGACGTAGTAATAGGTACCTGCCGGAAGCTGCGTTCCGTTAAGTTTGCCATCCCATGGTTTACCATAGCCACGGCTTTGAAATACCTGCTTACCGTTACGCGTATAAACAGATATGGTGCTCTCCGGATAGGTCTCTAAAGCCTCGATATTCCATAGGTCGTTCACCCCATCGTTATTGGGCGTAAATGTGCTGGGGATAACTATTTTTTGGAAAACCCTTACAAACACCTCATCCGTATTGGTACCGCAGCCATTGGCAGATGTTACTGTAAGCAAGTAAGGCATATTATGTGGCGGAGTAGCAGTGGGGGTTGGGGAATGCGGATCGTCCAGGTAATCGGGCGGCGACCATGTATAAGTTACATTTCCTTCTGCGCTGCCATCAAGTTTGATGGATTGCCCCTCGAAGATCTTTTTATCGTTACCCGCATGGGCAACCGGCACATCGAGCACATTAACCTGTACCTGCGCCGTATTAAAGCAGTTAGTAATTTTATTGGTTACCGTAACAGTATACAGTGTTGAATTATCAGGGCTGGCAAATGGGTTATAAACGTTTGCATCTGACAAGCCCGCAGACGGAAACCAGCTATAAGTATATAAGCTGGCATCATCTACAGATGCTGTTAATTGGGTGCCGTCGCCCCTGCAAACAGGTAGCACCTGGTTTATAGTAACTACGGGTTTGGGGTTAACGGTAACATCCACATTGCGGAAGGTTGAGCAACCAGCAGCGGATATTACCTCTACATGGTATTGGCCTTGATTAGCCATGGTTACATGAGGTATGATAAGGGGATTCTGAGAGGTCTCAGATATCCCCGGCCCGTTCCATTTGTAGGTAGCCCCGCCGGATGCCGTTAAGGTAAGCGGTTCTCCCTCGCATATTGGTGAGGATGTAGGTGCAGGCGGGTCGGGATAGGAAGTGATATTAATGGTAACCGGATTGGAATAAGCCCGGCACTTTAAGGATGTTATATTACCCCCCTCGGCCAGGCCAATCTTGTATTGATATGCACCGACGGGAGTATTTGCAGGAAGAACAACATCATAAAACGAATTTGTTGCCCCGGGGATGTCGTTCCATCCGGCACCGTCATTTACCTGCCATTGATAACTGGGATGATCATATGCGGTTATTTGTGGTGTGGTTAAATGATATGTAGCCGGGCTACCCACACAAGCACTTTTTTCGGTAACTGATACATCGCCCGAAAAACCGACGTGTACATCAGGGCCGCATGCCCTAAAGGCGATGTCATCCAGCAAAAGGTCATTTCCAGGAAAATTAGCACCGCCCGGCGCATTATTAAGAATTTTTACAACTACCACAGTTTCATCTGTTGTTGTAAAGAACACACCGTATTTCTGCCAGCCATCCGGGTTACTGGTAGTTGGGATATCTATTATGGGGGATTGTCTGATAAGTTCGCCGTTCAATTTCTCTATTCTAAAGGTAATTTTAGGCTGTGTAAAACCCGACTGGCCGGCCTTGATCAAATTTAGAATATAATCCGAAAACTCATAAGTTGTATTTGGGCATAAGGCGCCGCCTCCCCCTTCAAGGGTTGTTTGCTTGCTAAAAAATTCCTTATCGGGTGTAGCATCCGCATTTACAACCATCATGTAACCATCGTTACCGGTATGGTCTTTTAATACTTTATGCCAGGTATCGTCATGGCATCCTGTTTCTGTTTTTGAGACAGAGTACTGGCCATCGTTAGGGCATGAGCCTGCAACATACTGGTAACCCGTTACAGGAAACTGTGGTGTACTGCCCGAGCCAAAATCAAACGTAAATACAGGGTCGCCTAAGGTACCTGTACACACCTGCGCGCCGGCACCGGTGCCGGCCAATAATAACAGTATGAATAAAAGAAGCCTTGGTTTAAATTGCATTGGGTTTGCTGAACAGGCAGCGATTTCAAAAATATACTTTTTTGCGGGCTATTGGCGTGTTTTGTACAATTAGCGCCTAACTAGCTAAAAAACTTTATCGGGTGTGGTTATCTTAATAACATAACCCAACCGGCCCGTTTTGGCAAGTCGTTTTTAAGATCGATAACGTAATAATAAACGCCTGAAGGTAAAGCCCTGCCCTGGTAAATGCCGGTCCACTGCCGGGCATCGCCTATTGTCCTGAATACTTCGTGCCCATCGCGCGTGTAAATGGTCAATACACTTTCGGGGTAAGTTATTAGTTTATCAATGCGCCAGGTATCATTTATGCCGTCGCCATTAGGGGTAAAAGTTGATGGCACTGTAAGTTTTTTAAATACCCTTACCTCCATCTCATCGTTTACTATTCCGCAATTGTCGGGCGATTCTACGTGCAGGGTATAAATTATATTATCAGGCGGATTAATTTGGGGTGTAAGTGATGTTGGATTGTCCATGTAATCGGTTGGTGTCCAAAAATAATTAACGTTGGTACCAACGGCTGTACCATGCAGCGTTATGGGCTCCTCCTCTTTCATAGTTCTGTCGGGCCCGGCATTGGCAACAGGCAGTTTTAAAACAGTTACGGTAACCGTTCGTTGCTTGGTGCAGCTCCCGTTACTTATTAAAACATTATATTCGGTATTAACCTTTGGATTTGCCATTGGGTTTGGTATATCATCATGGTCTAACCCCGTAGATGGTGTCCATTTATATATAGTCCCCCCGCTTACACCTAATTGAACCGCCTGCCCCTCGCATATTACAGGCGCGGCGTCATCCACTTCTATAACTAATGGTTCGCCCACCACAACCTGTGTTTGCGTGAGATATGAACAGCCATCCTGCGAAATAACAACCTTATATACCCCTTCATCGCTTTTTGATGCACTGGTACTTACGTCTAAGAAATGAGCATCAGAAGTGCGCCCATCCGGATAGGTCCAATGGAACTCCGTTCCCCCGTCTGCATGTATAGATAATATTTCGCCTTTACAAACAGATGTTATTTCGGGTAATTTAAAACCCGGGTTTTTAACAACATCAATGGTTATTGGCAGTGAAAATGTCTGGCAATTTAATGATACCCCCGGCGCGCTTAAAACACCTACACGATATTGATATTTACCCACAACGGGGTTTAAAAATTCGTTATCTAAAGGAAGGTTTGCGCCTGTTTTACCCGGCATATTAACCCAACCATTTTTATTAAAGTTTGATTGCCATTGGTATTGGGGTGTGGTATAGTTATGAGGGAATGACTTTAAAATATACTTTTTAGGCCCGTCATCCAGGCACTGAGGAATGGTGGTAGGGCCAGTTGTTGAGCCAATGCCGGCATCTATTACCGGGCCATAAGCTTTAACTGTAATATCATCCATAGCAAAATCATTGCCTACGGTACCTGTTAGCGCATTATTGCTTAGTGTAATTATCACATTCGAACCATCATTCGGTGCTACAAAATCTACATGGTATTGGGCAAAGCTCTCATTTGGGTCAAGCGGGCCGGTAACATAATCAGCCAAAATTGCGCCTTTAGATGTTTTAACTGTAAACCTCACATCGGCATCAACATACCCTTCCGGGCGTGGCATCCCGGTATTAATATTGTTTAGATAAGCGGCAAACTGATATTTTGCACCGGCGCAAAATACTCCTGCATCTATCGTATTGGTATAGTAAACTACAGCTTTATCATCACCGTTCACCATCATCAAATAGCCAAAAGGGCTTGTACCGCTATGGTCAAAGTTTATGGTTTTAAAAGTATCACCGTAACAATTTGCAGAACTGTTTAAAATTAAATATGCTCCCGGATTTGGGCAGCGGCCACCGTTACCCCCGGCTTTCATGGTGGTATATTTACTCTCTAAGGGTGGGCCAATCGGGGTATAATTTGTACCAAAACCAAAGTCTTCATACAGCACTGGGTCGCCCAGGCTGCTTTGGGCCATCCCCCTTGCAGAAAGCAATATTATGAATGCCGGTAAAAGTAATTTTAGTTTTTTGGTTAGCATTTACGCGCTGGTATACAGACTTATATCAAAAATATATTTTTTTAGTACATAATTGCTTTATATTCTTTGCAATAAGGATTTTTCAACCCTTTTCATTCACAAACAAAACATATCATTACAGGTTAATTATTTAACTAAAACATAACTATTGAAAACTTATATAGCATACATAGCAGGCATTACGTTACTTGCGGCAAGCTGCAAACAAAAAAAGGTGGATGCCTCTAAGGCGGATGATATTAATACCGCGGTAAAACAAGAAGTTAAACTCCCCGCCCCATACCAAACCAGGGCGGTAAGTAATTACTGCAAGGTGATTGGCTGGCCGGCCGGTAAAATGCCCATAGCGCCCGAAGGTTTTACGGTTAACCTGTTTGCAGATACGCTTAAAAACCCGCGCAACATTTACATAGCCCCCAATGGCGACATTCTGGTATCTGAAGCCAATACCGAAACTAAGGGCATCAAAAAAATAGGTGCTAAAATTATCGGTATAGCCGCATCACAAAACCTGGGCAAAAGCGCTAACCGCATTACCATATTGCGCGATACCAATGGCGATGGCATACCTGACCTGCGCAGCGTATTTTTAAGCAATTTAAACCAGCCCTATGGTATGCTGATACTGGGCAACTCATTCTATGTTGCCAATACCGACGGCCTTTGGAAATACGATTATAAAACCGGGCAAACCCAAATAACAACCCCCGGCAAAATGATATTGTCATTACCTGCCGGCGGGTACAATAACCACTGGACACGCAACTTACGCGCAAATGCCGCCGGGACCAAGATATACATAGCTGTTGGCTCGGGCACAAATATTGCCGAGCATGGCATGGAGGTTGAAAAACGCCGCGCCGATGTATTGGAGATAAACCCCGATGGCAGCGGCGAAAAAATTTATGCAAGCGGTTTACGTAACCCTGCAGGGATAGATTTTCAGCCGGGGACAGGGGTATTATACGCAGTTGTTAACGAGCGCGATAATTTAGGCGACGATTTAGTACCCGATTATTTGACCAGTGTAAAACCCGGCGGTTTTTATGGATGGCCCTGGGCATACTTTGGCCAGCACGAAGACCCGCGACTGGAAGTAAAACGCCCGGATATGGTGAAGAAAACCATTACGCCCGATCTGTCTTTAGGTCCGCATACCGCATCGTTAGGTTTGGCATTTTACACCGGCAAAAAATTCCCTGCAAAGTATATAAACGGGGCGTTTATAGGCCAGCATGGGTCATGGAACAGGTCGGTTTTATCCGGTTACAAAGTTGGTTTTGTGCCATTTATTAATAATAAACCAGCTCCCCAAATGGAAGACTTTTTAACCGGCTTTATTGCCAATGCCCAAAAGAAAGAAGTTTACGGCCGCCCGGTTGGCGTTGCCGTTGCCAAAGACGGTTCGCTTTTAGTGGCCGATGATACCAGCAACCGCATCTGGCGCGTAAGCGCAAAATAAACGGAATGTAATTATTTGATAACAAGCATAGCCCCTTACATTGTAACGGGCTATTTTTATTAGTTTCGTTTTATCTTATGAATAAACATTGCCTGGCGCTGTTCCCATTTCTTATATTAACGGGTAACGTTTTTGCCCAAACCAAACCCGCTGTTAAAACAGATACAGTGCGGCAGCTAAAGCCCGTTACCATCAAAGCATACCTTTCGGAACAGCCTGTGCTGAGTGTACCTGCATCAGTAAGCGTGCTGGGTGCGGCGCAACTAAAGTTACAGCCCGATAATTCCTTTGTGAGTGCATTAAATACGGTGCCGGGGGTACGTGCCGAAGAACGCTCGCCGGGCAGTTACCGCTTGTCTATTCGCGGCAGTTTGCTGCGGTCGCCGTTTGGGGTGAGGGATGTTAAAATTTATTTTGACGAGATCCCGCTTACAGATGCAGGGGGTAATACTTATTTAAATGCTGTCGATATCAGTAATATCCGTCATATAGAAATTCTAAAAGGCCCGGACGGCAGTCTGTTTGGCGCCAATTCGGGCGGAGTGGTTTTACTAAGCCCCGTTAACCGCACCGATAGCAATTACCTTTCGGCAGGGATAAATGGTGGCTCATATGGTTTATTTCATGAGAAGGTTTCCTTACAAAACACCGGGGCTAAAAACCGCTTCAATTTTAATCAATCGTACCAAACGTATGATGGTTACCGCCAAAACAGCCGCATGCACCGTAATTATTTACAGGCAGGCGATACTTACCAATACGCACAAAAAAGCGAATTGCGCACGCTGGTCATGTACTCCGACCTGGATTACCAAACACCCGGCGGTTTAACACTGGAACAAATGCTGGCCGACCCGCGCTCGGCGAGGGTGCCAACACCAACCTCGAAGGGGGCAGTTGAGCAAAAGATCCGCATTAACACCAAAATGCTTTTGGGCGGCCTGGTGAATGATGCGCAGCTTACCGACCGCATCCGTAATGTATTGACCGTTTTTGGCAGTCATGTAGATTTTGCCAACCCTTTTATTACCAATTACGAGCAGCGCGATGAGAATACTTACGGCATGCGCACCTACTTTGAACTGGCGGCCATCCCGAAGGAAAACTTCGACTGGAAACTAAACCTGGGGATGGAGTGGCAGCAAACCAATTCGCAGATAAGCAATTATGACAATAACGCCGGCGAAAAGGGTAACATTCAGAAAATAGATAAGGTGAACACCGGGCAACATTTCTTTTTTGCCCGCTATGCGGCGGACATTTTTAAGCGCCTGCACGTAGAAGCCGCAACCAGCCTAAACTATTACGGTTACAAATTCCGTAACCTGTCGCCGTTAAATGAGACCGATTTTACCAACCGCAATTTTGATGCTGTGGTGATGCCAAGGCTGGCGCTATCCTACCAACTCACCAACGATTTTATCTGGCGGGCATCGGTTAGTCGCGGGTATTCTACGCCAACAACTGCCGAAGTTAGGCCTACCAACAATATTATTAATACCGGCCTGCAGGCACAACTGGGCTGGAACTATGAAACAGGGTTCCGCTTGCGGGATAAGGAACAGCTATTTATGCTGGATGCCTCGATATTTTATTACAAGCTAAAAAATGCCATTGTGCGCCAGTTAGATGCCAACGAGAAAGAATATTACATTAATGCCGGAGGCACCAATCAACCCGGACTTGAACTTGCCGCATCGGGATGGGTTGTAAGGCCAAACACTATAAACTTTATCCGTGGCATGCAGCTAAGTACGGGGCTAACCTTAAGCCGGTTTAAATTTAGTGATTACAATGCGTCGGGCGCAAATTATTCGGGCAATCGTTTAACAGGTGTACCACGCGAGGTTGTGGTATCATCCGTATTGTTTAACCTGCCCGCATCGCTATCATTATTTGTACAGCATAATTACACCTCAAGCATCCCGCTTAATGATGCCAATAACATTTATGCGGCTAAGTATCACCTGCTGCAGGCTAAGGCTTCCTGGCAGCACGCCATCAGCCGTAAAACCCGTTTTGAGCTTTACGCCGGGGCAGATAACCTGCTTAACCAAAAATACAGCCTGGGTAATGATTTGAATGCGGTTGGCACCCGTTACTTTAACCCCGCACCTTTGAGGAATTATCTTTTTGGGATGAACGTTTCTTTGTAGCCCATAGTTGATAGTTCATAGTCCATGGAAGTACTTTACTATGGGCTATGAACTATCAACTTACAACGCCGGTTCCTGTTTATTCTGTACCTCGGCTACATTGCCGCCACGCCCCTTTGCATCAAACGCGCGAAACTTAATAATGCCGTTTGCCGGGACAGGTTTTTCATAAACGGGGCTATTGGCATCCGGCTCTTTGCCGTTTGTTGTATAGCGTATGGTCATCCCCGGGAACTGGATATTGCTTTTGTATTTGCCATCTTCTAAAATAACACCCGGTTTAGGGATGCGGAAATTGTAACCCCCGTTGTAAAATGCTAATCTTGGCAGCTCGCGTTTACCTAATATATTCAGGAATTTGCTCCAGTCGGCGTTGTATAATTCGCGGGCTTTTGTGGTATCGCGTTCTGTGGCCCATGCGGGGTTTTTTGCCCAGGCACGCTCTGCCAAACCGATCAGCTTAGGGAAAATCATGTAATCCATCCGCTCGGGTGTTTTTACGGTTTCTGCCCAAAGTGCACCCTGCAAGCCTATAATGTTGGTTTTACCGTAATCGGTAAGGCGTTGTTTGCCTACAAACAGGTTGCGGTTTATCGGGCGGCCGTTCTTATCCACATCGGCGTTTTTAAAGTAATCGTAAGGGATAAAAGAGAAGAATTTATCTATACCCAAAAACGCCCCCCAGTAGTAACCCGGCTCGTCGTACGATTTATAGTTGGCCATATCAAAATACAGGTTGGTTACACAGGTAAGCACTGTTTTGTAACCACCGTTCGCCAGCTTGTAAGCCAGGTCTTCCTGTCCGTCGCCAAGTACGTTGTTCCATACATCAACCTGCATCTTCTCTCCCAAAAACTGTGGGTTAGGCACGTACGTATTTTGCCCGTCGACCAGCGTTTTGCGCAGGGCCATTTCTTCCCAGCCGGCTAAACGTATATTGCGTTTCTTCAGGATATCGTTCACCCTGCCGTAAAAGTAATACCACAGGTCGCCGGTGTTTTGGATGTCGGGGTTACTGGCTTTTAAAGCCAAATAAGCCGGCGATTGTTCCCAAACATGCGCTGGCACCTCATCGCCACCAAAATGGATAGCAGGCAACGGCGCACCAGCTTCTTTATACATGTTCACTAAATCGCCAACTACGGTTTCAATATAGTTATAGGTTGATGGCAACGACACATCAATCACGTTATCATTCCAGTATTGTACCGAACGGTAATCGGACTTATCGTTCATATCCCTTAGCAGGTTACGTTCGGCACCTGCTTTATCGCCCGCGGCAAGTAAGCGGGCGTAACGGGCATCCATCGCTTTAATAGAGGCGCGGGCGTGGCCGGGGGTTTCAATCTCTGGTATTACGGTTACGTGGCGCTCGGTAGCATATTTCAGTATTTCTATATAATCTGCTTTGGTATAAAAACCGGTACCGGCTTTATTGTCAAAATTGGGCCCCGAACCATGTGATGCGGGTAGGAATGCTTTGCTATCCAGCGTATGACCGCGTTTTGAACCTACAGCGGTCAATTCAGGTAACGAAGGTATCTCTATCCTCCAACCCTCGTCATCTGTTAAGTGCATGTGCAGCGTGTTCAGCTTGTAAACCGCCATCAGGTTAATGAGTTTAAGCACCTGTTGTTTGCTTTGAAAGTTACGGGCAACGTCAAGCATTACGGCGCGGTATGGGAAACGCGGTTCGTCTTTAACATTGATGCAAGGCACCGGAATACTGGCCTGCGCTTTCATCCACGGCGAGGCAGAAATAGAAGTTTTGAAAGATTGGATACCATAGAACAATCCCGCAGGTGTTGATGCCGTAATGGTCATATCATTTGGGGTAACATTAAGCGTATACGCTTCCGCGCCCAGTGTAGCATCCTTCTTAAAAATAATCTTTTTATCGGTTGATGTACCTTTTAATTTACTGCCTAAAAGTTTTTCGATACCGGTTATAAAGTAGGCTTTCTCTTTGGAAAACAGCGGTTCGCTTACAATGCTTACCGTATTGTTAATTACAAAATTACCTGCATTTTCTGTGTAGCTTAATGGCGTTGGGATAATTTTTTGCAGTTGCGATACCGGGATATCCTGGATGATCTTGTTCTGATTATACAATATCTCGGGGGTAATTAAGCCCTGGTAGGTTGGGTTAAAAGGTTTGATGCTAAAATCGCCGGGCCAGTAACCTTTGGCCGGTTCGGCATCCCATACAAAGTACGGGCCTTCAATAGCGTCGGTAAAGTTCACCACAATATCCTCGCACAGGTAGTCGATACGCAAACTTTCGCCGGGTTTTATTTCTTTGAATTTATCGTTGGGTGTGATGTTGTATAAATCGCCGTTTACCTGTAATACTTTGGCGTTACCGCTAACTGCATCAGCAATAAAATTACGCGATGAGTTAAAGTAGATCTTCCAGCCACCGGCAGGTAAGGTTTGTTTCCCCTTATTGATTATGGTTAAAGAGGTAAGTGCTTCATGTTTGTTCTGATAATTGTTATCAATTACCTCCCAGCTCAGGTACAGGTCTTTAATATCAAAAGTTGGCGCATTGGCCATCACAGCTACAGCCTTAATATTAACTGCAACAAACAATATTAGGGTAAGAAAACGGCGCATTGGTTTAAATATTTAGGGTTTGGTTATTGTTCTTGCAAAGGCGCTAAATCATCTCAATATAATAAATTAAAAGATTTGATTAATATTCTTACGCAAAGACGCGAAGACGCAAAGCAATATTAAACTTTTCGCGTCTCTGCGTCTTTGCGTGAAATAAAATTAGCGTTTTCCAATTCCACCCGTAAATATAATAAATTTAAGATGTAGAAATACTTTTTAAAATATTTTTTAAAGTGAGAACTTTATCCAACCTTCACCTTCGTAGCCAAATGCAAATTGCTTTGGATGGATGATCTCGGCCAGTATCTCTACCGAGTCTACTATCCTTGGGCCGGGGCGGTTAAAGTATTGGTTGCCATCAGCAATATAGATGCGGTTATTTTTTACGGCCTTTAGCTCGTTAAAGCCGGGTTGCTCTAATATAAGGTTCACCTCGCGCATAGTGCGTTCTATCGAAAAACCGCAAGGCATCAGTAGTATAATTTCGGGGTCGCTTTCGCGGATGCTATCCCAGCTTACGTAAGGCGAATGCTTGCCCGCCTGCGCCAATATAGGTGTACCCCCTGCTATGTTCACCAACTCCGGTATCCAGTTACCCGATACCATCATAGGTTCCAGCCATTCTATACAAGCAATGGTTGGCTTATTTTCCATAAACTTTAGCTTATGGCGGATGATGTCGACGCGTTCGTTCAGGTCTTCCAGCAACCGCTCACCTTCTGCTTCCACATTTAAAGCTTTGGCAACGGCAGCTATATCCGTAAATATATCATCAAGGCTATTGGGTTGCAGGGAGATGATCTTTGCCTGCTTGTCCAGATAGTTTTCCAGTGCCTGCTCCACCTCGGGTAATGATACCGCGCAAACCTCGCACTGTGCCTGGGTAATTACCACATCGGGCGACAATTCTTTAATTACCTCGCGTTTTACGGTATAAACCGATAAGGCTTCGGCCAGGATATCTTTAACCTTTACATCGATATCCGCGCTGCTTAAACCATCAGGAAAGTTGGCTTCAGAACATACGGGTAAGCTTTTTACACTTTCGGGGTAATCGCACTCATGCGAGCGGCCAACCAGACTATTTTCTAATCCTAATGCACAAACTATCTCTGTAGCGGCGGGTAATAATGATATTATTTTATGAGCAGACATATTGAGTGCAAATATGCGAAATATAGAGGCAATTTTGTTAAAGACGCGAAGTATAGCATCCCTACAGAGTCGGACATGTAGAGACGCGATACTTCGCGTCTCCAGCCATGCAAAGAGCAACGGTATAATTACACCCCTGATATTATTTGCCCTTTAAAATATTATCTTTACACCAATGATATTCCTAACCTTTTTTATCGGGGTAATAGCCAATTTTATAGGGTACATACCCCCCGGTAACATTAACCTCACCCTGGTACAGATCACTATAAATCGTGGTATTAAACAGGCACTGCAGTTTATTATCGCTTTTAGTTGCGTAGAGTTCTTTTTTACCTACGTAGTGATGCAGGGCGCCAAATGGCTCTCTGAAGAGGTTAGACTGGATACCATCATCGACTGGATAATGGTTGTACTATTCGGCACACTGGGTACCATTACCTGGTTAAACCGTAATAAACCGCCCAAAACCACTTACAGCAACCACGCCAGCATCAAATATGGCATTTTACTTGGCTTCCTTAACCCCATGCAGATCCCCTTCTGGATGGTGACAGGTACTTACCTGATCACGCACGAATGGATAGAGGATGGCAGGTTAGCTCTAATTATCTTTAGCATTGGTTCGGCAGCAGGCGCTTTTATCGCCCTGTTTTTATATGCCAAATTTGCCAAATATCTGCAACGCAAATTTGAACTGAGTGCACGCGTCATTGACATTAGTATAGCCATACTGTTTTTTGCTTTTGCGGCTTACCATGTGATTAAGCAGGTATACCTGATGTTTTTTAAGCACCGGTAATTTATTGGTGACAACACCAACAAAAGCGAAGCACCATTAAGCCTTCCGATCTTTAGAAAGAGATTCGAGGCAACAAGACGGAACGCATCAGTTATTCTGGTTGAGCGCCTGTGATTTTGTATTGATATTCCAAATCTTCTCTGCCTTGCGGCCTATAAGCCAAAACGACAGGGCAAGGATGGCGAAGAAAAGTGTTTTATTAGTATGATCCCAAAAGTATTCGAAGTATTTGGTGTATAGGAATATGATAAGAAAAGTAATACCAAACTCGCGGGCTATTACATCTTTAAATTTTAAACCATATAACATGAATGATCCCGCCACCACGGCCGATATAATGCCCCAGTAAAACAAACTGATCTGTTTAATTTGCCACCATACATCCAAACTGCCATAGTTACCAAATATGCTCAACAACCAAAGCGACATGAACAGGTACAGCATACCAACTACATAGGTAAGTTCCCAAAAGTAAGCGAACCATTTTCTGCCTTTCAATAAGTGGCATGCGCCAACCAATAGCAACCCAAACAATACAAAACGCAGCGGGTAGTTCATCCCCAAAAAGTATAACGCCCAATTGGTTTGATAACCTGTTTCGGTGCCGAACCAACTACCCAGCGATACGAGTGCGAAGAGCCAGATCAAACGCGAGCTCATTCGATATGCCAAAAACCCATATACAAATACCGATACCAGGAACAGGATGGAATAATGTCCCGAGCCATTATCAAATGTTTTGCCCAGGTAGGCAATACAACTGGCGGTAAAAAACACACCTAAAAATATGGTAGCCTCGTTACTGAAAACTTTTTCGGGGTATTGCTTTTCGCGCTTTCGGCCCAGGTAAAACAGCCCCACAGCGGTAACCGCCGATAGGATACTGATCACAATATCGGGCGTATCGTACAGGTTTTTTATCCAGTTAATAACGGCATCATCAACTATGAGCGAACCGATGGCTATAGCCCCGCAAAACAGCGCTACCCAAATGCTATACTTGGCCAAACGCATCCAGTCGAACCCTTTTACCTCGTACGAGTTGCGTAACGTTTCGGCCTGTCGCGCGTCTACAAGATGGTGTTTCTCCCAATGAGATATGGTACTATTCAGAAAATCGCTTTCCTGCTTATCGATATTTAGTTTAGCCATTGATGGTAGAAGTGCACTAATTAAGTAACACCAATTACCCGAAATTAATAAAACGGAGATGAAAACCTGATGAAATCAATTAACTATAAATAAAAACAGGGCTTTACCGGACAAACTATTGTGCAATATTCCTATAAACAGCTTTATTTAGATGCTATATTAGCTTTGTAATTTTATCAAATAAAAACCTATGACCTCACCGTCCCTGCCTTTAAAGACATGCGTAAAGAGCCATTTATCTGCAATACATAACACCTATACCTATCTATTTATGAATTACACCATGGCACTCGCTTTAGTCATAAGCTTATTTTGCGTGCCGGTGAGTGCTTATGCACAAGAGCAAAAGGGTATTGCTAAACTTAAAAAATCGCTTGAGGATAATGTTAAGACTGCCGACGATGCCAACACCTTGCTTAAAACCGCGCGCGAGCTGAATTATCCTGCCGGCCAGGTTGTTGCCTTATGTTATTTAGGGGTTATTTATGACAAGGATCAGCAGGCGGAACAATCCAAATCTTCTTTGCGTGATGCCCGGCAGCTGGCTGTAAAGGTAACAGGTATGGCAGAGGCCCTATGGGCGCTAAAAACCATGGGCGGGATACAAAAAAACAATACCCCGCTATCAAATGATGTACAAATGAGCCTTGGGTCGGTGATGACCGTTTTAGGAAATATGATAACCAAGAGCACCGTAAGCCAGCCCCGTAATAACAAAACATCTACAGCAGATGATGATGACGACGATGAAGAGTTATCCTTAAAAATAGAAGAACAGGTAGGCAAAATAATGGCGCAGGCCGATAAGCTTGAAGGCCGTTCTAAAAAAGGCAAATTACCGAAGAGAAGTTTTGTTGACCATTGGCTGGACACCCTGTTCAATAACCTCCCCGTTACGCTGAAAAACGGCACGAAGATGTCCATTCAGAAAAACAACCGTGATATTAATAAAGCGCTGAGTAATGATTTTGCAAAAAAGGGGAATTATGCCGAGGCCTATAAATATTACCAGCAATACTCCGCCTATAAAGACAGCCTGCTGCTTGAAGGTACATCGCGCAGGCTGGCTTCCCTGCAGTATAAACAAAACTTGCTTAAGAAAGAATCAGAGATCAAATTACTTACCAAAGATCGCCAACTACGGGACCAGAAGGCTAAACGACAACTGCAGCTTATGTTCGGGCTTTTTGCTTTTATTGCATTGCTGGTAACGGTTCTTATAATTTTAAGCAGAAATAATGGGCTAAGAAAAAAAGTAAACCTGAAATTGAATGAGCAAAAGGAGGAATTACAGCAGGCGCTTTCAGAATTGAAAACCACGCAGGAACAACTTATCCAGTCGGAGAAGATGGCCTCGTTAGGTGAACTGACTGCCGGTATAGCACACGAAATTCAAAACCCGCTTAACTTTGTCAACAATTTTTCTGAAGTGAGCGCCGAACTAGTACGTGAGCTTATTGAGGACCGCCAAAAGGGGAACATTGATAAAGAAGAGGAAACTGTACTGATTGGCGATATTGAACAGAACCTCCAAAAAATAACGGAGCATGGTAAAAGGGCGTCGTCTATCATCAAAAGCATGCTGGAGCATTCGCGCAGCAAAAGCGGGCAAAAAGAACCCACCAATTTGAACGCCGTGGTTGAAGAGTATCTTAAACTTTCTTACCACGGGATGAGGGCAAAAGACAATTCGTTTGAATGCAAGCTGTCAACCCAACTGGATAGCAACGTAGGCGATGTATCTATAATTCCGCAGGAAATTGGGCGGGTATTGCTCAATATATTTAACAATGCATTCTACGCTACACAACAACGCAAAAAAGCAGGTATAAACGGCTACGAGCCACAACTTACTGTTAAAACCTGGAAAGATGGAAAGCATATCAACATCCTGATCAGGGACAATGGTGCCGGAATCCCCGAGAGTGTGAAGCAAAAAATATTTCAGCCGTTCTTTACTACCAAACCAACGGGCCAGGGTACAGGGCTGGGTTTGTCACTCAGTTATGATGCGATCACCAAGGGCCACGGTGGTAAGATACATGTAGACAGTGAAGAGAATAGCTTTACCGAGTTTACGCTTACGTTACCGGTTTAAGTGGTTAGGTATTAAACTGCGGTCCGTTCAATATCAACAGGGCTTGCACGTCTTCTTTATCTTTACCCAATTGTACCACCAGTTCTTCAAGCGATGAGAATTTGATATCGCCGCGTACAAAGTGCAGAAATTCCATACGGAGTTGCTGGTTGTAGATCTCGGCACTAAAATCAAAGATATTTACCTCAATGTTACGCGTCATGCCGTTAACGGTGGGGCGGTGGCCAATGTAGGCCATACCGGTATATTCCTTACCCGCTACTTTAACCTTAACCGCGAAAATACCATCGGCAGGGATCAGTTTATAACTTTCCTCAATAAGTAAGTTGGCTGTTGGATAACCCAGCTCGCGGCCCAACTGATCGCCACGGATAACCTTACCTGTAATGAAAAACGGATATCCCAGGCACTCGTTAGCGATGTTGATATTGTTCTCAAGCAAGGCCGTACGGATACGGGTAGAGCTGATGGCTACGTCATTTATATCCTGCTCGGGAATCTCTACTACCTCAAAGTTATATTGCGGGGCAAGTGTCAGCAGGTCTTGCAGGCCGCCCTGCCTGTCTTTACCAAAGCGGTGGTCGTAACCTATTACAATGGTTTTGGTACCTATCTTATTTACCAGTACATCGCGGATGTAACCCTCGGCGGTTTGGTTTGAAAAATCGCGCGAAAATGGGGTGATGATCAAATGGTCAACACCTAATTGCTCCAGCAGTTCGGCTTTCTCATTGATGGTATTGATCAGTTTAATGCTTTCATCCTCGGGATGCAGTATCATCCGGGGATGGGGGAAGAAGGTTAGGATAACCGTTTCGCCTCCGGTAGCTGCTGCCAGTTCTTTAATGCGCGATATAATTTTGCGGTGACCTATATGCACACCATCAAAGGTGCCAATGGTAACCACAGCGTTTTTAACCGCTTTAAATTCGTCGATATGATTATAGATCTTCATCGTGCCGGCACAAAGGTAAAAGGAGTAAGCAGCTTTTTGTTTGTTGAAGTGTAAAATTTATACTGCGGCACCCGGCTGTTCGCTCGCCTTTAGTTCCCTTATGGTGTTCACCAGTTCCATTATCTCATGCGCATCCTCTATCCTGTAGTTACCGCTGCGGGTGCGCCTCAGGGCCGACATATACGCGCCATTATCAAGTGCCTTACCAAAATCATTCACCAGCGAGCGGATGTAAGTCCCCTTGCTGCAAACCACTCTAAAATCAACTTCGGGCAGTTCTATCCGGGTTATCTCAAATTCGGATATGGTGACATTACGCAGGCGCAGTTCTACCTCTTCTCCACGACGGGCTTTTTCGTAAAGGCGTTCGCCATCAATTTTTATGGCGGAGTGGGCAGGCGGGTATTGCTGGATATCACCGGTGAATTGTGCGCAGGCAGCTTTTATCTGTTCGTCGGTTAAGTGGCTAACATCAAACTTTGCCTCCGGTTCGCTTTCCAGGTCGTAAGTTGGGGTGGTTGCACCAAGTACCATGGTACCGGTATACTCCTTATCCTCTGCCTGGAAGGTATCTATCTGCTTGGTCATTTTACCGGTACAGATGATAAGCAGGCCGGTAGCCAATGGGTCCAGCGTGCCTGCGTGCCCTACCTTAAGCTTTAAGGGCTTAAAAGAGTTACGCAGCTTGCCTACTACATCAAAGCTTGTCCACTCTAAAGGTTTATTGATGAGGAGGAGCTGCCCGTCGGCAAAGTCTTGTATGGATGAAAAGGAAGTACTCATTTGTTTGAACCTTGATTAAGGTGATTTACCTGATTACAGGATTATATCCGAATCAAATCTGACAATCCTTAAAATCCGTTTAATCCCGGTTTTATATCACTTGTAAATTATGGCCGCTCAGGTAAAGGATAATGATTACCCCGCCTACCAAAATACGGTACCAGCCAAAAAGCTGAAAACCGCGGCGCTCTAAAAATGTGATGAATGTTTTAATAGCCAGCAAGGCTACAATAAATGCAATTACGTTACCGATAGCTAAAAGTTTAATTTCTTCGCCGGTAAAAATATGGCCTTCTTTATAAAAATCGTACAATTTTTTGGCTGTTGCGGCAAACATGGTAGGTACAGCCAAAAAGAAAGAAAACTCGGCAGCGGCCTTACGGCTTAGCTTTTGGCTCATACCACCAACAATTGTAGCAGCCGAACGCGACGTACCGGGTATCATAGATAAACACTGGAAGAAACCGATCTTCAGAGCGGTTAAATAGCTTATCTCTTTTTCTTCTTTAACATCAGGCCTGTTAAACCATTTATCTACAAAAAGCAGAATAATACCACCTATAAACAAAGTAATACCTACGGTTAAGGCACTTTCTAATAAGGCGTCTATCTTTTTACTGAACAGCAAACCAAACACCGCAGCGGGTATAAAGGCTACAAAAAGTTTATAGTAAAACCCAATGGTTTGAAAGAAGCGTTTGAAGTATAACACCACTACCGATAGGATAGCGCCTAACTGGATAGCAACTGTAAAAAGTTTTACAAAATCATCACTTTGGATACCCATTACAGATGAGGCAATGATCATGTGCCCGGTAGAAGACACAGGCAAAAACTCGGTGATGCCCTCAATAATAGCAAGGACAATTACGTGCAATATATTCATTACTTAGCTGCCGGCTTTTTTAAAATAGCATAAAAACCAAGGCCGAAACCTGCTAATACCACAATTGGTGCAATAACAATTTTGGTTGTACTATAAATATCGGTAGTACCACTCATCAATACAAAGCCAAAGGCCACCACAGCTATACTGATGATCAGCCACATGTAGTTATCTCTGCTAAATATAAATTGACCGGGAGTAGTTGGATTGCTTACCGGCGCTTGTGTTTTGCTTGCAGCTGTTTTTGTTTGTTGCAGTGCCATATCTTAATTAGTGATTTTTTGAATTAGTGAGTTAGTGATTGATTAGCTACAAATAAACTAATGAACCAGTGAACTGATGAACTATCTGTACAGATCGTATATTTTTAAGCGTAAAAATTTATTAACTGCCAGGAATGTACTAAAGGCCGATATAAAGATGCCCAGTATCACAATACCTAAAAACACCATACCAAACTCGGCAGGGCTTTGCAGGATAACCAGATCAGGGATCTGTTTATTTGCCAGGAACAGCGTACCTATCAATATCACAATGGATATTAAAGCGCCCAATAAGCCATGCCAGATACCGTATAGCAAAAACGGCTTGCGGATAAACCCTTTTGTAGCGCCTACCAGTTGCATTGATTTGATCAGGAAGCGTTGTGAATAAATAGCCAGCCTGATGGTGTTGTTGATCAGCGCTACAGATAATATCACAAATATCCCGGCGAAAACCAATATAATTAAACTGATAGAAGTAAGGTTTGAGTTCATCTGGTCAACCAGCGATTGTTGGTACTTAACCTCTTTAACCAATGGGTTTTTCAGCAGTTGCGCTTTAAATTTATCTATACCTGCATTATTGGCGTAGTCGGCTTTCAGGTAAATATCCAGCGATTGCGATAACGGATTGTAGCCCAGGAATTTTACAAAATCCTCGCCCAGGTCTTTCTGCAGGTTACGGGCAGCAAGCTCTTTACTTACATACTGGGTTTGCTTTACCATTGGGTTGGCATCCAGTTGTTTTTGCAGTTGCAGCACATCAGTTTCGTGGGCCGAATCATCCATAAAGATGTTCAGCACAATGTTTTCTTTAACGTAGCGCGACAGGTTATTGGCGTGTACCAATATCAGCCCCAGCAACCCTATCATCAATAAAACCATGGCAATGCCAAAAACGGTAGATATATATATCGTTTTTGTTTTTTTTGCCGATGAGCTTGCTTCAAATTCTTCCATGCTTTGTATAGATATGAGATGTTGGATATGAGATTTGAAACTCAGATCCTATTCTTATAGTTTGCGAAATTAACAAACCTGCTCTAAAGGTAAAAGTTTATAGCGGATAATTAACAATAATTAACGCTGATGTCACAAACACCAAACCGTCATTGCGAGCGTAGCGTGGCAATCTTCGACCTGCATGTAGTAAACTTTTCTATCGAAGATTGCTTCGTACCTCGCAATGACGCGCGGGGTTTAGCGGTAGATGTCATAAACAAATCCCGGGCCCACCTGTTATCCAATCATGACAACACCTGCAAACGACCACGATAAACCATCACCATCCGACACTCCTACCAACAGGCCTGCCGACGAGGGGCACAAAAGCGTAGTAAAGAAAGAAGATAAGCAATACAGCGCCGATGAACCGCATCAGGAAAATGTGGCTAAAAAGTATGAAAAGGAAGAGCAACCGGTAAATCCAGTAAAAAATCCGCCAAAAAAAGATCAGCCCGATGCCTCTGACGATGACGCACGCCGGTTGGAGTCGAAATAAATTATTCTAATGGCTTGGCTATACCTGCTGAATTGAATTGCAGATCGTACAATTTACGGTAGTAACCACCGTCAATACGCAGCAGTTCCTGGTGGGTGCCCATTTCTTTGATCTCGCCATGGTCAAGCACAATTATTTTGTTGGCGTTTTGTATGGTTGACAGGCGGTGCGCTATCACAATGGCGGTACGGCCCTGCATCAGTTTATTAATGGCATTTTGTATCAGCAGCTCTGTTTCGGTATCTACCGATGATGTAGCCTCATCCAAAACCAATATAGCCGGATTATAAACCAACGCACGGATAAACGATATCAGCTGCGCCTGCCCTGCAGAAAGGGTTGAGCCGCGTTCCATTACGTTATAATCATATCCGCCCGGTAAACGTTCAATAAAATCATGCGCGCCAACATCTTTTGCTGCCGCGATGATTTCTTCACGTGTAATATCCTCGTTATTCAGGCTGATGTTGTTGCCAATGGTATCGGTAAACAGAAACACATCCTGTATAACCGTAGCTATTTTAGAGCGCAGGTAATCTACTTTATACTCGCGGATGTCGTGCCCGTCAACCTTTACCTCGCCACGGCCTATATCATAAAAGCGGTTAAGGATATTTATGGTTGATGATTTACCCGCGCCTGTTGCGCCAACCAGTGCCAATGTTTCGCCGGGTTTAATGTGGAAGTTGATATCTTTTAGTACCCAGTTCTCGTCGTTATAGGCAAACCAAACGTTGTTAAATTCAATTTCGCCTTGTAAAACCGCCGGAGCAAGTGTACCGTCGTCGATTGCAACCTCATCGGTATCCAACACTCTAAAGATCCTGTCGGCACCAACCATACCCATCTGCAGGGTATTAAATTTATCAGCCAGTTGGCGTATGGGGCGAAACAACATATTCAGCAGCACAATAAAGCCGGTAATAACACCCGGTGTGATCCCATTTGGCGAAGCCGAAATAGCGTGCAGTTGCTGATCGTTCAGGATACGTTTACAGCCATACCAAACCAGCAGGGCCATACAAATGGCAAACAGAATTTCTACCACCGGGAAAAAGATAGAGTAGTACCAGTTAGAACGGATATTGGCATCGCGGTACTTCATATTTACCGAACGGAACTTGCGCATCTCCTGTTCTTCGCGGGCGAAGTATTGGATAATGCTGATGCCGCTGATATGTTCGGCCAAAAATGTATTTAACTGCGCTACCTGCGTACGCACTTCCTGGAAGGATGATTTGATGGCTTCTTTAAACACATAGGTAGATGCAAAAAGCAAGGGCATAGGTATCAGGGTAATCAACGCCAGCTTCCAATCCTGCCAAAGCATAATCCCTATAACCGCTATTACCAACAGCAGATCGCCCATAATGGAGATCAACCCTTCCGAAAAAATATCGGCGATGGTTTCCAGGTCAGATACCGTACGGGTAATGAGCATCCCGATAGGCGTACGGTCGAAGTATTTTAAACGCAGGCTGGTGATGTGGTTAAAAACATCTTTGCGCAGATCGCGGATAACCGACTGGCCAAGTGCGTTTGTTAAATAGGTTTGGTAATACTGCGCTATGGTTTGTATAACCAACTGCCCTACCATCAGCCCTACCATAAACACCAGCCCATTGTAATCATTACCCAAAATGTTTACATCAAGCGTCCTCTGGATAAGGATGGGTTGTACAACAGCAATACCAGCTAAAAAGACAGTGAGGAATGCAGCTATCACAAAAGTCCTGTTGTAGGGCTTCACATAATGCATAACCCTGCCCAGTAATTTCCAGTCGAGCGCCTTACCTGTAACTTCTGATGCCATTTTTTATAAAATTCTAAACACTAAATTCTAAATTCTAAACCAATAACAATCTCTTTTAGAGTTTAGAAATTAGAATTTGGGATTTAAATACGGGTACTTTATTTCTGTTAAATACAAACCGTAGGCGGGTACACTCATACCAGCGTTGCTGCGGTTTTTACTTTCAATTATCTTGCGGATCTCTTCAGGCTGCATTTCGCCCCGGCCCACCATTAGTAGCGTGCCTACTATGGCGCGTACCATGTTGCGCAGAAACCTATCGGCAGAGATGTGAAAAACTATGCCGTTTTCTGTCTCTATCCATTCCGCTTTTGCAATTTTACAATTATTGGTCTTAACCTGCGTATTACTTTTACTAAAACAGCTAAAATCTGTGTATTCCATGACTATTGCCGCCGCCCGGTTCATCAATTGCAGATCGGGCTTGTCGCGCAGCAGCCACGAGTATCCGTTTAAAAAAGGATTTTTCTCAAAGTGGATATGGTACTCGTACGAACGTAGCGTGGCGTCAAACCTGGCATGCGCTTCGGGATGAACAGGGATGATCTGCTTAACGGCAATATCATACGGAAGCAGGGCGTTTAACCCGCGCATGTCTATTACCTTTTGCTTATCATCTGTTGAAACTACATCCAGGTGCACAAAAAAATCTTTGGCATGTACCCCGGTGTCCGTCCGGCCGCAGCCTGTGGTTTCAATGGGTTGGCGCAATAGTGTTGTTAATGCTTTATCAAGCATTTGCTGTACAGTTACGGCGTTTGGCTGCACCTGCCAGCCATGGTAATTGGTACCATCATAAGCCAGTTCAATAAAATATCGTTGGGTGTTTGCCACGTGGCAAAGTTAACATCATTTACGATTTTAGATTTACCAATTCCGATTCTATCTTTGCTCCAACTCATAATCATAAAAAAATGCTACAAAGAATCCAATCCATATACCTCTTGTTCGCCTCGTTAGTGCTTTTCGCGCTGTTTGTTTTCCCTCTTGCACATAATATTTATGTGGATGGCAAACTGGTAAATTTATCTGTAACCGGTGTTTATGAAATTGTAAACGGGCAGGACCAACAGATCCAGGCGTTTCTGCCTCTTACCATCATCACCGTTATTGCTGCATTAATACCGCTGGCAGTGATATTTCTTTATAAAAACCGCAAACAGCAAATCACCATCAGCTATGTTGCCATTTTAGTATTAATAGGCTACAGCCTTTGGATGGCGCAAACCGTTAAAAAAGTGGTTGGCCCAATTACTTTAGAGTACCGCAATATGGGCATAGGCCTGTTTTTAACCTCGCTGAGTATTATCCTGATCATCTTTGCCGTTAAAGCAATTCAAAGGGATGAGAAGCTCGTAAAATCGGCTGACAGGTTGAGGTAGGTAGCTATTGAGCCACAATAGCTAATCCTAAACTTACATTATCAACATCTTTATAAAGTGGTTCTACTCTTCCACGTTTATAACTTATACTTGCTTGCAGTGCTTTATGAAAACGATAAGATAATTTTGTGCTAAAATAACCCATATCTTTTTTGTCTATCACTCTGATGTCTTGTTTAAAAAAATGCACTGGTGTATAACCTGCTGAAAATTGCAACCTATAATAAAAGTCCGGATCCAGTAAAGGAGACAACTCAGGCTTTGAAGTTTTCCCGTAAAAATTCCATATAAATGCTGGGGTAGCTTTAAATCGTGATATGTTTTTAGTACCATCTATCATATCTATCTTACTCAAACCTGTTTCTACATCAGCCCCAAGGCTAAATTCTATATAACCCAATTCATCGCGTTTTGAATAATAGGTAATAAATTTATAACCCAGTGATGTAAAGCCTTGATAAACACTAAAATTTTTGTCGCTGGAAAATTGTGGCGACAAAATATTAAATTGATTAAGTATTGTCCAGTTCTGCCCCATTTTACCCCCATTGTATTTAAGGTAGCTGTTTAAACCAACAATAATATTATCTGCAGCTGTTTTTGCGCCCGATCCAAAATGTGCTTCGGCCGCGGGATTCAAATGATAATGTTTTGATGAAAGGAAAATATCGTATTTATTATCTGCATCCTGTGCCGATTCGCGATTAAATTGTATATCAACAGTTGGCTTTTTATTAATAAAATCATAACCAAAGCCGATACTTGAGCTGCTCTGTGCGCTTAGTTTAATTGACACCATCAAAAAAACCAAGCTTAAGTATAACTTAACCCTGGTTTTCATAAACATAATCAATTAATTTTTCAACGGTTTTAATATCTGTAAATAAGGCACTTTCTAAATTATGCTGATTAAGAAAGCTAAGTTTAGCAACAATTTCAGATGCCAACACATCTTTATTCCCCGCAGACAACAATGCTGCCAGTTGTAAATTAGTATCATCAGAATACTGTACTAATTCAATAATTTTTAATTTGGTGTAACTTGATAATAAGGCTAAGATCCCAGCCAATATGTCAAGAATTTGAGGTTTTGATAAGTTCATGGGTATGATTGTTTGTTGAATAAAATTATTAATAACATCATTCAACAAACACCGTTAAAACACCTTATTTATCAGGTATTTACACCGTATATTCAACTTACCTGAACCGTCCTGTCTTATCTATTTTTCTGAATGGCTTGGCAAAAAAGTCACCTACTACCTGGTTAAACATATCCTTATAAACTACCGGTGTTGCATGGCCCGAGTTTGGTAAGATCCACAGATATGAATTGGTGATCGCTTCGGCTATAGCTACGGTGTGTTTCGTCACTATTACATCATGGTCGCCACCTATTACCAGGGTTGGGCAGGTTATTTTCTTTAGGGCTTCCAGTTTAATATGTGGCTCGTATGATAATAGGTGCATCAGCTTCAACTGGTTTTTCATCTCGGGTGTAGGGTTCTTCATCCGTTTTAAAGAGTCAGCTCCCTTAATATTGATATCCATGATCATTTTATACACAAACGGATCAACCGCCGTGCTATCCGGCCATAAATTGGCGCCGGTAACAGCCAGTTTTTTCACCTTATCAGGATGGTTCATGGCTAATAACAACCCTTCTATCCCCCCATCGCTCCAGCCTATTACATTGGCGTTCTTTATTTTCAGGTGATCGAGCAATCCGTTAAGGTCATCACTGATCATTTCATAGGTCAGCGAATCCGTATTATCTACAGTTTTACCCTGCGCGCGGCTATCCGCCAGTATCACCTGGTAATTTTTCGCAAAGTACGGTATCTGGTACACAAAGTTTTTGATTGAGCCCCCATTGCCGTGAATGATCAGCAAGGGCTCGCCTTTACCATAAACTTCGTAATACATTTTAATACCGCGTATATCAGCGTATTTACCCACCGCTTTATTACGGCCGTACCGGGTAGTATCCATGTCTTTTTCAAAGCTTTGGGCAAAACAAACGGATACCGTTAATAAGAGAATTATTGAGGTAATAAATGGTTTTAACTTTTTCATTTAGTATGGTATTTGTTAATAGCTAAAGATATAAATTCATAGCTGACCTGCCATCGTTTTTATAAAGACAATTAACAATATTTAACGGTTTATAATAATCATCAAAATTAGCTTACCGAGTGAAAATTACACCAATGCCAAAATAATTACCATAAAAAACATATTGATTTTTAGTCAGTTACAGCAAATATTACCTATAAATTTACCAGTTTTACAAATTTTAAAATCAGTATTTGAAATATGATTAATTAGTTGTACTTTTGCACCCGATTTGACGATGTAGTCAAATACGTTATTTTAATTCATGAACCCATTTATTAATCTGGGAATCCGTCATGATATTGTTAATGCCATCTCTGAGTTAGGATTTGAAAATCCTACACCAATCCAGGAACAGTCAATTCCGGTATTGTTAACAGGCAGCAACGATTTTGTCGGATTAGCCCAAACAGGGACCGGTAAAACAGCTGCTTTTGGACTGCCGCTATTAGAACTGCTCGATTTCGAAGAAAATCATCCGCAGGCGCTTGTTTTATGCCCAACACGTGAACTTTGTTTACAGATCACGAACGACATTAAGAACTACGCCAAGCACATGAACAACGTTAATGTTGTTGCCGTTTACGGTGGTGCAAGCATTCAGGATCAACTACGCCAAATTAAACGTGGTGTACAGATCGTTGTTGCTACCCCGGGGCGTATGCTTGATATTATTAACCGTAAGGCGATCAATTTTTCGCAGGTTAAGTTTGTAGTATTGGATGAGGCTGATGAGATGCTCAATATGGGCTTCCAGGAAGACATTGACAGTATTTTATCCACCACTCCGGACGAGAAAAAAACCTGGCTGTTCTCAGCCACCATGCCTTCTGAAGTTAGAAGGATCGCTAAAAAATACATGGATAACCCTTTTGAGTTAACCATGGGCGAAAAAAACACAGGTAATGTGAATATAGAACACGAGTACTACGTTGTACGTGCCCGTGATAAATATGCAGCCTTTAAACGCATTGTTGATAACAACCCCGAGATTTTTGGTATCGTATTTTGCCGTACCAAAATAGAAACTCAGGAAATTGCTGAATCACTTATTAAAGACGGTTACAATGCCGATGCTTTACATGGCGACCTTTCACAGCAACAACGCGATAAGGTAATGAAACGCTACCGCGAACGCAGCCTTCAATTATTAATTGCTACTGATGTTGCAGCACGTGGTATTGATGTTAATGATGTTACACACGTTATTAACTACAGCTTACCTGATGAGATAGAAAACTACACCCACCGTAGCGGCCGTACAGCCCGTGCAGGTAAAATGGGTATATCTATCGCTATCATCAACAGCAAAGAGCTTGGTAAAATTCGCCAGATAGAACGTGTAATTGGTAAAAAGTTTGTAAAAGCCGAAATACCTACAGGTTTTGATGTTTGCGAAAAACAATTGTTTGCCCTTGTACATAAAGTACATAACGTAACAATTAACGAAGCACAAATTGAGCAATACATCCCACGTATTATGGATGAATTTGCTGAGTTAAGCAAAGAAGATGTGATCAAACGTTTTGCATCATTAGAGTTTAACCGCTTTTTAGATTATTATCAAAATGCACCAGACCTTAACGCCCCTGCAGATGATTTCCGTAGAGATGGCGAAAGAGGCGAACGCGGCATGCGCGATTCAGGTGGCAAATCAGAATATACACGTTTGTTTATCAACTTAGGTAGTGTTGATGAGTTTAACCGCGGCGATTTGCTGGGTTATATTTGCAACAACTCTAAAATAAGCGGACGAACCGTTGGTAAAATTGATGTTAAAGGTGTTTACTCATTCTTTGAAGTAAACAACGGCGATGTTGAACAGGTAATGAATAACTTTAAAGGCGTTGAGTTTAAAGGCCGCGAAGTTAGGATAGAAGTATCTGGCGAAGGCACCAGCAGCCCAAGAAGCGGCGGTGGCGAAAGACGTGAAGGTGGTTACCAAAGGCGCGAAGGCGGCGGCGGTGGTTACCGTGGCGGCAACAGTGGTGGCGGACGCCGCGAAGGTGGTTTTAACAGAGACAGGAACAGCGGCGGTGGCAACAGCGGTGGCGGTTTTCGTGATTTCTCTGGCAAACCCCGCGAAGAGCGCCCGGAACGCCGCAGAAGATTTTAGTTTAGTTAGTTTTCATAAGAGCTTCCGGAGTAGTTAACCGGAAGCATAGTTTTAGTTTAGTTTTGTTTACAAAGCCTCTCGTTTGTTTATCATCCGGGAGGTTTTTGTTTTAACGGGCAAATTCAACCAAAACAGAATCCGGATACACCAGGTTAAGGATTTTCTCATCCAGCTTTTTTATCACAAATCTGGTATAAGGCTGATTGCCTTCAAACGAGGTGAAAATAGTATCGCCTTTAGTAAAGTAATCCTCGGCGCTTTGCTCATCACCATCTATAATAAATTTCTTATCGGTTATTTTTAAGGATGTTTCGCTGTTCTTTGATTTCCAGCTACCAATCAATTTAGGGTTCGATTCCCTTTTTTCACTTCCACAAGCCGACATCAGCATTACCACTCCCGATAGCGCTATAAAAAGAAAAGCGTATTTTTTCATTGCATTAAGGTAATAAAAAAAGCATCCGTTAGTTAACGGATGCTTTTAAGTTTTATGTTATTTAACCGGCTTATCAACCAGTTTTGCTTTTGGAACATATATATGATGCCCCTTTTTATTTACATAATAGTAATATGAATTTTTATCAATGTAAATAGTTTGCCCTTGTGGCCCCACCTTTTCGGCGTATTTTTTGTCGGCTACGGCCGATGCCCCTTTTGAAGCAACCTCGGCGGTTTTATTACCTACGGTACTTGCAGCCTTTTTAGTGGCATGCCAACCCTTTTTAGCCGTTGTGCCAACCTTTTGGCCAAGTGTAGTGTCTTTATGCGTTTGTGCGAAAGCCGATGATGCCGCGAATAACGAGGCAGCAAACATGGCCGATTTAAATAGCTTTTTCATCTTTGGAAGATTTGTTTAGTTAATTGCTATAATTAACTCAATTTCTCTGCCAGCTTCTGCATTTCTATTACCGGTGGGCTTTTCTTATATAAAATAGCGTAAACAGCCTCGCAAATGGGCATATCTACATTGTACTGTCTGTTTACCTGGTGTAGGCAATTTACTGCATAATATCCTTCGGCAATCATATTCATTTCTAACTGGGCCGATTTTACGGTGTAGCCTTTGCCTATCATATTTCCAAAAGTGCGGTTACGGCTAAACTGCGAGTAAGCGGTAACCAACAAATCGCCAAGGTAGGCCGACTCTTTGATATCGCGGTCAATGGGGTGTACTTCATCAACAAAACGTTCCAGCTCGCGTATGGCGTTTGATATGAGTACCGCCTGAAAGTTATCGCCATACCCTACACCGTGGCAAATGCCGCTGGCAATAGCGTAAACGTTTTTAAGTACAGCGCCGTACTCGGTACCATATATATCATCAGATACGATGGTTTTAATATAACGCGTGCTTAACATGGCGGCAAATACCGCTGCAAGCTCTGTATTCTGCGATGCGATGGTTAAGTATGATAATTTCTCCAGTGCTACCTCTTCGGCATGGCAGGGGCCGCTTATCACCAGTATATGGTCAAAGGGCACATCGTAGTTCTCGTTTAAAAACTCGCCTATTATCTTATTCTCATCGGGCACTATCCCTTTTATAGCCGATACTATTTTTTTGCCTTTCAAATCTGCAGGTGTTATCCCTATCAGTGCTTCTTTAAGGAAAGCGGCCGGTACATTTAGTAGTATAAAATCAACCTGATGTATAAGGGATCTCAGATCGGTAGAGATATTTTGCGCCGGTACTTTAATTTCAACCGAACTCAGATAATTGGGGTTGTGCCCAAATTCGCGAATGTGCTGAACTGCCTCACCGTTGCGCATCCACCAAAAAATCTCTTTTTCGGTAATGTTATCGGTAAGCATTTTAATATTAGCTGTGGCCCAGCTTCCGCCGCCCACAACAGCAATTTTGTTTGTTTGCTTAAGCATCAAGTATAATGTCCCACCCGGGCAATTGGTTTTCCCGGTGATGCAAATTAATGAAATATTATTGGGAAGGTGAAGAGAAAGGTGAAAGGTGTTGTCAGTCTGAGCTTGTCGAAGACCTATACACTTTGCATAATGGTTCGACAGGCTCACCATGACAATCTTCTACATAATAAAAAAGGACAAAGGCTTTTAACTCTTTGTCCTTTCGGTTGGCTTTTATCTTAAGAAGATTACTTCTTGGCGTCGGAATTAAATAGTTTTGATTTATCTACTTTTTCAACCACCATACCATCGTTTAATGTTTTTGAGATAGCTGCGAATGGGGCTGATACCACCTCTTCGCCGCCTTTAAGTCCGGTTAATATCTGTATGTAGGTATCATCCTGTATACCGGTAGTAACCTGAACCTGTTTTACTTTACCAGCCTGCAAAACAAATACGTATTCTTTTGAAGGAGGAGTTGCCGTAGTTTTCTTATCATCCTTTTGCGTGTCGCCACTTGTTGCTGCCGGCTTTTTCTCATCGCGGGTGGTAACAGATTGTATTGGCACAGACAGCGCTTTTACATGGTTGGTATTTATATCAACTGTAGCAGTTAACCCCGGGCGAAAAGGTGAATGGTTTGCAGCATTCTTTTTCAGCAGGTCGATGTATGATTGTGCGGTGATACGCACTTTTACTGTAAAGTTGGTAACCTGGTCGGCATTGGTACCTACTACGTTTGCCGAGCTGCCTATCTCAATAACTTCACCGGTATATTTCTTACCCAAAAAAGCGTCTATCTCAATTTGCGACTGGTTGCCTATAGCAATACGGTTAATGTCATTCTCGTTCACGTCAACATTCACATCCATTTTGGTAAGGTCAGATATGGTCATGATCTCGGTACCGGCAAACTGCTGGGTACCCAATACACGCTCGCCCTGCTCAATAGATAGTTTTGACACAACCCCATCAACCGGTGAGTAGATAGTAGTTTTAGCCAGATTATCCTGTGCTTCTTTAACAGATGCCTGTGATTGCTCTAAACCGAATTTTGAACCTACAACGTTTTGCCTTGCCGCTTCAAGGGCAGCCCTGGCACCATCGTAATCAGCTTTCGCTTTTTCAAACTCGGCAACAGTTAATACCTTTTTATCAAAAAGCTCCTTACTGCGTTTGTATATCGATTCCTGGTTGGTAAAAGTAGCTTCAGATTGTTTTAACATTTGTGATGAATTACCCACGCTTGCCTTTTGTGTATTGTATGAAGCCACGGCACGGTCATAACCCGATTTTAGGATATCAGGGCGGATACGGCATAATAACTGGCCTTTTTTAACCACGTCGCCTTCCTTTATAGGCAGTTCAACAACCTCGCCGGATACCTCGGGGCTTATTTTAACCTCGATATGCGGTTTAATTTTACCACTGGCAGATACGGTTTCGTTAATGTCGCGGCTTTCGGCCTTTTCAACAGCAACCTGTGTTAATTGTGGTTTGCCTATTATACCTGTGGCCTTACCTATAATTAACAGTACGATAAGTGCCCCAAGGCCTATCAGAATATATTTAGTAGTTTTTCCCATGATGATTTCAGGATTGTTTTTGTGTTTAAAGTGTTATAGGGTTTCCGAGATAATAGTCAATTACTTTGCTTCTGAACACAACTTCGTACTGTGCCTGGATCAAATCAAACTGCGATTTATTAAGGTTAGTTAACGATGTGTTATAATCAAGTGAGTTCACCAGCCCAACGTTATACCTTTGTTGTATCACGTTGAAGGCATCTTTATTGGCGTTATAGGTTTGCAGGGTGCTCTGGTATTTTTTGTTGGCGGCTTTTACGTCCCAGACGGCCTGGTATATGATCTTGCTAAGGTTGTTCTTCGCTAACTGTGCGGTAACAATCGCATTCTCATTAGTGATCTTTGCCTTGCGCACTGCCGTACGGGCGGTAAAACGGTTAAATATAGGTATCTGCAAGCTTATCCCTACCGATTGGTTAAAGTTGTCGCTCAACTGCCTTCCTAACGGGTATTTAAGCGGCGGCGTTACCCCAACATTTGGTGCTACAACAGGATTGGTTGTGTTTTGTACAAAACCAAGCGTATCAATTCTTCCGGTAAGGTAAGGCTGTCCCTGTAAACGGCGCGCATCAGAGTAATTTGTTCCTAACTGCCCAAACAATATTACGCTTGGGTAATAATTACCCCTTGCAACTTTTATGTCTTGCTCGGCAGCTTTTTGCCTTATTTCGGCAAGTGCAATATCAGGGTTAACAGCTAAAGCAATTTTTAAAACAGCCTCGGGGTCATATATGGTAGGCAGGTCTTTAAATTTGCTGATATCCGGTTTCTCGAAAGTAATATTGGTAGCCGGCGGCATCTCCATGTACTGTTTAAGAGTAAGTATAGATAATTCCAGTTGGTTCTCGGCAGTGGTATAATTCAGATCGGCAGTTGATTGTGAAGCCTTAGCCTGCGACAGGTCTGCCTGGGTTTGGTTACCCGCATCAAAGTTTTTCTGTGCCCTGTCAAGCGTTATTTTGGCAATATCAATTTGTTGTTGTGCAGCAGTAACCAAATCCTGGTTTGTTAATATTTGCAGGTACTGGGTAACTACATTTAAAACAAGATCGTTTTTTACTTTAGCGGTGTTACTGCGATCAGCACTTAGCAATAATTTATTTTCGATGATCTGGTTACGTAACTGCCCTCCCTGAAAAAGTGTAACCTGCGTTGAAAGGTTACCGCTGAGCGCAAAAATACGCTGATTGGTAAACTGGTTGGTAGAAGGGTCAATATTACGGCCAAAATTAAATGATCCCTGCGGGCCTGCGGTTAAATTTGGCAGCAGGTTATATTTAGATTGTTTCAGGGTTTCTTCTGATAGTGCTTCGCTAAACTGTGCTTGTTTTATAGTTAAGTTACGCTCAAGCGTAAGGTCAATAGCTTTTTGCAGCGTTATAACCTCCTGTGCTTTTACCGTAAAATTTACTGTTGAAAGTAATATGAAGCAGGCAATAGTTACTTTTGTGATGTGTAAGTTTAGTTTCATAATTAAATGTATACAATTGTAAGTAACCGATAATTACTTTGCAAGCTCTAATTTATTTGGTTAAAATTTAAAATACTTAAACGTTTTACGAATGTACCTGGTAAAAACTCCCTGGTGGCTTAAAAAACTGTACCCTCAATTAATTTGGGATACTAAACCAGGTGCCCGTTGCATTTATTTGACTTTTGACGACGGCCCTATCCCCATTGTTACACCGTTTGTATTAAATATTTTAAAAAAGCACAATGCCAAAGCTACATTCTTTTGCATAGGCGACAATGTACGCAAGCATCCGGATGTATTTGACGAGATAAAAAAAGGCGGCCACGCCATAGGCAACCATACCTATAACCACCTTAAAGGCTGGGCCACTGATAACCAAACCTACCTGGAGAATTTTTTACAGGCCGATAAGATTTTGGACACCCCACTGTTTCGCCCGCCATACGGGCGTATTAAAAAGGAACAGGTAAAACTGCTGAAACAAGCCCGGCCCGACCTGCAAATTATTATGTGGGATGTACTGAGCGGCGATTTTGACATAGCCCTTAACCGCGAGGAATCACTCAACTATGTTTTAAAAAACGTGCAGGATGGCTCTATTGTATTATTTCATGATAGTGTAAAGGCATTTCATAAAATGGAATATGTACTGCCACTGGTTTTAAAGCATTTTAGTAAAGAAGGCTATACTTTTAAATGCCTCACCGCAGATCTGTTCGATTCTTACGCTCCCTTAAACAAGAACTGATCAAACTGCCGTCCCGATCAGGGAATCGCTTATTTAGAACATATCCAAATAACAATTGTACAAAGCCCTGACTGTGAATAAAGTTTATATTTTGTAAATTCGCCGCAAGTCCGCTATTAGGCAGTCTTTATTCTAATTACCTACTAAAAATCAAACATTATGGCTTTTGATTTAGATATGATCAAAAAGGTTTATGATCGCTACAGCACCCGCGTGGATGCTGCCCGCAAAGCGACCGGTAAACATCTTACTTTAACCGAAAAAATATTATACGCTCACCTTAGCGAAGGTGATGCTAAAAAAGCATTTGAACGCGGTACCGACTACGTTGATTTTGCACCAGACCGTGTGGCTATGCAGGATGCAACCGCGCAAATGGCGCTATTGCAGTTTATGCAGGCAGGCCGCCCGCAGGTTGCAGTACCATCAACCGTACATTGCGATCACTTGATACAAGCAAAAGTTGGCGCTGTTGCCGATTTAAATACTGCGGTTGATATTAACCGCGAAGTTTACGATTTCCTTTCATCTGTATCTGATAAATACGGTATCGGTTTCTGGAAAGCCGGTGCAGGTATCATTCACCAGGTTGTTTTAGAGAACTACGCGTTCCCTGGTGGTATGATGATAGGTACCGACTCGCACACACCTAACGCAGGTGGTTTGGGTATGGTGGCTATTGGTGTTGGCGGTGCCGACGCCTGCGATGTGATGGCAGGTTTACCATGGGAGTTAAAATTCCCTAAATTGATCGGTGTTAAATTAACCGGTAAACTATCCGGCTGGACATCAGCTAAAGACGTTATTTTGAAAGTAGCAGGTATCCTTACCGTAAAAGGTGGTACCGGCGCTATTGTTGAATATTTTGGCGAAGGTGCACGTTCACTTTCTGCAACAGGTAAAGGTACCATCTGTAACATGGGTGCCGAAATTGGTGCAACCACTTCAATCTTCGGTTACGACGAAAAAATTGCTGCTTACCTAAGCGGTACCAAACGCGCCGAAGTTGCTGAACTGGCTAACGCAGTTGCACAGCACTTAACCGGTGATGATGAGGTTTACGCAAACCCTGAGCAATACTTTGACCAGGTTATCGAAATTAACTTATCAGAGCTTGAGCCACACGTTAATGGCCCGTTCACTCCTGACTTGGCATGGCCTATCTCTAAATTCGCGCAAGCGGTTAAAGAAAACAATTGGCCTGTTAAATTAGAGGTTGGTTTGATAGGTTCTTGTACCAACTCATCATACGAAGACATCACCCGCTCTGCATCTATCGCAAAACAGGCCATCGATAAAAACCTGGTTACCAAAGCCGAGTTTACCATTACACCGGGTTCTGAACTGGTACGTTACACCGTTGAGCGCGATGGTTACTTAGGTACCTTCGAAGCTATGGGCGGTGTGGTATTGGCTAACGCCTGCGGCCCATGTATTGGCCAGTGGGCACGTCATACAGACGACCCTACCCGCAAAAACTCTATCATCACATCGTTTAACCGTAACTTTGCTAAACGCCAGGATGGTAACCCTAACACACACGCTTTTGTGGCCTCTCCGGAGATTGTTACTGCGTTTGCTATTGCGGGCGACCTTACCTTTAACCCGCTTACTGATACGTTAACCAACAAAGCAGGCGAGCAGGTTAAATTTGATGAGCCACAGGGTATTGAAATGCCGATAAAAGGTTACGCGGTTGAAGATGCCGGTTACCAGGCACCTGCCGAAGATGGCAGCCGTGTTGAGGTTATTGTGAGCCCAACATCATCGCGCTTACAATTACTGGAGCCATTTACCCCATGGGAAGGCACAGATATTACCGGCTTAAGATTATTGATCAAAGCCCGCGGTAAATGTACTACCGACCATATCTCTATGGCTGGCCCATGGTTGAAGTTCCGTGGTCACCTTGACAACATATCAAACAATATGCTGATTGGTGCCATCAACTACTTTAACAACACTGCAGATAGCGTTAAAAACGAATTGACCGGCGAATATGGCCCTGTACCTGCCACCCAGCGCGATTATAAAGCCGCCGGTATAGGTACTATTGTTGTTGGCGACGAGAACTATGGCGAAGGCTCATCACGTGAGCACGCGGCTATGGAACCACGCCACTTAGGTGTACGTGCCATACTGGTAAAATCATTTGCCCGTATCCACGAAACCAACCTGAAGAAACAAGGTATGCTGGGTATCACCTTTGCAGACGTAAACGATTACGAAAAAATACAAGAGGACGATGTTATTGATATTACCGGCTTAACTACCTTTGCCCCGGGCAAACAGTTAACCGTAGTATTACACCATGCAAATGGTACAACAGAAAGCTTCCCGGTAAACCACACCTACAATGCACAGCAAATAGAGTGGTTTAAAGCAGGCGGCGCGCTGAACATCATCCGCAGGCAAATGATCTCTTAAAGCGAAAGCTGAAAGGATAAAGCTAAAAGCAAATAAATACAAAGCCTTCCCGAATGGGGAGGCTTTGTATTGTTGAGCAAATCTCTCCACCCTGTCATTTCGAACGAGGTACGAGGAGAAATCTTGTTCATTATGCAATGTTCGCTGTCTATCAATCGAACAAGATTTCTCCTCGCTATCGCTCGTTCGAAATGACAAGCGGGTTGGATAGTCTTTCCTGTGCTCGTGTGTAACGAGTGCTTAATTCTGCCTGGTATTTGCAATGCCTCGGGCGATGAAATCGCCAAAGCATATTAAGCACTCGTTATAAACGAGCGCAAGTTTTTGAACTTTATTAACTACTTAATATCTTTTTCTTTTCGGCATCAAATTCATCCTGCGATAATATGCCCGCATCCAGTAGTTCTTTAATATCCAGCAAGGCTTGTTTTTTTGATGCCATACCACCTGCCCGGGCATCTGGAGGTGTTTGTGCAGCAGCATTGGTAGTTTGTGCCGGTTGCGTTGCTTGTGGGCCGTATTTTAATAAAAGCGCCGTTATTTCGTTAAACCCTTTTACATTGGCATAATCAATTGCCCGCTGATCTTTCACATTTACGATGCCTGCATCTGCTCCTTTTTGCAATAGTTCGGCAACAATATCTTTTTTACCGTTTGATGCGGCATAATGCAGGGCGGTATTGCCAGATTCATCCTGCTTATTAACATCAGCGCCTTTTTCCACTAACATCCTGATCATTGCCAGGTGCCCGTTCTTAGCCGCCACATGCAATAAAGTTTCGCCACCATATTGCTTGCCTGATAGGTTATACCCGTTGTCAGAAGCAGCACCTCCGTTATTAGACTCAAGCCAATCCAGGTACGAGCCCATATCATCGCCATTGGTACCCGGTTTACTGTAGTTAACATCCAACCCATTATCTAAAAACATGGCTACCATTTCTTTTTGGTTATGCGCACAGGCATACCATATTGGCGATACCCCCTCTTTAGATATCGTGGTTACATCGGCTTGATGGTCAATGAGTACTTTGGTTATGATACGGCTGCCGGCTATGGCAGCTATCAATAAGGCGGTTTCGCCACGGTCGTTTGCGTGGTTCACATCGGCGCCGGCTTTTAGCAGGGTTTCAATTACAGGCAGGCTGTTGTTGCGTACCGCCAAAATAAGAGCCGTATCACCTGCTTTGGTAGATGCTTCTATATTAGCCCCATGTTTCAGCAGTTCTTCAACGGTTTGTTTATTTTTATAGGCAGAGGCGATCAATAAAGGCGTTTCGGCTTCATTATTAACCGCATTTACATCCAGGCCTTTTTCTATTAACTTTTGCAACATTTCAAACTGGCCCAAAACCGCAACTAAATGCAGCAAGCTATTGCCTGCAAAATCGTTAATATAGGTTTTGGCACCCTGCTCCAGCAGGTACAACGCGGTTTGTTTTTGCTTTTGAAGTAAGGCGAAATAAAACGGGGTTTCGCCCCGCTGGTCTTCATAATCGATAATGGCTCCTGCTTCAACAAGTTGTTTTACCAGATCCAGATACCCCCTATGAGCTGCATAATGTAATGCCGTTCGGCCTCTTTCGTCGGTATATTTTACATCCGCTTCTTTGTTTGTAAGTAACAGTTCTGCTATTTTCCGGTTACCATTTTCGCAGGCAACAATAAAAGACATTGACATGTATTGATTATTTTAGGCTTGGTGTGTTAATAATAATTCAACCGTTTTTACTTTCAGGTTATCATCGCCGGCCAAATCGGCCGCTGTTTTATCCTGGTCATTCAACAGTTTGGTATCGGCTCCTGCTGCCAGCAGCAGTTTAACTTTTTTATAGGTCTCCCTTGCTTTATCCTGTTCATAATTAACGTTAAACGCGCAAACCTTATGCAGTATGGTATTGCCTTTATTATCGGCCTCGTTAATATCTATTATATCTTTCGATAGAACCATTTCTAATACGCCGGGGCTTTTTTCGGCTACCCAATCAATCCCCGATTTATCAACCCCGTAATGTGGTGCTGTTTGCCTGATATCGGCACCGTCATCTATCAGGCGCTCAAGTATTTTCAAATTATCGCCCGACTCCTTATACATCCTTCTTAAATAGCCCGTCAATATGGTTTCACCCGCCTTATCCCGAAGGTCAAAATCAGGCATTTCATACGATGCAAGTTTTTCATACACACTATAGATAGACCAATTAACCACGGCATTAAAAAACGCGGTTTCGCCATCTTTATCGGGTTGGTTCGGCTCAGCTCCATTTTTTAAAAGTATATCCAATAAATGTTCCTTACCCTTTTGAACCGCAGCCATCAGGGGCGTTTTTTTAACAATATTGGGGGCGTTAACATCCAGGCCCCGGGCAATCAGCAAATCAATATAGGCTACGGCCTTGGCTTCATCGCGGTAGTAGTTACCTACAACCTGCATAATAAAATTATCTTCGGCATTGTTCTTATAAGAGGTATCGCAACCAGCGTCAATAAGCGCTTTAATAATTTCGGGAGGTGCCCCTTTTTCAAAAGCGTACCCCAAAAGCGTTTGATTATTTACCTCATCGTTTTTGTTAATTACTTTCGATAAAAATTGCCTAAACCATTCCAAATCTGCTTCATTATCTTTTAAAGATGTAAAAAGCTGTTCTATGATGGTCCCGTCAAAACGGTCGTACTCATAAATATCCAGCTCAATTAATCCCTTATCTATCAGCAGATCCAAAAACTCAAAACGCCGGGCGTTAACAATTTGACGCACTGCATCGCCAAGCGCGAATTTTTCTATCGTTTTGGGCAGCGCCTCTCCATTATCAAGCAGTTGTTTTGCGGTTTGGAAATCTGATCTTCGGAACGCCTGTATGATCGTATCTTCATTCTGCATATATTAAAAGCTGGTTAGTGAAAAAATAACTTATTTTAAAGCAATAAAATTTGAGTATTGTTTTGGTTATTTGCCAACGATATCAAATTCAGTTAAAAAGACATTATAAAGCTTAAACCTCAGGATGGAACCGAACGAGCTGGAACTTTGGCAAAAAATACAGGCTTTCGAACTGGATGAACCCGGGGTCGAGTTTAAATTTTCGGACAGATTGGCCCGCGAGAATGGCTGGACCAAAGGCTATGCTAAACGGGTTATGGAAGAATATAAGAAATTCATATTTCTTTGCTGTGTATCACAACATGGGGTAACCCCGTCTGACCCGGTAGACCAGGCATGGCACCTGCATTTAACCTTCACCCGCTCCTATTGGACAGACCTTTGTAAAAATACCTTAAACCGCGAAATTCATCACAACCCAACAAAAGGCGGCAGACGGGAAGCTGCCAAATTTGATGATTTTTATACATCATCGAATAAACTATATGCCGATAAATTTGGCATGCAACCACCTGCCGATATTTGGCAAGACAACTATACCCGCTTTAGTGACATAAATTTTCAGCGGGTAAATATTGGCAGGTACTGGCTTGTTAAAAAGCCCCGGTTTTCCGTTTACAGCCTGGTTTTATTAATGTTATTTATCGCATGTGCCACATTTATACAAGCTTCAGATACTATATTATCGGCGTTATTGATGCTTGGTATAATTACAGTAATTATTATTGCTGTGTATAAATGGGAATCGGACCCCGACAGGTGGAAAAATAAAGATGATGATAGAACTGGCGGTGGTTGCAGCACAGCCGGGAGCGGTTGCAATGGCGGCGATTTCACCTCGCACCATAGCGACCACCACAGCGCTGGGCATGATAGCGGCGGCCATAGTGGTTGCGGCAGCGGTTGCTCGGGATGTTCAAGTTCCGGCTGTAGCGGTTGTGGCGGTGGCGGAGATTAAAAATACGTTCTTCCGCTCGTCTGTGACGAGTGCTTAAGTCTGCCTGGCATTTGCAATGCCTCATGGCGATAAAATCGCCGAAGCATATAAACAATTGTAATAAACGGGCCCGGGTTGGAATTATATCACGATAATATTTAGCTTTATGATCCTAATATCCTTTTGATGAAAACCTTCTCCTTTATTTTACTTTATATAATTATTTCACCCTTTTGTTACGGGCAAACAATACAATTTGATACGCTTTTAAATAAGGCAAAAGCTGAGTTCAATAAAGATTTTGATAATCAAGATTATGGGGCTGCTATAAACTACTTAAATGAGGCTATAATATTGAACCCTAAAAATGTTGAAGCCCATTATTTGCTGGCATATTCATATAGTCGTTTTAATTCGAAAGATGCTACCAGTATTCCCGAAATGCAAGTTCAGCTTGTTGTAAAGGCAACCAGTGAATTACAAAAGGTTATTAGTTTATCGCCAAAATACGACGGTCCGTTTTTAATACTTGACCCTTATTCAAAAATAACTTCAGAATGGGGGTCATTAGCTTTTAGCTACCAGGTCAAAAATAAAATCGATTCTGTACAATGGGCTTTAAAAGAAGGTAAAAAGAAAGGCGGTTTTGATGACTTCATTTTATCTATAAACAGAGCTGTGCTAAATAGCTGCGGCAAAAATGCAATCCTAATTTCGTCAGGGGATAATTACACTATTCCGCTTAATTATCTACAAAAAGCAGAGAACTTACGCACCGATGTTTCGGTTGTAGATATTGCCATGTTAAATACTACATGGTATCCAAAAATCCTTCAAAAACAATCTGATATAAGTTTTGGAGCACCCGAAAAATTATTAGACTCCCTCGATTATATGACCTGGGCAGATTCTACAATCTCCATCCCAATATCAACTACCGGGAAAACATTCACCTGGGTCATGAAACCAAGCTATCAGCAAAACTATATTTTAAGGAGTGATATATTAGCTTTGCTATTATTACATAGAAATCAATTTAAACGTGAGGTTTACTTTACAAAAGGATTTATAAAGGAAGAGCAATTGGGTTTAGATAGCTTTTTGCTTCGGCACCCAATGGTGGATAAGTTAAATGTCAATGATAATACACCACTCAGCCTTCAAGAGTATATAAATGATCTTAAAAAATATATACCAACTTTTACATCTGTAAATAAAAATAGCAATGACGAATTATTACCTATAGACCTTATTAGATATGACCTAATAGATCTGTTTGGCGAAGATGCCTTAAATACTGAACCTGAGAAAGCAAAACAATTATTAGAGCTATTGAATACCTACCTTCCGGATGATAAGTATCCATGCAATAGTGCAAACCTTAGTGATTTTTTAAATTCATTAAATGAATAGGTTGTCAGTATACTGGTTGTGTTCGTCTGTGGCGCATCCCAAATGGGATAGCGATCTTCTCCCCACGCCCTTGCGATTTCTATGACGCGTAAGGGGTAAAAGTTAATATATAGCTATTTTTTTCGGGACAAAACGGAACAAAATGGAACAAGCCCTAAAATCACAATAAACTAAAAATCAAGTACTTGAATCTAAAAACTTACAAGTCTGTTACTGCTTATCAACACATTAAAAAGGGCGAACCAGGGTCGAAAAAAGGCGAATGAAATATAGTTTTTAATCGCTTTTTTACGTGCCTGTTTTGTTCCATTTTTTCCCAAAAGTGGGACAAAACCGCATTTTTAATAAATACTGTATATGAGATCATTAAAGCGAAACCGTAAAGTAATTGTTGAGATACTGACACGTTTTTGTCAGTATTAATTTATTGACTATCAACATGTTCCATTTGTCCCGCTTGTTCCATTCCAAAATGGAACAGAACGGAAAAAAGGCGATGATAATTCACCGCCTTTCAAATTCTGTTTCCCCTTCAGGGGGTTAGAGGGTAAATCTTTCAGCTAAAAATTTACCGGTATAGCTGTCTTCTACTTTGATCAGGTTTTCGGGTGTACCTTCAAATACAACGTTACCGCCGCGGTCGCCACCCTCGGGGCCAATGTCTATCACCCAGTCGGCACACTTAATAACGTCCATGTTATGTTCTATTACGATGATAGTGTTACCATGCTCCAGCAGCGCGTCGAATGATTTTAACAGCTTCTTAATATCTGCAAAATGCAAACCTGTGGTAGGCTCATCAAATATGAATAAGGTTTTATGGGTGTTGTTACCCTTTACCAGGAAGGATGCCAGCTTGATACGCTGCGCCTCGCCGCCTGATAGGGTATTCGACGATTGACCTAACTGTACATATCCCAAACCAACATCAACCAAAGGTTTTATTTTGGCAATGATCTTTGGTTCTTTTGCGAAGAACTCCAGCCCTTCGTCAATAGTCATTTCTAATACTTCGGATACATTCTTTTCATTATAGGTAACGTCAAGGATGTGTTGCTTAAAGCGCTTACCGTTACAAGCCTCGCAGGTAAGGAAGATGTCGGCCATAAACTGCATCTCAATCTTCACTTCGCCTTCGCCCTGGCAAACATCGCAACGGCCACCCTCTACGTTAAAAGAAAATGCCGATGGTTTTAAGCCTGCAGCCTTAGCAACCGGCAGGGCGGCATACAGGTTACGGATCTCGTCCCAGGCTTTTACATAGGTAACCGGGTTTGAGCGCGATGAACGGCCAATAGGATTTTGATCTACTATCTCTACCTGTTCAACCTTAGCGTAATCGCCCTCAATGCTGTCGAACGCGCCGCTTTGGTCGCCGCTGTAATTACCCAGTGTTTTTTGCAGGGCAGGCGCCAGGATGCGTTTCACCAAACTTGTTTTACCCGAGCCGGAGACGCCCGTTACCACAGTAAGGATACCTAACGGGAATTTAGCATTGGCATGTTTCAGGTTGTTTTCGCGGGCTCCTTTTATCTCAATAAAGTCGCTCCATTTACGGCGCGTTTTAGGGATGGCTATTTCTTCGCGGCCGCTCAGATATTTACCGGTAAGGCTGTTATCGTCAACAATGATCTGGTCGTACGTACCGGTGAAGATGAGGTTACCGCCATGCGTACCGGCTTCGGGGCCAATATCAATAATATGGTCGGCAGCTTTCATGATCTCTTCCTCGTGCTCAACCACCAAAACGGTGTTACCCACATCACGCAAGGACCTTAGTACAGTTATCAAACGCTGCGTATCGCGTGGGTGCAGGCCAATGCTTGGCTCATCCAGTACGTATATCGAGCCCACCAAACTGCTACCCAATGAAGTAGCCAGGTTAATACGCTGCGACTCGCCACCCGACAGGGTGTTTGACAAACGGTTAAGCGTTAAATAGCTTAAGCCAACATTATTTAAAAACACCAGCCGGTTTATTATTTCCAGCAGCAGGCGTTTACCAATTTTGGCATCCGTTTCATTTAATTGAATATTGCTGAAAAAATCAAGCGCGGTATCTAAAGGCATCAGCACCACATCGGTGATGGATTTGCCTGCTATTTTCACGTATGATGCATCTTTACGCAACCTGCTGCCCTTACACTCGGGGCAGGTAGTTTTGCCACGGTAGCGGGACAGCAACACACGATATTGAATCTTATAGGTCTGCTCCTCCATTTCCTTGAAGAAAGCATCCAGCCCGCGGAAGTATTGATTACCTGTCCACAGCAAGCGTTGTTGCTCTTCGGTAAGCTGGTTATACTGGCGATGTATGGGGAAATCAAATTTCAGTGCGCTTTTTACCAGCACCTCATTCCACTCCCGCATTTTTTCGCCACGCCATGGGGCAATAGCGCCTTCGTAAATGGTTTTACTTTTATCGGGGATAACAAGGTCCTCGTCAATGCCAATTACCTTGCCATAGCCCTCGCATTTTTTACATGCACCATAAGGGTTATTAAAGCTAAAAAAGTTCGCCGTAGGCTCTTCAAAGCGGATATTATCCAGTTCAAAACGGTCGCAGAAGAAACGTTCTGTTTCCTTATCGGCATCCGGCTCGCGGTATTGTACGTAACAATCGCCCTTGCCTTCAAAAAATGCGGTTTGTATAGAGTCGGCCAGGCGGCTGATGGTCTCGTCTTCCTCGTTCTTGGTAATACGGTCTATAACGATACGCACCACAGAAACCGCAGGCAATGATGATTCCGCCTCTTCACCTTTAACCTTCGCTTTTGTCTTTTTAGTTTTTGCAGGGGCGGCTTCTTCATCCATTACCATAGATGCACCGTCGATGGTTTCATCTTCTAATAACGATTCGATACGTGATACCTGCCCGTTAAATTCAACCCTTACAAAACCTTTTTGCATTAAAACGGCCAATTCCTCTTTAATACTGCGGTTATTATGCGGGTGCAGCGGACATAATATGGTTACCTGCGTTTCATCGGGCAGGGCTGTAATAAAATTGATCACATCGGTAACCGAATCTTTTTTTACGATGCCGCCTGATATGGGCGATATGGTTTTACCTATGCGCGAAAAAAGCAGCTTCAGGTAATCATAGATTTCTGTAGAGGTACCCACGGTTGAGCGCGGGTTGCTGGTAATAACTTTTTGTTCGATAGCGATTGCCGGGGCTATACCTTTAATATAGTCAACATCGGGCTTGTTCATACGGCCTAAAAACTGGCGCGCGTATGATGACAGGCTTTCTACGTAACGTCGCTGCCCTTCGGCATACAGGGTATCAAACGCCAGCGACGATTTACCCGAACCCGACATGCCCGTTATAACAACCAGCTTGTTTTTGGGGATAGCTACATCCATATTTTTAAGGTTGTGTACCCTTGCGCCTTTTATGATAATATTTTTTTGCGGATCTTTTTCTGCTTCTTTGATCATTTGCTGCTGTTAGATCATGGTTCGTTGCTTTGCCTTATTAAAAAGTTTAATGGCCGGTTAAACCCCGGCGGCATCAAACAGTCTAACTGGTAAAGCCCGATTATTTGAACCGTTAGTATAATTATAAGTTTGGGGGAAATTTACAATTGATATTGTGTATTTTTCCGGCTGCAAAAATCCTAAAATTTTTAGCCTTATCCAAATCGGTTTGAGTAATTGTAATGGATAAATGGTTATTAATAAAAGAGTTTGCAATATGCTGACACAAACCAAAATTTGGCCGAACGCAATATACCCCGTTAAAAAATATTTGTTTTTATTTTTTAAGATTATTATATTTGAGGGTAAAATTCTTCTTAACCCTAAAAAGAAACGCTATAGATAGAACTCTACTTTTAATAACGACAAAAAATTTAATTTAGTTTATTAGTAGCTTTCTATGGATTTTCAATTGAAAAGTGATCAGGATCTAATCCATCTGTATATTGCCGGCGACGAGGCAGGCCTTGTTGAACTCATCAGGCGGTACCAGTCAAAAATTTACACTTCTATTTATTTACTTGTTAAGGACGAAGCCCTTGCCGAGGATATTTTCCAGGATACGTTTATTAAAGTTATTAATACGCTAAAAGCCGGTAAATATAACGAGGAAGGTAAGTTTTTACCATGGGTAACCCGTATTGGCCATAACCTGGTGATTGACCATTTCCGCCGTGAAAAACGCGCGCCTATGGTGAGCAACGGCGACGACTTTGATATTTTTGAAGTATTGGGCAATTATGATGAGAGCGCCGAAGACCGTTTGGTACGCGAGCAAACACATAAGGACCTGAAATCGCTTATCCAACTTTTGCCATCCGAGCAAAAAGAGGTATTGATTATGCGCCACTTTGGTGATATGAGCTTTAAAGAAATAGCCGATGTTACCGATGTAAGCATTAACACCGCTCTTGGCCGTATGAGGTACGCACTTAATAACCTGCGTAAAATGATGCAGAATAAAGAGCTGAGTTTAAAAAACTGATTTTAAAAACGGTACAAAATATTGCAAGCTGCCCTGTAAACGGGGCGGCTTTTTTTATTTGCGTTATTTCACAATATCAGGTTGCTTAATGTCGTTTAAAATCGTGTTGAAGATGCTGATTTCAAAAGAACAAGTTAATATTCTTAATTTGAACCATGCATATAACGCATAAATTAACCTGAGAAAAAAATTTCATTTAATTTTCATCTTCATAAAATATTACCAAATAATTCTCGTTATTTTTATATCTCAAACAACAACAGCTTATGGGTGAAACCTTTACTTCAATTTTTAATGCAGTCACTAACAAAGCCCAAGTGAAAGAATCAGAGGTACATGAAAATCTGGAGGCGGACGATGTGATATTCTATCGTTCTATCCGCGCTGATTTGGATCTTTTAAAGAAAAAGCCAAAACTGCAGACTATTCATTACATCCTCGATTATTCGAAAAGCCTACGCTAAGTAGTACTACGCCAAAAAGCACTGGTTCATAGATCAAACAGTTTGGATGCAAAATCCGGCAGCTTGATTTATGAACCTTTCTATTTTTACTCCTATTCCGTTTTTAAACTCTCTACCGGGTTACTCAACGCAGCCCTTATTGATTGATAGCTTACAGTGATGATTGATATTATAATAGCGGCCATTCCCGCCATAGCGAACATCCACCAACTGATCTCAATGCGGTAAACATAATTATCCAGCCATTTATTCATTAAAAACCACGCAGCCGGGAACGCAGCCAATAAAGCCATGAGCACCAGCTTTACAAAATCTTTGGTAAGCATGCCCACTATACCTGCTGTATCGGCACCAAGTACTTTGCGTACCCCTATCTCTTTTAGCCTCCGTTGTGTAGCAAAGGTAGCCAGCCCAAAAAGGCCCAGGCAGGAAATGATAATAGAAACTACCGAGAAGGTATTGAACAGTATCTGCGTCCGGCCTTCAGAAACGTACATTTTATTCAGATCCTGGTCTACAAACCCGTAGGAGAAGGGCTCATCACGGTAAACGCTGCGAAAGACCGATTGAAGCGTTGCGATAGTTTGTTTGATATTAATAGGGTTAGTCCTGATCACTACATAGCCCCCTTTGATTGTATGCCTTAAAATAAGGGGTTCGATAGGCTGTTGCACAGGTTTAAAATTAAAATCTTTAACAACCCCTATTATTTCGCCCTCCCGGCCATTGAAACTGATTTTTTGCCCCACCGCCGTAGCGGTTGTCATACCCATCACTTTAACCGAGGTCTCATTTAAAACGTACTTGCCCTCGTCTGTTTTCAGGTTATCATCAAAAGCACGCCCGGCCAGTATTTGCATGCCAAACACCTTTGTAAAATTGCCATCTACCACAATTTGTGGAAACAAGATCTGCTGTTTGGGATCTTTACCGGGCCATATAACCTGGCTCGAACCATTCTGTAGGTCGGTAGGCAAATTGTTTATTATAGTATAGTTAGCTATGCCTGTTTGCTGTTGCAATGCTGCTTTTAAAGCCGAATAATTGTTTTGCAGATCGCCGGTTTGCGGCATTTGCATATACAATAGGTTTTGTTTGTTAAAACCGATATCCCGGTTACGGATAAATTTAAGCTGGCTGTTCACTACAAGCGTGCTCACCATTAATATTACAGAAATACTAAACTGCATAATTACCAGCCCGCTTCTTAAAATTGACCGCTGCCCGTTTACAGGTTTTAAGCCTTTTAAAACGGCTACCGGTTTAAAGGCTGACATGAAGAAAGCAGGGTAACTGCCGGACACAATCCCTACAAAAATTGCCAAAAGCAAAAGTTCACCAATAATTTTGAACTCGAGCAGATCAATAGTAATAGTTTTAAAGGCAATGATATTAAATACCGGTAACAAAAACCAGGTGATGGCAATACCAATAACCAATGAAAGCAACGCTACCAGCAACGATTCGCTGATAAATTGAGCGATCAACTGAAAACGCATAGCCCCAATGGTTTTACGCAGGCCAACTTCTTTAGCCCTTTGCGCGCCCAACGCGGTAGATAGGTTCATGAAATTGATACAGGCGATAACCAGGATAAAAATCGCTATCAGCAAAAAAATGGTCACGTTTTGGCTATTCCCCTGCCCTGCAACATCCCCTAAAAAATGAGAGTGTAAATGGATATCCGTAAGTGGCTGTAAAGTAAAGCGGGTTTTAGTGTTGCTCTTATCGTTAAGTTTATAGATGCTATTGATCTGTTTTTCCATCCCGGCAATAAGCGCAGGGCTGACCTTTACTGATGCAGCCAACTGAACATAGCTGTAAACAGAAAAATTATCCCATACATTCCCGTTATCCTTATCATAATAATCAATAGGGAGCAGTACTTCAAATTGCAGGTGCGAATTATGTGGCAGGTTTTTTAATCCCCCCGTTACTACATAATTATTGCCGTTAATGCTATTATCTACATGTAACACTTTCCCGATGGCGTTAGCTTTACCAAAGTATTTTATAGCTGCAGCTTCGGTAACAACAGCACCACCCGGGCGCGAAAGCACAGAGTTTTTATCCCCCTGCAATAACGGGTAATTAAATATTTGCAGAAAGTTAGGGTCGGCATACTCCAGGCTTTTTTCGGCAAATTTTTGGTTACCTACCGTAACAGTAGCATTCAAAGGCACCAACCTGGTGAAACTTTTAACCAAAGGCATCTGCTGTTTCATTGCCGTAACAACCGGAGGAGGTGTAACGGCAGCGTCGGACCCGGCAATGTTGGCTACCAGCCTGTAGGTATGGTCAGTATCTGCGTTAAACTTATCATAACCAATTTCATCCTGCACCCATAGTAAAATAAGGATGCTGCAAGCCATCCCGCTTGCTAACCCAAATACGTTAAGAAAAGTAAACAGCCTGAACTTTTTGAGACTGCGGATGGCACTTAACAGGTAATTTTTAAACATGGCCTATGCTGTTGATAAACAAATACCAACCAACAAAATGCCACACCTGTAATGCGTTGGTTTTATGATACTTATACTAACAATCATTGTAATAACTGTGCGGTTACGATACAATCAAGCGTTCGCTTTTGAGTTGATTTTTAAGTGGTTATACTTTACTAAGCAAACAAATTTTGTTTCTTGCTCATCTCCTAATTATTAAAGACTTTTGCATCTATTGGTATCTCGCTTAAGCAAGTACCAATGAACCGTTGCACTAATGAACTGATAAACTAAATGCTAAAACAGGAACGCTACCGCCATTTTGTAGAATACTTTTCAAAAAACCAGCCCAACGCGGTTACCGAATTGCATTATAATAGCCCGTACGAGCTGCTTGTAGCGGTTATCCTGTCGGCCCAATGTACCGATAAGCGCATTAACCAGGTTACCCCAGCCCTGTTTAAACGTTTCCCCGATGCGGCTGCCCTTGCGGCATCTGATGCTGATGAGATCTTTCCCTATATCCGTAGCGTAAGTTATCCAAACAATAAGGCCAAACACCTGGCAGGCATGGGTAAAATACTGGTGGAGAAATTTAATGGTGTGGTACCATCAGGCTTAGATGAATTGCAGCAAATGCCCGGCGTAGGGCGCAAAACGGCCAATGTGATTGCATCGGTAGTATTTGATGCACCGGCCATTGCTGTTGATACACATGTCTTCAGAGTATCTAACCGTATAGGCCTAACCACCCGCGCAACTACACCGCTGGCGGTAGAGAAACAACTGGTACAATTCCTTCCCGAAAACACCCTGGCTATTGCCCATCACTGGCTGATACTGCATGGCCGTTATATCTGTGTGGCACGCACCCCAAAATGCGAGATCTGCCCGCTTACCTGGTTCTGTAAATATTATGAACAGCACAACACCGAAACAGCTTTACTGAAAGCTGAAGCAGTTAAAATAAAAAAAGCAAAAGATGCCAAAAAGAAGAAAGCTTTAAACACAATAAGTAAAGAATTGGCTAAGCGTAGTGTTGATAAAGATATTTGATTACCAGGCAACAGATAGGTAAGTTTACAGGTAACCAAACAAATAAAAAATAATTACTAAAAATATTAGTAATTATAAAATTATGTTTTATATTTGTTTCACATTAGTTTAATATGAGCAACGCAGATAAATTAAAGGCATTACAGCTAACGTTAGATAAGCTGGAAAAATCATACGGTAAAGGCACCATCATGAAAATGGGTGATGCCGCTATTGAAGCTACCGAAACAATATCAACCGGCTCTTTAGGCCTTGATATTGCTTTAGGTGTAGGCGGTTTACCAAAAGGCAGGGTGATAGAGATCTATGGCCCTGAGTCGTCTGGTAAAACTACTTTAGCTATACATGCCATAGCCGAATCACAAAAGAAAGGTGGCATTGCCGCTTTTATTGATGCAGAACACGCGTTCGATCGCTTCTACGCAAAAAAATTAGGTGTAGATGTAGAGAACCTTTTGATCTCGCAACCGGATAACGGTGAGCAGGCTTTAGAAATTGCCGATAACCTGATCCGCTCAGGCGCTATTGACATTTTGGTTATCGACTCTGTTGCGGCGTTAGTGCCAAAAGCCGAGATTGAAGGCGAAATGGGTGATTCTAAAATGGGTTTACATGCCCGTTTAATGTCGCAGGCATTGCGTAAACTAACTGGTACCATCAGCAAAACAGGTTGCTGCTGTATATTTATTAACCAGTTGCGCGATAAAATTGGTGTTATGTTTGGTAATCCTGAAACTACAACCGGTGGTAACGCTTTGAAATTCTACGCTTCGGTACGTTTGGATGTACGCCGTATATCGCAAATTAAAGATACCGACGAAGTATCTGGTAACCGTGTTAAGGTTAAGATCGTTAAAAACAAGGTTGCTCCTCCGTTCCGTATAGCCGAGTTCGATATTATGTTTGGCGAGGGTATCTCAAAAGCCGGCGAGATCATTGACCTGGGTGTTGAATACAACATCATTAAAAAAGCAGGCTCATGGTTTAGCTATGGCGAAACCCGCCTTGGCCAGGGCCGTGATGCGGTTAAACAGTTGATACTGGATAACCCGGAATTAGCCGAAGAACTAGAAGCAAAAATTAAAGCAACCGTAACCGGCGACAGCTTAGCAGAAGTTTAGCAGATAAAATAGTTTTTATAAAATGTGGGCCTTCATGTCAAAAAACATGAAGGCTTTTTTGCGTCCCGCGTAAATCGATGCATCTTTTTCTTTTTGTTTAATTACATTAGATAAAACATTGCCTTATTATAAACACAAACCTGCCTTAAACACCTATGAAATTTCTTCAAACATTTTGGTCAGGTCCTGAGGATATAAGTAAAAAAAAAATATTAGGTCTAAAAGCCGGCTGGCTCTCCCCCGAGTATCATTGGATGAGCTGGGCCCTGAGCTGCCTGCAGGCTAAAAGTATTTTTGGATCTGTAAACCTGGTAACAGACAAGGCCGGGAAAGAGCTCCTGGTTGATTTGTTGCAACTACCCTATACAACTGTATCTACAGCCTTACAAGGCACGCTTAATAATTACCACCCCAGTTTATGGGCCCTGGCTAAAATATATACATACAGCATCCAAACCGAACCTTTTCTGCACCTGGATGGAGATGTTTATCTGTGGCAAAAACCGCCCCAAAATGTCCTTAATTCGCCGCTTTTAGCACAAAACCTGGATAAAAACCTCCCGTTTTATGCCGACATCCTAAATCAAATAAACGATCATTTATCTTTTATACCAGAATCATTTTCAAGAAAGAATTTTGAACACAAAGATGTTTATGCAAGCAATGCCGGTTTATTAGGCGGCCATGATCTATCCTTTTTTAAAGAATACAGCAGGCGGGCTTTTGAATTTATAGATAAGAACAAGGCTGACCTTGAGAAAATGACTACCAGCAGCCTAAATCTGATTTTCGAACAATACCTGTTCTGCCAGCTCGCTGCAGAATCAAACATCCCTGTAAGCTATTACAAACCTCCGGTTGAGGACCCGGTGTTTAAAGACTATATCCGTTTTGAGGATTATCCGCACTTGCAGATGGTACACCCGGTTGGTGGTTTTAAACAATATGCGCATGTATGCGATCACCTTGCAAAAACCCTCAGAAAGGATTACCCGGAATACTATTACCGAATAATAAATTTGCTGCGCGATGCCGATACTGGTATCAGGTCTGCTGTATATAACTTATCGCAACTTACAATTACCAGCTTATCCCCATTATCAAAAGAAAAGAAATCTCCCACTCGTTTTGAGCAAGTATTCATCCGCACCCCTGCTGCAATTGATTATGTGAATAAAAAGTACGATCAGAAAATAGATCTTGATGAAAACATAACGCCTGAGCTTTTCAATGATTTGGTAAACTTAAGTAAGCTAAGTACTGATGATAAAGAACGCCTATTAGAGATATTTTATGTGGAATATGAAAGAAATATCTCTCTACGAAAAACATATTCCGGCCTTGCCGCGATAAACAAACTTTATGCAGAAAACATTGATGATTATAACCTGATTCAAAGTATCTTTTCGTTACCTAAAAATGCCATACTGCAAACCCGGGTCAGAATACAAGAGGAATATTTACAGTTGGGCCTCGGTTGGTATTGGAAATATGATTATCTGAAAGACATCCCCACAATTGTTGAAAGAAATTTCGGCCAGGAAAGATCTGAACTAACCGTAATATTATTGCCTGATGTATTGCAGGCAGGCATTAAAGAATATTATCCGGATGAATTAGACCTGATCATCATCGAAACGCTTAAAAACACATTTACCATTGAAGCGTTATTAACTGAAATGAAACAATACTTTTCGGAAGAAGAGGTAAAAGACGACTATCCCGCCTTTGAGTTATTGATGATTGACGTAGTTAAACGCCTGCTTTACTACGGGTTATTGAAAATTATTGCACAGTAATTAAATCTATATTCTTATATTTATTTTATAACCAATAATTAAATCATGAAAACATCAAAACCAATGGGCAAACTAAGCCTGAAAAAAGAATTATCAAGAAATGAGCAAAAAGAGATCAGAGGCGGTGCCGGCGAGATCCAAACTTATTGTGACGGTGCAGGTGGCTCACCATTCCCAGTCCCGGGTAGTACACCCATTGGATGCCAGCCGTCTTATTGCAATGTAGGGCATGGGCATTTTCTGTATTGCGCATAAACATTACGTAAAACATATTTAAAGCCCCTCATTTTAGAGGGGCTTTTTTGTGCGTATTAGTACGCACAAAAATATACGGCATATGCGGTATATGCGTAAGGGGTTAATTTATAGAATTTTATAAAAATTCAATCCCTTGCCACTCATGAAAACACACTTACAAAAACTATTAAAAACAACAGCCATATTACTGCTATTATTAACAGTGATACCCTCATGTAAAAAAGAAACCATTATTAAGCCAACACCTCCCCCAACAGAGGTAAAAACCTCATCTATAAAAGGTAAAATTGATGGCAAAGATTTCGCTATAAAGCAGGATGGTATAAAATCAACCCTATACAGCACATCGGGCGATGGCGTAAAATCGTTAGAAACAACTGCAACACTTGATGCTGATGGCAGCAAACTAGGTTTCTTTATTGACGACCTGAAGAACGGCGCCCTTGCATTAAGCAAAAAATCGGGTACATCACTTAACCCCGGTACAAAAACCATTAAAATAAATTCAACTACGCCGGTACAAAGTTATGTTTACTATTACAGTGCGGGCAATGAGTATTACGCGTTCTCGGGCTCAATAGAAATTACTATTACCGAAACCGACATAACCGTAAAATGGAATATTATGTTTAAAGATGCAAGTGGCCGCGAGTTTAACTCATCAGGCTCATTCACTATAACCTATGCATCTGTAGTAACCAAGTCAAAATCAGAAGTAAAAGACCCCACCCCTGTTGCCGACAAACCCACTATAGAAAGCATCACCCCTAACAGGGGCCGCCCCGGCGATACCATTGCCATTGCCGGTGTTAATTACAGTACCACAACTGCCGATGATATTGTAAAATTCAATGGCACAAATGCCGTTGTAATATCGGCCACTGCCACTAAACTATTGGTACGTGCGCCTACAGAAGGCTCAACAGGTGCAGTATCTGTAAAAGTTAAAAACAGCGAAGTAACCACCGGCCCCGTATTTAGCTACATTGGGGCAGCTACCTTTACCACATTTGCCCCCGCAAGTGCAAAGTTTGGCGATACGATTACCATTACCGGCACAAACCTTAGCAAAACACGCGCCGATAACGTAGTGCACTTTAGTGGCCCGCAAAACAATGTATTTACAGGCACAGTAATAGCAGCTACCGAGACACAATTAAAAGTTACCGTACCGCAGGGTGCTGTAACAGGTAAAATATACTTAACCGTTAACAGCGGTTTAAAACTAACCAGCGCTACCGATTTCACCTTAGTAGTACCTTCGCAAACAAACGGATGGACCCAGGTTGACTTTACCGTAAGCCCGCAATCGGGTATCATCTCGGCATCATCTGGTAACCGCATGTTTTTCAGCAGCGGCAAAACGGGCAAATATTTATATTACAGCAGCAACCAGGGCGCTACATTTACCAACGTTTTTAATCAGCTACCTATGCCCCAGGATACCCTTAAAGTTAACTACATGATAGCTGATGGTAATTATTTTTACATCACCACAAACCTTGGTATTGTAAAAACCGATGGTACAACTTTCACTAAGCTAACTGTAAGCGCGAACCAGCCAAACCTTGGCTTTACGGGGATAGTTGCAAAAAGCGATAAAATACATGTATTGCTGGGCACAAGCAGCTATGTTTCGTCAAACGGCGGCGCAAGCTTTCAATCGAGGCCGGCTACACTGGGCGGGGCTACCAGGCTCGATTACCTTACAAGCGATGCTGGCGGGAAATATTTTTACGCTATCGACCCTACATCAACAAAATTCTATAAATCAACAGATCAGGGACAAAACTGGTCGGTAACTACGGGAGCAACAGGCACATATCCTTTAGCAGACGGCTATAAAAATATTCTCCTATCCCCGGCATACACCTATGCTATATTCAACACCGGCACGCAGCTTACCGGTAACCGCCTATACCAATCGCGCGGGCAGGGAGATGCATTTGTTAGCGTAATAGATGAACAGGTAAATGTTGTAAAACAATGGGGAGATTACGTTGCTTACGGCGGCGCGCGCTTCAGCCTGTCAAACGATGTGGGTACTACCTACAAACATTATGATATACCGCAGGGTAACATAATAGCAGGTATAGAGCGGATAGAAAATGTGTTCTTCATTTTCTGTACCTCAACCGCCGGGCAAAGCGTCAAAATATATAAAAGGGCATTCTAACCGGTAGAAAGCGGTCAGGTATTTTGTAAGTGTTTTTTCTCGATAGCCCTCTGTAGCAATGCAGGGGGCTTATTGTTTAATTTGCGGGGCTGTCAGTCTGAGCCTGTCAAAGACTATACGAGTGGTGTTATGTAACGGCTATAGCTATTACTTACCGCCGGTTTTCCAGTACATATAAGCTATACAACCAACCACGGTTATAGCTAAAACAATAAGGCCTGTTATGCCCTTACGTTTATCCTGGCGCATAAGCCATACTAAGAATGCAACAAGCGGCAGTACAAAAACCGCCCAGAATATAAAAGAAGGAATGTTCATAGTAATTAGTTCATGGTTAATAGTGCTTTGCGGATGGCTATTTGCTATAAACCATCAACTATATGCTTAAACTACATCGGCATCCTTGCCAGCGGGGCTATGCCCTGCCCGGCAAATTCGCCTTTTAAATATTTATAATAACCGGCAATTGCTATCATAGCCGCATTATCGGTACAGTATTCAAATTTTGGTATAAAAACGTTCCAGCCCTTTTCTGCGCCGAGTCTTGTTAATCCTTCGCGCAGGCCTGTATTGGCAGATACGCCACCTGCCAGTGCAATATCTTTAATGCCGTACTCTTCGGCAGCTCGTTTTAGTTTATTCAACAGAATGGTAGCGATACGCTTTTCTACCGAGGCGCAAATATCGCCCAGGTTTTGTTGTATAAAATCGGGGTTGGCGGCAACGTTATCTCTTATAAAATAAAGTATCGCCGTTTTAACACCGCTAAAGCTAAAGTCAAAGCCGGGTATTTGCGGCTCGGGGAATTTATATGCATCGGGGTTACCGGTACGGGCATGTTTATCTATCAGTGGCCCCCCCGGGTATGGCAAGCCTAATATTTTGCTGGTTTTATCCATCGCCTCACCGGCAGCATCATCAAGCGTTTGGCCAATTACCTGCATCTCAAAATAGTCTTTAACCAAAACTATTTGCGTGTGCCCCCCCGATACCGTTAAGCACAAAAACGGGAATGCAGGTTTTTTTTCACCAATAAAATGCGCCAAAATATGCGCCTGCATGTGATTAATATCAATAAGCGGCAGGTTTTTTGCCAGCGCAAACGCCTTTGCGAACGACACACCAACTAAAAGTGAACCTAAAAGACCCGGACCACGCGTAAATGCTACCGCATCAATATCATTTTTGCTTACTTTTGCGTTTAATAGTGCTTGTTGTACTGCCGGAACAATATTTTGCTGATGAACCCTTGAGGCAAGCTCAGGGACAACACCTCCGTACAATTCATGAATGGTTTGATTAGCAATAACATTGCTCAATATCTCACCATCCACACAAACAGATGCGGAGGTTTCATCACATGAAGATTCGATTCCTAATATTACAGGCACTTTGCTAAGTAAAAAATCAAAAGTTCAGAGTTAATTAAAATGGCTAAACTTTCGATGCAGATTATAAATAAATTCAAAAAGTAAAACACTTAGTGCGTTTTTGAATTTTTACTTTTGAATTTCTAATTAAATACAAAGTTATTAAAAAAGCACTTAAAATAGCGTTAAGCATCGTATTGATAATTTTGTTACTGATAAGCATTGTTTTAATGCTTTTTCAGTACAAGCCGGTACAAACATGGGCTGCAAAAAAAGCCACCGCATATTTATCAAAAGAACTTAACACTAAGGTTGATATAAAAAGCTTGTACATTAAGCCTTTTTCGTCGGTTGTATTAGAGGGTTTATACATCCTGGATAAACAGCAGGACACCCTGTTAAGCACCCCAAAACTGGCTGTTGAGCTTAGTGGTTTTTCTATTTTTAACAGCATCAAAAAAAAGAAGATAGATTTTGCATCTATTCAACTGGATAGCGGTGCGTTTTACCTGAAAAAACAAAAGGACAGCACTACTAATCTTAAATTCGTACTGGATTATTTCAATTCGGGCGATACCACAAAAACCAAAAGCAAACCCTGGACGCTGACCTTCGAAAAAATCTCGATCAATAATTTTCATTTCAGGTACAAAAACTATTTGCGCACCGAGCTGGTAAAAGGTGTAAACTTTAATGATGTTGATGTAAGTAATTTCAGTACCATCATTCGCAATATGGACCTGCAAAACCACCTGTTTAAAGCCAGGATCGGCGGCATGACACTGCGCGAGAAAAGCGGCTTTTTTGTACGTAACCTAAATGCTAACGCCACTATAGATACCAACCAGATACTACTGCAAAACCTCAACATCCTAACGGCTTACTCAAACGTTAAAAACTTCTTCAAAATGAAGTTTAAATCGTTTGATGACTTTGATGATTTTGAGAACACTGTTACTATGGATGCCGATTTTAAAACGTCGCACCTGTCGTCAAAAGATGTGGCCTATTTCACCAGTTCGCTTGATAAAACAACATTTGAGCTGGGCCTGGATGGCCGGGTACGTGGTATGGTAAACAACTTAAAAGCCAAAAGCCTTACCATTACGGCAGCGCAGGCTACTTTTATTAAAGGCGATTTTAACCTAACCGGACTGCCCGATTGGGATAATACCTTTATGCAACTGAGGTTTGACCAGATAGCCACAAATAAAAAAGACCTGGATTATTTGTACAGCCACTTTACGGGCAAGCCCAATGCAAAAGTACCCAATGTGGTGGGCAAATTTGGCAACGTAAACTTTAACGGGAGATTTACCGGCCTGCAAAACGATTTTGTTGCTTTTGGCACTTTTAAAACAAAGCTTGGCCGGTTTGATCCTGATATTAACCTGAAAATAAACAAAGCTGGTATACCCAGCTACAGCGGTAAGGTTACCACCAGTAATTTTGACCTGGGCACTTTAATTGATAATAACACTGTTGGCCGTACAACCCTATCTGCCAACCTAAGTGGCAGCGGCGACGAAATTAAAAACCTGGATGTAAAAGGCGATGCGCGAATAGCATCCTTTCAGTTCAAGGGTTACAATTATCGCAACCTAACCACCACCGGCACTTTTAAAAACAAAACTGCACAAGGTAAAGTTGCCATTAACGACAGGAATTTAAAGCTTAACCTGGCAGGCCTTATAAACCTGAACCCTAAATTACCTGTATACACAATTACCGGCAATGTTAGTAATGCAAAGCTGCAACAGCTTAAATTATTAAAAGATACCATTACCTTTAGTACCGATATTAACACCAACTTCTCGGGCAATAACCTGGATAATTTGGACGGCAGTATTTTGCTAACCAAAATTCGCGTTGCCGACCCGCGAAAAGACTATCTAGTTGATTCGCTCGCGCTAACAGCCAGCGGCAAGGGCGATGCAAGGTTGATATCTTTAAAATCTGACATTGCTGATGGCAGCATTAAGGGCAGCTATGACCTGGCCACACTGCCTTCCTATTTCAAAACCATCGCCAAAAAGTATATCCCATCGCTAAAAACGGATATTACTACCCCAAAACCGCAAAATTTTGATTTTAATTTAACCCTTAAAAATGTCGACCCGTTTACGGCTATTTTTATGCCTGATCTTAAAATACCCGATCAGGGTACTTTTGTAGGGAAATTCAACTCAAATAACAAAACGGCTACACTTAACGGGTATATCAAAACTATAAAATTGGGTAAAATTGTTTTTCATGATTTTATTATTGATGAAAGCACATCTGATGACATGCTGGGTCTCAACATATCATTAAATCGGGTTGATCTTACCGACAGCCTTTACATCAAAAACATAAACGTCACCAACTTTTTGAAGAATGATAGTTTAAACTTCAATGTTAAATTATCAGACAAAGACGCCGCCAACCAGTTAGACCTTTACGGCCTTGTAGCTTTTGGAAAAGACACAACGGCTAAACTATCGGTGCTGCCCTCTGATGTGATACTGGAGCGCGAGAACTGGAAGATACAAGATCAGGTAAGGATCCGCTTACTTGATGGTAAAACACAGGTATCGGGCTTCGAGCTATCAAACGGCAAACAAAAAGTAAGAATAAATGGCTTTATATCTGACAACCCTGAGGATAAGCTGAAGGTAACTTTTGAGAAATTCAGCATGGCTACGCTTAATCAGCTTACCAAAACATCAGGCGTTTTATTAAAAGGATCATTAAATGGCGATGTAATATTAAACTCCATTGTTAAAAAACCCGGGATAGACGCGGATCTGGCTATTGATTCGCTTACCATGAATAAAACATTGGTAGGGAATGTAAAAATTGTTTCTGATCTTGATAGCGATAAAGGGCTGGCCAACGTAAAATTAAATATTACCAACCGTGGCCTCGAAACCATGAACGTTGCAGGTGTATACATACTGGGCAAAGAAACCGAGGACAAGCTTGATTTTGATGTAAAGATGGATCATACCGAGGCCATCATATTTGAGCCTTTTATTAAAGATCTGGTTTCGAATATAAAGGGGGCTGTATCTGCAAATCTTAAACTATCCGGTTCTCCATCCAAGCCCGAACTAAATGGTGATGTATCTTTAAATAACACCGGCATTACTGTTAATTACTTAAAAACAGCTTATACCGTTAATGACAAGCTGGATGTAAGCAACAGTGTTATCAAGATCAATAAAATGATATTGAAGGATATCCGCGGCGGCACAGGGGAGGCGAACGGCACAGTTGACCTGAACAACATATCAAACCCAACACTGGATATAAAGCTTGATGCCAATAACCTGATGGCTCTTAACACTACGTTTAAAGATAACCACCTTTATTATGGTACGGCTTATGGCTCGGGCACGTTTAGTTTTACCGGCCCTATCGATAATATGAAGATCGATATCAAGGCATCAACCCAAGAGGGAACGGTATTTAATATTCCGTTGAATACTTCATCAACTGCTGCCGATTATGATTTTATAAGATGGGTTAACCATAATGATACAACCAGAAAAGTTATTGAAAAGAAAAATGCCTTTAATGGTGTTACCCTGAACTTTGACTTAACCGTTGATGAGAAAACAACCGTTAGGATTAGTACGGACTATGGCGTATTGGAAGGCACCGGGCAGGCACGTAACTTAAAACTTAACATTAACAGCCTTGGCGATTTTGAAATGTTTGGCGATTTCGGGATCACATCGGGCAAGTTTGAGTTTACCGCCAAGGATTTCATCAGTAAAAACTTTGTGGTGAACCAGGGCGGAAATATCCGCTGGACGGGTAACCCATCAAATGCGGAGATAAACCTAAAAGCGATATACGAGGTACGTACAAACATTGCACCGCTATACACCGCTGCAGGTTTGCAGGCACCGCAGCCAAAACAGGTACTGGTACAGGCCGAATTGATTTTGACCAAATCGCTGTTACAACCAAGTATCGATTTTAACTTTAATTTCCCTGTAGATCCATCCATCAAGGACGACCTGAACACTTACCTTGCCGACAATAATAATCGCAGCCAGCAGGCGCTAAGCATCATTGTAAGGCGAAGCTTTGCATCCGGTACCGGCAGTAATTTAACTAACCAGGTATTGGGTACTGCCGGCGAGGCGGTGAGCGAATTTGCGTTTAATAAATTGAACAGTTTTATTTCGCAATCAAACATCAAATACTTCGATTTAAACATCCGGTCGTTCAACGATGCAAGCGCGTCATTGAAGTTTTTAAATGACAGGCTTATCATCAACGGCAGTTTATACTCAAACAGTGGCACAAGCGATCTGTTTAACAACCGCACCAACTTGTTGAATACTGATTTCAGGACTTTGACAAAGGATTTTGAGATTCAATACCTGATACGCAAAGATGGTAACCTAAGAGCAAGGTACTCTTACCGTGCCCTTAACAGCACTACATTAAACAGTATTAATGATAACCTTACCGCGCAGTATGTAAACGGTATTGGTTTAGTTTACCAGCGCGATTTTGATACTTTCGGCGAGTTTCTGCGTAACATGTTCAGGCAGGGCCGTAATAAAGCACCAACCACGCCAGCACCCGTACCGGCAACAAACATTACAACCCCAATACCTTCAAAATCATCAGACGACAAGAACAGTGAGGATACCGAAGGTGATGACTAATTAATGCTCGCGCATAATAGCGTGATCCATTTTATCTCTTTTGGTACGCAGGTAAGCCTCATTATGCGGATTTGACGCTATTTCTATCGGCAGGTTTTCAACCACTTCCAATCCGTAACCAATAAGGCCCGCGCGCTTTTTAGGATTGTTGGTTAGCAGGCGCATTTTTGATATGCCCAGGCTTCGTAATATTTGGGCACCAATACCATAGTCGCGCTGATCCATCTGGAAGCCCAGTTTTATGTTGGCCTCTACGGTATCCAGCCCGTTCTCTTGTAAATGGTAGGCTTTTAATTTATTAACCAGCCCAATACCACGGCCTTCCTGGTTCATGTATACTATAACACCTTTACCTTCTTTGCTGATGATCTCCATCGCCTTGTGCAGCTGAGGGCCGCAATCGCACCGGCACGAGCCAAATATATCGCCCGTAACACATGAGCTATGCACACGAACCATTACGGCCTCACCGGGCTCCCATTCGCCTTTCACAAGCGCTAAATGGTTCTCGCCGGTATCCAGTTGGGTATAGGCTATCATATCAAAATCGCCCCATTCGGTAGGCATTTTTACAGACACCTCTTTACGCACCAACGATTCGGTGTTTAAACGATAGGCGATCAAATCTTTTATAGAAACTATTTTCAGGTCGAAATCTTTGGCCATTACCAGCAGTTCAGGTAAGCGCGCCATATCGCCGTCTTCTTTCATTATCTCGCAGATAACGCCTGCGGGTTCAAACCCTGCTAATACCGATAGGTCTATCGCTGCCTCGGTATGGCCAGATCGGCGCAAAACGCCACCATCTTTAGCTATCAGCGGGAATATGTGGCCGGGCCTTCCCAGGTCGGCAGGTTTGGTTGCCGGGTCAATTAAAGCCAGCGTGGTTTTTGAACGGTCTGTTGCGGAAATACCTGTGGTACAGCCATTGCCCAACAGATCTACCGATACGGTGAAATTTGTTTCGTGCGAGGTTGTGTTTTTACTAACCATCGGCTCCAGCTCAAGTTCGTGCGCTCGCTGTGTAGTTATAGGTGCACAAACCAGTCCGCGCCCATATTTTACCATAAAGTTGATGGTTTCGGGCGTGGCGTTACGGGCAGCCGTTAAAAAATCGCCTTCGTTCTCGCGGTCCTCATCATCTACAACAATAATGGTTTTACCTGCTTTAATAGCTTCTATGGCTTCCGGTATAGTATTTAGCATTTCTATGTTTCTTTGGAGGATCGGTTTATCCTGTTTCGGGTTACCGATGCTTCAACAAATTTATACGATAATTAGATGATAAAGGTCGGTAATTTGTAAAACTATACAGACTTGGTTTTACGCAGGCTAAAGCGCTTAAAGAAACGCTTGTATATATCGGCATCAAACAGTGCCGAATCTGTAGCTGCTTTATAAGTAAGGAACAACCCTATTGGAAATAAAACTGCAATTGCTATCCAGGCACCTATCAGTGGTGACAGATCCCCCTCCTTTGCTGATTTTTCGCCAATGGTACCAATAATATAATATATCAAAAAGAAGATTACCGATACTACCACCGGTAAACCCAGCCCCCCTTTGCGGATAATTGCCCCCAGTGGCGCACCAATTAAAAACAACACAATACAGGCCGCCCCAAGGGTGAACTTTTTTTGATACTCCATAACATACCTGCGTATGCTTTTTGATGTTTCTTTATGCCTGTCGGTACGGTTCTTTAAAACATCCTGTATTTGGTGCACCTCGCTTAAAGCATTATTAAACACGTTGGCTTTTTCGCTAACTGTAGTTATTTTAATGCTATCTGCAGGGATAGGTTTTTTAATATTAGCCGACTTAGCCGGAACAGTGGTATACTTAATATAAGGGCTAATGAGTGAATAATTAACGTTTACATTGCTATCCACTTCTTTATGTGCCGAATCTATATAGTGTTGCAGCTGGCGCAAGTTCATCATTGCTGATGCATTACGAAACTCATTCTCATCGGTGCGTTTAATTGTAAAATCCTCAAGAGAAAATTTTTGCTCTGTTTCCTTAAACCTGAAACGCCTTAGCTGTTGCCTTGGCCTATAACCTTCATCGCCTGCGTCTTCTTCATAACGTACGCCATCATATAATTTCAACACCAGGTAAAGATCATCCTTAGTACGGTACATTAAGCCCGATTTTGCAAACGTAACAACCTGGTTTGTCTCCAGCTTACCTTTTGAATAGATCATGATGTCGCGCAGGGTTTGCCCGTCCGGATCTTTCCTTTTTACACGGATAGAGTAACCGGGAAAACGGTTACTAAAGATATTCTCGGGTAGCAAATCGGCCGATTTTTGCTTGCGGGCATCGTATAACAACGAGTAGTATTTAAGGTTAGCCACCGGTAGCATATAATCAGAAAAAGCAAAGGCTGCAATACTAAGCACCAGCACCACGATCATCATGGGGTACATGGCGCGGCGCAAGGATATCCCTGCAGATTTAATAGCTACAAGCTCGTAATTTTCGCCCAGGCTACCATAGGTCATGATGGAAGATAACAATACCGAGAGGGGTAGCGCCATAGCCACGTTAGTAGCCGAGTTATACATCATGAGCTCCAGAATAATATACCATTGAAAGCCCTTGCCAATAAGGTCATCAATGTATTTAAACAAAAACAACATCAGCAGCACAAACATCACTATTAACAAGGTAACTATAAAAGGCCTTATAAATGATTTGAGCAGTAAAAGATGTATTTTCTTCATCAGGGCAATTGTATACAGGCAATGAAACGTTTAGGCTTGTAAATAATTGTTTACCTGCAAACCTGTTTCAAGATACAAAAATAGGGAAATTAAAATTTTAAGCGCCCAATGTGCTAATAAGGTAATCTATCTGGTTATCCCATATCTGCTTACGCTCGGCAATGGTTTCTTCAGTAGCAAAATCTGTAATACTCAGGGCTACATCATTAGTAAGCTCATCCTGTATTATCTCCATTTCAAAATAACATTGCGGTTCGTCGTCCAGCCACTTAAACCTCACCAGTTTATTCTCTTTAATAGCTACCAGTTTTGCATTTTGCTTCTCATCATCCCAGGTAAAAGTGTATATCTGGTCGCGTACGCTCACATCATCCGCAAACCATTGGGTAAGGCCATTAGCTTCGTTCAGGAAAGTGTATAGTATTCTGGGTGACGATTTTATCTCGTACTCCAGGTTGAATTTTTTCTTCTCGGACATAGGGGTTTAATTGTTACAAATCAATCAAAGGGGCAAAAGTGAACATTTTTTCTAAAGGAAGCGAATTTCTGCTATATTTGCAAACCTTTTTCAGTAACCATCAAAATATAACTGGATAAGGGAATATATACGGCGGGGTAGCTCAGATGGTTAGAGCGTAGGATTCATAACCCTAAGGTCGGCAGTTCGATCCTGCTCCCCGCTACTTAAGGTAAAAAGCCACTCTTTCGAGTGGCTTTTCTTGTTTGTATTATATTATTTTTTGCGACCTTGCCAGGCACCAGCCGCAGCATTGTAACCTTCAGCTACTACTTTGAGATCATAAATGGCATGCCTGAGACCAGATTATTGGATTATGCAATAAATCAAAAGCCCCAATGAATTTTTATTTTGCCATGAGTTATTTATTAACTTCGCTATGCCCCACAAACTAAACTCATGCAGGAAAGTAAATACCTTTTGTTTTTTATAGGCGCACTCGGCGCATTTAACGGACTGATCCTGGGTATCTACTTTTTGTTCATAGCAAAAAAGAAAAATCTATCCAGTGTGTTTCTTGGCTGCTTGCTGGCAGCACTAAGCTTACGCATTGGCAAGTCGGTATATGTTTATTTTGCGCATCCCAATTATTGCAGGACCTATTTACAGATCGGGCTTTCAGCCTGCATGCTGATCGGTCCCGCCTTATTATTTTTTATCAAAGCCTCTATCCAACAACCGGCGCGCCTTCCACGCAATTGGAGGCGGCAGATCATAGCCCTTATATCAATAATTGCTTTAGTTGGAATACTATATCCTTATGCGGTTTATGTTAAACTATGGAACGTCTACTTCATTAAGTTTATTTACGCATTATGGATTGCGTATGTAATCGCTGCCGGTGTAAGTCTAAGAGGCCTGTTTGCCCGCATCGGTTCCCGTTTTCGGCCGCTTACCAACCCGGAGAAATGGTTGCTGGCTATTTATATCGCTAATGTTTTTATTTGTGCCTCTTTTGTGATGTCGTTGTTTGTTAATTCCTCTGATCTTTATTACAGCGGGGCAGTTATTTTTTCATTTGTACTGTACATCATGATCTTTATGCATATTTACCAGGGTAAAATATCAGGGCACTTCTATCTGGCACCCGCTAAAAATGCGGGTAAGGAACTTAATAATGCCAGTGAACTGGTGCAAACGCTTGGCCAGGTTATGAACGATGCGGAACCGTTCAAAAATGCAAACCTTACCCTTGCCGAGCTGGCAAAACTGGTAGGCATTTCCGGTCACCAGCTCTCTCAGCTCCTGAATGATCACATGGGCAAGAATTTCACCTCCTATGTAAACGAATACCGCATTAAAGAGGCATGCCGGATGATTGGCGATGCCCATCCTTTTACATTAGAAGCCATCGGTTACGAGGTAGGGTTCAATTCAAAATCAACCTTTTATACTGCCTTTAAGAAACAAACAGGGACAACTCCATTGCTTTACAAAGCGTCTCTTGTTAAAAATCACAAAAAGATAAAAACTTCATTATCTGCTGAGTAGATTTAGTCAGCGTACGGATTTATAAATCCGTACGCCAGGAAAATCTATCAGGACGCTTGCTGTAGCAGGCTCCGCTACATTTGGCCGTTATCATTTAACGCTCGATGTATGCTAAAATTCCTTTCCCTATCTGTTTTGCTGTTAAGCAGCACGTTTTTACTCAAAGCCCAGGTAAGTGTTCATGGCCGGGTTGCCGGGACTGATGGTAAAGCTATAGGTTTTGCCAATGTACTACTGTATAACGAAGCTGATTCTATCCCGATCAAAACCACACAGACCGATTCGCTTGGTTCATTTGAACTAAAGGCGCTTACTGTTCGCATGTACCTTTTAAAAGTATCGCTTGTTGGCTACCTGCCTTATAACCGGCATATTTCTACCGATCATAAAGGAAATATCATAGACATTGGTGACATTACCTTGGTGACCGACCCGAAACAACTTCAGGAAGTGGTCATACTGGGTGAGCGGAATGCGGTTAGATATGAACCACTGAAAACGATCCTCCAGGTATCGGGCAACAGTGCCTACCGGTCTTCGGCCAATGTTATGGATATTTTGCGTAAGGCGCCCGGCCTTACCGTAAACCCCGACGGTACCCTGCTGGTATCTGGCAGGAACCCGCCGGCCATTTTTATTAACGGTAAACCTGTGCCCATGAGCCCCGAAGAAGCGCTGGCATATTTAAATGGGCTGACGCCAGAAATGGTAGCATCTATTGAAGTGATTGCCAATCCATCTTCCAAATATGATGCGCAGTACAAAGCCATTATTGACATCAAACTAAAAACAGACCAAACGGCAGGGTGGTTAGGTAACCTGAGTTCGGCCCTTCGTCAAAACATATACAGCTCTGCAGACAATAACCTCAATCTTTCTTATCGTGCAAACCGGGCAACCTGGTTCCTGCGTGGAGGGTATGTATTGGGCGATGATTATTATCAATATACCGCCTTACAGCAGCTGGCCAATACAAACTATATGGCCACCCGCACACAAACACGAACGGCAAATAACAATTTCAACCTGCAAATCGGGACGGAGTTCAGGATCAATAAAGATCAGGGTATAGAGTTTTCCATAAAAACCTACCAGGCAAATCGTAACCTTGATGCTTTCAATACCCTTACCTTCAGCGAGCCCATTAGAAGAGATATATTAGGTATCAGGCAAACCACTAATATTTCAGACCCAAACCAGCATAATTACAGCCTGAATGCGGCCTATGACCTTCGCTTCAGCCCAAACAGCGCATTGAATATTTTTGGCTCTGTATCAGATATCCGTAATCGCCAGGCCGAGGATATCCAGATCAGCGACCAGCAAATCAATATGCTGGATAGTTATTGGAAAACCGGTTTAAAAAACGATATCAGTATTCGTAATATTCAAGCTGATTATACACTGACCCGGAAAAAGGCGACGTTCGAAGCAGGCGGCAAATTTGTACACATTACAACCAATAACGACATTCGCTATGATACGCTTAGTGCCGGAAACGGGTTTGTACCCGATGCAGGGCGCACGAATAACTTTATTTACGATGAATATGTCAGTGCAGCATACCTCACTTATAGTTATAAAACCCAACTGTTTGATGTACGGGCAAGCCTGCGGGCAGAACATACCCGCACCCTCGCCAATTCCGTTTTGCAGGGCAATCTGCTGGAGAGAAGTTATCTGACATGGCTGCCGGCAGCTTCCGTAAGCTACATGATAAGTACCGGTCAAAGCCTCACCCTGGCATTTATCCGGCGAATGACGCGCCCCAACTTTGACCAGCTCAACCCGTTCCGTTTTTATCTCAGCCCGCTCAATTACCGGGTTGGTAATCCCAACCTGCGGCCATCTGTCACCAGTTCATTTAACCTCGCTTACAATCGTGGCAACTTCAATATAAGCATGTCGGCAGGAAGGGAAAAAGACTTTATGACACGCTATCCCGAATATAACCGGGTAACCAACGAACTGCTTTATCTGGGCGCTAACCTTCCCTACAACGACTTTGCCGACATCGAAGGCGGTTATAATTTTCCTATGTTCAGATGGTGGAAGATGAGCCAGAACATCGGCATCTATTATAGCAAACAACAGATGCCATACCTGGGGCAAACTTATGCCATTGGTATAATCGACTATAGCATTAATGGTAGCCAGGTATTTACTTTACCCAAAGGATTTACGGCCGATATGACCTATCGCTATCTATCGAAAAGCGGGAACAGCCTGTATATCCGGAAACCAATGGGCTCAATAGACCTTGGCTTACAGAAAAACTGGATGAACGGGAAATTAAGCACTAAGCTGAATGCGTACGACTTGTTTTACACGCATGCCTACAGCCTTATCTTCCGGGAAAAAGCGATTATTGATAACCAGCTCACACACCGTTTTGCCACCCGGCGGGTGATGCTGGCATTAGCTTACAAGTTTGGCAGTGCCAGCTACAAAACCAGCCAAAGCAGAAACAACGAGGAAGAAAAGAGAGCGGGCAATTAGTGAGACCATCAGTGTTGCTTCAAAACAATATGCAATATGTCAGCATAAACGGAATGGAAAAAACTCACCATTTACCACCTGCGCCGCCGCCGCCACTACTGCCGCCGCCCCAACTACTGCTACTGGATGAGGAACCACTGCCACTACTGCTTGAACTTGATGAACCTGAACTTTTAGTAAGCATGGGGAAAACCACCATTTTTATCAGTTCCTCGTAATTACAATTGTCGCACCGGCGCACCTCTTTACCTTTACCCGCGCGGCTGTAAGTAGCACTAACCAGCGTAATGGTTTTGGGTTTGCATAATGTTTTAAACTTACATTGCGGGCAGTCGGTAAAATCGTCAAAATTATCGCCTTCGTTGGCAAAGCGATGGCGTATCTATGTAATTGGCATCCCTGTCAACCCCCTTTGCAACATCAGCCTTAAGGGCGCTGTCTATATGAAAAACTTCCTGTAAATATTGTTCTTTCGGCAACCTGCCATTATAATAAGTTTGGTCGCCAACAGGTTCATGCGGGGTTATTTTATATTTTAACAGGGTTGTCTCATTATGCTCGCCCTGCAGCCATACAATAATATTCCCTTTATTAGCTATACCGATAACAAAATCAAACCGCTTAACCGTTGGGGCCTGGTATTGCTCGGTGTTGATCCCTTTTTTGTTTACTGCCTCAAAAGCATCTTTTATAGCTTGCACAGGCAATGCTATGGTATCCGCATAAAAAAGCCCATCCCGGTAGGAGGCATATTCTAATACAAGTTTTACCGGTAGCTGATCAGGGCTGTGCGGGCTTTGATAATCCCCATACCCCCAATCACTCCTGCCATCATTAACATCACTTGTAGCAATGGGCTTTGTATCTCCGTCTTTTAAAATAAAAAAAGCATTACGTACATGAGCAGGGTAGCTTCGTGGTGCTGATACAGAAGCGCCGTAATAATATCTGCTCCAACCGCTATAGCTAAAAAATTTAACCGCAGTTGCGATGATCACCGCAAGCAATATAACCACGTAAATTTTATTGGTGATGTTTAGCTTTTTCATAATTAGTGTGCAAAAGCTTTACCCAGCTCTGTGATATAATATAACATCCCTATGCTGAATATACTTAGCGCCAGCAAAATGAAAAATACGACACGGCTTGTTAAATGCCCCTTACCCCGGTACGAAAACGTGTAAATACCTGACAAAAGGGTAATAATGGGAGCTATAACAGCGCCCTGGAACAACCTGTCGTTCTCGCTGCTTTGTGTGCAGCCCATATAAACGCCAACCATTAATATAATGGCTATTACCAGCATTATACTAATGTTTGCCTGTTGCTCGGTGTAAGCGGCCTTGCCTGTATCCGTATGCTCTTTCATAGTTGAGTTTTTACCAGCCTGATATATTTTTCGTCGCACCCGGCAAATTTCACATAATAATTCATGGCGTTACCTGTGTTTTGAATGGTGATCTCATTGCCCGCAATTACGCCGCTAATACCTACCGGGAGTTCAAGTAAAGTGGTATCGCCCTTTTCCGGGTCATTTGAAATATCGCCTTCATATTCGGCCCATTTGATACCCTCAAAATTAATGTAGGTTTGCTTGTCTTCGCCTTTTTGTAGCGAGGCCTTGCCTTTGGTTTTTTTGTCATTGAGGGAGATCTCATAGGAATAACCCGCACCATCCTTTTTGATCTCGACGGACATATTGCAGCTTTCGCTTTGGCCATCTAACGATTCGGCGTAGTAGGTACCGGTTATATCTGAGGCTTCGGGTGTTTTTATTGCGGATTTAACGGTGTCCTTTTTGGTAGCTTTAATAGCACTAACGGTTTTTGCAGGCTTGCTTTGGCAGGCAACAAAAATCATAGGCAGGATAAGTAGTAAGGTAGATCTGTTCATTCCAAAGGTTTGGTTCACTTAAAAGGTTCTAAAAACAATTTTGTTTGGAGAAATTTATTAATCCCCTGGTTGTCCTGGTATATCCCGTTACATTCAAATATCCTATCTTTAAAAATGCAGCATCAAGAATTTGAACCTCCTGAAGAGCTATGCAATGCCATCAAGTGCTTTTGGTACGACAGAAGAGACCTCGGAGAACTACCATCGAGCTTTGAGGTACAACCCGACGGCTACGCTGAAATTATTTTTTATTTCGGCAGCGGTTGCAGCATTTTGCATAATGGGGGCTTACAGCCATTGCCCTCACCGTTTATGATGGGCCTGCTCAATCAGCCCGTTCACTTTTCAACAAAAAACCGTTTCGAGATCATTGGTATCCGGTGTTTTCCCTGGGCTGTGTTTGATCTGCTCGGGCTGCCCTCCGGTAAAGACGGGGTGCGGGTATTTGAGCATCCTATCGCCCTGCTTCAACCCACGTTGAATGAATTGATCCTGGCAAGTAAAATAGATGAAGCTGTGGTTGAAGTAAGACAGTATTTTATGGATGCCCGGTCGCGGATAGCTACCAACAGTATGTTATTTAAAGCGGGGGTTGCTATGCGGGAAGCAAACGGCACCATGCCGGTAAGCAAGGTGGCAGAGGCGGCCCACGCAACAGTACGTACACTGGAAAGGAACTTCAAGCAATCCTCTGGTTATACAGTTAAAGATGTATCCGGGCTGATGCGCTTTGAGCAGGTACGTAACCATTTATGGCAATATCCAAATGCCAGCCTTGCCGGTTTAGCTCACGAGTTGGGTTATACAGATCAATCCCATCTAAACAGGGAGTTTAAGCGCTACAGCGGTACCACACCTGCGGCATTCGCACGAATCGCAAAGAAAGGAAAACAGGCTATTAGCACCGAATTTGTCGCGTTTGTACAAGCCTGATATAGCAGCAATCCTGAATTTTGTATTTCAATCATGAAAAGGATGTTGATACAAAATAAACAAATCGCCATTATAGGTGGCGGCCCGGGAGGATTAACCCTGGCAAGGCTTTTACAGCTGAAAGGCTCAAATGTAAAAGTATACGAAAGAGATATTAATAAAGATGCCAGGGTACAGGGCTCGCCGCTTGATATGCATGAAGACTCTGGATCGGCTGCGTTACGCAAAGCAAATTTGTTTGATGAATTCACCAAAAATGCCCTTATAGGAGCCGATAAAAAAATCATCGTCAATAAAAATGCTGAAGTATGTTTCAGCGACCACGGAGTCCAACCCGCAGAAGCTCATAATAGTAACCAGGTTCGCCTTGAAATAAGCCGTGGTGTATTAAGGAAAATATTACTGGAGTCGTTACACCCGGGAACGGTTGTGTGGGACAGTCATTATGTTTCAATGGAAAAACAAAATGAAGGCTGGCTGATGCATTTCAAAAATGGTTCATCTGCTTACGCTGATATTTTAGTTGCCGCTGATGGTGCTAATTCCAGGATCCGCCCATATATTACAAATATCAAGGCCTTTTATTCGGGCATTACAATGGTTGAAATAAACGTTTACGATGCAGAAAAAGCAACACCCTATATTTATGCATTGCTAAACGGCGGAAAGATTATGGCTTTCGGAAATTCAAAGTGCATATTGGGAGGGCAGAAAGGCAATGGCGACCTTGGCTTTTACTTAAGTTTTAAAGCAGATGAAAACTGGGCTGCTAATAATAGCTTCGATTATTCGGATAAGGCACAATTGCTTACATGGTTTAAAAAAGAATACGCTGAATGGAGCAGTACCTGGTATGAACTGTTTGAAAATTCAGCAACACCATTTATTCCACGCCCAATTTATTGTATGCCGTTAGATCAAACCTGGAAGCCGCTCCCCAATTTAACGATGCTGGGTGATGCAGCACATGTAATGCCCCCCTTTGCGGGCGAAGGTGCAAATACGGCCATGCTTGATGCTTTGGAATTAAGTGAGTGTTTAACGTCTGCCGGGCATAAAACTTTGCAGGAAGCCATTTCTGCTTATGAAATAAATATGAGCAAAAGGGCTGCAATGGCAGCACAAGCATCGCTTGCAAACGGAGAACGGATGCACAGCGCAGGCGCGCTCCAAAATATGCTGGCAATTTTTGACAGGAAGTAATAGCTCAGCCGGATATGGGCTATAAACATGAAAAGCCACTCTTTCGGGTGGCTTTTCATGTAATTAAATGATTATCTATTTCACACGCTCAACGTAGTCGCCGGTGCGTGTATCTACTTTTATTTTATCGCCCTGGTTTACAAAAAGGGGCACTTTTATTTCTACACCATTCTCGGTAGTAGCATTTTTAAGCGCGCCCGAAGATGTATCGCCTTTAACAGCAGGTTCGGTATAGGTAACTTCCAGTTCTACAAAGTTTGGTGCAGTTGCCATGATAGGCTCTTCGCTTTCAAAAGATACGATAACGTTCATCCCCTCTTTCAGGAATTTAACAGCCGGGCCAAATAATGATTTTGGTATATTATGCTGATCGTAGGTAACATTATCCATGATCACCATGTAGTCTCCCTCTTCGTACAGATATTGAAAATCGTTTGTTTCTACCCTGCAGATCTCCACCTGCTCGTCGGTAGCTAAACGGGCTTCAACAATTTTACCTGTTTTAATATTACGAAACTTATCTAAATAGAACGCGCCGCCTTTACCAGGTGTGCGGTGTAAAACTTCTGTAACAGTTACCAATTCGCCGTTGAAGCGTAATATATTCCCTACTTTAATTTCAGATGCCTTTGCCATGAAAATGTGATTGTAAAATTTAAAGTGCAAAGATATATTAAGTTACGATAAACCTTTATCATAAAAAAAATAGTATGGTTAATAGCTATTATACCGAAGTGTGACGGCCTTTAATTAGCCCCGGCCACCCAAACATTGTTTTTGGGGTTAATATCTACATCATAAGGTTTACCCAGCACTATTTTACTTAGCGGCTTGTTCGATTTAAAAGATGCAGTTATTGTTTTATTCCCCTTTTCCCAGCAGGCAATACTTACATCTATAGCTTGTTTGCTGCCCTCTTTATAAAATACTATAAGATGCACAGGTACAGCGGCACCTCCACTATTTGCCACTATAACACTATACTGCTGCTTTTGGCGATTAACCTTTGTGATAGCCAGATCAGGCGCAAACTTTTCAAAGTACCAGTTTTTCCAAAACCAGTTCATGTTTCTACCTGTGCCAGCATTCATACAATAAAAGAAATCGTACGGGGTGGGGTGCTTACCATTCCACTTTTTAATATAGTACCGGATGGCTTTTAAAAACAGGCTATCGCCCAGCATTTCGCGTATGTAATGAAATCCTATCGCTGGTTTCAGGTCTTTATCAGAGAACCGCGCTTTGCCATACAATTGCGGTGTAAGCGTCATGATTGGCACATCTTGGTCAGAGCCCGCGCTGTTGTTAATGTCACTCATATCATACGTCCCGGCTAATTTAGAGTCGATGAGTGGCGAAAGGCTAAATTCGGAAAACGTGGCCCATCCTTCATCCAAAAAAGAATGTTTTGTTTCGTTATTGCCAATATAAAAAGGGAAAAGCGCATGGAACACCTCATGAACAGTAAATTCAACAGCTTCATCTTTTTCAAAAGGCAGGTTATTCACCATCATGGGGTACTCGGTAGCATCAAGCCCTTCAAAAATTGTTTGGTGCGGATAAGGGAACGGAACGGCGGGTATTTTGTAACTGATCAGTTCCACCGTTTTACGGGCGTAACCAATAACTGGTTCAAAGGCTTTATGCCCGGGGTTATAAACAGCATCAACCCGGGTGCGCCGCCTTGTTTTTGGGTCGACAAGTACGCTTGACGCTTTCCAAACATAATGGTTGCTAATGGCGAATACAAAGTCAGTAACATTTTTAGCCTCAAACTTCCAGGTATTAGTTTGGCTGGCCCGGGTGATATTACCTTCTTTAACATCAGTAGCCGTAATAATATTGGTAACCGAATCGCTGTTAGTTGCCTCTGCTATCCGTTTGACAAATTTTGGCTGATATACTGAATCCGCATTGGTAAGATCGCCGGTTGCCCAGCACTGGTAATTACCGGGGATGGTTAATTCCACTTTAAAATTACAGTAATCGTTATAAAATTCTTCTTTACCTACGTAAGGATATTCATTCCATCCGTCGGTATCATCATAAACCGCTATCCTTGGGAAAAAATAAGCTATCATAAAAGCACCGCTATCAACCTGCCCTGTCCTGATAAACGACCCTTTATTTAAAGTATAAGTGTAAGCCACATCAAAGTTAGCTTTACCACCGGGTGGTATTACAACCCCTCTGATATACATATTAGTACCCCTTATCACCCTTTTCTTTGGCTCTACAGGTTTATCATCAAACTGCATTGCGGTGATATCTACCCCGGTTGTTAAATCTTCGGGCGATACCTGCGTATTACGCATTGCCTGTTGCTGGTATAAATTGGGGTAAAGCTTAAACACAACTTGCTTAAGGGTATCCGGGCTGTTGTTTTGATAGCTTATATTAACCTTACCGCTTAACACTCTTGTGTTTGGAGTAAAGCTTGCGTTGATCTGGTAGTCGGCACTATTTTGCCAGTAGGCCTTGCCGGGTGCACCGCTTAAACTGCGGGTATGCTGTGCATACGCTTTATTCAGGTTTGTAGCTATCGGCAACTGTGCCTGGGCATACGTTATACCGGAAAGTACTGTTAAACATAAAACCGCGAACCGGGCCCGTATTCCTTTAGAAAGCATAGCGTATAATTTGCCTGTAAATATAAAAGCTGCCAACCATTAAATGGCGGCAGCTTTTATAATACGGTAATTGATGATAATATTTTACTCTTTAATGAAAGCCAGCAAATCCCTGTTGATGGTTGCAGCTTCGGTAGTTGGCATACCGTGCGGAAAGCCCGGGTACGAGATTAATTTTCCGTTTTTCAGCAATTTCACAGCCTTTACCGCCGTAAGCGGGAATGGAACAATCTGGTCGTCTTCGCCGTGCAGAACAAGCACCGGCAAATCCACACTTTTAAGGTCTTCTGTAAAATCTGTTTCAGAAAAAGCTTTCACACAGTCAACATGTGCTTTAATCGCACCCATCATTCCCTGTCGCCACCAATTATCCCTAACGCCTTGTGATATTTTGGCCCCCTCGCGGTTATAACCATAAAACGGCATGGTAAAATCCTGGAAGTATTGCGGCCTTTTTGTAGCCGTACCTTCACGTATTTCATCAAATATGGATAACGGGATACCGTCGGGGTTACTCTCAGTTTTTGCCATAATCGGGGTGACCGCACTTATCAGTACCGCTTTGGCTACACGGCCTTTGCCATATTTGGCAACATAACGGATAACTTCGCCACCACCGGTAGAGTGGCCGATGTGTATTGCATCCTTTAGGTCAAGAGCTTGGGTAAGCTCTGCTACATCAGCTGCATAGGTATCCATATCGTGGCCTTCGGCAGTCTGGCTCGACCTGCCATGCCCCCGGCGGTCATGCGCAATAACCCTATACCCCTGTGCCAGGAAAAACATCATTTGCCCGTCCCAGTCATCGCCTGATAATGGCCAGCCGTGATGAAAGAAAAGTGGTTGCCCTGTTCCCCAGTCTTTGTAATAAATTTCTGTTCCGTCTTTTACTGTAATGGTACTCATCGTTTTTGATAATTAGATGTTAATAAAAAAATGGGAGATCTGATTTTAGTAAATTAAAATAATGATGGATGTAAAATGATCCTTTATTACCTTATTACAAGTGGTTTAGGATCTGCACTATCCGTTGATAACGCAGAATCATAAACGAAGCTGAATTGAAGACCTAAAATAATAAATAAAAGCTAACCTTTATGTTCAAAAGCCCTTAAAACTTATCAATAATTGTTAAGCGAACTCATTAGCCGTTAAACCCTCTTTAATCCTCTCTATTAGCTATAAGGTTATTAACAATATAGGAACCTATATCATTGTGTCAGGTTTTGAAGATCACCCCAAAAACATCAATAAGTAAAAAAGCCCCCCTTTCGGAAGCGCTTTTTGGATGTTATAATAGGTAGATGGTTGTTTGTTTACTTCTTAAAATACAGCTGCATAAAGGTTACAATGCTGCTGCTTTCGTACGATTGCATGATACCTCTCGGCGCAGCCAAAGCATAATTTCTCCATGTAAGGTTGCGGTCTTTATCGCGATTGTTCCAGCCGGTATTGATGTTGGTTTTAACCCAATCCAAATACTGGGTTTGCTTGCCATCAGTTATCAACTGCATAATATACTGGGCAAAAATAGCTTTCAGCACGCCCTGCTCGTTAAAGTCCCCCTCGGCAGGCAAAATACCGTTGGCACCCATTTTGGTTTTGGTATAATCGGCGGCTAACTTGGCGTCGTTTAGGTAAGCCTCGTCTTTGGTTTCGTTATACAAGGCCATAGCCGCGCCAATAGCTGTACCCTGGTTGTAGGTATAATCTTCATAGCCGGGCGCATTATTGCCAATTTTATGGTCGGCTATACGGCCGGTGGCATCCATCAGGTTGGTTTTAGCCCATGCGTATATCGATTTTGCTTTTGTGAGATAACTTGCATCGCCAGTTAATTTATACAAACGCATGCCCGCTATAACTGTTGGGTAATTGATGCACGCGTTTTTACCGCTGTGCTGAAAATCCCAGAACATACCGCCGTTAACCGCATCGTATGATCCATTCCAAACGCGGTTAAACCCGGCAATTGCTTTTTGCAGGTACACCTGGTTGCCGGTCATCTGGTTAGCGCGTGCCAGTGCCATTACCCACCACATCATATCATCATAAATAAACCAGGTGGTGGTGTTATCCCAGTTATAGCCATCGTATTGGTCAAAACCACCCTGATAAATATCATTAACCAAGGTAAGCTGTGCAGGGTCGTTGGTACGTTCATAAACGTTCATGGCCATATCCCAGTAAATGGCCTGTGTCCATATAGCGCCAAGGCCATCCTGTTGTGTGGTGCTGTAATACAGCTTTTTTGCCGTGTTATAATAGTACCTGTTAAATGCAGTATAAGCGGTTGTTGCATCAGCCGCGGTAAATGTAGGGTCGGCTGTTGCTGGCGGGGCAACTGGTTTTACAGCAGGTGGTTTGTTCTCCGAGCCTTTACTGCAACCTATCACTGTAATAAACAAGCTGGTTAGCAGTATATAAAATATTTTTTTCATAGGTAGATGTGTGTTACTTATTTTTCATTAGATAGTGAGTAGGGTACATCGGCAGCTTTAATCCCCTTATGTTTATTTGGCTGTGCCGACATGTTAAAATTAAGCGTAGCGCCTTTTAACAAAGCCGAGTGACTAAGCCAGTTAAACGAATATGGTTTGCCATTAACATTTAAGCTGTTTACATACTTGTTTTGCGCACTGTTGTTAGCCGCGTTAATATTGATGGTTTTGCCATTCTGCAGTTTAACGGTTACTTTTTTAAACAGCGGTGCGCCAAGCACGTATTGATCGCTTGCAGGGGTTACGGGATAAAAGCCCATTGCCGAAAATACATACCAGGCAGATGTTTGCCCGTTATCCTCATCGCCGCAATAACCATCGGGCGTTGGTTTGTACATTTTGTCCATTACATCGCGCACGTGCTGCTGCGTTTTCCAGGGCTGGCCGGCGTAATTGTACAGGTATATCATGTGCTGTATCGGTTGATTACCGTGAGCATATTGGCCCATACCGGCAATCTGCATTTCGCGGATCTCGTGAATAACGCTATTATAATAGCTATCATCAAATACCGGCGGCAGGATAAACACCGAATCGAGCTTGTTTACAAACTTCTGGTTTCCGCCCATCAGGCCTATCAGGCCCTGCACATCATGGAAAACACTCCAGGTATAGTGCCAGCTGTTACCCTCTGTAAAAGCATCGCCCCATTTAAATGGATTGAAAGGGGTTTGAAATTTACCATCCTTATTTTTACCCCTCATTAACCCGGTTTGCGGATCGAACAGGTTTTTGTAGTTCAGGCTGCGCTTTTTGTAGATATCGGTTTCTGATGCCGGGCGTCCTAAAGCTTTACCCAACTTGTAAATAGCAAAATCATCATACGCATACTCCAGCGTACGGGCCGCGTTCTCGTTTATTTTTACATCGTAAGGCACATAACCCAGGGTGTTATAATAATCTACCCCGCGCCTGCCTGCCGCACCGGGGCCGGTGTTATTTGCCCCATGCAGCAATGCCTGGTAAAGGGTGTTGATATCGTATCCGCGGCCACCTTTTAAATAAGCTTCAGAAACTACAGATGCAGAGTTATTGCCTACCATTACATCGGCATAACCGGGGCTGCTCCACTCGGGCAACCAGCCGCCTTCTTTGTAATCATTCACCAAACCGGCCTGCATTTCTTTATTGATGGATGGATACACCAAATTCAGGAATGGGTACAAGGCCCGGAAGGTATCCCAAAAGCCGGTGCCCCCAAACATATAACCCGGTAGCACTTTACCATTATATGGACTATAGTGAACTATCTGATCCCTGGCATCCAGCTCATACAACTTATTAGGGAAGAAAAGCATACGGTACAAGCATGAGTAAAAGGTACGGGTTTGGTCAATCGTTCCGCCGTCAACCGTTAGGCGACTTAAAGTATTGTTCCAAATGGCTTTGGCCTTTTGTTTGGTGGCCTCGAAGCTATCTTTACCAAGCTCGCGCTTTAAATTAAGTTCGGCCTGCTCTATGCTGATAAATGACGACGCCACACGCAGGTTAACGGCTTCGCCTTTTGTGGTTTTAAAGCTGATGACAGCACCAGCGTGGTCGCCGGTATATTCCAGCTTGCCATCTTCAATATCCTTATTATGCCATACAGAAGCATTCTTGAACGCCTTATCTATATAAATAACAAAGTAGTTTTTGAAATTTTGGGGCACCGCGCCGCTGTTGCGGGTGCTGTAGCCAACAATCTTATTCTCACCGGGGATGATCTTTACATACGATCCTTTATCAAAAGCATCGATCACAATGTGTGAGCTGTCACTTTTTGGGAAAGTAAATTTAAAACTGGCGGCACGTTCTGTCGGCGTAATTTCGGTTGTTACGTCGTAATCGGCCAGGTAAACGCTGTAACAATAAGGTTTGGCAATCTCTGCCTTGTGCGAATACCAGCTGGCGCGTTCGCCTTCGTCAACCCGTATCTTTCCTGTTTCAGGGAAGATAGAGAACTGCCCGTAATCATTCATCCAGGGGGATGGCTGGTGCGTTTGTTTAAAGCCAACCAGTTTATCGGCATTATAAGTGTATTGCCAGCCGCTGCCCATTTTACCTGTTTGAGGCGTCCAAAAATTCATGCCCCATGGCAATGCTATCGCCGGGTATGTATTCCCGTTGGATAGGGATGGTTTGGAGTCGGTACCCATAAGCGGGTTAACCAGATCGACAAGGTTTGTTTTACTAACCTGTGCTGATGCAATAATCGGGAGGGCAAAAAGGGCAACTAATAATAATTTTTTCATTTAAATATCTTGATGTTCATAAACATGTGTTGTTATTCCAGTCACACTACGCATACACGGGCAAAACCCATGTATGGTAGCAGTAACTGGTTCTTAAACCAACCTCAATATTTACCAACTTAAACTAACTTTAATTCCTTCCGGGTCATTCGCGAAACCCAGGTACACGGTTTTTGAAGATGCATCCCATGATGTTTTCACATCGGCAACCTCCTGCCCTTTACTATCGGTAACCTTTGTGGTTTTAGGTTTTGCCGGTAGTAATACGCGCATACTATTCAGTGTTTTTACAGGGCTTTTCACTACAAACGAATAGCTTTTAGGCTGTATAACCTCGTTGTATGCCCTGGCAGCGGCAGCCAAAACCTGTGGTTTGGTTTTATTGGCCACGCGGTTAACGTTATATAATAATGATTGCTCCCCGGGGTTAATAACCTTCTCGGCCAGTACCGGCAGTTGCGGATCGAACAGGTCGATAACAGGGCCTTTTATAGTGTATGGTTTGCTATCCGGGTTTTCGTCCATTACCGATACGACATCGTAAGGGCCGCGCTCTAAATAAAGACTGTTCTTAAACATAAGCTTGCCTGCTTTGGCATCGGTTTCATAACCTAGCTTCACTGCATCCACAAATTTGGTGTCGGCGTTAGCTTCCATTACATACTCTTTAGGATTTTGCCTTAAAATGTATACCGTGCCTTTGCCAATGCTGAACTTTTGCTTACCCGATGCCGCATCAATATTTAATAGTTTAAATAAGTGTTGCGATGGTGCTGTAAACTTATTGCCCTTGGTGTTCCACCACTCCATTACCGATTGGTACGGATCGTCATCGCGGCCGGCATAGATCAGCACACCACCCTCTTTAACCCATTTGGCCAAAGCTGTATGAATTTCGGCTGATACAGGCTTCATGTTTGAATAGCTCACTACCAGCACCTTTATATTTTTTAAGGTAGCTGCGTAGGAAAGGTTTTCCATGTGTACGGTTTGTACCGGCACGCCGCGTTTTAGCAACGGCAAAGTTTGCCCGTAAAAGTTGGAGAACTGCGGGTCCTCGAACCCGTTATGGGTTGGGAAACGCTGAAACATCAGCGAGTTACTCATTAATACGCCAATCCCATTTACGCCAGTTACCCTATTGGTTGATGCCGGCATGCTGTTCAAAGCATTTACCATTACCTGCATTTGGGTGGAATAGTATTGTGGTATCAGCACTTTTTCATTACTGTTAGCCACCTTGTACGGGTGGGTATAGATCCGCTCGGGCCATGGCATTACCTCGTAATCGGCTACGGTTGGATATAATAGCTTGGCGGTGAATGTTGCCTGGTAATTCTTTTTGTAATCGGCCCAATCACGTGGCCAGTCTTCTATAGGGTCTGTAAGGAAGAACATTTTGCGGCCTGTTGGTGCTGTCATAGATACCATGGAACCGTACTCTAAAAACGCGTTCTCAAATACACGCTCTTTTTTCTGCCCGTCAAAGTATGTCGGTTCGCGCGAGGTGCCTGTCCACACCTGTGCTATGTAGCCGTCAATACCGGGTAATGATGCCAGGCTGGCTTCCGGACTAACAATTTGCCATGACGAATAGTTAACCAACGAGTGGGTAGCAATAAACACCTTTATGTTTTTACCCTTGCTTTTGCCATAGGCTTTGGCGTAGTTAGATGTTTCTTTTATAGCCTCGTAATACAAGTGATATTTAAGCTTGCTGGACAGGTAGGTATTCTCGGCCGATTCATGCTGTGGTTTCCAGGGGAAACCGTAATATTTTTGCCATTCTTCTTTAAACGGCGCGCTGTAACCCGCCCTTGCCCAAAACTCGGGCTCTTCTAAAAAGATATCGGTTATACCCGCATCTATCACCCTTTTGATGACGGCGGTTTTCATGTACTCGATAAATGATTTTACCGGCACAACATAAGGCATATCCCTACCATGAAATATGGTATCTCCTTTTTGCGTAACCTGGCCAACACCTAAATGGTTAATACCATCCCACTTACCTAAAAAATAATCTTTGTAATCGCCCCAGGCAATACCTGTCATAAACTGGGCCTGGTAACCATGGTCGCGCCAGGTTTTTACACGCTGCTCAAACGTCATCCCGGGCCTGTCGTTTACACCGTAAACAATGGCAATGTCAGATCGTACATCGATCTCGGGCATCCACGGGCTGCTGGTTTGAAAAGCGGTTTTTTGCTTTAACGGAGCGGGCTTTGTTACCTGGGCAGGGGCGCTAACAGTTAGCGCTGCCAGGCAGCAGGAGAATAAAAGTTGTTTCATAGGATTTTGTTATTAACCTGCTTAAGCATAATTGCATACGCTTAAGCAGGTATTATTAGCTGTTTTTATGGGGCAGTTACCGTTTTTACATCGGTATAGTTATAGTATTTAAGGCCGTAATTTGTGCGGGCACCAACCCTTATAAAGTACTGGCGTTGGCCCGGTAATACGCCCTTAGTAGTTAGGGTTAAGGTTTGCCCCAGCTTGGCATTGCCATCAGTACCGCCATAGCTTGTAAGCGGCGAGTAACGGTCATCGAAATTATTGTTACCTACAAACTTGTTTGAATTTACATACAGGTTGATATCGCTAACATCCTGCTGAAAGTTTGGATCGTTAGTGCCACGGGTAATTTTAACCTGTACGGTTATGGTACCGTCGGCATTAAGCACCGGCTCGCCAACCCACTCTATCCTTAAAAACGGATCGACAGGAAAGTTTACAGTCGTTGTTCCTTTTATATCAACCGTTTGGCTTTTATCAACAATGGTTGCACCCGTGTTATCTGTTTGCACCATTGGCACGAACGGCCCTTCGGCGCTTATCACGTTTTTGCCGGCAAACAGCTTGGTATAGTTAAAAGTACCATCCTGCATAGAGGCGATGTAAAACGGTGTTGGGTTATTGCTCCAGCTTATTTCAAGTAACTTTATACGGGTGCCGCTCCCTTGTTCGGTTTGCACCGTTTTACCGGTAGTTGCATCAACTACGCTGCCATTTAAGGTTTCGGATGGTGCGGCGTAATCATCTAATTTGCTGCATGAGCTACCAACTAAGGCAACTGCGCATATAGCAAGTGTATATAATATCTTTTTCATGATTTCTTTTGTTATTAATAGCCTGGGTTTTGAATTAACTTCTGACTTTTCTGGATCTCGCCATTCGGGATCTGCTCGTAATACCAGCGTACATCAAATGTGTAGCGCGCGTTCCGCTCGTCCGTGCGCGAATCAAAAAAGTATTTCTTGTCGTTGGCAGAATAGAATGGCATCAAGATTTTGTAAATGGTTGAGTTTTGCTCTTTATCGGCAATTCTCCATCTCCTCATATCCCACCAGGTTTTATTCTCAAAACCCAGCTCTTTTCTGCGCTCTTTGCGCACAATATCGATACTGTTCAGATTGGCTGCACTGGCTAACATATCAGCACCGGCACGCTCACGGATCTGGTTAATATCTGCAAAAGCATCCTGCAAGTAGTTTTTATCATTTTGGCCTGCTGTGTTTAATTCATAAGCAGCTTCGGCGCGGTTCAATAATACTTCGGCATAACGCAGTTCAATCCAGGTTTGGTCTGAGCGGTTTTCTAAAACCTCTGATGTTGGTTTATCAGGAGCCAGCCATTTACGTACCGAGAACCCTGATATAGCACAGGTACCATCACCGCTAAACACGCCACTTAAGCCTGCCGGGTTAAGCGTACCGCCACCTGGTAAATTGTATGGGGTTTGGGTAGCGTTTGATGATTGTACAATATTGGCTGTTGGATAATTCGCAGTTGAACCAGCTGGCAAAAGCGGACTGATTCCACCTGCCGAACTGCCGGTGTAAATACCACGGCGGATTTCGATGCTTTGGCCTTTAAACACATCCCCGGGAAGGATAACGGTTGCCCTTAGCCTTGGTTCGGCATCAGCGAACAGATCCATGGTGTTGGTGTACAGGTCGTATTTACCACCTGTCATGGTTTTGATGGTACCATCGGCGTTTTTAGGCAGACCATCAAACATCTCCACAAAATTAAGGGTTGGGTTAACTTCTGATGAGTAGCCGTTAGCGCCCATTAGCTGGCGCGGAACATTGTATGCATCATACCCGTGTACAGATTCGGGGTAATGATATTGCCTTACAAAAATATTCTCTGAGCTACCCTTATCAAAAAACATATCAACATAGTTTTGATACTGGGCTGCTTTATCACCGGCTTTCCAGCCATTTTTGTACAGCGTGTATTTGTTTTCTAATAACACGGCAGCATCATACGCTGCTTTAAAATAGCTTACCGCTTTTGTTGCAGGGATACCGCAAACCCGGTTACCGGTAGCATCAACAAGTGTTACCTGGTTGTACTTAGCAATAGAACCTGCATAAAGCATGGCGCGCGATTTAAACCCTGCCGCTACATATTTATTAGCCCTGCCTAACTGGTTTGTTTCGCCCATGTTTGTGTAAGCATAATCAAGGTCGGCGGCTATATAATCATACACTGCTTCTTCAGATGAACGGGCAACGTTCAGGTCGTCAACATTTGCGGCGGGTACTTGCAATACCTTATCAATAATAGGCACGCCGCCATAACGTTTTGCCAATGCAAAATAAGTTGCCGCACGTATAAAACGGGCCTCACCTAACCAGGCGTTAACCTGCTCGGGGGTGTAAGTGGCCGCGTATTTTGGCATATTCTCTAAAAAGTAATTAACATCCCTTATCAGTTTATAAGAATCGCCCCATGGCGATTCGTCAACGTTCTCCTGCATGGCGCCTGTCTGGTCGCGGCTCAGGGCCTCGCCCGTAACAGCGGGGAACGGGCTAATTATCCAGAAAAAGTTTAAACCTCTTTGTGGTGAGTACCTAAAATCCTCAATTGGCAGCTGGCTATAAATGCGTGCCATGTAAGCCTGGATGCCACCAGTACTTGTAAAAACGTCCTTATCCTGTATGATGTTGATAGGGGGTACGTCCAGCTTTTTACATGCTGTGGTCCAGCAGATAAAAATGCATGCTATGATGAATGTATATTTTTTCATGATCGTAAGCTTTTTATAATTTAACATTTACGCCTAATGAGAATGTCTTGTTCAGTGGATACAGGTACCCGTAAGTGCTTGAAGGGTGTTCAGGATCGAGGTATTTTAAACCGGTGAAGGTTAAAATATTGTATCCGTTCACGAATATCCTGGCACCCTTGATGCCTATTTTTTTGGCAAAGCCAGGCGATAAGCTGTAACCCAGTTCGGCAGATTTCAGCCTTACGTATGAGGCATCCTGTATGTTAAACATGGAGTTTACATCGGCAGTGGTACCAGTTAAAGCATAGCGCCCCGGTATCCATACGGTGTTTGGATTGTAAGGGTCGGCGTTAGGATCGGCCGGGTGCCATCTATCCATAAACTGGGTAAGTGCGCTGCCACCACCCCATAGCGGGATATTCAGCTGCTCCATATATGATACAGTAACATTTGCTGCTCCCTGCCATACGGTATTAAAATCAAACCCCTTGTATGAACCACCAAGGGTTAAACCAAATGTGGTTAAAGGTGCGCTGTTGTAAGCAATAGGGTGTACGTCATCACCGGTTATCTGGCCATCGCCATTCCAGTCCTGGTATTGATAATCGCCCACTACCGCGTTACGCGATACATACTGCGAACTGTTCAGGATGTCCTGGTAGCTTTGAAACTGACCGGCGGCACCATATCCCCAGTAAATGTTGTTCCAGCGGTTGTTGTTGTTATTATGCCAGTTAAGCTGTGAGTTACCGGCACGCGCCTGCACCACTTCGCGATTTTTTGTACGGCTAAAAGCCATGTTACCTTTTACAAAATAGGTGAACGCGCCAATATGGTTGCGGTGGCTAAGCTCTAACTCAAAACCCTGGGTACGGTCGCTGTTCAGGTTCTCCTGAGGAAGATCTGCACCTACAACACTTGGCAGGCTTAATGCTTGCGTGCCTAACAAACCTGTCCTGTCGCGTCTGAAAACGTTAACTGTTGCGCCTAATAATCCGTTCCAGGCTTCAAGGTCAAAACCTACGTTGTACGTTTCGGCATTAAACCAGGTTAGGTTAGGGTTAGCAATACCTAAATTTTGCACCCCGTTTACAAACGTGCCATCAAAAACAGAACCCGGAGGCAATTGGTTATTGTCGCCATTTGCAGGGTAGCGATAACCGGTAAGGAACTGATAAGCTAAAGCCGAATCGTCACCAACCTTGCCGTATGATGCACGGAACTTTAAGTCGTTAATGAACGACAGCGCAGATGAATTTTTCCAGAAATCTTCCTGAGAGACCCTCCAGCCTATTGAACCGGCCGGGAAAAAGCCCCATTGCTTAGTTGGTGAAAACCTTGAAGATCCATCTTCCCTGAAGCTGAACTCGGCAAGGTATTTTGATTTGTAGTTATAATTAACACGGCCTACTATAGATTTATTTACATAGTTGTAAATATCGCCGGGATTAGCCGACCCAACCTGGTTTAAGGCACTACCTGCAAATAATTGGTCAACACCTAAAGAAAGTTCGCGTTGGGCATAAAAATTATCCTGCTGGCGGTTACTTTCTTCATAAAGCAACAATCCTGTAAAACTGTGGTTACCAAAAGTGCGATCGTAATTAAGGGAAAATTGCGTCAAAGTACCCGGTCTTTCAAAAAACTCCCTGCGGAAGGTAGCCGGTATTTGGTTAGGCACAGCCCCATAAGCATCTTTACCCGCATCATAGTTATACAGGTTGTATGCTTTTTGGTAGATACGGTTACTTGAGCTGTAATAATCGTAACTAAACATTCCTTTTGCACTTAAACCAGGTACAAACGGCACCGTGTATGTAGCAGATACCTGCGACTGGAACCATTTGTTGTTAAATACTTTATAACCGTTTACATCAGCATCGGCTAATGCAATAGGGTTAGTACCATCAACCTGCCCGTTATTTAAGTAATCGGGATTGTTGTTGGCATAAATAGTTTGTGTTGGCACCTGCCTCCAGAACGACCTGATAATCCACCAGGCATCCTGGTAAGGTTGGTTTTTCTGATCCATGGTGCCGTTCAGGTTCAGGTCAACCGTTAGGTTCTTGTTTATCCTGGTAGATAAGTTTGAGCGCAGGTTATATCGTTTATAGTTCAAATCGTCGCTGCGTAAAAACCCGGCCTGATTAGTAATACCGGCACTAATAAAATAGTTGGTGTTTTCGTTACCGCCCATAGCGTTTAAGTTATGCTGCGATTGCGGCACACTATTTTTTATAACCGGTGTGTACCAATCTGTACTTACCCTGCTACCATTTCTGAATGCTTCAAAATCTGCCGGCGAATAGGTAACCTGGCCGCCGTTAACCTTATGCAAAGCCTGCTCGTTAACAAGGGTCATGAAATCGATAGCGCCTACTGCTTTTGGTAAGCCCGATGGCACCTCAAAACCGTACGTGCCCGAGTAGTTAAGTTCAAGCGCGCCTTTCTTACCTTTTTTAGTGGTAACTAATATTACACCGTTTGCCGCGCGCACACCATAAATAGCAGCCGATGCATCTTTCAGCACCGATACACTTTCGATGTCGTTAGGGTCAAGGCGGGTAATGTTATCGCGGGGGATACCGTCTATCACCACCAGCGGGGTGCCAAAACCACGGATATCAAACGAACTATCGAATGAGCCCGGCTCTGAGCTGTTTTGAACAATGCGCAAACCGGCTACTTTACCGGTTAACGAGTTTAAAACGTTCTCGTTTTTAGTGTTAACAATCTCGCTGTTTGTTACAGATGCAATAGCCCCGGTAACGGTAGCTTTCTTTTGTGTACCGTAACCCACTACTACCACCTCGTTTAATGATGATGAGTTTTGCGCTAACTTAATGTTTACGGTTTGCTGGGTGGCAATGGTTACTTCCTGGTTTGCGTAACCAACAAACGAAAATACAAGCGTTTGGCCTGGGGTGGCGTTTAGCGAGTACTTCCCGTTAACATCGGTTACCGTACCAACATCCGAACCTTTAATTTTTACGGTAACCCCGGGTAGGGTGCCGGCATCATCAGATACGGTTCCCGTAATTGGTTTGCTTTGTGCAAAGGCTGAACTGCACATCAATAAAAACAAAAACGACGTAATGCAAAGTTGCACTGCCTTTTTCATTTTTACACCGTAGTAAATGCCACGGCATTTACCACAATAGGTAAAAATTTCATCCATAGGTAAATTGGTTTAATATTGGTTTATAATAACACCGGCATTATGCACAGGGATGGTTAGCCCTTAATGCATTTGGTTTTTACCGGCACACAAGTATAGATGGGGATGTATTAAAATAAGGGTTAAAAAAGGGGTTAACGCAGTTAAAAATTCATTAACCGAGTAATTTTAACCCATTTTTTAAGGAAATAAATTATCCGCGACGGACACTTACTTAGGTTATATAAATGCTGTAAAAGAATTACTTACAGATCTTGTCGAAATGAATAGGGTATTCGCCCCCTAATGATTTATGATATTCGGCTACAAATTCATCATAAACCTTTTTGGCGTAGTCTATCCCTTTGATCTTGCGTAGTGATTTTAGCTTGTACTTTAACGCGCTATCGTTAAACGGATCTATGCTCAATATTACGCGCGATAGCTCGAGCGCTTTCTTATGATCGCCGCCATCATATATCTTTTGCAGTTCGGGTAAGATCACCCGGATAAGGGCTTCTTCAAAATTCAGTTTAACATCATCAAGCCAGGTTTCGGATACCTGTTGTAATAAACCGCCGCGGGCAAAAAGGTCAAAATCATCTGTTATAAATTGCCCGGCAGTTATAGTATGCTGGTGCACATTTGCTATGTCATCGGTTACTACAAAGTAATCGCAGAAAAAGGTATCACTTAGTTTAAAGCTGTAAGTATCGTTTAAAAAGGTAAGCTCTATGCCATCAATGTCAGCAATTATACTCCTGAGGTGATTAATAGTAACCCCTTTTATGTTTTTTGTTTTTACCACCTCCTTATCCGGCCATAAGGTTGTTGATATTTTTTTGGAAACAACCCCCTGCTCATCTTTGCTGTTTAGCAAAATCAGGATAAACAACTGCTTTATCTTAGGGCTAAACAGGTAAGTAATATCCCTGCTATTTTTATTAAACACCGTAAATTCGCCAAGCAGGTAAACCGCATTAGGTTTTTTATCAGCCTCTTTTTTCGGAGTATAAAAATCGGTGCCTACTTCATCATCAATAGTAGTTGTATTGGCTTTCCGTTTTCTTCTTCTTACAAAATACCATACAGTACCACACGCAAATATTATCAGCGCGATAAGATACTTGTAAGTATTGTTAAACTTTGGTTTATCTGGCTGCTGGGAATTTAAATACGCCTGCTGGCTTACAGGGGTACCGGTAAGCGCATAGATCTTTACGGTAGATTGCGAAGGGGATGTAAACTCCTGTGCGGTACAAAAAAATGCATCCTGTGTAGGGTTGTAAAACAAATTAAAATCACTTTCAATCCGCTCTGATGCAACCGGGATGGTACCGCTTACTACTTCATATGAACCATCTTTAATGGAGAACTTATATAACCGTAAACTTGTTTTTGGTTTTTCGTGCGGGTAGCATAAAGCGTAGAAATATTTTTTATCCTTTGATATAACCAGGTTATTTGCCGACACAAACGGTTCTTCGTTAGGGCTTATTTCCCAGCACTTTTTTATGGTATGCTTGGTTAAATTAACCCTGTACAAATCATAAAAATGCGTGCCGCCCACTATTTGGTTACCCGATTGATTACCATAACCACCAAATATGTACACGTCATTATTCTCATCGGCCTGGCTGCTGCCCGAGAAAAACCGTGGGGTTATCGTATCGCCTGTAAAGGCAATCTTTTCCCATTTATCTGTAGCCTGTTCATACTTAAAAAAATCTTTATGGTAAGAGAATGACCCGTACCCGCCAAAAAGGTAGATGTTAGCCTGATCTTTATCAAAAAAGATATTGTGATGGTGCCTTTGCTCCTTTATAAACCCTTTGCCAACATGCTGCCACTCCAGGGTGTTCAAATCAAGCGCTGCAATACTGTGTGACGAATCGGGTGGTTGCACCTCGTACACATAACACTTATTTTGCTTATTGTTAATGATGCTTTTACCAAGCAAAAGCTTAACAGGCAGTTTATTTTTATAAGCTTTGGTTGTTGTGCTCCCCCCCTGCACGTTATAAACTATCAGCGAATCTGTTTTGTACATAAACAGGGCCTGCTGATTTACATCAAAGTTTACCCCGGCAACTTCATTAAAGTGCCTTTCAAACTTTGGTGTCCAAAAATAAGATTCATTGATAAGCCACACCGGGTGGTCTACAGCCCCTATTACATCCCCATCGGCAGTATGCACATTTTTCCCTTTCCATTCATTCAGCGGGAAAGAATAGCTTTTGCTGTCATCACTAATAACCAGGTTTTTGACCGCCATTTTTGGCACATCAGAGTAGTGCGGATTTTTACCGAAAGTGATCTTTGGTGTTATGCTGCCTTCAAATCCAAAATCGCGGGCCCTATACCATTTGCCATTCACTAAAAATGCTACAGTATTCTTCTGCAGATCAATATCGGCCCTGATTTTTATCCATTTACGTTTTTTTAGCTGAGCAAGGCTAAGCGGTATCTCTATCTTATTGCTTTTACTGTCGATGTTAAAGTTTAAAGTAGGCGACCCATTATAGTTATAAATATAAGTTAAGCTGTATGAATTGCTTTTGGTATCGGTAATGTTAAATACATAACCCAGATGGTCGTTGTCCCATAAAGACAGGTCAAAATTGATGGATAGATGGTCATTAAACGTAGGCGCTTCATTAGCAAAAACGACATATGAGGTGCGTTGGCTCATTAAGCTGTCGTTTGAATTAAATTGTAACCCTTGTGCTTTACTTTTAACAGCAGGAAGCAACATCACTAAAAGAAACACTATTTTATATGCCTGGGGCAACAGCAATAAAATTTTATCTTTTCTTATCATTTATGCAAGTAACCATCAAATACAGATGTGTGGGACGCTGACAAAATTATACTTTTTTTTACTTAATAATTTACATGAAATTAAGGTTTGTTTCACACAACTATTCATAAAAAAAGCCGCGATAAGCGGCTTTTTAGTTTTAGCATGTGTTTTACTGAATAACCTTTCGTATACGGTTGTTATTATAATCGGCAATAAAGATATTTCCCTGCGGGTCTAACGCGATACCTTTAGGCCCATTAAACAGGGCTGTACTACCGTCTCCATCTACTGTGCCTGTTGCACCGGTCTTGCCCGCCAGCGTGGTTACTATCCTGTCCTTGCTTATTTTAAGGATACGGCCGGCAGCATCTGTAATGTAAAAGTTATTGTTGGCATCAACTCTCAGGTCCTGCGGGCTGCCCAGTTTAAGTGCAGCAGTATCTACCCCACCTGCAAAGGTGGTTACTACATAATCCTTTGTTATCTTTCTGATCGCGTTGTTTGCAGCTTCGGCAACGTACATATTACCGGCAGCATCAAATGTTATCCCCGTGGGTTTGTTAAAAGTAGCGGCAGTACCAATACCATTTATGTAGCTACCCACGCGGCTACCCGCAACCGTGGTAACAACACCGGCAGGGGTTACTCTCCTGATAATATTGTTATTGCTATCCGTAACATAAAAATTCCCATCGGCGCCTATAGCAATACCGCTAGGGCCGCTAAATGTTGCCGCGGTACCGGTGCCATCGGCAGATCCGGATGAACCATTTCCTACAAAAGTACTTACAACACCGCCAGGTGTTATTTTCCTGATGATATTATTACCCAGGTCTGCTACAAAAATATTCCCGGTGGCATCAATTACCAGGCCCGATGGCACATAAAACTGTGCTGAAGCGGCCGGACCATCCATGTATCCAAAGGTGCCCGTACCTGCAACTGTGGTTGTCACACCCTGTGGTGTTATTTTCCGGATAACTGAGTTATAAGAATCTGAAACGTAAATATTACCTGCAGCATCCGTTGCAAGTGAAGTTGGGCGGTTAAATAAGGCTGCTGTGCCTGTATTGTTTTCATACCCTTCGGCAGATCCGGCCACGGTGCTTACCGTTCCGTAAACTCCAGGTGTACCGCTGCCCGTTTTAAACTGTACTACATTACCATAACCGGTATTACCTACCGAATTGGTTGCGTAAGCCCTTACATAATACACCGTATTTAAAGCCAGCCCCTTAAGCTTGCTGCTGTATGAAAATACATTCACCTTATCTGTTGTTTTACTATCGGCAATAGTAGGCTCGCTGTTAGTTGTACTATAGCAAACACCATAAGCCGATACGGCTACATTATTGGTTATTAAGCCGCCCGTCCAGGCTATAGTAGCTGTTGGGTCGATAATAACATCGTTGGTTACAAGTTCCGGCAGGCTAACGGTTACCGACGAACCTTTAACGCAGGCGCCGAGCGTAGCAACCACCAATAGCAGTAATAAATTGATCTGAGTAATTTTAAGTTTCATGTAAATTGAGGTAAAGAGTGTTAACAGTAAAAGCTGGTGTAGGATTTGGGGACTAATTTGAATGTTATTATATTAAGATGTAAAGCTGTTTATGTTAATTAATGTTAAAGAAACAAGCATGTTACAATAGCAATACGGCTAAATAACGCGGTTTGTAACAGTATATACAAGAATGTATCGGTAGGTACTGTAAATGTGCCGATTAAACTGGCTTCGGATCAAAATGCTTTAAAACAAAAAAGCCCCGGCGTTATGCCGGGGCCATACTTAATTACTATTTCTACTACTATTGAAAAGTTATTTTCCTGATAGTACCTGCATCTGTACCAACATAAAGCACACCTTTACTGTCAACTGCAATTGCATTTACCCCATTAAATCCGGCTGCTGCGCCAATACCATCAATATCGGCTCCCGCACCGGCGCCACCTGCAATGGTGGTAACCACACCACGCGGGTTTATCATACGTATAATAAACTTCGAGGTGCCGTAGTCATTATCGCAAACATACAGGTTACCCTTTTTATCAAGCACAATGCCAAATGGTGCGCCAAACTGTGCGGCTGTGCCTACACCATCTTTTGCAACATGGGTGTTGTTACCGGCCAATACCTTTAACCCGCTATTATCTTTTACCCAAACCCGGCCGTTTGTTGCATCAGACACATAGGTTGTTGAACCTGAAAGTGCGATGCCGTATGATGATACCGTTTGAACAGATGGCTCGGCAGATTTAAATGCAATCGCATCTATCACAATGCTTACCGCTCCTGCCGGTGTAATACGTTGCACATTCCCTCCATTGTATATATATAAATTATCCTGCTTATCAAAGGTTATAGCCGATGTATGCACCCAAAGATTATCTTTAGTGGTGGCAGTAGCGCTTACCCCAAAACCGGTCCACCACTCGGCACTTGTTGGAGTGGCTGCATTTATACGGAATATACCTTTATAACCTGACGTATCCGGGCTTGCCTGCGATGCAAAATATATTTGAGCCTGGCTGTTTGCAGCAATGGCCCATAATGTGGTTTTACTATTTAAAACAGGGATATTTCTACCATCCCCGTTAGGGTTCGGGAATGTAGGCCTGTAGTACGAGATCTGCCCCGCGCTGTATTTTGCAAGCCTGGCCGCTGAAGTATTACCGCTATAGTAATTATCTGTCCAGTAAACATTATCAGCCGCATCAAGCGCAACACCTTGTACAGGGCCGCCGCCGGTACCTGCAATAGTTGTAACATTAGCTTTTTGTACGGTTAAATTTTGTGGGGCAGTTATGGTGCGCCCTTTGGTATCAATAGTTAAAAGGCCTGCTTGTACGCCTTGCGGTACTGTTATTATTAATGAATCTGGACTGGCGCTGTGTACAGTGGCTACAATGCCATCAACTTTAACTACATTTTTATCTGCAGTAAGGCCTAAATTAGCTCCGTATATGGTTAACAGCCAGCCCGGGAAGGTTTTAACATCAGCTACGCCTGTAATATGCGGCAAGGTACTGGTGTTAAGTAACCCGGCAAGGCTAAATACCACAGCGTTATCACCAGTTGATAGTATAGTTATATTTAAGAAAACACCATTCAAAAGCCATTTATCGCCCACTTTGGTTAAAACCAGTTTTTTACCGCTAAGCGCTGTAAAGATTGTACCACTGGTTGTTTTGGTTATATCTACCTTACCCGGTACGATGTAATCTTTCACTACCGAAGAGTCGGGCAGGTACACGTCCGTACTCGCGGTTATTTTTTTTATGCTTGTTGTTTTTAGCGTATAAGCCTTGTTAGATGGCGCAAAAACCGTTACACCTGCATCTACCTCTGCCTGGGTAAGCCCGGCAGCTTTAAACATTGTTGCAAACTGGCTTAGCGTATCCTTGCCGGCAAGGGCCGTATTTACACTGGTTGTAACCTCTCCAACAGTTGGTTTTGCAGGCTCAACAGGTTTTGGGGTAACAGGATCACTTTTTTTACATGATGCTGCAAACAACGCAACACAAATGAGCACTAAAATGCACTTGGTTAGCTGATGTATCTTGTTCATGGTAAGGAGTTTAGTTGATCAATATTAAGCTTATTTATACTGCTGATATATACCCAAAAGCAGGTATATTTAAGATATTTATTGCTATTAAAAAACTCATTACAAACCGCTGACCCAATAAATTTTGACCATTACACCTTAACGTTATTTTTGTACTGTTAACTGATTAATTTCTTTTGTTTAAAAAACTGCATGGCTGAAACTACTTTAGCAAGACGTTTGGGCCTGGCGCAAGCCACCGCGATAAACATGACCGACATGGTGGGCATTGGGCCGTTCATAACTTTACCTATGGTAATTAGTATGATGAACGGGCCATGGTTTTTATATGCCTGGTTGGCTGGCGCATTACTGTCATTTATTGATGCCATGGTTTGGAGCGAACTTGGTGCGGCTTTCCCTATGGCCGGTGGCTCGTATAATTTTTTGAAAGAAACCTATGGCAAAAAGGGCCCGGGCAGGCTTATGAGCTTTTTATTTGTTTGGCAAACCATGATACAGGCCCCCCTTGTTATCGCATCCGCCGCCATCGGCTTTTCAAAATACTTTTCTTACCTGTTACCCCTAACCCGCACCCAGGAACGGATAATGAGCGGCAGCGTTGTGGTATGCATCATTATATTGCTTTACCGTAAAATAGAATCTATCGGTAAAATAAGCATGGTGCTTTGGGTGGGTGTGTTACTCACCATGATATGGATCATTGCCGGCGGTTTGGCACATGGCAATTTCTTATCCCCCATAAAACATATTAATGATGGGCTTACCGTTAATTACGCCTTTGTTGCGGCTATTGGTTTTGCAAGTGTAAAAAGTGTTTACAGCTATTTAGGATATTATAATGTTTGCCATTTAGGCGGCGAAATTGTTAACCCTTCTAAAAACATACCAAAAAGTATGTTTATTTCAATAACTGGTATTGCCATCCTTTATATGCTGATGAATGTGAGTGTGGTTAGCGTTATACCATGGCAGCATGCTAAGGATAGCCAGTTTGTAGTAAGCGAATTTATGGAGCGGCTATCAGGCCATACGGCGGCAAAGGTTGTTACCTGTTTAATACTGCTTGTTGCTTTTTCTTCTGTATTCTCGGCGACTTTGGGATATAGCCGCATCCCATATGCAGCCGCTGCGGATGGTGCATTTTTTAAAATATTTGCCAAATTGCACCCAAAGGGCAATTTCCCATATGTATCGCTATTGGTTTTGGGTGGGATAGCCTTTGTGTTTAGCCTGCTGTTTAAGTTAAGTGATGTGATCAGTGCTATACTAGCCATGCGGATACTGATCCAGTTTATATCACAGGCTTTAGGTTTATATCTGCTGCGACGAAAGAAAAGCGAAACTAACTTCCCTTATAAAATGCCGTTATTCCCATTGCCTATATTTTTGGCAATAGCCATGTGGGTGGGCATTTTGGTATCAACCGGGTTTCATATGGTGTTAGGTGGATTAAGTGCCATTGCCTTAGGCACCATTGTTTATTTCACTAAAGCAAAGGTGAATAAAGAATGGCCGTTTAAACCGGTTAATGCTAATCATCTAACCGGTAAAATTTAATAGCATTTTTAGCCCAGAAAAGTTCCTGTTCATTTTGGCTTAATTTACTAATATAATTTTCGATACCCCTTAATACGCCCGCATATCCACCGGCCACATTACACACCGGCCAGTCAGAACCATACATCACCCGGCTTACACCAAATGCATTGAAAACAACATCAAGGTATGGCGTAAAATCTTCGGGGTTCCAGCTATGCCAATCGGCTTCGGTAACCATGCCCGATACTTTGCAGGACACATTTGGATAAGCTGCCAAAGCCTGTATACCTTGTTTCCAGTTGTTAATCTTTCCTGCCTTTATAAATGGTTTAGCCAAATGGTCTATTACAAAGCGCTGATCCGGGAAGGCGGCTACAAGTTCTTTGGCATAAGGTAAATGGTTTGGTTTGATCAGGATATCGTAACTAAACCCATATTTGTTTAACAAGCTTATGCCATACATAAACCTTCCATCCAGCATAAACTTTTCATCAGGTTCGCCCTGTAAAATATGGCGAAAACCTTTCATCAGTTTTATTTGGCTGTAGTGCTGCAGGCGCTCTTCAACATTGTCAGCACAAAGATCAACCCAACCTACAACACCTTTAATGAAGTTATCCTTTTGGGCAAGGCCAAGCGTGAAATCATTGTCGGCTTCGATTTGATCTACCTGTACAGCAACGCAGCCTTCAATGCCGTTTTGTTGCAAAATGGGTTGCACATCGGCGGGTAAAAAATCCCGTTGGCACTCCTGCATACTATCATCTATCCAGACATGCCTTTCTTTATCGTAAACCCAAAAATGCTGGTGACTATCAATTTTTCTCATATGCTTTCAGCACTTGGCGGGCTTGGCCCAGGCCATCAATACCAAGCTCAACCACATCGCCGGGTTTTAAATACAATGGTGGTTTAAAGCCCAGGCCAACACCAGCAGGCGTACCTGTAGAAATGATATCGCCCGGCAGCAAGGTCATGAACTGGCTGGTATATGATATGAGGTACGCAATGTTAAATATCAGGTTTGAAGTGCTGCCATCCTGCATGGTTTTGCCGTTAACGGTTAGCCAAAGGCGCAGGTTGTGCACATCTTTTATTTCATCGGCAGTAGCCAAAAACGGGCCTATCGGCGCAAATGTATCGCAGCCCTTCCCCTTATCCCAGGTGCCGTTACGCTCTAACTGAAACTCCCTTTCAGATACATCATTATGCAGCGCGTACCCTGCAACGTAATCCATCGCTTCGCTTTCTTCTACGTACGATGCTTTTTTGCCTATCACTACAGCCAGTTCCACTTCCCAATCTGTTTTTACCGAGTTTTTAGGGATAACGATATCATCATTCGGCCCAACCAATGCGGTGGTTGATTTAAAGAACAGGATAGGTTCTTTTGGCAAAGGTGCATTGGTTTCTTCGGCGTGGTCTTTATAGTTCAACCCGATACATACTATTTTTGATGGACGGGCAACCGGGCTGCCCAGACGTTCGCCATCGGCAATTTTGATTAAGTTGCCTTTGTTTGTGCTGATGAACTGCTGTAACCTGTGCAGTCCGTCGTTCTCAAAAAAGGCTTCGTTATAATCTTCGCCAAAGCCCGATGTATCGTATTTTATATCATCAATAATAACCCCGGTTTTCTCTTTGCCGGCAGCACCGTATCGTATCAGTTTCATATTTAGTAAGTGGTTAATTAGTTAATTGGTTAGTGGTTGAATTGTGTGCCCGTACCTGATAGTTCTGCGAACTATTCAACCACTCACTAATCAACCATTCTCTATTCAATATAAATTAGTTATTCAATTTTATGAAGCCACCGTCAATTGGGTAATCGCAACCGGTGATAAAGCCCGCCTCGTCACTGCAGAGGTACAGGGCCAGCGCGGCAACTTCTTCGGGTTTGCCCATGCGGCCTATGGGCTGGCTTTTTGATAGTTTTTCAAAGATCTCATCCTCGCGGCCGGCGTAGTTTTTGGCTATAAACCCATCCACAAAAGGGGTATGCACCCTTGCCGGCGAAATGCTGTTGCAGCGGATGTTATCCGCCAGGTAATCTCGTGCTACAGACAGGCTCATGGCCATTATAGCACCCTTACTCATGGAGTAAGCAAACCTATCGGCTATGCCTACCCATGCTGCTATTGATGCCATATTAAGGATAACGCCCCCGCCATTAGCCTTCATCATCGGGATGGCGGCGTACAGCGCATTGTAAGCGCCTTTCACATTCACATTGTATATGCGGTCCAGATCGGCTTCGGTTGTCCCCTCCAGGTTGCCCACATGTGCAATACCAGCATTGTTCACCAGTATATCAACTCGCCCGGCTTGTTTAAATACATCCAGCACCTGCCCCTGCTTACTAATGTCTGCTGTATAGCCAAAAGCAGTTCCACTGGCACTTTCAATTTCTTCGATAGTTTGCGCGGCTGCATCGGCATTCAGTTCGATGATATGCACCGTAGCACCTTGTTTGGCAAACAAGACCGAAATAGCCCGGCCTATACCACTGCCGCCCCCAGTAATTACCGCGTGTTTGTTTTTTAAGCTAAACATATATTTTAAATTGAGCTAAAAAGCTAAAGGCAGAAAGGTAAAAGCTTTGGACTTTCAGCTTTCTGCTTTTAGCTTATAATGAGACCCCTCTTTTCCAGGGGATAAAATCGTCTTGTCCTAATATTACCGCCTTGGGCTGTTTGCGTCCGCTGGCTACTTCTATCACATAATCCAACATCCGTGTGGCCGATTGTTCGATAGTTTCTTCACCCTCTATAATGGTACCGCAATTAATATCCATAATATCGGGCATCCGATTAAATACCGCCGTGTTGGTTGCAACTTTTATAACCGGTGCAACAGGGTTGCCTGTTGGTGTGCCAAGGCCTGTTGTAAACAAAACCACGTTTGCGCCCGATGCTACTTCGGCCGTAGTGCTTTCTACATCACTACCCGGGGTACATAGCAGGTTTAGGCCGGGTTTGGTTACCTTTTCAGGGTAGTCCAGCACATCCGTTACCGGCGATGTGCCTCCTTTTTTTGCCGCCCCTGCCGATTTGATGGCATCGGTTATTAACCCATCCCTGATATTACCCGGCGACGGGTTGGCGTAAAAGCCTGAACCACCTGCCTCGGCGCGCGCGTTGTAGGTACGCATCAGGTCCATAAACTTCATGGCTTCGGTTTCATCGATGCATCGGTCACTCAGTTCCTGTTCCACCCCACAAAGCTCAGGGAACTCGGCAAGTACAACACTACCACCAAGGCCTACTAATATATCCGACAAATACCCCAGTGTTGGGTTTGCCGAAATGCCCGAGAAACCATCAGACCCGCCGCACTCCAGCCCGATACAAAGTTTTGATAAGGGGGCGGGTTGTCTTTGCTGTTTATTGGCCTCCATTAAACCGGCAAAGGTTTGCTTCAGCGCCTCATGCAGTAATTTACTTTCGGTACCTATTTTTTGCTGTTCCAGCATCACCAATGGTTTGCTAAAATTGGGGTCGCGTTTTTGTATTTCGGTTTGCAGTATAGCTGCCTGCGCATGCTGGCATCCTAAGCTAAGCACGGTTGCACCAGCCACGTTTGGATGCGTGATATACCCTGCAAGTAACCCGCAAAGGGCGTCGCTATCGGTACGCGTACCGCCGCAACCCATATCATGGTTCAGGAATTTTATCCCGTCAATGTTCTCAAATAATTTTTTAGGGGATTGCCCCTCGGGTGATAATTGAAGATCGGCATTTAATATTTCGGCCGCTGTTTTGCCCGACTGATACATTTCTACCAGGCTGTCAACTTCGCTCTCGTATCCACGCGGTTTGGCAAACCCCAGTTTGGCAGACAAGGCCTCTTTTAAAACATTAATATTCCTGTTCTCGCAAAAAACCAGCGGGATAACCAGCCAGTAATTACCTGTACCTACTGAGCCATCTGCCCTATGGAAACCCATAAATATTTTGTCCCGATAGCCCTCTGCAACTGCAGGGACAGTCCATTCTGTTTTGCGGTTACCCAATTTAAAATCATCAGATGCATGCTTAATGTTATCTACCGTTAAGGCCGTTCCCCGGGCAATGTACTGATTGGCTTTGCCAACCAATACGCCATACATATGGATGGGCGCTTCTGGTTCAAGTGCTGTTATGGTAAACTTATGCTTCACTTCTACCGGGGTAAGCAGGTTAAATGAGTGTCCGTTAAAAGCAATTGGGGTACCCGCGGCAAGATTGGTGAGTGCTACCAGCACATTATCTGCCGGGTGTATTTGTAAATATGTATGTTTATCTGCAGGCATAGCTTATAGGCAAGCTTAATTGGTTATCTGATTTACGAATATATAAAAGCTTATAATTATTTACTGCAAAAAACGCGTTTAATGTAAAATAATATGGACAAAAAAAATCCCCCACAAGGTGGGGGATTTACTATAATGGACTATCCAATTAACGGGATGGATTATCTTATTTACTAATCAGGTTGTACAATTCATCCAGTTTTGGTGATAGTACGATCTCGATTCGGCGGTTTCTTGAAAGCGCTTCTGGCGTGTTTGCCGTATCTATAGGCTGGAACTCGCCCTTACCTGTTGCAGTTAATCTTTTAGGGTCGATATTCTCCGTTTCGGTTAAATAACGGGTTACTGAGGTTGCGCGCAGCACGCTCAAATCCCAGTTATCCTTTATCTGGCCCAGGTTCTTTATCTTTTTGTTATCGGTATGGCCTTCAACAGCAATATTGATGTCGGCTTCTTTATTTAAAACAGCTGCCAGTTGTTTAAGCGCCTGTTTACCTTTATCGTCGATAACGATACTGCCCGATGGGAACAATAGCTTATCAGTTAATGATACATACACTTTACCATTGCGGATATCAACAGTTAAGCCGCTTTGCTGAAAACCAAGCAGGGCTTTCTGTAGTTTTTCTTTCAACGCGTTTGTGGCTTCATCGCGCTTGCGCAAAATTTCTTCCACTTCTTTTAAACGGGCTTCGCGTTTTTGCAGGTCGGTAGATAGCTGGCTAACTTTTGATGAACTTGCATTATAGTTTTTATCTAAGGCGTTATACTTATCGTTTAATGACCTGTAGTTACCCTTTAGCCCTGCCAGTTCCTGGCGAATGCGTGAAGTATCGGCCATTAGCTTTGATACCTGTTCTTCTAACGTGGTAGTGCGGGTTGCCAATGAGTCGCGCTCGGCTAATAATGCCTTGTGCTTTTTAGGCGACATAACCACGCACGATTGCAGTGCGGAAACGAACAGAACGGCTAATAATAAGTGTTTAAATTTCATGGAATATGTAGATTAGTGTTTAAGCAATTGCGTTCTTCAAAAAAACATTCAGCGGATAGATCCTGCTGCACATATCAACTATCTCATCGGCGGCATTTGCGCTTGTTACTTCTTTATCTTTTAACTGATGCACAACAATGAAGCTTTTTAACCTTAACAAGTCTATATTCTCGTTATCGGCATCATACCCCTTCGGTGTTGTTTTCAGTTGATCCTGTTTCCTGAATTCGCCAAACAGGCCTACAAATTCTTTATCGTCAATTACCTTTTTCAGATCGGCAGCGTTGTAATCAATTTCCTGGCGGATGGCTTTCAGATGTTCGGCCTCGGGCATCCAGTACCCACCGGCAATGAATGATTTGCCGGGCTGTATCTGCAGATAATACTCTACCCCACCCAGTTTTGAACCCTGTGTAGGCAGGCTTATACCAAAGTTGTTTTTATATGGTGTTTTATTCTTGCTGAAGCGGATATCGCGGTAAATGCGCATTACGCATTTTTTAGGGTCAAGGTCGGCGCTAACTGTTGGGTCTACTTGATGAAGCTTGCCAATAACAGCGGCGGCAAGTTCTATCACATTCCCGCGTGCTTTATCGTATCTGTCTTTGTTGGCCTGGAACCACTCCCTGTTGTTGTTCTCAACAAGCTCTTTTAAAAAATCAAGCGTATGGGATTCTATCATTACAGAAATGAAGTATTAAAAATGAATACAGGAAAATGCGAAGGCTTAATTTAAGTTAAGCTTCTCGCTGCGCATGTTAAGGTCAACATCCTTACGGCGGTATTTTTTATACCAGATGTATGCTACAGCAGCAACTGCCAGGTAAGGTGCACCCAATAGGTACATAATACCGTTATTTAACCCATTTGTAGTTTTGGCGCCACTTTTTGAGTTTGTTTCAACATTGGCTGCACACGTAGAACATTGTGCTTTTACAGGCACCACACTTATCACTAATAAACCTAATACTAATGCGAGGTATAAGAACTTTAACTTTTTCATATCGACCTGATTAAAAATGGTAGTAAGGTTTGATCATCAAATATACAACAACGCCCGATATTGTAACGAATAACCATATAGGAAACGCCCATCTTACCAGTTTCTTATGTTTTTGTACCTGCATTTGTAAGCCGCGATAAAAACTTAATAATATCAGGGGTAGTACGCCGGCGGCAAGTACAATATGCGGCACTAATATCAAGAGGTAAATTTTCCTGAGGCTGCCAACATCTGCAAGCTCACTTTTGGATAATATACCATCACCGTCTACATCGCCGTACATAGTATCGGTACGCATGAGATAATGAAACAAGATATATGATACAAGGAATAATGATGACAGGCAGAACGTTAAAATATTTAAACGTTTATGGACGGTGATATTGCCCTGTTTAATAAAGTACAAAGATGTTAACAGCAATACGCTGCAGGTACCATTTAATATGGCATTAAGCATTGGCAGATATGGCGTAAACGCAGGCGGAGTGGCAGGCCCCGGTATAAGGTGGCGGTTTAGTACAATAACCACTGCAACAACAAATATGGTTACGCCCGCAACAAAACGGAATATGAATTTATCGCTCATTCTTTAAGAGAGTCAGGAATCAGGACAACAGGAGTCAGGATTCGTTTATTTATTATGTATGATCAGGCAATCTGTCTTGACTCCTGATTCTTGATTTCTTGCTTCTAATAAAGCGCTTTATCAACCTTGCGCAGTTCTTCGGCTATCAGCACTTTTATTTCGTCGTTAAGTTTGGTAAGATCGGCTGCTGATGTACCGTCATAATATCCCCTGATGCGTTTTTCTGCATCTATCAATATCAGTTTATCGCTGTATATAAAATCATCCTTACCAGCCTGTACTGCGTTAACCAAAAAGCCTTTGCGGGCAAGGTTATAAATAGTTGCAGTATCGCCCGAAAGGAATAACCATTTTTTTGTTTCCTCGTACTGTGCCGCGTACTTTTTCAATGCCTGCGGGGTGTCCCGTTGCGGGTCTACCGTTATACTGGCAAAGTACACCATTGGGTTTTTGCGGTAGGCGTACACCTGTTCGCTAATGTTTTTATTTACCGTGTTGCAAACGCTTGGGCAGTTGGTATAAAAAAAGCTGGCTACAAATATCTTCTTGTCGAAGTTTTTAAAAGATACCGCATTGCCGTTTTGGTCTGTCAGGTTAAAATCGCTTAGCTTGTGGTAAATGGTATCGGGTATAAACGTACCATGAAACTTATGGCCGGTTTTAGCAACTACTTTTGGCCCGTAAAACGATAGTGGTTTGTACCTGTTTTTGCCCTTTGCGGTTAGTAAATAATATAAAAATCCCGGTAAAGCTAATATCAATACCAGGATTATTATTTTTTTCAGGACTGAACCTTTACGCATTACAATTTTGGCCTAAGGTCTATCCAGTAGTGGCTTTCGTTTGTAAGCACCAATATCAAACCGATTATGAATAATATCGGCACAATGATACAAAGGGCTAAACCAATTTTTTCGAACTTTAAGTGCATAAAGTAAGCAACAATGTAAAACGCTTTAGCCAGTGTTAATACAATGTATATTGGGTTTGCTGTGTGCAAAGGGATAATACCTTTTGGCACCAAAATTAATGCTATTATAAATTCAACTACGGTAATGGCAAGCAATACACCAAATATTTTCCATATTTTTTTGCGGGTCATTCCTTCACCGTGCTCTTCGTGATGAATTTGTGTTGTTTCTGTTGACATATGTATATATGTTAATTTTTTAAACTAAGTAAAAGAAAGTAAATACGAATACCCAAACAAGGTCTACAAAGTGCCAGTAAAGGCCAACTTTTTCTATCATTAAATAGCTGCCACGTTTTTGGTAAGTACCTAACAATACGTTTACGGTAATAATAATGTTAATGATAACCCCGCTAAATACGTGGAAACCGTGGAAACCGGTAATGGTAAAGAAAAGGTTTGCAAATTGCTGGGTGTAAGTTGCTGATAAAGGTGCTCCTTCATGAAAAAATTCTTTCAGATCATGCGGGATGCTGCCCCACCAAAAACCTTCGTGGTGTAAGTGGTTCCACTCAAGCGCCTGGCAACCCAAAAACATAAACCCACCTATAATGGTGAATATCATCCAGGTTACAACTTCTTTTTTTGCCATGCGGTGACCGGCCTCAACTGCCAGTACCATAGTAACCGAACTCATTATCAGGATAAACGTCATTAAGCCCACAAATACAAGGGGGGCGCCATGCTCTATCGAGGTTCCGGGAACCGACTGGAAAATAAGATCGGCAGCCGGCCAGCTGTTTGAGCTAAACCTTAACGCACCATAGGCAATTAATAGCGATGAAAAGGTAAACGCATCCGAAAGGAGGAAAAACCACATCATCATTTTACCGTACTCTACATTAAACGGAGATTTGCCTCCAGACCACGGCGTTGTCTTTACTTCATCAATAGGTGATACTTGTACACTCATGAGTTTTTATTGTTGGTTCAAAAGTAAAAAAACATACAGATAAATCCATATAATATCGACAAAATGCCAAAAAATAGAGGACATCTGTACACTGTATAAATTTTTAACCTGCTCTATGCTGCGGTAGCTACGCCATAGCGTATTGGCCAACAACAACAAACCGGCAAAAATGTGTAATAAATGCATCCCGGTGAATACGTATATAAAGGACTGGGATGCATTTGGGTTACTAAAATAAATACCTTTGTTCACCAGGTATGACCATGCATACAACTGGATCCCGAAAAAGGCTACGCCTAATATAATGGTAAGCCAAAGGTAAAGCCTTTGTTTGCCAAACTGCGAGCTTTTGGCAGCCCTTGCTGCTAAAAACATAGTTAAGCTGCTTAACATAATTACAGCGGTGCTGTACATAAAAGCATCGGGCATTTTGATGTTCATGCCGTGTGCCGAGCTGCCGCCCACATATACGATAAAACCGCTGGTTAACGCCGCAAAAAACATAAACGATGTGAATATAAAGATCCACATGTTGAATTTTTTGGGTGCCAGGTTTAATCTGTCTTCTTGCTGTATCTTGGACATCATTTTCCTATAAAATCAAATAAAAACATTAGTTGCACTACCGGCAAATAATAAAAAGAGCCAAACATTAGCTTTTGCGCCGACTTAATTTCGAGCGTGCGCAGCAGGCCAAATGCCTGGTATAAAAATAAAAGGCCCATTGCTAATGAAACCCCGCCTACGTAATAACCGCCATAACCGTAATATGTTGGCAATAAGCTTACTGGCAACAAAATTAAAGTTACAACAAAAGTAATTACAGCGCTTGTTCTGTCGCGTTTACCACTTGGCAACAGGCGGAAACCAGCCAGCTTGTAATCATCGTCCAGTACCCAGGCAATAGCCCAAAAGTGTGGAAACTGCCAAACAAATTGTATGGCAAATAATATAAGGGCTATTTCGTCTATTTTAGGGTGCGCACCAACATAACCAATAAGTGGCGGTAACGCGCCCGGTATAGCCCCTACAAATACCGCTATTGGCGATTTACGTTTCAATGGGGTATAAGCAAAAGCATAAAGTAATATTGAAAATACCGATAAATAGCCGGTAGTTAAGTTAAGTTTACCCAGCAAATATGTGCCTAATATGGCCATAAACAAGCTTATTACTAATGCCTGCCCATTAGTCATGCGGCCGGATGGGATAGGCCTGTCTGCGGTGCGCTTCATTAAACGGTCAAGGTCTTTCTCAATAATCTCGTTAAACCCGTTTGCTGCCGATGTTACCAGGAAGCCGCCGCTTATCAGTAATAACCATTTACTCCAAAAATCCCAGCTACTCCAATCAATAGGGCCGTTTACCTTACTGCCTATTACAAATGATATAGAGGCCGAAAATACCACCAGAAGTGTTAAACGTAATTTAACCAGCTTTATAAAATCCTTCATTTGCCTGCCCCCTGCACGTTAACCGAACTAAATAAGTTCAGCAATAAATAAAACTGCGCGCCAAACAATAAACTTGCCAGTACTATATGCGATGCTTGTGCAAACGGTGGTAACGACCAGTATGATAAAAATATGCCGGTAACTATTTGCAGCATTACCATTAAAAAGGTAAAACTCATTAGCTGTTGCTGTACCGAATGCCTGTTAAAGCCTTTACGGATCAGCGCGTACAAAATCAGGTTTAATATCAACACTATCACAGCCATATCGCGGTGTTGTGAAAATATCTCGCCGGCCCTGGTTACCCAGCTATCGCGGTAACTGCCTTCTAAATGGCTGGCTACTGCATCTATCTTCTCGCGCACCTCGGTGCCAAATGTTATCTGCAAAATGCTCATAGCCAAAACCAATAAGGTAACTATGGTTACCAATGGTTTGCTTTGCACCTTATACCTGCCTTGTACCTTAGCCATGTGATACGTGGCTATGCTGATAGCTACTATAGCCAGCGCAATAAGCATATGCACGGTAACTATCCAGGCAACCAAATTGGTTGATACTACTATTGAACCCAACCATCCCTGGAAACCTACCAGTAGCAGGTTAAATATGCTTAGCAGTACTATCAGCTTGTTGCTTTTCCAATATTTAAAAGAGAAAACGGCGCATAATAATAAAAACACACCCGATATGGCACCTATCAGCCTGTTCACATACTCAGTCCAGGTGCGGGCGCTGTTAAATTCTTCGGGTACTAGTATCGATCTGTCGTTACGGATACGCATAGCCAGCTCACTGTATCCAAAAACATCAAGCATTTTGGCAAACTTCTGGTTCTTGGCCAAACGTTTATCTGCATAAACCTTTTTATAATTGGCCGGCAACTCAGATATACTGGTTGGCGGAATATAACGGCCAAAACATTTAGGCCAATCGGGGCACCCCATACCTGAGCCTGTGCTGCGCACAACTCCACCTGCCAGTATCAATACAAACAGCAGGATTATGGTTATCAGGTTAATTTTTAAAAACTGGTTCCCGGATGCTTTTATGCTCATCTAAATATTTCTAACAAATTAGGGTACCTGTGGTAAGTCTTAAGTTTAAAGTTCTGAGTCGTTAGTCTTAATTTGACTTAGAACTCCAGACTAAAGGCTTAATACTTGACAGATACCCTAAAAGATCAGATCAGTATAATGTTATTTTACTTCTTCGTTACTTTTTTGAGCACTTGCCCATTTAGCATGTTCCTCTAAACCTACTGGGTTGTCCTCAAAATCGTGCGGAAGGTTTGAACTCATTGTTTGAGAAAGCGGAACTGTTTGTGGTATAAAGTCGTGCTCTGCACCCGGCTTGCTGTAATCATATGGCCAACGGTAAACGGTTGGGATCTCGCCCGGCCAGTTACCATGTAAGTGCTCAACCGGCGTAGTCCACTCAAGGGTATTTGACTCCCATGGGTTTTGTGGCGCTTTTTTACCCCAGAATATAGAGTGTATAAAGTTGAACAGGAATGCTAACTGCGCTACTGCCGACATGATTGCCGCCCAGGTAACAAATGTATTTACAGATAACCACTGTTTCATTGATTCAAACTCGGTGAATGCGTAGTAACGGCGTGGTACACCATCAAGGCCCATAAAGTGCATTGGGAAGAATACCAGGTAAGCGCCAATAAATGTTAACCAAAAGTGCAGGTAACCTAAACGCTCGTTCATCATACGGCCAAACATTTTAGGGAACCAGTGATAAACACCCGCAAGCATACCAAATATAGCTGCCGAACCCATTACAAGGTGGAAGTGGGCAACAACAAAGTATGTATCGTGCAGGTTGATATCCAATGCGGCGTTACCTAAGAAGATACCTGTTAAACCACCTGAGATGAAGAATGACACCATACCGATAGCAAACAGCATACCTGATGTAAAGCGGATGTTACCGCGCCACAGTGTAGCCAGCCAGTTAAATGTTTTTACTGCCGATGGTACCGCGATAATTAATGTTGTGATCATGAACACACCGCCCAGGAACGGGTTCATACCCGTAACAAACATGTGGTGGCCCCATACAATAAATGATAATACAGTGATACCTATTAGTGAGTAAACCATTGCGTGGTAACCAAAGATTGGCTTACGCGAGTTTACCGACATAACCTCTGATGAGATACCCATTGCAGGCATAATTACGATATATACCTCGGGGTGACCCAGGAACCAGAACAAGTGCTGGAACAGGATAGGGCTACCACCTTCAAAAGGTTGTATTTGTGTACCGTTCAGTACGATATCTGAAAGGTAAAAACTTGTACCAAAACTACGGTCGAATACCAACAGTACCACACCTGCAACTAATACAGGGAATGATAATACACCTAATATAGCGGTTAAAAATAATGCCCATACAGATAATGGCATTTTCCAAAGGTCCATCCCTTTTGTACGCATGTTAAGGATGGTACTTACATAGTTGATACCTGCCATCAGCTGCGAAGCGATGAAGAGTACCATACTGATCAACCATAACGTCATACCCATACCAGAACCCGGCATGGCTTTAGGTAGTGCAGATAATGGGGGATAAATTGTCCAGCCACCGCTTGCAGGGCCTTTTTGTACAAGGAAGGATGATAACATGATAACACTGGCAATAAAGAAGAACCAGTATGAAAGCATGTTCATGAATGGCGAAGCCATATCACGTACACCTAATTGCAATGGAATTAAAAGGTTGGCGAAAGTACCGCTCAAACCAGCTGTTAATACAAAGAATACCATGATGGTACCGTGTATGGTTACCAATGCCAGGTAAAAGTTCGAATCTAAACGCCCGCCTGGTGCAAAACGGCCTAATAATGTTTCCATTAAAGGGAATGCTTTATCCGGATAAGCTAACTGGATCCTGAACAGGATAGATAAAATCATGGCGATGAAAGCCATTGCCATCCCTGTAATAAGGAATTGCTTGGCAATCATTTTGTGATCCTGGCTGAATATGTAAGTATTCAGGAACGTTGCTTTATGATGATGTTGTCCGTGATCGTCTTCGTGATGTGCTACTCCGTGATCGTGAACTGCTAATGTTGACATACTCGCTAATCTTTTTGTATTAATTGTTTAACGCTAACCTGTTTGGTTGTACTTCTTTTTTCTCTGTTACGGCAAATTTAAGGTCTTTTTTAACCGCGTCTGTCAGATATGGTTTCTGCTGAGCTATCCATGCCTGGTATTCAGCTTCGGTAACCACACGTACAATTTTTTTCATGTTATAATGGCTACCACCACAAATTTTGTTACAAAGTATTTCGTACTCAAATGTTGGTTTATCCAATTTGGTACGCATCTCTGCAGTAGTAATGGTAGGCTTAAATTTAAAAAAGGTAGGCAGGCCCGGCACCGCATTTAACTGTACACGGAAATGTGGCATATAAACGCTATGGATAACATCCTGTGCGTGTATGTTTAACCTGATAGACTTACGTACCGGTATAACCATGGTATCGGCCTGTAAATCGTCATAACTGTTTTTGTCTTTAAAATCGATACCAAGCTTATTTACACCGCTAACAAGTTTATAGTCGGTTTTACCTAATAAACCATCGCGGCCGGTGTAGCGTAGCTCCCAGGCAAACTGGTGGCCGGTAATGTCAATATTAATATCACCTTTAGTGTCTGTACTATCGGTAATTTTTTGCCATGTAAAGAAACCGAAAATAACAAGTATGGTTAAAACGATAGCCGGGGCTATTGTCCATACTTTTTCGATAGTATTATTATGCGGTAAGAAATGGCCGCGGCGATTTGCGTTGTACCGGTACCTGAACAGGAATGTAAACAGCAATATTTGTGTTACTACAAACACTATCATTGTTAACACAGTGGTTGTCCAAAACATCTCGTCTATTTTAACACCATGCTCTGATGCTGCACCAGGCAATATCATGCTGCCATGTACTGTAAATTCCCAATAAGCGCCGTATGCACCTGCAATAAGGAATACAAGGCATAAAACGCCCATAATATTATTCCAGTTGATAGGGTTTCTACCTTGTATCTGCTGGGTTAGGTCAAACACGCGAAGTATTTTACCAACTATCCCTACAATAAAACAAGCGATAAGGAAAAGCAGGATATAGTAACCTGCGGTAGCCAAGCCGTTATCCTTAACTGCATCAGCAGCAGGTGAAGCGGCAGCCCCGGCTGTTTCTGTACCCTGGGCAAAAAGCATGCTTGTGCCCAAAAGCATAAAAACAGCTAAAAGCGAAAGTATTTTTTTAGTATTTATTAAATGTTTGAATCCCATTTTATTGGTTATTTGAATTGCTGTATCCGGTTGCAAATTTAACAATTATTATATGTGATGATGCAGGCTCTCCTCAAGGAACGGATGTTTTTTAGGCACAAGCGAGTTAAACTTGCTTAATGCATTTAACATCAGGTAGGTAAACAAACCTGCAAAACCTAAGAATATACCAATCTCTTCTACACCAAAACCCCTGTGTTCTTTTACTGTACCCGGCATTATCATAATATAATAATCAAGCCAGTGGCCGGCTACCAATATAATACAGGCCCACATCATACGGTTAGTAACACGTTTTGCATCGCGCGACATCAACATTAACAATGGAGCTAAGAAGTTCATGGCAATGTTTAACCAGAACCAGAATTTATACTCAGGCTCCCAACGGATGTAAAAGTAAACCGACTCCTCGGGGATGTTGGCATACCAGGTAAGGAAGAACTGCGCGAACCAAACGTATGTCCAGAAAATAGAGAAACCGAAGATCAGTTTACCCATACTGTGCAAATGGTCGATATGTAACCAGGTAAAGTAACCTTTTTTCTGTAGGTATATCATCACCAGGGCAATAATCGCTAAACCGCTTACGTGCATAGCAGCTAAATTGTACCAACCAAACATGGTTGAGAACCAATGTGCTTCTAATGACATAATAACACCGAACGCAAAGATCGGGAAGGTAAAACCAAATATTACCAGGAATATGCACGACAGTTTAAAGCTTTTATCATAGTTGCTCATGCCTCCTACGCTATCTTCATTCTCAGAGCATTTTGCTAAAGCCCAGCCAAAGTAGCTGTAAGCGCCTAACAATACTACCAGCATGCCGTAAAAGAACGGAATGTTTAAGAATGCTTTTTTGCCAAAAATTATCGGGTCGAAGTTTTCGCTTCCCGGTATGGTAAGGCCATGTGTAGCCCAGTGCGCATATAAATAAGGTACAACTTCTTCTTTACCGTGCTCAACAACCTTATGGGTTGTGAATAAACCAAAGGTTACTATCACGATAAGGATAAGGCTGGCTATAGGCAATACTTTGGCAAATGCCTGTGGTATCCTTATAAAAGCAGCCGACCAGCCTGCTTGTGCTACATACTGGTAAGCGCAAAAGAATACGCCCGCCGTGCAAACACAAACAAAGTAGTAAGACATAAGCAATAAATTGCTATAAGTACGCTGAACGTGCTCACCACCAAAAATAAATCCTAATGCAATTGCGAGTACACCAATTACAATAAAAACTAAACTCAACGTTTTGGCAGTGCCGTTGAATTCAAATCTTTCTTCAAAACTATTGTGAGTCTTCATTAAAAATAATCTTATAAATTTTGTAAATGGTGTACATACATAACTATCTTCCAGCGATCCTCAGGCGCAACCTGAGATGCGTATGAACCCATCGCGTTAACCCCATAAGTTATTGTATGATAGATTTTTCCGTCTGTAAGATCTTTCATTGCACCACCACGTGATGATTGCCCTTTTGAGTATGATGGTGGCGGCGGATACCCGTGCTTCACAACCAAACCATCACCCTCCCCGGTTACACCGTGGCATGGCGAGCAAAATGTGGTGAACAATACCTTACCCTCTGCCAAATGCTGAGGTGTTTGTGCTATAAGGCTGGTCACTTCAAGTCCTGCTTTTTCATACCCGTCTTTTGTGTTCGGGTAATCAAAGCGTTTAAATCCTACCGGGATAGTACCTGCAGGGGGTACCTGCGCTGTTTTGCCATCCTTAAAGTTAGGATTGGCCTGATCCGGGTCAAATGCCGTATGTTCGTACATATTGGGAGCGTATTCCCAACCGGTACTACGCTTATCCTTGCACGATGTAATGACGATCGATGCAGCAATAACGATAGCCGTTGTGCCCAATATTCTAAATTTATTCATAGCTAACATATTTTCTTTCGTTATGCTTTACTTCTACTGCTCCTGCTTGTTTTAATAAATTGGTGATATCCTCATGAGGAACGTTCCCTTTAGCGTCTACTGCTATAATAAAACGGTCATCAGTTGCACGCAGGTCCATTACACGTGGCGCGCGGCCCGGGAAAAGGTGAGTTGATGCAAAGTAGGTTATCGTCATACCAAATGCGGTAAACAAAATGGTCCACTCAAAGGTAAATGGTACAAAGTTGGGTATTGAGAAACTTGGTTTACCACCTACGTTCATAGGCCAATCAAGTACCAGCGTATAAAACAGGATGCTGAATATTACCGAGGCGCCAAGGCAACCAAAGCAAAACGCTGCATAACCTAACCGTGAATCCTTCACGCCCATTTTGTCCTCAATACCGTGGATAGGCATTGGCGTGTATACATCATAAATAGGGATACTATTTTTCTGTAAGTTATCGATACCCTGCATCATGTTGTCAGGATCATCAAAACAGCCCAATATAAATTTAGTGTTGCTCATTTTTATACTTTTTCGTAATCAGCCATGTCAATACTGTCGTACTTCGTTAAGGACTCTTTGTAATACTGAACCTCAACCGGATCAAGGTGTCCTTCTTCTATCAGTTTCTTCTTAGCCTGCTCACTTGATGTTTTCAGCAGCAGTTTCACCTCGGCAATTGCTACCGATGGTAATACCCTGATGAATAACAGGAACATGGTGAAGAATAAACCTATCGAACCGATGAACACGCTTACATCTACCCATGTTGGATAGAACATGGCCCAGCTTGATGGGATATAATCGCGGTGTAATGAGGTTACGATAATTACGAAACGCTCAAACCACATACCTATATTCACGATGATTGACAGGAACCACGAGAATTTTATGCTTGTACGTAATTTTTTAGACCAGAACAGCTGCGGTGAAATAACGTTACAGCTCATCATGCTCCAATATGCCCACCAGTAAGGGCCGGTTGCACGGTTAATGAAAGCATACTGCTCGTATTCAACCTGTGAGTACCATGCAATAAAGAACTCGGTGATATAAGCCACACCTACAATTGAACCTGTAAGCATGATGATCTTATTCATCGATTCGATGTGGAACATGGTGATGTAGTTCTCTAAACCTAATACTTTACGGGTTACCAGCAATAGTGTTTGTACCATTGCGAAACCAGAGAAGATAGCACCCGCAACGAAGTATGGAGGGAAGATGGTGGTGTGCCATCCCGGCTCTAATGACGTAGCAAAGTCAAATGATACAATGGTGTGTACCGAAAGTACCAGTGGTGTAGATATACCCGCTAATATCAATGATACGGTTTCGAAACGCTGCCAGGTTTTTAATGAACCTGTCCATCCGAAAGATAGGATTGAATAAATGCGGCGGCGTAAGCCTGTTGCACGGTCACGTATTGAAGCGATATCAGGCAATAAACCTGTGTACCAGAATAATAACGATACCGAGAAGTAAGTTGATATCGCGAACACGTCCATCATCAGTGCCGAGTTCCAGTTTACCCAAAGTGAGCCGTACTGGTTTGGCAGCGGTAATGTAAAGTATGCTAACCACGGGCGGCCCATGTGCGCAACAATGTACGTAGCGGCACAAATAACGGCGAAGATGGTCATCGCCTCGGCCGATCGGTTAATGGAGTTACGCCAGTTTTGACGGAAGATCAACAGTACCGCAGAGATAAGCGTACCGGCGTGACCAATACCTACCCACCATACGAAACCGGTGATATCCCACGCCCAGCCTACAGTTTTGTTTAATCCCCATGCGCCTAAGCCAAACCAAAAGGTGTAGCTGATAGACACTACCCAAAGCAATGCGCCTAATGATGATACGGTAAAACCTATCCACCAAGCTTTGTTGGGTTTATTTTCTACAGGCAACAATATATCGTTAGTAATTTGGGCATAGGTGATATCCTTGCCCGTCATTAACGGTTCCCTGATTATCGATTCATGATGATGACTCATATGTTGTAATATATCTCGATGTAAAAAATTAAGCCAATGATTCAGTTCCAGTGTTTCTAACTTTTACCTGGTAACCAATACCCGGTTTTACGTTAAGTTCTTCAAGCACATAGTAAGTACGCTCGCTCTTCAAAGCTTTTGAAACTTCAGAGTTAGGGTCATTCCTGTTACCAAACACGATAGCGTTTGCAGAACAAGTTTGCTGGCAGGCTACTTTAACCTCACCATCCCTAAGCGGGCGTTTTTCCATTTTTGCCTGTAACTTACCTGCTTGTATACGTTGTACACACATCGAGCATTTTTCCATAACGCCACGGAAACGTGTGGTAACATCAGGGTTAAGTACTAATTGTGTATGCTCGTTGTTCAGGTAGTTATCAAAGCGCGAATCGTTCCAGTAGTTAAACCAGTTGAAACGGCGTACTTTGTACGGGCAGTTGTTTGCGCAGTAACGTGTACCAACGCAACGGTTATATGCCATCTGGTTTAAACCTTCGCTTGAGTGTACGGTAGCTAATACCGGGCAAACTGTTTCGCAAGGTGCATGGTCGCAGTGCTGGCAAAGCATCGGCTGGTGAACAACCGTTACATTGTTAAAGTTATCCAGTTTTGCAATTTCCTTTTCTTTGGTTACCGCGTGGCCATTGCTATCGTTGTTAAAGCTATAGTAACGGTCAATACGTATCCAGTGCATCTCGCGGCGGCGGCCAACTTCGTCTTTACCAACAACAGGTATGTTGTTTTCTGCGCTACATGCTACAACGCAAGCGCCGCAACCTGTACATGCATTTAAGTCGATAGCCATAACCCAGTCATAAACAGGGCGTGCGTGGATATGATCTTCATTGGTTGCTTCCCAAAGGTCGTATTTCTCGTGCTCGCCTTCGGCGCCGCTGCCTGCTGCCGGGTTCTTTTTGTACTCGGTAAAGCTTGCTTCACGTATCACATTACGGCCTTCAAATGAATGGTGCGTTTGTGTTTGCGAAAGCGGGAATATATCACCTGTTGCGGTTATCGTTGCAGATGCATTTGTCTGGAACGTACCGTTAAGGAAGTTTAAGAAAGGATATGCATTCTTACCTACATTGTTACCAACCAAACCGGCTGCTGTACGGCCGTAACCAACAGCAACTGATACCGTGCCCGGCGCCTGGCCCGGTTGTGATAATACAGGTAATGTTACAGTGTAACCGTTTGCTTCAATTTTAACAACCTCAAATTCATCAAGGCCTAATTTTATAATATCAGACGGAGACATGGCTGCAAAGTTGTCCCAGGTAACTTTAGATACCGGATCTGGCAGCTCTTGTAACCACGGGTTGTTTGCCCTTTTACCATCGCGCATTGCTGTGTTCTGGTATAGCTGCAGCTCAACTTTAGCTTCTGCTAATTTCGCGCTTTGGTTTAGTATGGTTTGCGCAACCGCATTAAGGTCATAGTTAAAGGTGTAAGAACCTGCTGCAACCGGTGCTGCTAATACAAAACCTGTTTGTAATAAGGTTTCCCAACCAGCCTGGCCAGATAAACCGCCTTTGGCTAATAAGTTATTGTTCCAGTTATTTCTAACGTAGGTGTAGTAATCTTTAACCGGGTTGTCGCTCCATACCAGCAGGCTTTGCTCGGCCTGGCGGGTATTGTAAACCGGGTTAATGGTTGGCTGCATTACAGTGTAATAACCTGTAACCGAGCTATCATCACCCCACGACTCTAAATAGTGGTGGTTTGGTGCAATGATATTACAAAGTGCAGCAGTTTCATCTGCGTGGTCAGAGAAAGATATTTTAAGGCTAACCTTTTTAAGAGCATCCTTAACTGCATCTGCAGAGTGGTAATCATAAGCAGGGTTAGCATCAAGGAATAATGCTGCGCCAACTGTACCATTTTTTGCCTGGGTAATGAAATCAACAATTTCACCATCGTTACCAGCGTACTGGCGAGATGGGTTATCCAGATCAATTGTAGTACCGTAGCTGCCCAATAACGAGTTAATGGCATTTACCAATACTTGTGTAGCAACATCGTTTGAACCGCAAACTACCAGGGCTTTGCCTTTAGCTGCTTTTAATTCGGCTGCTACCAGCAATATCGCCTTATCGGCATTAGCTGTTGTTAATTTTCTTGAACCCGGTAAGGTTGTACCTGATAATGCATTGTAAAGGTTAACCAATGCAACGCCTTCTTCAGATGGTTTAATAGCGATACGCACATCAGCATTGGTACCGGTAAGGCTCATACCGCTCTCAAACTGGATGTGACGTGACATCTTCTTAGCTTCAAGCGATTTGTTGTTCCTGTTTGATACGTACTGGCGGGTAAATTCTTCGCCGGAGATCCAGGTTCCCAGGAAATCAGCCGCGAAGCTTACAATGATATCCGCTTTATCAAAATTGTAATGAGGCAATACTGCTTTACCAAAACTGTTTTGGTTAGCTTTTATAATACCTGTATATGATACTGCATCATAACTTACGTGTTTTGCAGTAGGATATTTTGCTATAAAATCATTAATAACAGCCTGGGTAGACGGGCTGTGTATAGTTGAAGTTACAATGCTGATTGTTTTGCCGCTTGCCGCGATAGCTGCAAGTTGGTTTTTTACAAAAGCATCAACCTGTGCCCAACCTGTAGGGCTGCCATTTTGTTGCGGGTCCTGAACGCGGCTGTTATCGTACAAGTCAAGCACTGATGCCTGCGCCTGTGCGCTCAAACCACCTTTTGATAAAAGATCGTTAGGGTTACCTTCAACTTTAATAGGGCGGCCTTCGCGGGTTTTAACCAATATAGCGCTACCATCATAAGTTGATGAGTAGTAGTTGGCTATACCCGGTGTTACCTCTTCGGGCTTTATTAAGTATGGGATTGATTTATGTACCGGTACTTTTTGGCAAGCCGCTAAAGTAACTGCACCCACACCAAAACCCAGTGCCTTTAAAAAGTCGCGACGTGGAGTTTTGCCCATAAGGCCGCCACCGCTTAATACCTCTTCAATAGGGATTGGCTCGGCAAACTCGTGTTTATTTTTCTCAACAAATTCTGGTGTTCTGTTCAGTTCTTCTAAACCTTTCCAGTATTTTTTATTGCTATCCATTTATAGTTATATAAACTGTAATGTACTGTTCTTGATAATTATTAATAGTGGCACTTAGCGCACTCAATACCGCCTAATACTGCTGCAGTAACTTTCTCACCCTTTTTAATTTTATCGTGGGCAGCAAGTATGCTATCGTAGTAAGCATTGCCTTTACCGTTAACCTCGGTACGTTTGTGGCACTGTATACACCATTTCATTGTTAATGGCGAGTACTGGTAAACCTCTTTCATGGTTTCAACCGGGCCGTGGCAGGTTTGGCATTTAATAGCGCCAACCTTAACGTGCTGCGAGTGGTTAAAGTAAGCCAGATCCGGCAGGTTGTGTATACGTACCCACTGAATTGGTTTTGCTTTAGTACTATCGTATTTAGCGGTGTTAGGGTCATAACCCAACGCATCATAGATCTTATGAATTTCCGGTGATTCTGTTTTAACAGATTTGTGGCAGTTCATACAAACGTTTAATGACGGGATTGAAGCGTTTTTAGATTTGAACGCGCCTGTGTGGCAGTACTGGCATTCTATTTTCATAGCGCCGGCGTGCAGCTCGTGCGAGTATTTAATAGGCTGTACCGGCTGGTATCCCTGGTGAACGTTAGTGTTCCACATGGTTACCCAGCTAAAGCTGCCCATCGCTATAGTACCGCAAAGCACTATAAAGAATACAAGCTTTTTGTTTTTCAGCAGTTTTTTGAAAGTTGCTGTGCGGTCTGCTTTTACTTTTCCCTCTTCAGCATCTTCTTCAAGCACAATACCTTGTCTGTTAAGCAACAAACGCTCAAGCGTTGCAATTACTTTGTTTAATACAAGGATTACAATGAAAGCGATAACGATAACGCCTAACAAACCCCAGATAACCAGGCTGCTTGGGCCTTTGTCTTCAGCAACTGCGCCACCGGCAGGTGCTTTAGCTTTATCTTCCTGGATCTTTTTCCAATCGGCACGGATGTAAGTAATAACATTACCCACATCAGCATCGCTCAACTCGGCAAATACTGTCATACCCGCCTGGTTGTACTCGTTAAATATTTTAACGGCCTTTGGGTTTTTGGCAGCAATTAATGCCTGGTTGTTTTGGATCCATTTGGTTAAATAGGCATCATCAGTTTCTGATGTAAGCTGCGGACCTAAGGCCGGGCCGGTCATACGCGTATCTATTTTATGGCACGCTGTACACTTGGCCTTAAATATAGCTTCCCCTTTTGCTGCATCTGTTTGCGCATGGGCTGTTAAACCACAAACAACCAAACCGGCAATTAGTAAAACCGACCTTGAAAACTGTTTAAAAATCAATGAGATATTTCTCATAAAAGGTATTTATGCTAAATAATTTTTATATTAAAGTGTTAAACTGACGTAGAGCTGTATGTTTTTGGCACTTTTTCAGGCACAAAAGTATAATTTATTACAGTATCGCTGACAATATAATGACAGCAATATCTAATTTATAATCGTTCTAAATTATTAATAAAAGCCCTTTAAATAACATCCAAAGGCTTTTTTGCTAAATACAGGTTGTATCGGGTAAAAGAGAATGCCAATACATACTTTCAAAACTTGATTATTGTTTTAATATCCAGGCAAATATCAAACAGCCTGGCAACAGGTTGCATTAAAATTGCAACTTATTTTCCCCAATACCAATAGCAGGCAACTATTAATTATAAACGCGCAAATAAAAAAGCCCTCCGGATATCTCCAAAGGGCTTTCTTTATAATTTTATATGATGGTTATTGTTTCAATATCCACGCAAATATTAACGGTACAACTATCGTTGCATCGCTCTCTACAATAAACTTAGGTGTGTTGATGTCAAGCTTACCCCAGGTTATTTTTTCGTTTGGCACCGCGCCCGAGTACGAACCGTATGAAGTTGTAGAATCACTAATCTGGCAAAAGTAACTCCAGAACGGAATTTCCGGCATTTCCATATCCTGGTAAAGCATCGGCACAACACAAATCGGGAAATCGCCGGCTATACCGCCGCCAATCTGGAAAAAGCCTACGCCTTTACCACCCGAATTTTCGGGATACCAGCCGGCCAGCCATGCCATGTATTCGATACCGCTTTTCATGGTGGTAGCCTTTATTTCGCCTTTTATAACGTACGATGCAAATATGTTACCCATGGTACTGTCTTCCCAGCCCGGTACAACAATTGGCAGGTTCCTTTCGGCAGCCGCCAGCATCCACGAATTTTTAGGGTCTATCTCATAATATTGCTCCAGCTCGCCGCTCAGCAATATTTTGTACATAAATTCATGAGGAAAGTAACGCTCACCTGCGGTATCAGCATCTTTCCAAATTTTGTAAATATGTTTTTGTAACCTGCGGAAGGCTTCTTCCTCGGGGATGCAGGTATCAGTAACACGGTTGTAGTGGTTCTCTAACAAGTCCCACTCGTCCTGCGGGCTCAGGTCACGGTAGTTTGGCACGCGTTTGTAGTGCGAGTGCGCTACCAGGTTCATGATATCCTCTTCAAGGTTGGCACCTGTACATGATATGATATCAATTTTACCCTGGCGGATCATCTCGGCAAGCGAAATGCCTAACTCTGCCGTACTCATGGCGCCTGCTATGGTCACCATCATTTTGCCACCCTCGGTTAAATGCGTTTCATAACCTTTGGCTGCATCCATTAATGCTGCTGCATTAAAATGCAGGTAATTTTTCTCGATAAACTGAGATATTGGGCCTCTTGCTGTGCTCATATTATTTGCTCTTATTTATGGTGCAAAAGTAGGTATTTTGCGCACATCAGAATTTTAAATTACAAATTCAGTAAAACAAGTGCTTTAAATTTACCTTTGTTGCTAAAGCTAAAAGCCGAAAGCGGAGAGCAAAAAGCAAAATATCCTAAAAGCTTTCAGCTTTAGTCTTTAAGCTCAAGAAGCTTATTACATGAAGAAACTTACTACCGTTTTATTACTTTTTATACTTGTACAGCCCCTTTTTGCCCAGGTAAAAATATTGCCAAAGTTTATCCGCAAAATGTATTTTGAGCAGGATACCACCAAAAAAGGGAGTTTTGTTGTTTTACCCGTAGTAAGCTCGGCCCCCGAAACCGGTTTAGAGCTGGGCGGCTCGGGACTATATTCTTTTTATACCGATACACTGGGTAATGACACCCGGGTATCCAATTTGTTTGCTTACGCTACCATTACTACCAAGGGCCAAAGCCGTTTAAACCTGAGCGGCAGTTACTGGACGCCACATAACCGATATCATTTCACAGGGTCTGTTGGGTATATCAACTTCCCGTTTGATTTTTATGGGATTGGCAACAACACCAAAAAAGCCGATGCCGACAGGCTTGGTCAAAAACGTGTACGCGCAACTTTTGCTGCCGAAAAAAAAATAGGCAATTACGTTTATTTAGGCTTGGTTGCCGGGGGGTATGATTACCGCTTTAACGACCAGGACCGCTCTGGTATTTTTGCGACCGACCCAACTATTGACGGCAAGCACGGCGGCACTTTTTTATACATAGGCCCAAGTTTTGTATTTGACACCCGCAATAACAATACTTACACCACTAAGGGCGGTATGCTAACCAGCTACTTTAATATCATGAGCGGTATAGGTGGAAACAGCGGCTACTCGGGCGGGTTCTTAAATGTCGAACTCACGCATTTCTTCGCACTAAGCAAAAAGTTTGTTTTAGGGTTTGATGTGCAAAGCCAGAACATAACGGGCAGCCAATCGCCATTTTACCTGTTGCCTACCCTGGGCAGCGACGAAATGATGCGCGGCTACTATAACGGCCGTTTCCGCGACCGCAACCTGCTGGTAGGCCAAACCGAACTGCGCTACCGCATGAGCGAGCGCTTTGGTATAGTGGGTTTTGTGGGCGCCGGTGAGGTGTTTAATAAAGAGTTTAGTACCGAACAATTAAAGCCTAACTACGGCGGCGGCTTACGCTACTTTTTTGATGTACAAAAAGGCCTCAGCATCCGTGTAGATTACGGCGTTGGCGAAAAACGCCCCGGCGAAAGCAGGCAAAGCGGTGTTTATGTAGGGTTGGGCGAAGCGTTTTGATGTGAGGATATGCGGATGTGCAGATTAATACCAATCAATTACCAACCCGATATTCTCCTCTGCACATCTCCTACACCTTTATCATAAAGTTCTCCCTAGTCTGGCCGGTTAAGACACACACAGCACGCGTGCGCCAGCGTAAGAGTTTTAGTAGATTGAAAAGGTGCTAAAGAATGATGTATCAGGAACCAGATTGATCTTCTGCTCTGTTTTTAGTGGCTTTAAAATATTGGTTTCAAATTGAGATAAAATCTTTTTCATTCCAGTTGCCTTAATACCATACCCCCCGTGTTTATACCCTTCATCAAATGCTGATAGTAATGAAATTCTTGCTCCGGCTTTTTCATCCTCATATCGCAATCCATATTCATTGCACAAACCTTTTTCGCATTGATTTATAGTTACATCATAAGCATAACCGCTTTCTTTACTACCAATGGTTCTTTCATCTTTATTTTTAAGGCTGGTATCTGATTTTATTTGGTTATAAAGCCCCTGTTTAAACTGAGCGGCCGAGCCCTTAAATTTATATTGCCTTATTGGTGGCGTGGTTGCACTAACACCACCAACAAAATAAAGACATCCGCCGAATATGCAAATGCCTATAAATATTCCAAAGCCTATAGCAATTTTACTTCTTGGCTGTTTCATCTCCTACACCTTTATCATAAAATCTTCTTTCGCCTGCCCCGGTTTAAAAAACACCAGGCCTATCCAGTAAAGGTCTACCGTGGCGGTTACATCCGGGTGGGCTTTTATTTGCGCCCAGGCTTGTTTCATGCCTTCGCTCCAGTATATATCATCGAAGATGAGCATGGTATCTTCATGCACTTTGGGCAGGCACCATTCAAAGTATTTTAGGGTGGCATCGCGCTGGTGGTTACCGTCGATGTACACAAAATCGAGCTGATCCAGTCCGGCAATTACACCCGGCAGGGTATCGTCAAAGTTCCCGGTGATGACATTGATATCCTTCACCCCGGCCTTGTCGAACACATCTTTGGCAACACCGGCGGTTTGCGGGCAGCCTTCTAGCGTATAAACTTTGGCATCGGGCGCGGCGGCTTGCAGGTATAGGGTGGTAATGCCCAGGCAGGTGCCCAACTCAACAATGTTGGCAGGTTTGGTAAATGCCGCCAGGCGATAAAGCAGCTTGGCCAGCTTTGGCGGTTTTAGCGCGTTAAGCGTAATATCGCTTATCTTTTTCTGCTTGTTGTTGTTTACGTGCGAGCCTGCGCCGAGGTCGGTAACGGTGATGTGGCGGTCGTCTACCAACAGGTGGTCTCGCTGGTGTTCAATGCTATCATACGCCGGATAGGGCTTTTTATCATAAATAACCTCATCTACTAAACGGTAAACAAACGGCGAGTGCAAACCATGACGGTTTTTTGACTTAAGCCTATGCAACAGAAAATCCTTTGCGAACGTTAAATTGAACATTGGTGTAAAAATATATAAACCTTTAGTATTTTAGCATTAGAGTATGATAAATCCGACAGAAGTAAACTCTTTAATACGACTGCTTGATGACCCCGACACGGAGGTATACGAACATGTGCATCAAAAGTTGCTTTCTTTTGGCAATGAAGCCATAGAATACCTGGAAAACGCGTTTGGGCAAGCCTTCGACCCTATACAGCAGGAACGTATTGCCAACCTGGTGCACGAGATCCAGTTCGGTACCGTAAAAAACGACCTGAAGCTTTGGTACCAAAGCGGCGCATTCGACCTTTTACAGGGCATCCTGATCATCAACCGTTACCAATACCCCGACCTTGACGAGCAGAAGGTGATTAACCAGATAGAATCCATCAAGCGGGATATCTGGATCCAGATGATGAACGAGGCCAGCCCCGTTGAGCAGGTAAAACTGATGAACCATGTATTTTACAGCATCCACGGCTTCAGCGGTAATACCGCCAATCATCGCGACCCGCAGAACAGCTACATTAGCCAGGTGCTCGAAACAAAAAAGGGCAACCAGATCTCGCTGGCTATCATTTATTCCATCATCGCCCAAAAGCTGGATATCCCTGTTTATGGCGTAAACCTGCCGCAGCACTTTATACTGGCTTACCTTGATGAGAGCCGCGAAACGGAGTTTGAAGGCGGCATCTTGTTTTACATCAATGCCTTTAACAAAGGTTTCATTTTTGGCCGTCGTGACGTTGATATGTTTTTGAAACAGCTGAACCTGCAATTTGATAAGCAGTTTTATGAACCCTGCTCAAATGCCGATATCATTAAGCGCGTCCTACGCAACCTTATCAGCGCCTATGAGCATCTTGGCTCATCAGAGAAAGTGGACGAGTTGAATGAGTTGCTGAACATTTTTATAGTACCGGGAGAGTAGCTTTTATTTAAGGTACAGGTATCAAGGCCGTTCCAAAAACCGAGACAAAACGGAACAAAATGGAACAAGCCAAAAAATCACAATCAACTACAAATCAGCTATTTGAACTTTAAAACCTATATGTAGGTTACTGCCTGCAAACACTCTAAAAAGGACGAACCAGGGTCGAAAAAAGGCGAAAAAAGGTAGTTTTTTGCTGTTATTTTCCCTACCGGTTGCATTTTACAAAAAAACGGAACAAAAAATGAATTTTAATAAATTACTGTATATAAATCTATTAAAGCATAAATAATGAAGTTTTTGTTGAGATACTGACACAATTGCGTCAGTATTAAACCACTGGCTATCAACATGTTCCATTTGTCCCACTTGTTCCATTTTAAAAATGGAACAGAACAGGTTGCAGCTGCTATTTAGTCAACCACCCATTATCGCCCAGCCATACCTTTGCCCACTCAAACCAAAGGCCTTTGCTTTTGGGGTTATGTAACCCAAACCCATGCCCCCCGGCAGGGAAGATGTGCATTTCGGCTTTTACCTTGTTCTTTACCAGGGCATCGTACATCAGCAAGGCATTATCAATAGGTACCACGTCATCGTCCTCTGCGTGTACAATAAAGGTTGGGGGTGTATTGGCGGTAACCTGCTTTTCGTTGGAGTACAGATTTATCTTATCCTGCGGCAACTCTTTCCCAATCAGGTTCTCGCGCGAACCGGCGTGCGTTTTCTCGCCAAAGGTTATTACGGGATAGATCAGCATCATAAAATCGGGCCTAACGCTGATGTTATCTTTGTTATCAATAACCACTTTATCAAAGTGCGTACCCTCGGTTGATGCCAGGTGCCCGCCTGCCGAAAAACCGATAATGCCTATCCTGTTTGGGTTAATGCCCCACTTTGCGGCATCCTGCCTAACCATTTGTATGGCGCGCTGGGCATCCTGCAAAGGGCCAATGGTTTTATCAACCATAGTACTGTCACTTGGCAACCGGTACTTTAATACGAATGCCGTAACCCCAATCTTATTAAACTCCTGCGCAATCTGGAACCCCTCATGTGCTGATGCCAGGCCCGCATAAGCGCCGCCCGGGCATATTACTATAGCCGTACCATTTGCTGTGCCTTTTGCAGGCAGGTATGGGGTTAGCGTTGGTACGCTTACTTTAGTTATCCAGTTGCTTTTATCTGTAACCTCTGCATAGTTTGCCGGTGTGGGCTTTGCATTGGGCACACCCTTTGGGTATAGCAATATAGGTTTTTCCTGGCTAAAGGCCATTGTAGTAGTTGTGGTCAATATTATAGCAATAAAAATATTCCTGATCATAGCAGATGTATAAATTGGTTGAGGCAAGTTACAATTTACACCAATAAAAAACGATGCTGTGGTGTTCAGCATCGTTTTTTAGTAAGCTAAAGCAGCGGGATCGTGCGATTCCTTCCCTTGGGAAGGTGCAGGAAGGGGTTTATGAACTAATTGGCAAACCCCTCCCTGCCATTGCACAGCCAGCCGCACCCCTCCCGTGGGGAGGGAATTAGATGCTCTCTAATTCTTTGGCCCGCCAAACTCCATCAGGTACGATTTTAAAAACTCATTCAAATCGCCATCCAGTACGGCGGCGGCGTTTGATGTTTCATGATCGGTACGCAAGTCCTTAACCAGTTTGTATGGATGCAACACGTAGTTTCGGATCTGTGATCCCCACTCTATTTTTTTCTTATTACCCTCAACCGCGCTTGATGCCTCTGCACGCTTGCGCATTTCGGCTTCGTATAATTGCGATTTCAGCAAACGGATAGCATTCTCCTTATTCTGTAATTGCGAACGCGATTCCTGGTTTTTAATGATAATGCCCGATGGTTTGTGGTATAAACGTACCGCGGTTTCTACCTTATTTACGTTTTGCCCGCCGGCACCACCCGCGCGGAAGGTTTCGAACTCAATATCGGCGTCTTTTACCTCTATCTCAATAGTATCATCAACCAACGGGTATACATATACCGACGCGAACGAGGTATGGCGTTTAGCGTTAGCATCAAAAGGCGACACGCGTACCAAACGGTGTACGCCGTTCTCTCCCTTTAAATAGCCGTAGGCAAAATCGCCTTCCAACTGTAGGGTAACAGTTTTCACCCCGGCCACATCGCCCGGCTGGTAATCCTGCTCGGTAACTTTATAGCCATTTTTTTCGCCCCACATAATGTACATGCGCATCAGCATACCGGCCCAGTCGCAGCTTTCGGTACCACCGGCACCGGCCGTAATTTGCAATACGGCGTTAAACTGGTCTTCCTCGGCGCTCAGCATGTTTTTAAATTCAAGCTCTTCAACCGCGGTTAATGCACTGGCATATTGTTCGTTCATTTCGGCCTCGGTAGCATCGCCACTTTGAAAAAACTCGAACAATACATTCGTATCTTCAACTACCGATACCACTTTCTGGAAAGCATCGGTCCATATTTTTTTTGTTTTGATAGATGCCAGGACTTTTTCGGCTTCCTTAGGATGGTCCCAAAAATTTGGCCCTAATGTTATGTCCTGTTCTTTTTGCATAGCATCGAGTTTGGTATCGATGTCAAAGATGCCTCCTCAGGGACGTTGTTCTGTCCCTTAAATCCTGCATGTTTTCTTTTGTCATAAGGCAAATATATAAAATTGCGAACACGGCAAATAAAAAAAGGCTCGATTGCTGTTTGCAACCGGGCCTTTTACATAATTATATTAAACGTTTAAGCTATTCGCATTTGGTTTAGCAGCAAACCCATATCGGTAACGTTACCGCTTATCTTTGTCAGGATGCTGCTCAATGAAAAGTCTTTGTTCCCATCGCCTTTCGACTCTTCCATCAGCTGGTGCATAACCGGCGGTATCAAACCGTCGGCAATTTTCATGGCCTCGGCCGTGCTGATGTTATAGAAGTTGTTAAGCTTGTTGGCAAACTTGTTTACCGCACTATTGATAAGCGGGTTTTCATAAATAGCCGAAAACTGAAAATACTTCACCAGGTCTTTTAATTTGCCGCTTTCCAGCTGGCCTTTCAACACTTCAATGATTGAGCTTGAAGCATCATTCATCACCGCCTCACGATATTTCTCGGGGACTACCGGGTTATCAATAACAGCTGTACCTGCGTTATTTTTTACGAGCAAAAAAAGTTTTTCGAACATGATATGATGTATTTAAAAAACAAATTAAGAAAATGATGAAAAATAATTGGTTTTCTTACCAACACCACAAATATATTAAATGTTTATTTTCATCTTATAAAAATTATCACTTATTTGTTATTGAAATGACAATTCTATTGGTGTAAAACAAACACTATGTAGGCGATGTTTATAAGTGTGTAAATAACAGTAAAATGTCCTTTTTTCATATTTAATGACCGGCTCAGTTTTAACTTGTTATTTTTACAAAAAACATCACAACTATGTTGCCAAATATTGATTTCACAAGCACCCAGTCGTACAAATATTTAACCGACCATTACATTGATATTGTATCAAAAAGCTTAAAAGAACTATTTGAATCTGATAATCAGCGATTTGAGAAATTTTCACTGCAGTTTGAGGATATTTTGCTGGACTATTCTAAAAACCGCATTGATGAGCAAACGCTTGCATTACTGCAGCAATTAGCACGCGAGTGTGGTGTAAATAAGGCAATTGAAGCCATGTATTCCGGAGAAAAGATCAACGTTACCGAAGACCGCCCGGTACTGCACATCGCCCTGCGTAACCGCAGTAACACGCCTGTTTATGTTGATGGTAAAGATGTAATGCCCGATGTGAACCGGGTATTGGATCACATGAAAGAATTCAGCGAAGCCATCATTACCGGCACATGGACAGGCTACACCGGCAAAGCCATAACCGATGTGGTAAACATAGGCATCGGCGGGTCTGACCTTGGCCCGGTAATGGTTACCGAAGCGCTAAAAGCTTACAAGAACCATTTAACCATGCACTTTGTATCAAACGTGGATGGTACGCATATAGCCGAAACGCTAAAAACAGTTAACCCGGAAACTACGCTGTTCCTGATCGCGTCAAAAACATTTACCACGCAGGAGACTATGGGCAACGCCCACAGCGCCCGCGATTGGTTCATTAAAAATGGCGGCAAGGATGAGGATGTGGCTAAACACTTCGCCGCACTATCTACTAATACCGAAGGCGTTGAGAAATTCGGCATCGATACCAAAAACATGTTTGAATTTTGGGATTGGGTTGGCGGCCGCTACTCGTTATGGAGCGCCATTGGCCTGTCAATCTCCCTCAGCGTTGGCTATGATAATTTTGTGCACCTGCTGGAAGGTGCACACGCGATGGACAATCACTTTAAAACAGCCCCGCTTGAGCAAAACCTGCCTGCTACACTTGCGCTCGTAGGTATCTGGCATAATAATTTTTTCGAGGCCGAAACCCAGGCTATTTTACCGTACGACCAGTATATGCACCGTTTCGCAGCGTACTTTCAGCAAGGCGATATGGAAAGCAACGGTAAACATGTTGACCGTAACGGTAAAGAGGTAGATTACCAAACAGGCCCTGTTATTTGGGGCGAACCCGGTACAAACGGCCAGCACGCGTTTTACCAGCTGATACACCAAGGGACAAAATTGATCCCTTGCGATTTTATAGCACCGGCACAATCACACAACCCGCTGGGCGAGCATCACAATATGCTGCTATCAAACTTTTTTGCACAAACCGAAGCTTTAATGAACGGCAAAACCGAAGAGGTTGTGATTGATGAATTGAAAAAAGCCGGCAAAACCGAAGAAGAGATAAGCAAAATAGCGCCGTTTAAGGTTTTTGAAGGTAACCGCCCAACAAACTCTATACTTGTTAAAAAAATAACCCCGCACACTTTAGGCAGCCTGATTGCCATGTACGAGCACAAGATATTTGTACAAGGCATTATCTGGAATATTTACAGCTTTGACCAATGGGGTGTTGAACTTGGCAAACAACTGGCCGGCAAGATATTGCCTGAGTTAAAAGATGATAACAAAGTAAGCAGCCATGATTCATCAACCAATGGGTTGATCAATCAGTATAAAGCCTGGAGGTAAGTTTCGCTTGGCAGTTTTGAGTTGTCAGTAGGCAACCCAGCCTGTCATTTCGAACGAGGTACGAGGAGAAATCTTATACGAGCGATGTTCATTATTGCAAGGTATATAAGATTTCTCGTCGCCCCTTTTCACGAGCCCGCCCATGCTCGCTCGAAATGACATGGTTGTTATTGGGATGGCTAATTACAAATTCCGATACCCTGCAAACTGCCCACTTTAAACTGCAAACTATTTTGCCTTATAACACATCAGCACCACTCCCGAATCAAACACGTTTATATGAGCAGGCTGCATACTCAGCCTTTCCCGCAAATTTTTAAATAATGAGCGGCCTTTGTTCAAGGCCACCGGGTATACCCAAATGCGGTATTCATCAACAAGGCCAAGTTTAATTAAAGCAGCAACCAGTTTACCGCTGCCATATACCAGCATGTCTTTCCCTCCGGATTGCTTTAACTTCATTATTTCTTTACTTATACTTCGGTTAGCTAAACGTGAGTTACTCCAGCTTACACTTTTAAGTATTTTAGAGAACACCACCTTTTCGTAACGGTTTATCATATCGGCATAATCGGCATCTTCCCGGGCGCCAAACTGGCTTGCTTGCTGTGCCTGCCAATAGGGCGCTATGGCACTGTAGGTAACCCTCCCAAGCAAAAGGGTATCAGCATTACCCAATTGTTGGGTCACGGCCCGGCTCAGCTCGTTATCCCAATAAGGTGCATGCCAGTCCAGCTCGCCATGCGGGCCGGCCATATACCCGTTAAGGGTTACATTCATCGATACCACTAACTTCCGCATCAAAACATTAAGCAGGGTTATAGCAAAGCACGGTAATGCCGCAATCAAACTGCGTAGCCTTTACCAATTTAAGGGCAAGCTTATCATCAAGCGCGTTGTATATGGTTTTGCCTTTGCCAATGGCAACAGGGTTCACAAAAATATGATACTCATCTATCAGGTTAGCTGCTATTAATACCGATGCAAAGCGCGCGCCGCCGTAGGCCACAATATCACCGCCGGCTTGGGCTTTTAATTTGTTTACCTCGGCAACAATATCGCCGGTGGCAAGGGTGGTATTCTCCCAGGGGCTTTCGGTAAGGGTTTTGGTGAATACTACTTTAGGTGCGTTTATCATTTTATGGGTAAAGCTGTCGGCATCCGGGGCGGCTGAGCGTTCCTTCCATACCGGGATAAAACCTTCGGCCAATACGCGGCCAAGTATAATGGTATCTACGGGCTCGGTTATGTCCTGTACGTATTTTTTCAATTCATCATCCCAATTCCAGGTCATCCAGTCCATTTCATTATTTGGCCCCGCCACAAAACCATCAAGGCTAACCTGCATCTGTAATTTTAGCTTTCTCATTATTTGTTTTTTTGATACCACAAATGTACTTGCGCTGTAAATATGCGGCACGGTGCAAAAAGGACTAATTAAGGGTTGTTTACGACTTCCATCTTCACTACATTTATTCCTGAAAAACCAATTATACATTACCTGCCATGAGACACGTATCTATTATTATCACCAACGAGGCAGTATTAGCCAGCATTGTTGACCCGCGGATAATATTCACCGGGGTAAATGATTTTTTAGCCACTGCTGGCAAACCGCCTGCATTTAACTTGCAGTTGGTGGGCTTACATAAAGAAGTGAAACTGCATGGCGGCTTATTTTCGGTACATACCGATGCTGTATTGAGCGATGTTAAAAAAACCGATCTTATCATTATTCCTGCCTTTGGCGGAGATATGGCGACAAGCATAAAACGCAACGAAGAATTTATACCATGGATAGTTGACCAGCATTATAAAGGGGCCGAAGTTGCCAGCCTTTGCGTTGGTGCATTTTTGCTGGCTGCAACTAATTTATTAAATGGAAAAGAATGTTCTACCCATTGGCGGTTCGCAAATGAGTTTAGGGAGATGTTCCCTGAGGTGACTTTGGTGGATGACCGCATTGTTACCGAGCAAAAAGGGTTGTACAGTAGCGGGGGCGCAACCTCGTACTGGAACCTGCTTTTATACCTGGTTGAAAAATACGCCGGGCGCGATATGTCGATAATGGCTGCCAAGATGTTTGCCTTAGAGATAGACAGGAAAAGCCAATCTCCGTTTATTATGTTTAACGGGCAAAAAACACACGAGGATGAACCAATAAAAAAAGCGCAGGAATTTATAGAGGCCAACATCACCGAAAAGATCTCGGTAGAAGACCTGGCCATGAAATATGCCATTGGCAAACGCCACTTTGAGCGACGGTTTAAAAAAGCCACGAATAATAGTCCGCTGGAGTACATACAGCGCGTAAAGATGGAGGCCGCTAAAAAGCACCTGGAAAGCAGCCGCAAAAATGTGAATGAGGTAATGTATGATGTTGGCTACTCTGATACAAAAGCCTTCCGTACGGTGTTTAAGAAGATTACCGGGCTATCACCTGTAGAGTACAGGAATAAGTATAATAAAGCAAGTTAAAACTTAGGATCGTTTCATTTCTAAAAAGACTTGAGATAAAAGCAAAGCCCCGACAAATCGGGGCTTTGCTTTTTACTTCTTAAAAAACTTCACCTGGAAAAGTTTATTCCATTTTTTGCCGGTAACAAAAATGCGGCCGGTGGCTTTATCATAGGCAATGCCGTTTAGTACGTCGGCTCCTGCATTACGGGTAAGGTAAAGGTCGGTCATATCTGCTTTTTGCAGCACAGCACCCGTTTTGGGGTCAATTACCAATATATCATCTGTGCCGTAAACATTGGCATAGATCTTCCCGTTAATGTATTCCAGTTCGTTCAGTTTGTTTACGGGCCCTTTATTATCGTACACATCAACATAGCCTATTTGCTGGTAGGTATCCTTATTCAGAAACCAGATACGGTTGGTACTATCGTCCATATAAATTTTAGCGCCGTCAAAAGTCATTCCCCAACCTTCAACACCAACATTATTGGTAAAGGTATCAAGCAATTTCAGAGTAGTTTTATCGTATACATAACCGATCTTTTCTGTCCAGGTAAGCTGTATTACTTTATCACCAACCACGGTGATACCCTCGGCAAATATTTTAGGGTCTACTGCCACCATTTTTATAACTCTCCCGGTTATCAGATCAACCTTTCTCATACTCGACTGACCGGTTTCTTCGGTTAAACGACCGCCGTCACTTTCATATAATATTCCGTCGTGATATTCCAAACCCTCAGTATAAGATGATGTATCATGCGGAAAAACCTTCTCCACTTTAAAACCAAGCTCTTCGGGTGCTTTGGCAGCCAGCAGGTTTATGTTGGTGGTTAACTCCTGGCTTTTGCCGGCCTGGTAAACCCTGGCGGTTATTACCCTTGCCCCTAAACCAAGGCTATCGGTTTTTAAGTTTACTGCGGATGAATCTTTAGACGCACCAACACGGGCCGAATCTACCAGGTATACTACCGAATCTATTTTGCTCCCTGCCGGGATATTAATCTTAAGGGCAATAGCATCGCCGCTTTTGTAGTTGCTGCCTGCATCGGGGCTGATGGTAAATTCGTCGGCTGGTTTATTGTTGTCCTTACAACCATAAGCTAATAACGCGATGATCGCGAAAAGGGCTATTCTTTTATTCATGTTAAATGGCAGAAGGCCAAAAGGCATCTTCAATATGTTTTAATGTGTGGTTATTATTACGGTCGAAAAGGATAGATATTATATCAAACCTCACTTCGCCCTCATGATTCATCAAATATATGTATTCATCGGCAGCCTCTACCAGTAAACGCTGCTTGCGGGCATCCACAAAGTCTTCAGGTTCACCAAAGCTGTTGCCGGTACGGGTTTTTACCTCGGTGAAAATAATTACGCTGTTTTTATAGGCAATCAGGTCAACCTCGGCTTTACCGAAAACCCAATTCTCGTCCATTATCTCGTAACCCGTAGCTTCCAGATGGGCTTTTGCCATCGCTTCGCCTTTGCGGCCCAGGTCGTTGTGGGTTGCCATTATTTCAGTATCACCGAGCCTAAGTAATCAGATATGGTTTTTTCTACCTTTTTCATGTGCATGTACTGGTTCATCAGAATTTCCTGATCGGCTTCGCCGGTCGTTATTTTCAGTTCATTGCGCAGTTTCTCCAATATCTTGCCCACCTTTTGTTTTTTGAGATGGAAAATTGCGCCCAAAATAGTTGCTTTCATATTGGCCTGTTCATCGGGCACCAATATTTTATGCATCTCGTACCAGTTTTCGCTCAGGGTATATTTGGTAGCCAGCAGGGTAACCACCAGGTCAACAATCCCTTTATCTTTATGGTGGATAAAGTGCTGCTCTTCGGGTAATACGCCGTTCTCTACCTCCTGGCGATAGATCTCCATAAAATATTTGCTTGTGGGTTCTTCAAACTCCACATCGCTCAGTTCGGCAATCATAAACGGACCGATATAGGTATTGGCGATGCCATCCCAATCGATCATTTTATTGCCGTAAAGCAACAACAGGCGCACAATCTCTTTCTCCTGCGTGTCAGATTCTTTTACAACCTTGGCTTCCGGCTCATCAAAAAACAACAGGTCTTCGGGCGAAGGTTCCGGCCTGTGGTTTTGCTGTTGCTGATGATCCTTTTTGGCCTTGGCCTGGCGCATCTTGTTCAGCTCGGTATTTAAAGAGCGCTCTTCGATCTGCAATATGCGGCTGCATTCCTGTATAAATACAGATGCTTTGATAGAATCGGGGATCTTGGCAATACTTTCTACGATTTCCCTAATCACCTCCGCCTTTTTAATAGGGTCGTTACCGGCATCTTTTAAAAGCATGTCGGTTTTATAAAGGATAAAATCCTTCTTGTTTTGATCAACGTGCGTTTTAAAGGCGTTTGTACCAAACTTCTGCACAAACGAATCCGGGTCGTGCCCATCAGGGAACAGCACCACTTTTACGTTGAGTCCTTCCTCCAATATCATATCCAGCCCGCGCAGCGATGCTTTTATACCCGCTGCGTCGCCGTCATAGAGTATGGTGATATTTTTAGTAAGCCTGCCTATCAGCCTGATCTGCTCAACAGTTAACGATGTACCTGATGATGCCACCACATTCTCGATACCCGCCTGGTGTACCGATATAACATCGGCGTAACCCTCTACCAGGTAACAATTATCTTCCTCGCGGATGGCACGTTTGGCAAAGTAAAGGCCGTATAATACGTTCGATTTATGGTAAATTTCCGACTCGGGCGAGTTTACATACTTGGGTACGTTCTTATCGGTCTTGAGCGTACGGCCACCAAAGGCAATTACCCTGCCGGTAAAGCTATGTATCGGGAACATCACACGGCCCCGGTAACGGTCATACAGCGAGCCATTGTCGCGCTTAACCGATAGGCCGCTCTCTACTAAAAACTCTTCCTTATACCCTTGCTTAATAGCTTCGCCGGTAAAGGCTTCCCATTGGTCGGGTGAGTAGCCCAGCTCAAATTTCTTGATGGTTTCGCTGTTAAAACCGCGCTCTTTAAAGTAGCTAAGGCCTATGCTTTGCCCTTCATCGGTATCCAGCAAACTTTCGTGGAAAAATTTGGCGGCAAAGCCCGATACGATCATCAAACTCTCGCGATGGTTCTGTTCTTCCAGGTTTTCGGTGGTATCAACCGTTTCCTCAACCTCTATACCGTATTTTTTGGCCAGCCATTTAAGCGCTTCGGGGTAGGTGAATTTCTCCAGCTCCATTAAAAAGGTAACTGCGCTCCCCCCTTTGCCCGACGAAAAATCTTTGAAAATGCCCTTGGCAGGCGATACCGTGAACGATGGCGTGCGTTCATTAACAAATGGCGACAAGCCAACGAAATTGGCCCCGCGTTTTTTTAATTGCACAAACTCGCCAATCACCTCCACAATATCTGTGGCTTCCATTATACGGTCTACGGTGGGTTTGGTGATCATATTTGATGCTTCGCGATTGGGCGGTTACAAAAGTAAGTTTTTCGTAGCTGCCTAAATATAAGAAATTCAAATTAAATGAGGGGCGGGTGGATTGCTTGTAGGCTATTTGACTCACCCCGACTGCGCTATGCTCGTCGACCCTCTCTGCTGCGCAAAGAGGATGGGGAGAATTTATTCTTTCACCTTTCCTTCCTCTTTCCTCAGGAGAGAGGGGGCAGGGGTGAGTTAAATTACGGCGCTATATCAGTTACAACCTTCCGCTTCAAAAACGACAAGCCTATCCCCACCAATACAATAACACTCCCAATTATTTCTTTTATATGCAGCACCTCGCCAAGAAAACCGATGGCCAAAAAACCGGCAATAACAGTTTGCCCTAATAAAGCGATAGCCACTTTGGTAGGCTCCAGGTATCGCAAGGAATGATTGATGGTAAGCCAGCCAATTAACTGGCAAAGCACGCCCATACCAAAAAAACAGCCCCATGTAGCGGTATCAAAACCCAGCAAGGCATCATTACGCAACATGGCTATGGTTATTAACAATACACTTGCGCCCAGCATATTGTAAAACATAAAGGTAAATGTGTTTATATGTTTTAAAACGCCTTTGGTTATCATGAGGTAGCCGGCATAAAGCATGCTGGCCGCTATGGCATAAACTATACCTTCGTTAAACTGCAAATGTATTACGTTTTGGTAGCCTACCAGTATCACCATACCTACAATAGCAATGATGGTGCCTGCCCAAAACATCTTCCCCGATTTTTTCTTGAAAAACAGGTAACTCATCAACCCAACCCAAACAGGGGCAAGGTTGGCCAGCAGGGTTGATACCGTAGCGCTGATCTTTAACAGTGAGATGTTCCACATAGCAATATCAGCCCCGAAAACCATACCGCCAATAATAGTGATAATTAGTGCCCTTGGGCTTGTTTTAAGTTTGCCTTTAATAATGCAATAGGGTAATAAGAACAACCAGGCAATAAAGATGCGGTAAAAGCCCGATGTAATGGCCGGCGAGGCGGCAAGCTTTACAAATATTGGCGAGAAAGAAATACACAGGATGCCAACAACCAGGCTCAGCTTAGGTTTCATGAAGAATTTATTGAGCTGCAAACTTAAGGATTTGGTTTATATCTACCTGCAGTAACACTCCCATGGTTTCCTGCATTCTCACTCTTTTGCTACGCAAAGAAGAACCCGGAGCTGGGTTAACTAACTCACTTTCCCCTCTCGCAAAAATTTTCTTCCCATCTGTAGCACCCGCAACTTTTTTAACGTATAGTAGAAACAATACATTAAAAAAAACGGATTAAAAACACGGATCATGAAAAAGTTAACATTTACCTCACTGGCGCTATTATCTTTGCTGCTTACAGCTTGCTTAAAAAACAATGACAATTGCTGCTCAACTGGCTATCAACCCTATTTTGTTGCCGAAAAGAACGGGTTGCAGGTTTATGGCGAACCGGGCAGCGCTAAAGTAGGCACTGATTCTATTTCTATAATTGGTAAAAGCCGGGATGCTGGCATCAGGATGCATATTAAATACACCGGCAAAGGTGTTTATGCCCTAACCGGTAACCAGGGCAAATACTACCAAAAAATTGGCAACGATACGGTTAGCCGTTATAACATTGGCTTAGCCAATGGAAGCTCGCTCGAAGTTACTGACGTGGATTCTGTAAACAAGGTAATTGCGGGTAAATTCACTTTAAAACTTAAGCGTACTTTCCCAACAACATCAAGCACTTACCCTGATAGCGTTAAGTACACTAAAGGCCAATTCCTCATTTACTTGCCACGCAACTAATTTTGATGCATTAATGTAGGGTTTTACTGCTTACAGGTTTAGCAAATAATTGTATTTTTGCCGCTCAAATACTTTTATATGAGCACTCGTACAAAAATTAAAGCACTGCTTGAAAGCGGTAAAACCGACATTGATGTAACTGTTAAAGGATGGGTACGTACCTTCCGTAACAACCAGTTCATAGCTTTAAATGATGGCTCGACAAATAATAACCTCCAAATAGTTGTCGATTTTGAAAACACCGACCCTGCTTTATTAAAACGTATTACCACCGGCGCAGCAATTAGTGTTAGCGGCAGGCTGGTAGCATCGTTAGGTAAAGGCCAAAGTGTTGATGTTAAAGCAACCTCTATAGAAATACTGGGCGATAGCGACCCGGAGAAATACCCATTACAACCCAAAAAACATAGCCTTGAGTTTTTACGCGAGATAGCGCACCTGCGTTTCCGCACCAATACTTTCGGGGCTATTTTCAGGGTGCGTAATACCCTGTCGTATGCTATACATACCTTTTTCCAGGAACGCGGCTTTGTTTACCTGCACACCCCTGTAATTACAGCGAGTGATGCTGAAGGCGCCGGCGAAACTTTTCACGTAACCAATTTCGACCTGGCCAACCCGCCAAAAACCGAAACCGGCGAGATTGATTTTAAGCAGGACTTTTTTGGTCGTGCTACTAACCTTACCGTATCCGGCCAGTTAGAAGGCGAGCTTGGTGCTATGGCCCTAAGCGATATTTATACCTTTGGCCCAACCTTCCGTGCCGAAAACTCGAATACTACCCGCCACCTGGCTGAATTTTGGATGATAGAGCCCGAAATGGCTTTTTATGACCTGAAAGATAACGCCGACCTGGCCGAGGAACTTTTGAAATATGTTATCCGCTACGCGCTGGATAAAAACAAGGATGATATTGAGTTTTTAAGTCAGCGTTTGTTAGAGGAAGAGAAACAAAAACCACAGCAAGACCGCTCTGAACTTAACCTGTTAGAGAAACTGCAGTTTTGTTTGAATAACGATTTTGAGCGCCTTACTTATACCGAGGCTATCGAGATACTGAAAGAATCTACCCCGAACAAAAAGAAGAAATTCCAATACCTGATTGAAGGATGGGGTACCGACTTGCAATCCGAGCATGAGCGTTATTTGGTTGAGAAACACTTTAAAAAGCCGGTGATCCTGACGGATTATCCGAAAGAGATAAAATCCTTCTACATGCGCCAAAACGACGACGGAAAAACCGTTGCCGCTATGGATATCCTTTTCCCGGGCATCGGCGAAATTGTAGGTGGCTCGCAGCGGGAGGAACGCCTGGACAAACTGGAGCAACGCATGGACGAGATAGGCATCCCTAAAGATGAGCTTTGGTGGTACCTGGATACCCGCCGTTACGGTGGCTGCCCCCACTCGGGCTTTGGTTTAGGTTTTGAACGTTTGGTGCTGTTTGTTACCGGCATGGGCAACATCCGCGACGTGATCCCTTTCCCAAGGTTCCCGAAGAACGCTGAGTTTTAGACCACAGATTTATACGATTTTATGATTACGCTGATTATTTTATAATCAGCGTTTTTTGTTTAACAAAATCGTAATGCCGAACCTCTTTCGGCATCTCTCATTTTTTATTGCGCTCGTCTGTGACGAGTGCTTAACTTTGTTTTGCATCTATGATGCGATACAATCGCATTTCCATATTAAGCACTCGTTATAAATGAGCGCAATAGTTTTATGCCAACAATAGAATTAACCACACATATCAATGCCCCTATCCAGCGTTGCTTTAACATTGCCAGGGATATTTATATCCACATAGCATCTACCGCCCATACGGGTGAGCGGGCTATAGCTGGCCGCACCAGCGGGTTAATTGAACTCGGCGAAACCGTTACCTGGCGGGCAAAACATTTTGGCGTGTGGCAAAACCTCACCTCAAAAATTACTGATTTTAATTCGCCTACTTTCTTTGCAGATGAATTGGTTGAAGGTGCTTTTAAAAGCTTCCGCCATGAGCATCATTTTACCTGAGATAATAAGCAAACCATTATGCGGGATATTTTTGTGTTTGAATCGCCATTAGGCATATTGGGTAAACTGGCCAATTGGTTGTTCCTGAAAAAATATATGACCGGATTATTGATTACGCGGAATAAGGTGATCAAGGAAGAGGCGGAGAGGCGTTAGGTGTTGGCTAAAGCCGATATTCCTGTCTTTTTTGCAGTCGCTCGGCTCCAGCCGAGTTGACCTGTATTAAGCGGCGTCCCGCCGCAGTGCAATAAGGTTTGGCCAGAGGCCTTGTAATAATGGCCACCCGGCTGGAGACGAGCGACTGCTTAGTGGATTACTCCCTCTTATAATCCTTATGCACAATCAAAAAGCTGGCGCGCTCTTCCTTATGGAAGGGAATATTCCAGTTGCCCTGGTAACTTATTTTAACGGGCAGTAGCTGATCGTTAAACCTGTTCAGTTCGATATCCATCTGCACGTTAAAATCAAACAGCATATTACTGTATTTCATGTCGATATAACGCCCCAGGATCTGGAAATTATTCATATCAAAAATGGTTGTCATTTCCTGTATCACCACATCATCCGGCGATGAACTTGGCTTGCGGATAACCTTAAAACGGTAAACCGGGATGCTATCCAGGTATTTGCCCCTTGCAAACTCATAGGTATAAAACTGCCGCATCTCTGGCCCGAAAATTTCTGTTTTACTGCTGATGAATGGGATACCACTCACCTTACGGCCGGGTGTAAATACCAGCGTTTTCAGTTTGGCCCTGTAGCCTTCATTCTTTCCTTTGTTTGCCGTGCCTGTACCTTCAGATTTTACAAACCCGGAATTGTAGGCGTTCATGAAAATATAATCGAACATCTCTACCGTGTACAACTGGTATTTGCCGTTCTTTTTAAAAACGTTACCGCTATCGCTTTTGGCTGTGTATTCTACCTTGTGCTTACCGGCCTCGTTGCTGTGAAATATGCGGCGGTAGATCTTGCCGTTAACCTTATTCTTTTTATCATAGCTAAAAATGCGGTTCTCGGCAGTAAAAGCATACAGTTTCATATTCTGAAACGCCTTATAGAAGCCGGTATCGGCCATTACCGCATCAATAAAATCCTGCGCGCGCAGCTTGTGTGACACAATATTCACCGGTGAATCGATCACGATAGTTCGGATAGTGTCGGGATTGAAGCGGGGGATTTGCTGCGAATAAGAGCTGAAAGCGGAGAGCAAAAAGCAGAAAGCTATGAGTATCCTTTTGTTCATACTGTTCCCCGTGTACAACCGTCTATGGCCTATCAACTAATTCCCCAACTGTTTAACAGCCAGGTAAGCCATCAGGCCAACGCTTTGCTCCAGTGCGCTTTCTTCAATATCAAACGTTGGGGTATGTACCGATGAAGTGATGCCCCGTGCTTCGTTACGGGTGCCTAAACGGTAAAAGCACGAATCGGCCACTTGCGAGTAGTAAGCAAAATCTTCTGCGGCCATCCATATATCAAGGTCGAGCACATTCTCTTTGCCCAAATAGTCCTCGGCATTGGCACGGGTTACGGCGGTCAGTTTTTCTTCGTTGATCAGGAAAGGATATCCCCTCATGATGTTAAACTCGCAACTCCCGCCCATGCTTTCGGCAATTCCTTCGGCGACCTTTTTGATCTTAATATGGGCCTCAGAACGCCATTTTTCGTCCATGGTACGGAAAGTTCCTTCCAAATAAACCTCGTTTGGTATCACATTGGTAGCGCCATTGGCAATCACCTTACCAAACGATAAAACCGACGGACTCTTAGGATCCGCAGAGCGGCTCACAATGGTTTGTAATGCCGTAATAATATGAGCGGTGATCACAACCGGGTCTACATTTTGTTGCGGTTGCGCACCATGCCCCCCCTTGCCCCTTACAGTAACATAAAGTTCATCGGTTGATGCCATATACTTGCCCGCACGGAAACCAACCTTGCCGGCATCTATCAGCGGCATCACATGCTGTCCGATAACAGCGGCTGGCTTTGGGTTTTCCAACACGCCTTCCTGTATCATGAGGCTTGCACCGCCGGGAAGTTTCTCTTCTGCCGGTTGGAAGATCAGTTTGATGGTGCCACCAAATTCACTTTTCAGGTCAGTTAATATTTTGGCCACGCCCAATAACGATGAGGTGTGTACATCGTGCCCGCAGGCGTGCATAACACCCGGATTTTGCGATTTGTACGGCACATCGTTTGCCTCGGTAATAGGCAGCGCGTCCATATCGGCACGCAGGGCCACCACCTGGTCAGATGGTTTATCGCCTTTTATCAGCGCTACCAGGCCGGTATCAGCCATTTTATGGTATTCCAGCCCAAGTTCTTCCAGTTTATTTGCCACAAACACTGATGTTTCTACCTCGTGGAAAGAAAGCTCGGGGTGTGAGTGCAGATGCCTGCGGTTGGCCACTACATCATTAAAAATATCTTTTGCTAAAGCCTGTATCTTTTCTTTAATCATTAGTGATAACCGTTTTGGGTGGATTAATTTTTTCTGATATGATAAACATTATCGGAAACCATACTTTTAACTGTTCTTTCATACGTTCGGCTTCAATACGTGTACGAAAATCGCCGGCACGTACCTTAAAATTAGGTTCGTGGTACACAATATAGGTACGCATTTCGGGAAACTCTGTATTGAATTTGGCCTGTGCATTATAGGCTGCACCGCGGTTGCTGCCACTGTAGATCTGCACGCGGTAACCAAATGAAGATGAGTAGACTGTTGCCGAGCCGCCGCCGCCGCTCACTTTACTGTTAAGGGCCGCGCGTTTAGCTAAAAGGGTATCAAACAATGGCGGGGCCACTACCTGTACTTTACCCCTCTCCTGGGCAAAGGCTATAGCTGGTGCTGCCAGCAGTAAAAACAAAAAGCAATATCTGATGAGGCTTAAAGGCACTTTGTGATCAGATATTGCTTTTTTCATATTTAAATTTTTATCCTTTAACCGTCATTGCGAGGCACCAAGCAATCTCGGCAATTGCATAACTTATATGCTAAAAAGAGATTGCTTCGTACCCCGCAATGACGCGTGGTTATACTTGCGTTGTCATGGTAAGCCTGTTGAGTGCGAAGTCCTCGACAAGCTCAGACTGACATTATAACAAACCTAACGGCCTATTAATTTTGCCCTACGCCGTGGCAGTTTTTGTATTTTTTTCCGCTACCGCATGGGCAAGGGTCGTTCCTGCCAATTTTCTGCTCAACCTTTACCGGGGTTGGCTTTTGTATTTCGCGGGTATCTTCCATTGGCATACCGTTAGCCTCGCTAACAAGCTCGGGTTTTGAGGTGCGCATGTTTCTCAGATCAAGCTTTGGCTGAGGTTTTGCCTCACGTACCTGCTCAGGCTCTTGCTGAACCGGGATACCGCCCCTAAACAGGAAGCTAACCAGCTCTTTATTAACGTTCGCTAACATCTGGCGGAACAATTCAAACGCCTCGAACTTATAAACCAACAGTGGGTCTTTTTGTTCGTACACCGCGTTTTGTACAGATTGTTTTAACTCATCCATTTCGCGCAGGTGCTCTTTCCAGGCATCATCAATAAGGTATAGTGTAACGTTTTTCTCGAACGATTTAAACACCTCTAAACCTTTGTTATCAACCGCTTTTTTAAGCGGAACTGAAACCTGTAAGCCGTGGATTCCGTCAGAAAAAGGAACTACAATGTTCTCTACGTATTGGCCACGGGTATCATACACATCTTTTATTACCGGGTATGCCTGTTGAGCAACGGCTTCTGCTTTGCGTTTGTAAAAGTCGGTAACCTCTGCAAATGTGCTGTCAACCAATGCGGCAATGCTTGTACCTGCAAACTCTTCAGCGTTAACCTGGGTATCTACAGAGAATAAACGGATAACTTCCATTTGGAAACCTTCAAAGTTATTGCTCTCTTTATATTCGGTTACTACATCTTCAATAACATCAAAAACAGTATTGCTGATATCCACATCAAGGCGATCGCCAAATAATGCGTTTTTACGTTTCGCGTAAATAACAGTACGCTGTGAGTTCATCACATCATCATACTCCAGCAAACGCTTGCGGATACCAAAGTTGTTCTCTTCAACTTTCTTCTGCGCACGCTCGATAGATTTTGAGATCATGGAGTGCTGAATAACTTCGCCCTCTTCGATACCCATACGTACCATCAGGTTTGAGATACGCTCTGACCCGAATAAACGCATCAGGTTATCCTCTAACGATACGAAGAACTGGGATGAACCCGGATCGCCCTGCCTGCCGGCACGGCCACGCAACTGCCTGTCAACACGGCGCGATTCATGGCGCTCGGTACCAACAATGGCTAAACCGCCAGATGCCTGTACACCTTCGCCCAGTTTTATATCCGTACCACGGCCTGCCATGTTGGTAGCAATGGTAACGGTGCCTGCCTGCCCGGCTTCGGCCACAATATCGGCCTCTTTCTGGTGCATTTTAGCATTCAGTACGTTATGTTTTATACCGCGTAGCTTAAGCATACGGCTCAGTAATTCCGAGATCTCTACCGATGTTGTACCCACCAGTACCGGTCGGCCGGCCTGTGTTAGTTTCACAATCTCATCGGCAACAGCATTGTATTTTTCGCGGATAGTGCGGTAAACCAGGTCCTGCATATCTGCACGGCTGGTTGGCGTATTGGTTGGTATCTCTACCACATCCAGCTTATATATCTGCCAAAACTCACCAGCTTCGGTAACGGCAGTACCAGTCATACCGCAAAGCTTGTGGTACATCCTGAAATAGTTTTGCAGGGTGATGGTTGCAAAGGTTTGCGTTGCATCCTCAACCTTAACGTTTTCTTTTGCCTCAATAGCCTGGTGTAACCCGTCAGAGTAACGGCGGCCATCTAATACACGGCCGGTTTGCTCATCAACAATTTTCACTTTACCTTCATCAAGGATATATTCGGTATCTTTTTCAAATAAGGTATAAGCCTTAAGCAATTGGTTAACCGAGTGGATACGTTCTGACTTGATAGAGAAATCGCGCATCAGTTCATCCTTCTGGGCTATTTTTTGTTCGGCCGGAAGATCAGATTTTTCAATATTGGCAATTTCGGTACCTACATCAGGCATCACAAAGAAATTAGGGTCTTCGCCCGATGCAGTGATCAGTTCGATACCTTTTTCAGAAAGCTCAACCGAATTATTTTTTTCATCGATGATAAAGAACAGTTCAGAATCAACCTTCGGCATTTCCTTACCCTGATCCTGCATGTAGTGGTTTTCGGTTTTTTGCAGTACTGTACGGTTAGCCCCTTCGCTCAGGAATTTGATTAACGCCTTGCTTTTTGGCAGGGCGCGGTGGGCGCGTAATAAAGCTAAACCGCCATCATCAATACCTGTATTACCATCGTTTATAGCTTTTTTAGCTTCGTTTAAAACGGTGTTAACATACGCCTTTTGCGCGTTAACCAAACGCTCTATACGTGGTTTTAATTCATAAAACTCGTGCTCATCGCCGCGTGGTATTGGGCCCGATATAATTAACGGTGTACGTGCATCATCAATTAACACGGAGTCAACCTCATCCACCATGGCATAATGCAGCTTGCGTTGCACCAGTTCTTCGGGGCTGCGTGTCATATTGTCACGCAGGTAGTCAAAACCAAATTCGTTGTTGGTACCAAAGGTAATATCAGCCAAATAAGCTTTACGGCGTTCTTCGCTGTTTGGCTCGTGTTTGTCAATACAATCAACAGATAAGCCGTGGAATTCATACAACGGGCCCATCCACTCGCTATCGCGGCGGGCCAGGTAATCATTCACGGTTACAATATGTACACCCTGCCCGGCAATAGCGTTAAGGTATGCAGGCAGCGTGGCTACCAGCGTTTTACCTTCACCCGTTGCCATCTCAGATATTTTACCCTGGTGCAATACAATACCGCCTATCAGCTGCACATCGTAGTGTACCATGTTCCAGGTAACCTCGTTACCGGCAGCAAGCCAGGTATTATGGTGAATAGCTTTATCGCCTTTTATTAAAACGTTTGTTTTTTTGGCGGCCAGTTCGCGGTCAAACTGGGTTGCGGTAACCTCAATGGTTTTATTTGATGAGAACCTGCGGGCGGTTTCTTTTACCACGGCAAAAGCCTCAGGTAAAATATTTAACAATATATCTTCAAGTTCTTTATTACGGTCTTTTTCCAGCTTATCTAACTGGGTGTACAAGGTAACCTTTTCGCTTACCTCTATATCCAGCTCGTTTTCGGTACGGTCTTTTATAGCCTGTATCTCGCTGTCAATACCGGCAAGGCCGGCAGCAATAGTTTCTTTAAATTCTATGGTTTTGGCCCTAAGCTCATCGTTGCTTAACTGATCAAGCTTGGCATATGCAGCCTTAACCTTCTCTACAATAGGCAATATGGCCTTAACATCGCGCTCTGATTTGCTTCCAAAAAGCTTACTGAAAAAATCTAACATATTATTTTTTTATAATGCACCAAACTCAATAATTGCGCCAGTGCAATTTTAAAGTCATTTTGACATACAAAGGTACGTTTTTGAGCTGAAAGGAGAAAGTTAAAAGGGCATGACAGTTAACAGAATGTTATTAATGGTAAGTGATCTTCCGGGTTTGAATGATTTCAAATTTATTTGAATAGCGCTCCTTTTTTCTTCGCACAAGCCAGTTCCCTTTTTTGTCGTAAGTATAACTATATAAACTTGTACTAAATTTATCGGGCGACATCACATCATAATAATGTACACTTTTAATAATATCTTGATGCCCGTTATATATCATAAAGGTTTTATCCTTTAAATAGCCATCATTACTATAGGTTGACTGTGTTATTCTGAGCCCATTTTTATCATATGTAAAAATCTTTTTTGAAGGATTAATATCAATACCATACTCTTCATTATAAGCTTCAATTAATTGGCCTTGCTTGTTATATTTGAAAAAGTATTTAACAGGTTTAAAGTATGTACGATCATTAGTAGCCTGGTTTTGCTGAACCAAATTCCCTTTGGCATCATAAATATTTGTGTAGATAGATATATTTTTACCGTTTTTGACCTTGGTTAGCCCCAGGAGTTTTTTTCCACCATCGTATCTGAATTTCCAGATATAACCCGACGATTGCACGCTATCAGCATACACGGCATTGATGATGCGGCCTTGTGCATCAAATAAGGAAAAAGAACTGGATTTGATATCGGGATAGATACTATAATCTATTTTTTTCATAGTAGCCACCTTACCTTTTAAACCCTCCCTAATATCATCTGCTGTTATTTGGCAAAAGCCTTTAACAGACATGCCCATCAACACCAACAAAATAAAACTTCTCAATAAGTTATTCATAGATAGCTTAGGCTGTTTGGTAAATTTACAATTATCCCTCAAATAATTCATTTGCACACCTGCATATCTGCACATTAACTATATTTGCCCGCATGAATATCCTGCTCCTTGGTTCGGGCGGAAGGGAAAGCGCCTTCGCCTGGAAAATTTCACAAAGCCCAAAATGCGATAAACTATTTATTGCACCGGGCAATGCCGGCACCGGCCAGTATGGCACCAACGTTAATTTAAAGGTTACCGATTTTGAAGGTATTAAAGCCTTCGCGTTGGCAAACGATATTAAAATGGTATTGGTTGGCCCCGAAGAGCCGCTGGTAAAAGGCATCCATGATTTTTTCCTGGCCGATGAGCAGTTAAAAAGCATCCCGGTTATTGGCCCGCAGCAGGAAGCTGCCCAGTTGGAAGGCAGCAAGGATTTTTCGAAAGCGTTTATGCAGCGCAATTACGTACCTACAGCCGCATCGCGCACATTTACCCGCGATACTTTGCAGGAAGGTTTTGATTACTTAGCTACAACCGGCCTGCCGGTTGTATTAAAAGCCGACGGACTGGCAGCTGGCAAAGGCGTTTTAATTTGCCTTACGCTTGAAGAAGCACGCCAGGAACTTTTAGAGATGCTTACCGAAGCCAAGTTTGGCGATGCCAGCTCGAAAGTGGTGATAGAACAATTTTTACAGGGAATTGAGCTTTCGGTTTTTGTGATGACCGATGGCACCAACTATAAAATATTACCCGAGGCTAAAGACTATAAACGCATTGGTGAAGGGGATACCGGTTTAAATACCGGTGGCATGGGCTCAGTTTCGCCGGTGCATTTTGCTGATGCTGCCTTTATGCAAAAGGTAGAGCAAAAAGTTATTATCCCTACGGTGGAGGGATTGAAAAAAGAAGGTATCCCTTACAAGGGCTTTATCTTCATTGGCCTGATGAATACCCACGGCGAACCCTGGGTTATTGAATATAACTGCCGCATGGGCGACCCGGAAACGGAAAGCGTTATGCCACGCATCGAGAGCGATTTTGTTGACCTGCTGCTTGGCGTTGCTGAAGGTAACCTGAACGAGAAAGAATTAATTATATCTGACAAAACTGCCGCTACCGTAGTTTGTGTAGCTGGCGGCTACCCCGGCGAATATTTAAAGGATAAAACAATCAGCGGGATTGAGAACGTACGCGATTCACATGTTTTCCATGCAGGCACCGCTTTAGATGGCGAAGACATTAAAGCAACCGGCGGCCGTGTGCTGGCCATTACCAGTTTACAGGATAATATGTTTGATGCCCTGCAACAAGCTACTGCCGATGCTGCACGCATTTATTACGATGGCGTATATTTTAGAAAAGATATAGGGTTCGACCTTTTATAATATTCATTTTATATAATAAAAAAGCGGTATTGAAATTCAATACCGCTTTTTTTATGTCGCAATAATTAACGGTTGCCTTTTCGATAATTATTCTTCTAAATAATTGCCTGATAATTAATATTATCCCAATTATTGGTACATTAGATTACATTAAAACTAAACGCAATGAAAAAACTAAAAAACTTTGGGAAAGTACTAACCCGAACAGAAATGAAATCTGTTGCCGGAGGGTATCATCAATGTGAAGAGGGTTATGTTTGTGGCCCTCCATGCCCAGCTCCGGAAGACAACCACGGCGAACAAGCAACGGGATGGGCATGCGACAGTCCAAATGGAGCATGCAGGCCTCAATTATGCGAAATCACATAATTTGATATATCTCTGATTAGCCGCGATAGCCCAACGGGCACCGCAGGCCGACAGAATATTTACGCTTAACTGCAAATTAAAAAGGCCGGGATTATAAACCCCGGCCTTTTTAATTGTACTTACTATTTAATTATTGAACCTCAAAAACATTGCTGAAGCTGCCACCATCAGGGTAGTAACCAGTAATAATTAAGCGTCCATTCCTTAAGTTGGTGATCACTTTATCCATATCGGCAACACTGTTTATTGGTTGCTTGTTTATAGAAGTGATTATAGAACCAACCGGAATTTCGGTATCATCAAATATACCACCCGGGCGGACCTGTGTAACCAATACGCCAGAGTTTACATGGAATTTGGCTTTCTGGGCCTGGTTAAGCGGCTGGAAGCTTGCCCCCATTTTGTTAAACAACTCTGAAGCTGATTTTGATACTGCGGCCGTACGTGGTGCAGGGGCATCGGCTTTAAGGGTTACGGTAATGTTTTTCTCGCTGCCGTTACGTAAAACGGTCAGGTTAATTTTATCGCCGGGCTGTAAACGGCCAACACGCTCCTGCAAATCAGATGATTCATAAACAGTGTTGCCTTCAACCTTGGTAATAATATCACCGGTTTTAATGCCCGCCTGCTCGGCACCGCCACCTGTTACCAGGCTGCTAACATATAAGCCATTTGTTTTGTCGCTGTTAACCTTCTTTGCGGTCTCGGGGTCGCTTAGGTCACCAAAGCCTATACCAATATACCCGCGTTTAACCGCACCATATTTTTTAATATCATTTAATACCTTTTTAGCCAGGTTAACCGGGATCGCAAAACCATAACCTTCGTATGAACCGGTATGCGAAGCAATAGCCGCGTTAATGCCTATCAGTTCGCCGGCTGTATTTACCAATGCGCCGCCGCTGTTACCCGGGTTAATAGCCGCATCAGTTTGGATGAAAGATTCGATCCCCTTTTTTAAAGCCGGGGTATCATCCTGCCTAACCGGGTATGGGTTATCCTCGCTCTCGTCTTCATTACTACCAATAATACCTATCTGGCGGCCTTTGGCACTCACAATACCTGCAGTAACGGTAGAGTTTAATTTAAAAGGGTTACCAACAGCCAATACCCATTCGCCAACGCGTACCGCGTCAGAGTTGCCCAATTTTACAATAGGCAGGTTGGTTGCGTTAATTTTGATCAGGGCAAGGTCGGTATTAGGGTCGGTACCAATTACCTTAGCTTCAAAGCTGCGGTGATCGTTGGTTACAATAGTTATCTTCTCTGCCTTAGCCACTACGTGGTTATTAGTTACAATATAACCATCGGGCGATATAATAACACCCGAGCCTGATGCCATTTGCGGGCCCTGCGGACGCATGCGCTGGCCAAACATTTGCCCAAACATTTGCTCAAACTGATCCTGGCGATCGTTACTTTTAGCGGCATAGGTAGTACGGATATATACTACAGCGGGCGTAACATCCGCAGCTGCCTGTGTAAAATCTACAGCGCCTGCCGATGATACAGTGGGTGTTGCCGCGCGATTATTCGCAAAATAAACTTTTTGCTTATCCTCTAAACTCATACTATCGGCGTATTTGTTTTCGGCAAGTTTATATACGCCTAACGCCATGGCACCGCCAACAAAGGCGGTTAATAATGTTAAACCAAATTTTTTCATATTATTATTCACTTTTCTTTTACTTTTTTAATCCGGGATTCAAATTTAATACCATATAGACGATATTATCAATAATAAGGTATATGTAATATTGTTAAAATTTGTTAAATTAAGAGTAGCGGCACGTTATATTTGTTACGTATTGCTATACCGAATTATTTAACGACTAAGATAGGAAACCATTGTGCATATAAGCTTTTATAAATACCAGGGGGCAGGAAACGATTTTATACTAATAGATAATCGCGCCGGCATCATAAAAAATCTTGATAAACAAACTGTTGCGAAAATTTGCGACAGGCGTTTTGGTATTGGCGGCGATGGGCTAATGTTGCTGGAGAACGAACCCGGGTTCGACTTTAAGATGGTTTACTACAATGCCGATGGTAACGGGGGCAGCATGTGCGGTAATGGCGGCCGCTGTATTGTGGCTTTTGCCAAATACCTTGGCGTTATTACCGACACGACAAAATTTCTGGCTACAGATGGCGTGCACCATGCCAAAATTTCAGAAGCTGGCAACTGGGTTAGCCTGCAAATGATAGATGTAACCACTATAAATAAAGATGGCGATGCCTATGTGCTTAATACAGGCTCGCCGCATTATGTGGCCCTGGCCACTAACCTGGAAGTTAAGGATGTTTATAATGAAGGTTACGCTATCCGCAATAACCCAACCTATAAACAAGATGGTATCAACGTAAACTTTGTTGAAAAAACCGACGGCGGATATTTTGTACGCACCTTTGAGCGTGGTGTAGAGAACGAAACCTACGCCTGTGGTACCGGTGTTACAGCCGTAGCGCTGGCCATGGCCAAACACAACCACCAAACCGGCGCGATAACTACTCCCATAAAAGTTTTAGGCGGCGATCTCAATATCCGGTTTAATTACGACGGCTCAACCTTCAGTAATATATTTTTAGAAGGCCCCGCTGAGTTTGTTTTTGAGGGGGAGATTGATCTTTAATCAAAGCCAAACAGTAAGGCTGTAATTGCGAAGTACGGGCAATCCCTTGCATGCATCCCGCCTCCCTGTTAACAAATATTTACTGCCGAAAATTTTCGGTTGTAAATATTTTACGTTACGTTTGAATTTTTTCTCGATGTAGCTTTCTTTAATTTTTTTACCTAAAGAAAGTTCATGTTACGCGTAGACAGTAGTAAACCCTGCCAAATAATTTATGCCATTGCCCGGCACGATTACCTGTCGTACGTGATAGAACCGCATGTTGTTCAGCTAAACCCCAACGGCGAATTTTCTTTTACCCACCAGCGTTTATTCTCGAACACAGCCGAAGAGTTTGCCCAGTGTATTGATGATACCGACCGCAAGCTCATCAAAATACTGGAGGATATTGAACAGGGTAACATTATCAAAAAATTCTATAAAAAGCCTATCCGCCCCTTCGAATTTTTTGCCAAGATCTTTAACGACCAGCTTTTTGATACCATCCGCCCAAAAATTGAAAAGAAACTGGTAGAGGCATTGGCTCTCTTAGGGAGTGGAAACAAGCAAATTTACCTGATGAGCAAGGAGGGTTACCCCGCCGGGCGCAGGCTGCATATTGCCGATGAACCGGCTTCGGTATTGTTCCACTTTAGGCGGGGCGATGATGAGATCCGTTACTTCCCTACCATTAAATACCAGGGGATGCGCATCGAATTTATGTTTAAGGATGCCGAGATCATTTGCAACCATCCTGCCTGGATGCTGCTGGATGATACATTATATTATTTTGATAAAGAGATAGAGGGTAAAAAGCTGCAGCCATTCCTCAATAAGCGTTTTATCTCTATCCCAAAATCGTCAGAGCAATCATACTTCGAAAAGTTTGTTGCACCGCTCATAGAAAAGCACAATGTTTACGCCGAGGGCTTTACCATCAATACCGAAAAGTACGATGCCACGGCTTTCCTGAAACCCATATATGTAGAAGGCGGCACATCGCAGCTGCAACTCTATTTTAAATATGCCGGTTATATTTTCCCTTACGGGGATGGCAGGCACGTATCGGTACGCATGGAGAAAACCGGGGATGATTACCTGTTCCATCGCATTAAACGCTCGGTTACCTGGGAGAAGGGTAAACTACAGCAGTTAGAGGCCATGGGCTTAAAAACTGTTTCGTCGTTATTCCAAAACCTGGAGGTTGCCGCCCACGATGAAGAAAGCGACCGTTCTTTCCCCGTTTTTGAATGGCTTAACCAGCACCATGATGAGCTATTGGAAAAAGGTTTTGAACTGGAACAACCCGACGGGCAAAAGCGCTATGTTTTTGGCAACACCAAAATAGACCTGGAGATAAGCGAAAACAACGATTGGTTTGATATTAACGCAGTAGTTTATTTCGGCCCATACCGTATCCCGTTCATCCAGTTAAAAAACCATATCCTTAACCATAAAAAGGAGTTTTTACTGCCATCAGGCGAGATAGCCATTATCCCCGAAAGTTGGTTTTCGCAATACGGCAACCTGCTGCATTTTAGCGAGGGCGGCGATGAACTAAAACTGCGCCGGCACCACCTTGGTTTAGTTAACGACCTGAACGATGGCGAAATGGCCGAGGTATCCATGAACCGCAAGCTGCAAAAGCTTACCGATTTTGAAGAGACCGAAGATGTACCAATGCCGGTAAACTTTGCCGGGAGCCTGCGCCCATACCAAAAGGCGGGGTATAACTGGTTCCACTTTTTAAAGGAATACCATTTTGGTGGCTGCCTGGCAGATGATATGGGCCTTGGTAAAACCATCCAAACCCTTGCCCTGCTGCAAAAGCACAAAGAAGATACCGAGGCGGCGGGCAGCAAAGCCACCTCACTGGTAATCATGCCCACCTCACTCATCTATAACTGGCTTAACGAGGCTAAGAAATTCGCACCGCAACTAAGGCTGATGGTGCATACGGGCGCGTTCCGTTATAAATCGGCAGAGGTATTTGCCAATTACGATGTGGTGATAACTACCTACGGCATTAGCCGCATAGATATTGAGATGTTTAAGGCTTATTTTTTCGACTATGTGATATTGGACGAAAGCCAGAACATTAAAAATCCGTCGTCAAAATCGTTCCAGTCGGTAAGGCAGCTAAAATCCAGGTTCAAGCTGATACTGAGCGGTACGCCTGTAGAAAATTCGGTAAACGATTTGTGGACACAGATGTCGTTCATAAACCCGGGCTTGTTAGGCGCCCAGCAGTTTTTCCAAAACGAATTTGTAACGCCGATAGAAAAGAAAAAGGACGAGGACAAAGCCCGTAAGCTACAGGCCATCATCAAACCTTTTGTATTGCGCCGTACCAAAGAGCAGGTAGCCACCGAGCTGCCGCCAAAAACCGAAACACTGTTCTATTGCAAAATGAGCGAGGAACAGGCTGAGGTGTACGACAAGGTAAAATCAGAATATCGTAATGAATTATTACGGAGTATTGAGGATGGCACTTACGCCAAAACGCAGATACAGGTACTGCAAGGCCTAATTAAACTGCGCCAGATAGCCAACCATCCATCTATGATTGATGCGGAATATGAGGGCGATAGCGGCAAATTCGAGAACGTGGTGCATACCCTTGCCAACGTTTTAGATGGCGGGCACAAGGTGCTTATCTTTTCGCAGTTTGTAAAACAGCTTACCATTTACCGCAACCATTTTGACAAAGAGGGCATCCCTTATGTTTACCTGGATGGCAGCACCCAAAACCGAGGCGACGTGGTAAAACAATTCCAGGAAGATACCAGTACGCGGGTGTTCCTTATCTCGATAAAGGCAGGCGGTGTTGGCCTTAACCTCACCGAAGCCGATTACGTTTTCATCCTTGACCCATGGTGGAACCCGGCGGTTGAGCAGCAGGCTATCGACCGTACGCACCGCATCGGCCAAACCAAAAACGTATTCATCTATAAATTCATTACTAAAGATACTGTTGAAGAAAAGATCTTGGCCTTACAACAGCGCAAGCTTAGTGTAGCCCGCGCGTTGATCACCACCGAAGATAGTTTCATCAAATCGCTTTCGGCTGATGATATTAAGGAGATATTGGGGTAAATAAAAAGGGGTGATATTTCTACCAGCCTTTCCGCCGTCGCTTGGCTCCAGCCGAGCGATTGAAATGATAAAAAGGGGCTGGTGAAGACACCACCCCCTTTTTAAATACTTCTTTGTTTCGGCATCCTTAGCAAAACAACTATTTCTTAGCTATCCTGTACAGTTTACCGCTATCAGTTAAACCATATAAAGCGCCGTCTTTGCCGGTTACAACAGCACGCCAGCGCTCATTCCTGTCCCTAAGCAGGCGTTCTTCGCCAACTACTTTATTGTTCCTGATAACAAGCCTCGCAATGTGCGATCCGCTCAGGCCTCCTACAAAAAGGTTGTTTTTCCATTCGGCTATATTACCGGTGTAAAAAGTTATACCGCCCGGCGATATGGTAGGGTCCCAATAGTAAATGGGTTGCGTAACGCCTTCTTTTTGCTGTATACCATCGCCAACCTTTTCGCCGCTGTATTCAATGCCGTAGGTAACCACCGGCCAGCCGTAGTTACGCCCCGGTTTAATAATATTGATCTCGTCACCTCCGCGCGGGCCAAATTCGGCTTCCCATAACTCCCCTGTTGCGGGGTTCCAGGCCAGGCCATCGGGGTTACGTAACCCATAAGCATATATTTCGGGCAGGGCGTTTGCCTTACCTGCGAAAGGGCCACCTGCAACCGCTTTACCGGCTTTGGTGATATGGATGATCTTGCCTATGCCGGCACTCAGATCTTGTGCCTTCATGCGGATATCGTTGCCGCTCCTTTCGCCTGTGCTTACAAACAGGTTACCTTGTTTATCAAATACAATGCGTGCACCATATTGCAGGTTGCCTTTATAAGCAGGTGTTGCCCGGTAAATCACCTCTACATTTTCAAGCTTAGTTTCATCTGCAGATAGCTTTCCTTTGGCTATGGCCAGTAAGGAGCCTCCCTCTGCCTGTTCCGCATATCCCCAATATATCATGCGGTTTGTGGCAAAAGCAGGATCGATTGTAACATCAAGCAAACCGCCCTGCCCATGAAACAGTACTGCCGGGAAACCGGTTATTTGTTTGTCAAAATCTCCGCTGGCTTTTAATATGCGCATACTGCCGGCCTTTTCGGTTACCAGGAAACGCCCATCGGGCAGTACATGAATACCCCAGGGTTTTTTTAAGGTGCTATTTATAACAGTTACCGAATAGGGTGTTCTGGTTTTTACACCACCTATACGGGTTTGGCCTTTAAAAGCTGGTTTATAGGTACTGTTGGGGCTTTGCGTTTCTACGGGTGCCAGCGTTGTATCGCGCTGTACAGCCGCATAACTTGTGGTTACTGCAACAGAAAAACTTAGGGCCAGTAACAGGGCTTTTTTGTGTTGAATCATGGTAGTAGCGTTTTAGTTTAGAAATATCGCCATTCCATCCGGATTTGGCTTCACCAATTGAATAATGTAACAGATAAAATACCTTTTAGTGAGCGGCTGGTGCGATGTATAAATGCTTTTTGCATCTAAAAATTTCAGCCTCAAACAAAACTAATTTAATGTTGTATTTAGCTTAACTTAACATCATCGCTATCACATTTTTTCAATCATGGATAAAATATCTACCGCATACGGCTTTATTGCTTCCGGCTTATAACTTGCTTTTTGTAACATTGCACAAATTTTTAGATTGACAGCCGCCGCCAAAAAAATATTCTCATACCTGTTAAAAGCAAGCATTGTTGTTTTAGCATTTGTATTTATATACAGCAAATTTTTAGGAAAAAACGATAGCCTTAAACAATTCGAGGCTTTAATATCTGTTATTAGCCGTAACCAGGTTATTTATACCTTAACAGCAGTAGTATTACTAATGGTAGCCAATTGGTTTTTAGAGAGCCTTAAATGGCAGTATCTGGCCAAAAAACTAACCAATATATCTGTATGGGTAGCTGTAGAAGCTGTTTTTTGTGGCTTAACCTGGGCCATATTTACCCCAAACCGTATAGGCGAATACGGTGGCAGGGTAATGTTTTTACCAAACCGTAAACGTATCCATGGGGTTTTTGCTATGGCGGTTGGCGCTTTTGCCCAAAACGTAATAACCAACCTGGTGGGCATACTGGCTTCATTATGGTTTATCTATTATTTCCTCAGCATCAACACCTGGCTATATTTAGGGATAATGGTATTGTCGCTGGCTTTTTTGGGTCTTTTCCTGATGTTTTATTTCAACATTAGCTGGCTGGTTATATGGCTTAACCGTATCAAATTTTTAAGGAAATACAACCGTTTTTTCGAGATCATGGGCCGGTACAATGCCAATGAACTTTGGGTAGTATTTGGTTATAGCCTGGCACGCTTTTTTGTGTTCTCGCTGCAATATTACCTGGTGATAAACCTGTTACTGCCCAACATCCCGTTTTTTAATATGATGATGACGGTATTTGTATTTCTCTTTATCCAATCGGCCATGCCATCTTTAGACCTGCTGGATATTGGCGTAAGGAGTTTTACCGCCATGCATTTATTTTTATATGTAACCAACCAGCAAATAGCTATAATTGCAGCGGTTTCATCCATCTGGCTGATCAACCTTATTATCCCTGCCATTATAGGTTCGGTATTTGTTTTTAAACTAAAGTTTTTTGATCGTACTGCATAGCACCATTTCGTTATTACTAACAGGTTTATACCTGCTGGTAGTTGCCTATTTAATTAAAGGCTGGGGGGCATTAAAACGCCCAAACATCAGCACCAGTGGTTTTACTACAAAAGTTACCGTACTAATAGCCGCCCGTAATGAATCTGCCCGTATCCGCTATACCATTGATGATATTATAGAGCAAAACTACCCCAAGCACCTTACCGAAATTATTATTGTAGACGACCACTCTACCGACGATACCGCCGCTATTATTAGCAGCTATGCCCACATGGGCGTTAAGCTATTGCAGCTAAACGAGGATAAACCCTTAAACTCCTATAAAAAGAAAGCCATTGCCGAAGCTATTGCCCTATCGACGGGCGAACTGATGGTTTGTACCGATGCCGATTGCCGGATGGGTAAAAACTGGCTATCATCTATTGTGGGATATTACGAAACCCATCAACCGGTTATGATCTCGTCGCCGGTAACTTATTTTGAAGAAACCACCTTGTTTGAACGACTGCAAACGCTGGAGTTTTCTTATCTGATAGGTATTGGCGCGGCGTTTATAGGTAACGGCCGTGCATCAACCTGTAATGGGGCAAATTTTGCATACAGAAAAGATATTTTTTACGAAGTTGGCGGATTTAAAGGCATCGACGACCTTGCATCCGGTGACGATGAACTATTGCTGCAAAAAGTAGCCGAGGTATATCCCAACAAAATAGGTTTCTTTAAAAACCATGATGCTGTAGTATTTACCCATGCCAAACACACCTTGCAGGAGTTTTTACAGCAACGCAGGCGCTGGGCATCAAAATCAACCCGGTATAAAGATAAAAAAGTGGTAGCGCTGGCCGTTTGCATATGGCTGTTTAACTTATCGCTGCTGGTTAATGCCGGGCTGGGTTTTTATAATATCTTTTACTTTAAACTTTTCCTGGTACAATTCCTGCTTAAGTATCTGATAGAGGCAGCGTTTCTGCTGCCTATAACCGCGTTTTTTAAACGGGCAAACCTGGTGGGCTTGCTCATCATACTTATCCCGATACATATTATTTATTTTGTGTACGTTGGCCTTGTTGGTAACACCAAAAAATATGTTTGGAAAGGCCGTAAGGTACGTTAAGGCTGTTCATTTTTGTGCACGGTTGTAAAAAAGGCTAAACGTATCCGTTTAAAAAAGAATATTTAGCTATTTTAGGCTGCCTAAAGTAATAAATGCAAAACAACAACGATAGTTCTGGCGAGGACGAACTGATCCGCCTGCTGCTTAAACGGCAGTCTGAGCTGAACTCCCTTTTGGAGGTCACCAGGGCTATTAACAAGAATACCCCAACACCCGTACTGGTGCAGATGCTGGAGGTTATCCTCAAAAATTACCTGCAGATAGGCAAGTTCCGTTTTTTGATAGAAAAGGACAATACGTTTACCTGTATCTCAAAATACGGGGGCGAGATTGAGCCGCCCCTTGCACTTAACCAAAGCTGGGCGCACCTCAATAAAATAAAAGCACCTTCGCCTTTAACCGGCCATATTGATGCCTTGTTAAATAAGTATAATTACTTCATCCCCATCTATCATAAAAACAAAGCACTTGCCTTTGCCCTTATTGGTGATTTTAACACCTCGGGCGACATGCTTAACAATGACCTGAACTTTATACAGACATTGATAAACGTGATAGTAGTAGCCCTTGAGAATAAAAAGCTTTTCCGCGAACGTTTACAAGCCGAACGTTTTAAGCGCGAAATGGAACTGGCAGTTGAAGTGCAGAATATGCTGATCCCCCTGCGCGAGCATAAGGAGGAGGGCGTTGAAGTGGGTGCGCGCTACCTGCCCCATCAGGACATAGGCGGCGATTATTTTGATTTCTTCAGGCTTAACGAAAACGAATTTTTATGGTGCGTGGCCGATGTATCAGGCAAGGGTATCTCGGCGGCTTTGCTGATGGCCAATTTCCAGGCAAGCCTGCATGGCTTGGCAGCGATTGAAGATGAGCTGACCACCGTAGTTGAACGCCTGAACAAAATTGTGATAAGAAATACCAAAGGCGAGCGCTTTATAACGCTTTTTTTGGCCAAGTACAACGAGAAAACCCGCAAACTAAACTACATCAATGCAGGGCATAACCCAACTATACTGTATTCGGAAGGTGGAGCCATCCCATTAAAACTGGGCACCACCATGATAGGCGCCTTTGAGGAGCTGCCCTTCCTGAATGAGGGCGAGGTAGACCTGGAACCCGGCAGCCTGATATTCAACTATACCGACGGCCTGATGGATTACGAGTTACAAAGCAAAAATTGGAGCGAAGAAAAGCTGCTTGAATTTGTAATAGCCAATGGCGAATTATCCCCCGATGAATTTAACGAGGCCCTGATGAACCACATCAATTCGGTAGTAAAAGGTAAGGCCATTGATGATATTACACTGCTAACGTTGCGGATATCGTAGTGCTGATTTAAAAGTTGTCATGCTGAACATCGTGAAGCATCTAATCCCCCACATGCATATAGGCGATTGCACAGTTCGATAATAGATCCTTCGCTATCGCTCAGGATGACAAGCCGGAGAAATCCTACCCAAACAATAGTCCAAACACCTCCTCTATCCGCCCAACAACTTTTACATCAATGGTATAACGCGACAGGTCAAGCCGGTTTTTATCCTTAGCGGCGGTTGGCATATTGTATTTAGATATAAAGATCTGCTCAAAGCCCAGCTTTTGTGCTTCGGCAATGCGTTGTTCTATCCGATTAACCGCACGGATCTCGCCTGACAAGCCTATCTCACCCGCAAAACAGGTTTTAAAAGGGATTGGGATATCCTCATGCGAGGAGATAATGGCAGCAGCCAACCCCAGGTCGATAGCCGGGTCTTCTACCCTGATGCCCCCGGTAATATTCAGGAACACATCTTTAGCGCCAAGGCGGAAACCGCAGCGTTTCTCTAACACAGCCAGCAGCATGCTCATACGTTTGGTATCAAAGCCCGTTGCGGTGCGCTGTGGCGTGCCGTAAGCCGATGTACTCACCAGCGCCTGGGTTTCTATCAACATGGGCCTCATCCCCTCTAGCGTGGCAGATATGGTAATACCGCTTAATGGTTCGTCACGCTGTGATAATAAGATCTCTGATGGGTTTGATACCTCACGCAGTCCCTCGCCCAGCATTTCGTAAATACCCAGTTCTGACGATGAACCAAACCTGTTTTTAATAGTTCGCAATATGCGGTACACATGGTGGCGGTCGCCTTCAAATTGCAGCACGGTATCAACCATGTGCTCCAGTATCTTTGGACCAGCTATCATACCATCTTTGGTAATATGGCCTATCAGGAATACCGGCGTAGACGTTTCCTTGGCAAAACGAAGTAATTCCGCAGTACATTCCCGTACCTGTGATACACTACCGGGGGTGGATTCTACATGCGAGGAATGCAGCGTTTGGATAGAGTCGATCACCAGTATATCCGGCTGCAACTCTTCTATCTGCTTAAATATATTTTGGGTTGATGTTTCTGTAAGGATAAAACAACCTTTCCCAAATTCATCTTTTAGTTCTTTGTTTTTTGCCCTTGTTTGCTGGGTATCTAATGACACCAGTCGCTCGGCGCGCATTTTTATTTGGTGGTCGCTTTCCTCGCCCGATACATACAGCACTTTTACATTGGGCATATTCAACGCCAGTTGCAGCATCAGGGTTGATTTACCAATACCTGGCTCGCCACCTATCAGCACCAATGAACCTGCTACAATACCACCGCCTAAAACGCGGTTAAATTCTTTATCAGGCGTAAGCAGCCGGTGTTCTTCCTTAAAAGTTATGTCTGCTACCTCAACAGGTTTATTTGCCCGCTGTGATGAAGCCGGACTGCTCTTCCAGTTTGGTACTGATGCGTTGGATTTCTCCAGAATTTCTTCAACAAAAGTATTCCACTGCTGGCAGCTTGGGCATTTGCCCAGCCATTTAGGAGATTCGTAGCCGCAGCTTTGACAGAAATAAGCAATTTTAGTTTTAGCCATTTAATGATATTCAAGAAGTATCATACAAATATACTAATTTAGTTAGCATTCAATCAATGAAATCTGGGCGAATCAAAGGGTATCAATTGCTGGTTTGCTGCTAAAGTTATAGTCGGAAAACTATTGCGGCCATTGTAAGTTATTTAATTGACAATTAACAGGATAAACTAAACATTACTATTAAATTATGAAAAACATTCTACAATATGCCCTTGGCCTTGTTGCAGTAGTGGCAATTATTATGTGGCAAACAGGGTATAACCCATTTGCCGGCTCTGGAAAGACTGGAGAAGTAATAACCCTTGCAGAATTCAAAACGTTGAAAAAAGATCTTTCATCAGATGGCAAGAGAGTTGCCCTTGTTGCGCGCGGCGACATTGCCAATTCTAATGTTACAATTGTATTAGGGCGGCCGATGTCGTTAAGTTTTATCACGCCACAAGAAGAGTACATAGATCATTTTGATCTTTACCGGGGCGATGATAAAAATGAATTTTTCATCCCCGAAAAATTCACCAATAAAGATTTGGTTTTATATGATAATGAAGGTAAAAAACATGCTTACGACGAAAATGTGATTATCTCTTTTACCATGGGAAAGCTAAACGGAAACCCACAGATAAATCCGCGTACCGGAGGGTATGACTGGGCGTATAAACAAATACGAATAGACCCGACCCCGGCGCAATAGGGAATTGCATCACTTATTTATTTTATAAAAACTTTATTATGCAAAAAGAGCAGATGCTACTTAATACATCTGCTCTTTTTAATCTGCCTTATCAGCTAATTATAATTTTATTTCTTCGTCTTTGCTTGAGAAGAACTTAAACTCAGTGATCTGATAAGCAGGGTTGCTTTTCACCTTTATCCACTGGTTGTACTTAAAGTACCATTTCATCTGGCGGTTAAATAACCCCTTTTTGATGTATGCCTCAATGTACGGGTGTACACAAAGCGTAATATTTTTCTCGTTTTGCTCTTCCAGTATGTAATTGAAATTGTTTTCAATATCATCAATAAGCAAAACGGTTGGCCTGATAGTACCTGTGCCACCACACGCAGGGCAAACCTCGCTGGTAACAATGTTCATTTCGGGCCTTACCCTTTGGCGGGTAATTTGTATCAATCCAAATTTGCTTGGCGGCAATATGGTATGCTTCGCCCTGTCATCAGCCATTTGCGCTTTCAGGTAATCAAACAGCTCCTTACGGTTGGTTGGCTTATGCATGTCAATAAAATCGACAACCACTATACCCCCCATATCGCGCAGGCGCAGCTGGCGGGCAATTTCTTTAGCGGCTTCCTTATTTACCTGGTAAGCGTTCTCTTCCTGATTCTCTTTATTGGCCGTACGGTTACCGCTGTTCACATCAATAACGTGCAGGGCTTCTGTATGCTCAATAACCAGGTAGGCGCCACCGGCAAGGTTTACCGTTTTACCGAAGGTAGATTTGATCTGCTTATCAACACCATGATGCTCAAAAATAGGCTCCTTGTGTTTATGCAAACGAACGATACCCTCCAGATCAGGTGAAATTTCATGGATGTACGACCGTACCTCTTCATACATACTCTGCTCGTTCACATAAATATGCTGAAAATCGGGATTCAAGATATCCCTTAATATGGTTGATGTACGGCCAATTTCGCCCAATACCTTTTTAGAAGGTTCGGTTCCATGCAGCTTGGTAACAAAGGTTTCCCATTTCGATATCAGGTCAAGCAGGTCTTTCTGCAGCTCGGGCACACCTTTACCTTCAGATACGGTACGTATAATTACGCCGAAATGCTTTGGTTTAATGCTTTCAACCACCTTACGCAGGCGGTTGCGTTCCGTATTGCTTTTGATCTTTTTTGAGATAGATATCACCTCAGAAAAAGGCACCAATACTACGTACCGACCGGCTATTGACAGATCAGAACTTAAGCGGGGGCCTTTTGTTGAAATTGGCTCCTTAGCTATCTGTACAGGTACAAGCAGGCTTTTTGATAATACATCAGAGATCTTTCCCCCTTTGTTAATATCAGCTTCCGGCTTAAAATTATCTAAAAGCTTCGATTGGTACCCACCGCTACGTACTTGTTTGGTTAGCTTAAGCAGGCTTTGCACCTGCGGCCCCAAATCAAGATAATGCAAAAAGGCATCCTTCTCGTAACCAACGTCCACAAAAGCTGCATTCAGGCTTGGCATAATTTTTTTAATGCGTCCTAAATAAATATCACCAACAGTATAATTGTTAGTGATTTGCTCTTTATGGAGTTCTACAAGTTGTTTGTCCTGTAATAATGCAATGGTAGCCCCGTTGGGGGATGAATCGATAATTAATTCTTTTATCAACTGCTACTCCATTTCTTAAAACGGCGCACAATTGCGCCGCAAGTTAATAAGTGGGTAAAATACACACATAAAAACCCCGCAAAGCGAGGTATAAGCTACTTTACAGTAGCTTATTTTTTCTTATGTCTGTTTTTTCTTAAACGCTTTTTGCGTTTGTGAGTAGCCATTTTATGTCTTTTACGTTTTTTACCGCTTGGCATAGTAATAATTTTTAAATGTGATTAATTTATTTCTTTAATTCCTTTATATACTCATCTATGCGCTGGCCCGCTACCGGGTCGCCCATTAAATCTTTGCATTTTTCATAAGCTGCAATCGCTTCCTGTTTCTTGCCCAGTTGCTTATAGCTTTCGGCTAAATAAAAGTAAGGCTCAATCTCTTCCTTTTGTGCAATAAGGGTTTTAAACCTGTCAACCGCTTTTTCGTACTGCCCGCTCTTCATGGCAAACATGCCTAAGTTTAGCAATGCGTCGTGGTTTTTAGGGTCCTGCTTTACTACCTCAAGCAAAAGTGCAATACCTTGCATTGGCATAGCGCCACCGTTTACATAAGCCACACCTAAGCCCGTTTTAGCCTCAAGGCTGGTGGGCTGCAGTTTGGTAGCATGGTCAAACGCCTCAACAGCATTTGCAACAAACGTACCTTGTGCCGATGTATCGCTTGATAACTTATACGCCGTGTTAAAACGGTTACCTGCATCTACCCAATCTGCCATGGCATTGCTTTTATGAGCAATATCCAGGTAATAAAAGGCAGCAGGGGCTGGCTGGGTAACACTATCCCACGCTTTGGCAATTTGCCTTTGCAGGGTAATTTTATCAGCTTCGCTGGCTGTTTTAAGTTTGGCCTCAAGCGCGCTTATCTCTTGCGCAATGGTAGCATCAATATTGGGTTTAGCCAATGCCGATACCGAAGCCTCGTTTATATTAGCATTTGGTTTTAGCGCCGGGGCCGTAGCCGCTTTTGCATTGCCGCGTGTTGCTTCGGGTTTTATTAAACCTTTAACCGGTAATGAATACAAATAGCCCATTATAGCAACTACTGCTACGGCAACGACTATTTGTTTTTTCTTCATAATGATTATTTGGCTGCTTTTGTAGTTTTGTTACCGCTGCGTACTTTCTCAACAAAAGTTTTAGCCGGTTTAAAGCTAGGTACAAAATGCTCAGGGATAATGATGGCAGTGTTTTTTGAGATGTTACGGGCTGTCTTTTTAGCTCTTTTTTTAACTACAAAACTACCGAAACCTCTAACGTATACGTTTTCGCCGCCAACCATTGAGGTTTTAACCACTTTGAAAAACGCCTCAACAGTTTCCTGCACGTCCACTTTTTCTATTCCTGTTTTAGATGAGATTTCAGCTATAATTTCTGCCTTGGTCATATCCTGTTTTCTTTTATTTAAATGTATAAATACTTAACTGTTTTGGGGTTGCAAAAGTATCGCTTTAAAATTAAAGATTAAAATAAATAGCACATTTTTTTTCTGAGAGGCTTTTTCGCCTCAAATTATGATACAGCGATGATAAGATGTTACTTTGCATAGAATGAATTTTTCTGCCGAACTGATAGCCTGGTACACCAATAATAAACGCGACCTGCCATGGCGTAATACTACTGATGCTTATATAATATGGCTGTCTGAAATTATACTGCAGCAAACACGCGTGGAGCAGGGCATGCCTTACTTTTATCGTTTTGCAGAGAAATACCCAACCGTAACAGCCTTTGCAGCAGCCCATGAGGATGATATATTAAGGTTATGGCAGGGTTTGGGTTATTACTCGCGCGGGCGCAACATGCTCAAAACTGCGCAACTGGTACAGCAGCAGTATAACGGCGTTTTCCCGGTAAGCTACCATCAACTAATCAAACTAAAAGGGATAGGCGAATACACAGCCGCCGCCATCTCCTCTTTTTCAGCAAACGAGGCAAGGGCTGTTGTTGATGGCAATGTATACCGCGTATTGGCCCGTTTTTTTGGTGTTGATGAACCTATAAATTCGCCCAAAGGCAAAAAAACCTTCCAAAAAATTGCCGATGAGGTGCTGGATAACACCCGGCCGGCCCTGCATAACCAGGCCATGATGGAGTTTGGGGCCATGCTTTGTAAACCTAAAAACCCTGCCTGTGGTATTTGCCCGGTGCGTACGGGCTGTATTGCTTTTAAAACAAATGCAACAACCTATTTGCCTGTAAAATTAAAGACAGTTAAGATCCGTAAAAGGTATTTTAACTATATGTTAATATCCGATGGTGAAAAAATCTTGATGAATAAGCGGGATGAGGGCGATATTTGGGCAAATATGTATGATTTACCTCTGGTTGAAACGCCGGAGTTAATAGAGATTATTGAATTATTGCAACTCCCCCAAATGAAAAAATTTGGTAGTAATGTTGCTTTAAAGGATAATTCCGCTGTAATCAAGCATGTATTAACGCATCAGCAATTATTCATCAGATTTTTGATCCTGAAAGATTTCCCGAAAGAATTACAGGGGAACTGGTTTTATGCCGATGTTGAAAATTTGAAAGATTTAGCGCTTCCTAAACCTATTTTTATATTTATAAAATATTTTTTTAATTTCTAAATAATTCTCCGTTAATTTATGGCATGTCTGGAATTAATAAAGTAATACTGGTTGGGCATTTAGGTAAGGACCCCGAAGTACGGCATTTAGAGGGTGGAGTAGCTGTTGCAAGCTTCCCTTTAGCAACATCTGAAACGTTTAATAAAGATGGCCGCAAGGTTGAGCAAACCGAATGGCATAATATTGTTATGTGGCGCGGCCTTGCTGATGTAGCGGCCAAATTTTTACAAAAAGGCAAACTGGTTTATATAGAAGGCAAATTACGCACACGCTCATTTGAAGATAAAGAAGGTATTAAGAAATATACTACCGAGGTGGTTGCCGAAAACTTTACCATGCTTGGCCGCAAAACAGATTTTGAGAACGAACCTGCCCCGCGCCAGGCCTTAAAAACATCAGATACCGATGGTTACCGCAATAATGACGCGGACGACCTGCCATTTTAGTTAGCCTAATTAAACATCTTATATAATAAAAAGCCCCGCCATTAACGGCGGGGCTTTTGCTTGTCACTTCCAATGCAAAACATCCAATGATGAAGTATTAACGCCTTCGCTGCTGGATATTCATTATTCGATATTACCAGGGCCTTCTATCTCGCTCCCGGCGCGCAGTGTTCCCTTAAATAATTTGTATACAAAGTACGTAAATGCATACTTGTACCCGGCCCTTCAGATATACTGTGGGTGCGGTTTGGGTACAGCATCAACTGAAACTGCTTGTTGTATTTCACCAATTCATTTATCAACAGCTCGGCATTTTGGTAATGCACGTTATCATCGCCGGTACCATGTATATATAATAGGTTACCCTTTAGGTTTTTTGCATAGGTAACAGGCGATCCTTTTGTGTAAGCAGCCCTGCCTTCTGCATCAACAGGTACACCGGTGTAACGCTCCTGGTAAATATTATCATAAGTTAACTGGTTACCAACGGCTGCTATAGCAATACCTGTTTTAAATATATCGGGGTACTGGAACATCAGGTTTAAGGTTGATGAACCGCCACCACTCCATCCCCATACTGCCACCCGCGAAGTATCAAGATAAGCACGTTCTTTTAATAGTTGTTTTGTGCCCATAGCCAGGTCGCGGATATTTATTGTGCCTATACCTTTATAGATAGATTTACGCCACTCGCGGCCTTTTGGCACAGGTGTACCCCTATTGTCAATCGACATATAGATATAGCCATCGGCAGCCATATCGCCGGTGTACATAAAGTTAAAGCTGCTACCGTTCTCGTCCTTTACATTCTGGCCCCATGGTTCGCCATAAACATATAAAACAACCGGATATTTTTTGGCTGCGTCAAAGTTATTAGGCTTCACCATCCAGCCGTCCATTTCAACACCATCCTCAGTTTTTACTTTAAAAAACTCCACGTTTGATTTTGATTTGTTAGCTGCCGACGCTGCAACAGACTTAGCAACTTTTTCAGACCCATCAAAGGTTTTATGCTCGGGCAGTGAAACCACTTCGTTTACACCATCAGTATAATAGTTTGAAAAAGCATGTGTAGCCGTTTTACCATTTGGAGACACATCATATTCATGCGTACCCGGTTCGGTCATCGGGGTAAGGCGCTCGGCCTTGCCGCTGCCATCGAGTTTGGTGCGGTACAAATACTTTTGTGTTGCATTATCAGGCGAAGCCGAAAAATAAACGTAGCCCGATGTTTCATCAACGGCATTTATCTGCATCACATCATAATTGCCTTTGGTAATTAGTTTCTCCTTTTTACCATCACGGCTGATGCGATAAAGGTGGCGCCATCCGTCTTTTTCACTGGCCCATAAAAAATCGGCGCCTTTTTTAAACCAATCCCATCCGCCATAGTAGTAATGTTCTTCCCACTCGGGTAATATATCTATCCAGGCCGCGTCTTTTTCCTGATATATGGTGTTTGATTTACCCGTATTAACGTTACAAATCATCACATCACTTTGGTTTTGTGCCCTGTTCAGGTGCTGTATGATCAGCTCTGTATTGTTAGCCGCCCACTCCATACGCGGCACGTATGATTGCAGCACCGGGTCGGTTGGGATATCCATCCATTTGGTAGCGCCGCCCGCAACACCTACTACACCAATTTTAAATGGTGATGGTGCTTCGCCGGCTACCGGGTACTCTACCGGTTTTACATACGGGTAAATAGAATCGGTAGTGTTGAGCATTAAATAATTCTTTGTTTTACTGGCATCAATTTGCCAGTAGGCTATCTGCTTGCTATCCGGGCTCCAGCGGAAACCATCGCGGCAAAAAAACTCTTCCTCATACACCCAATCGAACGTACCGTTGATCAGTTTATCCGTTCCGTCGCTGGTTAATTGCTTAATGCTGTTATCGGCAAGGGATTCTACATAAATATTGTGCCCGCTTACGTAACCAACCTTGCTGCCATCAGGCGAAAACTTGGCAAACATTAATGATGATGCAGGTTTATCGGCACCCAGTTTAGTTAGTTTTTTGGCAGCAAAATCATACACCCAGTAATCGCCCCGGGTGTTGTAGCGCCATACTTTTTTTGAATTGGTGTAAAGCAAAACCTTCTGCCCGTCGGCACTCAAATAGAAGTTACGTACTGCAATTGTTTTTTGGCCTTGCGGGGTAAGTGCTTCTTTACTTAAAAGGGTAGTTTTTTTAGCGGCGTCGCGAGCATCAAGCACAACAATTTCGCCACTTTGTACTTTGTAATATTGGTACCCGTCTTTTGCCCAATGGGTAGATGGGATCTGGGCTATAGCCTTATTTTGCAAAAGCAATAGCGTTAAAAACGCAATGGATAACACCCCTGCGCGGTAAACTTTAATATTCATATGAGTTAAAATTGATGATGGGTATTTTTTAATAAAATAACGCCGCTGTAAATTTTGCGTTAAATTAGCATTTTAAAGCCTTTGATATTTATCCCTCATGAAAAAATTACACTTACTATTTTTATGCCTTATTGCCTTTATAACTGTTAATGCCCAAAATATTGACAGGAGTAAATTTATTGCAGATAGCCTTGATATTTACATTAACAAGGCACTTACCAATTGGCGCATACCCGGCGCGGCTGTTTGTATTGTAAAAGATGGCAAAATTATACTGATGAAGGGTTACGGCATTAAAGAACTTGGCCTGCCGGGCAAGGTTGACCAAAACACGTTGTTTATGATAGGCAGCAACACCAAGGCATTTACAGCAACCGCTTTGGCCATGCTACAGGCTGAGAAAAAATTATCGCTTGATGAAAAGGTAACTAAATACATCCCCGAATTTAAACTGGAAAATAAGGCCGCAGGCGATATGGCTATTGTGAAAGATTTATTATGCCACCGTTTAGGCTTCCGCACGTTTCAGGGCGATTTTACCTTTTACAACACCAACCTAAGCCGCCACGAGGTGATTGAAAAATTGGGTAAAATGAAGGCCACTTATCCTTTCCGCACTACATGGGGCTATACCAATTCGGCTTTTTTAACTGCCGGCGAGATCATTCCGCGTGTTACCGGCAAACAATGGGAAACCTACTTAAAAGAGAATATTTTTGCACCATTGGGCATGAACAGCACCCTGGCTTTAACCGCCGAGATGCCAAAAGCGCTTAACCGCACCGTGCCGCATACCCTGGTTGACGGCCGCCTTACCGCCATACCTTATTGTAACATTGATGGGTTGGCACCTGCGGGCAGCATCAGCTCATCTGTTAATGACATGAGCAAGTGGGTAATGGCCTTGCTTGATAATGGCAAGGTGGGCGGCAAACAGGTGATACCGGCAGCGGCAATTGCAGCTACACGCCAGCCACAGGATTATGTATCTACTGCCAATTATTTAAATGGCGATATTGGATTTGAGCTATATGGCCTGGGCTGGTCAATACAAGATTATTGCGGGCGGCGTTTGGTAATGCATACAGGTGGCGTTAACGGCTATGTATCGTCGGTAACGCTGGTGCCAAAAGAAAACCTGGGTATTGTGATACTAACCAACACCGACCAGAATGAATTATACGAAGCTTTAAAATGGGATATTGTTGACGCCTATTTTAAAAACAAAAATTATCATTACAACGATGTGTTTTTAGAGTACAACAAGTCTAACACGGCCAAGTTCCAGGCTATTGATAAGAAAATGCGCGACAGTACTTTGCTTAACCTTAAGCCCCAGTTATCTGCCAATAAATACACCGGCAAATACGTGAACGACCTTTACGGCAGCCTGGAAATAACCCGGGGCGAAACCGGCAACGACCTGGAGATACGCTTTGAGCACCATCCAAAAATGTATGCCAAACTACAGCCACTGGGCGGCAACCGCTTTTATGTAACCTTTTCTGACCCGGTGTTTGGTAAAGCCATTTTCCCTTTTACCGTAAAAGACGGCAAAGTAACCAATCTGCGGGTTAAGGTAGCCGATTTTGTTGAGTACAACCCTTACGATTTCAGGAAGGTAGAATAGTAGCTGAACCGTTTGTCCCATTTTTGAAATGGGACAAACGGAACAAGTGGAACATATTGATTATTAAATAGTTAATGCTGTAAAAAATTGCCTGCATCTCAACTAAAACTTTATCATTTTAACATTAAATATTCATATTCAATGTTTTAAAAAAACCGGGGCATGTTCCACTTTTTAGAAATGGAGACAAGATCCGGCATAAACAAACAGCGACTTTTTTCGACCCTTTTTCGGCCTCAGTCCGGCCTTTTAGGATGTATAATTTAGCGGAAAGTAAAACCCCCAATAATTATACAAGTTGTTTATTTTCAGGTGATTAATGACTTACGACTTGTTCCATTTGTTCCGTAACGGAACAAAAATGGAACAAACCTCATCAACTGAAAACAGAAGTTATCTGCCCGGCATACTATAGCAATATTAATTATCCAGTAACCTGCGATGATAGTTTATCTGCCCCAAATGGTAGCCTAAGTGCATGGCCAGGTGAACAAAAAAGTATTCGGTAGATGCGCCGTCTAAGGGCCTATCGCCCGGGTATTCTCCGTTCATCTGCTTTTCTGAGATCATATCGAAGGTTTTGTCGATCATGATGATCGTTTTTTCTACTTTATCCACCAGTTCTGCGCGTGGTATATTTTTCAGCGCAAATTCATCTTCGCGGTTTCTTACATATCCGGTTTTGCCAAATTCCGCACCGATGTAGGTATTCAGGTTACCAACCAAATGCAAACAAAGGTTACCGGCAGAATTCAATATACTTTTTTCTACATACCAAAGTTTTTCTTCGTTTTGGTAAGCTTCTATCTCCTGCTTTAACTTTTCAAGGTCGCGGATGATCAGTTTTTTCAGCGTATCTTTTATCATATATATTAGTATTCCTGTGGCAATTTCACTAATAAATTTGTCATTTCGAACGACAGAGAGAAATCCTGTTCAATTAATAGGCGGCGAACTTTGCATAATGAACAAGATTTATCTACGATGAGCTCCCTTTGGTCGGTTCTCGTCGTACCTCGTTTGAAATGACAATTTAGATTATTCTACAACCAATCTGCCAGCGCTGTTTTCAATATTTCAATCAGTTCGGGGTCGTTAAACTGGTAGTTGTCTTTAATACTAAGTACAATTAGGGGTTTTCGCTGTAAGGCAAACTGCTTTTTTACTATATCGCGGTGCTTATACTCCATTACGAAAACTACATCAGCCCAATCAATCAGTTTTTGGTTGAGTTTAATGCGCGCTTTATTGCGTGTGCCTGCACTGCGGGCAGTGTGCAGGTGGTGGCCTACATATAAAAGCTCGGCAGTGGGGCTGCGCCATTGATTTTTACTGCAGATGAACAGGAGGTTTGGCAAGGGCGACTAATTAGTATTTAATATTCTTATAACGAATATAGAGATCAATACAACGATTGAAATATAAAAGATCCGTTTCCCATGAGTTCTGTCGGCTTCAGCATAACTAAATACCTGCTCGCCGTTTGGCAATGTTTTTTTACTGGTAGATAAGTGCCAGCCTATAAATATCCCCAACACGCCGCCAAGCAATGCAAATAAGTAACCTATAATTATCCATGTTGATTGCGATGGTTCGGGCTGCTTTAGTTGTTCTATCCGCTGGTTATTTAGTTGCTTTATAGTTTGGTCGGTTATATTTACGCCGCGTTGTTTAAGTATTTTAACAGCAAGCAGGTTGTCAAACTCGCTCCATTCATCAGATTTCGATACCAGGTCGGTAAGTTCTTCATTTGTAAAAGCATACAAATAATGGTCACTATCTACTGCTTCAACGCTTTGTACTTCTTCGCTTTTTAGTATTTCATTTACTTTTATAAAATCACCTGGGCCAATTTTCACAACGTAATCTTTCGCTGTTTCATCAGTATAAAACGTAGGGTTAAACAGGGTTGATTCTTCTTCTATCTTATAGGCTATACCGTGTTGTTCTAAAACTCCGGCAAGGTCATTTGCCAATGCTATATCGTTGAACTTTTTGTAAGTGATTAATTTTATGTTCATCCTTATTTCCCTTTCGCGTTCATATAATCAAGCGTTAAGTTACACAGGGCTTTTACGCCAAGGGTAAACCCGCTCTCGTCGATAAAGAAATCGGGGGTGTGGTGCGATGGGGCTGTTATGCTGTTGCCGCTTTTTGGCATCCCACCCAAAAAGAAGAATATGCCCGGTACTTTTTCCTGGTAAAAGCTAAAATCTTCGGCACCGGTTACCGGCGGGCGAAGTAATACGTTTTCCTTACCGGCAGTGCCTTCTAAGGTGGGCAGCATTTTGGCGGTAAGGGCTATATCATTAAAGGTAACGGGGTATTTATTGCTGTAGGGTATCTGCACCTCGGCTGTGGCGCCATATGCTTCGGCTGTTTTGGTGGCAATACGTTTTACGTTCTCGGTGATCGTTTTCTCGTCAGCATCTGTAAAGTACCTTACCGTGCCCTGCATTTTAACACTCTCGGGGATAATATTAAAGCGCGAGCCGCCATTTATTAAGCCGATAGTTACCACCGCAGGGTTTTCGGTAACGTTTATATTACGGCTAACGATGCTTTGCAAACTACTGATGACCTGTGCCGAAACCACGATGGGGTCTATACTGCTCCAGGGGTAAGCGCCGTGTGCCGAACGGCCTTTTACCGTTATTTGCAGGTCTTTTACGCCTGCCATGGTACCGCCCGGGCGGTAAACTATTTTGCCAACCTCCGTTTGCGAATTGATGTGTAAACCAAAGATCACATCAACTTTTGGGTTTTCCATTACACCTTGTTTTACCATTTCTTCGGCGCCGCCTTTCTCGCCTACGGGCGCCCCCTCTTCAGCAGGTTGAAAAATAAACTTTACAGTACCGTGCAGGTCTTTTTTCATGGACGATAGCACCTCGGCCACACCCATCAGGATAGCCATGTGCGAATCATGGCCGCAGGCATGCATTACACCAACCTCCTGCCCATTGTATTGTGCTTTAACTTTTGATGCGAAGGGCAGGTCTACCCGCTCGGTAACAGGCAGCGCGTCCATATCGGCACGCAGGGCCACAACCGGGCCGGGCTGGCCACCCTTTAAAATACCCACAACGCCTGTAGTGGCAATGCCGGTTTGTACCTCTATCCCTAACGATTGCAGATGTTTGGCAATAATGCCTGATGTACGCACCTCACGGTTACCCAGTTCAGGGTGTTCATGAAAATCGCGGCGCCAGGCCACTATTTTGCTTTGTAAAGCATCGGCCTTTACACTCACTATTTTTCTTAATGGGGTGTTCTGAGCCATTCCATGTAAAACAGAAAGGCAAAAAAGAAGGGTTAAAAGCTTTTTCATTACTACGGTTTAGTGCAGTAAGATAAACTTTTAACCCCGAAATATAAAAAAGCTGATTCGCTTTTTGCTTAATCAACAATTGGCACGCTGCCGTCTACCGATTTAACAGTAATAGTAAATACCAGAACAGAATTGGCAGGAAGCGGTCCGTTTGCATACGGGCCATAACCTAAACCGGAAGGAATGATCAGTAAGATTTTTCCGCCATTTTTTATCTTAGGCAAGCCTAATTGCCATCCGGCTATAATGTTCTGAGAAAGCGTTAAAGCATAATTATCTCTTGCGTCAAACTCAACATCGCTAAGGTTTTTACCGCTATAGTTTACTACAAGTTTAGAATTACCAGTTATAGCTGAACCGGTACCCTCATCAATTATCTGGTAATATATCCCGGAAGCATCTTTAGTAGCTAAAATGCCAGGATGTGCGCTTAAGTAAGCTACAATAGCATCATCATCAATTTTTGCCTGGGCAACCGGGTCAACAGTAGGTAAGGGCTGTGTTTTATCCTTTGAGCATGAGGCTAATCCAATAACCAGCACGCTTAGTATAAATAAGTATTTTTTCATAGTGTTATAAACTTACTAAATTAATTGTTAATTATTTAATGCCTAAAATATCAATAGTAAAAACCAATACCGAGTTGTTAGGAATACCGGCGCCGGGCGAGGTATTACCATAAGCCAAAACAGATGGTATAATTAATAGCAAACGGCCGCCAACTTTACCATGTGGTATACCCAATGTCCACCCTTTTATAACGCCACCTGCCAGGTTGGCCGAAAACCCTGTACCTGCATCAAACTGGCTACCGTTTAATAGTTTACCGGTATAGTTTACGGTAACGGTGTTGGCGCTTGTTGGGTTAGTACCTGTACCTGCTGTAATAACCTGGTAATAAATGCCATTAGCATCTTTAGTTGCATTGATGCTTGGGTTGGCTTTTAAATAAGCTTGTATATCAGTTTCGTCTTTCGCCGCCTGTGTGTCGGCGTTAAAATTGTCATCTTTTTTGCACGATGCAAAAACCGATATAAGTAAAGTTAGTATTAGAATATGTTTTTTCATTTTATGATTACGTTAAAAATTACGCAGGCGATACAGTTGTTTTAATTTTTAGTTCATTAAGTTGCGCATCAGCTATGGTTGATGGCGAATCTATCATCACATCGCGGCCCGAATTGTTTTTAGGGAAGGCGATAACATCACGGATAGAATCTAATCCCGCGAAGATAGACGTAAGCCTGTCAAACCCAAAAGCGATACCACCATGCGGAGGGGCACCATACTCAAAGGCATCCATTAAAAAGCCAAATTGTTTTTGTGCTTCTTCTTTTGAAAAGCCCAGGTGCTTAAACATCAGCGCCTGCAGTTCCCTATCGTGGATACGGATAGAGCCACCGCCAATTTCGGTACCGTTTATAACAAGATCGTATGCGTTTGCGCGTACGTTTTTAGGGTCGGTATCCAGCAGGGCAATATCCTCGGGCTTTGGCGAAGTGAACGGGTGGTGCATAGCATGGTAGCGTTCTGTTTCTTCGTCCCACTCCAGCAGCGGGAAATCAAGCACCCAAAGCGGCGCAAATTTATTTTTATCGCGCAGGCCCAGGCGGCTGCCTACTTCAAGGCGCAGTTCATTTAGTTGCTTGCGTACCTTATCGGTTTCGCCGGCTAATATCAGTATCAGGTCGCCTTGTTCAGCTTCAAATGCAGCTGCCCAGTTGGTCAGTTCATCCTCGCTGTAAAATTTATCTACAGATGATTTTAATGTGCCATCCTCATTGTAACGGCAATAAATTAAACCTGTAGCGCCAATTTGCGGGCGTTTTATCCACTCGGTTAGTTCATCAATTTGCTTGCGGGTGTAGTTTGCACAACCTTTGGCGTTGATACCCACAACCAGTTCGGCATTATCAAAAATGCTGAAGCCTTTGCCTTTAACCACATCGTTCAGTTCAACAAACTGCATCCCAAAACGGGTGTCGGGTTTATCAGAACCATATAAACGCATGGCATCAGCGTATTGCATCCGCGGGAAATCGCCAAGCTCCAGCCCCTTTACGGTGCTGAACAGGTGGCGGGTTAATCCTTCAAAAATATTCAGGATATCTTCCTGGGTGATGAACGACATCTCGCAGTCTATCTGGGTAAACTCCGGCTGCCTGTCGGCGCGCAGGTCCTCGTCCCTAAAACATTTCACTATCTGGAAGTAACGGTCGAAACCGCTTACCATCAATAACTGTTTAAATGTTTGCGGCGATTGCGGCAGGGCGTAAAACTCGCCCGGGTTCATGCGGCTTGGCACCACAAAATCGCGCGCACCTTCCGGGGTCGATTTAATTAGCACCGGGGTTTCTACCTCAATAAAGTCAAGCCCATCTAAATATTTACGAATCTCCTGCGCCATTTTGTGGCGCAGTACAAGGTTGTTGCGTATCGGGTTACGGCGCAGATCCAAATAACGGTATTTGGCACGCAGTTCTTCGCCGCCATCAGTTTCATCCTCAATTAAAAACGGAGGGATCTTGGCAGCGTTCAGTATCTCCAGTTCGGTAACGGTTATTTCAATCTCACCGGTTGGGATCTTAGTGTTTTTGTTAGAACGCTCTACCACGGTGCCTGTTACTTTAATAACAAACTCGCGGCCCAATTGCTTGCCAGCTTCGCGCAGGCCGGCATCGGTATCGGTATTTAAAACCAGTTGGGTTAAACCATAACGGTCGCGCACATCAATAAATGTGGTGCCCCCTAAATCGCGTGATTTTTGTACCCATCCGCAAAGGGTTACCGTTTCACCTAAATTGCTGATATTTAATTCTCCGCAGGTATGTGTTCTAAGCATAATTCCTTTTATTAAAAGTCTGCAAAACTACGTTTTTGAGGCGAAAGGCGAAAGCGGAAAGGCAAAAGGTTTGGTCTTAGAACTGCATAAATCCGAAATTGAACATTCGAAATCCGAAATAACGTCTATATTTGCCCCATAATTCTCAAGGGGTGCCTTGCTTTGAGCAATCAAAACTGAAAGACAGGCTGAGATCAAACCCATTGTTTTTTGAAAAGTTAAAAGTCAAGTTAATAAGTCGAGAGTGTGCACGCTTTAGATTTTCTGACGGACTTCCAACTTTAGAATAAAAACATGCACCTGATCCGGGTAATGCCGGCGTAGGGAGAGGTAACAAGTTAAGTGTACTGCCATTATACCCTGGTGAGCAGATGGTTTAACTAATTTTATTGTTCAAACAAATTGAAAAACTTATTTGCGGCGCTTATCGCCTTGCTGCTGCCTGTCCTGGCATCGGCCCAATTTTCCATCAGCGGAAAAATCACCAATCAAGCCGGCGAAGCTTTGCCCGGCGCAACCGTAACCATTAGCAACCCGGCCATAAACACACAGGCCGATGTAAAAGGTAATTATCACATCGGTGATATACCGGCTGGTGTTTACACCCTTAAAGCCAGTTATATTGGCTACCAAATTACTACCCAAACGGTTACTTTAAGCAGTAACCAAACCTTAAACTTTTCGCTTATCAGCGCCACCTTCAGCGCCGAGGAAGTTACCGTAACGGCCACCCGCGCGGGTAAAAACTCGCCAACTGCCTTTACCAATCTCAGCAAAAAAGACCTGCAGAAAAACAACTTCGGGCAGGATATGCCTTATTTGTTAAACCAAACCCCATCGGTGGTGGTAAGTTCTGATGCCGGTGCAGGTGTTGGCTATACAGGCATCCGCATCCGCGGCAGCGATGGCACACGTGTAAACGTTACCATTAACGGTATCCCTTTAAATGATGCCGAAAGCCAGGGCTCGTTTTTCATCAACCTGCCAGATCTGGCTTCGTCTGTAAACAATATACAGGTGCAGCGCGGCGTAGGTACATCAACCAATGGTGCGGGTGCTTTTGGTGGCAGCATTAACATACAAACCGCTACCCGCCGCGATACCGGTTACGCCGAAATTGGCACAACAGTGGGTTCATATAACACCATGAAAAATACGGTTAGCCTCGGTACAGGTTTACTGGGCGGGCACTTTAGTGTTGATGGCCGTTTGTCGAGGATAAAATCTGACGGGTATATAGACCGGGCATCATCCAGCCTGCGGTCGTTTTTTTTAAGCGGTGCTTACTACGGCAAAAACAATACATTAAGGCTTAATGTATTCTCGGGTATAGAGCGTACCGGCCAGGCCTGGAACGGTGTGCCCGATTACGTTATTGGCGATAATACCCGTAAGGATAACCGAACCTATAACGAGCTTGGCCTGATGCCTGATGGCACTTATTATAAAGACCAGGTAGACAATTACCAGCAAAACCACTATCAGTTACTGTATGATCATAAGCTGTCTGATAAGTTATCCTTCAGCGGTGCACTGCATTACACAAAAGGCTTTGGTTATTATGAGGAATTTAAGAAAGCCGATTCTTTAAAAAACTATGGTTTAAAGCCCGTAACCTATGGTGCAACAACCATATACACATCAGACCTTACCCGACGCCTATGGTTGAATAATGACTTTTACGGTATAACTTATGCCTTAAAATACCAGGCGCAAAACAACCTTAACTTTACTTTAGGCGGCGCTTATAACCGCTATACAGGTGCGCATTACGGCAACATCCTTTATACTAAAGAGAGTGCGGGCATCCCGCCAAACTACGAGTACTACCGCGATGATGCCAAAAAGAATGACTTTAACATTTTTGGCCGCGGCGAATACAAAATAGGGAATGCCACCCTTTTTGCCGATATGCAATACCGCCGCGTTTTTTACTCGTTCTTAGGGTACGACAGGAATTTGAACAACGTACAGCAAAATGCCACGCTTAACTTTTTTAACCCCAAAGCAGGTATAACGTATGAGCTGGATGAGCACAATAACATCTATGCATCATTCGCGGTAGGTAACCACGAGCCCAATCGTGACGATTACACCAACTCTACCCCTTTAAGCAGGCCTAAGCCAGAAAACCTGAAAGATTTTGAAGCAGGCTACCGCACCAGCGGCGATGTATTTAAAGGTGGCATCAACCTGTTTTATATGCTTTATAAAAACCAGCTGATATTAACCGGTGCCTTAAATGATGTAGGCGGGGCAACACGCATGAATGTTGATAACAGCTACCGCGCAGGTATTGAGATTGACGGCCGTGTTAAAATAACCAACCAGCTAAGCTGGGCTGCCAATGCAACCATCAGCACCAATAAAATTAAAGACCTGAACATCGCGTTAAAAAACTACGATGCCGACTACAACCCATTGCCGCCGGTGCTGCAATCTTTTAAAAAGACCGACATCGCTTTTTCACCTTCGTTTGTTGCAGGGAGCGAGATAGCTTACTCGCCTGTAAAAAACGGCAACATTGCCTTTATAAGCAAATATGTGAGCAAGCAGTATTTGGATAATTCGGCCAATGTTAACCCTGCCGGCATCAGTACCTCGCCAGATGTGGCTAACAACCCATACGCTGTAAACAGGCTGTTAAAAGCTTATTTTGTAAATGATGTAAGGCTGAGCTACAATATCCAAACCAGCGCTATTAAAAATATAAATTTAGGCCTGCTGGTCAATAACATATTCAGTAAAAAATACGAAGCCAACGGCGCTACCTATCGCGAGGTAGATGGCGGCACAATGGTTAACTATAATTACTATTTCCCGCAGGCAACACGCAACTTCCTGGCATCGGTAACCTTTAGCTTTTAGGTGATGCAACACTGGATAGAGCTGTTCACCGAACAGGTAAAAGCAACCAGCTGGCTGGAGTGGGCGGCAGTAATATTAGGCGTGGCCGAGGTGCTCCTTGCCCGCGCAAACAAAGTGTGGCTATACCCAACAGGTATAGCCGCCACTTTAATTTCTATTTACCTGCTCCTAAATGCCATGCTATACGCCGAATGCCTGCTGAGCTTTTATTATGTAGTAATGAGCGTTTACGGTTGGTACCACTGGATAAAAAAACGCCACCTGCCTGCCGTAAAAGTGAGTTTCGCTAACAAACGAGAGTGGATTATTACCCTATTAATTGTTTTTGGCGGATGGGGGGTATTGTATGTGATCCTTGTTAAATTCACGCCATCAACCGTTCCAATCTGGGATTCGTGGGTATCATCAACCGCGTGGGCGGGTATGTGGCTGCTGGCCCGGCGCAAGGTAGAAAACTGGGTATTGCTAAACGTAAGCAACCTGTTTGCCATCCCCCTGCTGTACCACAAAAACCTGGCGATGTTTGCGCTGCTCACGCTCATATTATTTATTGTTGCCGTGTTTGGTTATTTCGATTGGCGGAAGATAGCTCGGCAGGAAAAATCATCAGCAAATTAATATGGAAAACATTAAACATCCGTCAACCCTGCTAAAGCCCCAATGGGTTGCGATCATTCGTGATAATGCCCCCGAAGCTGAGGGTTTAGGCAAACTGCACCCGGCCCAGTTACAATTGGTTTATGAGCAGCAATGGTTTAATTTGTTATCTCCTGCTGCTTATGGTGGCTTACAAACCTCACTGCCCGATCTGATAAAATTAGAAGAAGCACTAAGCTGGGCCGATGGCAGCCTGGGCTGGGTAGTTACTTTATGCTGCGGTGCAGGCTGGTTTGGCGGCTTTATCGACCCGATTATCGCGCAGCAAATTTATAGTGATAAAGAAGCCTGTTTAGCAGGCAGCGGCGCACCTACCGGTACAGCCACCATTACCGGCAATGGCTACATCATAACCGGCAACTGGAAATACGCCAGCGGTGTGCACCATGCTACATACATTACGGTTAGCTGTAATATAATGGATGGTGAAAACCCTGTTTTAAATGAAGACGGCACGCCACTGATACTGCCGTTTGTATTAGACCGCAAAGATGTACAGCTATTATCCGGCTGGAAATATATTGGTATGATAGCCACCGGCAGCGATGCCTATTCGGTTACTAATTTATACGTTGATAAAAACCGCTGCTTTAAAATTGACCCGGGTGCTGCGATGATCGATTCGCTTTTGTACACCTACCCATTTTTGCAACTGGCCGAGGCTACCCTGGCTGCAAATATATCGGGCACGGCCGTGCACTTTATTGACCTGTGCGTGCCAGCCTTTGCAAATAAGGCAACCAACATTCGCCGCGTTAACGAGGCAAATGTTTTGGTAATGGACGAGGCTTTGCGATCGGCTACAGCGCTATTGAACCAGGCACGCGCGGCATTTTTCACTGCCGTGGAAGCTTCATGGGTTAATCCAACTGATGAAGAATTGTTAAAAGCTGTAAGCAGTACCAGCCGCGTTTTGGCCAAGGTATCGCGCGAATGCGTGGATGAACTGTACCCCTATTGCGGTTTGTTAGCGGCATCGCCCGATACCGAGATCAACCGGGTTTGGCGCGATCTGCACACGGCAAGCCAGCATGCTTTGCTTACTTTTTTAGATTAGTTTTGCCTCGCTTTTAATAAAAAGTAACACAAATATCACATTGTTTATATATTGCAATCCTGATATTTGCCCTTTAACATCATATGCTATGAAGATAAAAGTTCTGCTCACGCTAACCTTTGCAACCGCCGTATTTAGCTTATCGGCACAAACAAAAAAAACCGCAACCGTTGCTTCAACAACTTTACCCCGCCCAAAACTGGTAGTGGGTTTAGTGGTGGACCAAATGCGCTGGGATTACCTGTACCGTTATTACGACCGTTACCAGGCCGGTGGTTTTAAACGCATGCTAAACGAAGGTTTTACCTGCGAGAACACCCAGATACCATATATACCTACCGTTACGGCCATAGGGCATTCATCTATTTATACCGGTTCGGTACCTGCTATACACGGCATTGCCGGCAATGATTTTATTATACAGGCCACGGGTAAATCGATGTATTGTACAGACGATAGCACGGTTACTGCTGTAGGCAGCGATTCGAAGGCAGGCAAAATGTCGCCACGTAATTTGCTGGTGAGCACTGTGACGGACGAGTTAAGATTAGCCACAAATTTCCGCTCCAAAGTGATCGGCATAGCGTTAAAAGACCGTGGCGGTATATTACCGGGCGGCCACGCAGCCAACGCCGCTTACTGGTTTGACGATGCAACCGGTGCCTGGATAAGCAGTACCTATTATATGACCGAACTGCCAACATGGGTAAAAACTTTTAATGCCGGCAAACCTGCAGAAAGATACCTGAAGCAGGACTGGAATACTCTTTACCCGATCAATACTTATGTGCAAAGCGCACCGGATAACAGCCCAAAATATGAAGGTAAGTTTGCCGGGGCCGACGCGCCAACCTTCCCGATAAAAACATCTGAACTATACAAAGGCAAAGCCGGCATGATCCGCTCTACGCCTTTTGGTAACAGCATGACGCTTGACCTTGCTAAGGCAGCTATCGAAAATGAAAAACTGGGTGCAGGCACAGTTACCGATTTCCTTGCGGTAAGCCTTTCCTCAACAGATTATGTTGGCCACCAGTTTGGGCCGAACTCGGTTGAGGCGGAAGACACCTATCTGCGTTTAGATAAAGATATTGCTGCTTTCTTTACTTATTTAGATGGTAAATTGGGTAAAGGAAACTATACCGTTTTCCTGAGTGCCGACCATGGTGCTGCGCATAATCCTAATTTTTTAACAGATCATAATATCCCGGCAGGTGTTTGGAAAAGCGGCGATACACAAACCCGCTTAAATAAAATGCTTGAGGATAAGTATAACGTAAAAGGCGCGGTGTTAAGCCTTGAGAACTACCAGGTAAACTTTAACAATGCCGTTATAAAAAAAGAGAACCTGAATACCGACGCCTTAAAATTTGATTGCATCCAGTTTTTACAGCAGGAACCACAAATTGCTTATGCGGTTGATATGCAGCGCGTACAGTTGGCTACCATACCTGATGAGCTTCGTACACGTATCCAAAACGGCTATAATGCCGAACGCAGTGGCGCTATCCAGATCGTCCTGAAACCGGGATGGTTTAGCGGCGGCCAAACAGGCACTACTCATGGCAGCTGGAACCCTTACGATGCGCATATCCCGCTGGTATTTATGGGCTGGGGTATTAAACATGGCAGCCTGACCCGCGAAACCCACATGACAGACATTGCCCCCACCGTTGCCGAACTATTGCACATCCAGGCACCTAACGGAAACATAGGTACAGCTATTGGCGAGGTGTTAAAATAGAGATTAGTGGTTAGAGTTGATCAAGTTCAAAATTTAACCACAAAGGTCACAGAGATTTACATAAACCCTCTGTGACCTTTGTCTTTTTATCTTGTGCCCTCTGTGGTTAAAAAACAAAAGCATCCCATGAAAAAATACATATCCAAATTCCATTACCTCACACAAGACCTGCCCAACCGCAGCCACATAGAGCAGGCCCAGATTGCCTGCGAAGCCGGGGCCAACTGGATCCAATACCGCTGCATGAGTAAAACTGACGAGGAGATGATCCCCGAAATTCACCAGATAGCATCTATTTGTGATGACTGGGGTGCAACGCTGATTCTCGCCAATCATTATCATTTGTTGGATAAGGTTGATGCCCAGGGCGTACATATTGAAGATTTTGATGCCGATTTCGCAGCCATCCGCGAAGCGATAACAGACGAAAAAACACTGGGTGCATCTGCTACCAACATAGAAGCCCTGCTGCGTATACAAAACAGCAGCGTGGTAGATTATTGCGGGTATGGCCCTTTTGCCCATACCGATACCAAACCAAATAATAAGCCATTATTAGGCTATGATGGTTATCGCGCTTTAGAAAAGCAGCCGATTAACATCCCGGTTATTGCAGTTGGAGGCGTACAATTAAAAGATATTGAGCCATTAATGCAAACCGGCGTTTACGGCATCGCGGTTTCTTCGGCGGTTAATCTATCGCTTGACCCGGGAGGGATGGTGAAGGAGATCTATAGAAGGATATATTAGTGAGTTTTACTCACCCCGCGACACTACGTGCGCGACCCTCTCTGCTTCGCAAAGAGGGTGAAAACAAAAAATGAAAAGCCCTCTTTCCGCGTAGCGAAGAGAGGGATGTCGAGCGCAGCGATGACAGGGTGAGTAACATCGCCACATGCATGTTGGCGATTAGATGCTTCACTACGTTCAGCATGACAACGAGGCGGCTATTTATACGCCACATAAATATGCTCATCCATAACCACCCCACCTTTTATTACCGTTTGTTTTAGTACACCCTGTTTGGTATAACCTGCCTTTTCCAGCACCCGCATAGATTTTGGATTAGAGCCGAAAACAAAGGCCATAATGCAAATAATATCCAGATGATTGAAACCATATTCGGTTACCAGTTTAACGGCCTCGGGCATAATGCCGCGTCCCCAGTACTGTTCGCTAAGCCAATACCCCATAAGTGGCGATTTACGATAAATATCTTCCCGAAAATCAAGGCTGATAATACCCGCCACTTCGTTATTAATTTCAATGGCAAACGCTGTAACCGGTTCTTCATCAATTTTCAGGTTGATAAAAAACTCCGCATCGGCCAGCGAATATGGCGACGGGAACCTGTCCAGCAAATACGCGGGCACTTTAGGATTATCCGCATGTTTTTGTAATGACGGCGCATCGTCTCTTCGTAAATTACGCAGTATAAATTGGCTCCCTTTTATTTCCATGGTGTAACAATACAATGGCTAAAAATAGTTATATTACCTAAAATGTTAAATTGCAGCGCCTAACAGCATTTTTATTATGAAGAAAAGCTTTACCTTATTATTCCTTTGTTTCGGCCTTTACGCATCTGCGCAAACCCTTGGCCAGCTTACTATCGAAAAAATAATGCGCGACCCAAAATGGATGGGGGTATCGCCCTCAAATATCCGCTGGAGCGATGATAGCAAGAAGATCTATTTTAACTGGAACCCCGATAAAACAGAACGGGATGAGCTTTTTTTCATCACACCAAACAATACAAAACCGCAAAAAGTTAGTCTTGATGAGCGTAAAGCCATGATCCCCGAAAACGGCAAATGGAACAAAAAGCGCACGCTAAAAACCTTTGAAAAGAATGGCGATATCTATCTGTTGGATATAGCATCGGGTAAAACCGTACAACTTACCAATACCACCAGCCGCGAAAGCAACCCAACTTTTAGCGGGGATGAAGGCAGTATTGTGTTCACTAACGATAACAACCTGTACCAGATAAAGCTTAATAAAGGCGAACTTACCCAGCTTACTAATTTTGTAAAAGCAACCACCGGCGAAAAGAAACCCGCCAAAGAGAATGAACAGGCTGCCTGGCTTAAAAAGCAACAGCTGGAACTGTTTGATATTATAAAAGTTAATGAGAAGGACCGCAAGCTCGATTCGGCCGAGCGGGCTTTATTCAAACCCTCAAAATTAAAAGAGCTGGTGTTCGGCGATAAACGCTTAACCGGCGTACAGCTTAGTCCGGATGGCCGATACGTAACCTACCGCCTTATCCAGGCAGCCGAAGGTGCAAAGAGCGGCATCGTGCCCGATTATCTAACCTCTTCCGGTTATACTGAGGATATCCCTAACCGCACCAAAGTGGGCAGCCCGCAATCTACCTCAGAAAGCTTTATTTATGACAGGCAGCGCGATACCGTTTACAGCATCATAACCAAAGATCTGCCGGGTATAAAAGATATCCCCAAATTTATAAAAGACTATCCTAAAGAACTGGAGGCCCGCAAAAAGCTAAACGCCGACCGTAAAGTTGACATAGCCGCGCCATACTGGAGCCCCGACGGCAAATACGCCATTGTTAATGTAGATGCACAGGATAACAAAGACCGCTGGTTGATGAAACTGGATGCCACTACCGGCAAACTAACCCTGCTTGACAAACAGCACGACGATGCCTGGATAGGCGGCCCCGGTACCGGCGGCTTTTTTGCTGATGGAAGCCTGGGCTGGGCAGATAATACCCACTTCTATTTCCAGAGTGAAGCAAGTGGCTACTCGCATCTGTACATAGCTGATGTGGTAACCGGCGAAAAGAAGCAGTTAACCTCAGGCAAATGGGAGGTACAATCCATGCACTTGTCGAATGATAAAAAGACGTTTTATTTTACCGCCAATATTGAGCATCCGGGCATTACAAATTTTTACCGGATCCCGGTTACAGGTGGCGCACCGGTCAAAATAACCGGCATGAAGGGTGGCAACGAAGCGGATCTGTCGCCCGATGAAAAATGGCTGGCTATCCGCTATTCATACTCCAACAAACCATGGGAACTTTATGTGCAGGCCAATAAACCGGGTGCAAAAGCGGTACAGGTAACCAGTTCTACCACCGCTGAGTTTAATTCGTACCCATGGCGGGAGCCGGAGGTGATCAGCTTTAAAAATCGTAACGGTAAAGATATTTACGCGCGAGTGTACGTGCCTAAAAACCCCGACCCGGCAAAACCCGCCGTGGTGTTTGTACATGGCGCAGGTTACCTTCAAAATGTGCATTACTGGTGGAGCAGCTATTTCCGCGAGTATATGTTTAACAACATGCTTACCGATAACGGCTACACGGTTATGGATATTGATTATACCGCCAGCTCGGGTTACGGGCGCGATATCCGCACCGGTATTTATCGCCATATGGGGGGCGCCGACCTTACCGACCAGGTTGACGGTGTGAAACTGCTGGTAGAAAAATATGGCGTTAACCCCAAACATGTGGGCATGTACGGCGGATCGTACGGTGGTTTTATGACGCTGATGGCCCTGTTTACCGAACCAGATGTTTTTGCATCAGGCGCAGCTATCCGCTCGGTTACCGATTGGGCGCATTATAACCATGGTTATACCTCAAACATCCTTAACGAACCATTTACCGATGAAAAAGCTTACCGCCAAAGCTCGCCTATTTACTTTGCCGATGGTTTAAAGGGCAACCTGCTGATGCTTCATGGCATGGTAGACCAGAACGTAAATTTCCAGGATATTGTACGCTTGACCCAAAAACTGATAGAATTGCATAAGGAAAATTGGTCGCTTGCGCCATACCCGGTAGAAGACCACGGCTTTGTGCAACCCAGCAGCTGGACGGACGAGTATAAACGCATCTATAAATTGTTTGAAGACACGCTGAAAAAATAGCTTCTGGCAAGTGCCGGTGAGGACACTTGCACCGGGGGGGGGTGAACGAGATAAAAATAAACTTCTCTCCCCCTTGCTCAGGTGTCCTCACCTGAGCATTTAAGAATAATTATTTCCCGTCGGTGAATGTAGAGGCTGTAACCTCCGAGATCACAACGAAGGCGTCATAGCCTTTTATTATTCGTAATAGTTTATCGTTCTTTACCACTAACTTCCCATCGTCTATGGCGGTACGTAAGGGTTTCAGATCTATGCAGTGCCAGGCATTGCCTTCAGCGGCTTTAAACAGGGGCGCTAATGGCTTAAGTGTCTCGCTGTTTACATCAATCTTCTCATTAAGGAAACCTTTAAACGGCGATGCTTGCGTACCCGAAGCACCGAGGATGATAACGTGGTACGAGCTGCTGAACTTACTATCCTCAATACTACTTACTAAATTCCCAATATCATAAGTATCCATCAGTCCCTCATTTTTAGCAACGTGGTTTGCGCCATATTTATACAGGTTCTTTTTATCCTGCCATTGGCTGTAAACCTGCATAAGCTGGTTTTTCATGAGCTGTACCCGCAAATGATGGCTTTGCGATTTGTATATTTTGGCGCTCAGCCTAAGCGCCTGTATTATTTTAACTTCTCGCTCGCTAAGCTTCAGGGCCAATAGCTCATCCAGTTTTTTTTCAAACTCAAGCGTAAGTAAATAAAATGGCTTGCTTTGGTCTTTTAAAAAGTTAGCGAAATAGGTCTGGGAGTTGTTTTTAATGATCTCGTAAATTTCCTTCGCGCGTTTGCTTTTGGTGGTCTTTTGTAGTTCGTTGCATATCAGGGCGTCTCCTACCAATAATATCTGGTCGGTACCGTTAATGGTGGTATTAGCTTTTGTAAATTGCTTAAGCAGATCAAACTCAGGGGCAAAGGCATAAAAGGAGAATGTATTGCCATATTCGGCCACATACTTTTCCATCTCGGCAGGCGATAGATTTCTGATCTTATCCTGCAGGATGCGCGCTGTAAAGGGGTCTATCTCACAAAAAAAGTTATCGAATTTTATTTGTGATGCCAGTGCGGACACGAAGAATGGGGTTTCGTTTGTAAAATGGTCTTCCCCAACCAGTACATTATTACTGCTTTTGGCCCGGGCTAAAATTTTGTCCCAACCTGCGCCTGTAAATTTATTACCATCTTTGGTAAACTGGGTTGTGTTGCTTTTTGCCAGGCTGGTTACCAGGCTATCTTGTGCGCACGTTAATTGTGTATAAAAACTAATAAGTACTATGGTTAAGGCTAAGGTTTTTTTCATAAATGTTAAGAGTACATCACTTTGTAAAAGGTTACAAATAAAACAATCACTTTTGTAATAATGAATAAATATCTGATAGCAATAATTTTCATAATAGGAGGCTGCACCCCGGCCAAACACCCGGCTGCTGTAAGTATCTCTCTTATCAACAACGGGCAGTCTGTTCAATTTAAAGGGTTAGATTACGTGGTAATGCAGGATATAGGGCGCGATACCAATAAAGATATTTGGCAAAGCCTGGTGCCAGTTTACCGTATGCCGGCCGATACCGATATGAAAAGCTACCAGCCTGTACAGCCGGGCCGCTACCTATTAAAAGACAGTGTAGTTGTTTTTACGCCCGATACCCCTTTTGTAAAAGGCCAAACCTACTTTGTGCGCAATTACCGCCTTGGCGAAGGCGCGGCATTGATAGATTATATAAAAAGCCGGTCGCAGCCCAGAAAAGTGCGTTTTATTGATTTGATTTTTAAGCAATAAGCTTTGAAAAATCAAAAAAAGTTGTTACATTTGCATCTGAATTAAAAAAGAGGGGGCATTTGTCCCCTCTTTTATTTTATCAATCAAATTATCAACCGCCCCGTTACCTATCGGGAATACCGGTAAAAACATACGATAATGAATATTGAAAAAAGAACAGCTGAACTGGTAGAGGAAAAAATTGCCGATATGCCAAACTTGTTTTTGGTGGATGTTAAAATGCATTCGAACGGTAAACTGATAGTACTGGTTGATGGGGATAACGGGATAGGGATTGCTGATTGTGTTGCCATAAGCAGGCATGTAGGCTTTCATCTGGAAGAAGAGAACGTGATAGATACGCCCTACAACCTGGAGGTTTCATCGCCGGGCATTGATACACCGCTAACCCTGCAAAGGCAATATGCGAAAAATATTGGCCGTACGTTATCAATAAAAATGGATGACGGCGCCAAACGCGAAGGCAAACTATTAAGTGCCGGTGAAAGCGAGATAACAATAGAAGAAACAATAAAAGAAAAAGGGAAAAAGGCTGTAACTGTTGAAAGCACTATCCCGACAGATAAAATAACAGAAACAAAAGTTTTAATATCATTCAAGTAGAAGATGAGCAATATTAATTTAATTGATTCTTTTCAGGAATTTAAAGATTTCAAGAACATTGACCGCCCAACCATGATGAGCGTTCTGGAAGACGTTTTCAGAAGCATGATCAGGAAAAAATACGGCACAGATGAGAATTGCGACGTAATTGTGAACACAGACAATGGTGACTTAGAGATATGGCGCACACGTACCGTAATGGAAGATGGCTTTAGCGAGGATGATGACCTGGAGATAGAACTGGCAGAAGCACATAAAATTGACCCTGACCTGGAAGTTGGCGACGACTATATTGAGCAGATAACTTTAGAAAGCTTTGGCCGCCGTGCTATTTTAGCTGCCCGCCAAACGCTGGTATCAAAAATTCTTGAACTGGAGAAAGATGAGATCTTCAAAAAATATAAAGACCGCGTAGGCGAGATTGTTACCGGAGAGGTTTACCAGGTTTGGAAAAAAGAAACCCTGGTATTGGATGACGAAGGAAACGAGCTTTTATTACCAAAAACCGAGCAGATCCCTGCCGATTACTTTAAAAAAGGCGACAGTGTAAGAGCTATCATCAGTAAGGTTGATATGCTTAACAGCAACCCTAAGATCATCATATCACGTACGGCGCCCGAGTTTTTACAGCGCTTGTTCGAGATGGAAGTTCCGGAGATCTTCGACGGCTTAATCACTATCAAGAAAATTGTTCGCGAACCGGGTGAAAGGGCTAAAGTAGCAGTAGAATCTTACGATGACCGTATCGATCCGGTTGGTGCCTGCGTAGGTATGAAAGGTTCACGTATCCATGGTATCGTTCGCGAGTTGAAGAACGAGAACATAGATGTGATAAACTTTACCAATAATATTCAGTTATACATACAGCGTGCTTTATCGCCTGCCAAAATCACTTCTATTAAATTAGATGATGAGAAAAAAACGGCGGCAGTTTACTTAAAGCCCGATCAGGTATCGTTAGCAATTGGCCGTGGCGGCCACAACATTAAGCTTGCCGGTAAGTTAACCGGTTACGAAATTGATGTTTACCGCGAGGCTGATGAGCATGATGAGGATGTGGATATTGAAGAATTCTCAGACGAGATTGATAGCTGGATACTGGACGAGTTTAAACGCATAGGGCTTGATACAGCTAAGTCTGTATTGGCACTATCTGTTGGCGAATTGGTAAAACGTACCGACCTTGAAGAGGAAACAATAAAAGAAGTTTTATCAGTTCTACAGGCAGAATTTGAATAAACGAAATAACACGAATAAAAAATCGTATTTTTGCGATAATTAGCAGAGAAAATTTAATAAATGTCAGAAGACAAATCCATAAAATTAATTAAAGCAGTAAAAGAACTGAACATTGGTATGGGTACCATTGTCGATTTTCTTGCTTCCAAAGGTTACAAAGTTGAAAAGCAACCAATGGCCAAGCTGGATAACGATATGTACACTACTTTGTTAAAGGAGTTTGCTGTTGATAAAATTATTAAGGAGGAGGCCAAGCAGATCAGCATAGGCAAAATCAGGAAAGAGGAGCCCGGACAGGCCCCTGAAAAACCTGTTGAAGCCCGTCGTTCAAGAGATTTCGAGAACGAGGAGATACTGATCAAAAACACCGGCCATTTCGCTTCAGCACCGGCTGAAAAGCCTAAACCGATTGAACCTGAAAAGGTGAAAACCGAAGAGCGTAACGAAGCATTGCCGGGTGTAAAGGTAATTGGTAAAATAGACCTTAATAACCTTAACGCTAAGGCGCCCGCAGCCGAAAAACCTGCCGAGGCCCCAAAAGCGCCCGAGCCCGTTGCTGAAACGCCGGCACCGGCACCGGTTGTAGAAACGCCAAAAGCACCAGAGCCTGTTGCAGAAAAACCGGCACCGGCACCAGTTGCAGAAGTGGAAACGCCAAAAGCACCAGAGCCTGTTGCAGAAAAACCTGCGCCGGCCCCTGTTGCAGAAGCGCCTAAAGCCGAAGCACCGGCAGCCCCTGCGGCACCGGTTGTTGAGCCACAAGCAGCAGCAACACCAGCCCCCACAGAAGACGCAGCAGAACCGGATGAAGTTATCCGTGCGAATGCAGAGCGTTTAACAGGGCCAAAAATTATAGGTAAGATACAGTTGCCGGTTAACCAGCCCAAACGCGGTGGCCCGGTAGCATCATCAAGTGCCGCAAGTAATGCTGCCGATCAGAAACGCAAACGTAAGCGTAAAGATCAGCAAGGTGGCCCGGGTGGTAACGGTGGCCAACAGGCCCCGCCAAGTGGCACTATTAATCCAAACCGTCCCGATTTCAGGAACAGACCGACAGCGCCTCCGGGTGGCGGCAACCGTCCTGATTTTAGAGGTGGAAGGCCGCCTGCAAGTTCCGGTCCTAAAGAAGAACCATCAGAAAAAGATATACAAGACCAGATCAAGGCTACACTTGCACGCTTAAGCGGCGCAGGTAAGTCAGGCAAATTTGCGCAGCGTGCAAAATTCCGTCGTCAAAAACGTGATGATGTTGCTGCCAATGCCGATGAACTGGCAATGGAGCAGGATGCACAATCTAAAGTGTTAAAGGTTACCGAGTTTGTTACGGCAAATGAATTAGCCCTCATGATGGATGTGTCAGTAACGCAGATCATCTCAACTTGTATGAGTTTGGGTATGTTCGTATCCATTAACCAACGTTTGGATGCCGAAACCCTAAGCATTGTTGCTGACGAGTTTGGCTACCAAGTTGAGTTTGTTAAACCACAGGATGAAGAATTCATTCTCGATCAGCCTGATGATCCGGAAGATCTGATACCGCGCGCACCAATTGTGACCATCATGGGCCACGTTGACCACGGTAAAACATCATTACTGGATTTTATCCGCAAAACAAATGTAATTGGCGGCGAGGCCGGGGGCATAACCCAGCACATTGGCGCTTACGAAGTTACTTTGCCGGGCGATAAAGGAAAGATCACCTTCCTGGATACACCGGGCCACGAGGCGTTTACCGCCATGCGTGCCAGGGGTGCACAGGTAACGGATATTGTTATCATTGTTATTGCTGCTGATGACAGCGTGATGCCGCAAACCCGCGAGGCCATAAACCACGCACAGGCTGCCGGCGCACCTATCATCTTTGCTTTCAACAAAATTGACAGGCCGGGTGCTAACGCCGATAAGGTACGTGAGCAACTATCAGCCATGAACATTTTGGTTGAAGAGTGGGGTGGTAAATACCAAACACAAGAAATATCAGCAAAAACAGGCTTAAATGTTGATCTGCTGTTAGAGAAAGTATTGCTTGAAGCAGAATTGCTTGAGCTGAAAGCTAACCCTAACAAACGTGCCGTTGGTACAGTAATAGAAGCAGCCTTAGATAAAGGCCGTGGTATTGTTACTACTATATTGGTACAGGCAGGCCGCTTAAAAGTGGGCGACCCGATACTTGCCGGTTGCTACAGCGGGCGTGTTAAAGCGTTAACAAACGAGCGCGGCCAAAGGGTTGAATCTGCAGGGCCATCAACACCTGTACAGGTATTGGGTATGCAGGGTGCACCTACAGCAGGCGATAAGTTTAACGTATTAGATACTGAGCCGGAAGCACGTGAAATTGCGAACAAGCGTTTACAATTACAACGCGAGCAGGGCTTACGTACACAGAAACACATCACACTTGATGAAATTGGCCGCCGTTTGGCAGTTGGTAACTTTAAAGAACTTAACATTATTGTTAAGGGTGACGTGGATGGTTCTATCGAAGCGTTATCAGATTCATTACTGAAACTATCTACCGAGCAGATACAGGTTAACATCATATCAAAAGCAGTTGGTCAGATCTCCGAATCAGACGTATTGCTGGCTTCTGCATCAGATGCGATCATTATTGGTTTCCAGGTACGTCCTTCGGGAGGTGCGCGTAAACTGGCCGAGGCTGAGCAGATCGATATCAGGTTATACTCTATCATCTACGATGCTATCAACGAGATAAAAGCGGCGATGGAAGGCATGCTTGCACCAACGTTTGAAGAGAAGATTGTTGCGAACGTAGAGATCCGCGAAACCTTCAAGATCAGCAAGGTTGGTACCATTGCAGGTTGTATGGTATTAGATGGTAAAATTAGCCGTAACAGTAAAATACGTATCGTTCGTGATGGTGTAGTGATCCATACTGGTGAGCTGGCTTCATTAAAACGTTTCAAAGACGACGTGAAAGAAGTTGGAACCAATTACGAGTGTGGTTTGAACATTGCTAACTACAACAACATCGAAGTTGGTGATATAGTAGAAGCATACGAAAACGTAGAAGTAAAACGTAAATTAGCCTAAGCGTTAATTACCTTAATATTGAAAAGGACGGTTGTATAACCGTCCTTTTTTTGTTTGTGGTTTTTTCAATTTGTCATGCTGAGCGATAGCGAAGCATCTATTCGCCAACGTATAATAAACTATGTCATTTCGACGAGCGATAGCGAGGAGAATCTTGTTCGACACACAGGTGGCGAACATTGCATAATTAACAAGATTTCTCTCTACGTTCGAAATGACAGGGTGGAGGGAAGCGCGGAGGTTTAAAACCCCTTCTTTCTAACAACGCCCGTTTTCCGGCTTCTTGGTGAAGGTTTATCGGCCACTTCATCGGCACCATAACGCCGGGCCATTTTGGCAATGCGTTCCTCCATGGTTTCGGTAGTGAGGCGCTCGCGGCCAAGGCTATCCACCAGTATAGGGAAGGCGAATGGTGTAGGCCGTTCAATGGTTTTGAGGATGATGTTTTGCGTTTGAATGCGCTGCAAGGCCGCCCGCAGGCGGAACTCTTCTAATTGAAAAGCCAACGCTTCATTATAAGCCTGGCGTACAAGCAGGTTATCGGGCTCATACTCGTTAAACACCTCGAACAATAAAGAGGTTGATGCCTGCAGGTGTTTGTTTTTTACGGGCTGGCCGGGATAACCCGTAAACACCAGCCCCCCAATGTGCGCAATATCCCTGAACCTTCGCCGGGCCATTTCGTTGGCGTTCAGGCTGTGCTGTATATCATCTATCAGGTTATTGATGCTAAAGAAATCGGCATCCTCCAAAGCCTCTTCAATAGGGATATCTTCATCCGTCAGCAATTCAAACCCATAATCATTCATGGCGATAGAGAAGCTGGCCGGTTTAATTTTAGAGATGCGATAAGCAAGCAAACTTGCCATACCTTCATGCACCAACCTTCCCTCAAAAGGATAAAATAAAAGGTGGTGCCCCTCGCGCGATTTAAAGGATTCTATCAAAAACTCGTGGCTTTGCGGTAAGTGCGATAATTTTGCCTGCAGCCCGAACAAGGGCTTAAGCACTTTCACTTCTATATCCGTTTCAATGCCATTAGCCACTTCATCCAGCTTATCCCTAAAAACGGCAGATAACTGCGACGACAAAGGCATCCGCCCGCCATTCCAGCTTGGGATCAGCCCTTTGGTGGATTTTGATTTTTTAACATAAGCCGTCATTTCTTTCACCTTAATAAACTCCAGGCTACGGCCCGCAAACCAAAAGGTATTACCCGGCTTTAATTTGGATATAAAGCTTTCTTCGACAGTGCCCAAACTACCGCCGCTAAGCCATTTTACGCGGATGCTTAACTCACTGGTGATTGTGCCTATGCTAAGCCTGTGGCGCATGGCTACGCGCCTGCTATTCACTTTAAAAAGGCCGTTCTCTACCTCTACCTTTAAAAACTCATCGTACTGGGCAAGGGTTTTACCTCCATTGGTTATAAAATCAAGCAACTGGTTAAACTCATCCCGGCGCAGATCGGCAAAGGCGAAGGTGGTTTTCACTTCCTTAAACAATTCATCAGCGCGGAAGCCATCAGATACTGCCAGCGTCACCATAAACTGTATCAGCACATCCATGGTCAACAGCATAGGGTCGCGGCTCTCAAAAACGCCATTTTTAATTGCTTGCTTTAGCGCCGCCCCTTCCAATAGTTCTAATGAGTGGGTGGGCACAAAGTATGCCTTTGATATGGCACCCGGATGATGGCCGCTCCTGCCTGCGCGCTGCATAAACCGGGCAACACCTTTAGGGCTGCCCACCTGCACCACCGTATCCACCGGGCGAAAATCCACCCCCAGGTCTAAACTGGAGGTACATACCACTACTTTCAGCGCCTCGGCATGTAGGGCCTGTTCTACCCAGTTACGCAATTCATTATCCAGCGAGCCATGGTGCATGGCCATGATGCCGGCATATTCGGGATAATTATCAATAATGGCGTGATACCAGATCTCGCTTTGCGACCGCGTATTGGTAAATATCAGCGTGGTTTTGCTTTTCGCGACGATCTCCATTACCTGCGGCAACAGTTTTACACCAATATGCCCGGCCCAACTATAATTCTCAATATTCGGGGGGATAACAGATTCTATCACCAGTTTCTTATCCACATGGGCGCGCACCATCCTGATCCGCTCCGGCGAAAAGTCATTCCCCAGCAAAACCTCGGCGGCTTGTTCAAGGTTGCCGATGGTCGCACTGATACCCCAAATCTTAAGTCCGGAGTCAGAAGTCTTAAGTTTTAAGTCATTGTTACTTTCGCCTCCAGACCTCCTGCTCAAGGCTTTCAATCTGCTCAATCCCAGCTCTACCTGTACACCGCGTTTGGTACCGAGCAATTCATGCCATTCGTCACAAACCATTACCTGCAGGCCTTTAAATACCTTGTCATATTCCTTTTGGGCCAGCATCAGGTGCAGGCTTTCGGGGGTAGTTAAAAGCACTTCGGGTAGCTTTCGTTTTAATGCGGCCTTTTCGGCGGCAGAGGTATCGCCGGTGCGGGTCATGATGCGCCAGGGCAGGCCAATATCATCGCATACTTCCTGCATCGCCTTACGGATATCGTTGGTTAGCGCCCGCAGCGGCGTTATCCATAACATCAGCAAGCCGTTGTTTTTTTGTGTGGTATAGGTATCCGGGTATTTATTGATAAAATCGGCCAGAAATGGCAGGAATAATGCAAAGGTTTTACCGCTGCCGGTAGGCGCATTCAGCAAGCCCGAAAAGCCCGACAGGTAGGCCTCCTCCATTTCTTTTTGAAACGGAAACTGCTTCCACTGTTTTTGTTTGTACCATTGCTGTATTACCTTTTGGCCTTTTGATGTCATTGTTTGTGGTAACAAAATACCCTATTATTGGTTATATCTATCAACCGTAAATTAAACAAATTGTTACAACCATGAATTTTTCAAAATATTTTATAGTCCCGGCACTGGCAATAGCACTATTTTCATGCAAGCAAAAAACTACGCCAGCATCGGCCGATACCATAGCTAACAAAACGGATACCCCCCAGCCGGACAGCCTGATTAAAGCGGCAGATACCAGTGTTGTTGACCTGCCGGGAGACAAACCCGTACCTTTATCTCAGCTGATAGTACCGGGCATAAGCCTTGGCCAAACAACCATCAACGAAAGCGGAGAGAATGTGCACAAAAGATTAGGCACGCCCGATGGCGGAGACGCAGCTATGGGGAAGAGTATATCTATCTGGTACGCCAACCATGATACAACGGGTTACGTAACCCAAATGTATTTTTCGCGCGGGCAGGGTGATGATGAAGTAAAGCGGGTTAAACAGATACGGGTAACCTCGCCGGCATTTAAAATAAACAGCAAGCTACATGTGGGCATTCCGTTAAAAAGTGTTTGGTCGTTATATAATTTAAAAAAGGTGGCAACATTTACATACAATGGTGGCAAACGCAGCCTTTATGATGATATTAAGGGAGGTATCGCTTTTGATGTAGATGATAAAGACATCATTACAGGCATTACCGTACACGAACCCGGCAGAGAGGCGGCAACTACTTACCTGCCGTTCTTTTCCGGCTTAAAACCCCTTAAGTAAAAAAAGCCCCTGTTAACTAACAGGGGCTTTTTCATTCCTTTTATATTAATGTTATTTCTTTTCAGGCATCAGTATAACTTTTGCCAGATTGTTATTATTTAAATATTTGGCAGCAGCATCCTTTGTGCTTTGCACGGTTATTTGATCCAGGTTTTTAACGTGGCTCAATATCTGATCAGGGTCCTGGCCATTCTGAATAACCCCGGCCAGATAACCGGCCCACGAAATATTCTGTTTCATTTGCACCTGGGTTGACCGGGCTTCTTCAGCAACAAATTTTTCAATATCGGCAGGCAGTGCGCCTGTTTGTTTTATTTTGTTTATCTCATCAAGTGTTGCAGCTATCAGCTTATCAACATTTGCCGCGGCACATGTAAAAGAAATAGTAACAGTGTACCTGCCCTGGGGGTTTTTAACATAGTTTGCCCTTATACCCGGTGCGTATATCCCGCTTTCCTGCTCGCGCAAGCGTTCAACAAGCTTAATGTTCAACACTTCTTCCAACGCGTCAAGCTGCAGGTTATTTGCCTCATTAAAAACATAATCGCCACTGTATATCATTTGCACATTGGCCTTATCATCAACACCTTTGTAAACGGTTTTGGTTACCTGGCCCGGCGCAGGGTACATTTTTAAATTCTTAAATGTTTCTTTTTTATTGGTTGATGGCAAAGCGCCAAGATAGGCTTCCATAAAAGGCCTTATCTCATCTACCGTAAAACTACCAACCACAACAAAGGTAAAGTTGCTTGCATCAGCAAACCTGTCTTTATAAAAGGCATACCCTTTATCAAGGTTAGCGGTGTTTAGCCTTTCAACCGTAGTAGCGCCGCCGCGGAAATTGTTATTACTTAACACATTCGAAAGCGTATCCTGGTAAACACTAAGCGGGTCAAGTGTACGGTTGGTTAATAGTGCCTTGGTTTGGTTTATAGTCCCCTGCCATATTTCGGCATCCTTACGTGGTTGTGTAAAATACAGATATATCAATTGCATAGCGGTTTCAAAATCGCGCGGGGATGCGCTGCCTCTTATGCCCTGAGTAATTTCACTTATATAAGGCGATACATTTACATTTTTACCGGCAAGCATCTTATCCAGCTGGCCCTGGTTAAACTCTGATATACCGCTGCTGCCAACAACAGAACCTGCAAAACTTGCTGATGTATAATCAGCATCGCTTGCCAGTGAGGTACCGCCAAAGGCCGATCCATTGATCAGGATCTGATCGTTTTTAAACTCAGTTGGTTTTAAAACTACTTTCAGGCCGTTGCCCAATATCATGGTAGTTGTACCTATTGCCTCGTCTTTGGTTTCTGATACTACTTTTGAACCTTCCGGTGCTTTTTCCATTAAAGGCTTACTGGTAACATTATCTACATAAGCAGTAAGATTATTTCCGGCAGCACCTATCCAGCTTAAAATAGCTTTTTCATCAGGAAGTTTATCTTTATCCTTTTCAGCACCTTCAACAATAATTACACGGTTTTGGTCGCTGATGAATTTGCCGGCCATGGCGTTCATTTCGGCAAGGCTTATCTTGCTGATATTGTTTACATAAAAATTATATTCAAAATCAATACCCGGGATAGCGTCTCCTTTTAAAAAGTTTAACTGGTACTCCCTTACGTAGTTTGCCGAGTTAGTTTTATTTCTTTCGTAATATGCATTTTGGATGCCTACTAACGCCTGTTGTTTGGCACGCTCCAGCTCGGTAAGGGTAAAACCAAATTTACGGGCACGCTCGGTTTCGGCTACAACGGTCTTTACCGCTTTTTCCAACCCATCAGGCTTAGCAACCACTACAGACGAGAATGCATCCTGCTTACCAATAAGCGGGCCGTAAGAAGTACGGGCATATAAAAATGGTGGTTCGGCTTTTTGCTGCAATTCGCCAAGCCTTTGGTTCAGCATAAAGTTGAATAATGATATACGCACACTTTGCATGTAATTATCTGTTGTGCGTGTTACCGATTGCGGATGTTTCACAATGATCTGGGCAAGGGTATACGGAAACTCTTTATCAGTAGCTATTTTAACAACAGTTCCTGGTGTGGGCGGCACATTAAATTCGGTACGTGGTTTAGCTGCTGCCGGGTTTTTAAGTCCCGAGAAGTTTGCTTTGATCAGTTCCTCAACGCGTTTTACATCAAAATCGCCAACGGCAATTACCGCCTGCAGATTGGGGCGGTACCAGTCGGCGTAAAAACTTTTTATGGTTTCGGCAGTAAAGGCTTTAATAACATCCTCTTTACCAACAGGTAAACGGGATGCATACCTCGAATTATTTAATATTACAGGCAGCGTTTGCAGACTTAAACGCTCTTGCGCGTTCTTACCACGCAGGCGTGCTTCTTCTAAAACAACGCCACGCTCTTTGTCTATTTCTGCTGGGTCAAATGTTACATAACCCGCCCAGTTTGCCAGGATATTAAAGCCTTTTTCAAAAACAGCAGTGCTATCTGTTGGCAATGGTAACTGATACACCGTTTCATCAAAAGAAGTATAGGCATTCAAGTCGGCCCCAAACTTTACGCCCGATTTTTGCAGATAATCTACCAATGCGTTCTTAGGAAAATCGCGGGTGCCGTTAAATGCCATGTGCTCGGTAAAATGGGCCAGGCCTTGCTGCGCATCTGTTTCTAAAACCGACCCTGCCTTATTAACCAGGTATAACTCTGCACGTTTTTGTGGTTGCTCGTTATGGCGAATGTAGTAGGTTAAACCGTTTGGTAATTTGCCTATCAGCACATTTTTATCAACCGGGAGCAGCGTGGCCGCCGGGCGAACTGCTTCTGCAGCCAAACCGGGTTTGTTTTTTGGGGATGGAGTAGGTTTTCTTTTTACCTGTGCTGTTGCACTGCCCGATGCTATTACAAGAGCAAGTGTGGCAACAGATAAAGCTCTGTTAATGTTCATATTTAAATTAAAAAGGAATATTTTACTAAGATGCTAAACGAATATCTTAGTTACAAATTGTTTATTGATCTTTAAATGCTTCCTGCATCATTTGCTGCAATTCGGCCTGGTGGCTTTGTACTGCCTGCTGCCCCAGTTGCGCCCCTTTTTGGAATAGTACAGGTTGTTTTTGATTAAGCTTTATACCCAATGGCGACCGGTAAAACACGGCCAGATCCTTTAGCTCTTTTTCTGTGAATTCCTGAGCATACATAGCTGCCATCTGGTCTTTTATCATATCCCAATTCATATACTTATCGGTAAAGATGTTCATGACCTGGATAAACTTTGTTTTTTTATCCTCAGGCACATTCACGCTGGCCTGTTTTATCATGGATAGGGTGTTTTCTTTTAATTGCGCGCCCGCACCTGATGCTACGAGTACATCTTCGGCTGCTTTTAAGTGGGCCGGGGTAATGTTTGCTGTAGTTTGTGCCTTTGCTGCTATGCAGATGAATAAGGCAAGAATTAAGAATTTATATTTCATGTTTTGTTTGTTTCCCGTCATTGCGAGGAGCATAGCGACGTGGTAATCTTCGACATGCCTGTAGCCGACTTTTCTATCGAAGATTGCCACGCTACGCTCGCAAAGACGGGTGGTTATTTAATATTAAAATTTATACCTCACAAAAGCTTCCATAGCTGCATACTCGGCCATGCCTAAGCGGTCATAATTCTGTGCTGTCTCACGGTTTCTGTCCTCTGCGCGTACCCAAAACTCGCGGGCATCATCACCCGGGAACACCGGCCTGTCTTTTTGTGACTGGTGTTTAAAGATGGCATTACGCTTGCGTAATACTTCGGCAGGCGATAAAGGCACCGCCATTTCTATTTCATGCGTAGGGAACTCCTGCCATGCGCCACGGTACATCCAAACCCAGCAATCGTTTACCCAGGCTTCGGTTTTGCGCAGGCGGCGTAACGATTCTATGATGATATTAAAACATACGATGTGCGTACCATGCGGATCGGCAAAATCGCCGGCGGTGAATACCTGCTGGGGTTTTACCTTTTGCAGCAGTTCCATAGTTAATTTAATGTCTTCTTCGCCAACGGAGTTTTTCTGTGTTTTGCCTGTTTCGTAAAATGGCAAGGCCTGGAAATGGATATTGCTATCCGGCACACCTGCATAACGCGCGCCTGCAATGGCCTCTGTTTTACGGATAAAGCCTTTTACATCGCGAATCTCCAGCGAATCTATCTGATTAGGTTGTTTAATCGCCATAAACTTGCGCATATCCTCATAAATGCCTTTCATTTTTGAGGTGTCTTCTTCAATGCTTTCCTTAAAGTCTATCGCAAATTCCATAAAACGCAACACATCATCATCCCATACGGCGGTGTTGCCTGATGTTTGATAAGCTACATGCACATCATGCCCCTGATCTACCAGCCTGATGAAAGTACCACCCATCGAAATTACATCATCATCAGGGTGTGGCGAAAATACGATGGAACGTTTGTGCGCAGGCTCGGCACGTTCAGGCCTTTGACTATCATCAGCCCCCGGCTTACCACCAGGCCAGCCGGTTATAGTGTGTTGTAACTGGTTAAATATATCAATGTTGATCTGGTATACCGGCCCCTGCTCAACTGCAAGTTGTGCCATACCGTTACCGTTATAATCTTCTTCTGTTAGTTTGAGGATGGGTTTACCAACCGCGCCCGATAGCCATATTACAGCTTTTTTGATTAGCTGTTTTTCCCAAACACAATCTTTAACCAACCATGGGGTGTCAAAACGGGTAAGGTCTGATGCGGCATCCACATCCAATATAAATTCAACACTGTCTGATAGCTGCAGGAATGTAGCAGGTACATCGCCCGAGATCTCGCCCTCTACCGCTTTGCGTACAATAGGCGCTTTCTTGGCACTCCAGGCCATCAGGATAATTTCGCGTGCCTTAAATATTGTGCCCACCCCCATGGTGATGGCTTTAGTTGGTACGTTTTGCTTACCACCAAAATCGCGCGATGCATCGCGGCGGGTAAGGTCGTCGAGCGTAACTAAACGCGTACCCGAGTTTGGTGCCGAACCCGGCTCGTTAAACCCGATGTGACCGGTACGGCCAATACCCAGGATCTGCAGGTCAAGTCCGCCAAGTAATTCTATCTGTTTTTCGTATTCTAAACAAAAAGCGGCTACGTTATCCGGCGCAAGGGTGCCGTCGGGGATGTGTACGTTAGCCTTTTTAATATCCACGTGGTCAAAAAGGTTCTCGTTCATGAAGGTAACGTAGCTTTGTACCGCGTCGGGTTTCATGGGGTAGTATTCATCCAGGTTAAAGGTGATCACGTTTTTAAACGACAGTCCTTCCTGCTTGTGTAAGCGCACCAATTCGGCATACACCTTAATAGGGGTAACACCGGTGGCCAAACCAAGCACCGCCGGTTCGCCTTCTGCATCTTTTTTACGAATAAGGTCGGCTATGCGTTTGGCAACAGCTACCGATGCCGCGTTCTGATCAGAGTATACCGTTACCGGTAGTTTCTCGTATCGTGTTTCTTCTAATAAGTTTAATCTGGCCATGGGCTTAAGGTTGTAATTGGTTTACAATGCTTCCAAACAAATATATCAGATATTATATATACAGTCCGTTTAAATTTATCTTTTGTGAAGCGGGTAAAACAGGTAAATTAGCGCATGCCCGCACTAAACAAAAACCTGCAAAAACTATTTACCATCGCCCAAAAAGAAACAAAACTGGGCATTGGCCTTATGTCGGGCACCTCTTTGGATGGCCTGGATATTGCCCTGTGCAAATTCACAGGTAATGGTACCGATACCGGTTTTGAGCTATTGCAGTTTATCACTATCCCTTACGATGATCATTTTAAGCAGGAAGTGCAGCAAGTGTTTGCCCAAAGGCAAGCAGATCTGGAAAAGGTTACGCTACTGAACGCTTATATCGGCAGCTTTCATGCAGAACTGATATTACAAGCCTTAGCAAAATGGGATATTAAACCTGCCGAGGTTGATTTTATTGCCAGCCATGGTCAAACCATTTACCACGCGCCAAAACATCAGCATAAACACCCCGGCTACGGCAATGCCACCCTTCAAATTGGCGATGGCGACCACGTTGCTGTAAAAACCGGTATTTTAACCATAAGCGATTTTCGCCAGAAGCATATAGCAGCGGGCGGCGAAGGTGCGCCTTTAGCCTTATACGGCGATGTTTTATTAGGCAGTAAAGCCAGTGAAGAGCGGATACTATTAAATATAGGCGGCATTGCAAACCTTACCTACCTGCCTGCAGATGGCGATACTTCAAAGGTTTTATGTACCGACATTGGCCCGGGTAACACACTAATAGATGCTGCCTGCCGCCAATATTTTAATAAACCTTATGATGAGGATTCGGCGATAGCCAATGCTGGAACAGTTGATGAAACTTTACTGGAAGATTTACTGCACCATCCTTTTTTTAATGAAACACTACCCAAAACTACTGGCCCTGAATTATTTAATTTAGAGTACGTAGCCAACGCGCAGCAAACATCCCGCAGCTTCAATATCAATAAAACCGACCTGGTGGCTACCCTGAGCGCTTTTACCGGGCGCACCATCAGCAACTTCATCAAAACACATTTTAATATCCCCGGCCTTAAAATATTTGTAAGCGGCGGCGGCGCAAGAAACCCTTACGTGATGAACTATTTAACAACCGCTTTACCCAATGCAGAAATCGCTAACACACGCGATTTAGGGATCGATCCCGATGCAAAGGAGGCCATACTCTTCGCACTGCTTGGCAATGAAGCGCTTTGCGGAGAACCGGTTAAAATTGGGAATAACCCGGCGGTGTTGATGGGGAAATTTAGTTTTGCATCATAAGATTGTTAACCACAAAGAGCACCAAGATTTCGCAAAGGGCACAAAGGTTTAAACCAGCATGGCTTTGTGTTCTCTGTGGTTTTCACTCCGTGCTCTTTGTGGTAAAACTAACCAACCTGCATCTCTACTAAAAATTGAAAAACTTTTATCTGTATATTCGGGTCAAATTTTAAACGCATGAATGCTTATAGCTTTTTCAAGTACTTCCACTCCGGTTTCAGGTATATTGTTATCATCCTGGTTTTACTGGCCATATTTCAATCATTAGCCGGCTGGCTTGGTAAAAAACCTTATACCGAAGGCAACCGTAAGATCAATTTATTTGCCCTGATATCGGCACATACCCAATTCTTGCTGGGGCTGGTGCTTTATTTTTTAAGTCCGTTTGTAAGGTTTGGCGCCGGTGTAATGAAAGATGCCGAAGCCCGCTACTGGACAGTTGAACACATTGCTATGATGCTGTTTGCCATTATTTTAATAACCATTGGCCATAGCAAATCAAAGAAAATTGCACTGCCCGAGGGCAAGCACAGAACCATCGCTATCTTCTATATTTTGGCTTTAGTGGTTATCGCTGTAGCCATAATTCAGAGTAAAAGAGCTTTTTTCGGAATATCCCACTAAAAAAGTCGACAAAAAATTTGATAATTCAATTTTTTATATAAATTTGTTGCCACGATATGAAAACAACTATCCTTAATACCAATTGGTGGCACTATGTGCAAACATGGCAGGCCGGATAGTTTTTGATATGCAGTACTAATCAAATGTAAACCTAATTTGAAACCCGGCGAACGCTCAATTCGCCGGGTTTTTTTGTTTAATGCGCTCTGAGATAACCACTAATGAAAACATATAAAATTACAACCACTCAAAAAAAGCTACTTGCAGACACTACCACACCGGTAAGTATTTACCTGCGACTGCGCGATGTGTTCCCAAATTCGCTGCTGCTGGAAAGCTCGGATTATCACAGCCGTGAAAATAGCCTCAGCTTTGTTTGCTGCGCCCCCATCAGCGGGCTGATATTGGATAATAAAACGCTAAAAAAGAAATTCCCGGATGATACCGAAGAGGTAAGCAACCCCGGTGAGTTTGATATAACCGACGAAATAAACAATTTTACCGCTCGGTTTGAGGTGGAGGTTAATAACTCCAAGATCCTGTCAAACGGCTTATTCGGTTACTTTACCCATGAGGCGGTTGAGCATTTCGAAACCATCCGCCTAAAAGAAAGCACCGACACCAGCCGTAAGATACCGGTGATGCAATATCATATCTATAGCTACATTATCGCTATAGATCATTTTAAAAATGAGTTATATATTTTCCATAACCAGGTAGAAGGGCAGCCTCAAACCAACGGCCTGGAAAAAATTGCAGACCTGATCAAGAACAAAAACTTCCCCGAGTATAGCTTTAAGAGCAATGATGCAGAGAAATCAAACCTCACCAACGACGAGTTCATAGCCATTGTTGAGAAGATGAAGCAGCACATTTACCGTGGCGATGTGTTCCAGATAGTGCCATCAAGGGCATTTTCAAGAACATTTTTGGGTGACGAGTTTAACGTATACCGGGCGCTACGCTCCATCAACCCATCGCCCTACCTGTTTTATTTTGATTACGGCGATTTCCGAATCTTCGGTTCGTCGCCCGAAGCACAGATCACCATTAAAAACAGGGTGGCCAGCATCTTCCCGATAGCCGGTACCTTTAAACGCAGTGGCGATGATGAAAAAGATGCCGAGATTGCCCGCCAGTTAGAGAACGACCCCAAAGAATCTGCCGAGCACGTAATGCTGGTTGACCTTGCCCGTAACGACCTGAGCCGCCATTGCGAACAGGTAACAGTAAACGCTTTTAAAGAGGTGCAGTATTATTCACATCTCATCCACCTGGTATCGCACGTAAGCGGGAAACTAAAACCGGGCACATCATCCTTTAAGATTGTGGCCGATACCTTCCCGGCAGGTACGCTGAGTGGTGCGCCAAAATACCGCGCCATGGAGATCATAGACGAGAACGAAAAAAGTAAACGCAGCTTTTACAGCGGCGCCATAGGTTTCTTCGGCTTTAACGGCGACTTTAACCATGCCATCATGATCCGCTCATTCCTCAGCAAAAACAATACGCTGCACTACCAGGCAGGCGCAGGCATCGTAGCCGGCTCAATTGCCGAAAGCGAATTGAAAGAAGTGGATAACAAAATAGCCGCGCTACGCAAAGCGATAGAGTTAGCGGAAGAGTTATAAACCGCTTCGCGAGTGAGTGGAGATTGGAGAATAGAGATTAGTTATACGGAAATCGGGGAAATCCTTTAATCCGAAAAATAAAGGTTCAAGACAAAATGAAAATATTAATAATAGACAATTACGATTCTTTCACCTATAACTTGGTGCATCTGGTAAACGAGTTAGGTTTGCAATGCGAGGTTTGGAGGAACGACCAGTTTAAGCTGGAGGATGTTGACGCGTTTAGTCACATCATCCTGTCGCCCGGCCCTGGCATACCATCAGAAGCGGGTTTGCTTTTGCAGGTAATAGAAAAATACGCGCCAACAAAAAGCATGTTTGGCGTTTGCCTTGGTCAGCAAGCCATTGCCGAAGTATTTGGCGGCAAACTTTACAACCTGCCGCAGCCTATGCATGGCATAGCCACACCTATAAAAGTAACGGATACCAGCGAACCGCTTTTTGCAGGCCTGCCTGATACGTTTAAAGTTGGGCGTTACCACTCGTGGGTGGTAGAGAAAGACCTGCCCGCTATATTAGAGGTTACCGCTATTGATGAAGAAGATGGCTCGGTTATGGCTTTAAGGCATAAGCAATATAATGTACGCGGTGTACAGTTCCACCCCGAATCGGTACTGACCGAGCACGGTAAAGAAATGATGCAGAACTGGTTGAAGGCGTAAACTCCTACCTGTCATTTCGAACGAGCTGCGAGGTGGCGAGTTCGAGGGAGCAAGGAGAAATCTTATCCGCCGGGCATGGCTTGCAAATCGCTTGTAGAAGATTTCTCCTCGTACCTCGTTCGAAATGACAACGGTTTATTATAGATTTGAATAAAATGACAATACTCGATAAAATAGTTGCCCATAAAAAAAGGGAAGTTGAACGGGATAAGGTGCGTACCACCTACACCAAACTGGAGGAGTCTGAATACTTTCACCGGGAAACTTACTCTTTTAAAGATTTTCTATTGGCGCCTGATCGTACCGGCATCATAGCCGAGTTTAAACGTAAATCACCATCAAAAGGCATTATTAACGATGACGCGCTGGTAAAAGATGTTACTAAGGATTATGCCGCTGCAGGCGCATCGGCATGTTCGGTACTAACCGATTACGGCTTTTTTATGGGCCGCAAGATGGATGTTACCCGTGCACGCAGGGCAACCAATATCCCCATCCTTCGTAAAGATTTTATGATTGATGAATATCAGGTTATAGAAGCAAAAGCATTAGGTGCTGATATTATTTTACTGATAGCCGCTATACTTACCCCTGCCGAGATCAAAAACCTGGCCTCCCTTGCGAAAAGCCTCGACCTGAATGTGCTTTTAGAAGTGCATAACCTGGAAGAGCTGGAACGCAGCATTGATACCAACCTGGATGCCATTGGTGTAAATAACCGCAACCTGGCCGATTTTACGGTATCAGTAGAAAACTCTTATAAACTGGTTGATCACATCCCTAACGAATTCATGAAGATCTCTGAGAGTGCTATCAGCGATACCGAAACCATTAAGCAGCTAAAAGCAGTTGGCTTTAACGGCTTTTTAATTGGCGAGAACTTTATGAAACAACAAGACCCGGGTGCAGCCATGCGGGAATTTGTGAGGGGGTTAAGATAATATTAGTAAGTTAACTCACCCCGACTGCGCTACGCTGGTCGACCCTCTCTGCTTCGCAAAGAGGGTGGTCGAGCGAAGCAATGACCGGGTGAGTAAATTATTCTTGCTAATTTTTTTAGTTTTTATATAATTTCGATATCTTAGGCGCGCATGTCGGCCGAGATCACTTTAAACACAGAACAAAAAGCAGCTTTTAAGGCAATCGAGAAATTTTTGGAGCACCCTGCTGCCAATGTTTTTGTGCTGAAAGGGTATGCCGGTACCGGTAAAACCTTCCTGATGCAGCGCCTGGCCAAAATGCTTACCGATACCGAGCAGGAATTTTGCATGCTGGCATCCACCGGCAGAGCCGCTACCGTTTTAAAGGGCAAAACGGGCTACGAAACCAAAACCGTACACGGCGAACTTTACAATTTTAGTAAGGTAGATGGTATACAGCATTTCATGAACGATAAGGCTGCGGAAAACAGCAACCAGATGAGCCTGGAGTTTATGGTGCGTTCAACAGACGAAGGCAAGCGGGTTTATATTGTTGATGAATCGTCCATGCTATCATGCGAAGCACCAAAGAATGCATCGTTCACCAACTTTGGTTCAGGTAATTTGTTGGATGATTTTTTTAAGGTAGCCGGCAATAACAAGATCATTTTTGTAGGCGACCCATGCCAGTTGCCACCCGTTGGGCAAAACAGTAGTCCGGCGTTGGATATGGCCTGGCTGGCTAAACAAAACAGGGTAGCCGTAAGCTATTCCCTGCAAAAAATAGAGCGGGTAACCGCCGGCAATGATATTTTGCGACTGGCAACAGCCGTGCGCGATATGAGCCAGCAAAATGCATGGGAACGTTTCCCAAAGCTACCGGCATCAGACCTGAACAACGTAAAACTCCATCAAACCAATGACGATCTGTTTACGCAATACCTGAAACATTACCGGGAACACGGCGCTAATGAAACGCTGGCCATTGCCCGCAGCAATAAAACCGTGCAAAAAATAAACCGCGATATGCGCCACGAGCTATTTGGTGATGCTTACAAGCCATTGCAAATTGGCGAGATACTGCTGGTTACCCAAAACAACTATACCGTACCACTATCTAACGGCGACTTTGTGGAGGTGCGCGAACTGGGTGCTATTGTTAATAAGGTGGGCATGAAGTTTCAAAAGGTAAAGGTGAGGCCTATCTCGGCTGAAATTGATTTTACCCTGATGCTCTCATTAGATTCGGTTAATGACATTAAAGGAAACCTTACCGACGACCAAAGTAAAGAACTGATGGTTGATTTTAGCTTTAGGATGCAGGGCAAAAAGATAGAACCCAATTCGCCCGAGTATAACAAGGCCATGCGCCAGGATGAGTTTTTGGGATGCCTCAAAGCAACCTATGGCTATGCCGTTACCTGCCACAAAGCCCAGGGTGGCGAATGGAATAACGTGTTCCTGTTTTTGGAGAAAAGCATGTACGGTATGGACAGGCTGGAGCTTTGCAAATGGTGGTATACTTCTATAACCCGCGCCCGAACGCAACTCCATCTGGAAAATAACTGGTGGATAAGGTAGCGCATGCAATGCGGTAAGATAGCCAACCCCGTTTTGTAATTAACGCTACTTTCGATATCTTTGCATAGAATTTTACTCCAATGATATAATTATCTCCACAAAGCAGCTTTCCATTTTGCATGTTCCTTACCGGTTTGTGTTTGTGAAAGCATTTCGTCATGACGCTTATTTCTTCATAACGATACCATTCTGTTAACCGCTTTCTGATGTGTTTGCACGGAAGTGAAATTATTAATACAAAACAATTATATATAATGTGAACATAACAGCCATATAGCGAGTTATATTGAGGTAAATTACGTTTACCTTTATGGTTTAATTGTTAATCATTTTTAAATGAAGCCAAAGTTTTTTGATACTGCTGTGAAGCAGGAGACAGTGGTTTTGGTTGGTGTTATTACACCAAACGAAACTGAAGAACGCGAAAAAGAATATTTAGAAGAATTGGAATTTTTGGTGGCTACCGCCGGTGGCCTAACCGTGAAAACCTTTACTCAAAAACTACAGCGCCCGGAACGCTCTACCTTTGTGGGTACCGGTAAACTGGATGAGATAAAAGAATATGTTATTGCCGAAGAGATAGATATTGTTGTATTTGATGATGAGCTTACGCCATCGCAACTGCGTAATATAGAGCGCGAATTGAATGTAAAGATCCTGGACAGGAGCAACCTGATCCTTGATATTTTTGCCAACCGTGCACAAACCGCGCAAGCCAAAACCCAGGTGGAATTGGCGCAGTTACAATACTTGCTACCCCGCCTTACCCGCCTTTGGACCCACCTTGAGCGCCAAAAGGGTGGTATTGGTATGCGTGGCCCGGGTGAGTCGCAGATTGAAACGGACAGGCGTTTGATCCTGAACAAGATCTCGTTGCTGAAAGAACGTCTAAAACTGATAGATCGCCAGAACGAAACCCAGCGTAAAAACCGCCAGCAACTAATCAGGGTGGCATTGGTTGGTTATACAAACGTGGGTAAATCAACCATCATGAACATGCTGGCAAAATCTGAAGTGTTTGCCGAAAATAAATTGTTTGCAACGCTGGATACTACCGTGCGCAAAGTGGTGATTGAGAATGTACCGTTTTTACTATCGGATACGGTTGGTTTCATCCGCAAGTTACCTCACCATTTAGTGGAGTGCTTTAAATCGACCCTGGATGAAGTGCGCGAGGCAGATATACTGATCCATGTGGTTGATGTATCGCACCCAAGCTTTGAAGACCAGATCCGTACAGTTAACGAAACGCTTAAAGAACTGGGCGCTATTGATAAACAAATGATAACCGTGTTTAACAAAATAGATGCCTTTGTACCCGAGCAGCACCATATTGACGTAACCGAAGAAGCGTTAACGCTGGATGATTTTAAACACAGCTGGATGGCCAAGAACAACAGCCCAGCTATATTTATATCGGCCACCGAAAAAGAAAACGTGGATGAGTTTAGAGAACTGCTTTACGAATACGTGAAGAAAGTGCATACGGAGAGATATCCGTATGATAATTTGCTGTATTAAGGCCCTAACCCTTAAAGGCGGAATTTAAAGTTAAACGCCGGATGATGTAATATCATTCGGCGTTTTTATTAAAAGTTCACTATCTGGCTCCTTCTTCAGGGGGCTGGGGAGATTCCTCTTCCCAAACCATACACAAATGCAAAATGGTTTGCACAGCTTTCTGCATATCCTGTACCGATACCCACTCCTGCTTACTATGAAAAGCGTGTTCGCCGGCAAAAATATTGGGGGCAGGCAAGCCCATAAAAGACAAGCGAGACCCATCTGTTCCGCCGCGGATGCTGCAAAGTTTGGCTTCAAGCCCGGCACGTCGGATGGCTTCCATACCATAGTCAACTATCTGCGGATTTTGGGCCAGCACATTTTTCATATTGCGGTATTGCTCGTGTGTTTCTAATGTGTAGGTAGAATTTGGATATTGCTTTAAAACCTCGTCTGCTACCTTGCGGATAACTTGGGCATGCCCGGCAAGTTTATCATCTTCAAAATCGCGGACAATAAAATCGATGGTGGCGGTTTCAACATGCCCGCTTATATCTACCGGGTGTACAAAACCCTGCATATCTGAAGTATGCTCGGGCGATAGATCATCCGGCAAAGCTGCGATGATCTGCCCGGCAATTTTAATAGCACTCTCCATTTTACCTTTGGCAAAACCCGGATGCGCGCTTACGCCGTGTATAGTCAATTTAGCGCCATCTGCACTAAAAGTTTCATTCTCCATATTGCCCGCGCTTTCGCCATCCATGGTGTAACACGCAAAGGCACCTATCTTAGCTATGTCTGCCTTATCCACGCCGCGGCCAATCTCTTCGTCGGGGGTGAACAATATTTTTATCGTTCCGTGCTTAATTTCAGGGTGGTTGATCAACTGGTAGCAGGCGTCCATAATTTCTGCAACGCCGGCTTTGTTATCCGCGCCAAGCAGGGTATTGCCTGATGCCGTTACAATATCATTCCCTAACTGATTCTTCAAATCGGGGTGGTCCTGCATGCGGATCACCTGCGTGTTATCATCAGGCAAAATAATATCTGCGCCTGTGTAGTTTTTGTGCACAAGTGGTTTCACATCCTTTCCGCTGCAATCAGGCGCGGTATCCATATGCGAGCAAAAACAGATCACCGGGATATCCTTCTTCTCGCTGTTTCCCGGTATAGTGGCATAAACATATCCGTATTCATCAAGGTGCGCGTCGGCAATACCGATCTCTAAAAGTTCGCTCACCAGCAGATGCCCAAGGTTTTTTTGCTTTTCTGTTGAAGGGATGGTTGGCGATGCGGCATCCGATTGCGTATCGATCTTCACATATCTTAAAAACCTATCGGCTACAGTGAAACTTAGCGATGTATTAAAATCCATAGAAAGCTTATATTAGTAAAAAATTTATTTGCACGAATGTATTTTTAACCGGCAGCTAAATTGTAAATATCAAACATAAAATTCATTGAAAAAGTATCTTTTATTTATTGTATTGACATTGGTTTTTTATAAGGGCAAAGCACAAGGGAGTTTAAATTATGCAACCTACGGTATTGGTATCAGCGCAAGCTTAAACCATCCTTATGCCGACCTTAAGAAGGAATACAACAATAAATCGTTTGCAATAACTGCTAATTATTTTTACACCCCATATGTACCAATAGGGTTAGAGTTTCAGTTTGGCAAGCTATCCGGTGGTGGTAATACCGTTGATCTTGACAGAGACCTTCGCCGTTACGAAAACAATTACAAAGCACTCATTCTCCACATGGATGTGCAGTTGGGCGAGGTTATAAGTTATGAACGTAATGCCTTTTTAAACATTGTAAAAAACTTTTACGCTGGTGCAGGCGTGGGCGGTATTTATAACAAAGTTGATGTAAACAGAACACAAGCCGGCTCAAATCCGGTTTATACTTTCCCGGGTAAAGATAGCGGCGTTAACCTTATTGTGCCCTTGCGTTTTGGCTATGAGTTTAAATTTTATAACGCTTACGACCAGCCAAACATACGCCTTGATATTGGTTATCAGCATAACCTTACTTTTGGTGAGGGTATTGATGGCTATGCCGACCCATCTACAGAATTTAAAAACAATGCCCTTGATCAGTACAGGCAAATAACCGTTGGCATTAAGGTTAACCTTGGCGGGGAGGGCTCTTACGATAAAGAGATAAGAGGTTACTAACGTGAATATAGAAGAACTACGCGATTACTGCCTGGCAAAACCGGCCGTTACCGAAGGGTTCCCGTTTGGTGAAGATACGCTGGTGTTTAAAGTTGGCGAAAAGATATTTTTGATAACCAGCCTTGGCCAGTCAAGCTTTAATGTAAAGTGCGACCCGGAATATGCTATAGAACTGCGCGAACAATTCGATGAGGTTACACCCGGCTATCATATGAATAAAAAGCACTGGAACACTGTACGCACTGATGGCTCTTTAACCAACAAGCAGCTGCGCGATATGATAGACCACTCTTATGAACTGATATTAAAAAGCCTACCTAAAAAACTACAGGCCGAGATCACCGGTGAATAATGTTATGAAAAAAAACATCTTCCTGCTACTTTCCGTTTTTTATTGCCTGCAAGGCTATGCACAGCAAACCCCGTTTGAGCTAAGTAAGGATAAGAATTATACGGCTACTTATGCGCAGGTTGTGGCATATTATAAAAACCTGGCAAAACAACAACCGCAAATGCGCCTGTTCAATTACGGGTCAACAGATATTGGCAAGCCTTTAACCCTTGTGGTATTATCAAAAGACAAAGTATTTGACCCTGCCCTTATCAAAAAGCAAAATAAGCGGGTACTGCTTATAAATAATGGCATCCACCCCGGCGAGCCCGAAGGCATTGACGCCAGTATGATGCTGGTGCGCGACCTGCTTAAAAAGAACCAGTTACCTAAAGATGTAGTGCTTTGCTTTATCGCACTTTATAATATTGATGGCAGCATTAACCGTGGGGTATCGCGCGTTAACCAAAACGGCCCGCGGGCTTACGGTTTCAGAGGAAACTACCGTAACCTCGACCTTAACCGCGATTTTATAAAAGGTGATAGCAAAAACGCCCTGGCTTTCGCCCAGATCCTGAACACCTGGCAGCCGGAGGTTTTACTGGATAACCATACCAGCGATGGTGCCGATTACCAATACGTGATGACACTGATAGAGACCCAAAAGGATAAGCAAAACCCCATACTGGCCAACTATACCACCAAAACCCTTACTGCTGACTTGTACAAAAACATGAAGAAGAGCGGGTTTGAGATGATCCCCTACGGTGCCGGCGAGCAGGGCCTGCCTGATAGCGGAATTGTAAGTTTTATGGAAACGCCTCGCTTCTCTACCGGTTTTGCTGCCCAGCACAACATCATTAGCTACATGACGGAAACGCATATGCTGAAACCTTTCGATAAAAGGGTTTGGGCTACATATACTTTTATGCAGCACCTCATCAGCATTTGCCAGCGCGATGCCAAACTGTTGGGCACAATGAAAAAACAGGTTGATGCCGAAGTAAGCAAACAAAAAACATTTGCCCTAAACTGGGCGCTTGATGATAGTAAGGTAGATACCATCACCTTTAAAGGTTACGCCGCCGAATATAAAACCAGCGACGTAAGCGGCCTTAAACGACTTTTTTACGACCGTGAAAAGCCTTATACCAAACTTATAAAGTTCTACAACACCTATAAAGCTACTACTACGGTTGATAAGCCGATAGCCTACATTATCCCACAGGCATGGGGTAAGGCAATAGACTTGTTTAAGCTGAACAAAGTTGCCATGAGCCGCCTGGCACATGATACCACCCTGAACTTACAGATGTACTACATTGGCGATTATAAAACACCGGCAAAACCCTACGAAGGGCATTACATCCACAGCAATGTGCAGCTAAACCCCGTGGATACCAAAGTGCGTTTTTACGAAGGTGACTACGTTGTATATGTAAACCAGCCCATTAACCGTTACATTGTAGAAACTTTAGAGCCTCAGGGCGTAGATTCATTTTTTGCCTGGAACTTTTTTGACAGCATGCTTGGCCAAAAAGAGTATTTTTCTAACTATGTTTTTGAAGATGTTGCCGCCCAAATGTTAAAGGATGACCCGGCCCTGCGCAAAAAATTAGACGACGCCAAAACAGCCGACCCAAAGTTGGCAGCCAGCGCTGCCGCGCAGTTAAACTGGGTGTACCGCAATTCGCCCTATTTCGAAAAAACATTCCTGCGTTACCCGGTGGGCAGGCTGTTAACCAATACTAACCTCGACTTAAAATGATAGAAATCTTTTTATCCGCCCCTGTGGCCTCCATTATATTTGTAATAACGCTGGCCACTTCACTGATGGCCTTCTCTAATGAGAACATCTACGGTAATTTTATACTTAACCCATACGGCGTATCACGCGGGCAAAGGGTATATACCGTTATTACCAGCGGCCTAATCCATAAGGATTGGAACCACCTGTTCTTTAACATGTTATCGTATTACTTCTTCGCTTTTATGCTGGAAGGTTTAATAGGGCACTGGCAGTTCGGCGTGTTGTATGTACTTAGTTTGATATTGAGCGACCTGCCCTCTATCCAAAAACACAAAGAAGATATCTGGTATAACAGCCTGGGTGCTTCGGGTGCTATAAGCGCGGTGGTATTTAGCTTTATTATGTTTGCGCCTACAGCAAAAATGAGTCTGCTATTTTTGCCTATACCTATACCAGCCTGGGTGTTTGGTGGCTTATACCTTGTGTATTGCCACTTTGCATCAAAACACGCGCGCGATAATGTTAACCACGACGCTCACCTGTATGGCGCGTTAAGTGGTATAGTGATTACCTTTGCGTTGCATCACAATATTTTTAACGAATTTGTGAGCCAGTTTAGCGGGGCAGCGCAATAGTATCTGCGCTTATCTTGTTTCCAGCTTCATCAAACAGGTAACTCACGGGCCTTTCTGGGTTTTTGATAATCTCTAACAATAGGAAGCCCCAGTTTTTCCAGAAATTCTCCAGTACCTGGCCGTAAATTTTGTTAGTCCATTCATCAAATAATGGCTTGCTGCTTATACCGCGCAGCGGCATATCCTCAATATAAATATCCTCGCCAACGGGTAAAATATTATACTCGGGCAGGCGGTTAAACAGGTAGTTGGAGTAGAAAACGCGGCCGCTAAATTCCTCAAATTGTATGGGGTGCAGCGTATCTTCTTTTACCTGGCTGTAAATTTTATGGTGATAGCCAAAATTGGCGCTGTTATCCTGCAGGCACATCACAAAACCAAAATCTTTTATCCGCAGGGCGAAGGTTTGGGTGTTTATCTCATCGCGGTAGCCAAATTCTTCGGGTTTGTTATCTACCTTAAATAAAAACAGGCTATAGGGTTTAAACTCTTCAAATTGTATAGGCAGGTTAACGCTTTGCAACATCAGGTGCAGGTGGCTGAATTTATGGATGATGGCCTGCGAAATGTTAAATTCCTCGCCCTGCGCATGCATCATTTTTATCCCCGACTGGATCTCGTTAAAGATAATGCCGTACAAAAGCTTGCTGGTCCACTGAAATAGCTTTAGCTCGTCTAAAGCTTTTACACCTTCGTACCCTTTGCTGAATGCTTCAGCTATCTCGTTTTCAAGCGGCTCTAAAAATTCATCATTTACCCGTGCCGAGCAAGGTATCTTCAGGTCCTTATAAGTGGCAATGCTTTCGTCGAGCAATTTAAAAGGTTGGTCTTCCAGATTGTAAAGGCTCATCAGCCATTGCGGAAAAACCTGGATCTTTTCTTCCTCGCTTTGCAATGCATCCCCTGTAAGGAAACATTTGGTATTGCTAAAATTAAACTTTTCGAACGGTGCGTAAATTTCTGCCGGCATGGCTGCAAAGATAAGCAGGATTTTAACACTAAAATTTTAGCTTTGATATTTGACATGCAGCTTACTTATCAACCATACGAATTACTGCTGAAGCATACTTTCACCATTGCTAAGTTCTCGCGTACATCAACCCCGCTGATGCTGGTGCAGATAACGCACGAAGGCCAAACGGGTTATGGCGAAGCTTCTATGGTGCCCTATATGGGCGAAAGCCACCAAAGTGCCGCTGCGTTTTTGAGCAAGGTGGATGTAAGCCAGTTTAACTATCCTTTCGATTTTGCCGCCATTATCAATTACCTGGATAGTATAGCCCCCGGCCAGCCGGCTATCAAAGCCGCTATTGATATAGCCCTGCATGACTTGGATGGCAAACTGCAAAACAAACCCTGCTGGCAGCTTTTGGGTAGCGATCCGGCAAAAATGCCGGTTACCAGCTATACTATAGGTATAGATACCAAAGAGGTCATTATTCAAAAAGTAAAGGAAGCTGAAGGCCTTAAGGTGATCAAAGTAAAGCTTGGGCGCGATAGTGATAAGGAACTGATCCAAACCATCCGCTCGGTTACCGATGTGCCGCTTTATGTGGATGCCAACCAGGGCTGGACAGATTGCCGGCAAAGCCTCGACCTGATCTATTGGCTTCGGGAGCAGGGCGTGCAACTGATAGAACAACCTATGCTAAAAACCGATATAGATGGCAACGCCTGGCTTACCGAACACAGCCCTATTCCTATTATAGGCGATGAAGCGGTACAGCGCCTGGCAGATGTTGAAGCAGCCAAAGGCGTCTATCATGGCATCAACATCAAACTCATGAAATCGGCCGGGATGTATGAGGCACACCAGATGATCAATAAAGCCCGCCAACTGGGGCTGAAAATACTAATAGGCTGCATGAGCGAAAGCAGCTGCGCCACCCTTGCCGCCGCCGCGCTTGCCCCTCAATGCGATTGGGCCGATCTGGATGGGCCACTACTTACTACTAATAATCCATATCAAAATCCTAAGATGTTTAATGGCAAATGGGTATTAAGTGATGAGGTGGGGTTGGGGGTAAGGTTCAATAATTAACCACAGAGGGCACGGATAACGAAGAGTTGAATTCCATCTTTAACCGTTGTCGGTATTGTCTCCAACAACATTTAGGACGGCTAATTTGTAAGATTGGATGCATGGCGGCTTGTTGGTGACGGCACCAACAAGGGCGGAAAAGTTGTAATCGCTTCATCAATCTACTCACCCCGACTACGCTACGCTGGTCGACCCTCTCTGCTTCGCAAAGAGGGTGAAAAGAAAGGCAAATCCCTCTTTCCGCGCAGCGAAGAGAGGGTGGTCGAGCGAAGCAATGACCGGGTGAGTTAATAGCCCGAAGTACTTTAAAATCTCTCTGCCCTCTGTGTTAATAAAATTGCAGATCCTTTGTGTCCTCTGTGGTTAAATACCCATAAACCAAACACCCTTAAATCAAAAAAGGGATGCCGTAGCACCCCCTTTTCTTCTTAGTTAGTTAGTCAGTTATAGTTCAGTTATTATAGTTCTTCGTCGTGTTGTGTTACGTCCAAACCTGCAAGTTCTTCTTCAGGAGTAACGCGCAGCGGGCTTATCAGGTCGGTAACTTTAAGCAGGATAAATGCACCTACAAAAGCAAATACCGATACTGCAACCAGTGCAACAACGTGTTTTACAAATAATGCGGTTTCGCCATAAGCTAAACCTTCGGCACCTGCGCTGTTAACCGCTTTGGTAGCGAAGATACCGGTCATCAACATACCAACCATACCACCTACACCATGGCAAGGGAATACGTCTAAAGTATCGTCGATATTGGTTTTGCTTCTCCAGATAACTACCAGGTTACTCACAACCGCGGCAACTATACCCACAATAAGCGAGCTTGATACGGTGATATAACCTGCAGCAGGCGTTACAGCCACTAAACCTACAACAGCACCTATACAAGCGCCCATTGCAGATGGTTTTTTACCTCTCAGGATATCAAAGAAAATCCATGACATGGCTGCAGCAGCAGATGCAGTAGTTGTAGTAGCCAGTGCAGTTGCAGCAAGCTCACCAGCACCTAATGCAGAACCTGCGTTGAAACCAAACCAGCCAAACCATAGTAAGCCTGTGCCTAATATTACGTAGCTGATACGTGCAGGAGTGTGAATTTCTTCGGCGCCGGTACGTTTTTTAAGATATAATGCTGATGCCAATGCGGCCCAACCTGCAGACATGTGTACAACCGTACCACCCGCAAAGTCTAATACACCATATTTAAAGAAGATACCTTGTGGGTGCCAGGTTGCGTGGGCGAGGGGGATATAGATCACTATGATAAATAGTGTGATGAAAATTAAGTACGAATTGAAACGGATACGCTCTGCAAATGCACCGGTAATAAGCGCCGGTGTAATAACCGCAAATTTTAACTGGAACATGGCGAAAAGAATAACCGGGATAGTACCACCTAACCATGCAACACCTAAAGTGTTCTGCATCATGAAGAATGATTTAGGATTGCCAATTAAGCCTAAGCCGCCTATATCATCGCCAAATGCCATGCTGAAACCAAATACAACCCAAATGATTGTGATAAGGCCCATACAAACAAAACTTTGTAACATGGTAGAGATAACATTCTTTTTACGCACCATACCGCCATAAAAGAAGGCAAGGCCCGGTGTCATTAATAATACAAGTGCCGTAGAAATCAGCATCCAGGCAATGTCAGCACCATTGTAAGTCGTCGCCGGTTTAGCAGCCGCAACGTTACCCGGATACATGAACGCGAGTATCACTACAATAACGAGGATTCCAAAGGGTACAATTTTTTTCATTGTTTTAGTTTAAGTGGAAAGTTTAGTTAGTTAATTAATAGTTGTATTATTCAGGTCAGTATCTTTTAAGTGCCGGTATTAGTTGCCGGCCCGCGTAGTTCGCCAAAATGCTTTTTCCATATACAGCGTCGGCCCAGGGTGCAACCTGCAAGCCGATGCTGTATAAACTAAATTGTGATTTATATAAACTGTCGCGGTGTTTAATCCTTTAATTGAAAGGGATATGCTCTTTTCTGAATTTTTATCAAACATTAAAGAACATAGGATACCCCCATTTGACAAAATCTTATTAATTCCCTTACTTTTCCAAGCGAAAGCACTTAACAAAGCAATAAATTCAGAAAAAACAGTAGAAATAATCGCATATGCACTTACCAATAGAAGTGAAAATGTTAAAATATGTCTCTTTTCAATTAATTGCATATGCTAAAATAACAATATTAAAACCATATTGTCAATAAAAACAATAAAATTTTATTATTTTTTTTAAAAAAATGCAATAAAAATGAAAAAATGACTTGTTTTTACAGAATCACAGAGATTAAATAATAGCTTATTAATAATAAAATGCCTTATTTCTAAAAAATTGCGAATAAATTTCCCTTTTGATGAAATTTTTAAGGAAATTTTAAGAATTATTGGATTAATTTCAATCCTTAAACAAAGAAAGCTGATCTGATTGCGCTTTTATCTTCTCTTCTACCGGCAAAAAATTAGAAACAGTTATACCAAGTAGCCTGATGCGGCTATTTTCAATATCAGTATTTGCCAGCAGCGTTTTTGATATATTTAATATGGTGCCCATATCATTCACACAATTAGGCAGCGACTGGCTGCGGGTTATCTGCCTAAAATCACTGTACTTTATTTTAAGGGTGATGGTACGGCCTTTTAAATGGTAACGCAAAAGGCGGTCGTGTACGGTTTTGGCTATTTTCTCTAATTCGGCGTGCATCTCGTCGGCGCCGGTAAGGTCATAAGCAAAGGTATCCTCGGCGCCCATAGATTTTGTTTCGCGGTGCGGCTGCACTTCGCGGTCGTCAATACCACGCACTATGTTATAATAGAAACCACCTGCTTTACCAAAGCGGCTTATCATTTCATCCTGGCTAAGTTTTTTCAGATCGGCTCCGGTAAATAATCCCTGTTTTTTCATTTTATCGGCAGTAACTTTACCTACACCGTAAAATTTCTCAACCGGCAGGTTTTCCATAAAGGTTTCTATAGATGAAGGGCCAATAAAAGTTAAACCGTCCGGCTTTTTAATATCCGACGCGATCTTGGCGACAAATTTATTGACAGATACCCCGGCTGATGCAGTAAGATTCAGTTCATCCTTAATAGCCTGCTTTATTTGCTGCGCTATCTCAATAGCCGAACCTATATCCCGTTTATCATCAGTAACATCAAGGTAAGCTTCATCTAACGACAGGGGCTCTATCAGATCGGTATATCGCCCAAATATCTCCCTTATCTTTTGTGATACTTCTTTATAAGCCGCAAACCTTGGTCTTACAAATATGGCATGCGGGCAAAGCTGCAGCGCCTGTTTGGATGACATGGCCGAGCGAATACCGAATTTACGCGCCTCATAACTGGCGGTAGCAACAACGCCGCCACGCCCTTCGGGCAGGCCGCCAACTACCAGGGGCAAGCCTTGGTATTCCGGGAAATCGCGCTGCTCAACAGATGCGTAAAATGCATCCATATCAATATGGATTATTTTGCGCCTTACCTGTTTATCCTTTTCTTCCACTTGTAGCAATCTAACGAATATTAAAACTATTTATTTAAATTACCTTTGGCAAAATTAGTTTCATCCGCAGGTATATATTATCATGTCATCCCACCATATTGTACGCGAAAAACAGGAACCGGCGCTGCTGCTATTAAGTCTCAATAACTTTTCGGAAGAATTACTGGGACAGTTGCTGGAGTGGAGCCCAACTGTTATCACTACTCCATTAGTTGCCGAGCAAATAAACGCCTACGAAATAAAGATAGACATCATTATAGCTGATGCACTTGAAGAGGAACTACAATCCGACGTTAAGCAGATCCCACAAAACGGCGCTTCGCAAACCGGGGCTGCCTTAAAATATCTTATCCAAAACGACTACAAAGCCGTTAATGTGGTAGCCGAGACCGTAGACCTGACAGATTTTATAGCATTTGCCCCTCTCATAAACATTGTAATATATAGCGGCAATCAAAAAATTTACGCGGTAAACTCAGGCTTTAGCAAATGGAAGCCCGCCGGCGAGAATTTTCAGCTCCTTTCTGTACATTTAAACCTGCAAACCAGTGGTTTAAATGATATTGGCAGCAACAAATTTGTTACGATCAATGATGGTTTTATAAGCCTTAAATTTGACAATGAGTTGCTTTTTATATCGGAGGATATTTAATTAGGATATACGCCTGACAAACAGTGCAATTAAAGGCGCGTTTTTTGTTTAAATAATTTAATATCAATTAAACCGTTGGTATATTTCTTAGTCATATACATACACCAGCAGTATTACGCCGGTCAATTATAAATTTCAAGATGAAAACAGGATATAAAAAATTAGCAAGTATAGCCCTAAGCGGAATGTTATTCCTTGGCCTGGGCTTTTCTGCCAGCGCGCAACACAGCAGAGGTGGCGGTGGCGGCGGTGGCGGCGGTCGTGCATCAGTAGGTGGCGGCGGTGGTGGTGGCTTTAGTCGTCCATCAGGCGGCGGCGGTGGGTTTAGCAGGCCCTCTTCACCTTCACCCAGCGTAGGCGTAAGTCGTCCATCGGGTGGTTTTAGCCGCCCTAACTCAAGCGGTGTAGGTATCAGCAGGCCTTCAGGTGGTTTTAACCGCCCTAACAGTGTTGGTGTTGCGCCGGGCACAAGGGGCTCATATGGTGGTAGCCGTACCAATGCATACAATGGCAACGCGGGCTTTAACGGCCGCAGGCCAGTAGCTGATAATAACAACAATCGCGGTTACTACGGCCGTGGTGCTTACCGTGGCGGCAACTATGGCCGTTATGGCTATGGCTACAACAGGGGTGGTGGCTATTACAACCCGCGTTATTTTAACCGGGGCTATTATAACTACCGTGGTTACTACAACTCTTATTACGCGCCGCGCATCGGCTTTAGCATAGGCGTATTGCCTTTTGGTTATTATCCCTTCTATTGGGGCGATTACCAATATTACTACAGTGATGGCTTATACTACCAGTATAACGATAACCAATATACAGTAGTTGAACCACCGGTTGGCGCAGCAGTAAACGCATTGCCTTCAAAAGCACAAGCTATTACCATTAATGGCGAGCAGTATTACGAATCGAACGGTGTTTACTACCGTGCGGTAACTAAAGATGATGGTACTGTAGTATACGAAGTAGCCGGTAAAGATGGCGAACTGAACACAGGAGACGGCAGCGGAGACGGACAGGAATATGACCAGCCTTACCAGATAGGTGATGTTTTAACCACCTTACCACAGGATAGCCGTAAAATAAAAGTGAACGGTGAAAAATTATATGTTGCGCCGGATGGAACTTATTTCCAGGAAACACGCGACAGTAATAACAACAAAGTTTACAAGGTAGTAGGTTTATCAACAGACGAACCTGCCGACGATACAAATAATTAATATCTATTTAATATTACAAAAAAGGGTGGGCGCTGAAAAGTACCCACCCTTTTTGTTGGCCAAAATTTAAAAGAATTGTTATAAAAGTATTAGGCAAGCCTGCAGGTGATACGTAATTTTAACCCTGCCAATTACAAATGAAAAAATCCCTGCACACTATCATACTTGCATTATTAGGTTTTGCCGTTACTACCGCAGGCAAAGCATCGCCAAAAATAAAGTTATTTACAGCTGATAATCAGCATTTCGTTTACACCGGCCGGGTTGATTTTACGGATCCGCAGAAACCAAAATTTTGGTCGCCGGGGGTATATATTACAACCCGGTTTAAAGGCCCTACCTGCAAATTGCTGATAAATGATGAAGAAATGTATGGCAAAACACACAACTACATCGAAGTGGTGATAGACGGCAAACCAACGCGCATACAAACAACCGGCAAAACCAACAGCATTCAAATAGCAAAGGGCTTATCCAACGGCATCCATACGCTGCTTATTTGTAAGGATACAGAATCGGGCATGGGCTACCTGGAGTTTGTAGGGCTGAAATGCGAAAACCTGCTGATGCCCCATCAGCCCAAACGCATGATAGAATACATTGGCGATTCTATTACTGCCGGGGCCGGAGTTGACGCATCAGAGATACCTTGCGGCAAGGGGCAATGGTACGACCAGCATAACACTTATCTTACCTATGGGGCGCTAACCTCTCGTACTTTAAATGCTAAATGGCAGTTAACCGCTGTTGCCGGCATTGGCCTTGTACACAGCTGCTGTGATATGAATATCCTGCTGCCGCAGGTTTATGACAAGGTTTATCTGCGTAACGACTCGATCAAATACAATTTTAAACAGTATCAGCCTGATGTGGTAACTATTTGCCTTGGCCAAAATGATGGCAAACAGGATTCGGTGAAATTTTGCAGCGAATATGTACGATTAATAGCTACCATACGCAGTAAGTATGCAAACGCAAGTATCATTTGCTTATCAAGCCCCATGGCCAATCAGCAACTCAACACTGTGCTTCAACGCTACCTTACAGGTATTGTGCAGGCCGTAAATAAACAGGGCGACGGCAAGGTGAGCAAATTCTTTTTCAGCAGGGGCTTTAACAGCGGCTGCGACAACCACCCCGATGCTAATGAACACGCTGTTATTGCACAACAACTTACAGCCTACATCAAAACCTTAAAGGGCTGGTAAACTAATTATAGGTATCGAAGGGTATTTTACCCCCTTAAATTTAGATCTTTATCAGGAAAATACACGTTCATAAATACGTATAAGACGGTATTTTTATACGCTTAATAAAGTGTTATTTTTATTTAGCGTATATTTAGTTGTGTCATATTATCCTAAATACGCACTGTTAATACCCTAACCTTATGCAAGCTGTAAAAAACATTTTTATTGTAGATGACCACCAGATGGTGATTGACGGACTTAGGCTGATCATTGATACGATTGATGGGTTTGATATTATTGGCGAAAGTACCAGCGCCCTGCAGGCACTTGATGTACTGGCCACTGTAAATACGGATATATTGTTGACAGATGTAAGCATGCCCGAAATGAGCGGTATTGAGCTTACCCGCCTTGTGAAAAAAAAACACCCCCATATCAAAGTCATCGCCCTATCCATGTTCAGCGAAAGCCAGGTAGTTGCCGAAATGATTGACGCGGGAATATCTGGCTATATCCTTAAAAACACGGGCAAACAGGAGCTGATAGAGGCCCTGAACAAAGTTGCATCAGGCCAAAATTACTTTGGGCAGGATATTACCCTGCAACTCATGAAATCCTTTAAACGCAACCAGGACGAATCATCGCGCCTTACCGACCGCGAGATAGAGATCATCAGGATGATTGAACAGGATTTTGGTAACAAACAAATTGCCGATATGCTTTTCATTAGCGAACGCACCGTAGAAACCCATCGCAAAAACATACTGCGTAAAACCAATACCCAAACTGTTGTTGGCCTGCTTAAATATGCTTACGAACGTAAGATCATCTAAAACTCATATTCATTACCATTTTCATAATCCCACTTTTGCGGTTAGTACGTAGATAAATATGCCCTTTTCACGTGATTGTACCAAACTGATGCTTTAAGCAACTTTGTTTTAAATAAACAAACACTTAAACATTAAAACGATGAAAAGAATTAAAGGGGCATTTATAATAACAATGCTAATTGCCGTAACCGGCATCTCATGCAAAAAGGACGATTCAAAAAAAGAGGAAAATGTTGCGGGCGCAGCTACCGTTACTGCAAGCAATTATGGTTTCGACGGCACGGCGGGTGCGTCATTTAAAAGCACCAAAGCCGGCATTGTACAGGTTGGTGGTTTATGGACACTTAGTGCAATTAAAGATGGCAGTAATGAGTCTATCTCTATTGTACTGGGTAATGTAACAGCAACCGGCACTTACAAATTAGACCAGGGCAACAATGAAGGCAATGGCGCCATTATGCTAAAAGATTTTAAAACCGCAACCGGTGTTGGCTCATACAGCACAGACTTACCTGCAACAGGCGGCATGACAGGCGGTGGCGAAGTTAAGATCACCAAACTAACTGCTACCGAGGCCGAAGGCGAATTTTACATAGTGGCACATAACAGTGCAGGTAAAGAGGCTTTTGTTGAACAGGGCAAATTTACGGGGACTTTAAACAAGAGATAACATCAACTAAATCTCAAACAAAAAAGCGGCACCTGTATCGGCGCCGCTTTTTTGTTATTTACTGTGCGAGAAAAGCCAGGGTATCAGCTGTGGTTCTGCAAAGGCATCGTCCCAGCTGTTGTGGTCATCATTAGGGTAAATAGTGAATTTCGGGTCGGCACCGGCTGCTTTCAAAGCATCAACCACCACCTGCGAGTGATCAAACGGCACTACGCTATCCTTTTGGCCGTGAAAGATCCATAAAGGTACCTTTTTGGCATATTTACTTACGTTGTTGGTGTTATCGCCGCCGCAAATGGCAAAGGCTGCTGCAAAAGTATTGGGCTTGCGGCGTAATATTTCAAAGGTACCCATGCCGCCCATTGAAAGGCCGCCAATGTAAACCTGCTTTTTATTTACAAAGGGTTTATCAAGCATTTGGTCAACCAGGCCAAGCAAAGCATGCATAGCTGTAGTAGGCTCGCCACCTTCCTGGAAATTGAAGATAAATTTTCCGGCTGCGTTTTGCTCAATTTTAACGTTAGACCAAAAACTGTTATTAGGGCATTGCGGAAAAACCACTATAGCGGGATAATTTTGGCGGATAGTATCGTTCAGGAACAATTTTGGGCCATATTTAATTTGCGCTTCGTTATCATTGCCACGTTCGCCTGCGCCATGCAGTACCATGATCAATGGATATTTTTTTGAAGGGTCGAACTTTTTAGGAAATAAAATACGGTAGGCCAGCGTATCGGTTTTGTTGATGTAGGAGCCCCTATCGAAAGCGGAGTTGGTTTGCGCCTGCACAAAAAAAGGCAATGCCAGGTACATGATACCCAGCATTGCCAATATTCTTAATTTTTTGATCGTCATGTGTTATAAGTCTAATTTGGTAAAACTACTTAACGTAAATTAACGTCTTTCAATTCACTTCATTAAATTTATTTTCCAGGATCGGTACAATCGTTACATCAAATCCCTACACTTCAGTCTATTTCTTCACGATAGCAGGGCTCTGAAAATCAAGCTTTTTTAACCCGTTCTGTACTTCGGGTGCGCTCATAAACAATTTCCAAAGCAGGCCGCTCCTGTAGTTCTCTATCATTACCACAATTGGCCCCTGGTCAATAGCCAGGTATGATTTAGCGTACCAGCCGTGCGATTCGCTAAAGGCATCAGTAAAACCATATTCGCCCCATATCTTATCGCCCAGATCGTAATAAAAATGGCGCAGCGCTTTCATAGAATACTCAGGAGTATACGGAAACGCTGATAAAGCGGCGGTTGGGGTAATAACACCCAGGTCATTATCCGGCGAATGGGCGTTGTAGCCTTCGTAGTTATCGCTGGCGGTTAAGCCCCATGAGTTTTCGCCGTAACCTTTAAACTTTTTAGGGTTATCAATACAATAAGCATGGTTAATTAGGGTATGGTTAAGGTTTTGTTCCCAATAATCGGCATAGCGGTCCTTTAGCCCCTTAGGATTTAAGCCCAGGAATGAATATTGCGAGAAGAACAGCGGGCCACCATACGGGAAACCCAACGGTAATTTATAGCCATAGTAAGTATGGCCATTTTTAAAAAAGTCGCTTTGTGCCCAGCCACGATGGTAAACATCGGCGCTAACCGGGTAGCGATCGGCAGATGCGGCAAGGATGTAGGTGATCAGGCACTCGTTAAATCCTCTGATAGGGAAATTCATGGCCCAGCCGTTATTTGGGCTCCAATGCCAGTACAGGTTGTCGCGGCCATCGCGGGTGTACCAGCTCCACTCTACCTCGCCCCATATCCAGCTGATTACATCGCGTATGCGGCGTTCTTTTGGTGTATCGGCGGTATAGTATTGTTTGGCGCAGATAAGGCCTTGTAGCAGGTATGCCGTCTCCACCAGGTCGCCGCCATCATCCTTGCGGCCAAAGCGGATGGTTTTGCCCGTTTCGCCGTTTAGCCAGTGCGGGAAAACACCGTGGTAAGCATCAGCCTTAAACAAGAAATTAACGATCTTAACCATCCTGTCCACAGATTGCTCATGAGTTATGAATTTGCGGTGATCGGCAGCTATCATGGCCATAATGCCAAAACCCGAGCCGCCTGTGGTTACCACTTCATCACCATAATCAAATGATTTATTGCTGCGCTCGCGGGCAAGGCCGCTAACCGGGTGCCCAAAATCCCAAAAATAACGGAATGTTTGGCGCTGCACCACATCTAAAAGGGCGCTGTCGCTTAGGTTCTTGATAATGCCTACCGGTTTTATGCCATCAGCGGCTTTAGCCGGTTTTTGCGCCATGCAGTAAGCAGATGCTATTGACATAATGGCACAGAGTAATATTTTTTTCATTAGTATGGTTATTAATAATTAAATCAAGCGGCACCTCACTTAAGGTGTCTTTATAATGATGGCCCTGTAAAGCCCAGCCCCTTCATGCCTGTTTTTATTTCGGGGCAGCTCATAAACAAATTCCAAAGCAGGCCGCTCCTGTAATTCTCTATCATTACTATGATCGGCCCCTGATCAATAGCCAGGTATGAATTGGCAAACCATGGATTGTTTAAGTTATATGCATCGTAAAAACCATAGGGTCCCCACATTTTGTCGCCCAATTTATAGTACATGAACTTTAACGCCGCCATTGATTGTGTTGGCGTGTAAGGCATTGATGATATAGCCGCTGTAGGTGCAATTACACCAACATCATTTGTTGGCGAACTTGCGGTATAGCCGCCTTCAATATCGCTTGCAGTTAAGCCCCAACTATCGGCACTGTAGCCATAATAGTTTTTGGGGTTTGCCACACAGTAATTATAATTAATTTGGGCGTGCGCTTTGTTTTGATCTTCATAATTTGCGTAAGCATCGGCCAAGCCAGTAGGGTTAATACCCAAAAACGAGTAATGCGCGAAAAATAACGGTCCGCCTTGTGCCGGGCCTAAAGGCAATTTTACCCCGTAATAGGTTGCACCATTTTTCATACTGCCATTACCGGCCCAGCCATTATCATAAACAATTTTAGGTATGCTGTGCGTGGTTGATGAGGCCGCTAATACATAGGCTATCAAGCCCTCGTTCCAGCCGCTAATTTTCATGTTGATAGCCCAGCCGTTGCTCGGGCTCCAGTGCCAGTAAAGTACATTTTGGTTGCCCTGCCTAAACCAGTCCCACTCTACATTATTATAAAGGGTTGTTATATCGGCCCTTAAGGCAGTTTCATCTGCACCTGCGCCGCTAAAATACTGGCGCGCTGTTAATAGCCCTTCCATCAGGAATGATGTTTCGATCAGGTCGGCACCGTTATCCTGCGCGCTAAAAGGCTGTACGGCACCCGATGTACCATTTAACCAATGCGGGAATGCTCCATGAAATGTAACCGCTTTGTTTTTTAAGAAACCTACAATTTTTTGCAGGCGTGCAAGGCCTTCGGCACGGGTTATAAAGTTGCGGTTAACGCCAACTACCATAGCCATAATACCAAAACCCGAACCGCCTGTAGTTACTACATCGCCCGATGTATTACGCTCTAAAGCCAGGCCACTTACCGGATGTCCAAAATCATAAAAGTATTTCAAAGTTTGTTTCTGCACCAGGTCAAGCAGTTGGTTGTCTGATATAGCGGTGAACTTATCTGTCGAATCTATACCGGTAGTCAGGTTAATGGTTAATGCCGATTGCAGGTTGCCGTTCTCTGTTGATTTAAGGCCGGTGGTTACATCAACTGTGTATTTGGATATAACAGCCAGCGTGGGTTTAATTACAATAGTGTTATCGTTATCCTCGTATGTAGTAGTATAGTTTACATTGGCACCGGCTTTATCCTTAATAAGAATGGCAGTGGCAACAGATGCCTTGCTAAGTGCTTTTGAAAAACTGATTTTAATAACCGGGGTTTTATTTATGTTGGTGTAAGTAAAACCATTGTTAAGCCCGTTCACTTTTAGCGCATTAAAACTAAATGATGCAGGCGGGGTAACAGGTGGGGTAACCGGGGTTGGCGTGGTGCCGCTTTTGCTACAGGCAAAAAACAACGTAAATAAACCCAGCGTGGCAAAAATCTTTAAATCTTTCATCAACAATATTATTTGAGCAAGCAAATACCTGCAAACTAAATTTCAAAAAAAGAGGCTGCCCGGCATACGCCAGGCAACCTCATACTCAATCAAATGTTTACTTTCCGCGACCTTCGAGTTTGGCAATAGAGCCAACTTCTATGTCGGATAACGCTTTGTTATAAATTCTTACTTCATCTAATTTACCAGGCATAAAACTTGCCCAACCTTCGGCGCCATGGCTTGATGTTTGGCTGGGAGTGGTCATGAATTGTGGTGCGCCAAAAACAATATTACCCTGGTCTTTAAAATTTAAAGGGCCTGTTACACCCGGGAACGCCCCGCTAAAAATTCTTGAACCGTTTACATAAATTTTGCAATTTGATGTGGTAGCATCGTAAGAAAACGCAATGTTTACAAATTTATTGAACAGGTTTTTTACGCCATTTACTTCCAGTGCCTTGTCATCGGTTCCGTTAAATAAATGGAAACGTAATAATCCATTATCATTTGTACTTCCGTTTTCAAAGAAAAACTCAATATTACCCCAAAAGCCCGTTTTATTGGCAAGCGAGAATATAGGTATAATACCCACTGATGGTGGCGGTGTGTTTATCCATTCGGTAAGGGTAAAACTTTTAAGATTAGTTACATCCGATGATGGAGCAGTTATTACGTAACTGTTTAAAGCACCTTGCATTGCATCGCGTTTAACACCAGTGGCAAAGGTAGTTCCTGTTGCGGTGCCCGAAGTGTTTGATACGCTATCAACCAGGCCTCCGTCAAAAGCCCAATAGGCAACTAAGTTTTCTTTGGCAACCTGGCTTGCTGCTGTATAGCCATTAATGTCTAAGGCAGGCGCATAAGTTGCCGGATCAAACTTTTTTTGGCATGATGACAGGCCTGCACTAACAAGTGCAGCCATCAATATATATAGATTTGGTTTTCTCATAACATTAAGTATTAATAATAATTAATTATAACCTGGATTTTGGATTAATACACCGGCCGACAGGTCGATCTCATTTTGAGGGATTGGCCATACTTCATTTTTGTTTGGTTTCCAGCCTTTAGGGCCAAATATGGTTTGTGCGCGGCCCTGGCGTATAACATCAAAATAACGGTCAAACTCCATGGCCAGCTCTACCTGGCGCTCGTGCCATATAGCAGTACGCAGGGCGGTTTGATCTGTAGTGGTTATTTTAGGTAAGATAGCGTTATTGCCACCACGTGCACGCGCCCTAACCAATTCCAGGTCGGCCAATGCTGTTGTCGGGTCTCCGGTTTCATTAGCGGCTTCGGCATTCATTAATAATACTTCGGCGTAGCGTAAAACCCTTACATTTTGATCCTCGCCCTGATTTTGGATGAAAGGATAGCTTTTAGGAACATACGATTTTTGATTATACCTTGGGTTTGGCCCTGATATTTCAATAGCATCGCCCTGTGGGGTAGTTTCGCCTCTGAAGATGATAGTAGCATCCATACGTGGGTCGCCCGTCTCAAATGCGGCAACTAATGCCTCTGTTGGCGTATTAAAGCCCCAACCCAGGTTAAGGTTACCCGGTACACCTTGTATTTGCGAATATTGGCTTGTTGCAGCACCCCCGCCTAAACTTTGGGCCTGTATTTCAAAAACCGATTCTGAATTATTCTCATTAGGTATCCTGAAGGATTCTTCGAAATTGGGGAACAAAGTATAGCCAAGGCCTTTAACTGTGTTGGTTAGGCTTAAAACCAAATCCCATTTTTTCTGATACATAGCAGCTTTTGCATGTAACGCTAATGCAGCACCTTTTGTAGCACGGCCAATATCATTTGAGCCGTAACTTTGTGGTAAAACCGCAGCAGCATCAGTTAAATCTGTTTCAATAGCTGCCCAAACATCTGCCTTAGGTGAGCGCGGGAGATTATATTCGCTGGCATCCTTTGGTAAATGTAAACGCAACGGCACATCGCCAAAAGCACGTACCAGCCTAAAGTATGCGTAAGCGCGTACAAATTTTGCTTCTGCTAAATAACGGTTCTTAAGACTCGCGTCCATAGAGATGTTAGGCACATTATCCAACACCTGGTTACATAGCTGTATGTCTTGATATTCACCGTTCCAAAAGTCCTGGATCTGGCCTTCTGTTGCAGTTACGGTAAAATTATCAAATGCGTTCATGTATGAAGCATCTGCAGGTGTACTTCCTTTTTCAGCCTCGTCAGAACCTAAGCTTTCAATTGCCATAGGGGCAAAAGCTGTGTTGTTCCATGAACGTAGGTTGGCATATATAGAGTTTACTGCTTTTGTAGCGTCATCCTGGGTTTTAAAGAATTCCTGGCTTGGCTGCTGCCCTTGTGGCGGCACATCAAGGAAGCTTTTTTTGCATCCCTGTGATACTAGCAGCACGGCACACGTACTTAAAGCAAGTGCACTTTTAAAGTTTTTTATAAACATGACTTTAAATATTTTTAATTGTTAAAATGTAACATTTACACCGAAGTTATAAGTGGCATATAGCGGGTATGCACCGTTATCAATACCGGCATTTATACCCGGCTGATCGCCTTGTCCACCAATCTCAGGATTGAACCCTTTGTATGAGAAAGAATTGAATACGTTTTGCCCGCTGGCAAAAATCCTAACCCTTTTCATAAATATTTTTGATGCAACGGCAGATGGAAGGGTATAACCTACTTGCAGGTTTCTTACCCTGAAATAAGCGCCGCTTTCTACAAAGAAAGTATTTGGCTTATAGTTATTACCACCACCTACGTTTGCTGATGGGTAGGTATTTGAAGTACCCTCGCCATGCCAGCGGTTATCATAAAAATCTTTTGTATAATTTTCCGAACCGTAACGTAAGCCTTTATTGGCGTTATAAACATCAACACCGGCAACACCCTGCAAATCAATTGTAAAGTCAAATGCTTTGTAGTTAAGGTTTGCGCTAAAGCCATACAGATATTTAGGGTTAGGGTTACCAATAGCGGTACGGTCCTTCGCGTCAATAACTTTATCCCCATTAAGGTCTTTATATTTAAAATCGCCTGGTTTTGCATCCGGCTGTAATGAAGCGGCTACTTCTGCAGCATTTTGGAAAACGCCGTCAACAACTAAACCGTAGTATTCGCCAATTGGCTGCCCTACAATTGTACGAGTGGCTAACTGGCCACCTGTTGCAGCTGCACCGCCTCCGTAAATTGGGTTGGCGCCCGTAACGGTTGATAACACCTTATTATTATTGATGCTAAAGTTACCGCTTAAGTTATAGGTGAAGTCGCTTGCAATGGTACCTCTCCAGCTGGCAGCAAACTCAAATCCCCTGTTGCGGAAAGTAGCCTGGTTACCAATAATAGTACCACCGCTTGTTCCTAATGAGCCTAAAACAGGTATAGCAAAAATGGCCTGCTCTGTTTTCTTTTCGTAATAATCAGCCTCAAATGTTAAGCGATTGTTTAAGAAGGCCATCTCCAGGCCGAAATCTGTACCAACACCACGCTCCCAATAAGTAATTGGAGGAACGATTTGTGTAATGTTTGCGCCTGTTGCAGGTTGGCCGTTATAAATAGCTGTAAAGGCAGCAGAATTATTAACAACCAGAGTAGAAAGGTTAGCTGGCACAGATGCGTTACCAATTTTACCCCAGCTACCTCTGATCTTTAAATTATCAAATATGTGCTGATCCTTCATGAAATCCTCGTTGCTGATAACCCAGCCCGCGCCCACTGAAGGGAAATATCCCCAACGCTGATTGCCAATAAATTTTGACGAACCATCCGCACGGAATGATGCATTTAACAGATACCTGTCTTTAAATGCGTAGTTAACCCTTCCAAAGTATGATTCATAGGTTGCTAATGAACCGCTGTCATCAATTGTACGGGGGAAATTAGGATCGGTTGTGGTACTTCCTAAACCCAGGTAAAGGTCACCATCGCTTGTAAAAGGCACATTACGTGCTGATGCCGTAATATTGTATGATTTGTAGCGCTGTGATGACTGGCCAGCCAAAACAGTTAAGTGATGATCGCCAAAAGTTTTATCGAAGGTTAGGGTGTTCTCCCAGATCCAGTTTCTTACTTCACCTCTTGACACATTAAGGGTGCTGTTATCATTTAACTGAGTAGCTGTAGCTTTATAAGCCGGAACGTAACCTAATACCTCTGCCTGGCCAAATTCACCGCCAAAACTGGTGTGGAATGTTAAATAGTTTGTGAATTTGATATCAGCAAACATGTTACCTGTTATACGGTAACCATTAGAGCGCTGGTTAAAAAAGTCTAACTGGGCTTTAGGGTTATTGGTAGCCGTACCGATAGGGAAATCATTAGGATCACCGTAAGCGCCGTCGTTGTAATAAACAGGCACTACAGGCGATGCGGTAAATGCTTTATAAATAACATCACCCGGTACGTCCCTTGATTTGCTGCTTTGCAAAACAGCATTGTAACCTAATTTTAAAAATTTAGTGGCTTGCACATCTTGTTGTAAATGCGCGGTCATACGGTCGTAATTGTTACCGGTAACTACACCTTGTTGAGTTAAGTAACCTGCAGAAAAAGAGTAGGTAGACTTATCTGTGCTGCCGCTAACGGTAATATCGTGTTTCATGGTAAATGCGTCACGCAGTACTACATTTAGCCAATCGGTGCCGGTGCCAAATTTTGATGGATCTGCAAATGTTTGCGGATCTGATGGAAACTGAATAGCGTTTAACTCATTAATTAAAGTTGCATATTCTGTAGCATTGGCCAACTTTGGTTGGTTGGTTACCTTTTGCCAGCCAGCGTAAGCGCTGTAATTAATAGTAGGCGCACCCTTGCCTTTTTTAGTAGTTACCAAAACAACGCCATTTGCCGCCCTTACACCGTAAATAGATTCACTCGACGCATCTTTTAATATACTGATGTTTTCAACATCGTTAGGGTTTAAAAAGCTAATATCATCAAACCATGCGCCATCTACTACATAAAGCGGGTTTGCATTACCATATACAGTACCAAGGCCGCGGATCCTGATTTGCGGGGATGAGCCCGGGCCGCCTGCATTAGAAATCTGCACACCGGCAACTTTACCCTGTAATGAGCTTACAGCGTTTGTTGATGATTGCTTTGAGATATCTTCGCCTTTAACTGATGCTACCGAACCGGTAACGTCAAGTTTGCGCTGCGTACCATAGCCCACAACTACAACTTGCTGTAATTGGTTGCTGCTGCCTTGCATTTTAATATCAATTGCATTACGGCCGTCTACAACAATATCCTGTGTGGTGTACCCTATATAGGATACCTGTAGTGTTGCATTAGTTGGTACGCTTAATGAGTAAGCGCCATTAACATCGGTTTGGGTACCGGTTGTTGTACCTTTTACAGCAACTGTTACGCCTATAAGCGCATCGCCATTGGCGCCGTCGGTAACTTTACCTTTAACGGTAATGTTTTGCGCAAATACAGCAGTTGTGAAAAAAGTAAACAATAGCAGTAACCCCGAGATTGTGTAAATTCTCTTCATAGTGGTTAATAATTTTTAAGTACTGGGTTAATTGGTTTTTGTAGGTTCGAAGTTGAGCAGATAATGTAATTTAAGCAAATAATGTAACTCTACATTAATACATCAACCCAAAAATACTTTCTCAAAAATTTTAATAAGAAAATATAAAGCCCTAAATAACAACTATTTAAATATTGTTTATAATAGGCAAGCATACTACAAATGCTATGTATGCATAGCACATACCATAAAGCTGTGTGAGAGGTAATGATGTAGTGTTATAACTCAATGAGAAACTCTACCAGGTTCTTGTCATGCTCCAGGTTAAGCTTTTTACGCAGCCTGTAACGGCGTATCTCTACACCGCGTAAAGAGATATTTAATAACGATGCCATTTCTTTACTGCTCATGTTCATGCGCAAATAGGCGCACAGCTTTAAATCGTTGGGTACCAGGTCGGGGTGGCCTTGTTTTAGTTTTTTAAAGAAGTTCTCATGTGCTTCGTTAAAACTGTTTTCAAAAACGTTCCAGTCGCGGTCATCGCTCATGCCTTCTTCAATAACCTTGTGTATTTTCTTAAGCTGGTCTTCCGAGAGTTTTTTGCCTGTACTGTCTTTAAAGTTGTTTATCTCATCGCTAATTTTTTGCAGCAGCTCGTTCTTGTATACAATATTCATGGCCGAATTTGCCAGTTCGCGGCTTTTGCTTGCCAGGTCGGCTTGTAGCTGCTCATTTTTTATAGTTACTATATGCTGCTCATTGGCAATTGCTTCGCGATTTAAAAACTCTTCTTTCTCGCGTTGTAACTTCTCCTGTATCTCTTGCTGGTGCCTTTTTAATTTTAAGCGATAATAGTACCTGATGATGTAGTAAATGAGTATAATGAGTAACACATAAACCGCAAGTGCAACTTTACCTGCATACCATGGCGGTAATATCTCAAACGTAAAGGTTTTAACGGCCGAGATACTTTCGTCGTTAATTTTTGCCCTTACTTTAAAATGATAGGTGCCCTGATTTAAGTTGGTAAACTCCTTTTGGCTTTGCGGGCTCCATTCGCTCCATTGTTTGGAGTAGCCTTCCAGATAATACTGATATTTAATTTTTGCCTGCTTATAATAAGGAAGGGCATAAGCAATGCGAATGTTATTTTGATTGTACGGAATGCTGATATAAATATCAGCATTATTGCTCATATCGCTCAAAACGGCCGTTTTATCGGTTATGTTCTCTACCTTACGTATCAAAACCCCGGGCAGGGTTATTTTATTTTGTTTTAATGCATCTTTATCATTTAGGATAACAAAGCCATCGTCAACACTTATAAGATAGGTGAGGTTGTTGATAAGGTTGATATTCTCATAGTTTTGTACCATTTGGCCGTTTAAGCTGCTAAACCGGTTCGAATCAATAGTTAGTTTGCCCGGCACCGAAAGGTCTGCAAGGGCTACCCTGCCGTGATTAATAAACCAGTATTTTTTACCAATGGCTGCAATCACTTTATTTGATGTTGCAAAGGTGTGCAGCTCTTTATTCAGTTGCTGGTATTTATAAAACCTGTCGGTAATATCATCATACACATAAAAGCCCGAATCTGACGAGAACACGATGCGGTTATCCAGGTTAAAAACACCTACGTTATAATTATCGGGCAGGCCTGAGCTTTTATCATAGTATTTTTGAGATATTACCTTTTTACTATCAGCACTTAGCGTAACCTTATAAATGCCTTTATAAGCATGGCTTATCCATATTTGACCTTTGTTATCCTGCTCTACATAACGCGATGGTTCGCTGAAGCCTTCTATTTTATGATCAAACATCCAGTTACCCGCAACATCTTTACGGTATATTAGCAAACCATTGTATACGCCCTGTATCAACTGATTACTGTTGAACTTTTTGATTGTCCACCCGCCGCTTAGGGAGGTTATTTTTGTGATGGATGCGCCATTAACCTGGAAGGTGCCATCGTTATGCCCGCAAAGCAGGCGGCCATCCTGCAGGGATAGCTCCCATACCTGCCCTTGCGAGCCCGGGATGAGTTGAAAATCGAACGACTGAAGCAGCCGCTTTGTACCCGAACTTATCCAATCACTATAAAAAAGCCCCTGGTTGGTGCCGAGGTATATTTTATTATTAAATATGATGCTGGAATAAACGGTACCAAAGCGCCCGGTTTTATCAAAGTAGAAATATAGGGGCGAGTTTACCTCGATACGGTCTATCCCGTTATCAAGCCCGGCCCAAAGATTTTGTTCGGTATCTACATATAAACTCAGTACAGTGTTATTTTGCAACCCGCTCGATTTATTGATATGCTGCACAACATTACCGGCAGTATCTATAATGATAATGCCATTTAAAATAGTACCATAAGCAATATATTTACCGGGGACGAAAGCCCCATTATTAAGCTGATAGGTTTTTAAGAAGTCATTAGCCTGATTTTGCCATGGGCTTACTTGCTTACCATCATAAATAAACAAACCGTTTTTGGCCGTGCCAATAAGATACTTGCCTTTTTGAAAAGGTAGCACGGATAGCACACGGCTGCCTAAAATATTACTCCCCTCTATGTAGGTAAGTTTATCATTCTTTAACTCAAACAAGCCGGCATCAACCTGCTCAACAAAATACCGGCTGCCTGTTTTAAACAGAAATAAAAATGGCTTTGGGGCTTTTATAACGTTTACTTTTCCGTTTGTGTAAACGTAGATTGAACCAAAGGATTGAAAAATAACCTTGTCTTTATCCACATAGATCTTCCAGGTTTCTTCTTTTACCGGCTGATTTTTTTTAGGGACGAGATGAATAAGCGAATTGTATTTAAGAAAACCCTTTTTATCGTTTTCCCAATAGCCAAACTCACCAAAGCCACCCGAGTATATTTTACCCTTGCCATCGGCCGCTACAGAGCGTACAATAAGGCCATTGGGCATACGGTTTAGCTGCCAGTACCTGCCATCAAATGACAACAGGCCCTCATCATTCCCAAAATACATAATACCATGCTCGTCGCGCGTTACCGACCAGTTTTGGTTGCCCGACTGGTACTGCGCTTTGGTATAGTTTTGAACGTAGGGTACACCTATGCTTTTAATATCGGCCGCATGGGCTAATAGGTTCATGCAAATAAAAAAAGCAAACAGAAAGTGTTTACGCATAGATATATAACGGTACAGCTGTAATTATACGAAAGTACAATTTGCCTTTGAATTTACAGTGATTAGCTTATCTAACTAACCAACCAGCTGAATATTGCCCTTTTTTGCGGTATTTACCGGCTGCGGTACTTTTACATAATAACCTGTGCCATCATACACACGCTTGCGCGGGTGTTCTTTACAAGCATCGCTGCAGCAGCCATCCATTTTGGTACCGCATTCATCGCACTGGGTAAAATGCTCATTACATTCGGGGTTGGCGCAATTGATCATTTTATGAGTAGTGGTACCGCAATTAAAACATTTAGAGATAACAACCGGGTTAACCGTGTTTACATCAACCGAAAGGCGATTATCAAACACATAACATTTACCCTCAAAATCTTCGCCGCCTGCTTCTTTACCATATTTGATGATACCGCCGTGCAGCTGGTAAACATCGCTAAACCCCTCGTGCAGTAACAGGGCCGATGCTTTCTCGCATTTGATGCCCCCGGTACAATAGGTAAGTATTTTTTTATCCTTGTATTGGGCAAGTTGGTTTATCATAGCGGGGAAATCGCGAAAGTTCTCGATATCCAGCGTAACAGCGTTTTTAAATTTGCCTAAAGAGTGTTCGTAATTTGAACGTACATCCAATATCACCACATCATCACGGTCTTTCATGGCCAAAAAATCTTTTGGATCCAGATGTTTACCAGTTTGTTTTTGCGGGTTTATCATGTTCGGATCGCGCAGCCCCGAGTGCACTATCTCCGACTTGTAGCGGCAGTGCATCTTAACGAATGACGGCTCTTCTACCTCGTCAACCTTAAAATCAATACCCGCGAAACGCTCGTCGGCATGTAAGGTATCCATATAGGTTTTACATGCTTCGGCCGTGCCGGATACGGTACCGTTTAAGCCCTCATCAGCAACAATGATACGCCCGGTTAGCCCAAGCGATTTACAAAATTTTAAATGATCGGCCGCAAATTGCTCGCCATCGGCTATTGTTGAATAACAATAGTAAAGTAGTGTGTTGTATTTTGTCATAACCACATTGATACCGCTGCAAACGGTGTTAAATGAGGTGCAAAAGTAAGCATTTAAGCGGAAAGGTAAAAGCTGAAAGCAAAAAGGGAAATTCACGCTTTTTGCTTCAGACTTTTTGCTTTTAACTTACCTTAACCCATAAAAGATCCTGAACCCCTGGATGTACTTGTTATTCCCCGCATACGATACTCCGTAATCCACCCGGAAAATAAGGCGCTGCACGCCTACATAAAACTCCTTATAGTTGGGGTTGCCTTTGGTGCTTAAAAAGTTGGCGCCTATAACCTCTTCCAGTTTTAGCTTCCTGATCAATGGCACCTTGCTTAAAATAGACCCGGCAAAATTATGCTGGAAATGTGCTTCAAAGAATGCCCCGCTGGTGCTGTAAGTATAAAACGGCAAAAAGTGAAAACTACCGATGTAAGTAGGATCGAACGTAGTACCCTGGTTACCTAAATAGTGGTAATAATCCATATAGTACAAAGTGTTATGATTAAAGAAATCGCCGGCGGTTAATTTAAAGGATGAAAACCCCGATAAGCCTATCCGCATATTGTATTGTGAGATATCTGCCGATGCAAAATCGTAGTTTACATCCGAGCCAAACGCCTTGTTAATGCCCTTACGATAGTTTAGGGTTAGCGTTGGATATTTTGACGGCAGGTTAAATTTGCCGGTAGGCCTGGTGATGTATTTTTGATCGAACGTAAAGGTTACCGAAGTATTAAAGGTTAATGCCTGGTGCTGCGGGAACAGAAACGAATGATCATCAGGAGGAGTACCCGCTGGAGCTAGTGGGTTATTGGAGGTATAGTCCCTGCTTTTTGAATCGAATAAATGGCCAAAAGCGTTATTATACATTTGGGTTCGGCTGGAGTAGCTAAGTCCGCCCATCCACAAAATACCATTGGCTAATTCGCGCTGGTAGCCAAAGCCTCCAAACTGCGACCGGTAATATTTTACATAGTTGTTCTCATAAAGCAACGTGCTCAGCGTATTAAAATATAACGACCGGGTGCCCACGTTATTCAAGTCGAGCACATCGCTACCGAAGTTGACGTAAAACTTACTGTTATGGAATGGGTCGTTAAAGTATTCCGCAAGCATGTTGGCGCTAAAAAGCTTATTGGAAAAACCATAGCGCAAAGCTGGTGTAACGCTATAAGAATGCAGATCGTCTATTTTATGCGAGTAGCGTACCTTGGCATTTATCCCAAAGCCCTCAACCGTGTTATAATAAAATGTTTGCAGAAAGGGGAATATGTAAAGCGAATCGGTCTCGGCGCGATTACTGGCGCTATATCCAAATATGGTATAGGTAAAGTAATTGATGTTGTTTTTAGTATGCTGAATAGAATCCAGGTAGATATCGGTTTTTTTATATGCCGCTATGCTGTCTTTCTTTTGATAATCACGAGCCTCCTGCCGGGTTAATAGCAGCGGGCGGTTGGCGTTCCAGTAGTTTGCCGTTTTAATGTTGGCCGCGGTATCTATCCGCAATATTTCGCCGTTAAAAAAACCTTTCGGGAAGGTTGGGTTCAGTTTATAGTTATTGTAGATAGCCTCGTAATAGCCGCCAAATTTAAACCCGAATACCGATCCTTTAAAGTTTAGCTGCACCGCCGCAGGCATCCAAACGCTATCCGTAATCGGGATATATTGCTGGCTTACCCTAAGGGTATCAACCAGGTTAAGGCTGCTTCGTTTATTGGTAAGCATCAGATCGGCGCTGTATAAACGCCAATCGCCTTCTACTATGTAAATATTCCCCTGGAAATATTGACCGTTCTCGCGCCTGGGGATCACTTCAATTTTATCAACCGTACGGCCGTTTTGTATAGTGCTGCCAATAAGCTTGTAGTTGTAAAAATTAAAAGCGTTTGATGCCAGTGGCGAAATATAACCGCGGGTACTAAGCCCGTTTATTTTAAAAACATTGTTGTAAAAGTTCACCTGCAGGTCTGATGCTTTGCTGTAATCAAAAGCGGTGTTTACACCCGCTTGCTTTGATGCTATCGTAACCTCGCGTACCTTATCGGGCCGCTCAAAATTAAGGTTTGATAGCATTTCCGATTGGTAAAGTATCCCCCGTCCGTTCGAGTCCAGATCAAGCTCCTGGGTAACCACCTTGCTGGTTAACGATTTTGGCGAGCTCAAAAGCTTTTGTATCCCCTTTACATATACAGCACAGCTATAGCCTTTCACCTCTTCCAGGTGCGCGCGGCGCTTGTCAATAACCATGCGCATAATAGTATCGCCGGGGTCAAGGTTATCCTTCCACTTGTCAGATACCTGGCTAAATCTGAAGATCTCGCTGGCCAGTTGCACATCGTGTACCTCGTCATGGTCGGTGATAGTAACGCTTTCTGTTTGTTCTTTATACCCGGTGAAACGGTAGGTAACATTATAAGTGCCCGGGCTTAACTTCAAGCGGTAACGGCCTTCCTCATTAGCCGTTGTGCCGTAGGTAGAGTTACGGATATATACCGATGTAAATGATACCGGCTCGTTCTTTGGCCCGGCAACACGCCCCAACAGGCTATACTGCTGTGCTGAAGCACCTAAAGCCGTAAGGATGAAGAAGATGGCAAGTAAATATTTTCTCATACAGAGGTTTTACGGTAAATAGTATTTACAGCAAAAATGTTTGCGTTTATATGTAATTTACATTAATTGCCCGGCATAACCTTTCAATTGCCTGTTATTGCTTAATTTTGAGGCCTTAATACTCATTATTATGTACAAAACATTGCAGCCGGTTTTACAGCAGGAGCTTGCCGATATTGAAAGCGCCGGATTATATAAAAGAGAAAGAATTATTACATCGCCACAGGGCGCTGATATTACGGTGCAGGGTGGCCAGGAAGTGATAAACTTTTGCGCCAATAACTACCTGGGCCTTTCTGCCCATCCCAAAGTTATAGCTGCCGCCAAAGCTACTATGGATACACACGGCTACGGCCTTTCATCCGTACGTTTTATTTGCGGTACGCAGGATATCCATAAAAAACTGGAGCAAAAGATCTCTGAATTTTTAGGCACCGAAGATACTATACTTTACGCAGCCGCATTTGATGCTAACGGCGGTGTGTTCGAGCCCTTATTTAACGATCAGGATGCTATTATCTCCGACGAGTTAAACCATGCCTCAATTATCGACGGTGTGCGCCTTTGTAAAGCACAGCGCAAGCGTTACAAACATGATGATATGGCCGACCTGGAAGAGCAACTGAAAGCCACGCAGGATCTTCGCCACCGTATTATTGTAACCGATGGTGCATTCTCTATGGATGGTACCATTGCCCAGTTGGACAAAATTTGCGCCCTTGCCGAGCAATACAACGCCTTGGTAATGATAGACGAAAGCCATTGCAGCGGCTTTATGGGCAAAACCGGCCGCGGTACGCACGAGCATCATAACGTAATGGGTAAAATAGATATCATTACCGGTACGCTGGGTAAAGCCTTAGGTGGTGCATCGGGCGGGTTTACATCGGGCCGCAAAGAAATTATTGACATGCTTCGCCAGCGCTCGCGCCCTTACCTGTTCAGTAATACACTGGCTCCGGCCATTACAGGTGCATCAATAGCCGTACTGGATATGCTGAGCGAAACCACCGATCTGCGCGATAAACTGGAAAGCAACACCCAATACTTCCGCGAAAAAATGACCGCGGCAGGCTTTGATATAAAACCGGGCGTACACCCTATTGTACCGGTTATGCTTTACGATGCCAAGCTGGCACAGGAGTTTGCCGCCAAAATGCTGGAAGAAGGCATTTACGTTATCGGGTTTTATTACCCTGTGGTACCACAGGGTAAAGCACGCATCCGTGTGCAGATCTCGGCCGGGCACGATGTGGAACATTTGGATAAAGCCATAGCCGCGTTTACCAAGGTAGGTAAGGCATTAGCCGTGATTAAATAATTACACCGTATATTTGTAGTTACATTTTTTTGAAGGAATAAGTTATAATGCAATCTAAAATAGATCAATACACTGCCGAGATAAAGGCGTTTACCGCTGCAAAGGCCGATGAACTGGAAGCATTCCGTATAAAATTTTTAGGTACCAAGGGTTTAATAAAAGACCTGTTTGAGGAGTTTAAAACCGTTGGCCCCGAAGAGAAACGCACCTTTGGTAAGGTACTGAACCAGTTTAAGCAATTTGCCGAAGGCAGGTATAACGAGATCAAAGAAAGTTTAGACTCCGGACCAAAAACCCAGGACCTGGGGCTTGACCTAACCCTGCCCGGCGATGGCTTTGAGGTTGGTTCGCGCCACCCGCTGTCATTGGTGCGTAACGAGATCATCGATATATTTAAACGCCTTGGTTTCGTGGTGGCCGAAGGGCCGGAGATTGAAGACGACTGGCATAACTTCTCGGCGCTGAACTTCCCGCAGGAACACCCGGCAAGGGATATGCAGGATACCTTCTTTATCCGCAAGGGCGATGGTACAGATGATATCGCTTTGCGTACGCACACCTCATCGGTACAGGTACGCATGATGGAAAACGGTAAACCACCGTTCCGCGCTATTATGCCCGGCCGTGTTTACCGTAACGAGGCTATCTCTGCCCGCGCGCATTGCTTTTTCCACCAGGTAGAAGGTTTATATGTGGATGAGAATGTATCATTCTCCGATCTGAAACAAACGCTTTATCACTTTGTGCAAGAGCTTTACGGCGAGGGCACCAGGGTGCGTTTCCGCCCGTCGTATTTCCCGTTCACCGAGCCATCTGCCGAAATGGATATATCATGCACCATTTGTAAAGGCGCGGGCTGTAACATGTGCAAATACAGCGGTTGGGTTGAAATTTTAGGCTGTGGCATGGTTGACCCTAACGTATTGGAAAATTGCGGTATCGACAGTAAGAAATACACCGGTTTTGCATTCGGTATGGGTATCGAGCGTATCACCAACTTAAAATACGTGATCCGCGATCTGCGTTTATTCTCAGAGAACGATGTGCGTTTCTTAAAACAGTTTACAACAGATATTATATAAATGAAGAATATACCGGCACTACTTATTGTTTGCCTGCTGTTTTTAGGCTGCGGCAAAGGCGGTAGCGTAGTGCCGGCCGTACCGGTAAACGTAAAGATCGTGAAGACAGATCCGCGTTACACCGCGCTTAGCGCGCCGGGTGGTTATGCTTATATAAATGGCGCGGGTGTTGCCGGTATCATTATTTATCGCCAGGTAGATGGCTCATACGCGGCTTACGACCGCTGTAGTAGTTATATGCCCGAGAAACTTTGCGCTATTACGGTTGATGACAATGGCTTTACCGCCACCGACCCATGCAGCGGCTCAAAGTTCTCACTCTCAGATGGTGGGCCCGTTAAAGCCCCCGCTACCAAATATCTCAGGTCGTACATTGTAAATACGACACAATTTGAGATATTTGTTTCAAATTAGTGAATGGAAGCCGATAAAATTAAAGATAGTATTAAGCGGGCAGCGCAGGATCTGTTCCGCAAATTCGGTTACCACAAAACCAGTGTGAACGAAATAGCCAAGCGCGCCAAAATAGCGAAGGCCACCATCTACAAGTATTTTGATAGTAAGGAAGCCGTTCTGCATGTTTTGCTAATGGACTATATCAAAGTAAGTGTTGATGAACTGATCAATACCAACACAGCCGATATGGACGAGGAAGCACACCTGAGCAGCCTTATCATGAAAACCTGCCGCCTCTCCTACACCGTTTGCAACGAATTTATCGGCTGGGATTTTATCCGCGAAAGCACCAACTCGCAGGATTTTTTAAAGAACCTCTCAAACGAACTGGAAGAACTGCTGGTACAATCATTTACCCAACTGCCCGGCATCCGCAAGCACGAGGGTTACCACCAGCGCATTCGTTTCCTTATTAAATGCAGCAAAAGTATTGTATTCAGCTTCGCGTTTACCTCGGTAAGCGATAGCGATGTGCGCAAAAATTTTGTTTCTTTTCAGAAAGAGATCCTGCCTTATTTGGTAAAGGCGGCGATCCTCGTATAAAAGAGAAATGTCATATCGAACGAGGTACGAGGAGATATCTTGTTCATTATGCAAAGTCGCCATGTGTTTCGAACAAGATTTCAAGATCCTGGTATTAGTAGGTTCTATAACCTATTAGCTTAGGATAAACACCTCAATTTTTTCTATAAGGCCTGGGTTATTAAAATAGCATGCCGTTTCTATAGCAAGTGCTGGAATATGCCAACCGCTATCATGATCGAATGGCGCCAATTCTCCGGATGCATTGTATGTTATTTTTGCAATAAGTTCGGCAAGAAACAGGTATTCTTCAGGTTCATAATTTTTATTATCCAGCAAAAATCTTCTGATTTCAGCAAACTGCTCATGCGCTTCTTTCCATCTACTACTATCTTTTATAATGCTTTTAAGCCCCACTATGGGTTGCGGTATAATACCCACATATTATCAAAGGTCGAAAGTATTTGTAATCCCCAGTTTGGTCTGTCCTGGTTTTTTATTCGCTCAAAAATTTGTTTACCTCTTTCTAAACCGTTTTTATCCATGTCGTTTAAAGATAGGCGATTGTTCCAGCATCAATATATTTTTTTTGAAAATAATATTTGCAACTCCCAATTTTAATAACTTACTTTGAATAACAAAGTACTTTTAAGTGAAAGAAAACGAAATACAGGACGAGCTAACCTCCATCCGCAGTTTGATGGAGCGTTCCTCAAAGTTTATCTCGCTCAGCGGCCTTAGCGGTGTGCTGGCCGGGGTGTATGCTTTAATTGGCGCTGGTGTTGCCTGGTGGATAACATTTGGATCTGATTATTTCAACCAGACTGAATATATACAGTATAATGATAGCGTTAACGGGCCATTACACTTTAACTGGCAAAAACTGGCTTTAACAGGCATCCTCGTTTTTATTGCATCAATAATTACCGGTGTGGTGTTAACCAGGCGCAAGGCTAAACAAAAAGGCCAAAGCGTTTGGGGACGGGCAAGCAGGCAACTGCTGTTTAATTTGGCCGTACCCTTAGTAACCGGGGCGGTGCTGGTGCTTGTTTTAATATTCAGAGGATACTTTAGTGTAGTAGCATCAACTACTCTAATATTTTATGGACTGGCTTTAGTGAACGCGAGTAACGTTACTTATAACGACGTCAAATATTTAGGCATCATAGAAATTTTGTTAGGTTTGCTGGCCGCTTATCTGCCCGGTTACGGCCTGTTGTTTTGGGCTATTGGTTTTGGCGTGCTGCACATTGTTTATGGTAGCATCATGTACTTAAAATACGACCGGTGAAGATTCCATTTGAAAAACTTGATAAGGCGTTCGAAAACCGGCTGCGTTTGCAAATAATGAGTGTGCTGATGGTGAACGAGCGTTACGACTTTAACTCGCTCAAGGAGCTGCTTGATGCGTCGGACGGCAACCTGGCGTCGCACCTAAAGGCTTTGGAGAAAGAGGAGTACATAACCGTGCACAAATCGTTTTTGGGGCGCAAGCCAAATACCAATTACGAGGCCAGTGCCAAAGGTAAGCACGCATTTAAGCAACACCTTGATGCTTTGGAGCAGATCATAAAAAATCAGAAGATCTAATAACTATATTTTTTTACCCTATTACTTTGTAATTCAAAGTACTTTTAAATAAAACAATGATAGAAGAACAAAAATCAGCTTTAAGAAGCATCATGGATTGGTTCAGGGAATCGATCACCATTAAATTAGCCTTTATAGGCTTTCTGATATTGGTATTACTAATACCATCGTCATTAATTGACGACCTGATACGTGAGCGTGCCGGCCGGCAGGAACAGGTGGCCAATGATATCGCCAGCCAGTGGTCGGGCGCGCAAACCATAAAAGGCCCGGTGTTGATGATACCGTACCGTAAGACCGTAAATTTTACGGGGACTGATAATAAACAAGGCACTAAAGAGGTAATAGAGAACCTTTACATATTACCCGAAAATTTAAATATAAAGGCCGTTTTAAGTCCTCAAAAACGTCATCGCGGCATGTTCGAGGCAGTAATATATAATTCAACCATTAAAGTAACCGGTAATTTTGCCGCCGCCGATTTGGGGATGTTCTCGTTGTCGCCCGATAAACTGCTATTAGATAAAGCCCGTTTTTTATTCAGTATATCTGATCTAAAGGGATTAAAAACCAATCCAATAATTACAGCAGGGGGAATGAAATTAACTGCGCAGCCCTCATTCAGCAATGATGATTTATTTGTTAATGGCTTGCAGGCCGGGATTAATTTGAGCAATGTAAAGGACGGTGCTTTCGACTTCAATTACACACTTGAACTTAAGGGGAGCCAATCATTAAACTTTTTACACTTAGGTAAAACTACCGATGTGGAAGTTAGCGGCAAGTGGCAAAGTCCAAGTTTTCAGGGTCGCAATTTGCCTGATGAAAGCAAGATAGATGAAAATGGCTTTTTGGGCAAATGGCGCATGTTGTATTATAACAGGCCTTATCCGCAGCAATGGGTGGCTGATAACAGCATGTTCCGCATAGAAAAAAAGCAGGACGACGCATCAGTTGGCGTAAAGCTCATATTGCCGGTAGACCAGTACCAAAAAATCACCCGCACCAGCAAATATGCCATCCTGATAGTATTGTTAACCTTTGTATCGTTGTTCCTTACCGAGGTTATTCGCAAACAGCGCGTTCATCCATTCAATTATGTGCTGATAGGTGCCGCTATGATCATCTATTATATCTTGCTGCTGTCGTTCTCTGAGCAGGTTGGCTACAACACTGCTTACATCATTGCATCGGCGGCAACCATAGGGCTGGTGTCTGTATTCATTGCTTCCCTGCTCAAAAACAAGGGTGCTGCGGCCTTATTCGCTCTTATCCTCTCCGTTATCTACATTTTTATTTTCGTTATCATTCAACTGGAAGACCTGGCGCTGATGATAGGTAGTATCGCCCTGTTCATCATCACCGGTATGCTTATGTATTTTTCGCGCAAAATAAATTGGGATAAACCTGAATAACACACACCGTAGAGACGCGATACTTCGCATCCCTCTTTAAACCATGTTATATTATTAATTAAGACGCGAAGTATCGCGTCTCTACATAAAACATCAAAAACCATGCATACAAGCAATTATTGGATAGGGTATTTCCAGGCAAATTCCCGCCACAAAAGGATTAACTGGGCCTTAGCACCAGCCATTACACAAGATGAGATAGCTGCCATATTACCATCGTTACAGGCCTGGCAACTGGGCGAAACATCCGAAGGCGAACACCTTATAGCGGCATCAACCAAATACGCCTATCGCCTTGGCGACCCGGATTATGTGGATGCGGTAAAGCTTTTCATCAAAGAAGAACAAAAGCACGGCAATAACCTGGGCCGCTACATTGATAAGATAGGGCAGAACCGGGTGAAGAAAGATTGGGGTGATACACTGTTCCGCAAGGTGCGCTACTTTAACACCAGCATGGAATTGTGGACGCTGGCCGTTATTGTGGTAGAGAGCACCGCGCAGATCTTTTACCAGGCCTTGAAGGATGCCACCCAATGCCGCCTGCTAAAAGAGATCTGTACCGATATTTTGATAGACGAGGCACCGCACATCGTTTTCCAGACCGAGCGGCTGGCCATCATCTTTGAAGGGAAATCAAATTTTTCAAAAGCCTGGCGCAAGGTGGCGTACAAGCATTTCTTTCATGCAACATCGCTGTTGGTATGGTATGGCCACAAAAAGCTTTTTATGGCCGGCGGCGTAACGTTTGATATGTATGTGAAAAAGATGCAGTATAAGTATCGGAAAACCATTGCCGCTATAACAACCGCGCAGGTAGATCATTTGCCCTTATATATGTAACCTTATTAGCATGAATACAAATTCAATTTTTATAGTCTTAAAGTATGGCTTACCAGCGTAATAATGGCGCCATTGATGTTCTTGGTCGTTGACACATCTACAAAAAAAGACTATTATCCAGGTTTCGGAAATTTCGTGTCACAGCAAATATCTGTTTACGCGGCGTGTGTGATATTCGGTGCTATATTCTCTTTTTTCACATGGATACTTTTCGTTCTTATCATTAAGGGGATCATCACCTGTTTTTCACAATTTCGGCAACTTAAACTTGTAATAGCTTTAATAGGCGTAGGTTTAACAATTGGCACTTTTGCATTGGCACTGCCAGAAACGTTCAATATCCATAATGAGTTCTTTTTCTTAATGCTGGCTAACTGTGCCTGTATTGCAGGCAGCTCATATTTCTATCACCTGGAAATTACACAGGAGCCGGACATCATTACAAATTAAGAAAAATAATTCAAAATACCGTTTTGGTTTTTGGTATAGAATTTACTATGTTTGCATAGTAAAACTTTTTGCCATGAGTAGGGAACTAACAGAATTTTCAGACCTGATAGACGAACAGTTTGACATGGAAGATACCGAACCGGATACCTTCTGGAACGATATCCTGCACCTGTTTATCTGAGAGCAGCAACGTTGCTCATCATCTGCCAACAATAGTAGGCGGGATAGAAATTTATGTGCCTGATTCTTTGTTCTAATTGATTATACTTCATCTAAATTCTTGCCCTAATTCGATTAATTGCAATTACTATTTTCTACCTTTAGAAGGTATGAAAAGATATACAAAAGAAGGCAGGCTCGCTGATGTTATCACATTAATTTCTTTATTGTCTGTTGATGTGTATGCTTTTAGAACCATATCAAATCTAAACGACGCTTTAAGAGGAAAGCCTCAATCAAGTGAAAATTGGGAGGATGTAGCTAATAAACATCCTGAATTTTTTAGGTTTAACGGTAAAAGAGATTGTATAGCCTTGCTAATTAGATCCTATTTTATAGAAGATTCAAAAGGGCATCGTCAGGCCCTTTCTGTTATTGAAACACAAAAATTAATAGATACTGCAATTTCGTTACATGATAAGGAAATTCTTTTAAAACAGAAAAATGGCTATTTATATTCCTTTATAGGATCATTAATTGTCGCTGTAATAGCGGTATCGGGAGTCATATTTAGTACTGTTTACAGTAACAAAACCAGCAATGCTGTTTTACAAAAAATTGACTCTTTGAATATGAAAATTCACAGAATGGAATATAAAGCAGTAAAATCAATGTTAGGTTGTAAAAAAATCAGATAATCTTCCTGTCACCAAAAAATTAATAAATACGTTTAACTTTGCAGCCTGATGAGTAGATCTGCAAAAAAACCCAAGTTCTTTGAGAACGTAACCGTAATTGATATTGCCGAAGAAGGCAAAGGGGTAGGTAAAGCCGAAGATTTTGTGCTGTTTATTGAAAAAGCCGTTCCCGGCGATGTTGCAGATGTGGAAGTTTACCGCAGCAAAAAAAGTTTCGGCGAAGCCAAGATCACCAAACTCATTACCCCATCAGAATACCGTGTGCCTGCGTTTTGCGAACACTTTGGTACCTGCGGCGGCTGCAAGTGGCAGCACATGACCTACGAAGCGCAGCTAAAATTCAAACAAAAAGCTGTACATGATGCCTTAACCCGCATCGCTAAAATAGATGTGGAACACATGGATGCCATTGTTCCCTCGCCTGCCGATAGGTACTACCGCAACAAACTGGAGTACACTTTCTCAAACAAGCGCTGGCTGTACGACGGCGAGAACCGCGAAGACGAAACGCTTGACATGAACGCCCTGGGTTTCCATATCCCCGGCAGGTTCGATAAGATATTGAACATTAACCATTGCTACCTGCAGGCCGAGCCATCAAACGACCTTAGGAATAGCATCAACGCTTTTGCCAAACAAAACGGCATCAGCTATTATGATGTGCGCCAGCATACCGGCGCTTTGCGTAATTTGATCATCCGGACCTCGTCAACAGGCGAGATCATGGTGATCGTAGTTTTTGCTCACGCGGATGAAGAGCAGGTGAACCTGCTGATGAACTATGTAGATGCCGCCTTCCCGCAGATCACATCCCTGCTGTACATCCTTAACCAAAAGATGAACGATACCATCTTCGACCAGGAGGTTGTAGCCTGGCGCGGCCCGGAGTATATCCACGAGGAAATGCCCGCTGCCAATGGCAATGTGGTGCGCTTTAGGGTGGGGCCAAAATCATTTTACCAAACAAACTCTATCCAGGCCCTGCGCCTGTATGAGATAACCCGCGACTTTGCAGGCTTCACCGGCGACGAGCTGGTTTATGACCTTTACACCGGAGCCGGTACCATAGCCAACTTTATTGCAGGCCATGTACGCGAGGTAGTTGGGGTAGAGTATGTGCCATCGGCTATTGAGGATGCCAGGGTAAACTCGCAGATCAACAATATCACCAATACCAAGTTCTATGCCGGCGACATGAAAGATGTGCTGGTACACGATTTTGTGGCAGAGCACGGCAAACCCGATGTGATCATCACCGACCCACCACGCGCAGGCATGCACGCCGATGTGGTTGCCCGCCTGATGGAAATTGAGGCTGACAAAATTGTTTACGTAAGCTGCAACGCCGCCACCCAGGCCCGCGACCTGCTCACCCTGAAAGAAAAATACGACACCGTCAAAATACAACCCGTAGATATGTTCCCGCACACCCAACATGTGGAAAATGTGGTGTTGTTAAAATTGAAAAAATAGGTTTTAGGCGAAAAGAACCGGCCGGGATTATTGGCGCTGAACAAAGTCGTTTCAGATCGGTTAAATCCGTTTAAAAGGCAGTTAAAGACGTTTGAAAGTCGAAAAAAGTCGCTATTTTCTTCGAAAAGTATCTGCGATCTTTAACCTCGCAGAGCCGAACACACTTCCTTTATTGTGTCGCTCACCGGCCTAAACTCAAACCCGATAGCATCCTTAATTTTGCTGTTATCAAATTCGCGGGTAACCGATGCTGCCCGGGCGCTGGTTTTATCAAGGGCGGGTGCTTTGCCCGTTATGGCTCCAATTAACGATGCGCCGCGCCAGGCCAGTTCCATCATCCAGGGCTTGGCTAATGTTTTTGGGGCAGGTACGTTTAGGCAACCGGCAATTTCCTCAAAAAGCTGTTTATATGCCCTGTTTTCGGCATTGATGATGTAGCGCTCGCCACTGATATTACTCTCCATCAGGGCTATCATGCATTTGGCTACATCCTGCACATCTACAAAGCCAATAGTGCCCCTGGTATAAAACTTAAGGCCTTTACGTACGGTTTCAAAGATCTGCCCGCTGCCTGTGGTGCCTGCACTTGCGCCAATAATAATAGTTGGGTTTACAATAACGGCGTCCAGCCCCTCGGCAACGCCGCGCCAAACTTCCATCTCACTTTCCAGCTTTGATATGGCGTAACCATCTGTCTCTGTGGATGAATCAAGATGATGGTTTTCGGTGATCATTTCGCCGGGCTTGGCCTCGCCCACGGCAGCAACCGAGCTGGCATGCACCATGCGGATGTTCCGCTCGTTACACAGGTCTACCAAATTGGCTGTGCCTTGCACATTGGTACGGATCATCGGCTCTTTATCGGCCTGTTTTAGTGATACAAAGGCAGCACAGTTATAAACTTGCGTTATGCCATCCAGTGCATCTTCAAGCGCGGCGGCGTCCATCAGGTCGGCATTTACCCATTCAATTTTTGCAGCGTAAGGCTGTAGTATTTTTGGAATAGTTGACGACGCACGCTTAGTGCAACGGATACGGTTTCCGCGCAGGATAAGCTCCTTCGCTAATTCGGCCCCTAAAAAACCTGTTGCACCGGTTACTAAAATCATATGCAAATCTGCAAAAAATCCGCACATTTGCACATCAGCATATCCGCAGATCAAAAAATATGTCTTTAGCCGATTTTTTCAAACCCATCGATCTGAAAAAGATCACACCAAAGAATGGATATTTTACCAGCCAGCTGGGCGATAAGATTGAACATTACTCGGTTGATTTCCCCGACCTGGAACAAAAAACGGATATCGCAATTATTGGCGTGCTGGATGACCGCAACGCCATAAACAACCCCGGTTGTGCTTTAGGACCCGATTACGTGCGCGAAAAACTTTACCAGTTAAACGAAGGCGGTTATACCACAAAAATTGTCGATTTGGGTAACATTGCCCGTGGCGAAACGGTTGTTGACACCTATTACGCGCTTAAAACCGTGGTTGAAGAGTTGATCAAAAAGGATATTATCCCGGTCATCATCGGTGGCGGGCAGGACCTTACCTACGCCCAATACCTCGGTTACGAAACCCTGGAGCAAAAGGTAGATATGCTGGTGATCGATTCACAGCTTGACCTGAATGACGATGACTTTAGCGAAACTATCGAAACTACCTCGGCATCGTACATGAATAAAGTAATTTTGCACGAGCCTAATTATCTTTTCAATTACAGCAATATGGGTTACCAAACCTATTTTGTAAATCAAGATAGTTTACGGGTGATGGAAAAGCTTTACTTTGATGTACACCGCCTTGGCGAGCTTACTCAAAACATAGCCGTAGCCGAGCCTATTATCCGAAATGCCAATATGGTAAGCTTTGATATGGGTGCCATTCGCTCGTCGGACGCGGTTGGTAACGCCAACGCTAAGCCAAACGGTTTTTATGGCGAAGAAGCCTGCCAGATTTGCCGCTATGCCGGTTTTAACGATAAGCTAAGCTCGATAGGTTTTTACGAATTTAACCCGGCTTATGATAATAATGGCCAGACTGCCATGCTGCTATCGCAGATGATATGGTATTTTATAGATGGTTTTTATAACCGCAAACGCGATTACCCGCTTAACCCAAAATCGCAATACCTTATTTACAAAACCAGCCTTAAGCACGATGAACATGAGCTTGTGTTTGTAAAAAGCAAAAAAAGCGACCGTTGGTGGATGCAGGTACCTTACCCAACAGGTGGCTCCAAGAACGAACGTTTCCATTTAGTGCCTTGCCGTTATGAGGACTATAAAACCGCAGTATCAGGCGAAATGCCCGACCTTTGGTGGCGCACCTATCAAAAATTGAACTAAACGGCAATTGATTAGGCGTTTACCCGTTATAGATACTTTACTGATAAATTTAAATGAAAAGATTTTTTTTCGCGATAGCGGCATTTTTGCCTGCAATTGCATTCGCGCAGAACGCGCAGCCCTTTACTGTAAAAGCCAGGCTAACTAATATTAAAGGCCCTGCTACAGCATACCTGGTTTATTATTTAGGCGCAAACAGCGTAACCGATTCATCAACCGTTAGTAATGGCGAGTTTAAGTTTGATGGTGTGGTAATGGATCCGGTGAGCGCATCCTTATTCATCGATCATAAAAACCTGGGCTTTGATAAATATGTTGCCCAGAATTTCTCGGATGGGGGGCCATCTAAAACTGCCGATGGGTTAAGCTTTTTCCTGGAAAAAGGCAACATGGTAGTTACCGGTAAAGATTCTATCGCCACTGCCGATATTACCGGATCAGCTATAAATAATGATAATAAGAACCTTAAAGCCCAGCTAAAAATAATTTTAGATAAGGCACAGCAAATAACCCTTGAAGGGAAAAAAGCCACTGCTGAGCAGCAACGGTCGGCCTCGTTCCAAAACGCCATTCAAGCCAAATATAAAGTACTGCAGGGCGAGCAAAAAACGGTGCTTAAAAACTTTATTACCACACACCCGGCAAGCTATATCAGTTTATTGGCGCTATCAAGCGTTAGTGGCCCAACTCCTGACGTAGCCGAAGTTGGGCCGTTATATGACCTGCTTTCTGATGACCTTAAAAAAACGGAGGGGGGCAAGCAATTAAAATTATCTATTGATGCATTAAGATTAACCGCAATTGGCGCCATGGCGCCTGATTTTTCACAAAACGACGTAAATGGTGTACCTGTACAGTTATCATCTTTCCGAGGCAAATATGTGCTGATAGATTTTTGGGCATCATGGTGCGGCCCCTGCAGGCAGGAAAATCCTAATGTGGTAAAAATTTATAACAAGTACCGAGGCAAGGGTTTTACCGTGCTTGGTGTATCATTAGACAGGCCCGATGGTAAAGCCGCATGGCTGGCTGCCATAAAAAACGACGGACTTACCTGGACACAGGTATCCGACCTGAAATATTGGAATAACCTTGCCGCCACTTTATACGGGGTACAATCTATCCCTCAAAACTTTTTGATAGACCCACAGGGGAAAATTGTTGCAAAAGGCCTGCGTGGTGATGATCTGGATAGCACGTTAGAAAAGTTACTCGGAAAAATTTGATTTCCTGATAATTAATTTGATATTGGTGCTTCAAAAAACTGACTCTTATTATGAAAAAGATATTATTAAGCGCCGTTGCGCTTTTGCCGGTATTGGCGTTTGCACAGGATGCTAAATTTACCGTTCAGGGTAAGGTGGGTGTGTATAGCGCCCCTGCCAAAGTATACCTTCAATACAGAAACGCGGGTAAAACCATTGTAGATTCGGCCGTTCTAAATAACGGGGAGTTTAAATTTACCGGCACACCCGGCGCTGCACCTGCACAAGGATATTTATTGCTGAATGATAAAGGCACCGGTTTAAATAGTTCACGCGATTATAAATCCATTTACATTGAGCCGGGCACAATAACCGTTAAAAGTGCAGATGTACTGGAAAAAGCTAACGTTACCGGTACAAAAACCAATATAGAGAACGAGCAATACCAAGCAGCTTTAAAGCCTGTGAATGATGGTTATGCAGCCATGGAAGCTAAAGAAAAAGCAGCTACAGACGAGCAAAAGCAATCGGCAGCATTTATTAAACAAAGCAAAGCCGATGAAAAAGCCATTGATGCGCAAGAAAAAGTTATAACTAAAAAGTTTTTACAAGAACACCCCGACTCTTACGTTAGCTTAAATTCATTACAGGGCTTTGCATACAGTGCTGATTATGCCGAGATAGAGCCATTATACAATGGCCTTTCTGCATCGATAAAAGAATCGGAAGGCGGTAAGGCATTTGGTGTGATGATGCCTAAACTTAAAGCTGTAGCTTTGGGGGCAACAGCCCCTGAATTTGCCGAGGCTGATACAGCAGGCAAAATGGTTAGCCTGTCATCTTTCCGCGGTAAATATGTGCTGATTGATTTTTGGGCATCATGGTGTGGCCCTTGCCGCCGCGAAAACCCAAATGTGGTAAAAGCATACAATGCGTATAAAAACAAAAACTTCACCATTTTAGGTGTATCGTTAGACAGGCCCAATGCTAAAGAGGCATGGTTAAAAGCTATCCATAAAGATGGGCTAACCTGGACACAGGTATCCGATCTGCAATTCTGGAAAAGCAAAGCTGCCGATCTTTACGGAGTACGTGCCATCCCTCAAAACTTTTTGATAGATCCTAATGGCAAGATCATCGGTAAAAACCTCCGGGGCGATGATCTGGACGCCAAGCTTGCCGAACTGTTTGGTAAGATATAAAATCTAAAGCCCGGTGTAACTAACCGGGCTTTTTGCTTAATACGACTATTTAGATACCTGTATATCTTAATGCCGCACAACTTACAGCCCCTGTTCGTCCCGCCAAATTTTTCGGGTTAAACACGTGGATGCTTCTGTTTAAACAAAAGGGGGTGTAACAAAAATACATCTATAAAAACACAACCGCTTTTTTAGCATTTGTACTAGTATAAGTATGAAAGCTAAAAACAATGCCTCTATTTACAGCGCGCTTGCGGCCAACCTGCTTATTGCGGTAACTAAATTTATTGCGGGTGGGCTTACAAACAGCTCGTCTATGATATCCGAAGGCATCCACTCCATGGTTGACACTATAAACCAGGTACTGTTGCTGTATGGCTTAAAACGCAGCCACAAACCTCCTGATAGCTCACGGCCCTTTGGTTATGGTAAGGAGCTTTATTTCTGGTCGTTTATTGTATCTATATTGATATTTGGCCTGGGTGGTGGTATCTCTATCTACCAGGGCATTCAGCACATTATAAAACCCGAGCCTGTAACCAACCCGCTGTGGAACTATATTGTATTGGCTTCATCAGCTTTGTTTGAGGGAACCTCGCTGGTTATTGCCATAAAGGAATTTGATAAATTACGTAACGGCCAAAGCTGGTGGGCTGCCATCGTAAAGAGTAAGGATCCATCCAGCTTTTTAGTACTATTTGAAGATGGCGCTGCAGTGCTTGGCCTGTTCATCGTATTTGTATTTATGTACATAGGTCATAATTACGATATGCATTATATGGATGGGGTAGCGTCTTTATTGGTAGGCCTGCTGCTTGTTGGGGTATCTGCCATTCTGGCAAGGGAAAGCCGCAGCCTGCTGATGGGCGAAGGCATAGCACCTATAACTCAGCATAAAATAAGGTTACTTGCCGAGAAGGATGAAGCCGTAATACGCGTGGTGAATGTATTATCTACCTACCAGGCGCCAGATGATGTAGTATTGATGCTAATAGTAGCATTTGAGCCCGATATTGATACAGAAGATATTACAGCATCCATAGAGCGGATCAGAACAGCCATTAAAACTGCGTTCCCGCTTATTAAGCTTGTTTTTGTACAACCCCAAACCTATACACGCATCCCCAACAATTTATTCGACGTAAAAAAGCCCTAAACAATTAAGTTCAAGGCTTTTTGTATTAAGTTTATAGTTGGTTTGGTTAATCTTTCGCTTGCGAAATAACGGCTTCGTTCAGGCGCACATACTCGTCGTCGTTACTGTCTTTAGCCAATTTTACACCCTGCTGGGCGGTAGCAATAGCAGCACCTTTGTTACCCATTTTTAGCTGGATACGAGCTTTCCATAATTTATACCATGGGCCGTTAGGTTCAAGTTTTTCGGCCTCTAATGCCCATTGCATGGCCTTTTTAAGGTCTTTGTCGTTCTCATAATAATACTGAATAGCATTAAAGTAAGGGCGCTTTTTAATATCGCCTTGCATTAGTTTTTCAATATTGGCGGTTATCTGTGCATCATCATCTGTTTGCATGTGTATAGGCACTGCGGTGTGGTCCCAAATAATGTATAAATCGGTATTTTTTGTAGTAGAGTTGGCAAAAGCCATCGTAAAGGTTTCGCGTTTCTCTTTAACAGTTATAGGTTTTACAGTAAAACGTAAAAAGTCGTCTTCTTTTTTATAGCTATAGGCACCCCACTGTTTAACCGTTTTGTTTAGTATAATAGTCCAGGTGTTTTGCCCGGGTATACTAAATAAAGAGTAGGTGCCGGCTGGCACTTTATTACCCTCAATCAATACATTTTCGCTAAAATTGATAGTGGTGGCAGCATTTGCACCTGTACGCCAAACCTCACCATAAGGGTTTATACCACCAAATATTTTACGCCCCTTAACATTTGGGCGGGAGTAGGTAATAGTTATTTTGCCCAGGCCAAAGTCTTGTATAATAGTTTGTGTTGAGCTGGCCTCAGGTATACGGGGCTGCTCCTGTGCGTAGGTATTAAAAGTTACACATGCCAATAGCATGGTAAATGCATATATAATTACTTTTTTCATTAGTATAATTTAGCACTAAGATACTAATTGTAAGATGAATTTTTGGTGAAAAGGTTTACGCGGGAGGTATGCAATTGCCGTAAAAAAATAAAAGCCTCCCAACCTTGCGTCGGGAGACTTTCAACCTAAACCTTATCACAATTAACCGGCAAGTTTGCCGGTATGCATAGGTTAATACAAATACTGTACCAAATATTGTTAAATGTTTAAGCTATCTTTAAATGTGTCGATATAACGCAATGAAGGGCGATTTAATATTAAATTAACATGTCATAAATATCCGCCAAGCTGTCGGTTGTGGTCATTTTATATACAAAAAGTCTATTTATTGTCCTTTTGTGGCCGTTTTGCGGCGCAAATAATGATCAAGCAGGAAAAGCCCCATCACCAAATCAAAAAACAGGAAGGCTTTTACAACCGGGCCCGTGAAAAATGTATTTACATGCGGCATCTGTATGTTTAACTGTTCAGGAATTTGAACACCATTGCCTGCCGACCAGTTCACCGCACTAAACATATAAACAACTAACGCCGAAAGGGTAAGCACAAAAAACGATGCTATCCCCAATATAATACGCTTATCAACAGCGGCCTTTAGGGGTTGCTTTGCTTTTTCGGCACGGATGGTTTCCATTACATTGTAGCTAAATGCCATCGATGGTTCATCAATCTCCATAGCAGCAAACTCATTGTTAAGATGTAACAACTCATTGTACTTTTTACGATATACTTCGTCCTGTTCAATGAGCATGGCAATGGCTTTATGCTCGTCGGGCGGGCAGTTACCATCAATGTAGTTCCAAAGTTTTTCTTCTATACTGTTCATATCAGTTCGTTAACTTCGTGTTTTAAATTACGCTCCAGCCTTTCTTTTAAACGCTGTCGCGCCCTAAATAGTTTTACCTTAACGGTATTGGCTTCTATCCCCATTACCTGCGCAATTTCTTCAAGGGATTGTTCGCCTTTATAAAACATGGTTATAATAGTGGCATCATCAGGCAATAGTTGTTCTATAGCCTGGTTTATATAATACGATCGCGATTTATTCTCAACGTTATATTCATCGTAGCCGCTGGGTTTGTTTTCTATCTGTATGTAGCTTTCGTCGTCATCTATAGATGATGTGTCCAACCTTCTCTTACGCAAAAATGTCATAGCAGTAGTATAAACAATACTATACAGCCACGTACTAAACTTTGATTGCTGCTGAAAAGAGCTTAATGAACGATATGCCTTTATAAAGCAATCCTGGGCAATCTCTTCAGCATCCTCGCGCCCCTTTGAAAAGCGTAAAGCCAGTGTAAATACAAACCGCTGGTGGCGCTTCACCAGGTCGGCATAGGCCGATTGGTTGCCCCCAAGGGTTTGTTCTATCAACTCAATATCTGAAAGCTTGCTTTGCATATTATACAACCTCTCTGACTACACCATTTGTGGTTAGGTTACACCTCATTTACGATTCCTGGGCTTACCGAATAAATTTAAGCATTAATACATATCTAATACTATAAATACGATATCTAAAATCGCGATTCATAAATCTAAAATATTTTACATCTGGGTGTAACCTCATTAAAAAACGTGTGGTCATAGCTTACAAATACACCATTATGGTGGCTTAGCAAACAAAAAATTATTAATTTATTAAAACTTATATTATCATGGACGCAGAATTTTTAATCCCAATCTCAATTTCACTGGGACTTTTCGCAATGATCTTCGGGATCTTTTATATTCGCAATCGCGAACGTATGGCAATGATAGAACGTGGCATGGACCCACGCAGCTATAAAGCACAACCCGCACCTTACCAAAACCTTAAATGGGGGTTGTTACTGATTGGAGCAGGCTTGGGTTTATTTTTAGCTTACCTGCTTGACCGCACCGTTTTTGAAAGCACCCGCGATGAGAATGAAGCAATATACTTTGGTTTAATAGCCATATTTGGTGGCCTTGGCCTGGTGCTTTCCTACCGTATTGAAAAGAAAGAACTTTATGATAACGGCCATAAAAAAGAAGCCTAATAATCAGCCTGATACAATTTTAGAGGGAGCCCGCAAGGCTCCTTTTTTTATTTGCGATAATATTAAAAAACATATTATCTTTATACTTAAATCTAATTATCATGAGAAATAAAATATTTTTAATGTTGCTGATGGCGGCAGGCCTTTCAGCAAGTGCTCAAACCACAGAGAAAAAAACAAAAATAGATAACGTTTCTCTGGCGGTTTATAATGTAGATGCCAGAAACAATGAGAAAGAAGGCATCTATGCCGTTAAAAACCTGAGTAATGATGGTTTATGGTTACAGGGTATTTACAAAGATGACCAGCGAGCAGGTACCTGGAATTTTTTTAATAAAGATTTCAAACTGGCCATGCGCTATAATTATGACCAGAAGAAGCTTGCTTTTGTTGACGCCAACACGCTGAAGAATGTATCTGTTACTGTTTTAAGTGGCGATAACAAGATAAAAAATGGCGCTTCAGCCCCATTGCCATTATGCTCTGTTGATTATTATTTACAATTATTGGCAAATAATATATATGGCTTTAGCGACAGCAAGAATTGGGGGGCAGATGCTGAAATAACCGCACACATTGGCACCGATGGCAAAGCAACATATAGCGTAATATTCCTGGTTGATGGCAAGAAATCAGCAAAACAAAATGTTAAGCTATCAAACGATAAGTTTGCTATTGAATGGATCCCGAGTATGTATAACAATAAGCCGGTAGAAGCAGAGTTTACCGCTTATGTTAAAATTGCGGCCGACGAGTCTGTTCCTGATCAAACCAAAAGGGTTAGATGGGATAATTAATCTAACTAATTAGTATAAACAAAACGGCCTGCCAAAATATTTTGGCAGGCCGTTTTGTTTATAGGTATCGTTCCTTTATAATATTAAGATGATAAAGCTCATGCCCGGCGGTAATATACACCAGCGCGGCAACTTTAACCAGTGCCCCGCTGGCTACGCCGCTGCAGGCCAGTTGCCCGGGGCTGAATGACCGGTACAAAAACAAGGTAGCCTCACGTACTGCCCTAAATTCATCGGCAAGGCTTTGTATGCTGCGGCTGTTAAAATCGGTGCTGTTTACGTAGGTGTCCTGGTCAAAGCCGGGCAATGATATATCCTCGCGAGAGAATACAAATGCGCGGAATGAGAACACCCGTTCGGTATCTATCATGTGCCCAAGCACTTCCTTTAGCGTCCATTTACCTTCAGCATAAGCATGCATCGCCTGCTCTGCGGTTAGGTTATGAAATAATTTATAAGTTGATGCCTGGTTATTGGCTAATACCTGCAATACATCCGTTCCATCGGGCACCAAATTTACATAGCCTGCAGCATAAGGGGCGTAATCGTCAGACTTTGGCTTGCTTATCATATCTAATGGTTTTTAATACAATCCTAAATGTTGTTCCTTTGCCTACTTCACTGTCTTTCACAAAAATTTGCCCATTATGGTAATTCTCTACCATACGTTTGGTCAGCGAAAGGCCTAACCCCCAGCCACGTTGCCTGGTGGTATATCCCGGCTGAAACACGGTGTCAAATTTTGACCGAGGGATGCCTTTCCCGGTATCGGTAATATCAATAAATATTTGTTTTTTTTGCTTACTGCCGTGTATCTGCACTTTAATAACCCCCGTTTCATCGATAGCATTAACGGCATTTTTTAAAAGGTTTTCAAGCACCCAATCAAACAAAGGGATATTTAACCCCGCAGTTAAACGGCGGTTGCCCGTCATTTCGAAGGTTATTTTATTACTTACCCGCACTTTAAAGTAGTCTACAAACTCTTTTACCACTTCATAAACCATATGCTCTTCCAGTTTTGGTTTCGAGCCGATTTTTGAGAAACGATCGGCCACTATTTCCAGTCGCTTAACATCATTCTCCATTTCGGCCATTAGCGGGTCGTCTTCCGCATTAAACTTATCTTTTATCAGCTCTATCCACGCCATTAATGATGATATTGGGGTACCTAACTGGTGAGCTGTCTCTTTGGCCAGGCCCACCCAAACCTGGTTCTGCTCAGATTTGCGCGATGAGCTGAAAGCGGTATAAGCAACCATTAAAAATATAGCGATAACTGAAAGCTGGATATAAGGGAACATCTTTAGCTGGGTAAGCAAGGCCGAATCTTTATAGTAAACAAACTGCGGTTCATTCAACATAATGAACTTTATTGGCGCATGCTGTTTTTTCATGTAAGCAAGCTCGTCATTAAAGTACCCGGGGTCATATTGTAGTTTACGCTGCTTCAGTTCGGCCTTATCAAGATTGTTATTTGTTTTAGTAGCATCGAGCCCGCGCCAGTTAACAATTTCGCCTTTCGAATTTGTTATTATAGCGGGCACTACCAGGCTGTCCCTTACTGCAATTACATAACTCAGAAAATCATTATCGTAGGTGTTTACCAGCTGTTTCATGCTTAAGGCCCAAACCTGTGCCCGGGTACGTTCAGATACGGAGATCTTCCTCACCAAATAGCTGGTGTAAAACAACGATCCGCTGGCAATAACCACGGCAAAGGCAAGTAAAAAATATTTCCAGCGGCGTTTTTGTTGGTACGGGTTCATAACAGATACATCAAATAACGGGATTTTTTTTAGAACCCGTGCCTGGCAATCCAGATCATTTCAAGCCTTTTTCTACCTGTTCTATCACACTTGATAGTTCTTCGGCACGTTTATCCCAGGTATTATTTTCGGCAGTTTTTAAACGTGCAGTACGTTTTTCGGGCGTATCGCCTGCCATTTCAGATAAAACGTATTGCAAAAACGTCTCTTTATCGTCGGTTATTTTAATGAGTCCGGCAAAATCGGCAATGTCGCCAAAAGCCGTACTTACCACCGGCAACCCCGCCGCCAGGTACTCGTTTATTTTCATGGGGTAAATCCCTTTCGTAAAATCATCCTTTACAAATGGTATTATCCCTACCGAAAAGGTTTGCAGGTAAGGGGGAAGTTGCTCGGGCATTTTTGGCCCTTCTATTTTTACGTTGGGGTATTTACTTAATATGTCCTTCGCGCGTTCACTTAATATACGGCCTACAAATACAAATTCGGCATCGGGCATATTGGTGAACAGATGGTGCAGCAAATCATAATCGCTGCGGTCGTCAACCGTACCTACATAACCAACCACCTTTTTTCCGGGATTAGGGTTATGGTTGAACCCTTTTTTAAATAAGTCAACCTTTACTGCGTTTTTTACAATAAAACACTGCTTACAAAAGTCCTTTTTGCTATCATATAACCCCTGCGAGGTAACAATAACTGCATCAACCATTTTCATAAAGCCGGCCTCAAGGCGCAGCCCGTGTTTGCTTAACCAATAAGGTGCGCCTTTTATCTCATCATAACAATGGTATATCAGGGTTTTCTCGTTAAAGGTACGCCCTGTCATTAAACCCATGCCGGGGTTAAACGAGGTAAAATTGATCAGCTCGTTTTGCATGTTCAACTTTTTCAAAGCTTTTTTCACACTTCGGCGCAGCAGCCATGCATTAAAGGTAAGCAGGCTTTTATAAAGCGCCCCATTTGGTAAAAAATTAACCGGAAAAACCAGTGGAGGGAAAAGAATGTTTACCGTACCGCCATTATCAGTAGTGATAGTGCGAAGCCGGCTTTTAAGACCAAAAGCTTTGGCAAAATCTATTTTATCCTTATCGCTTACACCGGCAATGGCATCTTTGTAGGTGTAGGCATTTTCTACAAAAAGGATGGTGTTCTTGGCTGACAGCACCTTCATCAGCTCAACTACCGCTTTTATATAATTACCGTTCCACTCGGTACCGCTAATGCATAATATATTACGGTTATTTAACATGCAGGGTGTTATTTATTGCTAAACTAATAATAAAACACGTTTATACTAAACATTTGTATAGCTAAAAGAGCTATTTGTGCTGAATTATATGCTTTTAATGCGTTTAAATATTCATCAAAATAAATTACCTTTAAAACGGTAAGTAAAACTACCTTTTTTATTAAAACCCTTTTATAAAATGTCTGATAATAAACTGTACGTTCATTATGGTTGCGGCCAAACAGCCCCTGCGGAATGGAAAAATTTTGATGTATCGCCAACACTTGTTATTCAAAAAACACCTGTTGTTGGGTTTCTGCTTAAAAAAAGCCTTGGGCAGGTATTTGATAAAAATGTACAATATGGCGATATTACCAAAGGGTTACCTGGCATAAAAGACAACACTGCCGACGGGGTTTACTGCTCGCACGTATTGGAGCACATGTCGCTTGAACATTTCAGGATAGCGTTACGGAATACCTATAAAATGTTAAAACCCGGTGGTATATTCAGGATGATAATGCCGGATCTTGAAGTACTGGTACGCGATTATATTACCGATAAAGATGTAAAGCACGACCCGGAAGCATCTATTACCTTAATAAAAAGAATGATGATGGGGGTTGAAGTACGGCCGCGCAGCTTTAAAGCGGTTACAAAACATTTATTTGGCTACCTGGAACACCTTTGGCTTTGGGATTGGGAATCGACAGAAAAAGAATTGCGCGACGCCGGTTTTACAAATATCCGCCGCTGCGAGTATAATGACTCGGCAGACCCATTGTTTAAACTGGTTGAAAACCCAAAACGCTGGGAACTGGTTGTAAAGTTTGAATGTATTAAATAACGAATACACAATATAAACAAAAGGCTGTATTTACCAGGGTAGATATAGCCTTTTTTGTTTTAATAGGCAAATTTTTAACCATCTTAGCTTAATAAATAATTGGTAATTAATTAATTTAGCGGGTATTATGCCCCTGGTTAAATACTATTGCCTTTTAAAAAGATCGGTTTTAAGCATCGCTTTATGTACACTGGTCTGGAATGTTGCCTGCGCCCAAAAGCAGTATGATCAACCACACCTCAAAAAAATAACACAATTTAATAATATCGATTCGGCCAGGCGATACAGTGATTCGCTTTTAACTGTAGCCCGGCAGCAAAACAATAGGGTTTTTGAAGCGCGGGTACTGTACCTTACTTCCTTTAAATATTACCAGGTTGGTGAAGAGGTTACAGCCCTTGAATATGCACGCCGCGCAGTTGCAAATAGCAGCCCCGAAAGCGATTCTTCTACGTATGCAAAATCGCGCATTATGATAGCCTATATGCTAAGCCGAAGCGGGAAAAACGAGGCTGCGCTTAAAGAGGCATTTGATGTTTTAAAATTAACCGATAAATATGGCTGGCGAAAACTGCGAATAGAATGCCGCATTTGTATAGCCGACCTGTATCGCCCCCTGCGCAACCGTAACAGCGCGTTGCCCATTGCCTTACAAGCTGTGAGTGAGGCCCAGGCCATAAAAGACACTTCGCTATACATCGCTGCAGCAAGCATGCTCTCCAATGTATATTCTAACCCGGTAAAGCACGGCACTATACCACCAAAAGACGTTGAGAAAGCTGTTTTTTACCTGGAGCAGGTATTGAGCGGGCCTTATTTGCAAAAGCTATCGGCATTTAAAAAGGTTAATTACATGGGCAACCTGGGCCGTTTGTATGAGATGCAGGGCCGTTATGATAAGGCGGAAGATGTGTTAAACAGTTCGTTGGGGGTTGCCCTTAAAAACAACTACCCCTCGCTTGCCAAACATAACCTAAACGAGTTGATGACTCTGAGCATCGACCATAAAAATTATAGTAAGGCTGTTGCATACGGGCAAAGGGCGCTTGCCATACAATCGGGCGTAAACAGCAACACCACCCTGCAACGCAATATTTATAATAAGCTAAGCGTAGCTTATGAAGGATTAAAGGATTATAAGCAGGCCTTTAATTTCGCCGTGAGAGAAAATCAACTAAATGATACCATCCTCACCGCCGAACAAACCCGCGCTGCCGCCGAGCTTGATAAAAAATACCAGAATGATAAACGGTTATTACAAGCAGCAAACCGCAATAGCTTACTGCAACAGCAGCGCAACTTTACTATCATTATAGCCATTTTTATATTGATTGCTATCATCGCCGTATACCGCTGGTTTGTTTACAAAAAGAAAAAAGAGGCTGCTGCCTTAGCACTTGAGCATAAACAACTTGCCAAAATGGATGCGATGAAATCAAAATTCTTCGCCAATATAAGTCATGAGTTAAAAACACCGCTAACTTTAATAATAGGCCCCACGCAACAGTTGCTTAATAACAGCGCAGCCACAGGTTCCGAAAAAGATAACCTGCAAACGATAGCCCGTAACAGTAAAAAGTTGCTCAATATGGTTAACGAACTGCTTGACCTAGGCAAGATAGAATCTGGTACGTTGGCTGTAAAACCACAACCCGTGCAGCTGGCATCGTTCATCAAACTTATTTACCAAAGCTTTGCCTCGGCTGCCGAATACAAGGATATCTCCTATACACTCATCTGTAAAATTGATGAGCGACTGTATGTGTCGTTAGATCGCGATAAGTTTGAACGGGTAGCCAATAACTTTATCAGCAATGCAATCAAATTTACCCCGGCAACACGATCGGTAAATATTATGGCAGGAGTAGATGGCGACATGATTTGCTTTAGCGTGCAGGACAATGGCCCCGGGATACACCCGCAAGACCTTTCCCAAATATTTGACCGCTATTACCAGGGCAACCCAAACCGTATAAATGCCGAAGGCGGTACCGGCATTGGCCTATCCATTGCCAAAGAATTTACAGAATTGATGGGCGGCCGCGTTGAAGTTGAAAACACCTATGGAGAAGGCGCTACATTTAAGGCTTATATCCCATTAGTACCGGTTACAGTACAAAACAGCCGGGTTACTTTACAAGATGATGATGATGTACAAATACAGCCCGCCAATGCAACAACAGGCAATAAGTTTATTTTATTAGTTGAAGACCACGATGAGATGGTAAAATATATTGCCTCTATACTTTCGCCGTATTACAGGATAAAAACTGCCAACAACGGTGTTAAAGCACTGGAAATTTTGCAATCGGCAGATGTACTGCCCGATCTGATCATATCAGATGTAATGATGCCCGAAATGGATGGGTTTGCCCTGCTTGGCAAGTTAAAAGAGCAGTCAACTTATTGCCACATCCCCGTAATAATGCTTACGGCACTGGCAGATAACCGGAACAAGTTGCATGCCTTAAGCATAGGGGTAGATGATTACCTTACCAAACCCTTTGTAAGCGCAGAACTACTGGCCCGGGTCAATAACTTATTAAACAATGCCTCGGGCAGGTTTTATGACGATGATAATGAAAACGAAGGGCAAATAATTGTTGAAGCGGCAGTAGAGAAAAAAGCTGCACAACCATCACCGGCCGACTTGGCCTGGTTAAACGATCTGGAAAAAACTATAAGGAGATATATTGGCAAAGCCACTATCAACCTGCTTATGGTGAGCGATGAAATGGCCATCAGTGAGCGGCAGTTGTTTCGCCGTATTAAAGGCATTACCGGTTTAACACCTAATAAATACATCCGCATTATACGCCTGCAGGTGGCGCGGGAGGCTATTGAGAGTGGCAGATATCGCACAATTGCCGAAATTTCATATATGGCCGGCTTTGAAACACCAACCTATTTCAGCAAGCTTTTTAAAGAGTACTACGGGCGCGATGTAAACGAGCTTTTATAGTATAAAGCAACCGGCATTTAACTTTTATTAAAAAATGGCGGTTTTATGCGCTTAAATGGCAGTTTTGTTAATATGAGTGGCAGTTCTGTTTAATGTAAACATCTCACTTTTGGGGAAACCCTTAATGAAATGGAACTTATATTTAACGAGCAAAAGGCTAAGCCCCAAATTGATGTAACTGCTAAACAAAAAGTATCGTGCCCGCGTTGCGGCCGGAGTGGCTGCGAACGTGTAAAGCGCGGATCCATTGTGAAAATATTTTTACCCTGGTTAAAGCTAAAGCGCTATCAATGCCATGGTTGCCTGCGTTATTTTTATAGGTTAAAAAATCTGTAACCGAACTACCCTTACCCTACATCTGCAATTAAATTATAAAACATGGTAGTTTGTTGCTAATATTACGGCGGATAGCGGCGATAAAAAGCCGCATCCGTCTTAAAATTGCCGGCAATGAAACATTATGGCCTAATTGGGTTCCCGCTTTCGCACTCATTCTCTAAAAAGTATTTCACCGAGAAATTTGAAAAAGAAAATATAACGGATTGCACTTACGAATTATATCCGCTGGAAAATATTGCAGACCTTTCAAAACTTCTTCACGAAAACCCCGACTTGTGTGGTTTAAATGTTACCATCCCGCATAAAGTAAAAGTTTTAAAACAGCTTGACTGGATTGAGCACGACGCAAAAGGCGCCGGCGCGGTTAACTGTATCCGCATTACATCAGAAAGCCCGGTGCAGGCCGCATTCTCGGGTGAGCTTGGCATAAAAGGACACGATTTTAGGCTGGAAGGTTATAACACCGATATTTATGGCTTTGACATGTCGTTATCACCGTTGTTGAAAACCCATCATGATACGGCTCTTATATTGGGCGATGGCGGCGCGGCAAGGGCTGTTAAATGTGTGCTTGATAATAAAGGCGTTACCTACAAGTGCGTAACCCGCAAACCGGCCGAAGGAAATATCCTGTTCAGCGATTTAAAGCCTAAGGATATCAGGAACAACAAACTCATCATCAACACCACCCCCGTAGGTACGTACCCTAATGTGGATGAATGCCCGCCAATACCTTACGATGCCATAACAGATGATCATCTGCTGTTCGACCTGATCTATAACCCCGAAGAAACACTATTTTTGAAAAAAGGAGCTGAAAAGGGCGCCGCTACAAAAAACGGATACGAAATGTTAGTCTTGCAGGCAGAAAAAGCCTGGGAGATATGGAACTCAAAAGAAAAGCACCCGTGAGATATTTTGCACTCATCATATTTGTTTTATTGTTTGCTGCCTGCGGCGGCAGTGCCGATTTTTCGCCAAAACCCCGGGGGTATTACCGTATCGGGTTTCCTAAAAAGGAATACCAGGCATATAATGAAGGATGCCCCTTTACTTTTGATTATCCCCAATATAGCAAGGTAGAGCCCGACAGGTCGGCAAAGGCAAAACCCTGCTGGCAAAATATAGAGTTCCCGCAATTTAATGCCACACTGCATTTAAGCTACGAAACCATAAAATCGAAAAAAGAGTTTAATGAATTGGTAGAGGATGCACACAAGCTTAGCTTTAAACATACCGTAAAAGCAACCTCTATTGATGAAGGGGTTATTTCATATCCCGACCGTAAGGTTTACGGTATTTACTACACCATTGATGGTAACGCCGCCTCATCGGCACAGTTTTTCCTGACGGACAGCACCAAACATTACCTGCGCGGCGCACTGTATTTTAACTCCGAACCACGGCTGGATTCGATACAACCCGTTCTTAATTTTATCAAGAAGGATGTGGATGTAATGATTAAGAGTTTTAAGTGGAAATAACCCCCGGTTGTCATTTCGAACGAGGTACGAGGAGAAATCTTGTTAATTATGCAAAGTTCGCCGCCTGTCAATTGAACAGGATTTCTCACTATCGTTTCGAAATGACATATTGTTTATTGGCTATGCCCTGCTAATAACCTACTTTTGCAACCATGGCTACCGTTCAATCCTTTGTAAATAATCCCTACCAGGAAAACACTTACCTGCTATTTGACGAAACCGGCGAATGCGCGATCATTGACCCGGGTGTGTACACCGCTGCCGAACAAAATGCAGTAGTGGCTTTTATTAAGGATAATAACTTAAAACCGGCACTGCTGTTAAACACCCATTGCCATATAGACCATGTGCTGGGCAATAAATTTGTGTTTGATCAATATGGATTAAAACCACAGTTTCACGAGGGTGAATCGGAAGTACTGGCAGCTGTTGTAGCTTATGCGCCTTCTATGGGTTTTAGATATGATCCATCACCACTGCCCGATACTTACCTGCCCGAAACCGGCACTGTTAAGTTTGGTAATGCCGAGCTTGAATTGATCTTCGCTCCCGGCCATTCACCCGCGCATTTGTGTTTTTATGATAAAGCGGCAAACATACTTATAGGAGGCGATGTATTGTTCAGGAACAGCATTGGCCGTACCGATTTGCCCGGTGGTAATTATAGTACACTGATCAAAAATATTGAAGAGAAGCTTTTTTTACTGCCTGATGATTGCACGGTTTACCCGGGCCATGGCCCCGAAACAACCATAGGCTACGAGAAACAAACCAACCCATACTTATAATAAGCATTTGAATACATCCATCTATATAGCCAAAAGGTACCTGTTCTCAAAAAAACAGACCCACGTTATCAATGTCATATCGGGCATATCAATGATGGGGGTACTGGTTGGCAGCGCGGCACTGATCATTATTTTATCGGTATTTAACGGGCTGGAGAAAGTTATACTATCCTTATACAGCAACTTTACTCCCGAGCTGAAGATAGAGCCCCGTTTGGGCAAAACGTTCGACCCAAACACGCCATACCTTGCCGGCCTTGGCCGCGATGTGAGGGTGGTATCATACACCCAGGTATTGCAGGAGAAAGCCCTGATCAAGTACGCCGACAGGCAGTTTATAGGTACGGTGAAAGGTGTAAGTGACGATTTTTTTAAGGGGCGCACACTGGATAGTACTATACAATTTGGCTCATTCACGTTAAAAGATAAAGGCCAAAACTTTGCAGTTATTGGCGCAACTGTACAGGGGGCCCTGGGTGTAAGCTTAAAAAGCCAGTTAACTTTTCTGCAAATATTTTCACCTAAGCGCAAGGCCGGTAATTCTACCGACCCGATGAACGATTTTACATTCCGTTCCATATTGCCATCGGGTGTGTTCGGCATCCAGCAGGACTTTGATGACATCATCATCACACCGATAGATTTTACCCGCGACTTACTTGATGAACCCAACCAGGTATCATCCTTAGAGCTCATCTACAAAAAAGGCACCGATGTTGACGCCATAGAAAAACGCATAGAAGAAAAGATAGGTAAAGATTTTACGGTAAAAAACCGCAAGGAACAAAACACCGGGCTTTATAAAACCATTAATTACGAGCGGTGGTCGATATTTATGATCCTTACGTTTGTGCTCATTATCGCCATCTTCAATATCATAGGTTCGTTAACGATGCTGGTGTTAGATAAGCGTAAGGACATTGCAATTTTAACCAGCCTTGGCGCAAATAAGGGCCTTATAAGGCGCATCTTCTTTTTCGAAGGGATGATGATATCTGTTATAGGTTGTATAGGCGGCCTAATACTTGGCCTTATTGTATGTTTGGTACAGATGCAGTTTCACATTATTAAGATGGGCTCGTCATTATCAGTACTGGATGCTTACCCCGTAGCTTTAAAAGTAAGCGATATAGGGCTGGTATTTTTCACCGTTATAGTAATAGCGGTAATAGCATCGGGCATAAGTTCTAACCTGAGCGTAAAACGACTGGATGAAATAAAAACGGATCTGTAGCAGATCGTCAGTTTTGCGAGTCTACTCCCTCAAGCGCAGCGATGTCTGGGCTGAGTAGACTACGATGCAGGCTTCTAACACAACATATTTACAAACACTATTTTGTAAGCTATTTTCAATTCATTAGCTTTAACCATTACCTTCGCAGAATAAATTGAAAAACTCATTCGCCTAAGCAGCGTTACTAACATACTATGGAATCTAAACGTCAGCAAAAATTCGCCGGGGTAATACAAGAAGACCTGGCCGCAATATTTCAACGCGAGGGGATGAATTATCTTCCGCACACTTTGGTTACCATTACCAAGGTGCGGGTAACACCCGATCTGGCTATTGCCCGTGTGTTCCTAAGTTTTTTTAACAATACAGATAACCAGCAGGCACTTCAGGTTATCAAATCGCATGCCTCAGAGATCCGCTACAAACTGGGCGCCCGCATTAAAGACCAGGTAAGGGTAATACCCCAGCTGGAGTTTTTTGTGGATGATACCAGCGAATACGTAGAACGTATGGAGAAGATCTTTGATAAGATAAGCCACGAGCCGCGCCAGCCCGATACAGAAGAGAACTAAACAGAAATGAACGCTACCGAAAAACTGGCAGCATATATTAAAGTCCACCCCGGTGCCATTGGCAAAGTGGTGGACTTTGATGTTAAAACAGATATGCTTTACCCGTTGGATCTTACCGCGACCAATACCGAATTAACCGAAACATTGGTTGCCGATACCGAAGCCTTTAGCCAATGGATAAACCAGAAACTGGCTGATAATAATTGCCGCTACGGCATTGGCGGTTATATGGAACACCGCACCATTTATACCCGCAGCGCATTATTTGATACTGCTGATGAACCCCGCCGCCTGCACCTTGGTGTAGATATTTGGGGCGATGCCGGCACACCCATTTACGCACCTTTGCGCGGAACAGTACACAGCTTTGCCGATAACAATAATTTTGGCGACTATGGCCCAACCATCATTTTGCAGCATAATCTGGATGGCTTAACTTTATATAGCCTTTATGGCCACCTAAGCCGCGTAAGCCTGGCTGCCTTGCAGGTTGGGCAGGTAATTAATATAAACCAGCAGATAGCCACTTTAGGTACTGCTACCGAAAACGGGCAATGGCCGCCGCACCTGCATTTTCAACTGATGCTGGATATTGGCGATGAAAAAGGCGATTACCCGGGCGTTGGCAGGTATTCGCAAATGGAGCAATATTTGCAAAATATCCCTAACCCGGAACTTATTTTACAATTTGCTGATGCCGGCAATAGCTAAGGCTTATTTGTAACCAGTTTATTATATAATACAGCCGATTGCATTTTACACATTAGTGCTTATATTTGCCATCGCTAAAAACTTCATTTAAATAACATAATGAGAGAAATACAATTCAGGGAAGCGCTAAGAGAAGCCATGCAGGAAGAAATGCGCAAGGATGAGAATATATACCTAATGGGCGAAGAAGTTGCCGAGTATAACGGTGCTTACAAAGTAAGCCAGGGTATGCTTGACGAGTTCGGCGCTAAACGTGTTATCGATACGCCTATATCTGAATTGGGCTTCGCCGGTATCGGTATAGGTTCGGCAATGAACGGTTTAAAACCGGTTATCGAGTTCATGACATTCAACTTCTCGTTGGTAGCTATCGATCAGATCATCAACGGTGCAGCCAAGATCATGTCAATGAGCGGTGGCCAGTTCTCTGTGCCAATTGTATTCCGCGGCCCAACAGGTAACGCGGGTATGCTTAGCTCACAGCACAGCCAGTGTTTTGAAAACTGGTATGCAAACTGCCCGGGTTTAAAAGTGGTTGTACCATCAAACCCATACGATGCAAAAGGCCTTTTAAAATCAGCTATACTTGATCCTGATCCGGTTATCTTCATGGAGTCTGAGTTAATGTACGGTGATAAAGGTGAAGTGCCTGAAGAAACTTACTATATTGAAATAGGTAAAGCAAACGTAACCAAAGAAGGAAGCGATGTAACTTTAGTTGGTTTTGGTAAAATAATGAAAGTAGTTAACGCTGCTGCTGCCGAACTTGAAAAAGAAGGCATCCACGCAGAGGTTATTGACTTACGTACCGTGCGCCCTATTGATTACGAAACCGTAATTAACTCGGTTAAAAAAACAAACCGTTTAGTAATTGTTGAGGAAAGCTGGCCTTTAGGTTCAATAGCAACCGAAATTGCATTTAAAGTACAGAAAGACGCGTTTGATTACCTGGATGCTCCTATCCTGCGTATCATGGGCGGTGATGTTCCGTTGCCTTACGCGCCAACTTTAATACAAGAATACCTGCCAAACCCCGAGCGTGTGGTTAAAGCAGTTAAAGAAGTGATGTACGTTACCAAGTAATTGTAACTCCCTAATATTAAAAAGCCTCCCGACGAAAGTTAGGAGGCTTTTTTGTTATAGCGTTCTACAGCCCGTTCTGTTCCATTTTGCAAAACGGGACAAGCGGAACAAATGGAACATGCTGAAATATAACATCTTGCAATTACGGCCTCACCTCTCTATTTAAAGTTTAACTTCATTGTTTATTGCGTAAGTGGCCATTTTACAATAATTTATGTTTTTGCGTTTTTGTTCCGTTTTTTTTTGAAAATGGACAAAAAAATGGAGCGGAAATAACATCATAAAAAGCAACTTTTTCCGCCCCTTTTCGCCCTTGTTTCGGCCTTTTCAGGTTGTAAGGCGACAGGTATTGAGCTATCGGCACTTTAATTTAAGGTGTTGATTTTTAGCAAATTAAATATTTACTCTTTGTTCCGCTTTACGCCCGAATGGAACAAAATGGAACAGGGTTTTGTAGTTATCAATACAAAACATACCTTTACCTAAATATTTAGTTATGAAAAGGGTGCCGCTTATTTTACTGTTAATGAGTAGTTATGTTATTGCATTTGGCCAGGTTAAAAAAGATTCGGTTTTATATAAAAAGCTGAGCGCGATGTTTAAGGAAGATCAAAAATGGCGCATCGAATCGGCCAGGTTATATAACAACCAAAAATCCGACTATAACAGGGAAACGATAGATAAAAACTGGACTACCGCCGATAGCATTAATAAGGCGGAAGCAAAAAGTATCATCGCAAAATATGGCTATCCCGGCTATTCGCTGGTTGGCGAAAGCGGCAGCAGTAAGTTTTGGGCCATTGTGCAGCATTGCGATGATGATGTAGCTTTTCAGCAAAAGGTATTACTACTGATGAAAAAAGAGGTTGATCGCAAAAACGCATCGGGCGAAAACTATGCCTACCTTACCGACCGCGTATTAACCAATCTTAACCAAAAACAATTATACGGCACACAAGGTATAAATGACCCAAAAACCAAAAAATGGGCGCCCTTACCCATTAAAGATGCCGCGCATGTGGAAGCACGCCGAAAGGCGATATGCATGATGCCGCTTAAACAATATATAGCCGAAACCAACGCGGCTAATTAATTTATCTGTGTAGCTTTGACGTATGGCAGAATCAAACGTAAAAGACAGCAACGGTAACATCCTCAATGATGGCGACATCGTAACACTCATCAAAAGCTTAAAAGTAAAAGGTGGCGGCGTTACCCTAAAACAAGGTACACTGGTAAAAAAATCCGCCTTACCGATGATGACGAAGAAGTTGATCGCAAAATTGACGGTATGAGCATTGTACTTAAAACAGCTTTTTTAAAAAAGAGATAAGTTTGTAATACCCATGTTGACCAAAATAGGCCGAAAGAGGTTTTTGGAAAAGTATCCTGATTTTCCAACAGCAAGTAAACAAAGAAATATATTTCATTTCCCGGAAGTTTACGCTGGTTATATTTTATATGTGGAGCATAAGTCTGATATAGACCTGGGCAATAATTTAGCAAAAGGAACACAAAGTTTAATAGAAGCTTTGAATTGTAGAGAGTTAAACTTTTTGGGAGATACAAAAACGCCTTGGTTGTATCAGGATAATGATTATAAACCAATAGCGCAGGGAATAATATACTTCAAAGAAAATAAGTTTGATGGGCATTTTATTGGAGGTATAAATGTGCCATCAACCCGGGTATCTGAATTTATAAAACATTTATACTGGTTGGTAAGAGGTAATAGTATTGTAAACTATGTGCATTTTAGTGACCCCGAATTTAATTTTATAGGCAGTGTTTGCCAATACGGTAATTTGCATTTTAGTACGTTAAATAAAAAAACCGATTTGGCATTCAATGAAAAGATTACACAGTGCGGTTTCCTTATTTCTGAAGATGGTGAATGTGGCGGTGGTAAAATTACAGGAAGAGCAATAGCAATTTGATTTCTTGTAACTTAGGATATGGGAAATCACCAGCCAAAAACAACTGTTGTATGCCGAAAGTATTAAAATGCTAAAGTGCCACACTTTAGTTGTTGATATGCGTTCTGTATAAAATAAAAATATATGAGTTCTATCCTCCACGTACTTAATGGCGATGCTACTTTAAACGTTTTTGAACAAACAGCCATTGATGGCGATGTACTGGTTTGGCGCGAGGTTTTATCTGAAGGCCCGCTCTCAGAGAATATCGAATCGGGCAAATTCTGGCAAACACGCGCAGCCTGGATCTCACAAAACTTTAATGATACCCCCGAACATTACAACGATAGCATGGTGGCGCAGCTGGAGAAATTTAGCCAGCCGTATGAAGAGATAAACCTTTGGTTCGAATATGACCTGCATTGTCAGGTAAACCTGCTGGGGGTGATGATGCTGCTTTCGCAAAAAACCGATCTGTCCGGCCCTTCGGTATACCTGATATGCCCAACAGAAGTACCCGGTGTTTCTGATTTTCGCGGTATGGGTCAATTGGATAGCGAGCAACTGGAAGACCTTTACGACAACATCCGAGTACAGCTTGGCGAGTACGATTTTGAACTGGCCACTGAAGCCTGGGACCTTTACGTAACCGGCGATGCGGTTAAGCTGCAGGAGTGGATAAACACTACAACATTTTGGGGCAATATGTACTGCCTTAAACCTGCTATGCAAGCGCATTTAAAGCGGCTGCATAGCAATACAGATGGTTTAAATTATATTGAGCAAACGTTACTTGATCTATATAAAAATGGCACCAAAACCAAGCCTGAGATATGCGCCGCCTTTTGGAGCGCAGATAAAATTTACGGCATGGGCGATAGCGAGATCAATACCTACCTGGATAAACTCGCTGCCCGCGGGCTTATTAATATATAAACTTTACTGAACAGTTACCGCCATAGTAGGCGAGCGTTCGCTTTCGTTCTTTAGCCTGTCTATCGCAGTTATTACATAAAAATAAGTTTGGCCAGATTTTACATTGCTATCCATATAAAAGGCCGTGGCATCGTATTGTATGTGCAGTATGTTCTTAGGGTCGCCCAGATCAAATTTTTCATTCTCCTGGAAACGGTATATCACATAGCCATAAACCGGTTCATTATCGCTTGCCGGTAATGGTGCCTGCCATTTAAGTATTACACCCTTGTTCTCGGTATGTGCAATAAAGTTTTGCGGCGCATTTGGGGGGATAGAATCAAGCCAAAGCATTTGCGGCGGCAACGCCGGGTAACGGTAAAAATCTTTCCTCAGGCTATCTGCTAAATGGTTGGCATTCCCTATAAGCGATTGCGACCTAAAGAACACACTGCCCTGCGCACGCGGGTTAGCGCGTATCATGCGTATCTGGTTTGGTATCTCTGATGGGTTTTTAAAAGCCGGGCTGCGTAGCTCATAAAAACGGTACGGTGCCTGGCCTATGTATAAATGCCGGTTAAAGGTGTTGTTGCTCCACCAGTCAAGCAGCTTTTCAAACGCTGCCACGCGGTTGCCAATGTGCCAATATATCTGTGGGTTTATGTAATCTATCCAACCCTCCTGCATCCATTTACGGCTATCAGCAAAGTTTTCGATGTATGACGAGCCCCCGGCTGTTTCAGAGCCATCGGGATGCTGGCTTTTGTTGGCCCATATGCCAAACGGGCTGATGCCGAATTTCATGTGGGGCTTGTATTTATGAATACTATCGGCCAGCATATGCACCAGCTTATCAACGTTATCGCGTCGCCAGTCTTTTATATTATCAAAATCCTGCCCGTATTTGGCATAAGTTTCGGCGTCCTGTATTACCTGGCCCCTAACCGGGTATGGGTAAAAGTAGTCGTCCATGTGTATGCCGTCAACATCGTAATTTTTTACAACATCCAGTATCACTTGTACAATATATTCACGTACCTCGGGCAAGCCCGGGTTAAAAAGCTTAATACCGTCGTAAATAAAAAACCACTCGGGTTTGGTACGGGTAATATGCTCGGGTGCCAGCGTCCAAAACTTATTATCAAAAGTAGCGCGGTAAGGGTTAAACCAGGCATGCAGTTCCATACCGCGTTTATGGGCTTCGGTAGTGGCAAATTCAAGCGGATCGTAACCAGGGGCCTGCCCTTGTTTACCGGTTAAATATTTTGACCAGGGTTCGCGGCTTTTGGCGTAAAGCGCATCCGCTGCGGGCCTAACCTGAAACATGATAGCATTGATACCGTTTTGCTGATGGATGTTTAACTCTTCCGCAAGTTCTTTTTTTTGATTTTCGGCAGTTGCCCTTGTATTTGTTGGCCAGTCAAGGTTTACCACGGTTGCAATCCAAACGCCCCTAAACTCGCGTTTAGGCTGTATTGGCGTAACCTCTTCTGGTGCAACTGTTTGGGCTATAGACAGGGAAAATATAATTGAAAAGCAAAGTGTAGTAAGCAGGTATCTGTATAATTGCATTAAGCGAATATTTTATTTTTTAAAGCCTCAAAGATATAAACTCACAACTAAGCAGTTTTAGTATTAGTATAATAATTACGCCTATTTTGTGTTTTAATCATATTGTACTTATTTTAGCCCGTACCATTATAAGTGCAAACAACGGGCCTTTTACTACGTTATGTTAGTTTTTTGCCTATATTTATTTAGATATTAAAAAAAGAAAGATAGCCTTAATAGGTTAGCAACCCGTTAAATTATCATAACCTTTAAATAATTACTATGGAATACCAACCAACAGATAGCCAACCGCAGCAACCCAAAAAAAACTCAAACGTAATTTATTTTTTGATAGCTGTTGTGGTTGCATTATTGGGTACCGATGTTTACCTCTACACGCAAAAGAATAAATCGGACGTAAAGGTTGTTTATCAGAACGACGAAAAAACAAGGCTGCAAACAGAACTGGACAGCCTTGAGGCACAGATAGAACAGGTTAATGCAGGCCGTGCAAAAATGTCGGCAGCTATGCAGGCCAAAAATGATTCGTTACGCTTAAAAATACGCGTGCTTAGAAGCGAGCTGGCTAAAGGTAAACTAACCGTTGCCGAACTGGGCAAAGCGCAGGAGGATATTAAACAGCTAAGGTATTTTGTTACCAAATACACCGCCGATATTGAGGAGCTTAAAAAGCAGAACACCACCCTGGCTACCGAACGCGATACTTTAAAAACCAACTTGGCCACTGTTAGCCAAAAAGCTACAGATTTGGAACAAAAGAACCAGGAACTGGACACCAAGGTGAAGGTAGCATCGGCTATTAAAGTAGCTACCGCCGATGTGGTTGCTTATAAAGTGAAGAACAGCGGCAAAGAAAGCGACGTTACCAAGGCTAAGCAGGCTCAAAAGATAAAGATCAACTTTACGGTTGCTACCAATGCTGTTGCCGAAAAAGGCCTGCATGATGTATATGTACGTATTATTGACCCAACCGGAAACCTGATTACCCAAACAGACTCGGGCACATTCAATGCCGATAGCCAGGACCTGCAATACACTTACAAAACATCAATTGATTTTAGGGACGATGGCAGCGGTTATACTATCGACTGGATAAACCCTGCTCCATTCCAAAAAGGCACCTACACTGTGCTTTTATATGCTGATGGATATACTATGGGCAAAACCAGCATAACGCTTAAATAACAAGCCCAACAGATATTTGAAGCCTCCCGATGTGTCGGGGGGCTTTTTTGTTTCTTTTCCTCCCTGCAAAGCTCCGCGTCAGCAAAACAGCTTCGGGCGAAAGCGGGCAAAACGATGGTGGCCTTGTGCGTGGCAAGGGCATAGGAACTTTTGCAGAAGTAGTGGGCAAGCGCAACAGGGCAAAAGATTCCAGCCCGTGGTTTTGCCCGATTTGCAGGGCAAAGGCCATGTGCGGCAAAGAAGCCTTTTTGCTGACTTGATTTTTGGTTACTTTGTATCAAGACAAAGTAACAGCCATCCCGCGGCAATTGAGCGGGCCGATTAATTATAGTGGTGCACTTAGCATGAGTGTTATCGATCCGAAAGAGATTGCTATGCTCATAATGACATAGTGATAAAACGGGTAGTTTAACTTAGCACTTGAGGTGCTGAAAAACAAGTTCAGCATGACATCGGTTAAACCTACACCATCTCCTCACCCGCTGCGGGGAAGCTCAGGTAGAATGTTGTACCAACATCAATTGTGGTTTCAAACCAAACCTTACCGTTAGCGTTTTCTATTGAGTTTTTTACGAAGGCAAGGCCCAGCCCCGTACCCGAACTTTTAGTGGTAAAGTTTGGCTCAAATATTTTTTCGCGCATGCTTTCGGGTATGCCGTTGCCATTATCCTTTATAGTAAGCAGTATATTTTTGGTGGTAATAAGGTAATTGATATCAATTAAGCAATTGGTCTCCTGATGCGCAGCCTCAATAGCATTTTTTAACAGGTTGTTAAAGCAGCGCAGCAACTGGTCGCGATCGGCGCTTACAAAAAACGGATCGGCAGGGGGTTGGTAGCTTATGTTAACATTATCCATTTGTTTAAATATGGTAACGGCCTGGTTCAGCATCTCAAATATCGAGATCTTCTCGATACGGGTATCGGGCATTTTTGCAAATGCCGAAAACTCTGACGCGATAGATGACAGGCTCTCTATCTGCTCAACAAATGATTTACTGAAACGCTCAAACTTTTGATCAAACTTAGGGTCTTTATCCCTCCATGATTTATCAAGCAGCTGCAAGCCTAATTTAAGCGGCGTAAGCGGGTTTTTTATCTCGTGGGCTACCTGCTTTGCCATCTCGCGCCATGCGGTCTCACGCTCAGACTGGGCAAGCTTTTGGGCGCTGTTCTCCAGCGCGGCTATCATGTTGTTATATTCTTTTACAAGTGCCCCAATCTCGTCATTACGCTCCCATTTTATAGGTTCGTTCTTTTTACCATAAATGGTTTTACTTAAATTGTACTGTATAAAATTTAGCGGCGCAGTTATCTGTCGTGCAATAATTACCGCAAACAGCCCAATAGCTATAAATACCAGCGCATAAACATTTATCATAATGTTTAGCAGCGAACCTATTCGCTCGGTGTAATCTGCGGCGTTAGCAAAGTAAGGTAGTTGAAGATAGGCAATGGTTTGGTGTTTCACATCCCTAATGGGGGTATAAGCTGCTTTATAGGTAAGCAGGCCTATCTTCTCTTCGTTTAGCACTTCAGAACTTTGCGCCCCGCTTAATGAAATAAAAGCACGAGCGTTCATTTGCCTGCACAGCAAGCCGTAATCATAAATTTTAGGCTGTGTAGAAAAAAGCAGGCGCCCGTTAAGGTCATACAAAGAAAGATCAGCCGAGTAGGTTTTGGCCAGTTCTTCAAACCGCATCTTACTATCCTCGGTAATGTTTGTAATATTATTAATAGGCCCGGCCTCAAAAGCTGCCGTAATCTGCATTATTTTGTTGCGGATGATCTTATCCTGCTGCGCCTGGTATTGGGTACTTATGGATACAAAAGTGATTATACCAACAAGTATAAGCGTTATAACAACCGCAAATATCATCGAAAACTGGATCCGTGTTTTGTACAATATCCTGTCGAAACTTATCCTAAAGCTCCATTTGATGCGATTATTACTTACGTTAAATATGCGTACCCTTATCCATATCAACCTTATTAATAAGGTTATGGCACTAAATGCCAGCAACACTACAAAGAAAAATGTTAATGCCGTAATATTTGCCAGCAGCACATTGCTTTCCTGGCTTACTACAATGAGGTTTCGGCTGGCAGGTTTGTACAGTAAATGATTAAAGGTGGTAAACTTGTCGGCAAAGCCATGCTTAACACTTTGCGTGGTTTGTGTAGTATACTTTTTTAGTTCGCCTTTAAACTCGTTGTTACGGATGCTGTAAACGTAGGTTCCGCTTTGCCCAATGAGTATATTATCGGTATAAAACGCAAACGAATAATTTTTAAACTCTTCGCTGTTGCCCTTAACTTCTTTATCCACCAGCAGGTCGGGGAAGCTGCCCGCGGCAAGCAATGGTTTTGACTTCAGCTCTACAACTATAGTACCTAATTTTTTAGCGCCATCCATAACAGGCAGTATGGCAAAATAGCTTTGAAACCCGAAGGATTCGTTTTGCCTGTAAAAATAATCAGACACCTTAAATGAACTGTAAACCACCATATCCTTAAACACATCAAGCGTATAGTTCTTGTCGAGCGATATGGGCTGGTCGGCGGTATCATACTCGTGTACCTCAAAATCGTATTTAGACAGGTAACGGTCAAAGTAAAATTTTTGCAAACGGGTTTCCAGGTAATCAGAAGTATGGTCGGCGCTTTTATAATAAGAGATAAGCAGCGGGTCTACAATTATTTGCTTCTCTATTTTTTTGAATATCCCATCAGCAATAACATCATCAGGCACTTCAAGGCGTTGTATCAAAACTTTTCGCAGGTCCTGCTCTTTTACCGATTCGAAATGGTTAAGTTTTACAGACGCTATTACAGCACAAATTAGTACAACACTTATAAAGGATGTGGCCGTGAACTTACGGTCGTTGTATAAAAAGGCGTAGCCCCTCAACAAAATCATCACCATCCAAAGTAAATAGAACAAGCTAAACTCCCAGTAATACGTTACTATGGTGGTTGTAATAATTATGCCTGCAACAAGCAGCAATGCCTGCTGCATAATAGGTATATCAAGCTTAAAACAAACGGTAAGTACAACCTCTGTTAATAAAAAGAACATCAGGAAACTAAAACAAAGCATCAGTACACCAAGCAGGCTAAACCCTGATAGGTTGAGTACATTGTTTACATCGAAACTAATTTTGGAGTTGATGACCAGGCCATAAAAAACCTGTAATAAATGCGTAGATAAAAGAATTAGAGAGAGCAAACACGCTGTGAAAATGATATAGCTTACTGCCTTGCCCGGCACCTTTTTAATAAGGCTGGTGCGATGGGCGTAGGCAAAAATAACCACCCAGCACATCATCAGTATATTGATACAAAGATCGCCCAAGGAACGGTATAAGGACGAGGAGGCATATAATTTGGGATTAAACAGCGGCAGCTCGCGCGTAAAATAAGGCCAGCCGTAATGCAGATTTACAAACCTGAGGCACACAATAAACCCACACAGAAATACTAACGCGCCATATATATAGCCTTTACCAACCAGGTAGCGTGCAACATTATTTACCAGTAAAAACAGTGTAAAAATGGCCAAAAGCCAGAAACTTATTACAAAATAAAAAAACCGGTGGTTAACGCCTTTGATTAATTTTAGTGAGAACAGGTAAACGTTATTTATATCATGTACGGCGTAAACATTTTTATCTGTAAAGTCGGCAATAGTAATGTTATGATCTATGGTAAGGTCTTTTGCGAATACGTTTTGCAGGTAATCGTTTGTAAAGGGGTAATTGGTTTTTACAGGAATAAAAAATATAACCGATACGTTACCCTCAGTTTTCTTAATGCTTTCGTAATACCCGTTAGGCTGTTTTATGAAAGAGCACCCTTCTTTTAACCGGGTTGCATTTTGGGGGATTATTTTTGCACCGGTCCAAAAATCAAGTTGTTTATCTTTATAAACCAGTATCCAAATGGCGTTTTTAATGGTATACTCGTTAATATAAGCAAGGCCTTTGGCGGGGGTGTTGCGCAGTTGTTTTATTTCATTAAATACCTGCTTGTTTTTAATAGCATCATACACGAAGCTTTCTTTACGGTGCAGGTTATTCTCTAACAGCCTGGCAGTTTGGATAAGGTTATTCCCGGGCGTGTAAGTTCTTTCAACAACAATTGCTGTAAATAACAAGCTGGCAAACAGTAAACCCAGTAATACGCGTATTTTTCCGGCGGTTGTCAATTTGTTATATCGGTGCTAAATCATTGGTAAAAGTAAAGCCATCCATTAGGTAACAGATGGCTTATAATTTATTGTATTGCAGCGCTTGCTGTAACTACATCGCGGTTAACCTTTTTTACAAGGCCTTGTAATACCTTGCCCGGGCCAACCTCGGTAAATGAGGTCGCGCCATCCTCAAGCATGTGCTCAACCGTTTGTGTCCAGCGTACGGGGCCTGTAAGCTGGGCTATCAGGTTATGTTTTATCTTTTCAACATCGGTATAGGGTTTTGCATCAATATTTTGATATACCGGGCAAACAGGTGTTTTAAATTCAGTATTTACAATAGCTGCCTCCAGCTCAACACGGGCAGCTTCCATTAACGGTGAGTGGAAAGCTCCGCCAACATTTAATTTTAATGCGCGCTTTGCACCTGCTTCGGTCATTTTTATACAGGCAGCATCAACACCGGCTTCGGTGCCTGATATTACCAGCTGGCCGGGGCAGTTATAATTTGCAGGTACAACAACATCTGTTAAACGCTGGCAAATATCCTCAACTGTAAAATCATCAAGGGCTAAAATTGCAGCCATGGCGCCGGGTTGTATCTCGCAGGCTTTTTGCATGGCATTGGCACGGGCGGCAACCAAACGCAGGCCATCTTCAAAAGATAAGGCACCGCTGGCCACTAATGATGAAAACTCGCCCAATGAGTGGCCGGCAACCATTTCTGGTGCAAAATCATCACCCAAAACTTTAGCCAGTATTACCGAGTGCAGAAAAATTGCCGGTTGGGTTACGTTGGTTTGTTTCAGATCTTCTTCAGTGCCATCAAACATCACATCCGTAATACGGAAACCTAATATTTCATTGGCTTGTTCAAATAATTCACGGGCTTTATCGCTTTGCTCGTAAAGGTCTTTACCCATCCCCGGGAATTGGGCACCCTGCCCTGGAAAAATGTATGCTTTCATTTAATGGTTATTGGTTGATTAAGTTGATTGGGTGAATAGTTGAACCACTCACCCAATCAACCATTCACTATTAACTTAAGTTCGCAGAAATTAAGTTTAAAAATTCAGTTCTTGTTTGGCCTTTTAAAAACTCGCCCGTAAATGCCGATGTGGTAGTTACCGAGTTTTGCTTTTGTACGCCACGCATACTCATACATAGGTGGCGGCACTCAATAACCACGCCAACTCCTATTGGGTTAAGTGTTTCCTGGATACAATCGCGTATTTCATTGGTTAAACGCTCCTGTACCTGCAGGCGGCGGGCAAACACATCAACTATACGTGGTATTTTACTTAAGCCAACTACATAGCCGTTGGGGATATAGGCAATATGCGCCTTACCGAAGAATGGCAGCATGTGATGTTCGCACATCGAGTACACTTCAATATCCTTTACAATAACCATTTGGCTATATTCTTCCTTAAACATGGCCGAGTTCAGGATCTCTTTTGCATCCAGGTCATATCCATGGGTAAGGTAAAGCATGGCTTTAGCAATACGCTCGGGGGTTTTTAACAAACCTTCGCGTTCGGGGTTTTCACCTATCTGTTTTAAAACATTAAGGTAATTGGCCGACAGGTTTTGGATCAGTTCGGGGTTGTAGCGGTCAATCTTCTGGTAGCCGTTTATCCCTTCGTCTCTGTCGGGAATGTTATCGTGGTCAGTCATGGGTTAGGTTTATCCGCCAAAATACTCGGCAGAGTTGTTTTCTGTTTCGTACAATTTTACCGAGTGTAAGAACACACCGGGGTAGGCCTCAATAGGGGCTTTCAACTGGTTAAATATGCCTATACAAAGCAACTCTGTTGATGCCATTATGCCCTTCATAAACTCCACATCCATATTGATGTTTTTGTGGTCGAGTTTTTCTATTACATACTCGTTAATAATCTCCTTAAGTTCTTTAAGGTCAATCAGGTAACCGGTTGCGTGGGTAATCTCGCCTTTTACAGTCACAAACAAGTTGTAATTGTGGCCATGCCAGTTTGGGTTGGCACATTTGCCAAAAACCTCGTTGTTTTTCTCTGCGCTCCATTCCTCGCGGTACATCCTGTGTGCTGCGTTAAAATGTTCCTTACGCGTAATATGTATCATCATAGCAATTAATGGTGCAAATATACAAAACAAAAACAGGCGAGTTGTTTTATCTTAGCTGTCAAAAAAATAGCTTTTATGCGGATATTGTTTGTAGCGGCTACGGAATTTGAAGTCTCAAGTCTCAGGTCTGAGGTTGAAAGTCTGAAGCAGAAGCCAGACTTAGGACTTCATACTCACGACCTCGGGCTCCTTATAACCGGTGTAGGAATGGTAGCTACCGCATTTGCCCTTGGGCGCAAACTGGCAACAAACCAATACGACCTGGCCATTAACCTGGGCATTGCCGGCAGTTTCGACCGCGATATTGCATTGGGCGATTTAGTAGAAATAACAGAAGATACCATAGCCGAATTAGGCGCTGAGGACGATGAAACCTTTTTGCCCATTAACCAGATGGGTTTTGGAGAAAGCAATTTTAAAGCGAGTAAACAACTATCGGCTATTTATAAAGGCCAATCAATAAGGCAAGCCTCCGCAATTACCGTAAATACGGTGCATGGCAACGAAGCATCCATTCAAAAAATACAGCAGCGGTTAAATGTGCAGATTGAGAGCATGGAAGGCGCTGCATTCTTCTTTGCCTGCCGCGAGGCCGAGGTGCCTTGCCTGCAAATCAGGGCAGTGTCAAATTACGTTGAAAAACGTAACCGGGATGCCTGGCAGATAGGTTTAGCCGTTAAAAATCTGAATACATTTGCTGCAGGTTTATTAGCACAACTACAACAATTACCATGAAACTAACCATCGGCTTTTCGCCCTGCCCTAACGATACTTTTATATTCGACGCACTGATACACCATAAAATAGATACCGAAGGGCTTGACTTTGAAGTGTTTTATGATGATGTGGAAACGCTAAACCAAAAAGCCTTTCGCGGCGAACTGGATATTACCAAACTTAGCTACCACGCCTTTGCTTACGCCGCCGATAAATACATTTTGCTTGATGCCGGCAGCGCCCTTGGCTTTGGCGTAGGGCCGATGCTGATATGCAAAGGGAATGCAGAAAATTTAAAAGCAAGGCTTGAAGCAGGCGATACCTCTTTAAAAATAGGTATCCCCGGAAAATACACTACCGCCAACTTTTTGTTAAGCCTTGCCTACCCGGATGCCACAAACAAGCAGGAATTGGTTTTCTCGGATATTGAGAACGCCGTGCTTGATGGGCGCGTAGATGTTGGCCTCATCATCCACGAGAACCGTTTTACCTACCAGGATAAAGGCCTGCACAAGATCATCGACCTGGGCGATTACTGGGAAAAACGTACCGGCTGCGCCATCCCATTAGGTGGTATTGTGGCAAATCGTAATTTATCTTTAGATGTTCAGCACAAAATAAACCGGGTGCTTAAACGCTCGGTGGAGTTTGCATTTGCCAATCCAAAATCGGGGTTGGAGTATATCCGCTCGCATGCACAGGAAATGAGCGAGGAGGTAATGTATAAACATATCGATCTTTACGTGAATAAATTTTCTGTTGACTTGGGCGAGGAAGGCAAAAAAGCCATAAAGCTGTTGTTTGATACCGCTTTGGAAAAGCAAATCATCCCAAGTGTAAGCGAGAGTTTGTTTTTGAACGAGTAAGAAAAGGCAGAGGGCTTGTGCGATTCCTTCCCTTGGGAAGGTGGAGGAAGGGGTTTAACAAAGCGGCTAACCCCTCCCTCCACTACAGGGGCAAACGCACCCCTCTCAAGGGAGGGATTGGAAGCTTCTTCCGTAGCTTACTCACCCCGACTTCGCTACGCTGGTCGACCCTCTCTGCTTCGCAAAGAGGGTAAAAAAATAAATGAGATTCACCCTCTTTCCGCTTGCGGAGAGAGGGTGGCCGAGCGAAGCAATGACCGGGTGAGTCAAACTCGCAAAGAGAATAGCCTACCTATTTCTCCGCCAGCAAATCATCCGTCAGCTTTTCAAACTCGCTGATAAACTCGGTGTAATGCTCGCCGGTACCCGGGCCATTAAAGCCGGTGTGTATCTTGCGCACATCGCCACCCTTATCAATAATAATAGTAGTGGGGAAACCCACAACTTTGGTAAGCATAGGCAGGCTTTTTGCTGTCTCTACCTTATTGCTGGTATAGCCCGTTATCAGTATAGGGTATTTAATATCGAACCTGTTTTTGAGTTGCGCCAGCGCTTTTTGCGATCTGGTAAAATCAGTAGTGCGCTCATAGGCCAGGCCTATAACCTCTACGCCCCTTGGCTGATATTTTTTATAGTAGTTAACCATGTAAGCGGTTTCGTCCATACAGTTAGGGCACCACGATCCCATGATCTGGATGATAACCACCTTGTTTTTATACCGGGCATCATCAAGCGATACAGTTTTGCCGTCCAAATCCTTAAAAGTAAAAGCCAGTTTTTTGTAGCCGGGTTTTAGCGCAGCTAATGAATATGCATCGGGTAGTTTAGCGTTCTCATTACGCACCGCCGTCCATACATCCTTACCAGCTAAACCCGAAAAGAATTTACCGTCGGTCAGCGTATTGTTATCAGCTATTTTAGCGGTGAACAAAAAGGCGTGCCCCCCATCAAAACACGACAGGTACAGGCTATCGCCACTCACCGTCCCCTCTAAAAAGCGGTAATCGCCGGTGGTAGTTAAGAATGTACCTGTAACCTTTTGACCAACCTGTTTAAATTCGCCAACGGTGGTATCGCGGCCATCACCTTCGCCAATAATGGCACTCCAGCGTCCGCTTACATTATACTTAGTTGCTGCCGGAGTTTTTAAAAAGCGCCAGGGGGTTGTAGCAGTGGCATTAAACGCTATCTGCTGATCTTTCTCGCCCAGGTGCCTGATGAACAAGCCCTGCAAATTATCACCGGTTTGTTTCAGCCTGAACTCAGAATCAAACAAAGGCATTTTAATAAATACCGAATCGCCCTTTGCGGTTACATCGGTTACTTTAAAATGTTCGGTGCTGTTTATAATGGCCAGCTGCTGCTTGCCGCCGGTATTGGTAACCTCAAAATTAAAGGGGATGTGGTTGGCAGCTGCAGTTGTTAAAGCGCCGCGCCATACACCTGTTTTAAGTTTGGTTTGCGCGGTAGTTATTTGGGCAAGCGCGGCAACAATTACCGCGCTTAATAAGATCTTTTTTATCATGGATGAAAAAATAGTCTACTAATTTTATATACTTTATCAAAAGTAATAAATGTAGCCAAACTATTTCAACACCTCGCGCGATATGACAATGCGCTGAATTTCTGAAGTACCCTCATAGATCTGCGTAATTTTGGCATCGCGCATCAGGCGTTCCACGTGATATTCTTTCACAAAACCGTAGCCACCGTGTATCTGTACCGCCTCAATAGTAGTACGCATAGCTGTTTCTGATGCAAAAAGTTTAGCCATTGATGCAGCCTGCGCGTATGGCAAACCTTGGTCTTTTAACCAGGCTGCGCGGTAGCAAAGTAAGCGGGCTGCCTCAATTTCGGTAGCCATATCGGCAAGTTTAAACTGGATGGCCTGCAGGTCGGCAAGGGTTTTACCAAATGCCCTGCGCTCTTTAGCATACTGTACCGATAGCTCGTAAGCCCCGGCCGCGATACCTAAAGCTTGTGAAGCGATACCGATGCGCCCGCCCTCTAATGTAGCCATTGCGAATTTAAAGCCGAAGCCATCCTCGCCTATGCGATTAGCCTTTGGTACTTTAACATCGGTAAACATCAGCGAGTGCGTATCAGACCCGCGGATGCCCAGCTTATTCTCTTTAGGCCCAACAGTAAAGCCTTCCATGCCTTTCTCTATGATCAGCGCGTTTATGCCGCGGTGCTTTTTGGTGGCATCGGTTTGCGCCATTACTATATAAGTAGATGCGGTGTTGCCGTTGGTTATCCAATTTTTGGTGCCGTTAACCAGATAGTAGTCGCCCATATCAATAGCGGTGGTATGCTGCGATGTAGCGTCCGATCCTGCTTCGGGCTCGCTCAGGCAAAATGCCCCTATCTTTTCGCCTTTGGCTAAGGGCACTAAATATTTTTGTTTTTGTTCTTCGTTACCATATTTCTCCAGTCCGTAGCAAACCAGCGAATTATTTACCGATACCACTACCGATGCCGAAGCATCAACTTTTGAAAGTTCCTCCATCACAATAGAGTAAGATATGGCATCCATGCCGCTTCCACCATATTGCGGCGATACCATCATCCCTAAAAAACCAAGCTCTCCAAGTTGTTTTATTTCTTCTGCCGGGAATTTCTGATGCTCATCTCGTTCAATAACGCCGGGTTTTAATACGTTTTGTGCAAAATCACGCGCCGCCTGGCGTATCATTAGGTGTTCTTCTGTAAGTTCAAATTGCATAATGGTAAATAAAGTTTAAAGGTATAATTATTATGCATGCATAGCAAAAAATCGATAACAAAAAAAGAGAGCCTTTTTGAAGCTCCCTTTTCCCCTAATTAATTTAAACTATTGATTAAACCCAAAATAAAAGAACATATTCATCTCAACTTGGGCTACTGAGAATTCACTTTTAGTCATTCACATCAAAAAAGTTTTCATAGGTAGATGAAATATTTTTCAAGGATGTATGCAGGACCGTTTAACTTTTAACAAAAGGCAAGCCATAATTGCCAAAAAGTATAAAAAAGTAAATATTGGTTATAGCTTGATTTATTCGCCCAAAGAACATTTTTCTTTCCAGGAAAATTTTAAAATATCACATAAATTTCATTAAGTATTGATAATTAGATTATTAATAAAAAAACACATGTTGCAACCGATTTAATCTGCTTGAAAAACCACGTAGAAATACGTGGTCTCTATTTTTTAGAAGTAAATAAATAATTTTTTGCTTTAGCCATTCTTTAACCTCACATTTTGATAAATTTACCCGAAAGCCGGTGTACAGAAAATAATAACATTCTGTTTTTCCATACACAGGATGTATTATATTTTATACAAACCACAAAAAATGATGATAAAAAAGAACACCGTACATGCAATTGCCGCCTGTGCAGTAGGCGTTTTACTGTTTTCTGCCTGTAAAGACAAGAATAATATATACGCCCAAAACGATGTGCTGATAAAAAACATTGATAAAAGCGTAAAACCCGGCGACGACTTTTTTATGTATGCCAATGGTGCTTGGCTTAAACACAACCCTATCCCCGGTGCATACTCGTCATGGGGTATTGGTAATGTAGTACAGGAAGATCTGCGCGACAAGCTGAAAAAAATAAACGAGGACGCCCTCAAAGCTACCGCAGCAAAAGGCAGCAACACGCAAAAAATTGGCGACTTTTACTTCAGCGGGCTGGATACTGTTAATATAGAGAAGCAAGGCCTTACACCATTAAAGGATGAATTGGCCCGCGTTGATAAAATAACCGATGTAAAAAGCCTGGTAGCAGAGTTTGCCCACCTGGAAACCATCGGCGTGCAAACACCGTTTGGCGCCTATGCCGGGCAGGACGACCGCAACAGCGAGAAGATCATCATGCAGCTATCACAATCGGGTATCGGCCTGCCCAATCGCGATTATTATTTCAATACCGACGAGCACAGCGTAGCCATCCGTAACGATTACCAGCAAAAGCACCTGCCTGCCCTGTTTAAACTATTAGGCCTTAATGATGCCGCGGCTAAAGCAGCTACGCAAAAAACCTATACGATAGAAAAATTCCTGGCAGATAGCTCTCGTACACTGGAGAACCTGCGCGACCCATACAAAAACTATCATAAAATGCCACTTGCCGGCCTTAGCAAGCTTGCCCCGGTGGTAGATTGGAAAGCTACCTTCGAGCAAATGGACTACAAAAAAGTAGATACCGTTAATGTTGGCCAGCCCGAATATTATCGTGCGGTAAATAAAGCGCTTGCCCTGTACAGCATTGACGACTGGAAGAACTACATCCGCAAAAATATTGTGAATGACTACAGCCCTTACCTGAGCAAAGCTTTCGACGACGAGAACTTCCGTTTTTACGGCACCATTGTTTCGGGCAGGAAAGAACAGCTTCCCCGCTGGAAACGTGTACTGGATACCGAAGGCAATTTAATGGGCGAGGTGCTTGGGCAGATCTTTGTAAAAGAATACTTCCCCGAGAAAACTAAAAAACGTTATGTTGACCTTGTTGAAGCCGTACGCACTTCATTTGGCGAGCACATTGACAAACTGGATTGGATGAGTGCCGAAACCAAGAAAAAGGCGCATGATAAACTTGGTAAAGTATTCCCTAAAGTAGGCTTCCCCGATAAATGGAGGGATTTTTCTTCATTAGATATTGATCGTTCGTCGTACGCGCAAAATGTAATGCGCGGCAACAACTTTTGGCATAAAGTAAATGCCGATAAACTGGGCAAACCGGTTGACCGCACCGAGTGGGGTATGACACCGCAAACCTATAACGCTTACTATAACCCATTAAACAACGAAATTGTATTGCCTGCGGCTATATTTATGATACCATGGGCAATGGACGAAAACATTGACGATGCCGTTGTTTACGGTTACGGCGCGGCATCAACCATCGGCCATGAAATTACCCACGGCTTTGACGACCAGGGCCGCCAGTACGATGAAAAAGGCAATCTGAAGGCCTGGTGGACGCCGCAGGATTCGGTAAAATTTGCTGCGCGCGCCAAAATGCTGGCCGACCAGTTTAGCGGGTATACCGTATATGGCCTGCATGTTAACGGCAAAGCCACCCTTGGCGAAAACATTGCCGACCTGGGTGGTATAGTTATTGGCCTTGATGCCTTTAAAAAGACCGACCAATATAAAGAGGGTAAAACTATTAACGGTTTAACCCCGGTACAACGTTACTTTTTAGGCTATGCCTTAGGCTGGCTGGGCCAGGACAGGAAAGAATCCCTATCAAGCCAGATCCTAACCAACGAACACTCGCCCGGCTTTTTACGTGTAAACGGGCCGTTTACCGATGTTCCCGAGTTTTATGAAGCCTTCGGCATTAAAAAAGGAGATAAAATGTGGTTGGATCCTGATAAACGGGTAAAAATCTGGTAGTATATTAAAAGTCTAATTAACCACAAAGAACACAAAGGGAAAAGCCACAGAGGCATGCTTCTTTGTGCCCTCTGTGAAAACCTCTGTGCACTTTGTGGTTAAATACGAAAGCCTTTATATTTAATATGGCTTTTTAATAATAATTGCTTGTTTATATTTACCCCATGCAAATCATCCACACCCTGCATGACTGGTGGCAGCATCAAACCTGGCTCGAAATAGCCGGGGTTATCACCGGGCTGCTGTGTGTGTACCTGGCTGCCAAAAACAACATCTGGAACTGGCCCTTTGCAGCCGTAAGTGTTATCATTTACATCTTTATTTTTTTTGAGGCACGCTTGTTTGCCGATATGGGTTTGCAGGTTTATTTCCTGGGCATGAATATTTACGGCTGGTGGTATTGGAGCCAAAGGGCGCCATCCGAAAAAAAAGTGCCGGTTGCCCGTATTACAAAAAATGAGATGGCGTTATCAGCAGTGGCTATTGTTGTTTTTACCTTTATTTTAGGCTCTATATTAAAACACACCACAGCATCGTTCCCGTACCTTGATAGCTTTTGCACAGCTTGCAGCCTGGTAGCACAGGTTTTTTTGGCCCGGAAGGTGCTGGAGAACTGGCTGATATGGATCTTTGTAGATGTTATATACGTGGGCGTTTATATATTTAAAGATTTGCATCTTACCGCCCTCATGTACGCCGTTTATGTTGCCATTGCCCTAATGGGATATATAGATTGGAAAAAGGACTGGAAGAAGATGCAGGAGACAAGAAATTGATGATCAAATCTGATATCATAAAAATAGCCGTTGTTGGCCCCGAGTCGACCGGCAAATCGCATATGTCGAAGTACCTGGCCGGCCATTACCAAACGGTTTGGGTGCCCGAGTATGCCCGCGAATACTGCGAAAAGCTAACCGAACCACCCACCTGGCAGGACGAGATCAACATGTTTCACGGGCAGTTGGCGCTTGAGGCTGCAATACTGCCAAAGGCAAATAAACTGCTGATATGCGACACTACATTTATTACCGTGAAGATTTGGAGTGATGAGATTTTCGGCAAGGCCCCGCAGGAAGTAATTGATGAATTGCCCAAACACCCTTACGATCTTTATTTGCTATTGGATATTGACCTGCCCTGGCAAGACGACCCTTTGCGTGATTTCCCCCACAAGCGCGAACATTTTTTAGATGTATGGCATAAAGAATTACAAGCCCTTAATGCAAATTATGTAACCATATCAGGCACAGGCCAAAACAGGTATCAAAACGCTGTAAACGCGATAGATGCGTACATTAACAGCAATTACTCCGATTAACCGGATTAGTAGAAATCGTATTAATTAAAAAAATCTGCTCAATCTTGGTTTTTTTATTGACACGCGTGCAACGTTGTTAAAAGCCCTGCGTCATTTAACCTGAAACCTGTCAGTAATTTGGAAGCCGTATACGTAGATAAACATTATAGCCTGGTGGCTGAGTGTAAGCAGGGGAGTAAAAAAGCCTGCTACGAGTTGTACCGATTGTATGCTAAAGCGATGTTGAACGTCGCCTTTAGGATAGTGGGCAATATTGCTGAGGCCGAAGATGTTTTGCAGGAATCGTTTACGGATGCTTTTAATAAGCTGAAGGATTTTAGGCAGGAAACCACTTTTGGTTTATGGCTAAAACAAATTGTGGTGCATCGGTCTATAAACCTTTTGCGCAAACGCAAGTTAGAGTTTGTAGAAGTAGAAGATGGCCACCTGGAAAATGTACCTGACGAGGAACCCTGGGATGATGAAGATGTACAATACCAGGTGGCGCAGATAAAAGAGGCCATGAAAGAGTTGCCCGAAGGCTACCGGGTGGTACTATCTCTTTACTTACTGGAGGGATACGACCACGAAGAGATTGGGCAGATACTAAGCATAACAGAGAATACATCACGCACACAGTTTTTAAGAGCTAAAAGAAAACTGGGCGAGATATTAATAAGAAAGGGAATAAAAAAATGAGCAAGCGTTTAGAAGATTTTATGAGCAGCAATAAGGATGAGTTTGACGAACTTGAACCACGTGCCGATATCTGGAACAACATTGCCAAAGAGCTTGATGCCTGGCACGAGGATCAGCAAGTGCCAAAAAAGCGCGAGGCAAAAACCTTTTCGCTGGCATTTGTGCTAAAAGTTGCCGCTTCGGTGATCGTAGTTATGGGCTTAGGGTTTGGCCTGTATCTAAAAAATCAAAAACCGGCCGGCGGCGTAGATCTGGCCGATATTAACCCAACTTATGCCAAACAACAGGTGCACTATGCATCGGTAATAGAAACCCAACGTACCCGCTTAAAGCTTGTTGCCAAGTTTGACCCGCAGCTTTATAAGGAGTTTAACGCCGAGCTGATAAAAATGGATGCCAACTATAAAAAACTAAATATAGATTTAGCCACCAGCCCTAACCAGGAACGTGTTTTACGTGCAATGATCCGGAACTTGCAAATACAAACAGAGGTGCTTAATCAGCAACTGAGTGTAATTGAACAATTTAATCAAAGTAAAAAAGATCAGCAACATGAAAACAAAGATATTTAAACACGCCCTGCTTACCGTTATTACGGTGCTGGCAATCAGCACCGGTGTTTCCGCACAGGATTCGCTTGCGGTGCCGCCTATGCCCCCCGTAAAGCTAAAGATGAAGTTTAAGGACGATAAGGCATTTAAGCAAAACATGGCCGACCTTAAAGTTAAAATGAAACAGCTGCAAAAGCGAATGGATCAAAAGAACTTTAAGATGAAAATGGACAAGGATATGAAGTTTGCTTTTAAAGATTTCGACAAGAACTTTAATATCACCTTTAAAGATTTTGACAAGGACCTTGACAAGAGCTTTAAGGATATCGGCAAAGGCTTTAAAGATTTTGGTAAAAACTTTTCTGGCAGTTTCAGCGAAATGTCGCCCAATTTTTCTGGTGATTTCAAAAACCTTAACGGGATAAACTACAGCAATAACAACAACGTTGACAACGAAGCGTACAAGCAAAAAGTAGCCAGCGGCGAGATGATCGAGAAGGTGAAAAATTATAGCAAAAGCTATCCTGCTGATGGTAACGATGTTTTACAGATAAGCAACACCTTTGGTAAAGTGGTTGTAAACACCTGGGCAAAAAAAGAATTTAAGGTTGATGTGCAAATGAAATTTAGCGCAGATGACGAAGATTATGTAAACAACATGATAGAGGGCTCAAGCATTAGCGATAGTAAAGATGGTTCAATAGTATCATTTAAAACCAACCTGGCCCGCATTAATAACCGCCGCGGCAGTAATCATATAGAAATAAACTACACTGTTTACATGCCTGCAGGTAATGCATTGGACCTGACTAACAAATTTGGTAATGTGATACTACCCGATCTATCAGGAAAAACTATTATTAACGTATCTTATGGTACATTAACTGCGCAGCAGTTTCTAAACCGCGATAATGAGGTAAAAGTAAGGTTTGGCAATGCTAACATCACAAACTTTAATGGTGGTAAACTTGATATAGGTTACGGAAAGTTGAAGGCAGGTACATTAAGCAACGTGAACGCCAGCGTATCTTTCTCATCAATGACTGTAGAAAGATTGAAAAACAATGTAGATGTAAACATAAAATACGGAGATGGATTCGATATAGGCGCCATAGACAGATCAGTACGTAACCTTACGATCAACGCATCGTTCACAAAAATCAAGCTTGATTTTAAAGACTCTGAAAGTTTTAACTTTGATATAGTGACCAAATTTGGTGGCTTTAACTATAACGATGACAAGACTAAAGTAACTGCCAAAACGCCGTCAGACGAAGAGCGGGGTTGGTCGTCAACAAAAACATATAAAGGGTATATCGGCAAAAATAACAGCGATGGAAAGATCACTATCAACGCCAGCTATACCGATGTGAAATTTTACTAAAAATTATTGAACCCGCTATAAATAATAAACCCCTTGCTGCGAACAGCAAGGGGTTTATTATTAAAGTTTCCCGGGTTTATTGCTCATGGCCTGCGTTGCAACTACTGGCTGCACCAGATAATTCATGGCTGATTGATACGGGTAACCAACTCGCTTCTTCTTAATAAAAATTAACCTGTTTGTTAAAAGCTACATTAATTGGCGCATTGTCCGGGTAATTGTTAACTATTAGTGCCGGGCACACAAATAAATTAGTTGTAAGTAAGTGGTGGGCACTATATTGCCAGTAGCCAAAATACCAAACAACTGATTACAAGCTATTTATTCATATTCTCGGGCGTTCACGGCAGTGAACGTGAACACCTGAAGTGGTGAGCGTGGTTAAACGAACCACCCTTTACATAAGAAATTAATATGAGCCGGCCATAAATTAAAAACTCTTTCTATAAACGGCAGGGGTTTTGTTATTTTTAGGGCGAACAATACACTGCATGGAAATATTTACCGACCCGGAAGCGTGGATCTCATTAATTACGCTTACCGTTTTAGAAATTGTGTTAGGGATTGATAATGTGATATTCATATCCATACTATCAGATAAGCTCCCAAAAAACCAACAGGAAAAAGGCCGTAAACTGGGCTTGGCCATGGCCATGATTACCCGTGTATTACTGCTGCTTACCATTACCTGGGTAATGAAACTAACTGCACCGCTATTTAGCCTTGCAGGCCTGCTCAGCGTTACCGACCCGGAATGGGTAGAGAAACTGGCTATCTCGGGCCGCGACCTTATCCTTATCATCGGTGGTTTGTTCCTGATCTATAAAAGCACTGCCGAGATCCATCATAAAATTGAAGGTGAAGAAGAAGGCGCGGAGAATGTTAAACCGCATTCATTCTGGGCTACTATCTTCCAGATCATGCTGCTGGATATCGTCTTCTCGCTCGATTCGGTTATTACCGCCGTAGGTATGGCCAAGCATGTTGAAATTATGATAGCCGCCGTTGTAATTGCCGTAGGTATTATGATGTGGGCATCAAGCGGCGTGGCCAGCTTTGTAAACAAGCACCCAACGGTAAAAATGCTTGCGCTGTCATTCCTGTTGCTGATAGGTGTTTCACTATTGGCCGAAGCATTTGAGCAGCACATCCCCAAAGGGTACATATACTTTGCCATGGCGTTCTCTATCCTTGTAGAAATGCTGAACCTTAAAATGCGCTCAAAAAAAGCGGCTAAAAGCGCTGAAGGAATAAAAACAACACCTCCAAAGAAAAAATAGCCTTAAAATAGGCGATGGCGCACTTTAATTGCGGCCGATGATATGCATGCTTATCTAATGCATATCATCGGCCGCCCTGTTTTTGCACTGGTATTTTTTGTAATATTACCTATGCGTAAAAAATTACACCTGCTGCTTTTTGCATTATTGTTTGCTACAGCGCCGGCCCTTGCCCAACAGCCCGGTGCAAGTGTTGATATACAGCATTACCGCTTCGCCCTTAGCCTTAATGATGCCGATAATATTATAAAAGGCCGGGCTACCATAACAGCCAAATCCCTTAAAGCATCCACTAAACTGGAACTCGACCTTTACAAAAAAAACGCCGAAGGTAAAGGCATGGTGGTAACTGCAGTAACAGAAAACAGCCGCTCGCTAAAATTTACGCAGGATAGTGATAAATTGGTGGTCGCCACTAAAACAGCACAGGGTGCCATACATAATTATACAATAACCTACCAGGGCGTACCTACCGATGGGTTGATCATATCAACCAACCAATATGGCCACCGCACATTTTTTGGCGATAACTGGGCAACCCGCGCGCATTACTGGCTACCCTGCGTAGATAACCCTGCCGATAAAGCATCGGTAGAATTTTTAGTGACCGCGCCGCTTAAATACAAGGTTGTAGGCAATGGCTTAAAGGTTTTAGAGAAACCCCTGCCCGGCAATAAAAAGCTAACCCATTGGAGCGAAACCGCCCAATTGCCAACCAAGGTAATGGTTATTGGCGTAGCCGATTTTGCTGTGGCAAATCCCGGCAATCCCGGTGGCATACCGGTGTACACCTATGTGTTCCCCGAGGATAAGGAAGCTGGATTTAAAAATTATGCCGTAGCCACTAAAATACTGCCCTGGTTTGTAAAACGGATAGGTGCGTTCCCGTATAAAAAGCTGGCCAATGTGCAATCAAAAACGGTATTTGGCGGTATGGAGAACGCCGGGGCTATTTTTTATTATGAAAAATCGGTGAACGGAAGAGAAATAGAACCATTAATGGCCCACGAGATTGCCCACCAATGGTTTGGCGATGCTGTTAGCGAAAAAAGCTGGTGGCATGTATGGCTTAGCGAAGGCTTTGCTACCTACATGACCAACCTGTATATGGAAGGGACTTACGGGGCCGATACCCTGAAGAACCGCCTCGCTGCCGACAGGAAAGCCATATTCAATTTTGAGAAAAAGTACATTGCTCCGGTAGTCGATTCAACCTTTAAGGGACCAATGATCAATATGCTGAATGATAACGCTTACCAAAAAGGTGGTTGGGTGCTGCACATGCTGCGCCGTAAAATTGGCGATACAGCCTTTTGGAAAGGTATTACGGCTTATTACAAACAATACAACGGCAGCAACGCTAATACCGAAGACCTAAGAATAGTAATGGAAAACGCCAGCGGTACCGATCTGAAACAGTTTTTTAACCAGTGGCTGCGCGAAGCCGGCCACCCGCGTTTAAAAATAACCCGTGATTATAACGCAGCTGATAAAACCGTTGCTTTCCACATAGCTCAACTACAGGAAAAACCTTATCAGTTTACCCTGGAATGCCTGGTTGATGGCAAGCTATACAAAACAGAAGTAAAGAGCAATGCTGCCACCTTTATTGTACCTGTGGCATCGGCTACGCCTGTTATAAAGGTTGACCCTAATGTTAATCTGCTCGCTGAGTTTGATTAAACCTTTTATTTAATTGAATGTCTAAATTTAAATCTCGGTGTAATTTAGTTCCGAAAAATTGATTTTAACCTATATTAAATTTTGATAATTAAAATAATTCAAAACAATATATCTTTTTAAAATGTTTTTCGTATAATTGAACCATACAATAACCCAGATGGTTGTTGTGAGAATTAACCCGATCTGTTCAATTAATTTATTAGCATCATGACAAAGGCCTATCAATCCATTTATGTAAAGTTTTGCAGATGGAGTTTCAAAAATTTTGGTCAGGGTACATTGCCCCAGTTTAAATCATTGTTCAATGTAAGCTTTTTGCTGGTTGTGGTGTTAACAAATGCCATGCTGTTCACCAAACTTTTGGTAAACGCTAATTGGCTAAAAGTGGATATGACAGCTTATGTAGCCATTTTATTCGGCGCTGTAGGCTTCCTGCTGATCAATCATTTTATACTACTTAATAACCGCATGTTCAAAAAATTGAACGCCCGTTTGGCAACCATCAGTGTGCATAACAAAAACCTGTTTTCGGTAGTGTTGCTGGTAAATGTAATATTTGCCTGTGGCCTTTGCTTTATCAGATAATAGTATAACCACATATAACAAAAAAGCACAGCACCTATTATTTAGGCCTCTGTGCTTTTTTATTAAATATACTTATGCCCCGGCTATTATAATTAAGCCAAAACTACTCCATTCCTTTTAGCCACATCGCGCATTACAGCAGGGTCTTTCCCAAATACCTTAACGCTAAGGCACAGGTCTTTTAAAAAGTTTTCCTGGCCAAAAGGAGTAATAGTTATCAGCAATTTACCGGTTTGGGTTCCTGCGTTCTTAAAATTATGCAACACACCCCGTGGGATAAAAATATTACACCCTTTTTCGGCTTCGTATTTTTCGCCCTCGGCAAACAGTATAAACTTGCCATCGGTAACAAAAATCACTTTGTCTTCGCGGGTGGAAACATGGGGTGTAGAGCAGGCGCCTACACTTATCTCTTCTTCAATAATAGTAAGGTGGCCTCCGCTACATTCAGTACTCAGGATCACACTCTTGCGTGTCCCGGTCATTTCTATATTTTCGCCCGTTTGAGGCTGGTTATAGTTCATAGTAGATATCATTGCATTAACGTTTTGGTAATAATATGACGGAGGTTGTACGCTAAGTGTTACAGATACACTTAGAAAATGTTATGTGTTTAAACGGGTAATAGACTGTTAAACAGCCGCTCCGCATTAGAGAGGCAGCGGATACCGGCCCGGCTCAATGCATTGTGCGCGTATAAGCGGAGAACTCCAGGCCAAAGGCAATGCTCATTTTTAATAGTATCTCCCTATAAAGTGCTTTAAAATAGAGTGCAACTACCACTCGGATCTCTGCGAGAAACAAAAATCTCCTCCACCCCTCAAATAAATTCTATATCTTTCGCATAACAAAACTCTATCACGTGTTAGTTAAAACCTTTGGAAGTGCGGTTTATGGTATCCAGGCTATTACCATTACAATTGAAGTGAATATTGCGGCGGGTACCAAATATTTTATTGTTGGCCTGCCAGATGTAGCCGTTAAAGAAAGCTATTTCAGGATAGAATCGGCGCTTAAAAACTGTGGTTACCGCATGCCACGCCAGCAGGTGGTTGTGAACATGGCCCCTGCCGACATCAAAAAAGAGGGCTCGGCTTACGATCTTACCATTGCTACGGGTGTTTTAGCCGCATCCGGCCAGATAGAGGCTGAAGAACTGGACAAATACCTCATCATGGGCGAGCTTTCGCTTGATGGCGGCCTGCAGCCCATAAAAGGCGCGTTGCCCATTGCCATACAGGCCCGCAAAGAAGGTTTTAAGGGATTTATACTACCCAAACAAAACGCCCGCGAAGCCGCTATTGTAGATAACCTTGAGGTTTATGGTGTTGAAAACATAAAACAGGTAGCCGACTTTTTTAATGGCGACACCACCCTGCAACCGGAGGTTGTTAATACCCGCGATGAATTTTACAACAGCCTTACCGCTTACGACAGTGATTTTAGCGAAGTGCGTGGGCAGGAAAATATTAAACGTGCCCTGGAAATTGCCGCGGCAGGCGGCCATAATGTGATACTAATAGGCCCGCCCGGGGCAGGTAAAACCATGCTGGCACGCAGGCTGCCATCTATATTGCCGCCGCTAAGCCTGCACGAATCGTTAGAGACCACCAAGATCCATTCGGTAGCAGGGAAGCTTTCGGCTGCCGATGCGTTGGTAACCACAAGGCCATTCCGCTCGCCACACCATACCATAAGCGATGTAGCACTGGTTGGCGGCGGCACTAACCCGCAGCCCGGTGAAATTTCGCTGGCACACAATGGCGTATTGTTTTTGGATGAACTGCCCGAATTTAAACGCAGCGCCCTCGAGGTAATGCGCCAACCGCTGGAAGAAAGGCGGGTAACTATATCACGAGCCAAGTTTACGGTTGATTACCCCAGCAGTTTTATGCTAGTTGCTTCTATGAATCCCTGCCCTTGCGGGTACTATAATCACCCCGAAAAAGAATGTATTTGCCCGCCGGGTATGGTGCAGAAATATTTGAGTAAGATCTCGGGGCCGCTGCTTGACAGGATTGACCTGCATGTGGAAGTAACGCCGGTAAATTTTAATGAGCTATCATCAGAACGGTTGGCCGAAAAAAGTGAACTGATACGCGAAAGGGTGATAAAAGCCCGCGAAGTACAGATACAGCGCTTCGGTGAACGGCCCGATTTGCATGCCAATGCACAAATGAGCCCGCAAATGGTAAGGGATATTTGCAAGATAACACCTGCCGGACAAACGCTGTTAAAAAAGGCTATGGAGAAACTGGGCTTATCTGCACGCGCTTATGACCGTATACTAAAAGTTGCCCGCACCATTGCCGACCTGGCCGGCAGCGAGGAAATTCTTTTAGAGCATCTGGCCGAAGCCATACATTTTAGGAGCTTAGACAGAGAAGGCTGGGCTGGATAATGGAAAAGGAGCCGGATAAAGCAGGCGCTATTAGCCTCAAGTTTAAAATATACTTCACAAACTGGATAAACGTTGTGGGTATAGCAACAGGCACATACCTGTTTGTAATAATAAGTGAAGTACTTAAAACAGGTATCTCGGCGCTTCCGCAATTGCTTATTATGGTGCTGCTTACAATTGTGCTATACGGCGGGGTTTTCTTTACAGGCCTTTTAATAGGCATGTTATTGCTTGATCTGATCCTGATGAACCACAACACAAAACACCTTAGGTTAAAACTTATAATTGAATGGGCAGTTATAAGTGCGCCCCTTACTTATTGGTTGGTAATATATTCGGAATGGATATTTCTCACAGCAGTTATCTGTTTTTTTATAGCACAGCTCATAAGGGAGAAGCGAGTTTTAAAACTACTGGCATAAACAGGCCTTCGTTAATAGTTATGGAGGGCGCTATTTTAATTAGCATTATACCCCGCGCTTAACCGGTTTATGCCTTTTATATCTCTAATTAAAAAATTTGCTTTTTTTAAAACTTATTTATAGCTTCACCCCTCTACATTACCCATGAGCGACAAAGTAAAAAAGATCATCATTTTTGACGATGATGAGGACATCCTATCTATTTGTAGTTATATTTTAGAAGAGCAGGGATGGGAGGTTCACACCTTTACAGATTGCAATGATATTATTGAAAAAGTTGCCGGTATTTTCCCCGATGTAATATTGATGGATAACTGGATACCTGATGTGGGGGGCATTAATGCTACCCAAACCCTAAAAAAAGATGAAACACTAAAGCAGATCCCCGTAGTGTATTTTTCTGCCAACAGCGATATTCAACTACTTGCCGACCATGCAGGTGCCGAATCATACCTGGCCAAACCGTTTGACCTGGAAGATCTGGAAAGGGTTATCAACTCTGTACTGGTTCATTAACAAAAAAAACATAAAGCATAAAAAAGCCATCCGTTAATTAACGGATGGCTTTTGTTTTTTATATGGTTTACATTGGGCCACCACCCATAGGAGGGCCACCCATGCCACCACCACCGCCCGGAGGCCTGTTGCCACCACCATCGCCGCCTCTGAAGCCACCTCTGTCTGGATTAGACGGGGTTTTGCCAGAGAATTTCTGCAGGCGGAAAGTAAAGGTTAACAGGTAATAACGGCCAAGCCTGTTTACATTTGTTTGTGTAACAGTGCTACCGTTGGTAACGGTAGAGAAACCTGTATTCTCGTTAAATAAATCGTATGCTGCAAAACGTAAGGTACCACGATGGTCTTTTAAAAACCTGCGCTCTACATAAGCATTAAAAATATTAGGGTTTTTAATATTAATACTGCTTGAGTACCCATAGTTTAATGTTTTGGTGTAATCGTAGCTTAAGGTCCAGTCTTTCCACACGTAGTTTTTTCCGTTGATTCCCAGATCAAGAGAGCGGATATTGGTATTTTGATTGGTTAACGGCGTGTTTAAAGAATTGTCGGTTTTATTCAGCGAATATCTGGAGAATATCTCTGCATCTATCACATCTGTAATATTTGTTCTAAAACGCAATTGCGGCGCAAAAGTTAAAGTTTTAGCAATATTTTTTTCAATAGGTGTAATATTGTTTTCAGAATCAACACTTTGCGAGTAGCCAATATTATTAGTATAGTTTACCTGGCCGCCAAATATCAAAGTATATTTACGTTCGCTCCATGGCTTCGAATAAAGGAAATTAGCACCGGCAGAATAGTAGCCATCAGAATTTAAATATTTGATCAGCGTTGTGTTTTGATAGTTTTTCAAAGAAGGATCTGCCGCTAAGGTTGCAGCGGTAAATTTAGGTGCATAGCTAATAATATTCTGCACTATTTTATGATCGGTTTGGGTATAGTTTAAACCTATCAGGAAGATATTGCCTGTTTGAAAACTAAATGCATTATAACGTAACGATACATTGTTCGTAAATTCTGGTTTCAGGTTAGGATTACCTTGTACAGGGTACAACGCATTAGAGAAATCGGTAACGGGTTGCAGTTGGTTAAACGCAGGCTGATTACTACTGCCGTTGTAATTAAAGCGTAACGACTGGCTACGGCTGAAATTATAGTTAAAACTTGCTGCCGGGATGATATTAAATGTAGACACGCTTGTAGATACATTATTCATCAGGTTTATGCCATCAAGTTTTGATGGCTGGCCACCAACACCCAGGGTTAAGTTGTACTTCTTTTCAACAATACGGTAGTTAAGGCCAAATCGGTTTGTAGTAAATGTATAATTATAGTTATTACTTAACAGATCGTACCTGTGGTACAAATCAGGCGTTGAAGTGTAAAGGGTATCTGTTTCTTTATCGCTTGATGTAAAGGTATGGTTAAGTGCGTAATTAAACTCCAGGAATGATACCTTACCAATAGGCTCCTGATATGATAAGTTTACACCATAAGTATTTGTACGGCTATCGGTGTAAATCACCTGGTTCTCCGGTGCGGTTGGGATACCTACTGTATAGTTATTAATAGGATTATCATACGCATTATTTTTATTGGTGCTTGCATTAAAACCAATGTTTAAATTACGCTTGCTATTTTTAAAACGATGGTTAAAAAAACCTGTTAAGCCATAATTTGGAGCCGTTGAGGTACTAATGGTGGTTGATGTATAAGCCAGATTGGTAACATTATCGCGTATTAACGATTGATTGTCAACACTGTTTACGTCAGTACCTGCATAGCTAAATGTAGGCGTAACTTTTAAATAGTTAAGGGTGTCGGGCTTCCACTCCAGGTTAAAGTTAAACCTGTGGTTGGTTGGTGTGCTGGTTTCCTGGCTTTGCTGGGTGCTGGTACTTGGGTTGGCCGAGCTGTTGGTTTGTAACGTGGTAGAATTGGTAAAAGTAGTATTATTACTAAAGCTATAACTACCATATACCGATAAGTTTTTACCCCACTGGTCTCTAAAGTTTAACCCTATAGAACGCGCATTTGTTATACCATTCGCATTGGTAGTAGAACCCGTAGAACCGCCACGCAATGCGTTACCCCGGCCACCGCCGCCACCGCCAAAACCACCACCGCCCGCAGCGCCGCCTGTGGCACTACCGTAGCTAAAAGTGTTAACGTTGGTGTTATTAAGGTTACCAAGTACTGAGATCTGCTGATCGCCTTTAAACTTGAAGAAATTCAACAAGCCTATGTAACGGTTAGCGTTAGTTACACCCGGTTCTTTAGGTAGCAGGTCTGAGCCATCGCCGGCAGTTGCCTGGCCAAAATATCCGTAATTTTTATCCTTACGGATGGTAAGATTCAATATTTTATTTGGCTCGCCGGTTTTTACACCGGTAAGATTTGCCTGGTCGCCGTAATCGTCAATTATCTGTACACTTTCAATTACATCTGCAGGCAGGTTTTTAGTAGCGCTTTGTACATCACCCCCAAAAAAATCTTTACCATTTACACGCACTTTTGTAATTTGCTTACCCTGCGATGATACCGTACCATCTGTAGCTACATCTACACCAGGTATCTTTTTAAGCACATCCTCAATAGGCGCATTTTCGCGTACTTTATAGGCCGCTACAGAATACTGAACCGTATCTTCTTTAAAAACTACCGGGTTAACGCCCACAATGGTAACTACACCAAGTTGTTTGGTTGCCGATCTTAGTACTATAGGGTCAAGCACAACGGGCTTTCCATCGCCTTGCAAGGTATAATGCTTGATCAGGCCTTCAAAACCTATTGAACTTACGGTTAATGTTATCTTATTTCCTTTTACCGATGGAAAGGTAAACTTACCGTTAACATCGGCAATGGTAACGCTGCTATCGCCAAGCTCGGTGCGTATTTTAACATTACTGCCCGGAAGGGTTAATTTGGTAGTATCCACAACAGAGCCACTTACCGGCCGTGCGGTTTGCGCGGCAGATATGGAGATATTTAAGCAAACAAATGCTAATATTAAATAAAGGTACTTCATGATATTTTAATAACGTAAGGGTATGTTACACATGCTTGTACAAGCATATATTGTACAAATGTTCACTTTATTCGGTTTATATATTTAATAATCATAGCATTGTTACATATTTAAATATGTAAATAATAGAATTGTTACACTACCAAATAAAAAGCCCTGCAAATGCAGGGCTTTTTATAATTTTTAATTATAAAACTGTACGTATTTATATACAAATGTTTAATATATCAGTTCAACCTAAAGGCTGATGCCACCTGGTTAAAGTTTCTAACGTTTAAACCAGGGTGTGTTACAGATAAAGTAGTGAGTGATGTACCCGATATTACAACAACCCTGAAATCTAAATTCGAGCCTGTAAAGTTGGCCTTGATATCTACATAGCCAACGCCATAGTTAGATAAGGCAAGTGTACGGTCGGCTTCGGCGTATGGCAAAGCATAATAACCGGTAGTTGTGCCGCTCACTCTAAAGTACACTAGTACTATACCACTGTTAACAACATCTGCCGTTATTGCCGGTATTGAAAACCGGGTTAAACCCGTTAAAGTGACACTTTTATTTAGCAATAAAAAGCTTTGTGCGTTTGCACCATCCTGACCATTTTGGCCTGCAGGGCCTTGTGGGCCAGCTGGCCCGGCGGGGCCTTGCGGGCCTGTTGCCCCGGTAGCGCCTGTTGCACCTGTAGCGCCCGTTGCACCGGTAGCGCCGGTTGCACCTGTGGGGCCTTGCGGGCCTGTTGCACCCGTAGCGCCCGTTGCACCGGTAGATCCGGCCGGGCCTTGTGGGCCGGTAGCACCCGTAGCCCCTTGTGGCCCAGCTGCGCCGGTAGCACCGGTAGAACCCTTATCTCCTTTTTCGCCTGCCACACCTTGTGGCCCCGGGGTTGTAGATTTTTTACAGGCACTTACGCTTAGAAGGCCAAATGCTATAGCAATTATTAAAAGTCTATTTTTTTTCATACTTATTTTGTGAGTGTTATCAACTTGTACGGGGTTGTACTCATTTAGTTTCAAAAATTAATTTGTGCGGAAATAATTTTCTTTATAGTGACTGGAAAAGGTTACAGATATCCACATTGACTATCAACCTTTGTTTAAAACCCTTATATTCAATACGAAACATTTGATGCGCTTTTTTCGTTAAACATTAAAAACATTTAACCTATGAATAATTTTAAAGGCTCATTGCATAATAAAGTGCATAAGTGGATCGATGCTATTGGCTTTAGGCTAAATACGTCGCAAACGCATAAAAAAAGTAAGATAACCACTAATCATTATTTTTTTGAAACCTTTAATTTTTTTGAAAAGTGGAAGGATGATGATCACGCCAAGGCAAAATTTTTATGCTTTGATACTTATGGAGAGAAAGTAAGCGTTAAAACTTTATTAGATCTGCAAACAGCTTTTTTTGAAAATATAAGTCAACTTAAATAATACCCGCTGCCCGCGACCAGCGGATTCTAAATAATATTACAAAAACAAAAAAACGCCTCCGGCTAATAGCAGAGGCGTTTTTTATGCCTTATAAAAGGTAATATATTATTTTGTTTGCGGGAAGCAATCAGTATCTGCCTGCGGGGCATCGTCAGTTAAACGGCCCGGGGCACCGCCGCCTGCTATATTAACTACAGGGCGGGTTGGATACAATGTTTCTTTTATACGCAAACGCAAGTCGGCGTAATGCGCTGTGGTTAACGCGTCGCCGCCTTTTGGCATGGCTGTGCTTATTTTAGTAAGCTCGGCACGTACCATTGGCCTGATGTCAGACAGGGCAATATTTATAGGCGTTAAACCAATACCTGCTAACTGTGCTGATGTAGCACCAGGGAAACTTGGGCTTGCATCTTCGTTAAGCAGGCTTTTCAACCTGTCAACATAACCGCGCTGCAGGTTACGCTTAAACTCGTCAGGCGTGCCTGTGGTAAATATCCCGCCGCGCAGGTCATTAAACATATCGGCAACGGTATAAGCAGCTGCGCCATTTTTTGATTGGTTATCAAACATACGGGCCATGCGCGATGCGTTCAGCACATTTGCTACCGAGTTAACCTGTAAGGCCTTAATACGGCCTATAATAACGCCATTATCAAATTTGCTCAGCTCTTCGCCGTTTATAAGCCATTTTGGTGTAGTAAATACCTGTTGGTTTAAAAATATAACCGCATCATGCTGCAGGTTTTTATTTATAAAACCATAAACCGGGCCTTTTTGATCGTACGTTTTAAAGTTTTCGTTCATGCCACCAATGTTCATGGTAACGTGGCCTATGTAACGGTTATACTGGCCAATAACTTCGTTATATAAGGTTTGTACATCGTCATAATCCTCACCTTTCTGAAAGGTCCATTTTTCGATGTTCGGTAATATCCTTTTTAAATTGGCAATACCATAGGTGCTGGCTTTCATGGCGTTATCGCCCAGGTCTTCGTTTTGTAAACGCGGGTCAATAGAGGTGCCTTGCCTGCCGAAGTAGTATAACGGGTTGCCTGCTTTTTCTTTAGTCCAAACATCCAGCATCTCTTTTTCCTGAGTAGGTGTTTTCTTGCCCGGGAAATAGCTGTATCCCCATTTAACAGACCAAAGGTCATACTCGCCAATTTGCGGGTACAGGTGCGTTACACCATCGCCAGGCTGGGCAATGTAGTTAAAGCGGGCATAGTCCATAATTGATGGTGCTGTGCCATGCTTATCTGTGAATGATTTTGAACGAAGCGAATCAACAGGGTAAGCGTAGCTCGAACCAAAGTTATGTGGCAAACCTAATGTATGACCAATTTCATGCGATGATACAAAACGGATCAGCTCGCCCATTTGCGCATCGGTAAATTTAGCCATACGTACATTAGGGTTAACAGCAGCAGTTTGTATAAAGAACCAGTTACGCAACAGGCTCATTACGTTATGGTACCAGCCTACGTGGCTCTCCAGTATCTCGCCGCTGCGAGGATCGGAAATATGCGGGCCGTATGCATTCTGCACATCAGATGCAAAGTACCTTAAAACGCTATACCTGGCATCCTCTGTGCTGAACTCAGGGTCTTCTTTAGCGGTTGGGGCTTCTTTACCAACAATGGCGTTTTTAAAACCGGCAGCTTCAAAAGCTTTGTTCCAGTCGTTAACACCGGCAATAAGGTATGGTACCCATTTTTTAGGTGTAGCAGGGTCTATATAATAAACAATTTGTTTTTTGGGCTCAACTAACTCACCACGTGAATAAGCCGCTTCATCTTTAGGCTCAAGTTTCCAGCGATGTATATATGCGGTTGCTTCTGCTTTTTGGGCATCGGTTCCATAATCTGTTTGGCCCTGGCCAAAAAAGCCAACCCGGCTATCCATCAAACGCGCTTTCATTGGCGTTTTTGGCAATAATAGCATAGATGTGTTCAACTCAAAGGTTAAAGCACCGTTGGTATTATCGGTTGGCGATTCGGCTGCACGGTATGTTTTAAGCGTACGGGTCTCCACATTAAGCGGGAAGCTTTTTATAGTGTCAATATATGAGCGGGCATTATCAACTCCTGTAATTTTGTAAAGCTTTTTTATATTATCTGGCAGGCCAATAGCAGCAACATCGCCATTATACAGGTCGGTAACATCAATTAATACACCGGTAGTGTCTTTGTTATAGGCTTTAATATCAAACGAGGCCAGGATGGCATCAAGGTTTGAGTTTTTTACAGATTGGTACATATCACTGGTACTATCAGCTCTTACCGAGTAGCTTGGTACGCGTACAAAGATCTGTTTGTCGTGGCGCTGCCATTTCCAAACCTGGTTGTTAACTTCTTCGCCGCCATATTGTTGGCCAAAAGATTTTAAGCCCGTTGGTGTTTTTACAAACCTTGTAACAACAAGCATTTCGCGGCTTAAAAGGCTATCGGGTATTTCAAAATAATACTTACCATCAATTTTATAAGTATTGAAAAGGCCGGCATCGGCTTTGGTTTTCCCAACCAGGTCGCTAAATTTTTTGATGCCTTCTTTTTTACCGGCGCCTATAGTGGCTGTAGCGGTAGAGCCGCCCGGTGTAGCTGTAGTTTTTAAGGTGAGGGTACGGTCGGCCGTTTGCTTTTTTGTAGCGCACGAGCTTGCTATGGTTGCTATAGCAAAAACGGCCACCTGCAGGTATGTATTTACCCGTAAAGTTTTGTTCATTGTTAAATTAATTAGTAAGTCGAGGATAAAATTATGGATTATATTGATGAGAATGCTTACGCAACAAATTAGTTACGTTTCAATAAAAAAACAGTTATATGCGTCGCTTTAAGGAGATGATAACGCGGTCGTACTTTTTATCATGATAAATCTCAAGTAGCAGGCTACGCTCAGCCGTTTTGAAATAAGAGTCGATCTCTTCAGCGCTCATTTTTGATACTGGTTTAAAGTTAATAGATGTTATTTCGTCATCCTTTATCAGGCCTATCTCATCGGCAGGCGAGCCGGGGGCCACGCGGCCTATAATTAAATGTGCAAGATTATCGCCGGCCATAAAGTATTCAATGCCACTCATATCATGCTCAAAAGGCAGACTGAATTTTTCGTTTGATTTTAGATAAAGCAGGTTATTGGTATAATCAAATATCAGGTTAAAGCGTTTTAATATCCCTATGCCGATATTGCCATCACGCGGTACATTGAATGTTCTTTGCACATAATCTTTATCGGGGAAGGAAGTAATCACATTCTTTATTTTATAACTCCCTAACTCAACTTCTTTAAGCCGGCTTAAGTAACCAGTAATGGGCCCGTTTAGCGCCACGCCTAAATTGGCCTGGATAGATTTTTTTGGCAGCCCATGCTTTTGAAGCATATTCTCCAGCGAGATGGGATGCCCTGCGCCCAGATCTATTATGAATTTATTTTGCGATTTGGTGCCGTCGGGGAAACTTACATTGGTTAGCAGGTATGGTTTACGGTCTTCAATAGTAATGGGCACCTTCTGGCTCTTTTTAAAAGGCTTAAGGTCTTTAGGGTAGCAAACATTAATTATGCTATCGGTAAAGTTTATCTTAACCGCCAGCGAACTAAAAAACTCGTACCCTAAAAGCCCGTGTATAGGCACGCCTACATAACCCGACAAGTTAAAAACATCGGTTTTTAATATAGCTGCCGATACGTTATTACTTTTAAGGCCGGGGATAGCAATATCTAAAGGAGGTGTTACATACGCCTCATAGGCATCCCCTTCTCCCAGGCCCGAAAGTTTTATGGTGCGTTTGTGGGTTACGTTTATCGAATCTACCAGTTTTGGCTCAGTAACGATCATCAGGCCCACACCGGTATCTAATATAAAGTTGAATGGGCCTTTATTATTGATGTTGAGCTTTATCACCATCATGTTACGAACAAGCCTGAAAGGAATGTTCACACTTTTGCGACCGCTATCAAGCTCAAAAGACTGAGCGCTTGCCGATAAAAAAAGGCAACTTAATATGGCGCTAAACCATATATGTTTAAACTTTGGATATTTATATAGACCGGCTAACACCTGGTTTGAATTGGAAGCTAAAGCTACGTTATTTTTTTATAAAATAACAGCAGGGCTAACCAGCTTCAAAAATTACAGGTGCCTAATTGCACCGTCAGTACCTTAGGCATTATTATATTTTTTTAGCATCCTTGCCGTCGTCACATTTAAGTGCACCTTCCAGTTCCGGATTCTGCAGAGGCATGCGCTTAGTTGTCCTTTCTACTTCGGTTTGTTGTATTACTACCGCGTATTCAGCCGGCTCAATGTGGCTGCCACGAGCTTCGGCATATACCTGTGTAAATTCGGCTCCTATATATAAAATTGCGGCTGTATAATATATCCACACTAAAATTACGATAAGGGAACCCGCGGTGCCGTATACAGAACCCTGTGCGGTATACTGAATGTATAAGCTGATGATATACTGCCCAATAATGAATAAGATTGCGGTAAATATGGCGCCCGATCGTACATCCTTCCATTTTATTTTAACATCGGGTAACACCTTAAATATAATACCGAACAATACCGAAATAACAAGCAGTGTTATACCAAAATTAACGGTGAATAAAAATGTTTCCCCAACAACGCCTGCAATGCTTTTCCCTAATAACCGGGGCAAAAATGCTACTATCTTATCACTAATAGCACTGATGATAATATTTACCAGTAGGGATGCCAGTAATAAAAAGCCGAGGCTCACAATCAATGAAAAAGAAAGAAACCTGTTTTTCAACATTTTAACCCACCCTTTTTTGGGCTTGGCTTTTACGCGCCATATAGTATTAAGCGAGTCTTGTATTTCAATAAAAATACTGCTGGCACCAAGCAACAGTGTAACGATGCTTATCCCCAGGCCTATTCCGCTTTTGCCTGTAATATCCTGCGAGTTCATGGTGCTTTGAATCTGAAGGGTTCCCTGCTTGCCTATATAATGTTGTATCTGGTCGTAAAAATCTTTTCTGTAACTATCATCCTTTAAAAAAATGCCCGCAAGGGATAATATTAATAACAGCAAAGGCGCTAATGAAAAAACGGTGTAGTAGGCTAATGATGCACTAAGCTTTAAGCCATTGTCATTAGAGAAACCGCTAAATGTGGCGATCAATACTTTCCATAGCTGTTTTAAATATTCTTTGCTAAAAAATTTCATATCAAAAATCGAATATATTTGTTAGTACCTTGTTCTTAATAACAGATAACACCATTTTATGAAAAATGTAATAATACCTGCCAACTTTTTTAAGTTATTATTTATTTGCCTGTTACTAAGCAATTTTAGTGCCTTGGCTCAAAAAACCAATATATGGATAGTACGCCACGCCGAAAAAGTGACCACCATTGCCAAAGATGACGACCCTGTTTTAACTGCAGCCGGCCAAAAACGTGCCGAAGCTTTAGCTAAAGAGTTAAAGGGTGATCATATAAAAGCTATATACGTTACCAGGTATAAGCGTACCGGTTTAACAGCCAGGCCACTGGCTTATAAAGCCAAATTACTGCCAAGGGTGTATGACGCCGATACGGCTGTTGTAAAACAGTTTGCCAAAAATATTCTAAAGAATTTTAGAGGGAGTAATGTTTTAATTATAGGGCACTCTAACACTCTGATGCCGTTGCTGAATGCCTTTGGTGCAGAAATGCCTTTTGTGGGGCTTGATGAAGAAGATTACGATATGCTTTTTAAAGTAACTATTAAGGATAACGGCAAGGTGGAACTGGCTATAGATTACTACGGCGAGAAACACCACGCCAATGAGATCCCTGAAAAATATCAGCCCGAAATAAACCACCCGGAAAGCGTAAGGCCTTTTACTAACTACTAATGGTTTGATACCACCAGCAGGTCGAGGTCTTTACTTGGGATAGAGAAGCGCTCGCCCATATGCTTATTGGTAAGGTGGCCCTGGTATATATATACCGCGTTGCGGATACCCGCTTTTTGCCAGATCACATTTTTAAGGCTGCCCTGCTCGCCTATATCTAATAATATGGGCGCAAAAATGTTTGTTAAGGCATAAGTAGCTGTACGGGCCACACGCGATGCAATATTAGGCACGCAGTAGTGGATAACATCATACTTGCGGAAAACCGGATGGGTATGGTTAGTAACTTCAGACGTTTCAAAACAGCCCCCCTGGTCAATGCTTACATCAATAATAACCGAGTTGGGCTTCATGCGGCTAACCGTAGCCTCAGATACGATCTGCGGGCTGCGGCCATCATCAGCCCGGATAGCACCGATAGCCACATCACAGGTGGTAATTGCCTTTTCAAGTACAATGGGCTGCACTACAGATGTAAATACCCGCGTGCCAATATTATTTTGCAGGCGGCGCAGTTTATAAATAGATGGGTCAAAAACTTTTACCTCGGCGCCTAATGATATAGCGGTACGTGCGGCGTATTCGCCAACAGTGCCGGCGCCAATAATAACAATTTCTGTTGGGGGCACACCTGTTATGCCACCCAGCATCAGGCCTTTGCCTTCAAAAATATTGCTCAGGTATTCGGCCGCTATCAGTACCGATGTAGCGCCTACAATCTCGCTCATGGCGCGTACAACCGTAAGCGATCCGCCTTCGTCCTCCAGATGCTCAAAGCAAAGGGCGGTTATCTTTTTTTTCATTAAAGCGTGCAGGCAATCCGCTTTTAAGGTTGATAGCTGCAGGGCAGAGATCAACAACTGGCCGGGTTTCATCATTTCTATTTCCTCCTTGGTAGGCGGAGCTATTTTGATGATGATATCGGCTTCATAAACTTTTTTGGTATCGTAAACTATCTGGGCACCCTGTTCACTGTAATTGGTATCAGTAAAGTTGGCGGCCTGGCCGGCGTTGCTTTCCAGCATTACCTCGTGGCCGTTGTTGATGAGCAACGCTACCGATAATGGGGTAAGCGGGATGCGGTTCTCCTGGAAGGAAACCTCCTTGGGAATGCCTATGTAAAGCTTGTTCTTTTTGCTCTTAACTTCCAGCATCGACTCCTGAGGCTGCATCATTGCCTGTTTGGCAACATCTGAAAACCCGCTGTATTTCCCTGTACTCATGATACGTTAATTTTCCGGCTGATGAAGATAAGAAAAAAACAGGTTTGATTATGAAATGTTTTCAACTGTTATTTGCCTTGAGGTTGCATCTAAAACATGGATACGCACGCCGGTGTAGCTATCCGGGATAAGGTTTGCTATCTTCTCGGGCCATTCTATAAAACAATAATTGCCCGAGTAAAAGTATTCTTCGTAGCCCATATCCAGCGCTTCGCTCTGGTCTTTTAACCGGTAAAAATCAAAGTGATAAACCGGTCCATTGTTGCTTTCATATTCGTTTACTATAGAAAATGTAGGGCTGGTAACCGAATCACTAACGCCCAATTCTTCGCAAAGCGATTTGATGAGCGTTGTTTTCCCTGCCCCCATATCGCCGTAAAAAAGGAATATGCGGGTATCGCCGGCAAATTGTAAGATCTCTGCCGCGGTTTTTGGCAGGTCGGTAGTGGATGTGGTGTGTAAGTCCAATCTTTATTATTTAAAGCGTCATTGCGAGCATAGCGCGGCAATCATCGACATACATGTAACCTACATTTCTATCGGGAGATTGCTTCGTTCCTCGCAATGACGGGTTGAATTAATGCTTCAAAAATAAATATTATTTAGGCCCGTAGGTAACTATCGGGATGATCATTTCTTCTAAAGAGATACCACCGTGCTGGAAGGTCTCGTTATAAAAATTAACAAAATGATTATAATTGTTAGGGTACACAAAATAGCTGTCGCCTTTAGCAAAAACAAAGCTGCTGCTTACGTGCAGTTTAGGTAGCATGGCATCGTGCGGGTTGCGTATATGGAATACCTCTTTAGCGTTATAATTTAGGTTTTTGCCTTGTTTATAGCGCAGGTTGGTATTGGTGTTACGGTCGCCAATGATTTTGCTTGGGTTTTTAACACGAATGGTACCATGGTCTGTAGTGATCACAACCCTAACCTGTTTTGAGGCCAGGAATTTTAACAGATCAAACAATGGCGAATGTTCAAACCACGATAGCGTTAACGAGCGGTAGGCAGCATCATCGCTGGCCAGTTCGCGGATCATCTGCATATCGGTACGGGCATGGCTCAGCATATCAACAAAGTTGTAAACTACCACGTTCAGTTCGTTATTCATCAGGTTATTAACCGATTCATTCAGCGCGCGGCCTTCGTCAATATTCAATATCTTATGGTAAGAATGTTTCACATCCCTGCGTAAAACACGCTTTAACTGATCGGCTACAAAATCGGCTTCATAAAGGTTTTTACCGCCTTCGTCTTCATCGTTTTGCCACATTTGCGGGTAACGTGTTTCCATTTCCAGAGGCATCAAGCCCGAGAAGATGGAATTACGTGCATATTGCGTAGCCGTTGGCAGGATGCTGTAATAAGTATCCTCTTCCTCCAGCCTGAAATATTCTGATATAATAGGGTTGATGATCTTAAACTGATCATACCTTAAATTATCAATCAATATAAAGAAAACCGGCCCCTTGCCATCCAGCTTAGGAAACACCTTCTTTTTAAATAACTGTGGCGATGATGTAGGCCCGTTCTCGGGGTTTTTTATCCAGCTCAGGTAATTACGCTCAACAAATTTACAAAACTGCACGTTAGCCTCGGCTTTTTGCAAGGTAAGTATCTCGTGCATGCCGCTATCCTGCAGGGCTTCAAGCTCAAGTTCCCAATAGATAAGTTTTTTGTAAACATCAACCCATTCCTGGTAGCTAAGGTTATCGTTAAGGCTCATGCCAAGGTTACGAAAATCCTGCTGATAGGCCATGGTTGTTTTTTCGGTCACCAGGCGTTTGTTCTCGGTAAGCTTTTTTATAGTAAGCAGTATTTGCTTGGGGTGTACCGGCTTTATCAGGTAGTCATCAATTTTAGACCCAATGGCATCCTCCATCAAATACTCTTCCTCATTTTTGGTGATGAGTACAATGGGTACATCGTTATTAATGTTCTTTATTTGTTGTAAGGTTTCCAGTCCGGTAAGGCCGGGCATGTTCTCATCCAGGAACACCAGGTCGAAGTATCCTTTTTTAAATTCGTCAACAGCATCGTTACCATTGGTAACAGTTGTTACCTTATAGCCTTTTTCGCTTAAGAAAAGTATATGTGGTTTCAGCAGATCAATTTCGTCATCGGCCCATAATATTGTGGTATCCTGCATAATATATTTAATTTTACCACCCTATAACCCTTCGGTGGTGTATTTTGTTGTAAAAATATGCAAAGGATTAACATTAATTAACAAATAGACGGTGCTTGTTTTGTCATAATTCAACACTTTTGCATTCTTAACACTTGCTTTGAACAAAAAGAAAATAATAAACGACCCGGTTTACGGCTTTATCAGCATCCCTACCGAGCTGGTTTACGACCTGATAGACCACCCATATTTTCAGCGCCTGCGTTATATTAAGCAACTGGGTATGACACATTTGGTGTACCCTGGCGCGCTGCATACCCGTTTCCATCATGCCCTGGGCGCAATGCACCTCATGAGTTTGGCTATTGAAACGCTTTGCAATAAAGGCATTGAAATTGCGCCCGAAGAAAAAGAAGGCCTTACCATTGCCATTTTATTGCATGATATTGGCCACGGCCCATTCTCGCATGCGTTAGAGCATACGATTGTTGAAGAGATAGATCACGAGGATATCTCTATACTATTGATGAATAAGCTGAACGAAGAGTTTGGCGGAAGGCTTTCATTAGCTATCAGCATATTTAAAGGCGAATACCATAAGCATTTTCTGCATCAGCTGGTATCCAGCCAGCTGGATATGGATAGGATGGATTACCTGAACCGGGATAGTTACTTTACAGGCGTATCTGAGGGTGTGATCAGTTCTGACCGGATCATCAAAATGCTAAATGTAAAAGATGACAGCATTACGGTTGAAGAAAAAGGCATCTATTCAATTGAAAAATTTCTGATAGCGCGCAGGCTGATGTATTGGCAGGTTTACCTGCATAAAACCGTTATAGCGGCCGAGCAACTGCTTTGTAAAATATTTACCCGCAGCCGCGAACTGGCATTGACTGGTACGCATTTCCCGCTAACAGCCGCTTTGAGTTATTTTTTAGAGAACGTTGTTACTAAAGACGCGTTCATGAAAAGTGATGCGCATTTAAAAACCTTTGCCCTGCTTGATGACACCGATGTAATGGCTGCGGTAAAAATATGGGCAGATAGCGATGATTTTGTATTAGCGACCCTTTGTAACAGGTTAATTAACCGCAGGCTTTACCATGTTGACATTACTGCCGAACAACCCGACGATGCATTTATTAAGCAACTGATAACCAAAGCAGTAAAAAAATACAGCATCAGCGAACATGAAGCCTCATACTTTGTATTTACTGATACAATTCGTAATAATGCCTATAATAAGGGCGATGGGAACATCCATATTATGATGAAGGATGGCAGTATTAAGGATATTACCCTGGCAAGCGACAATTCTAACCTGGAAGCATTATCAAAAACTGTGAAAAAATATATACTTTGCTATAGTAAAGAATTGGTTGATAACGTTTGAATAAATGAATAAGAGCCTAAAACCGACCAGCAAATTAATAGCTTGTTCATTTAATATTAACATTTAAATTTGTACGATGCAATTTACCGCAAAGGATATAGCCTTTATGCTAAACGGAACAGTTGAAGGCGATCCGCTTGCTGTGGTTAACCATTTGGCTAAAATAGAAGAGGGCGCTACCGGCTCCCTATCGTTTTTAGCTAACCCTAAATACGAGCAATATATATATACTACAAATGCATCTATTGTAATTGTAAATAACAGCCTGGAACTAACCGCGCCTGTAAAGGCTACCCTTATAAGGGTAGAGAATGCTTATACATCCTTTTCGCTTTTGCTTGAGCAATACAATACTATAAAACTCAACAAATCAGGCGTAGAAGAGCCAAACTTTATACACTCATCGGCCAAAATAGGGGCCGAACCTTATATCGGCGCATTTACCTACATCAGTCAGGATGCCGTTATTGGCGATAACTGCAAGATCTATCCCGGATGTTATATTGCCGATAATGTAAAACTGGGTAATAATGTAACTTTGTTCCCCGGAGTAAAAATTTACTTTGATTGCGTAATCGGCAACAATGTTGTTATTCATTCGGGAGCTATAATCGGCAGTGATGGATTTGGCTTTGCGCCTAACGCCGATGGCAGTTATAAAAAAGTGGCGCAAATTGGTAACGTTATTATTGAAGATGACGTTGAAGTGGGTGCCAATACAACTATTGACCGGGCTACAATGGGTTCAACAGTTATCCGCAAAGGCGTAAAGCTGGATAACCTGATACAGATAGCCCACAATGTAGAGATAGGGCAAAATACAGTTATAGCCGCGCAAACCGGCATATCGGGCAGTACAAAAGTGGCCGAGAATGTGATACTGGGTGGCCAGGTTGGTATAGTAGGCCATATTACTATTGCAAAAGGCACCCAGGTACAGGCGCAATCAGGTATTAGCCGTAATATTACCGAAGAAGGTAAAAAATGGGGAGGCACACCGGCATTACTATATAGCAACAACATGCGGTCGAACATTGTAGTAAGCCGCCTGCCCGATCTGGAAAAAAGAGTTAACGAACTGGAAAAGATAATTACAGAATTAAAGAAAAAAGGCGATTAGTTAACCAGCTTATTAGTTATTAGGCCTGTATAAGGCTAACAAACTATTCAACAATTAACTAATGAACCAATGGACATTACAACATGAATGTAAAACAAAGAACTATTAAAGCACCGGTTTCGGTATCAGGCACAGGTTTGCACACCGGCGAAAGCGTTACCATGACTTTTAACCCTGCACCCGAGAAACACGGATACAAATTCCGCAGGGTAGATTTGCCCGGGCAACCTATTATTGATGCCGATGTTGATAACGTTACCGATACATCAAGAGGTACAACCCTAACCCAAAACGGCGCAAGCGTAAGTACTGTTGAACATGTGCTTGCTGCTTTAGTTGGTTTAGAGATAGATAACGTGTTGATTGACATGGATGGGCCCGAAACGCCCATTATGGATGGTAGTTCGATACAATTTATTGATGCTATTGAAGCGGCGGGTTTTCAGGAACAGGATGCCGACAGGGAGTATTACCATATCCCATATAACATACATTACTCTGAGGCCGACCGTAAGGTTGACATGGTAGCCATGCCATTAGATGATGAATACCGCTTTACCTGCATGGTTGATTATAACTCGCAGGTGCTGGGCAGCCAGCATGCTACTATATCAAGCCTGGCCGAGTTTAAAAAGGAGATCGCATCAAGCCGAACCTTCTGTTTTTTACATGAACTGGAAATGTTGGTTAAGCACGACCTGATAAAAGGAGGCGACTTAAACAATGCCATTGTAGTGGTTGATAAAGAGGTTGATGAAGAAGAGCTTGCCCACCTGGCCAAAATATTTAACCGTAAGGATATTAATGTAGCCCCGCAGGGGATTTTAAATAACATTGAGCTTCGCCACCAGAACGAGCCGGCACGCCATAAACTGCTGGATATGATAGGCGACTTAGCCTTAGTAGGAGTTCCGCTTAAAGGGCACATTATGGCTGCAAGACCGGGCCACGCTGCAAATGTTGCATTCGCTAAAAAAATAAAAACTTTGATAAAAAAAGAACGCAGCCGCAAACACGTAAAGGTTTACGACCCTAACATGACACCGGTGTACGATACTGTTCAGATTATGAACATATTGCCACACCGCCCGCCAATGTTGCTGATTGATAAGATTTTAGAGCTGACCAAAACCCATGTGGTAGGTTTAAAAGCGGTAACCATGAATGAGCCATTTTTTGTTGGCCATTTCCCGGGTGCGCCTGTTATGCCGGGTGTTTTACAGATAGAAGCCATGGCACAAACGGGCGGTATACTGGTGTTAAACACTGTACCCGACCCTGAAAACTGGCTAACACTTTTTCTGAAAATTGAAAATGCGAGGTTTAAAGACAAGGTTTTGCCAGGCGATACGTTAATATTCCGTTGTGACCTGGTTGCGCCTATTCGCCGTGGCATTGCGCAAATGAAAGGTATTGGCATGGTTGGCGAAAAAGTTGTGGTAGAGGCCGAGCTAATGGCACAAATAGTTAGATATAAATAAGATATGATACAGCCCCTAGCATATATACACCCACAGGCCAAAATAGCCGATAACGTTGTTATCGAGCCGTTTGTAACTATCCATAAAGATGTTGAGATAGGTGAAGGTACCTGGGTAGGCTCAAATTCTGTTATTATGGATGGTGCCCGTATCGGTAAAAACTGCCGCATCTTCCCTGGGGCTGTAGTATCGGCACCACCGCAGGATCTGAAATACAAAGGCGAGGCAAGTACCGTTACCATTGGCGATAACACCGTTATCCGCGAATGCGTAACCCTTAACCGCGGTACAGCTCTTGATAAAAACACCACAACTATTGGTAGCAATTGCCTGCTGATGGCATACGTACACGTTGCACACGATTGTGTTATTGGCGACAATGTTATTATAGCAAACGGCGTGCAGCTTGCAGGCCACATCAACGTTTACGATTACGCGTTTATTGGCGGTACGTCTGCCGTGCACCAATTTGTTGAAATTGGCGCACACAGCATGATATCAGGCGGATCATTGGTACGCAAGGATGTACCGCCGTTTACCAAGGCGGGGCGTGAGCCATTATCATACATCGGCATCAACTCTGTAGGTTTGCGCCGCAGGGGCTTTAGCGCCGAAACCATAAACGAGATCCAGGAGATATACCGGATCATCTTCCTGAAAAAATATAACATGACCAAGGCTTTAGATATCATCGAAGCTGAGTTTAACCCAACTGTTGAGCGCGACGAGATCATCAACTTTGTACAGAACTCGCAGCGCGGTATCATGAAGGGATTTGGAAGCAGTTAAGAAGCTTATCGTTAATGGTTCATAGATGATAGCGGGAATGCCATGAACTATGAACCATTACCATCAACGCCCACATGAACATCACCCTTCAAAACATTGGACGCCGTTTTAACCGTGAATGGATCTTCAGGCGGATAGACTATACTTTTGAAAGTACAGGTAACTACGCTATTTTAGGCTCGAATGGGTCAGGCAAATCCACGTTGCTGCAGGTTTTAAACGGCAGTTTGGTGCCATCCGAAGGGGCTATCCAATATTTTGATGGCAATAAAGAAGTTGAGGCTGGCGATGTATTCAACTATTTAAGCCTGGCAGCCCCATATTTGGAAGTTATTGAAGAGTTCTCCCTGAACGAGATGATCGACTTCCATTTTAAATTTAAGCAGTTTAAAAACGGGATAGATAAAAACGCGGTAGCCGATATCTTAAACCTGGAAGGCAGCCGCAATAAACTCATCAAATACTTCTCATCGGGCATGAAACAGAGGCTAAAACTGGCGCTTGCTTTTTGTGCAGATACCCCCATGCTGATGCTTGACGAACCAACTTCAAACCTGGATACACAGGGTATAGACTGGTACCTGGGCCTGGTAGAAAAATTCAGCGAGAACCGCCTCACCATTGTATGCTCAAACCAGGAGCATGAGTACAGCTTTTGTAATAACAGGCTAAGCATAGCCGATTACAAATAATATAGATCTGAGATTTTAAATATAAGGCAACACCCGCCTGCCTCATTCTACAGCTTGGTCTGTTCCATTTTTGAAACGGGACAAATGGAACAAGCGGAACACATTGCAAATAAGGCAGTTAGCACAAGCAATGCTATAGTTACATCTCAACAAAAACTTCGCGATTATTCTTTCATTGCCTCATATACAGCAGCTTATGAAAATACAGTTTTGTTCCGTTTTTTGAGAAATAGGACAAAAAATCATAGTATTAAAATGGTGAAAAAAACGTCTTTTTTCGTCCTTTTTCGCCTTTATTTCGTCCTTTTTAGGATGCCGGCAAGTAAAGAGTGGCATTAAACGTATTTTAATTAAACCGCTGATTGTTAATTACTTGAAAAAACACACCTTGTTCCATTCTGTCCCATTTTTTTGAAAAATGGAACAGGCTTTTTTTGCTCTTTCGCTGCAACAGGCTTTCACATCATGGCCGTTAGGAAGGGCAGGTATGGTAATATTGTACGCGAGATTTGGGCCTATATAATAAAGGTAATGTTATCACCCTTATGGCATTATCTCACATCTCTTATCTAAAATCTCAAATCTATTCTATAATTTTGGTGGCTCAATTATAAAGTTTATGGCAAAAGCATCTGATGTAAAAAATGGAAACGTGCTTCGCTTTAACGGCGAACTGGTACAGGTAGAGGAATTTTTACACCGCACACCCGGCAACCTGCGTGCGTTTTACCAGGCCCGCATGCGTAACGTAAAAACCGGCAAATTGGTTGAATATCGTTTCCGTACGGATGAAGAGGTGGATATTGCACGTGTAGAAACCAACAATTATCAATACCTGTATGAGGATGGCGATTCATTAGTGATAATGGATAACGCAACATACGATCAGCATAATGTACCCAAAAGGCTATTTGGCCCCGCGGTTAAATTCTTAAAAGAAGGCATGAACGTTATTGTAGCTTTTGAAAGCGATGAGCCTATCATGGCCAATATCCCCGGTTCGGCCGAATTAGAGATAACCTACACCGAGCCTGCTGTAAAAGGCGATACTTCAACCGGCGCTATGAAAAACGCCACTGTTGAAACAGGTGCCGAAATAAAAGTGCCATTGTTCATCAACATTGGTGATAAGGTGAAAGTTGATACCGCCACAGGTTCTTATGTAGAAAGGGTGAAGAGTTAATCATATCCAAGTAGAACAAGAAAGGCCGCGAATATCGCGGCCTTTCTTGTTCTAAAAAGCCCGTCATTGCGAGGTACGAAGCAATCTCCCGATAGGCAATGGCACATGCCTGGCGGTTATGCATAGCCTTGAGATTGCTTCGTACCTCGCAATGACGCGCGGGTTTTGCGCATGGGGTAGGACGCTAAAACTCCAACTCCAGCAACACCGGGCAATGGTCTGAGTGCTTGGCTTCGGCTAATATGGCGCAGCGTTTAATATTGCCTTCCAGCTCTTTACTGGCCATGGCATAATCAATACGCCAGCCCAGGTTTTTAGCACGCGAGTTTGCACGGAAACTCCACCAGGTATAATTATGGGGCTCTTTATTACAATGCCTGAACGTATCTACAAAACCCGACTCGATAAAGTTCTCCATCCATTCGCGCTCCTCGGGTAAAAACCCGGATGAATTGGCGTTTGATTTTGGGTTATGGATATCGATAGGGCGATGGCAAATATTGTAATCGCCACAGATAACCAGGTTGGGGATACTTGACTTTAACAGCGTAAGGTATTTACCAAACTCATCAAGGAAACGGTATTTAAAGATCTGCCTGTCATCCCCGCTTGAGCCCGATGGGAAATAGGCGCTCATTACTGATACTTCGTCAAAGTCCACACGGATACAGCGACCTTCGCGGTCAAAATCGGGTATACCGCAACCGTACTCTACATGATTAGGCAGCCGTTTGGTAAATATAGCGGTACCGCTATAGCCTTTCTTTTCGGCCGGGAACCAGAAATGCTGGTAGCCCATATCATCAACCAGGCCCAGCTCTTTGATCACATCGGGCGTAGCCTTAATTTCCTGCAGACAAATTACATCGGCATCGGTGGCTTGTAACCATGCAAGCCAGTCTTTACTTATTGCCGAGCGTATGCCGTTAACGTTATAGGTAATTATTTTCATATCACATTATTTGTCATGGTGAGCCTGTCGAACCACTTGACGCTTGAAAGGTCCTCGACAGGCTCAGACTGACAAGTGTTTTTATTTTACTTTAGGCCATAGTAATTCATCCAATTGCTTACACTCCTTTTTGCTGAGCAGTTCAACCGTCATGGGGATATTCGCATCCGGGCGGTCGTTACCATCTTTTTTTACGGCTGCAATACGGTCAACCATATCAATCCCGGTAACCACTTCGCCATATACTGTATAGTTTTGGTCAAGGTGTGGTACACCGCCAACAGTGGTATAAATATCGCGCTGGTACTGGGGGATTTTACGGCCTTTTAACCGGGTATTCTCCAAAGTATCTAATTTGCCGGGGGTAAAGCGTTTCCCCTCTACAATGTAAAACTGGCAGGCGCTTGATGCTTTTGCCGGGTTATCATCGCGCGCGGCGGCAAGCACACCACGTTTGTGGAACAGGCTATCCCTAAACTCGGCAGGTACGGTGTATTTCAGGTCGCCGTTGCCCAATTCGGCACCCGGTTTGTTTTTGGCCGTATCGCGCGAATCGGGGTCGCCTCCCTGGATCATAAAATTCTGTATCACCCTATGAAACAGCGTGCCATTATAAAAGCCCTCTTTTGTAAGCTTTATAAAATTATCGCGGTGTTTAGGCGTTTCGTTATACAGGCGGATAATAACACTGCCATAGCTGGTTTTTACGCGCACGTATTGGTTTTTAGGTGGTTTAGCAAAAGCCACGCTTATGGTAAGCAACAACAGGCAAAGGGTAAAAATTCTTTTCATATATGATTGTTAGGTTAAAACTCCCATTCCATCTCTGCCTCAAAATAATCAATGATTAAGGATTTTAGCAGCATCTCTTGTTCCAATATGGTATAATTTGGCACTGTTTTTACCAGTTTCCAATGCGGCCAGCCGTCCTGATCAAGGCCTTCCAATTCATAAAAGCCCATTTTGCTGAACAGCTTGCAATTAGCAATATGCATCAGTTCTTCCTTTTGCCTTTTGCTAAACTTGCGGGGGCCCTGTCCAAGTTCCTGTACGCCTATTAAGAATAATACGACTTTGATATCAGGTTTCTCGTTATCAAATTCAGTTGCTATACGGTTTTGCAGGGCGGCCCATTTCAAATTAATTTCGGCAGGTTTCATAAAGCAAATATAGGTATGCAGGCGGGTTAAATACTTTTTTGATGATATACATTTAACAACATTGTTACGTTTTAAAAATATCTTTAGCGTTTTATTAATTACTTTTGCCTTGTTGTGAAAAAAAGCACTTATCGTATCATTTGCGCCTGGGCGCTGCTCCTCTGTTTTATAACAGGGCAGTATATGGTATTTGCCCATCAGCACAATATCACCAAAAGCATCCACGCACCAAACTGCAACGACTGCCACAATACAGCAAAACAAACGTTTAAAGAAAAGTGCGCCCTTTGCGACAGCATGCACCACACCAATATGGAGCTGCTTAGCAATGTTTATTACACACCATTCTTAAGCGCAAACCATGCTTTTGTAACCTTTCAGTACGATTTTAAAAGCATCGCCCTTATACACTCTTCGGGTCGTGCTCCTCCTGTAATTTCATAGTAATTACCGTTTAACCAAACGCCGCTTAATGTGGCATTTTCTTGAATTTTTAATTTATTTATTATGAAACTGAAGCTTATTAGTTGCTTTTTATTTTTGTTCGTTCAATTTTCTGCATTTGCAGACGCTATAGATTTTAAGGGTAAAGTTATTGACGCTAAAACCAACGAGGCCCTTATTGGCGCCACCGTTAGCATCCCCGATCTGCGGATCTCCATCATCACCAACGCCAATGGCGAGTTCACCTTCCGGTCGATACCCGCAAAGGGCCGTTTTGTGGTACAGGTGCAGTATGTAGGCTATAAAAGCCTAACCCAAACTGTTGATTTTTCATCAACCGCGCCAATAGTATTTGCCTTGCAGGCAAGCGTTATAGAAACGCACGAGGTTGTAATAACCGGCACGCCGGTAACATCGGGTAGCCGCAGTAACAGCACATCGGCAACAGTTGTAACTAAAGAGCAGCTACAAGGGTCATCAACAAATTTAATTGATGCATTAGCCAGGCAGGTGCCGGGCGTAAGCCAGATAACCACCAGCCAGGCTATCTCAAAACCGGTTATACGTGGGTTAAGCTATAACCGCGTGGTAACCCTTAACGATGGTGTAAAACAACAGGGCCAGCAATGGGGCGATGAGCACGGCATTGAAATGGACCAGTATGCTGCCGGCCGTGTTGAGGTTTTGCGTGGTGCCGCATCCCTGCAATATGGATCTGATGCGCTTGGTGGTGTTATCAATGTAATAGATCCACCCACCCCATCCGAAGGGAATATTGCGGGCGAGGTTTTAACCAATTACTCTACCAATAACGGGCTGAGCAATACATCGGTAATGTTAAGCGGTAACGAAAATGGTTTTGTTTGGCGTGGCCGCGGTACTTACCAAAACGCCTACTCGTTTAACACCCCCGCAGGCAGGTACATTAACAGTGGTTTTAACCAAACCAATGCAAGCGGTATGCTGGGCTTTAACAAGGCATGGGGATACTCGCATTTAAACTTCTCATATTTTAAAGATAACATCGGCTTTTATGATGCCGAACCGGGCGACCCGCTGTACAATACATCAACCAGCCGCACCCTTGATTACCCAAGGCAGGACATCCGCCACTATAAAGTGGCTTTAAACAATAATTTTCTGTTTGGTTCAAGCTCGTTAAAATTAGACCTGGGTTACCAGAAAAATCAGCGTCGCGAGTTAGAAAGCACACCTGTGCCTAACTTGTTTTTTGACATGAACACCTACTCGCTGGATGCTAAATATTACCTGCCCGAAAGTAATGGCTGGCACCCGGTGATTGGTTTAAGCAGCAGCCTGAGCCATAGCGTTAACCTGGGTGAGGAATTATTGATCCCGGCTTATGATGAATACAGCACCGGCGCATTTGTGTATGCTAAAAAAGTATGGGGGCAAAACACTTTTAGCGCAGGCGCAAGGTTTGATTATATCAAGAACAAAGGCAAGGCACAGAATAATGACGAAGGCGACCCGATATTTACCGGATTCGATAATAAATTCTCTAACGTGAGCGGTGCCTTAGGTTACACCCACATATTTAACGATGACCTGAGCTTTAAAGCGAATGCAGGTACCGCGTTCCGTGCCCCAAACCCTGCCGAACTGGGCAGTAACGGTGTGCATGAAGGTACAAGCCGTTACGAGATAGGTGATGCTAACCTAAGCCCCGAAAGAAGCTACCAGGCCGATGCCACGCTGGAGTATGGATCGGGCTTTGTAACGGGTAGTTTTGGCATCTATGAAAATTACATCCATAATTTCATTTATGCATCAAATACCAATAAGGAGCAAACAACCGTAATTGACGAGGGAACCGGCTTGCCAAGGGAGTACGATACTTACCGTTATGGCCAGGTAAATGCCAACCTTTACGGTTTTGAAGGTAACCTTACCCTGCACCCGGTATCATTTGTACATTTTGAAAATACCTTTAGCTATACGCAGGCACAAAACAAAACCTTCGACAGGCCATTACCGTTGATACCTGCCGGTGTTTTGCATAATACCCTGCGTTTTGAGCCTAAGGTAAAAGGTATAACCGATTTTTACTTTTATGCAGGTATAGATAACTATTTTGCACAAAACCGCATTGATGCCACGTTTGAAACCGGAACAAACGGCTATACCTTGCTTAATGCAGGTGTGGGTGCAACATTTAACATTGGTAAGCAGCCGCTGAAACTTTATGTATCGGGCACCAACCTTACCAATAAAGCATATTACGATGCCCTGAGCCGTTTAAGGCCGGGCCGCTACAGCCAGGAAGACCCAACCTACGGGGTTTACAACATGGGCCGTAACATAACCTTTGGGGTTTATATACCCTTTGGAACCAATAAATAATACAGTTAGTTAGTTTAGTTAGTAAGAAAGCCCCGGAGTAGTTACCGGGGCTTTCGCTTTTTATGGAGGTTTTTTTAACCACAAAGTGAGCAGAGGTTTTTCACAGAGGACACTGAGTTATATTAAAATAATCTCTGTGTTCTTTGTGGTTCTTCTTTGTGCCCTCTGTGGTTAAATAATAAACCTGCTCTCTAATTCTTTTTTTAGCTGTTCAGCAGATGAAAAATGAATGGATTTGATACCCATTTTTTGTGCCGCTAAAACATTGCGCAGGTTATCATCAATAAATAAAGCTTCTTCGGCTTTAGTATTATACCTGTCTAATAATAATTGATAAAAGGCAGGATTAGGCTTACGCATTTTTTCGGTGCCCGATACTACGATGCCATCAAACCAATTCAGGAAATCATAACGTTCTAAAGCAATCGGGAAAGTCTCTGCCGACCAATTGGTAAGGGCGTAAATCTTGTACTTACCATTATCTTTTAATTGTTTAAATAGCTCAACCGTGCCTTCAATGGCATCGCCAAGCATTTCTTCCCAACGGCCGTAAAAAGCGCGGATGTTGGCCTCGTGGTGCGGGTATTGCTGTACAAGCAGCTCTGTACCTTCCTGTAACGGGCGGCCGGCATCCTGCTCTTCGTTCCAGTCGGGTGTGGTGATGTTGGCCAAAAAATCTTTCATCTCCTGCTCGTCGGCAAACAGGTTACGGTACAGGTAATGCGGGTTCCAGTCAACCAGTACCGCGCCCAGGTCAAATATAATGGTGTTGATCACTACTTCTTTTTTTCGTCTTTATAATCGCGTTCAGTAACCTTAACCGAGGTAATTACCTTGTCTTTACCCATGGTAAAAACCAGGTTTTTGGTGTACAGGGTATCAATGCCGCTCATTTTACGCGTTATCTCGTAATGGAAACTCAGGCTGTCATAACTAAAACGATCGGGATAATGAAGCAGGCCAACCACGTTACTAAATTTAAGGCCAACCAGCTTATGGGTGGCAAGCAGGTCATCAACCATCATGTACCTCCTCGGGAAAGTAATCCCATCTCCATCATTCCACCCATCACGATCAAAAGGCTGTTTATTTGCACAGCTAAACAAAAAAGCGGATATCGAGACAAAAACGATAATAAACCGGAATGATCTGAGGCGATTCATATTACTAAATATTGTAAGGCAAATATCCTTTAAATCCTTCAAACTCTGTAATTAATTTGTATGGCACTGGTGTGTACTTAAGTGTTTGCCTGCCAGGTAATATTTACCGCCGATAACACTTCTGTTTCCAAACGCAGGTGGTTATTGATCTTGAAATTGTTTTTTCTGTAAAAATTTAAAGGGGATGGATATAGTGTGCCATTTGCTTTCACGTCATTATCATGATCTATAACCCAGCCAAAAAGGCTGTTCTCCTTAGATTTTAATGCATTTAGCAATGCCGTTCCGTAACCCTTACCCTGTGCCCCGCCGGATAACATGATAAAAAAGCACCTGATGCCTTCCCTGTAAAATACGGCAGCCCAGCCTATAAATCCGGCACCTTCATCTTTTAACAGAAAATACCCGGGGTTCACTAACGAATTTAAAAAAGCATTAAACTCTTCCATGCCGGGCATGCACAATTGCTTTGGGTATTCTGCATTCCAAATTCCCAGCGCAACCTCTTTTTGCTGTTCAGTTAAACTTGTCAGGTATTCAATTTCAGGCATTTTTTAGTAAAAACTCTTTAAACCCTTCAAAGCTTGTACCTAAACTTGTGGCATGGTGCGCTTTTTTCTCCAGCTCCTTTACCTGCCCGGGGATGTTGATCTTATCTGAGATTTCTTTCGTAAACACATCCGGGAATTTACATGGGTGTGCGGTTGATAAAAATACACCCGCGGTATCTTTAGCCGGGTGTTCCTGCTGATAAGCTTTTAGCGCTTTCCATGCAATAGCGGTATGCGGACAGGCAACGTAATCGTATGTTTTAGAGATTGCTTCGATTGATTGCAGTGTTTCTTCATCGTTGTAAGTGTAACCAACAATTAACTTTTTAAGCGCTTCGGGTTTTTCTTTAAACAGGTCGGCAATGCGGACCCAGTTGCTCGGGTTACCCACATCCATCGCGTTTGAGAGCGTGGCCACCGATGGTTTTGGCTGATATACGCCGGTTTTAAGAAACGCAGGTACGGTATCGTTAGCGTTTGTTGCGGCGATGAACTGCTCAACAGGCAGGCCCATCTTCCAGGCTAATAGCCCGGCACCTATGTTGCCAAAATTACCGCTTGGTACGGCAAATACTACTTTGCTGATTCCTTCGCGAAGCAATTGCGCGTAAGCATTAAAGTAATAGAATGTTTGCGGAATAAGGCGGGCTATGTTAATAGAGTTAGCAGATGTAAGGCGGAATTTCCCGTTCAGTTCCTTATCAGTAAAGGCTTGTTTAACCAGGGCCTGGCAATCATCAAAAGTGCCGTCAATTTCCAGCGCTCGGATGTTTTGGCCATTGGTGGTTAACTGTAATTCCTGTATCTGGCTTACCTTGCCTTTTGGGTAAAGGATGGTTACCCTTGTATTGGGCACGCCTAAAAAGCCCAGGGCAACGGCACCGCCGGTATCGCCTGATGTGGCTACCAATACGTCCAGCTGTTTTTCGCCTTCTTCCAAAAAGTAGCTCATCACGCGGCTCATAAAGCGTGCGCCAAAATCTTTAAAAGCTAACGACGGCCCGTGGAAAAGCTCCAGCACGTAAATGTTCTCTTCCAGCTTTACTACAGGCGCATAAAAGTTGATGGCATCATGGATAATGGCTTTCAGATCATCCGCCGGGATATCATCCGCCAGCAGGTTTTTCGCTACATGGTAGGCTATCTCGGGCAGGGTATATTCATCCAGGTGGCTTAAAAATTTATCATCCAGGCGAGGTATTTCTACCGGCATGTATAAGCCTTTGTCCTGCGGCATGCTGTTAAAAACCGCTTCTTTGAAGCCAACCCTTAGGTCTGTATTGTTAGTGCTGTAGAATTTCATTTTAATATTTTCTTTTCCGTTATTCCCCCCCCGCGTCATTGCGAGGAACGAAGCAATCTCTAAACTGTGCATGTCCGCCACGCCTATCGGGAGATTGCTTCGTACCTCACAATGACGGTTTGGTGGGTTATCCCAAAACCCTTGGCCCGGCATCATTTATGGTTGATACATAGCCGTTAGATCCTATTTTAATATTGGTTAAATGCTTTTGCAGTTTAGCTGTGATGCGTTTTGCCGTTTCCTCATCCCGCGTAAAGGCGAATACCGACGGGCCAGAACCCGAGATGCCGAAACTTACTGCCCCCAGTTCCATCGTCATTTCTCGCATCAGGTAAAAATCGGGGATCAGCATACTGCGTACGGGCTCAACCAGCACATCTTTCATGCTACGGCCAATCAGGTCAATGTCCTGCATAAACAAACCGCTCACCAGGCCTGCAATGTTTCCCCACTGCGTTACGGCATCCTTCATTTGTATGTTTTTACGGATGATCTGCCTCGCCTCGCGTGTAGGTACATCCACATCCGGGAACACAATAGCGCACCACAAATTGGCCGGGTGCGGCAAGCGCACTACATCCAAAGGGTCATAACTGCGGATCAAAACAAAACCACCCAGCAAGGCGGGTGCAACGTTATCCGCATGGCCATGCCCGCAAGCCATTTCTTCGCCCTTCATGGCGAAAGGCAACAGGGTGGATGGGTCGGTATCGTCACCCAATAAAGTTTTAATAGCAAACAAGCCGGCAACAGTACTGGCCGAGCTTGAGCCCAGGCCGCTGCCTATCGGCATTTTTTTGTGGAGTTCAATATCAAGGCCAATATCCAGCCTATCGATACTGCGCAAATAGTGCTCAACACTTACGCTTACCGTGTTTTTAGCAGGGTTAAGCGGCAGGCGCCCATCATCCCCGGTAATTTTGCTGATGGTGATGCCGGGTTTATCGGTGATGCGCATAATTACCTCATCGCCGGGTTCGTTCACCGCGAAACCCAGCACATCAAACCCGCAAACCACATTGGCCACGGTGGCTGGGGCAAAAACATGGATAGAGCCCCCCCCGCCCCCTGAAGGGGGAGCTTTTGAAGGGCTTGGTTGTAATATTTCTTTTATATTTTCCATTATATTTAAAAATTCGGTTCCCCCCTTCAGGGGGTTAGGGGGCATCTCTTAATTCGCGCCTACATTTATTAGGTCGGCAAATACGCCGGCGGCGGTTACTTCGGCACCTGCGCCGGGGCCCTTTACCACCAGCGGGCGTTCTTTGTACCTGTCGGTGGTGAAAGATATGATGTTATCGCTTCCGCTAAGCATGTAGAACGGATGGTTCTCATCCACACTTTGCAGGGTGATGGATGCCTTGCCGTTTTCAAGTTTGCCTATATAACGTAATACTTTTTTATCTTTTTCGGCTTGTTGTTTCAGGTTGGTGAAAAAGGCATCTTCGGCTTTCAGGGCCGCGTAAAAGTCTTCAACGGTTTGTGCCTCTAAACAGGCCTTTGGCAGTACGCTTTCTATATCTACATCGGCCTCTTCCATTTCGTGGCCGGCATCGCGGGCAAGGATCAATATCTTACGCATAAAATCCTTACCGCTCAGGTCGTCGCGCGGGTCGGGTTCGGTATAGCCTTTTTCCTGCGCTTCTTTTACCACATCGTGGAAATTGGCGTCACCCTTAAAGTGATTAAAGATGAAAGAGATGGTTCCTGAAAGAATGGCTTCTATCCGCTGGATGCGGTCGCCGCTGCTCATCAGGTCTTTTAAGGTACGGATGATAGGCAGGCCTGCACCTACGTTTGTTTCGTAAAAGAAATCTACCCCATGCTTGCGGGCGGTATCCCTGAAGGTTTTGTATTGGGCGAATGAAGCCGAATTGCCAATTTTATTGCAGGTAACTACAGATACGTTGGCTTTAAAAACCTCCTCGTAAAACGCTATTGGTTTTGGGCTGGCGGTGTTATCAATAAACACACAATTAGGCAGGTTCATTTCTTTCATTTTGGCGATGAAGCCTGCTAAGTCGGCAGCGTGGTCTGATGCCTGTAGGTCGTCCTGCCAGGTATCTAACGATAAACCATCGGCATTGAAAACCATTTTACGGGTATTGCTGATGCCTACTATTTTAACCTGTATGCCATTATTTTTCTGAAGAAAATCTTTGTGCGCGTTCAGCTGGTTAAACAAGGTTTTACCAATGTTGCCGGTGCCCAGGCAGAAAGCATGCAGGGTTTTAGTCAGTTCTATAAAAAAGGCATCATGCACCGCGTTCAAGGCTTTAGCCAAATCATTTGCCGAGATAATAACCGAGATATTATACTCTGACGATCCCTGCGCAATGGCCCTTACGTTTACACCATTACGGCCCAGCGCGTGGAACAGCTTGCCGCTCATGCCCGGGGTTTGTTTCATGTTTTCGCCTACTACGGCTAATATGGCCTGGTTTTTTTCTACTACCAATGGCTCCAGTTTATTGGCCAGCAGTTCCAGTTCAAATTCCTGTTCTATCAGTTGTTTGGCCTTGTCAACCTCGTTTGGCTGTACGGCAAATGTGATACTATGTTCTGATGATGACTGCGTGATCAAAATGATGTTGATCTGTTCTCGCGCCAGCAAAGAAAACAACCTACCGCTAAAGCCCGATTTGCCTACCATCCCGCTACCCTCTAAATTAAGGATGCTGATGTTATTGATAGACGAGATCCCCTTGATTGGCAAGGTAGACGCCTTACAATCATGGCGGATAACCGTGCCGGCAAAGGCAGGCTCAAATGTATTTTTGATCACGATAGGGATCTTTTTCAAAAACGCCGGAATCATGGTTGGTGGATAGATCACCTTAGCGCCGAAGTAGGATAGCTCCATCGCCTCGGTATAGGTCAGCTCCTCCAGCGGGAAAGCTTTTTGCACCATACGCGGGTCGGCGGTCATCATACCGTTTACGTCTGTCCAGATCTGGATCTCTTCAGCGTTTAATGCTGAGCCGAATATAGCTGCTGTATAATCGCTGCCGCCACGACCAAGTGTTGTGATCTGCCCGGCATCATTCCCCGCGATAAAGCCGGTTACAATAAGTAGTTTATCGCTGTTTTCCAGATAGAAAGTTTTGATGAGCAGTTCAGTCAGCTCGCTGTTAACTTTAGCGTTTCCAAAAGAGCTGTCGGTTTTGATCAGTTCAGCTGCATCAACAAAAAGCACAGCCTTAAAATGCTGGGCAGCAATTTTGCTTACCATTAAGGCCGAGCAGCGTTCGCCGTAGCCAAGTATCTGGTCGCGGGTTTTGGGGGTAAGTTCGCGTAGGGTAAGTACGCCCTGCAGCAATTCTTCTAACTGGTTAAAGTGAATTTTTAAGCGGGTATAGGCCGGGTTTTGGTTCTGTACATCAAGCAGTGCTTTTACGGCGTCAAAATGGCGTTTTTCAAGTTCGGCTAATTGTGCCGTAAACTCCTGCCCGTTTGCTGCATTTTCGGCCATAGCTACCAGCAGGTTGGTTACACCGCCCATTGCAGATAGTACAACCACCGGGCGGTTACCGGGTTTATCCTCGTCCTTTAAAATTTCCAGTAATGTTTTTATGCTGCTTACTGAACCTACCGACGTGCCACCGAATTTTAGAATTTTCATTTTTGCGATAAAATAAAAAAAGCCTTCCTCTTTGCGGAGGAAGGCTTTCATTTGGTTTTGTTTATGTTTTTACACCATACGATTATCTTCCTCCGAAATTTATCCCGGTGGTAATAATGGTAATAATTGTGGTGTTGTTAATTGTCATATATATTATGTCGGTAAAGTAAGTAGATTTTATTTTAAATACCAAATGTAAAGTTGTTTTATTTTTTCAATGCCTTTAAATCTTCCTAAATTGCGGCCGTATGCAGGGACTTATAACAAAATCGACCGGGAGCTGGTACCAGGTAAGAAGTGGAGAGGAAACCATCGACTGCCGCATCAAGGGTAAATTCCGGATAAAGGGGATCACGACTACCAATCCATTGGCGGTTGGCGATGTGGTTGATTTTGATATGGAGCCAGAGCAGGGCACGGGCATTATCACTAATTTGCATCAGCGTAAAAACTATATTATCCGTAAGGCTATCAATCTTTCCAAGCAGGCGCAGATCATTGCCGCCAACCTGGACAGGGCACTTTTGGTAGTTACCCTGGCATCACCACGCACCTCGCTTGGCTTTATCGACCGGTTTTTGGTAACCGCCGAGGCGTATGATATCCCCGCCTGTTTAATATTTAATAAACTCGACCTGTTTAGCGATGAAGGGCTGGAGATCCTGGCCGATTACCAGGCCATTTACCAAAACATTGGTTACCCATGTTATTCTGTATCGGCTTTAGAAGGTACTAATATTGATGAAGTGCAGGAATTGCTGAAGGATAAGGTGACACTTTTTTCGGGCCACTCGGGCGTAGGTAAATCCAGCCTGATCAACCGCTTGTTGCCCGACCTTGACCTGCGCACCCACATGGTATCTGAATGGAGCGACAAGGGGATGCACACCACCACCTTTGCCGAAATGTTTGAGCTGCCACAAGGCGGCTATATTATTGATACCCCGGGTATCCGCGAGTTGGGTGTTATCGATATAGAAAAAGAAGTGCTAAGCCATTTCTTCCCCGAAATGCGCGAACGGATGAACCAATGCCGTTTTAATAACTGCCGCCATATCAACGAGCCGGGCTGCGCCGTGCTTGATGCACTGGAAGCAGGCGAAATAGCGCAATCAAGATATGATAGCTATTTGAGCATTTATCATGGGAATGATACGAGGGCTTAAGGAGGATTCAAGACTTTTAGAGTCAGGAATCAAGAGAGAATGTATATCCAATAATATTAAAACAGAGTCTTGACTCTTGTGTCTTGACTTCCTGAATCTACTTAAAAAAATATGCGTGCAGTAATACAACGGGTTTCAGAAGCATCATGTAAAGTCGAGGGTAACATCACCGGGCAAATTGGTATTGGGTTTATGGTTTTATTGGGTGTTGAGGATGCCGATACTGACGAAGACCTACAATGGCTCGCCCAAAAAATAACCGGCCTGCGTGTTTTTGGCGATGAGAACGGCCTGATGAATAAAGCCCTTGCCGATATTGGCGGGGATATATTGCTGATCTCGCAATTCACACTGTTCGCCCAAACCAAAAAGGGGAACCGACCGTCATTTATCCGCGCGGCAAAGCCCGACAAGGCTATCCCGATGTATGAGCAAATGATAAAAACACTGGAAACCATCACCGGTAAAAAAATAGCCACGGGGATTTTTGGTGCTGATATGAAAGTAAGCTTGGTAAACGATGGGCCAGTGACTATTACTATAGATACGAAGGTTAGGGAGTAGAACTTGCCGTCGCTCGGGCAATTAAAGCGGGGGCTACTGTGCGATTCCTTCCCTGGGGAAGGAGGAGGTAGGGGTTATTCGATATTTAGGTTGACAAAAAGGCGCATAAACCCCTCCCTGCCATCACACATACCAACCGCACCCCTCCCCAAGGAGGGAATCATATAATATGCCGATCACTTATGGATCATACCGCCGCTTTCTCATCCTTTATAAATCCATTCAATACCAAGGCGATAATAATCACCCCGATACAGCCAATGGCATTTAACCACAGGTAAGCCACGGTTTCGTAATAACCCATTACGCATATTATGGCTTCGGTAATAACTGCGGCTACAAATACTGCAGTTCCCTGGATCTTTTTAAGGTAGAAGGCCACGATGAATACACCCAAAATAGTACCGTATATGTAGGAGCCTAACTGGTTCACAGCCTCCAGCAGGTTGCCTATTTTACTGGCGTATAGCGCCATACCTATACAAACCAGTCCCCAAAAAACGGTTGCCAGGCGCGATGCGGTAACATAGCGTTGTTCAGATTGGCCGGGTTTTATAATACGTTTGTAGATATCTATTACCGTGGTTGACCCCAGCGCGTTTAACCCGCTTGCGGTTGAGCCCATGGATGCCAGGAAGATAATAGCGATAAGTAAGCCTATTAATCCCCTGGGCAGGTAATGCGTTACAAAGGTGAGGAACACATAATTGGTATCGTTCACGCTATCATTACCGCTACTTTTTTTAATGACGCTGATGGCTTGCTTGCGGATGGTATCAGCCTGCGCTTCGGCTATTTTCAAATCAGCTTTCGAGGCAGCTATTTGTTGCTTATCCTTGCCATCTAATGCTGCTACTAGGCCCTCGGTTTTTTGTTTCTTTTGATCGAAAGCATCGGCATACTGTTTTTCCAGCTGATTAAATTGCGGTGCGTATTGGCTTTTCTTTACCTGCTCAACCTCGTAATTGTTAAAGAAAACCGGCGGCCTGTTAAACTGGTAAAAACTGAACACGAGTACGCCTAATAATAGTATTAAGAATTGCATCGGTACTTTTATTAGTCCGTTCATGATGAGGCCAAGCCTGCTCTGCCCCACTGTACTACCGGTTAGGTAGCGGCCAACCTGGCTCTGGTCGGTACCAAAATAGGATAATTGCAAAAAGAAACCGCCGATGATACCACTCCAGATGTTGTAACGGTTGTTGGGGTCAAATTTCCAGTCGATAACGTTCATGCGGCCCATGTTGCCTGCCAGTTTAATGGCTTTGCCAAAGCCTACATTTTGCGGCATTAACATCACCACAAAAACACCGGCCACAAACATGCCGGTAAAAATGATGCTCATTTGCAGCAGTTGGGTGTACGATACCGCCTTAGCACCACCGTAAACGGTGTAAAATAAAACCAGCCCGCCTATAAAAAGCGTGGTATAAGTAGTATTAATATGCAATATCCCCGACAGGATAATGGCCGGGGCATAAATAGTTATAGCTGTGGACAGCCCGCGCTGTATCAGGAACAAAATAGAGGTAAGCGCCCGGGTTTTCAGATCGAAGCGCTGCTCTAAAAATTCGTAGGCGGTGTAAACTTTAAGCTTATGGAATATGGGTACAAACGTAATGCACAGCACGATCATAGCCAGTGGTAAGCCAAAATAGAACTGCACAAAGCGCATCCCATCGCTGTAGGCCTGGCCGGGAGCGGATAAGAAAGTGATGGCGCTGGCCTGTGTGGCCATAACAGATAAACCGACGTGGTACCAGGGGAGCGAGCGGTTGCCCATGTATTGGTCGATGTTTTTACTACTGCCGCTTTTCCATACGCCGTAGGCAACTATGGCAAGCAGGGTGCAGCCTAAAACTATCCAATCGGTTAAACTCATTCAAAAGATCTTGTAATGAGCCAAAATACTAAAATTAAAAAAACCAGCCATACGATAACAATACCGTAAAACTGGTTCCAGTTTTTTATAAACGAGGGAAGGTCGCTATCCTTAGACCTCTTCACGGCCTTTCACCAGGAATTTGATGAACAGCGCTGCGGTTAATAAACCGAAAACACCACCTACCGGGATCCAGATAAAGCCTCTTTCAACAATAGCGCCTACAAACATGCCGCTAATTAAGGCAACAAGGTAATATATGTAATCGTAGTTTTTTTCTTCTTTGTGCGGGTGATGATGGTGTGACATAGTATTTTGTTAAATAATGTGCTGCAAATTTAGTGTATAAAAGTATTGATGCCTAATTGAATTGTTAGTTTTTTGGCTTGCTTAATAAATTAACAAATAACCTGTAAGCACCGGGTACACCGGCAGGCAATTCCCTGAAGAAAGCCAGCGATGTGTAAACAAAACGCCCTTTGCCAAAGTTTGTTACAATTAATGCGCCCTTATTTGGTTCCATGCCGGTATCGTTCATTTGCAGCGGAGTGCTATACTGGCTGTCAATACTGCTAACAAAATATAACCCGCGTTCCTGGATCCAGTCGTTAAAATCGGCAGCGGTCATTTTATTGGGATAATTAAGTACGGGGTTTTGCGGCTCGGTAAAGGTTACTTTGGCATCTTCCTCGGTAACCCTTTCGTTAACCACGCGAAATGGGTAAGGGCCAATGTTGCGTGTTATCAACCCGTTGTTATTGTTGTATTGCACAACCAGGTTACCGCCATTTTTTACATACTCTAATAATTTTGGTTGCTCATAGGCCAGGCGTTCATTTACGTTATAGGCACGCACACCGGTTACAATGGCGTCGTAAACAGACAGGTCGCCGTTGATAATTTCATTCTCGGTTAGCTGGTGCACATCGTAACCTACTTCGCGGAGGGCATCGGGCACCAAGTCCCCGGCACCGGCTATGTAACCTATTTTCTTGCCTGCGGTTTTAAGGTCGATGTTTACCAGTTTGGCTTGTGCCGGCGGGAAGATGGTGATGGCAGGCACGTGGTTATATTTAATATTCAACAGGCCTTGTGAAAAAGCTTTGCCATTTGCTGTCGCAATAACTTCCAGGTTGCTGGTGTTTGGCTTATTATTGGTTGGGGTAACGTTAAACGCTACCGTCCATTCATCACCTTTGTTTTTGCCGGTAAAATCTATCTTCTCCGGGCTTATCTTCCAACCTGCAACGGGTTTTATGCTGATACTGCCGCTGGCATTGGTAAAGCTTTTTAATTTTACCTGCACAGTTTGCGGCTGAGTGTTATTATAGATGTATACCTTTTCGGCAATATTAGCGGTAACAGGTGGGGCTATTTCTAAGGGTTGATAAATTTCGCCTCGGGCAGGGTCAACATATTTGAAAATCAACCTACGTTCGTAAGCGATCTCTTTACCGGCTATTGTGAACTTAAAATTTACAGCAGGTGCATCCGGATTTTCGGGATTGCCAACTTTTTGCTCATCATTTATAGTGTAGCTGCCTATACCATGCGGCAATTCCAGCCAGTAAGGTTGCGAGATCTTATCGGCAGTTTTAGGTTCTAAATTAAAAGTTTGCAATTTATTCGGCTCTAATGCTTTCCCATCTGCATTGTCAACCTTAACGGCAGTTGCTCCATTATCTATAGAAAGGGAGCTGATGGATATGTTATTAGGCGTATAAACCTGTGCCGTTTCGGCTATTTTATCCCCCAAAGCGTATGATGCCTCATTACTGTATGCCTCAAACCACAATCCTGCGCATTGCGCTATCAAGTCTTTTAATTCCTTTGTTTTTTGTTTATGCCAGTAATCATAGCTTGAGTTAGCTACTTCGGTTAACCTTACGGTTTGGAAAGCTTTATTTGTGGCGACGGTTTGGTCAACATCGTTCAACAATTTTACCACTGCCGGTACCGATGCCTGCGGCTCATCATCATTAAAGGCTTTGGTAATGGCAGCCAGTTGCGTTGCTATCGGCGTACCGAATGGGATCCTGTTCCAGCTTACATCCACGCCGTCCATCAGGTCGATTTTAGGGGCATCGCCGAGGATGGTCTTGAAATATTCAAAAGCATCGCCACGCTGCTTGGCCGAGCCAAAACCCTGTGTTTTATGATTACTACGGCTCTCGGCGGCAATTTCGCCGTAGCTTTTACCCAATATGGCGTTGTAGCCGCCAACGTTTATCTTAAACTGATCTGGCGAGGTGGTATTGGTGTTGCCAAAATTGAAAGTATTCCATAATAAGCGTTTGGCCTGCCATACCCCAACATATTTTAACTGTTCGGGATAGCGTTTTGAGTCGGCAGCCGCGCTGAAAGCCTCTTGCGCCAGTATAGCAGATGCAGTGTGGTTACCGTGTCCGCCTTCACCTGTGGTAGGGAAACGGCATATCATCACATCGGGCCTAAACTTGCGGATCACCCAAACCATATCGCCCAGTACTTTATCCTTATCCCAAAAATTCAGGGTTTCTTCGGGATTTTTTGAAAAGCCAAAATCGTTAGCTCTTGAGAAGAATTGCTCCGCACCATCCGTACGGCGGGCGGCTAAAAGCTCTTGCGTACGTATCAGCCCTAAAAGTTCGCCCTGCTCGGTGCCAATCAGGTTCTGGCCGCCATCGCCGCGGGTAAGTGACAGGTAGCCGGTGCGGTAATGTTTCTCCTGCGCCAAATAACCCAATAAGCGGGTATTCTCATCATCGGGGTGGGCGGCTATGTATAGCACGCTGCCCAACACGTTCAGCTTTTTCAAATTCTGGCGTATGGTGCCGATATCTGATGGTGGCGATGTTTGTGAAAATGCTGTTTGGCAAATTAAAAAAAGGACAAGTGTTACAGGCAGTATACGCTTCATAACAACAAATATATTTGAAAGATGCTTTGGTGCAGTAATTGGTATGATAATTATACCGTCATAATTATATTTCTCTTCATGTTTTTAATCGATTGATTAACTTTTTGAACCTAACAGTCAAACAATTACAATAATATGATAATTAAAATTTAAACTAATCAATCGTTTGATTAATTTTGTGCGGGACAAAAGAAAATGGAAAAGGAAAAAACAGATAAAAAGGATCACATACTCGATGTTGCCGAGCGTGTTTTTGCCGAATTAGGATATGATGGCGCCTCAACGCGGATGATATCTGGCGAAGCAGGTGTTAACATGGCTATGCTTAATTATTACTTCGGTTCAAAAGAAGGGGTTTTCCTGGCAATATTTGATCGCCGGATCACCACATTTCAAACCGTACTACTTAGTATAGGTAACGATGAAAGCATGAACTCTTGGGAAAAGCTGGATAAATATCTTGATAGCTATATAGATAAAGTGGTAACCAATAATTGTTTCCACATTATGCTGAACCGGGAGATCTCGAAATCAAAGAAGAACGAGCTTACCGATCAGATAACCGATATCATCATGAAAAATGTAAAAGTTTTTCAAGACATTATAGCTGAGGGCATTAAAAAGGGCGATTTTAATAAAGATGCAGATCAGCAGCTTTTGGTTGCTACCATATTCGGCACTAAAAATTACATCGTGAATACTCCGCATATCTCATCAAAAGTAATTGGCTATGATGTATTGGATACCGATAATCAGGATAAGCTGCTTAAGCCCCGATTTAAAACTTATATGAAGAAACTGTTAAAAGCTTACTTACAGAATTAAAAATGACAACAAATAAATATATACCCTTGAAACCCTCACGCATAAACAAAGCCTTTAAGGCCGCGGGCAGTATGGCCATGTTACTATTGGCATTACTGGTTACAAACCCCGCCGCCGCCCAGGACAGAACCATTACGCTTGACGAAGCCCTTAAGCTGGGCATAGAAAACAGCAAAACGCTTAAACTTTCGCAATCGCGCATTGACCAGGCCGTATCGCAATACCAGCAGGCTAAAGACCGCTCTTTACCAACTGCCAGTGCAAGTTTTGGTTATAACCGTGCGCAGATCCCTGCAAACAAACTTAACCTTGGCGAAGAAAGCCTAAGCCTGCCAACAAGCGCAAACGCTTATTTAGGTACCTTATCCCTTAGCCAGCCAATATGGCAAGGTAATAAGTTAAAGTATGCCCGCGAATCAACAACCTTGTTAACAGAGGTTGCACGCCTGGATGCCGTTAACGATAAAGACCAGATAGCCTACAGCATTATAAACGCGTATTACAACTTGTACAAAGTACTACAAAGCAAAAAAGTGGTAGACCAAAACTTGATCACTATTGATGCGCAGATAAAACAGGCACAGCGCTTTTTTGATCAGGGCATTGTTACCAAAAATGATGTGTTGCGTTTCCAATTACAGCGTTCAAATATTGAACTGAACGGTATCGACCTGGAAAACAACCGCCGTATTATTAACTACAACATGGATATCTTATTGGGCTTGCCCGAAGGTACACAGTTAACTATTGCGCAAATAACCGAAACTGACCACTCAGCGGCGCCGTTAACCGCTTACCTGGATACAGCCATGAGCAACCGCGCCGAGTTTCAACAGTTTGACCTGCGTACCCGTATTGCCGAAACAAACATTAAAAGTGTAAAGGCAAATACATCGCCTACGCTATCGGCATCGGCCAGTGCTTACTATGTTGGTATAGCTGCTAACCCTATTCCTAAAACCGGGAACTTCATTACCCCTATATCGGCCGGTTTAACCTTAGGATGGAATTTTGGTACACTTTGGACCAACAAGAACAAAGTGAACGAGGCTAAACTGCAACGCGAAGAAGTAATCATCAATAAAGGTATTGCAACAGATAATATCAAGAATGAGGTGAACCAAAGCTACCAGAACTATAAAGCGGCGCTCGATAAAATAACATTGCTGCAAACATCAATAAACCAGGCACAGGAGAATAACCGCATACTGGAAAATAAATACCGCAGCAACATATCAACCGCTACAGACCGTGCTGATGCACAAACCTTACTTTACCAGGCACAGATAAACTTAGAGCTGGCTAAAGCAGATGCAGGACTTGCATACTATACATTATTAAAATCAACAGGAAAACTTAACAAATAATTACAATACATAAAGCGATGGCAAAAGAAACACAAGAAGCAGAACCTAAAAAGAAAAACAAAGTACTTCCGATAATACTGGGAGTGGTTCTTTTAGGGGGTATCATATTCGGTGTAAAAGAATATATATACTTCAGCAAACACGTTGATACAGATGATGCGCAAATAGACGGCGACATAAGCCCGGTTGTGGCCCGTGTTGGCGGTTATGTTGACAGCATTATGTTTGAAGAAAACACACACGTTAACAAAGGCCAGTTACTGGTTAAAATAGACGACCACGATTACAAAATTAAAGTAGAGCAGGCGCAAGCTGCACAGGTTGGTGCAAGCGCAGGCATTAATGTAGGCGAATCGCAAATTTCTACTACAGCTGCAAACTCATCAAGCGCAAAAGCAGAGGTAGCATCAGCAAAAGCACGTTTAGATAAGGTGCAAAAAGATTACGACCGTTACGCCAACCTGGTACAGGATGGATCAGTAACCCGCCAGCAATTTGACCAGGCCAAAGCCGACCTTGAGGTAGCTAAAGCTAACTACAATGCATCACGTGACAAATATAAAGCAGCAGTTGAGCAAATTGCCACCAGCCGCAGCCAGTTAAAAGTTACTAATACGGGCGTTAGCCAAAGGCAGGTTGATATTGATTATGCAAATCTGCAGCTATCTTATACAAACGTTAAATCGCCGGCAAGCGGCATAGTAGCCAAAAAGAATGTACAGGTAGGCCAGTTGGTACAGGCGGGCCAAACATTGTTCTCGGTAGTGAATGATAACAGCATCTACGTAACAGCAAACTTTAAAGAAACCCAGCTGGATAAAATTAAAAACGGCCAAAAGGTTGATCTTAAGGTTGATGCTTACCCTAACCTGAAAGTAGAAGGTACAGTATACAATTTTTCACCTGCTACAGGCGCTAAATTCTCATTACTGCCACCAGATAATGCTACCGGTAACTTTGTTAAAGTTGTACAGCGTATACCTGTTAAAATTAAAATAACAGGCAGTAAAGAAGAGATCGCGAAACTACGCCCGGGTATGAGCGTTGACGTTTCGGTAATTACTAAAGACTAACTACAATGGCTGAAACTGGCTTTAAAAAATGGATCATTACTATTACGGTGATCATGGCATCGCTCCTGGAGCTTATTGATACCACCATCGTAAACGTAGCTATTCCGCATATACAAGGTAACCTTGGCGCAACCCTTGAGGATGTTGCCTGGGTGGTTACCGGCTACGCCGTAGCAAACGTTATCATCCTGCCCATGTCGGGCTGGCTGGGCGGGCGCTTTGGCCGTAAAAATTACTTCCTTACCTCTATTATCGTATTTACCATAGCATCGTTTTTATGCGGTAATGCTAATTCGCTCGATGAATTGGTTGTATTCCGTATCATACAGGGTATTGCGGGTGGTGGTTTAATATCTACCGGGCAAACTATCCTGATAGAAACCTGGCCGCGCGAGCAAATTGGTACGGCTACAGCATTATTTGGTTTAGGCGCCGTTGTTGGCCCAACTGTAGGCCCAACAATTGGTGGCTGGATAACCGAAAATTACTCATGGCCGTGGATATTTTATGTGAATTTACCGGTAGGTGCACTTGCAGCATTTCTTACCTATACATTTATCACTGAAACACCCAAGGCCGAAAAGCGACCCATTGACTGGTGGGGCATTGGCTTACTGGCTGTAGCCGTAGGTAGCTTACAAACCATCCTTGAGAAAGGTGAATCTGAAGACTGGTTTGCAAAAAACTATATCATTGTATTAAGCATAACCGCGGTTCTCGGCATCATATTATTTATATGGCGTGAACTGAGTACAGACCATCCTATTGTTAACTTTAGCATTATGCGGCATCGAAGTTTTGCCGTGGGGATGTTTACCTCGTTCATTCTGGGGTTTGGTTTATACGGTTCGGTGTTTGTATTCCCGGTGTTTTGCCAGAATTTACTGGGCTTTAATGCACAGCAAACCGGCGAGCTGTTATTCCCGGGCGGGGTGTGTACCATTGTGATGATGCCGTTTATTGGCAAAATGCTTAACAAGGGTGTCCCGGCACAGTTTATGGCTACCGCGGGTATGTTCCTGTTCTTTGTATTTACATGGATGCTGAGCAACTCTACCCTGGCTACAGGCGAAAAAGATGTGCTTATACCTTTATTAATACGTGGTGTGGGTATGGCCCTGTTGTTTGTACCACTAACCACCTTAGCCATGGCCGACCTGAAAGGGGCAGAAATTGGCCAGGGATCGGGTTTGAACAACATGATGCGCCAGTTAGGTGGGTCGTTTGGTATAGCGGCTTTAACAACCATTATACACATCCGCCAGGGGTTTCACCGCAGCACACTTATTGAGCATATTAACCCTTACAACCCGGCGTTTACCGAACGCTTAAATATAGTAACACAGGGGTTTATAGCTAAAGGTAAATCTGTATTAGATGCAACACACATGGCGTATGCTGCTATTGAAGGTACGGTTATCAGGCAAACTATGTTGCTAACTTATGATGACGCTTACTGGATCTCGGGTTTGGTAATGCTATTCTCAATCCCGTTACTATACCTGCAGCCGTTTAAAAAACTAAAGGCTGTAACAGATTCTCACTAAAAAAACAAAACCATTCTGCCTTTAAAAGCAGAATGGTTTCTCCAAAAAATCAACAATTAAATTTGTAATCCTCCCCGAGATCGGTAATGTTTTACAGCTATAAAATTATTATGACAACAGGGGGTAGTAATAATCTAAGCTTTAAAATTAAGGCTTTTAAATTAACAAACACAAATTTAATGCAGATTATTTTTAAACACAGCTAAAGCCATTTCTTTTTAATTAGAAAATAATTTTGCCGGTTGCTGTTACCAATGATGCTATCCTTACCGCATCAAAAATACGCTCTTCTGTGGTGCCCAATTTTATAAGCGAATCCTCATGCGCATTCACACACATTTCGCAACCGTTAACGGCCGATATGGCAAGGCTCATCAATTCAAAAAACTCTTTACCTGTTACCGGTTTCATCATTAACTGCATACGGATACGCGCAGGTATCTGGGTGTATTTTTCCTTTTGGGTAAAATGCCTGAAACGGTAGAATATGTTGTTTGATGCCAGTAACGATGCGCAGCCCACAGCCTCGGCAACATCAGCGCCGGTAGCGTCGTTTTGTTTGGCTACATTGGTGTAGTAAGCAATAAGGGGCGCATTCTGGTTGTTGGCTGCGGTGCTTAAGCCAAGCAGGGCGCATTCTTTACCGCTCAGGTGTTCTGATGTAAGCGTGCTGGTAAAGTTCAGTTTCAGGTCGCGCAGGTAGCGCGATTCGCCGGCTTCTAATAAGTTAAGGGCCGGTGTACGGTATGTTTTGTCAAGGCCTGTTGTTTCCAACAGTTCCTGTACTATTTCGGTGCTTTCGCTCATGGTAATAGTTGATATTAAATGATAAAAAAATAACCACAGGGAACACAGAGTTTTTTCACAGAGGGCACAAAGGTTAATCTCTGTGTACTTTGTGGTTTTCTCTCAGTGTACTCCGTGGTTAATATTTGATTAATTTAAACTGCTTAATTAAACAGTTAATGTTTCCTGGCCTTTTTCCCAGTTGCAAGGGCAAAGCTCATCGGTTTGCAGGCCATCAAGCACACGCAAAACTTCTTTAACGTTACGGCCTACGCTAAGGTCATTTACAGATACCCAACGGATGATACCTGTAGGATCGATGATGAAGGTAGCGCGGTAAGCGATCTTTTCGTTTGGCTCTAAAATACCAAGGTCTTCAGCTAATGATTTTGAAGTATCAGCAAGCATCGGGAATTTAAGGTCGCGCAGATCATCATGATGGGTTCTCCATGCAGCGTGTACAAACTCGCTATCAGTAGATGCACCAATTAAACGGGTATCGCGATCGCGGAATTCGCCAAAATTTTTGTTGAACTCAGCAATCTCTGTAGGGCACACAAAAGTAAAATCTTTTGGCCACCAGAACATTACAGTCCAAACGTTATCGTCATTAACCAGGTACTCTGAAGTTATGGTTTCAAACTCTTTGCCTTTTTCTAAAGAAACTACGGCAGTTTTACTGAAATCGGGGAATTTTTGTCCTATCGTTAACATATTGGTTATTTTATTAAAAATTATGCAACAAATATAAGGATAAAACTCTGCCGCGCTCTATCTATAATATCTATGAACTATAGTTTTTATCTATGTTTTAATCCATTGATATTGAGCATTACTATTTATCATCACTGATTTTTAAACACTTTATTTGTGCGTAAAATGCCACAATATTAACTATAACATACCCGTAATTAATTATTAGCCTGCAGAATATTACATTTGTAACCCCGCTAAACATAAATTGAATTTATACATGTACGATATTTGTTGCATAGGGCACATTACCTTAGATAAAATTGTTACCCCAAAAGCCATTAAACATATGGCCGGTGGTACGGCGTTCTATTTCTCGAACGCTATCCGCAATATGGATGTTAAATACGGACTGGTTACCGCCGTTGCTGAAACCGAAATGCCAAGTGTTACCGCCCTGCGCAATAAAGGCATCGAGGTAAAAGCATTGCCAAGCGCTCACTCGGTTTATTTTGAGAACATTTACGGTGAGAACCAGGATAACCGCACGCAGCGCGTACTGCAAAAAGCAGATCCATTTACGGTGGCCGACCTAAAAGATACCGAAGCCATTATTTTCCATTTGGGGGCTTTACTGGCCGATGATATGTCGACCGAACTGATCAAAGAATTATTTAGCCGGGGGAATGTTTCTGTTGATGCACAGGGCTATCTGCGCGAAGTGGTTGATAAAAGTGTAAAAGCTACTGACTGGGCCGATAAACGTGAAGCCCTGAAATATATAGATATCCTGAAGGTGAACGAGCACGAACTGGAAGCACTTACCGGGCTAACCGATATTAAAGAAGGCGCCAAAATACTGGCCGAATGGGGAGTTAAGGAAGTTGTTGTTACCCTGGGCAGCATGGGCTCGGTAATTTATCACGATAGCATTTACTATACCATCCCTGCCTACAAACCTACCGAAGTGGTGGATGCCACCGGCTGTGGTGATACCTATATGGCCGGCTATCTGTATAAACGCGTTAAGGGTGCCGACATCCAAAAAGCGGGCGAGTTTGCGGCTGCAATGGCAGGCTTAAAAATTGAAACATCGGGCCCGTTTGAGGGGACTGAAGAAGATGTTTTGGCGATGATGCAGAGATAAACAGTCTCATATGTTCCATTTTTAAAACGGAACATGTGGGACAAACGGAACATATTGATATTGAGCATATTACTACTGACAAGATCTTGTCAGTAGTTAAACAAAAAATTCACGGGTTTACCGTTTGTGGTTAAGAGACAGCGCTTTATAAAAATACGCTTTTGTTCCGCTTTTTTGTAAATGGAACAAAATTGAGTACGATATAAAAGCGACCTTTTTCGACCTTTTTTCGGCTTTAGTTCGCCCTTTTTAGGATGGATCTTGATGCTATTAGCCGAATTTCGTTTTAATTTAATCTCCTGATAATTAGCATTTTATTATTTTACATCTGTTCCATTTTTCTCATTTTGGAACGCTTTTGGAACAAGGTTTTTCTGAGGTTTTCCGAATTTAATCCCCCTATGCTGGTTCAAGTTTAGCATTGCGTAACCTGGACTTAAAATGACGTAAGCTTTCAGCTTACGCAAGCAGAATGCTTGCCTTGTTATAGGTCGAAGTTGAAAACTTCGACCAGTGGGTGGAGACTATTCATGCAACTTAGCCCAATTATCAATTACTTTTTTATATAAAATCCCATTCAAATTTTCACTTATTTCTTTTGCGAATGGCAATTCGATATCTGGTAATATTTTTACAATGTAACTGCTAAAGTCAGGCTCGATAGTTTCTAAAGTTTTCAATAATGAGGTTAATGCTGCTTCTGCTGCATCTTTAGATTCTTCTTCAGTTATTTTTTGTATTGCCCGATCTCTTAAAATTTGTAGCTCCTTTAATAAATCTATGCTAAGGGATCTAAAAGCCTCACGGAGTTTATGTTCTAACCTTAACTCATCTTTTTGAGGATATCTTTTAAATAAATATTTTTGAAGTCCCTCAATATATAATGCGCAACTTTCCATACTATTCGCGTCAATATTATGCACAAGTTGATTTCTCACAGCCATAAACATTTCGAACTTAGATCTTAGCTCATTAGTAAATGCTTCAATATCTATTAGCAAAGTTATTTTCTGTTCAAAGCCTAATGCTTTTCCTGTATTACCAAATGACTTAGATTTTGAAATATCTTTTACTCCTAATAAGCTACCTAAAAAGACGGAGGTTGAATATTCTAAAATTAACGAGGTCTGTAGAATGTCAGCACGAAGTGCCATGCCCTTAACAATATTATCTGCAACCATGCTTAATAATTATTTAGATGGAATAAAAAAATCTTCTAATATTTGATACTGATGCTTTAAGCCCTTGTTGGTGTTGTCACCAACAAGCCGTATGCATTCACCCTTGTTACCTATTCTGAAGGTTGTCGGTGACAACACCAACAAGTCGCATGCATTCACCCTTGTTACCTATTCTGAAGGTTGTCGGTGACAACACCAACAACGGCGGAACGGTTCACCTGTATTTACGTTTTGCAAACAGCCCCAAATATTATTTTATTTGAATTTCAGGTATTGGATATTTAATAATTTCATTCCTATTAGTTTGCCGGTACTCATGTAGAGACTTTAAAAAAGGTGAAACATCATCGCCATAGGCCCTATGGCTTAATGCAAACATTACAACCCCTTTATGGCCTGCTTTATCGGTGTACGCTTTATAATGATAGGCGTTCCATTCAATTAAACGCACCTTATCGGCTTTGCCATCGCTCATTAAAAAGTCAAGTATAAATTCCTGGCCATCCGGGCTTTCCACCATATCATAATTGCATACCGGGTCGGTTTTTTTACGTTTGATGAGTTCCTTTACCTGCGCCTGGGCTGCATCTTTTGCAGAAAGATCGCCCTGTATAAACTCCAGCATAAGCATCGTATTGAAATGGTCGGCAACTTCTGCTTTAGGAAGATATTCGTGTTTATAATATCGCGTATCGGGGTGTGAGCTCCAGGAGAGGGTATAGTCAACTCCATTAAAGGCTATACTTTCTGCAGTACCGTAATAATTGGTTACCTGGGCTACACTTTTTTGGTTAAACGTAAAGAACGTTAAACAAACAAGCAGACTGATAAATAATTTTTTCATTCGATATTTTGTTAAAAACCACTTTGCAAAACTATCCTAAAGGTTGTTGGTGACAACCTCATCGCTGGCGCACGCGTGCCATGTATTAAATTATTAACGTCATTACGGGCGTAGCAATCTTCGACATGCAAGTCGCCGACTTTTGTATCGAAGATTGCTACGTTTCTGCAATGACGTGGTGGTTATGTGTGTGTTATTACATCCCCAACTGGTTCATTACATACTCAAACACAAACGTCCAGTTTTCAATGGCTTGCTGGGTGCTTTGGCCGCTGCCGTGGCCGCTGTCAAAATCCATGTGGAGGATGATGGGGCTGGTTTGGCCGGGGTTGTTTTGCAGGGCTGCTACAAACTTTTTGGCGTTCATAGGGTCAACACGGGTATCGTTAGCGCCGGCGGTTACCAGCATGGGCGGTACGTTAACACCTGCGCGAATATTTTGGTATGGCGAGTAACGCAATAACCAGCGGAACTGCTCCGGGTCTTCGGCGGCGCCGTATTCGGGGATCCAGTAACGGGCTATCAGGAACTTGTGGTAACGCAGCATATCCAGCAGCGGCACTTCGCATACAATGGCTTTAAACAGGTCGGGGCGCTGGGTTGCCGCGGCACCCATCAGCAAGCCGCCATTGCTGCCACCCAGGGCAACAATTTTGCTTTCGGTGGTATATTTTTCTTTGATCAGCCATTCCGCGCATGCGTAAAAATCGTCAAAGCTGTTTTGCTTTTTGGCCAGCATGCCGTCAAGGTGCCATTTCTCGCCAAACTCGTCGCCACCACGGATGCCGGGTTGTACCACAATACCGCCCGCCTGGATAAACGGCGCGTAAAAGCCAAAATATCCCGGTTTAATACCCGACTGGAAGCCGCCGTAAGCCGTTAACAATACCGGGTTGTTACCATCCAGTTTAATATCCTTGCGGTGAACCACAAAGGCAGGTACGCGGCTGCCATCTTTACTGATATAGAATTTTATCTCTCCGGTAATTTCGCTCATATCAACAGGTAGTATCCTTTGATAAAACAGCTTCCATTTATAATCTTTCGGCGAGCAAACGTAGGTTTTTGGGGTGGAGGTAAAGGTAACCAGCGATATGTATAATTTATCTTCCTCGCGATCATAACTCATGCCACCAACACTGCCTTGCTCGGGCAGTGGCACGGGGCGTAGTTTTTTACCGTTCAGGTCGTAAATGGTTAAGCGGCTCTGGATATCCTTTTTATCCTGGATGATGATGCTGTTTTTGGTGACCGCATAGCTCTCCATAACGGTGCTGCTTTCGGGGATAAGCGTTTTCCAGTTCTTGTATTCCGGGTGCAGCTTATCGGCCACCATCAGCTTGCTATTTGGCGCGTTATCGTTTGTTTTGATGTACAGGCGGTTGCCGATAGCCTCGGGGTATGCCTGGAATTTTTTGCTGTTGTAGATCAGCTTACCATCTTTAAGGCTACCCGTCGGGCGGATCTTTACACTGTTTGAATAGAAATCGCCTTCGCCGCTAAAGGTTACATCACTGTAGCGGTTATCGTATATAAAAAAGCTGTTTTGGGCATCTTTGGTGGTACCCACAAAAGTGGCTTTTTCAATCGGGTCGCCAACTTTAAGGTAATATGTTTTTAACGGGCGCTGCTTATCCACGTCCTCCTGGCTGCGGAGGGTAACGTAGGCGTGCTGCTGGTCCTGCGCCCAATCGAACCCGCTGGTGTTTTTAATAGGGTCGTGAATTTGCTTACCGGTGCGGGTATCAATAAAGTAAACGGTATTTACCTCGGCACCGCTTTTTTGCGCGCTTATGGCGGCGCGTTCCCCATCATAAGTGTAGCTGGTGCCACTGGTCGAGATCTTGCCGTCGGCATCCAGCGCAACCGGGTCCCATATCAATATCTTTTTACCATCAATGATGGTATAGATCTTATATTGTTTATCACCCTTCTTTTTCACGGTCTGGAAAACGCGTTTGCCAACCGTATTGAGCGGGCCCTCGTAATCCATATTCAGGTAAGCGGCAATTTTCTCTTTCAGGTCGGGGTGTACCTTTTGGGTTTTGGCCAGGTATTCAACACCGTAATCGTGTTGTTTTTTTGTCCATTCAATAACATCCTCGTTTTTCTTGTCTTCCAGCCAGCGATAGTTATCGGTTAGTTTAACACCATGCAGCGTATCAACAACAGGTATAGCTTTGGTTTTTGGCGGATCGAATTTTTGCTGTGCGTTTGCAGCCATAGCGGCGGTAGTAATTAGGGTGAGTAGCAGGCCTTTTTTCATTGAAATATGGATAAGGATAATGAGCTAAATATAGGCAAAGTAGTTTTAAATCATTGCGTGCGGTGCCAATCATACAGGAAATAGGCGAACAGCCCTATCGCAGCTAATAGATAACCCATAAACTTCCATGTTTGTAGTTTTTGGGATGAAAAGCTGGTGAGAGTAGAACCATTTACTGCTATTTGTACCGGGTACTTCTCATAATGGAGGATATTTAAGGTTAGCAGTTGGTAAAGGAGGGGCGGGTAATATAACGTAACAGTATCACCTTTTAAAATTTCGCTGGTGTTTGGCACTAAATAAGATGCTTTATTTTGCAGGGTGATTATGCGGGAGTAAACGGCTTTACTATAGCGTTCGGCGGTGTGGGATGTTAACTCCACATCAAAACTACTCACCACTCCCGAAACCTTTTTTAATTGATTTACGGTATAAAGTTGAGAGAGTAACTGAGCCAATAAAACCACTGTTAGCAAAGCGAGGAAAAAATAGATGCAATATTTGGTGAGCAACCTGCTGCGTGATAGTTGCCGGTATCGGGATGTTAGTTTGTTGAACATGCGGGATGGTACATTAGCCGACTTACATTCAAAGGTATAAATTTATAGTGCGTTACGGTGCCGCCTTTATAGGTATGTTTAAAAGTAAAGGCCCCTCTTCGCTATGCGGAAAGGGGCCTTTACTTTTTGTATTTATATCGATTAAAAGCCTTCGCTTAAAACAGCCTCTTCGGGTATTATGTTTGCCTTTTTACTTTCCAATTTTCTTTTGGTCATTTTATCAACCCGGCGCATCAGTAATATGCTGATGATAGATATCACAACAATTACATACCCCACGGTATTATAATGCTGTAAAGGCGCGCCTTTGCTTGGCTGGGTAACTATCAAGCCGGCCACTGCGGCAGCAATACCACCCGCTATTTGTTGTAATGATGCGTTAATGCTCATGAAGGCGCCGCGGTCGCTCATTTCGGGGATAGCGCTGGTTAGTGCCGATGATGGAATCATGCGGCTCATAATGCCCATCATCATTAAAATATTAAATACCATTACCAGTAGTAAAGGCGTTACCCCCAGGTTGGTATAAAGCACGCACATGATCATCATCCAAACTGATGCAAAGGCGAAGATCTTAAACTTATCTATCTTATCGCTTAGCTTACCAATCAGGGGCATGATGAGCAGGGAGCTTAAGCCCGATACCATCAGCAGCATGGTCAATTGGTTATAATTTACCCCCAGGTTATTCACTGCGAATGCACTGCCAAATGGCATCATCATAAAACCACCAATGGATAATAGCGCGGTTGAAGTGAAACCTACACGGTAATCGCTATTCTTAACGGTATGCCACAAGTGCGTAAATGCCGATTTGTCGCGCTGTAAGGCGAGGTGGGCTGTTAATGGTTTAAGGTATATGGCGATGGTAACGGCTATCATGATGCTCAATATTGCGACCATCCAAAACGGGGCTTCCCAACGCCATAAGGTAGCAATGTAAATACCTATGGGAACGCCCAAAACCTGGCTGGCACCAAAACCCATTTGTATAAAGCCCATTACACGGCCGCGTTGCTGCAGTGCAAAAATATCAGTGATAATAGCCATGGATATCGATCCTATAACACCGCCAAAAAGGCCGGTGATGATACGGGCGGCCACCAATACGGCATAGCTTTCGGCAAGGCCGCAAAATATAGTACCCGCTATAAAACCTACGTAGAAGAATAACAGCAGCTTTTTACGGTCGTATTTATCGGCAAAACCGGCGGTTAACAAACCCGAGATACCTGCGCTAAAAGCATACGCTGATACGGCTATACCAAAGGCCGAGGGTTTTAGGTTAAGAGATTTCATCAGCATATCGCCCAGGGGCGACATCACCATAAAATCCAGTATCACGGTGAACTGGGTGATAGCCAGCAGGAATATGACGAATTTTTGGTAGCCCGTAAATGCTACCGGTTGTTGATTGTTCATTGTGGGTTAAGTTAATTCACAGCAGCTGTAGCCGTGTTGTTTTATCATTTCAATTATTTGTGTGTGCGATAGCGTTTCAGATACTATCCGCAGCACGCAATCGCTGTCTTCCATATCAATGCTCCAGCATTGTATGGCGGTGTTGTTATCAAGTAACTTATGCAGCAACTGCTTATCGTTATCGCAGTTGATATTTGTTTTAAATAATAGTATGTGGTCAAAATTTTCAATCGTATTCATAAGCTTACTTTTTAAGGGCTTTTACAACCAGGTCAAAGGTTTTCCAGAGTATCTCATCAGTCATTTTAAAAGGTCTTCCGCCCATGCTTTGGCCCTCTTTGTTAAAGCGGATAAGGTTGTATAAAGGCGCAAACGCTACCGACCAGTATATTTCAAATGGCATCAATTCAATTTCGCCACGGTCAATAATATTCTGCATAAACTTACCCATGACAACTTTAAACTCGCTCAAAAAGCTGGCAAGAAATTCCTCCTGGTAACTGGATGTCCTCAATTGTTCGAAAAAGGAATTCAACAGGGGCTTAGCTTTGGTATACTGATAACGGTTATACCATTGAACACGCAAACCATCTTCAAACGACATATCGGGGCTGAAATCTTTCATCGTTGCCTCTGCCATTATCAGCCCTTCTTCCATGGCAATTTTCAGGATCAGATCATCGCGATCTTTATAATAGATGTACAGGGTAGCTACCGAAATATTACATGCTTTAGCAAGCTTATTCATACTAAAACCTTCCAATCCATCCCTCACAATCAGCTCTATCGCTTTTTGCTTTACCAGTTGTACCTTATCGTTGTTTCTTATACGCATATCTAATAATATCCGCTGCAAATATAAATGAATATTCATTCATTTATAAATTATTTATTTATTTTCTCATAACGCCCTCCTTAACAATTACGTGGCTGCTTCCTTATAAGACGAATAACTGCCCATAACTTTTTATATTAGCTAAAATCAATTTTCATAAACCATGAAAAAGTTATTGTTGCCATTCATAACGGGGTGCTTTATTGTAAACCTGTGTAATGCACAACCGGGTAAAACAGAAATTACCCGCTGGCAGGACGATAAAAAGGGCGCGGTATCCATCACCTGGGATGATGGCTCTATCAACCAGTTTAAAGTGGCACTGCCGTTGCTAAACAGCTATAAATTCCCGGCCACATTTTTTATAATAACAGGGCAAATACCCGGTTCGAAGTATCATGGCAAGTTTATTGGCAGGCCCGTGCAGGATATCATTAAGGAAACCGCTACCACCCCCACCAATGCAAACAACTTATTTGAACGGGCTTCGGCAGCATCATATTTAGGATTGATTGGCCCTATGGATTATTACTACAACGCAGGCTCGCTGGTTGATGCCGGTAAAACAGACGAGGCGATAAAGCTGATAGATGAACTGTATAGCAAGGTGCGTAACAACGAGTTTAAACAAGGCATACAGCACAACCCGGAATATATGGATGCACACGGCACTACCTGGGCCGAGATGCGCAAGTATGCCGCGCAGGGCCATGAATTTGCCAGCCACATGATAACCCACCCGCGCCTGGCCATACTTGATGAACCCAACATGCTTTATGAACTGACTAAAAGTAAGGAGGAAATATTAAAGCACCTTGGCGCCAGGTACACCTTCTCGGGCGAGGGACCGTTTGGCACCGAAAACGAGAGGGTGATGAGTTATGCCTACAAGGTTTACCCCGCACTGCGTAACCGCATGCCCGAGCCCTGGTTAAAAGAAATAAGCCGTGGCAATAATAGCAACCCGGGTAATACCGGTAAAGAGTATATACAATTTCAGCGCGGTGCCACAACAAAAACGCCCATGCCTATGATGAAAGCCTGGGTTGATAGCACGGCCAATAAAAACAATACCTGGTTGGTGCTTACCATACACGGGGTTGATGGTATTGGCTGGGAGGCCTTATCTCATCAACAATTGAACGAGTATTTCAACTACATTAAAACCCGCGAAAATAAATTATGGGTTGCCACTTTTGGCGATGTTACCCGCTACATGCGCGAACGGCAAAATGCGAAAGTTAAAACCACCGGCAACGGCAGCATTACGGTTACCCTTTTGTACACGCTTAATAAAGCCATGTACAATGTGCCGCTTACCCTTAAAACTTATGTGCCTGTAAATTGGAAATTGGTTAAGGTAACCCAGGGCGCTTCCAGGCAAACCCTAAAAATTATGGCTGCAAAAGGTAAGGCGGGCCCATATATTATATACCGGGCTAAACCAAACAACCTGCCAATAAAGTTAAAAGGTATTTAAGAAGAAGCCGAAATAAATTAATCAGGGGCGATACACACTAAGCACCTACACCTTATCGGGCACATTTTATGCCCGATAGGTAAGATGCACATAATTAGATTCAGAAATCCCCCTCTAAATCATTTAATCAGTCTTTTTTATCTACAGTTTCCCAAACGGAACCGTATACGTATGATTTTTTATCGCAAACACTGCAAGAATATCTTTTTATAGGTAACCAAAACAGGGTTGCTTTCATTAATGCGGGCCTTCGGGCGCGGCTGGTGAGTTTACCCTTGCCACAATGCGGGCAGGATTTTTTTTGTCGTGTTTCCATTTAGGGGTATTGTAAACTTTAACAATTAAATATTTATAGTATTACGCTGCTATTTCGGCAAGCACTTTTATCATTTCTGTTTTGCTTACCGGTTTTGGCAGGAAAGCATTAGGATGTGTTTGGTTAGCCAGGTCGATCATCTCAATACTAGTTATAGATGATTGAAAAACAAAGGGGATGTGCAAGTTGCGGTTAATATAATGTGCAAGGTCAATTCCATTCTCCCTGCCTTTTAGCATTATATCTGTAATTACAAGATCAACATGCATAACCTTCAGGTCTTTCACAGCTTCGTCATAACACTCCGCCGATCCGCAAATGTTGTGTCCCATTTTAAGGATCATACTCTTTAAAGCATAGGCAATTAAAGGGTTATCCTCTACAATGTAAACATACAACTTTTGCATATAAATTAAATTTTCGGCGGCCGTTAAATTATAGAGCTACAATATGCGCTATAATTAATGTAGCTATTGTATTCCAAATATGAATTAAAATGCCTGCTTTTAATAATTTTAAGGGTGGACAAAATCAAGACAAATTATTTAAAAAGTGCCCCCAGATACAATTAGAGGCTATTTACTATATCTTCAATGTCATCCTCCTCAAAAAGGTTCATCTTTTTGCGCAAGCGTTGCTTAGCTTTTTTAACGCCGTCGACGGTGATGCCAAGCATACCCGATATTTCGCGATTATTAAGTTTTAATTTAATTAACGCAAGCAGCCTGATATCGGTATCCGATAAATTAGTATACGAATGGCGCAGATTATAAAAGAAAGTAGTGTGCACCCGCGAAAAAAGCTTTTTAAATTCGCCCCAGTTATCGTCTGTCATGATATGGGCCTGCATCATTTTATCAAGATTCCCCGCAACTCCTGTATCGGTATATTTAAGCTGGATGTTTTCGAGTTCGGTTTTGATCTCTTCTATCAGTATATTTTTTTGCATCAGGTTTTCAGTATAGCCACGTAATACAAGTATTGCGTTCTTTAATTCCTCGTCTACCCTTAATTTTTCTGATGCCAGTAATTCTTTATCTTTCTTGGCTTTTAACCTTTGCCTGTTATATATTAAAACGGTAATTATTATTAGTAATATTAATACTACAATTATGGTATTCTGCTTAAACGAGTCAACCTTGGCGCTCTCCTTCAGGGTATCAAATTCTTCACGGCTTTTTTCAATTACCCACTGCAACCTAACCCGCTCAATGGCGGTAATATTATCGCGTTTAGCTACGCTATCCCTCAGGTTTTCTGAGGTATCGCGATACAGTGCCGCTTGTGCCGCTTTGCCAAGGCGCTCGTTAATCTCGGCCCTAAGCTCATAATATTGAACACGTTGCGTTAGTACGTTTTCAGGGCATCGTAACATTATTTTGTCAGCAGTATCCAGTTGTAATGCCGCCAGTTTTGATTGCCCGTATTCAATGTTTATCCGTATGAGGCGTAGTAAAGCAATAGCCGAATTTAGCTTCTCATCATACTTCAGCGATTGCCGGTAATCGGCCTCAATAAGCGGGCGGGCTTTATCATATTGATGTTGCAAAAAGTATACTGAACCTATATTGCCGGCAGTGATAGCCACCCATGCGCTATCTTTTATAGCCAAAGCCATTTTTTGGGCGTTATTAAAATAACTCATGGCCGTATTGTAATGCCCATCGTTACGATAGGTAAGGCCAATGGTATTCATAATATTTACACGCGTACGGGTTGCATTAGGCTGATACTTTAAAGCAAGGCGAAGATTCCCGCGGGCGTTATCAAAGTCGCCCAGCGTGTAATAAAAATTTGCCGTTTCTGAAAAAATGTTGGCAATGCCCGGTACATTTTCAAACCCCACCTCGCGCAGGTTCTCCTCAGATAAAAGATAATACCGGCACGCGGCCGAGTTTTGTTTGTACAGAAAATAATAATTGGCTTTGCGATGCTGGTAGATGCCTGTTTCTAACTGTAACTGTTCTGCCTGGGCAAAGGCAATTGCTGCATCAAAATACGCGGTACTTTTGGGGTTATAACCTTTGTTTACCGAGTAATAATCGGCACGCATATCATAAATGGCGCATTCCAGTTTTATATCACTTAGGTGCAGGGCCACCTGTTTCATGTCGTCGAGGCTTTTCATGGCATCGGCTTCATTCATTTTACGGCAGTTAACCCGGTAAATGGCCCTTGCGGCTTCAACCCTGTTGGCCTCAGCTGTATCTTTTAAATTTGCAAAAAGGCCGGGCCGGTATATATGCCTGCCATCACCGTTTAACCCATAGGTAAACAGTGGCGTAAGCAATATTAACCATACGGCAATAATACATAACAGCTTAAGCTGTAGCAGGTTTAAGTACTTTGGGGTCAAAGCAAAATAGTTATTAAGTAGGGGGAAATATTACGTGTTAAATTTACTAAAGGTCAATATTATATTGCAAATATAATTACCCATTTTTAACCTAAAATAAAGGTGTGTTTACACCTTAATACTTCTTATTTGCTTACCCCGGGCTGCTGAATCTGGTTTAAGGAAAGCGGGGTTAGCTTTTTTGTTTTTAGCCAGGTAATGCTCACTATCATCAACGTCATGGTGCCGCCAAATATAACAGCAGGTATAGTGCCCAAAAGTTTGGCTGCCATACCCGATTCAAAGTCGCCAATCTCGTTAGATGAACCAATAAACATAGAGTTTACTGCTGATACCCGCCCGCGCATATGGTCGGGGGTTAAAAGCTGCATAATGGTACCACGTATAATAACACTTACACTATCAAAAGCACCCTGTAAAAACAAGAATAGTAATGAAACGTAGAATATATTAGATAACCCAAACCCTATAATAGATATACCAAAGCCCGCAACAGCAATAAGCAAATTACGCCACGGCTTGTTCATGGGCGAAAAGCGGATCATAACCAGCATAGTTAACGCAGCCCCTAATGATGATGCCATACGCATAATGCCCAGCCCTTCGGCCCCTACTTTTAAAATATCAAGGGCAAATACGGGCAGCAAAGCTACTACGCCCCCGAAAAACACAGAGAACAGATCCAGGCTCATGGCATAGAACATTATCTTGTTGGTAAAAACAAAGTTCAGCCCTTCTTTTAAGCTGATCCAGATATTTTCCTTCGGGATAAAAACCGGGGGGTATTCACGCAGCATATAAACCAGCACCACTGATACCAGCATAAATAATAGGGTTAAGCCAAATGTTGCTGTTATACCGGTTAACCCCGGTATAATATGGCCTGCAAACGCATATATAGCCCCGCCTGTAAGCGGCCCAAGTATGGATGCTACCTGCCAGCTGGAGCTGCTCCAGGTACTGCCGTTGGGGTAAAGTTCTTTCGGGATACTTTGCGCATAAATGGTAAAGGTTGCCGGGCCGTAAAAAGCACGGGCAAGGCCGTTGCAAGCTATCATGGCATAAAGTATGGCAAGTATACCAGTGGTGTGAAGCTGCGCGGCTATATTGGTTAAGGTTGTTACAAACATTACCAGCGATGATAAAAGCACCCCCACAAATATGATGAGGAGCATTTTGCGCTTTTCATATTTATCAGCAATATAACCACCGTAAAGTGCTATACCTACGGCCGGGATGGCTTCGCTTAAGCCAATAAAGGCAATAGCAACCTTGCTATGTGTTAACTGGTAAATATAAAAGCCCAGCACAACAGTTTGCATTTGATAGGCAAACGTGAAGAAAAAGCGCATCCCAATGTATGAGCGGAAGTCCTTATACCTAAGGGCTGCAAATGAATCTATCCGGGGCGCTGGGTTCTCTTCGTCTGGCAATGTGGTAGTGTATTAATTTTGAGGCCGCAATTTACTATTGTAGCGGTCGGCCTCAAAATGTATTCGGTATTAAATGGTTAAAAATTTAACCCATGCTGGTCTATCAGGTAAACAAGTGCTGTAATTGCTGCTGCGCCCAATTCAAGTTCGCGCTTATTTACGTTCTCAAAAACATCGTTAGATGAGTGATGGATATCAAAATATCGCTGTGAATCGGGGCGAAAGCCTATTAGTTTTATAGATGGCACGGTTTCCCTTAGGGGGCCAATATCGGTACCGCTGCCACCCGCTACCAACCGGTCGGCTTCATAGGGCTCAAATAAGCCTTTCCAGTTTTTATTAATTTCTTTTAAGAAGGATGGTGATGCACCTTCAAAACTAAAGCCCCGTGGGGTAAAACCACCTTCGTCTGTTTCAATAGCGGCAATATGTTCTTCTTTATTGACGGCGGCAAGTTCGGCATATTTAATGCCCCCTTTATGGCCATTCTCTTCGTTCATAAAAAACACAGCGCGTATCGAGTTTTTAGGGCGGTAACCTGTTGCTTTAAGTATCCTCAATACTTCGGCCGATTGCATAACCCCTGTACCATCGTCATGCGCGCCTTCGGCAAGGTCCCATGAATCGAGGTGGCCGCCAACGGTGATAAATTTATTAGGGTTTTCGCTGCCAGTAATTTCACCTATAACATTGTATGATTTTGCATCGGGCAAGGTTTGGCAGCTTTGTTTAAAGTAAAATTTAATAAGCGGCAGTTTGCGCAGCCTAAGCATATTGCTTAATTTGTTGGCTGCTAAAGTTGATATGGCTGCGGCCGGTATCTTCTTAACGCCATCAACATAAACAGTTCCGCCGGTGTGCGGGTAATCATCAACCGATGATGATACAGAACGTACTATTGCACCAACTGCGCCATATTTTGCTGCTGCGGATGGGCCTGCAAAACGTTGCACGCCAGCGGCACCATAACCTGCGCCGGTTTCAATAAAACGCTGGTCGAACGGGCCGTTAAAGAAAACTATTTTTCCTTTTATCACGCTTTCGCCCAGCGCATCCAGCTCTTTAATGCTTCTTACTTCAATTATATTGGCCGTAATGCCCGCTGCCGGTGTAGCTATCGACATGCCTAAAGCAGCAATAGGCACGGCGATTTTTTTATTTCCATCAATAATAAAGGCCTGCTCTTTTGCACCACGCACCCAGTGCGGCACCATTACTTCCTGCAGGTAAACCTTATCAAACCCGTAGCCTTCCATCAGTTTTTTACTCCACTCTACAGATTTTGCAGCACCTGCCGAACCGCTTAAGCGTTGCCCTATTTTTTTGCACAGGTAGCGCAGGTTTTCATAGCATTGGCCGTTAACCAAAGCCTCGTCATAAAACTTACGGATCTGTACAGAATCCTGCGCTTGCGAGCAGATGGTTGTACCTAATAAAACGATGGAAAGCAGTAAGGATTTTTTCATGATAAGTAGCGTTTAAGCAAATGTAATATTTGCCAAGCATTTATCAATCTGTCAGGATATTTTATCCCAGCTTAAGCCGGCATTTTTTGCCTGGAACGCCAGGTTCAGGATCTGGTTTTCGGGCGCGGCTAATTGCGGGTCTTTTTCAAATATCTCAATAACGCAATTACGGGCCTGTTGTAATATGTCCTGGTCGGTGGTTAGGTCGGCAACCTTCAGGTCGAGCACGCCGCTTTGCTGGGTGCCTTCAATATTACCCGGACCGCGCAGCTGCATATCAATTTCGGCAATTTCGAAACCGTTATTGGTTTTCACCATGGTATTTAAGCGGATGCGGCCATCGTTGCTGAGTTTTTCTTTGCTCATTAAAATACAGAAGGATTGGTCGGCACCACGGCCCACACGGCCACGTAACTGGTGTAATTGCGACAGGCCGAAACGCTCGGCATTTTCAATGATCATTACGGATGCATTGGGCACGTTAACCCCAACCTCAATAACGGTGGTGGCCACCATTATCTGCGTTTCGCCTTTAATAAAGCGCTGCATCTCAAATTCTTTTTCGGCAGCCTTTAATTTACCGTGTACTATGCTAATACGATACTGCGGTAACGGAAACTCGCGCGACATGACCTCCGTACCATCCTGCAGATTTTTCAGGTCGAGCTTTTCACTTTCCTGTATCAACGGGTACACCACGTAGATCTGCCTGCCTTTGGCTATCTCCTGTTTCATAAAGCCAAACATCCGCAGGCGCTGTGCTTCATAAAAATGCACGGTTTGGATAGGTTTACGGCCCGCCGGCAGTTCATCAATGATGGAGATATCCAAGTCGCCATACATGGTCATGGCCAGGGTGCGGGGGATAGGGGTGGCTGTCATTACCAATACATGTGGGGGCACAATGTTTTTACGCCAAAGCTTGGCGCGCTGCTCTACCCCAAACCGGTGTTGCTCATCAATCACTACCAGGCCAAGGTTTTTGTACTGCACCTTGTCCTCTATCAGCGCGTGTGTGCCTATTAAAATATTGAGGGTGCCGTTTTCCAGTTTCTCATGAATACCCCTACGGGCCTTTGCCGGCACCGAACCGGTTAGCAATGCTACCTCAATAAACCCCTCGCCAACTAAATCTTTTATGGTTTGGTAATGCTGATTAGCCAGGATCTCTGTAGGGGCCATTATACATGCCTGGAAACCATTATCGATAGCGATCAGCATGCTCATTAAAGCTACAACTGTTTTGCCGCTGCCCACATCGCCCTGCAGTAGGCGGTTCATTTGTACACCGCGCTGGGTATCCGTACGTATCTCTTTAAGTACCCTTTTTTGTGCGTTAGTTAAGGGGAAGGGTAATTTATCATGATAAAAGTCATTAAAGTAATGGCCTACTTTGTCAAATATATTACCCTTAAATTTTTGTGTACGCGTTAGTTTATTCTTCAGTAACTTCAATTGCAGAAAGAATAACTCTTCAAATTTTAAACGGTACTGCGCTTCTTTTAGCTGGTTGGCATCATTAGGGAAATGGATGTTCCGATAGCTTTCCTGCCGGCCCGCCAGTTTAAAGCGGTTAAGGATGTAGGTTGGTAAATTTTCATGAATATCCCTTGCAGTTTGCTCTAATAACCCGGCTATCAGTTTTTGCAGGCCTTTGCTATCCAGGGTAAACTGCTTTAATTTTTCGGTAGAGTTATATGCAGGCTGCAGGGTAAGGTTGCCTTTTTGCTGTTGCGCCCCGGGATTATACAATTCCATCTCGGGGTGCGACATCTGGGTTTTGCCATTAAAAAAGCCCGGCTTGCCAAATATCACATATACCTTGCCGGGCACAAGCATTTTCTCTACCCATTTTATTCCCTGAAACCACGCCAATTCAATAAAGCCGGTATCATCTTTAGCCTGTACTATTAAACGTTTGGTGTGTTTTTCGCCCAGAAGTTCTTTTTGGGTTACGCGTGCCAGTACCTGCACGTAGGGCATATCGGGCTGTATATCCTTAATTTTATAGAACCGGGTACGGTCAATATACTTATACGGAAAATGCCTTAGCAGGTCCTCAAAATTGTATATCTGCAATTCCTTTTTTAGCACTTCCGCGCGCGCAAGGCCTACCCCTTTTAAATATTCAATGGGTGTTTGAAACTGCTGGTTGTTCAATTTTTATATGATCAGGGCTTTAACGCAATTACAGAGATCTCTACATTAACACCTTTTGGCAGGGACGATACCTGTACGGTTTCGCGGGCAGGGAAATCGGCGGTAAAGTAAGAGCCATATACTTCATTAACCTGCGCAAAGGTTTGCATATCGGTTAAAAAAATAGTGGTTTTAATAATGCTGTCAAAACCAATACCGGCTTCGGTTAATATAGCTTTAATGTTTTCCATTACCATAGTAGCCTCGTCTGTTATGCCGGTAGTAATTATTTCGCCTGTTTTTGGGTTTGACGGGATCTGGCCTGATACGAATAGTAAACCGTTAGCGGCTACAGCCTGGCTGTAAGGGCCTATAGGCGCGGGCGCATTATTAGTATTGATGATAGTTTTCATTAAAATAAATGTTAGATGTTTTACTTTTTGAGGATAAACCACTGAACCAGTTTCCAGATAATACCAAGCAGGAACATACTTATGGCAATGGCATTTATAATATGCATTACCTTAAGGTTAAAGCTGCTTGGCCTGTTTGGGTCTTTTTTTCTGAAAAAGTACATAACACAAATTTAATAAAAAAAAGAAAGCCCCCCGAGTTATTCGGGGGGCTTCTCAAATAATATTTTATTTAGATATTATCTTTGTTTGAAAGAAACACGACGGTTTGCAACACGTCCTTCTTCAGTTGAGTTATCAGCTATCGGGTTAGTTTCACCGTAACCTTTAACTTTTAATTTTGATGCAGCAACACCAGAGTTAACTAAGTAAGTTTTTACAGAGTTAGCACGGTCACGTGATAATGATAAGTTGTGAGCAGCAGTACCTTCAGATGAAGCGTAACCATCAATCTCAACAGTTTTACCAGATGAACGTAAGTCAGCTGAAGTAGCATCTAATACTGGGTAAGATGAAGTCCTTAATACTGAGCTATCAAATTCAAACTGGATGTTTGAGTAAGCAGCAGCAGAAGAAGCAGCAACTGTATCAGCTTTAGGGAATACGATAACGCAACCAGAACCGTCAACAACGCTACCAGCAGGAGTGTTAGGGCATTTGTCGAATTGATCAGATACACCGTCACCATCAGAATCTTTCTTAAGATCAGTAACTGCGTTTTCAACGTTAGTTACACGGCCTTTAAGAGCTTCAACTTCCTGACGTAAAGCTGCATCGTATAATTCGTCATACATCATAGCAACTGGGTTAACCCACTCTAAGCTCGGTTTTGAGCTTGAACCCAAAGTGAATTCTAAACCACCGTAACCGTAAGAGTAATGATCTTTCTTGTTGTTACCTTTTGTTAAACCGTCAAAGTTACCACCGTCAATAAAGTTTTCAGTGTAACCAAAGTTAAGAGCAACCGCATCGCTCAAACGGAATTTAACACCAGCACCAACCGGGATAACATATTCTTTAACCCATTTGTTAGTAGCAACGTTACCAGCAGCACCATCTTTAAAGTTAAATGGTACACCAGCAGCTGTTACACCAGTTGGGTTATACATAGCCAAACCGGCACCTGCGTTAATGAAGAAGTTAACAGAGTTTTTACGACGGATAAAGTCGATAGTTGCAACGTTAACAACACCGCTTAAAGTAGCCTGGTAGAATTTGGTTGAATAAGCACCAGGGTTACCTGCGCCATTGTTACCAGCTACTTTGCCACCACGTACGTCTAATTGCAGACCGAAGTTATGACCTAATTGATCACGTACAGAGATACCGTAACCTAGTTCAACTTTGTTTTTTGCGTAATCGTTCAGACTTCCGCCTGTAGCCATTGTAGGTGAAGTTGCACCAACGTTAACACCGATACTCCAGGTTTTGTACTGACCTCTACCGCCAAATACTTTAGCAGTGGTTGTTGCAGATGACATTGTTGTGTCAGTGGTGGTTGTGGTGGTGGTTTTAGTGGAGTCTGTTTGCGCACTAACCATTCCAGCAACCAGCAAAGAAGCAAATGATAATGCTGCTGATTTCTTTAATGTAGAATAATTCATAGTTTTAAGATTAAACGATTTAATTGTGATTTTTTTCAAAATTAGTAATTATGTTTGAAACAAATACCAAATCTTGTTCCAAAATTCATAATATCTACTACAATCGGTAGAAATAATTTGTTTTTATAAAATTTAATATTTTACATTCCATGAAATACCTGCCTGTTAATGAACGGTTATTTACAATTAATAGAAAAAATTTCGTTTCGCGAATAAAATCAAACTCTATAGCGATATTTCACTCCAATGACGAATATCCGAGGAGTGGTGACCAAAGTTTCATATTTAAGCAAAATCCGGATTTTTATTACCTCACGGGCATAGATCAGGAGCAAAGTATATTGATACTGTACCCCGATTGTCCTAATCACCAATACAGAGAAGTACTTTTTTTAAGACAAACTAACGAACATATTGCAGTTTGGGAGGGGCATAAATATACTAAAGAAGAAGCACGCAAGGCATCGGGGATACAGCAAATATATTGGCTGCATGAATATGACACCATTTTACATACTATTATTAATTATGCCGATAATATATATATAAATACCAATGAGAATGACCGTTATGCGCACACTGTGCCATACCGCGACCTAAGATTTCTGGAAACTTTACGCCAAAAATACCCGCTTCATCACTATGAGCGTTCGGCCCCTATACTGCGCGACCTGCGTGTTATAAAGTCGGATATTGAGATCGAACTTACCCAAAAAGCGTGTGATATAACAAATGATGCTTTTAAACGCGTACTAAAATTTGTACAGCCCGGCGTTACCGAATATGAGATAGAGGCCGAAATAACCCACGAGTTTTTAAGGCAGCGCGCAACCGGCCATGCTTACAACCCTATTATTGCATCGGGCAAAAATGCTATTGTTTTACATTATATTGATAATAACCAGGTATGTAAAGATGGTGATGTAATATTGTTTGACTGGGCTGCCGAGTATGCAAACTACAATGCCGATATGAGCCGCTCCATACCTGTTAACGGCCGCTTTACCAAACGCCAGCGCGATGTATATGACGCTGTATTACGTGTAATGCGCGCCGCTACAAAAATGCTTGTAGCCGGCACCGTATGGAACGATTACCATGATGAGGTAGGCAAAATAATGACCGGCGAGCTAATTGATCTTGGCCTGTTGAAAAAGCATGAGGTGGAAAAACAAGACCCTAAAATGCCATTGTATAAAAAGTATTTTATGCACGGCACATCGCATCATTTAGGTTTGGATGTACACGATTACGCCAGTCGCTACAAACCGTTTGAAGTAGGCAACATCCTTACCTGCGAGCCGGGCATCTATATTCCCGAAGAAGGCTTAGGCATCCGCCTGGAGAACGATATACTAATAACCAAAGATGGCAACCGCGATTTAATGGCTAACATACCTATCGAAGCAGAGGAGATTGAAGAGTTGATGAACGCGAAATAGTGAGTGGTTGATTAAGTGAGTAGTTACCATTCACTTAATCAACCTATTTAACTACTCACCCAATGTAGTTGGATGCAAACCTGTAAATATTAAAATCAGGTTGTTGTAAAGCTTTAGCAATATCCTGCTGAAGCTTTTTCTTATCTATACCCGCCATTTTATTTTGCTGGATGATATTGTAAATCTTTTGGGTAAGCAGCAGCTCGCGGCGGCTGTTTGTTATTTTAGGGTTAGATAATATGAAATCTGTAATGGCATCTATCCCCTCGTTTTTTGAAGCAACTGTTTTAAATATCGGCACCTTATTTTCCTTGCTCTGTTGCAGTATTTTTTTAAGGTTGTTAATAAACAGATCGGCCCCCTCCCTGTCGGCCTTGTTAATGATAAAGGCGTCAGCAATTTCCATCAGTCCCGATTTGATGTTCTGGATCTCATCCCCGGCCTCGGGCACAAGCATTACGAAGGTAATATCGGCAAGGCCGGCAATTTCTACTTCCGATTGGCCTACGCCAACCGTTTCTACTATAATATGATCAAAACCCGATGCTTTGAGTACATCCGTCATCTCGATGGTTTTGGCTGATAGCCCACCCAGCGATCCCCTTGTTGCCAGCGAACGGATAAAAACATCAGGGTGGTTAAAGTGCGAAGCCATGCGGATCCTGTCGCCCAGCAGCGAACCAAAGTTAAAGGGCGAGGTTGGATCTATAGCCAACACAGCAACCTTTTCACCTTGTTGCACCAGGTTATTTATAATGGCGTTAACCAGTGTGCTTTTACCAGCACCCGGAGGGCCTGTTATACCCGTTACAGGTGTGTGTATATTAAAGGTGAGGCTTTTTAACAGGTCAGCAGCGCCGGCAAGGTTATTCTCAACAATAGTTAAAGCGCGTGCTACCGAGCGGAAGTTGGTACAGGTAGGTGTAATATGTTGTGTAGCGCCGGCCATTGTATGTTGCTGTAAAGAAACAAAAATACACGTTAATTAATCGACGCATAATAATATAAAATGAGCGGGCATAGATAATTATATTTGCAGGCAACATATACCTATTATTATAATGAAGGTTTCGGGGTTCACATTTATACGTAATGCTGTAAAAAACGACTATCCTGTTGTTGAAGCGATCACATCTATACTATCTATATGTGATGAGTTTATAGTGGCCCTTGGCGATAGCGACGACGATACTGAAAAACTGATAACCGATATAAAATCGCCCAAAATAAAGATCATACACACCGTATGGGACACAAGCATACGCGATGGGGGTAAAGTTTTTGCCGACGAGACCGATAAGGCATTTAACGCGATATCGCCAGATAGTGATTGGGCTTTTTATATCCAGGGAGACGAGGTGGTACATGAGAAATATCTGCCTTTAATAAAGCAAGAGATGCAGGATAACCTTACTGATGCCAATGTAGAAGGGTTATTGTTTAAGTATCTGCATTTCTACGGGTCGTATGATTATTATGGCCATTCGCGCAGGTGGTACAGGCGCGAGATCAGGATTGTGCGCAACAATAAAGATATACACTCATACCGCGATGCGCAAGGATTTAGATGGGCCAACAACCGTAAGATACAGGTAAAACTTATTGACGCTTATATTTATCATTACGGGTGGGTTAAACCACCGGCTGGCCTGGCCAATAAGTTGCGCAATTTTAACCGCTTTTATCATGATGATGAGTGGATGTCACAAAACCTGCCAGAAACGTTTACGTTTGATTACAGCCATAAGAATCCCGACAGACTGGTGCATTTTACCGGCACCCATCCGGCAGTAATGCAAAAGCGACTGGCAGCCACCAACTGGAGTTTGGATATCGACTTAAAGGAGCTGGATAAGAAAATGAGTTTCCGGCGCAAGCTGCTACAAAAAATAGAAGACCTTACCGGCTGGCGGGTTAGCGAATATAGGAATTACAAAATTATCAAATAGAAAATTTGCGCAGAAACACCTTTTTCTGTTATTTCAATTTTAAGCACTCCTCATATAGTTGCAGGTATTGTGAAGCTGCATTATCCCATGAGAATTTTTCTGCTTGTTTAATTATGTCCTGAACAGGCATTCTTGATTCATAATCTTTCATGCCTGATGTAAAAACATCTTGCATATGTTCGGGTTCAAAGTTCTCGAAGTAGTAAGCTACATCTCCACCAACTTCGGGGAGAGATGTTTTTTTTGCAAGAAAAACCGGCTTTCCAAAATGCATTGCCTCAATTACCGGTAAACCAAAGCCTTCCGCTTTTGACGGAAAAACAAATGCGGTACAATTCTTAAAATACCAGCTTTTATCTAAATCACTTACCGGCCCCACAATATGTAGCCTATCCAGGCAATTGTATTTTATAGCTTCTTCTATGATCGTTTGTTTGTGAGGCGTTTCTATGCCGGCTATGACTAACTCATAAGAGTTTCCCTGAAGCAATGCAGGCAATAAGTGAAAGCCCTTTTGAACCGATAGCAACCCTATTGTAAATAAAAATGGCTTTGGGGGTATATTAACAGGGCTGTAATTATCGGGCACGGATAGTTTGTCGGCGCCATTATAAATAACACTTATTTTGTTTTTTGCTTCAGGGAAGTAATGCCTTAGATCGTCAGCTACAAACTCCGATATCGCAACTACTTTGTCGACATCTAAAATGAATTGCCTCAATTTATCAAGGTACACCTGAATCCTGTGAGGTTTACTAAACTTTAAATGAACTTTGTTCATATCATGAACCGTCATGATTTTAATTGCGTTGACCTTATGTGGTCTCAAGCGACAATTTTGATCTGAAAGATGAACAATGTCAAATTTATTTCTGTAGCGAAAAAATAGTTGGTCAAGTTTAGATAGAATGTATATTTTCACTTTGTTTTCGAACCGGTAGCTGGTGCGCTTATGCAGATAGAAACTTAAATTAAACCTATTCCTGTTATTTGCAATAAGCGCATTTCCCAACCCTTTGCCAAAATAAAAGTATCCGCAATTATCATCCTTCATCGAGTCAAAAGTTACCAGCACAGACGGAGTATACATTATATTAAGATTGTGTTATTAATTAATTCGATAAAAATAAGAATACTTATATCATATAAAAGACAGAATTAAGAAGCACAATGGCCAGCAATGGGGCAAGTTTGCTATGGTTTAACCATGAATAGTCAGCTTGTGCTATTTTTATACCCTTGGGTTCTTATCGCCTTTTAACTTCGCCTTTATTACCCTGAAGATGTACCTCGACCAGATCTTAAAGCCAAAATTTTTCAGTATTAAACCCGATTTATCTTTCGCAAAAGGTGCATCTATCTGTGTGCCTGATATGCCTGTGTGGTTAAAATTTGCTATCAGGTGGTCCTTGTATAAAAAATGATACGCCTTATCGCTATACAAATTCAAGTTAAAGGCAAAATCGGCAGAAATGCGGTATTTGGTGTCAAAGCTATGTTTTGCAAAAACGCTTGCCGGGTATATCATGGCCTGGTGGTAAATGCCAACCTTAGCCAATTGATACGTTGATAACTCGCCCGACCGCTTTGCGCCCTCGGCCCAAACGTTGCTGTAATATATAGCGCTGTTGTCTTTAAGGTCATAGGCAAGATTAGAAAACCCCGGTAAAAGTGTATCATCGGCGCCTAAAAAGCACACCCACTTACCGGTAATGCTCTTGGTAGCTTTGTTCATGGCGTCGTAGATTCCGCCATCCGGTTCACTTTTCCAATAACCAATCCGGCTATTGTTTGCCTCCAGGATAGCTACGGTACCATCAGTGCTTTTGCCGTCAATAACAACAATCTCTATGTATGGGTAAGTTTGTTTGTAAATGCTATCCAGGCAGGCCTGTAATGTGGCCGCTGCGTTGTAGGTAACTATTATTACAGATACCTTATTAGCAGCATTATCAACGTTTAAACTATTTTGGCCTGTCAGCATTATATAATGATTACTTATATTTGTCCGCTACGGGCGGCTGCGCAAAATAATTATTTTTTATCCTAATAATCGCCTTGTAAAAGCATTTAAATACATCCACACACACCACCGTAGTTTATGACCGATAACAAAGTGCTTCCAAAAATTTCTGTAATAATTGTAACGCTTAATGTTGCCGATACTTTGCAGGCATGCCTGGACAGTATTTACGCGCAGCAATATCCCAATATTGAAATTGTGGTGATGGATGCGGTTAGTACCGACGGCACGGTTGATATTTTAAAAGCCAATGATGATAAAATTGCCTTATGGCGCAGTGAGAAGGATGGCGGCATTTACGACGCCATGAACAAAGCGCTTGGCTATATCACCGGCGAATGGGTGTATTTTTTGGGTGCCGATGACGTTTTGTTTGCAGATTACTCTAAACTGGCTTACCAATTGGCGGATGCCAATACTATTTATTACGCCAATGTTTTATTAAGGAATAAAAAATACCGGGGTAAGGTAACAGCATATCAGCACGCAAAAGGTACCATATGCCACCAGGCGATGATTTATCCGAAGCATGTTTTTGATAAATACAGGTTTAACACAAAATATCGCCTTTCGGCAGATCATGTATTAAATATGCAGTGCTGGAAGGATAAAACCCTGAATTTCTATTACGTAGACCTCGTTATAGCTAATTTTAACCACACCGGTGCATCCTCAAAACCCGACAAAGTTTTTATAGCAGACCAGCCTGCTTTAATTCTCAAGAACCATGGCTTTATACCCTGGTTAAGGTTTGTGATACGGCAATATCGCAACCGTAAAAAAGTTATACCCGAATCTTACAACTAAACAGATGATGATATAATGGATATAAAAAATCGAAATCTGTTCAGGATATCCCGGTTTATACTACTAAAATTACCAAAGTTATTCAGGTTTCTTTCTTACCTCAGGCCCACTCGCAAACGCCTGCTATTTATAAAAACGGATGCCATTGGCGATTATATCCTTTTCAGAAACTTTATTGAAATAACAAAGCGGTCAGAAAAGTACAAGGACTATCGCATTGATATTTTAGGGCACCCAATTTGGCGCGATGTTGTTTTAAACTACGACAAGAAATTTTTAAACGCCGCTTATTTTACTAATCCCAGGGGCCTATATGAAGCGCCGCTTACAGCATTTAAATTAGCCCTGCGCCTGTTTATTAACAATTACGAAGTTGTATTGCAACCTGCTTATACGCGTATCTTTGCAACAGACGGGCTTGCCGCATTAACCGCCGCTAAACACATTATTGGTTACCAGAGCGATCATGAAGGGATAGAACCGCGATATAAAAGCAAAACGGATGCATTTTATACACAAATGCTGCTTTTGCCTACGGGGGTTTATTTTGAATTTCATCGAAACAGGTTCTTTTTCGAAACCGTTTTAAATGAACGCATTGCTATAAATGCACCATCAATAGCAACCGGTACCAACGCAAAAAAGGGTATTGCTATTTTACCCGGTGCAGGTGCATTTAAACGAGGGTGGGAACAAGAGAAATTTTTGCAACTCATCAAGCTTATCAAACAACATACCACACAACCCATATACCTGATAGGCGGGCCCGCAGAAGTTGCCGCCGGCAATTATTTAATGGAAAACCTTGCCGATGGCAGCGTTGAAAATTTTATCAATAAAACCTCCCTGCCGCAACTCATCGAAAAAATTGCTGGTTCGGCCTTATTGATAGCGAATGAAACAGGTGCCATACATATTGCTGTTGCGGCACAAACACCATCGGTTTGTATACTGGGTGGCGGCCATTTTGAGCGTTTCGCACCTTACCCAAACGATGTTGCCTTCGGCCCTGTTTGCGTTTACGATAAGTTACCTTGTTATTACTGTAACTGGGATTGTATTTTTGATACTGCACCAATAGATCCATTCCCTTGCATATCTGGCATTAGCCTCGAAAAAGTTTGGGCGTGCGTATTGCCATTATTACCGCATAATAGTAATTGATTAATTACCGTTAACTTTGCATCTATTATTTTTTTAAATGAAAACTTATTTCCGGTTATTATCTTTTGCGAAGCCAATTCAAAAATTTGCGATACCGTATATACTAACAACCGTACTTTATGTAATATTTAGTACCCTTAATCTAGCTTTGTTATCACCATTGCTAAAAATGCTTTTCATAGATAAGCAGGCAAACCATATTGTAAAACTGGGAGAAAGGCCATCGATATTTTTACATACCATTGATGCATTTAACTATTATGTGCAATTAATGTTAAACAATTATGGCGCATGGGGGGCATTGCAATTTGTTTGTGCGGCGATAATACTATCGGCTTTATTAGGAAATTTTTTCAGGTACCTGTCGCAGCGTATTATGGAAAATTTAAGAGTGCATACCCTCTTAAATTTACGCCGAACGGTATTTAATAATGTTATGAACCTGCACCTTGGATACTTCAATAATGAGCGTAAAGGGGATATTATTTCAAAAATAGCATCGGATGTACAAGTTGTTCAGTATTCTGTTACAGGCACTTTACAGGTTGTGTTTAAAGAGCCATTAACGCTTATTGCCTACATGATAGGGTTATTCATTATATCTGTAAAGCTTACTTTTTTTTCGCTATTAATTATTCCGGTTTCTGCATTCATCATATCGCGCATAGTAAAACGCTTAAAGCACCAGGCTGCGGCCTCCCTGAAAACATATGGCAACATGATAAGTTATCTTGATGAGGCCTTGTCGGGGATAAAGATCATCAAAGCATTTAATGCTACGTCTTTTATAAAGGATAGATTTGATAAAGAAAACACACGCTATTCGGCTATTACCCGGGCTATGGCAAAAAGGCAGCAGTTGGCTTCGCCTGTATCTGAATTTTTTGGCATTACAATGGTTGCGGGCATTTTGCTTTATGGCGGGCACCTTATATTCACAAAAGATGCCACCTTTTTAAAGCCCGAAAACTTCATTACTTATATTGCCTTGTTCTCACAAATCATGCGCCCGGCCAAGGCTATATCAGATTCGTTTAGCAACATTCACTCGGGGATTGCAGCCGGCGAACGTGTATTGAGCCTGATAGATGAAAAACCTTTGATAACTGATTTACCAAACGCTACCGCGGTAGATGGTTTTAAAGATGCTATCCGTTTTGAGGATGTATCATTTGCCTACCAGGAAAAGACGGTTTTAAACCATATTAACCTGGTAGTACCTAAAGGCAAAACAGTGGCGCTGGTGGGCCCTTCGGGCGGCGGCAAATCAACCATGATGGATCTGATACCGCGTTTTATGGATCCAAAGCAGGGGAACATCACTATTGACGGTAAAAATATTAAAGAGGTAACTGCCGACTCTTTACGCAGCCTTATGGGAGTTGTTAACCAGGATTCGGTTTTGTTTAACGATACCATTTTTAACAACATAGCCTTTGGTAAAGCAGATGCCAAACGAGAGGATGTTGAAGCGGCGGCACGCATTGCAAACGCCCATAACTTCATTCTGGAAACCGAGAATGGATACGAAACCAACGTTGGCGACCGGGGTACAAAATTATCCGGCGGGCAAAGGCAGCGTATCTGTATTGCACGCGCGGTTTTAAATAACCCGCCTATTATGTTGTTAGATGAAGCAACGTCTGCATTAGATACCGAATCGGAAAAACTGGTGCAGGATGCCCTTAACAACCTGATGAAGAACCGTACCTCATTAGTAATAGCCCACCGTTTAAGCACCATACAAAATGCCGATATTATAGCGGTGCTTGAAAATGGCAAGTTAATAGAACAGGGCACGCATATGGAGCTGATAAACCATAACGGTGTTTATCGTAAACTTATCGATATGCAAACTTTTAGTGAAGGTTAATATTAAAGCATGGCTCACGTTATCATCACAAGTGCAAATATCCCCGAAGGATATGAGAACAGGAAAATGCAGTATATCGAATCGATAGAAGCATGTTTAAAGTACTCGCACCTGTTCAGTTCTTATTGTATTCTGGAGTGTGTATCGGCCAATGAAGATTACCTGAACCAATACAATACCCATTACAGTAATGAAGGTAATATTTATGCCAATAAAGGGTTAAATGAAATGAACCATTTACGGGCTTATTTAAAACAGGCTTCATTTCCCGATAATGAATCAATCATCAAACTATCGGGCAAATATTTAATTGAAGAACCGTATTTTTTTGAGAAAGTAATAGAACTTGAAAACGAGTTTGACAGCATGTTTAAAAATGATAATGATGTATATGTGGGTAACGGCTACCATACGTTTTTTTATTACATGAAAAAAAAGCTGTTTATTGATGTTGCCGATAGCCTGGAGTACTCAAACAATAATGGCAGGCCAATTGAGTGGGATGTTAAAGAACATTTAATGGTAAACAGCAGGCATATAGAAATAGACAGGCTGGGGGTAATGGCCCGCCAGGGATCAAACTCCGAAAAAGTATTTCACTGTTAAAGGTATAACCCAACTATTGATGACATCAATACCCATCATCTTTTTTCATTACGGCAACCCCGATTACTTAAAATACAGCCTTAAGCAAGCCAGGTTTTTTAACCCCCATTCTGAGATTTATTTGCTGGGGGATAAAAAGAACGACCGGTATAATTTTTTAACACATATACAGGCAGGTAAATACCAAAAAGAAGCTGACGCATTTGCCGGCATATATAAACACCGGTCATCCAATGGCGAGCATTACGAATTGAATTGCTTTTTGCGATGGTTTTATATTTGTGCTTTTTGCAAAGAAAATAATATTGGGCAATTTATTTACCTGGATTCTGACGTATTGCTTTATGAAGATATAAGTAAAATGCTGCCTTTTTTTGAGCATAGTACAATTGCCAACACTTGCGATACAATAGGGGTGCCTGCATTCACCTATTTCAATGGATACCAGGCGATTCATAGCTTTTGCGATTTCCTGCTATACTCCTATACCAATAGTAACGCTATACAGAATTTACAGGAACTGTATGAGCCCTTCTTGAAAGACCCAACCACAATGGGTGGGATAAGTGATATGACGCTATTTCATATCTACTTCCAGGAGCATCCCGCAGAAACCATGAAGATCAACCTTATAAATAACGACCTGGCAATTGATATTTGCATCAATAATCCCGATGGATACGAGATGGAAAACGGGATGAAAAAAATTTACTGGCAAAACAACTTGCCTTATGGTAAAGACGTAGCCACACATAAATTGGTAAGGTTTGCATCGCTGCATTACCAGGGCCATGCTAAAGATATTATACGCCGGCATTACAAAGCAAACGGCTACGTATTACCTCGCTTATGGGAATCACTTAAAATTAAAGCCAGGTTTAAAAAGATTAAAAGAAGCATTAAAGCTTTGGTTAAATAAACATATTTGTAAAATGAACGCCCCCGATAACCTCATCTACAAAACAAAGTCGCCCGTATTATTCATCATATTTAACCGGCCGGATACCACTCAGCGGGTTTTTGAAAAAATAAAGGAAGCACAACCTTCCAGGCTTTATGTAGCTGCCGATGGCCCGCGTGCCGACAGGCAGGCAGAGCCGGAGATATGCGAACAGGCAAGGGCCATCATTAAACAGGTTAACTGGCCTTGTGAGGTTAAAACGCTTTTCCGCGAAAGTAATCTGGGATGTAAAGAAGCGGTATCATCGGGTATTACCTGGTTTTTTGAGCAGGAAGAAGAAGGTATAATATTAGAGGATGATTGCCTGCCTGCTAATGATTTTTTCAGGTATTGCGATACCATGCTGGAGCGCTACAGGCATGATACCCGTATACGCCATATTGGGGGCTGCAACCTGCAGCAAGGCCAAAAATGGGGCAATGCCAGCTATTATTTCTCAAACATGACCCACGTGTGGGGTTGGGCCGGCTGGCGCAGGGTTTGGAAAGATTACGATAAAGAACTAAGCCCCTATCATTCAAACGAAGTAAGGCCCCAATTAGAAACAATTTTTAACGATAGATTTATTGTTGATACCTGGGAAGAGTTTTTCAATTATATGAAGGCAGATAAAATTGATACCTGGGATTTTCAGCTGGCCTTTTTAAACTTTTTTAACAATAGCTTATCTACAATCCCTAATGTTAACCTTATCTCCAATATTGGCTTTGGCGAAAACTCAACCCATACCACAGATCCGGATAGCTTAAACGCAAATTTACCTTTAGGCACACTTGGCGAAATAACGCACCCCTTATATGTATTGCCACAAAAAGGTGCCGACATGTTTACCCTGCGTTACGATTTTAACATCGAAGCCCGATGGCGAAAATATAACCACCCGCGGTATAAAGCAAAGCGGTGGTTTAAAGGGTTGTTTAAATAGCAAAAGCCACCCCGATTGCTCAGGATAGCCTTTAAACGCATCAATAGTAAATTCGTCTTTATTGAAACTTAAACCCTAAGCCCAACTGAAATACCTGGTTGCGGTAATCGGGTGCCGAACTGTTAGAGTAATTTTTGTCAAGGTCGATAGCGTAACGGCCACGTAATTCAACGTTGCGGTTAAGTTCGATACCTACACCAATTACGCCAGATATGTAGCTTTTATCACCACGGTAAGTATACTCCGGCTCTGATATGGTATTAAAGCCATTATCATAAGTATTACGGGTTGACGTAATAAACGTTAACTGCGGCCCAATCACAAAGTTAAAACCCGGTACCAGGCGGAATTTTGCCAGCAAGGGGATGTCGACATAATTGGTGCGCTGTTTAAAGGTACCGTCAATGGTTTCGGCCTTATATCCTTTTTGCGAAAACAAAATTTCGGGCGCGAATGATAAAGGGTAAGCTATAGGTACGTCAAATGTTAAACCCGCGTGCCAGCCCGCAATGGTGCTGGTGCTGTAATCAGAGTTGTAAGCATCAACAGTATTTGAAAAGTTAACGCCGCCTGCAAGGCCTACTTTAGGCTGCCAAAAATCATTCTGCCTTCTGTCGTACCGTTCCTGAACAGGGGGCGGGCGCCTTACCACTCTGCGTGGGGGATAACGGCGATCGTAACGTTGCGCACTTACTGAGCCAACTACAGCCAAAAGGCATATTGCCAAAAAGAGAAATTTTTTCATCGGTTCTATTTTTTAATGATGTTGAAATAGAAGGGTATTTGCCCGTGATATTTCATGTTGGTTAATTTTTATACCCTATAGAGTGAAAATTAGGGCTAAGGTTTATTCGTATATGCTTTAAATAATTGTTGGTAAGCCAAAACAATTATTGTTAATTGAGATTTAAGCTACATTTGAATAATAATGAAACGTAAAAATTACATAGCCTGTTGCCTGCTTTTTATATTAAGCTTGTCAGTTCAAAGCATTTTCGCCCAAAAAGCAAACTTCATCGGTACTTTAACCCAACAAAACCACTGGGTTGATTCTGTTTATAAAAGGCTTAGCCGCAAAGAACGTATTGGCCAGCTGTTTTATGTAAGGGCACATACCAACAAAGGCCAGCATTACGAAGATTCGGTTGCGATGGTGATACAGGACGAACATATCGGCGGGCTGGTTTTTTTTCAGGGCGGGCCGGTAAGGCATGCCAATTTGATCAATAACTATCAAAAGCTCTCCAAAGTGCCATTACTCATAGCCATGGATGGCGAGTGGGGTTTGGGGATGCGGTTAGACTCATCTGTATCCTATCCTTACCAGATGACTTTAGGCGCCGTACAGGACAATAACCTCATCTACAAAATGGGGCAAATGGTGGCTTACGATTTTAAGCGGCTTGGCATGCATATAAACTTTGCGCCCGATATGGATGTAAATAATAACCCCAACAATCCGGTGATCAACTACCGGTCGTTTGGCGATAATAAATATAATGTAGCCCAAAAAGGCATAGCCTATTTTAAAGGTATGCAGGATGCCGGGCTAATCGTTTTTGCCAAACACTTCCCCGGCCACGGCGATACCAATGTCGATTCGCATTACGACCTCCCTTTGCTGCCCTTTACCCGTGCAAGGTTAGATTCGTTAGAGGAATATCCCTTTAGGGAGGCCATCGCCGCAGGCGTTAGTGGTGTAATGATAGCACACATGAGCATCCCCGCTTTAGATAGCACAAAAAATTTACCTTCTACATTATCAAGGCCAATTGTTACCGGCATCCTTAAAGACTCGTTAGGGTTTAAAGGTATCGTAGCGTCTGATGCTATGGAAATGGCCGGCGTAACCAAGTATTTCCCAAACGGCGAAGCTGATGTAAGGGCATTTTTGGCAGGCAATGATCTGATAGAATTATCGGTAAACTCGCAAAATGCGGCCAAGCTTATTTTAAAGGCCATCCGTAAAAAAAAGATCACCAAAGCCGAATTTGAGGCCAAGGTGAAAAAGCTGCTTGCTGCCAAATACTGGGCCGGTTTAGATGCTTACAAACCAACCACACCCAAAAACATTATACAGGATATTAACCGCCCCGCCGCTGCCGAACTGATCCAGCAACTGGCTGATGCCGCCATAACCGTACTAAAAGGCGATAGCCGAACCTTGCGCCAGAGCCCGTTCAAAAAAACAGCCATTGTAAGTATCGGGGTTGACAGGCCAACCGTTTTCCAGATGGAGCTTTCTAAATGGTATGCCAACAGCATGGTATTTTTGGTGGGCAAAAATACTTCGCTAACAGATTTGAACAGAATGCTGCAAACCCTAAAAGGGTTCGACCAGATTTTTGTGAGCATACATGATACCCGTCTCCGCCCCGCCAGCAAGCTCGATTATAGCAGCGATGTTAAGTTCCTTATCTCGGCCCTCGCCGCGAAACCAAACGTGGTAACCAGCGTATTTGCCAACCCCTATACCATAGCGGGTTTACCCGGCATTGAAAAAAGCGCCGGGATATTGGTAGGTTACCAAAAAGATGATGCCATGCAGCGTTCGGCAGTGAAGGTAATAACCGGCTCAATGAAACCGGCTGGTAAATTACCTGTAAGCGTAAATATGTATTTTACTACCGGTATGGGTATGAGCTTTTAGAGAGTGTGATTAACTTATCATGGTGAGCTTGTTGAACCATTAACTGTGCGTACGGGTCTTCGAGAGGCTCAGACTGACATGTATTGGCTATGTCATGGTGACTTATAAATTATTGTAGCAAAGCCGCTTTAAGCGTAGCATCGTTGGTGTTTAGCACCCGGTAATAAGCATTGTTGCCCCATTTAAAACGGGCTGCATTTGCTTTTATCAGGGTTTTGATAATATCACGCGATATCTCCAGATCATGCAGAGTTATACTTTTTACCGTTTGCGATGCATAAGCTATAAAGTTATGCAGGCCAGTATCGGTAATATCGTATTGGTTGATGAAATTATCGGCAGTTGGGTATTTGCTTATTACAGGTTGCAGCCTGTCTATCACATAAGCGGTAAAAAGCTGATTACCGGCAAGGTCATCCACCAATTGCGTATTTTGCGTAGTATCGGCAGGTACAAAAACATCGGGCATAATACCGCCCATACTAAACACCTTACGGCCTTTGGTGGTATGGTAAGTCGATGCCCCCAGGAAAGCGCTATCACTCAGATTACTACCAGCGGTTAGCAATTCTCCTTTACGCACACGGTTTGCCAATTCATTGCGATAGCTGGCTACGCCATTTTTATAAGATTTCTGGATCGACCTGCCCGATGGGGTATAATACCTGGCAACAGTTAAGTTAATAGCCGTGCCATCCCCAAACGGAAATTGTTGTTGCACCAGCCCTTTACCAAAAGAGCGGCGTCCAACAATAGTAGCCCTGTCCAGGTCCTGCAGGGCGCCTGCCAATATTTCACTGGCCGATGCCGAATATTCATCAATAATAACCGTAAGTGCGCCCTTTTCATAACTGCCCGAGTCGGTAGCAAAGTAATCGGTGCGTGGTTCATGGCTGCCCTGGGTATACACGATCAGTTTGCCGGCGGGTAAAAACTCATCAGCCATGGCTGTCGCGGTGTTCAGGTAACCGCCGCCGTTCCCGCGCAGGTCAAGCACAAGTTTCTGCATGCCATCGGCTTTTAATTTACTTAAGGCATTCCTAAAATCAGCATCGGTAGTTGATGCGAATTTGCTTATTTTAACATAACCGGCATCACCAATATTAAATGCGGCATCAACACTGCTCAGGCTAACCCGGTCGCGCTTTATATCAAAATCTTTTACGGTTTTAAATTGATCCCTCAGGATGCCCAGGGCAATATGCGTGTCTTTTTCACCCCTGAATGTTTTACTGATTCGCGAGATATTCAGTTTTGTGCCCGAAAATGCTTTGCCGTCAACATTAATCACCCGGTCGCCAACCATTACACCGGCTTTTGCAGCAGGGCCATCGGTATTTACCTGGGTTATTACAAGGGTATCACGCAGCAACTGGTACTCTAAGCCAATGCCGTTAAAGCCCCCTTCCAGTCGTTCATTTATAGAACGGGCTTGTTGCGCAGGCAAGTAAACCGAATGTGGGTCGAGGCTTTGCAGCATATCATTAACGGTTACTCCTGCAACACTATCCGTGTTTACCGAATCTACGTATTTGGTGCTTACCAGGTCGAGCACGCGGGAGATCTTATCGGGCCCGGCGAAGTTGAGCCCCAGCCTGCGCCCGCCAATATTACTATCGCTTATCAGCATCCCAATGGTTATACCAACCAGTATTAAAAGCAATGTCCTGAAAATAATTCCCGCAGTTCGTTTCATCTAAATTTTTCGCCAAGCAAATCTAATAATTAGCAGCTATTGCTGATAATTTATATCACGTTCGTTGCTTTGATGTTTTTTATTCAATTTTGTTAAAAATTTATGGCCAAAACATGGAAATAAACACCGAAAAGGATTCCAATTACAACGGACTTGAAAACATGTCGGTGCTGGATCTCCTTCAAAATATCAACAAAGAAGACAAAACCGTGCCTTTGGCAGTAGAAAAAGCGCTGCCCCAGATAGAAAAACTGGCGCTTATAGTAACCGAACGTATGCGCACAGGTGGCCGCTTATTTTATATAGGCGCCGGTACCAGCGGCAGGCTGGGCGTAGTTGATGCTTCTGAATGCCCTCCAACTTTCGGGGTGCCGTTTGATTGGGTGGTTGGCATTATTGCCGGTGGCGATGCCGCTATCCGCAAGGCGGTTGAATTTGCTGAAGATAATACTACACAAGCCTGGAAAGACTTACAGGAGTTTGATATAAATGAGCACGATGTAGTAGTAGGCATAGCGGCATCGGGCACTACGCCTTATGTAATAGGCGGGTTAAAAACAGCTAACGAGCATGGTATTGCTACAGGCTGTATAGTTTGCAACGCGGGCAGCCCTGTTGCTGCCGAAGCGAAATACCCGGTTGAAGTGGTAACCGGCCCCGAGTTTGTAACAGGGAGTACCCGTATGAAAGCCGGTACCGCGCAAAAGTTGGTGTTAAACATGCTGAGCACAAGTGTGATGATACAACTGGGCAGGGTAAAGGGTAATAAAATGGTGGATATGCAGTTATCCAATAACAAGCTTGTACACCGCGGCACCCGCATGGTAATGGCCGAAACCGGCCTGCCTGAAAATGAAGCCGCCGAACTGCTGAAAAAGCATGGCAGCGTGCGCAAAGCGGTAGATGCACACAACAGCAAGTAAGGTTTGAAAGCTGCATGGCTTTTTGAATTTTTATTTTTAATTTTTGAATTAAACAAATGCACGAAATAGAACCATATTACCGCTGGCGGGATGATTATATAGCATCAGAGGATGAGTACTCTCCTTTTTATGCTACGCAGTATAACGAATTTGAATACGATAAGCAGATCTATAACTACCTGCTGCACCCGCAATGGGATTCGTTTGGTTCAAATACGCTGTACCTTAAAATTTTGTTTGTTGACTACGACCGGGGCTACACCATTATAGAGTTTATTGGCGAGTGGAACGATGCCATCAATAACGATATTATGCTGATGAAGCGCGAACTGTTTGAGTTGATGATAGACCAGGGCGTTAACAAGTTTATCCTGATAGGCGAGAACGTACTTAACTTCCATTTTTCTGACGATAGTTATTACGAGGAGTGGTTCCAGGAGGTTGAGGATGGCTGGATAGCCGGCGTAAATTTCCAGGATCACGTAATAGGCGAGTTCAAGAAAAGCAATATCGACTACTACATTAACTTTGGTGGTGAGCTTGATGAATTAAACTGGCGCTCATTAAAACCAGTACAGGTGTTTAAAAAGGTAGAAGAACAGCTCACCAAAAGGCTTAATTAGGCTATTAAAGTAAAGAAGCGGCCTTTTCAATTTCAGGCAGGTTCTTTTTATACATTGCTACGTCCCAGGTTAAGTTGAATAATTTAGCATAATCTGCAATGGGCTGTAACCCCATAGCTTTACGCTTATCATCAACATGATCTGGGTCGGCAATGGGATAGAAACACATTTCACCGGTCAGTTTATTCTTAAAAACCTGGCTACCATAAATTTGCTTTTTCTTTTCACGCATATTTATACGGTCTTCTAATATCGCCAGATTACTTGACAGGGTTTTGCCATTCTTTTCAGCCGTCCGTATCAACGGTAAGTATTTTTGTTGGGTGGCAAGGCTGGCATGCTGAATTACCAGGAATAAGGCCTGGCTGCCATTCATGCCTACATCCTGTGGCCCGAGCCATCCATATCTATCAATAATGTTTACTACCTTAACTAAATTTAAACTATCTGTTATATGGATAGCTTTTCTTGCAGAGTCTATTTGGCTGGCTGTGGCTTTGGCTTTTGAAAGGTCCTGCATTCTGTACCTGCTGCCCTGGTCGGCATTGTAAATAGTATCAAGTGTTAGCATTAAGGGCTTATTAAATTTGCTACTATCTATGGTAAAAGAATTTACCTGGGCAATTGATACTGTTGATATTAATAGTATTGGGATAAGTAATAGATGGCCTGGTTTCATCTTTTTAATGATATTATATTTTAGAAGACGAACAAAAACGATTAATGTTACTCATCTTTATTAAACTATTTCTTAAAACATATATCTAAATCCCAATCTATCCGTTAGATTTGAATAATAATTTTAATAAAATAAATGGAAACTAAAACCGACAAGTTTGAATACGTTTACGACAACGTAAGTCATGTTGAAAATGCCGAGGCATCCCGCAAGTTTATAGCCAACGTGTTTGTTTGGATGTTTGTTGCATTGGGAATATCATCTATTTGCACTTATACATTTGCTTTTATACCGCAACTATCAGCCATGCTGCGCGATCCGCAAACCGGCCAGAACAATATTTTTGGTACCATAACCATGTTTGCGCCGCTTATTCTGGTAATAATATTATCAAGCCGCATCGGTAAAATGAGCCTGATAACCGCAGGTATCGTATTTGTGGCTTTTTCGGCTATTATGGGTATAAGCATTAGCTATATATTTTACCTGTATTCATTCGGTACTATATCAAGTGCTTTTATTACAGCATCTGTTGTGTTTGGCGTAATGGCTATTGGTGGTTATACCACTCAGCAGGATCTGACCAAATTTGGCTCTATCCTGATCATGCTGCTTATAGGTGGTATAGTAGCTACGGTATTAAATGTATTTATCTTCCGCAGCAGCAGCTTTGATCTATTGATCAGCTATGTATTGGTTGCTGTATTTGTAGGTTTAACCGCATACGATGTACAAAAGCTAAAACGCATTGGCGCAGGCATTGAATATGGTAGCACCGAAGGTAAAAAAACGGCTATCATGGGTGCTTTAACCCTGTACCTTGATTTTATTAACCTGTTCCTTTTATTACTGCGCATATTTGGCGGTAACAGAAGATAATAGCATACAGATTTATTTAAAGCCGCCTGTTTAAAAACAGGCGGCTTTTTTATTTACACACAAGTGTTGTAAGTGTAATTTATACGCTTGCACTTTACAACATTATTATTCATCTTTGTAACGCTTATGGAGAAAGACGGAGGGATTAGACCCTGCGATGTCTTAGCAACCTGTTACTTAACAAGGTGCTACATTCTACTCAAACCAAATGAATGGTTAGGGACAGATAAGTGAAAGTCAATATTATACCCGACTTTTCGAGTAAGCTACGTTTTGAGATTTCACAGATTGTGTTTTGATTACACCGATTTCGGTTATAATCAATTCTGGTAATCGGTGAAATCATCAGGATAGAATCGGTGGAATCAACAAATGGATATTAGAAAAGAACTACAGAAACGCATACTGGTTATTGACGGAGCTATGGGTACCATGATTCAAAGGTACGAGCTCACCGAGGAGGATTTTCGTGGGGAGCGTTTCCGTGACCATGCATCCGACCTGAAAGGTAATAACGACCTGCTGAACATTACCCGCCCTGATGTGATCAAAGCCATCCATGCCGAATACCTGGATGCCGGGGCGGATATCATCGAGACCAACACTTTCAGCACCCAAAAAATATCACTGGCCGATTATCACCTCGAAGAACTTGATTACGAGTTAAGCTACGAGGGCGCGCGCATAGCCCGCGAAGTGGCCGATGAATACACCAAAAAAAATCCGTCAAAACCACGCTTTGTGGCCGGCGCCGTTGGCCCTACAAACCGTACTGCTTCCCTATCGCCGGATGTGAATGACCCGGGTTACCGCGCCGTTACTTTTGATGATTTGGCCCAGGCTTATTATGAGCAGGTGCGCGGGCTGGTTGATGGCGGCTCGGATGTGTTATTAGTGGAAACGATATTTGATACGTTGAATGCAAAAGCAGCCCTGTTCGCTATCGACAGGTATAAAAAAGAATGTAAAGAGGCCGGTAAAGATTACCCTGCTTTCCGCGACACCGGCGGTGTGATGATCTCCGGAACTATCACCGATGCATCAGGCCGTACCTTGTCCGGCCAAACGGTTGAGGCTTTCTGGAACTCAATCAGTCATGCCAACCTGTTATCCGTTGGTTTGAACTGTGCCTTGGGTGCAAAAGAAATGAGGCCCCACTTAGAGGAACTTTCTGATAAGGCAGGTGTGTTTATCTCCGCCTATCCAAATGCAGGCTTGCCTAATGAGTTTGGCGCGTATGATGAAACCCCGCACGAAACCGCCCACCAGGTTGACGATTTCATCAAGGCCGGGCTGGTAAATATTGTGGGTGGTTGTTGTGGCACCACCCCCGAGCATATTAAATGCATTGCCGATAAAGCAGCTAAATACTCTCCAAGGCAAATCCCCGAAATAGAGCCTTATTTAAGATTAAGCGGTTTAGAAGCCGTTACCCTTACCCCCGAAACAAACTTTGTAAACATAGGCGAGCGTACCAATATCACCGGGTCGCCAAAATTCTCAAAACTCATCCTGGCCGAAGATTACGAAGCTGCCCTTACCGTAGCCCTGCAACAGGTAGAAGGCGGCGCGCAGGTTATCGACATCAACATGGATGAGGGGATGATCGACTCGGAAGCGGTAATGGTGAAATTCCTGAACCTGGTTGCCAGCGAGCCCGATATTGCCAAACTGCCCATCATGATCGACTCCTCCAAATGGACGGTTATTGAGGCTGGTTTGAAATGCTTGCAGGGGAAAGGTATCGTAAACTCTATCTCGCTAAAAGAGGGCGAAGAGAAATTTAAAGAATACGCACGTAAAATATTAAGCTATGGCGCAGCTGCTGTAGTGATGGCCTTTGACGAAACCGGCCAGGCCGATTCACTGGAGCGCCGTAAAGAGATTTGCGGTCGCTGCTACCGGATTTTAGTTGACGAAGTTGGCTTCCCGCCGCAGGATATCATCTTCGACCCGAATATTTTGACCGTAGCAACCGGGCTTGAAGAACACAACAACTACGCGGTAGATTTTATTGAAGCTACCCGCTGGATAAAACAAAACCTGCCGCTGGCTAAAGTAAGCGGTGGGGTAAGTAATATATCGTTCTCGTTCCGCGGTAATAACGTGGTGCGCGAGGCCATGCACTCGGCATTCCTTTATCATGCTATTAAAGCTGGTTTGGATATGGGTATTGTAAACGCCGGGATGCTGGAAGTTTACCAGGAGATTCCTAAAGACCTGCTGGAGCTTGTTGAAGACGTTTTATTAAACCGCCGCGACGATGCTACAGAGCGTTTGGTTGAATTTGCCGATACCATCAAAAGTAAAGGTAAAGAGATCGTTCGCGATGAAGAATGGCGTAAAAACCCGGTAGAAGAGCGCTTATCGCATGCCCTGGTAAAAGGTATCATCGAATACCTGGACGAGGATGTGGAAGAAGCCCGCCAGAAATTCGCCAAGCCCTTAGAGGTTATTGAAGGCCCGCTGATGGATGGCATGAACGTAGTAGGCGACCTTTTTGGCGCCGGTAAAATGTTTTTACCGCAAGTGGTAAAATCGGCCCGTGTAATGAAAAAAGCGGTGGCTTATTTATTACCTTTCATCGAACTGGAGAAACAACGTGTAATAGATGCCGGTGAAGACAGCAGTGGTAGTCGCGCTAACGCAGGCAAGGTTTTAATGGCCACTGTGAAAGGCGATGTGCACGATATTGGTAAAAACATTGTAGGCGTGGTACTGGCCTGTAACAACTTCGAGGTGATAGACCTTGGGGTGATGGTTCCTGCCCAGCGCATTATTGAAGAAGCAAAAAAACAGGAAGTAGATATTATAGGACTTAGCGGTTTGATCACCCCATCGCTTGATGAGATGGTGCATTTTGCCAAGGAAATAGAACGCGAAGGTTTTACCATTCCGTTGATCATTGGCGGGGCTACTACATCGCGCATCCACGCCGCGGTAAAAGTAGCGCCGCATTATTCGGGTGCTGCTATCCACGTGTTAGATGCATCGCGCAGCGTAACCGTTTGCAGCAGCCTGATGAACCGCGATACCCGCGATACTTACATACAAGGCATTAAAGACGAATACACCAAAGCCCGCGAAGCCCACGCCAACAAAAAAAGCGACAAGCGTTTTGTAAGCATTGAGCAGGCACGCGAGCAAAAGTTCCAGATAGACCTGAAAACCGTTCCGGCAGCGCCGACATTTTTGGGCACCAAGGTTTTCGAAGCCTATCCGTTGGAAGAGCTTGTGCCATATATTGACTGGACACCGTTTTTCCATACCTGGGAGCTGCGCGGCAGCTATCCGAAGATATTTGCCGATAAGTTTGTGGGCGATGAAGCCAAAAAGCTTTTTGATGATGCCCAGGCGTTAATGAAACGCATTGTTGACCAGAAATTGCTTCGTGCCAGTGGTGTTATCGGTTTTTGGCCGGCTAACAGCGTGGGCGATGATATCGAGATCTATACCGACGATACCCGCCAGCATTTGCTTACACGCATTCATACACTGCGTCAGCAGAACGAAAAGGTTAAAGGTGAGCCGTATTATGCCCTGTCGGATTTCATAGCGCCCAAGGACAGCGGCATTGCCGATTATTGGGGCGGCTTTGCCGTAACAACAGGTATTGGCTGCGACGAACTGGTGGCCGAGTTTGAGGCGGACCATGATGATTACAACAGCATCATGACCAAAGCCATTGCCGACCGCTTTGCGGAAGCTTTTGCTGAGAAAATGCACGAACTGGTACGTAAGGAATATTGGGGATACTCGAAAGACGAGCAGCTGGGTACCGATGAACTGATCAAGGAAGAGTACCAGGGGATCCGCCCGGCACCGGGTTACCCCGCCTGCCCGGACCATACCGAGAAAACAACACTGTTTGAGATATTACAAGCCGAAGATAACGCGCACATGCACCTTACCGAAAGCCTGGCCATGACACCGGCTGCATCAGTAAGCGGCTTTTATTTCGCGCATCCACAGGCCAGATATTTCGGGCTGAATAAAATAAGTAAAGACCAGATAGAGGATTATGCGCAGCGTAAGAATTTATCGATTGATACGGTTGAGCGTTGGCTAGGGCCGAATTTGAATTATTAATAAATTATAATGTCATTGCGAGGAGCGTAGCGACGCGGCAATCTCGTAGCAATGCATGAACGCCAAGCATGCGACGAGATTGCCACGCTATCGCTCGCAATGACATAAGGAAATAAAGACTTACAACCTAAAATGAAGATTACAGAACATATAGCCAATGCGGCAGGTAAGACGCTTTTCTCATTTGAATTGATCCCGCCATTAAAAGGCCAAAGCATCCAGGGTATCTATGATGCTATTGACCCGTTGATGGAGTTTAAGCCGCCGTTTATTGATGTAACATCATTGCGCGAGGATTATATCTATAAAGAGCATGAAACCGGCTTGCTGGAGAAACTGGCTTATCGTAAGCGCCCTGGAACCATCGCTATTTGCGCGGCTATCATGAACAAGTACAAGGTTGATACCGTTCCCCACTTGCTTTGCGGTGGTTTTACCAAGGACGAGACCGAAAACGGCCTTATCGACCTGCAGTTTTTAGGGATAGACAATGTGCTGGTTTTACGTGGTGATGCCCGCCGCGGCGATGCCTCATTTGTGCCAACACCAAACGGCCACTGTTACGCTACCGACCTGCTGCAACAAGTAGTAAACATGAATAACGGTGTTTACCTGCATGAACATTACGAAGGTATCCTGAAAACGGATTTCTGCATAGGTGTGGCTGGTTATCCCGAGAAGCATTTTGAAGCGCCAAACCTTAAAACCGACTTTAAATACCTGAAGCAAAAGGTTGATATGGGCGCGGGCTTCATCGTAACCCAAATGTTTTTTGATAACCAAAAGTATTTCGATTTTGTGAACAGCTGCCGTGCAGAGGGAATCAACGTACCCATCATCCCGGGATTGAAACCTATCACTACATCAAAACAACTGGTTAACCTTTCCAAAACTTTCCATATCGATATCCCTGAAGCTTTAAGCGATGCGATACACGATTGTAAGGAAGAAAAGAATGTAAAAGATATTGGTATCGAATGGATGATTGAACAATGTAAGGAGCTGGTGAAATTCGGCGCGCCGGTATTACACTTCTACACCATGGGTAACCCCGGGCCAACAAAACGCATTGCTGAGGCGATATTTTAATATCCCAATATCCACCCTGTCATTTCGAACGAGCGAGAGCGAGGAGAAATCTTGTTCAATTGACAGGCGGCGAACTGTGCATAATGAAAAAGATTTCCACTATCGTTTCAGAATGACAAATGATTTTAAACAAGAAATGCCCGACTAACCGTCGGGCATTTCTTGTTTATGATGCGAGAGAATAGCTTATATCCCTTCGCCTTTTAGTTTTGATGCTGCAACTAATGCCCTGTAGGCGTTAACCACGCCACCTGTTTTTGAAAGGGTTGTAAAATCAACCTTTTCGGTTTGGCTGCCCGGTTTTAAAACCACGGTGCCGGTTAACGGTGTTGCCGATTCCAATATCACCTGTTTAAGCTGTTTTGCACTCAGGTTAGGGTAATATTCTAAAACCAATGCTGCGATGCCCGCGGTAATTGGTGATGCAAAGCTGGTGCCATCGGCAGTGTTAAATTCGGCATCCATATTTACAGAGGTTACTTTAACACCCGGCGCAAATACATCCACATTTTTTTTGCCGTAGTTACTGAAAGTACCTGCAAGGTTTGCATCCAGCTTATCGGCAGACGCGCCAACACAAATCACATTATCAGCATCCGTACCGGAGCCATCCTCAAAGGTATCATTCGGGAATTGTGGTTTGGCGTCAACATCCTGGTTATCATTACCCGATGCCTGCACCAACAATACATTTTTACCGGCAGCGTATTTAAAGGCCTCGTCAACCCATGCTTTATGCGGCGATAGCTTTTTACCAAAGCTCATGTTGATGATCTTCGCGCCATTATCAACCGCATAATGTATCGCGTTAGCAATATCTTTATCGTATTCATCGCCATTAGGCACTGCTTTAATGGCCATTATACGCACATTATCGGCTACGCCATCAATACCATATTTGTTATTACGTACGGCGCCTATTAAGCCGGCTACACCGGTGCCATGCTCGGCGTCAGCAAACTTGATGAGGTTACTGCCATAAGGTTTGCCATCTTTCTCGTCCGGGTTGTCGCCAACAATACGTTTTCGGGCATCCAGGTCGGGGTTAACATCATTGTTCAGTTTAGCAAGGTATTCGCTCAGGTCGTTAATGATCTTGGCGTTAGTGTCATCGCCGCCTTCCTGATCAAAAACAGATGCCCATACAGCTTTACTTTGTTTAACGGTATCGCTTTCAGAGGTGATCTTCGCCAGGTCGGCCTTTTTAAATGAAGCTCCTGACGTTAATTTAAGTGCTTTTTTTACATACCCGCTAGTAGTCATCAAAGCGTTCATGATGGGTTGTAGCTGCTGTATCTCGGTTTTTGATTTGTTTAAGGTGGTATTATACGTAAGCTTTACAGATTCCCAGTAAGCAAATTCCTTTTCGCTGCCGGCAGGGGCCGATGTAAGGTTTTCATATTTAGGTTTTAACCTGTTGTATTCGCGCACCTCTTCGGTGGTTTCGGTAAAATCACATTTACCGCCCGGGCCGCCTAAAAAATTCCAGCCGTGCACATCATCAACGTAACCATTCTTGTCGTCATCAATCCCGTTGCCGGGTATCTCTTTGGTATTGGTCCACAGTACAGGTTTAAGGTCGGCCTGTGCGGTGTCAATACCGCTGTCGATAGTAGCTATAATTACTGTTTTGCTTTTTTTACCTTTTACAAACTGGTAAGCCTGGTTAAGGCTGATGCCGAAATATCCATCGGTTTTAAGGTCCATCAGGTGCCAGTTCTTTGGCAGTTCGGCAGCGGCTTTTGGCGCAATCTGCGCCGTTGAGTTAAAGCTTATTAATACGGCACCACACAATAACGTGCCGGTAATGAGTTTGCAAAATTTATACATGCGTTATAAATGGGTTTTATGATTAAAAAATTACAGGTCGAATTTAATGCCCTGCGCTAAAGGCAACGTTTTAGAATAATTTATAGTATTGGTTTGGCGCCTCATGTAAACTTTCCAGGCGTCAGATCCGCTCTCGCGGCCACCGCCGGTTTCTTTCTCGCCGCCAAATGCGCCGCCTATTTCCGCGCCGGATGTGCCTATGTTTACGTTGGCAATTCCGCAATCAGAACCCGCGTAAGAAAGGAATGTTTCTGCCTCGCGCAAATTATTGGTCATGATGGCTGATGATAATCCCTGCGGAACACCGTTCTGCAGATCAATAGCTTCTTCGATAGTAGAATATTTGATAAGGTAAAGTATCGGCGCGAAGGTTTCATGCTGCACGATCTGGTAATGGTTCTCTACCTCGGCAATACAAGGTTTAACATAACAGCCCGATGAATAAGCCCCGCCATCCAGCTTGCCGCCTTCTACCACAAACTTACCGCCCTCGGCTTTACATTTCTCAATCGAATCTAAATATAAAGCAACCGCATCCTGATCGATCAGCGGCCCCATGTGGTTGTTCTCATTTAGCGGGTCGCCAATTTTTATTTGCGCGTAGGCTTTAACCAATTTTTGTTTAAAGGCTTCGTAAACACTTTCGTGTATAATAAGCCTGCGGGTACTGGTGCAACGCTGCCCCGCAGTACCCACCGCACCAAATACAGCGCCAATAAGCGACATATCCAGGTCGGCATTTTCGGTGATAATGATGGCATTGTTACCGCCCAGCTCTAAAAGGCTTTTACCAAGGCGTGCGCCAACTGCCGCGCTAACCGCCTTGCCCATACGGGTTGATCCGGTTGCTGATACCAAAGGTACACGCGTATCGTTGCTCATCAGTTCGCCTATGTTGCGGTCGCCTATTACCAGGCAGCTTACGCCTTCTTCAATATTGTTTCGTTTAAAAACCTCCTGCGCTATGTGCTGACATGCAATGGCTGTTAAAGGTGTTTTTTCGGATGGTTTCCAGATGCAAACATCGCCGCAAACCCAGGCAAGCATGGCATTCCAGCTCCAAACCGCCACAGGGAAGTTAAAGGCCGATATTACGCCGATGATCCCCAGCGGGTGATATTGCTCATACATGCGGTGTTCGGGGCGCTCGCTGTGCATAGTAAGGCCGTACAACTGCCTGCTAAGCCCAACGGCAAAATCGCATATATCTATCATCTCCTGCACCTCGCCGTAACCCTCCTGCAGGCTTTTGCCCATCTCGTAGGATACCAACGTGCCCAGTTGTTTTTTATTCTCCCGCAGCGATTCGCCTATCTGCCTAGCTATCTCGCCGCGCTTAGGTGCCGGTATGGTGCGCCAGGTTTTAAAAGCCTTTGCGGCGGTCTCCACTACGGTGTTATATTCATCCGCAGTAGCAAACTTTACAGCGGCTATTTTTTTGCCGTCTGTTGGCGATACAATATCTTTTGTAACAGCATTGGCGCTGCTACCCCATTGACTGCCAGTACTAAACGCATGGTTAATGTCGTTTATATGTAAATGATTAAGAATATCTTTTATAGGTAAGCTCATAATTGGTACTTTTGTCAAAGGTAAAAATCTTTAGGGCAATTATTCTTCAACTCATCGCTTGCCGGTTAAAATGCTTTACATTTATTATCAGCCACTTGTATTAACGCTTGTTTAATAATGTTTGTATGTTGAAAACTTAATTGACTTATGGATGCTTATTATTGTAATTTGAACTCATGTTTAAGCCTTGCGGATAGACATCCGCCGGGAAAATATGGTGTTCTGCAAATAAACTTGAATGGAAGAAGAATTTGAATTTGGTTTTACCGAAGATCCAAAGTTTTCGGTAGAACGGTACGAAGAGATGATTCGAAATCATGATCAGTACTTTTTTGACGCGCAGGCGTTTGAGAACATTATAGACTACTACATAGAAAAGAACGACCCGGCAAAAGCCCTGCAGGTATCAGAATATGCCCGCAACCAGCACCCGTTTGCCGCGGTATTTTTAATAAAACAGGCCCAGCTACTGGTAGTTACCAACCGTGCAAGCGAGGCATTTGCCGCACTTGAAAAAGCCGCTATGCTGGAAGCCAGCGACGCCGATATCTATATCATCCGTGGTAACCTGTACGAAAGTATGGAACGCAATACCGAGGCTTTAGAGAATTACGAAAAAGCGCTTGAACTGGCCGAGGAAACTGACGAGATATTGTTGCACATTGCCTACGTTTACCAAAACATGGGCGATTATGATACCGCCATTACCTACCTTAAGCTTTGCCTTAAACAAAACATGGAAAACCAGGATGCCCTGTACGAGCTGGCATTTTGCTACGATGTTTTGGATAACCAGGAAGAGAGCGTTCAGTTCTATCAGCAGTATATAGATAACGAGCCTTACAGCTATGCCGCATGGTATAACTTAGGTAATGCATATACCAAACTTAGTTTGTTCGAGAAGGCTATCGATGCATACGATTACGCCATACTGATCAAAGACAGTTTTGCATCGGCTTACTTTAACAAAGGTAACGCCCTGGTAAATCTGGAAAAATATGCCGAAGCTATTGAGGTGTACCGCCAAACTTTTGAGTACGAGCAGCCTAATGCAGATACATATTGCGCCATAGGCGAGTGCTACGAAAAGCTGGAGCAAATGGACGAGGCGCGTTCGTTCTACAAAAAATCGGTGAAGATGGACCCTAAACTGGCAGATGCCTGGTTTGGGATTGGTGTAACGCTTGATTTTGAAGAACGCTATTTTGAGGCCCTGCACTTTTACAAAAAAGCGCTCGACCTGGATATTGCCAATGCCGATTACTGGTTTGCCATTGCTGATGCGGAATACAAGCTTGGCCACTTGCCCGAAGCCGAACAGGCTTACGAAAAGGTAGTGGAGCTTAACCCGCTTGATGTGGATGCATGGCTGGATTACTCGTCTATACTATATGAGCAAAAACGACTGGTTGATGCCATTGAGGTAATGTCGCAAGCCATCAAAAACAACCCGGACGCTGCAGAGCTGTACTACCGCATGGTAGCCTACCTGTTTGCCAAAGGCGAATACAATGAAGCATTGAACTACCTGGAGATGGCGCTGGCGTCTGACCCGGAGAAACATTACATCCTGTTTGATTACCTGCCGCAATTACAGGAGAACAAGGTGATCATTGATATCATCAACAGATATACGAAGTAGTGAGTGGTGAATAGAGAACTGTGAGTGGTTCTCATTTCATTAGCCCAACAGATAATACTCAAATCCGACTCAATCAAATGTTAAAAGCCAAACAGCAATGTTTGGCTTTTTTGCTAAATGACAAATCACTTTTGAGGGACTATACTAATATATAATTAAAGCGGTGGCACTATTCTGTCAGTGGTCGTTTTTTAAATACTTGATTTTTAGTTAATTTAAAAAACACACGACGTTCACGGCAGTGAACGTGAACACTATTGTTCCCTCCCTTGGGAGGGTTAGGGAGGGGTTCGCCGCTTTGTTAGACCCCTCCCTGCCACCACACCGGCCTTTCACACCCCTCCCAGGGGAGGGAATTAGAAAACAACCCCAGCTCTCATCCGTTGTTCTTTAAAACCCAATAATTATGAATACTTCAGATAGTTCAAACCCGGGGAACAACCTCCCTTCAGAAGGGCAACCCGACGACCCGATAGTAAATGCAGAAGAGCAGTACGTGATCACCAATAAAGATGATGCTGAAAAGGTAACTAATAAAGATTCCACCGTAGCGGATGCTGAGGAAGTTACCGAAAAGGTGATCGAAAGCGAGAAAGTTTCGCCACGTCCGCCTGCAGAAAACCTATAACACCAGATCAATCATGAAAGCCCTGATATTAAATTGCACCTTAAAGCCATCGCCCGCTGTTTCAAATACCGAAGCCTTGGCCAATACCTTTATAGATGAACTGGAACGCCTTGGTGTAAAAACAAATTTTATACGCGTAGCCGATCATCATATCATCACCGGCATAAAATCTGACCTGGGTAAGGGCGATGCATGGCCTGCAATTCTAAAAGAGCTTTTGGCATCAGAGATACTGATTATAGCCACCCCCACCTGGATGGGCACCATGAGCAGCGAGGCGCTGAAGGTTTTGGAGCGCATAAACGGCCTGTACCCTAAACGCGACGCGCAGAACCGACCGGTCACTTTCAACAAAGTAGCGGGTTTTGTAGTTACCGGCGCAGAGGATGGCGCCCGGCATGTGGTATCTGAAATTGCAGGCGCGCTGATGGATGTTGGCTTTACCATTGCGCCACAATCATACACCTATTGGAACAATGGCCCCGGCCCCGGCGATAATTACCTGGAGAGCGATTACCGCAAAGAATGGTCAATAGAAACGGGGAAAGCCGCAGCGGCTAATGTGGTGGCAGTTGCTAAAGCGTTAAAAAACACACCTATCCCCGGCAGGGAATAACATTGGCAATGATATTATTACCTTTGCAACCGTATGATAGATGTTGTATTAAAAAAGGGTAAAGAGAAAGCAGTACTGCACAAACACCCCTGGGTATTTTCGGGGGCGATAGAGAATGTAAAAGGTAAACCTGCCAATGGCGAGATCATCCGCCTGCTGGACAGCAAAAAAGATTTCCTGGCCTACGGCTTTTATAACGATCAATCGCGCGTGGCGGTGCGCTTGCTGGAATGGGACGAGGCCATAGCGGTTGACGACAATTGGTTCCGCGATAAAGTGCGGGTAGCTGTCGCAGGCCGTGCGCACATTTTAGCCGATGGCAGTACAGATACCTGCAGATTGGTTTTCAGCGAATCCGACTACCTGCCAGGACTTATCGTAGATAAATATGCCGATCATTTGGCCGTACAAGTGCTTACCTCGGGCATACAAAACGCAATGCCTGTTATTATAGATGAACTTAACCAATTACTGAAACCGGCCAGCATTTTTGATAAAAGCGACGCCACCTCCCGCTCCCATGAAGGCTTGGAAACTACCAACATATTACTTGCCGGTAACGAACCACCCGAACTGGTAATGGTAAAAGAGAACGGCATCAGCTACGGCATCAACATCGCCGAAGGCCAAAAATCGGGTTTTTACTGCGATCAGCGTTATAACCGGCAGGTACTGGCCGGTTATGCCAAAGGGAAAAAGGTATTAGACTGTTTCAGTTATACCGGCGGCTTCACCTTAAATAGTTTAAAAAACGGCGCAGCATCGGTAACCAGTGTAGATAGTTCTGCCCTTGCATTGGAAACACTTGAAGAAAATATCCGCCTCAATAAATTTGAAGGTACGGAACACAGCGCCATAAAATCTGACGTGAACGCGCAGTTGCGCAAATTCAGGGATGAGGGCGAAACGTTTGATATTATTGTGCTCGACCCACCCAAGTATGCGCCATCGCGCTCCGCGCTCGACAGGGCATCACGGGCTTATAAAGACCTTAACCGCCTGGGCATGCAATTGCTTAACAGCGGAGGCCTCCTGGCCACTTTCTCCTGCTCGGGTGCTATGGATATGGAAACCTTTAAACAAGTGCTTGCATGGGCCGCTTTGGATGCCGGGAAGCAGGTACAATTCATTTACCAGTTCCACCAACCCGAAGACCATCCCGTTAGGGCATCATTCCCTGAAGGGGAGTACCTAAAAGGGCTTTTGTGCAGGGTTTGGTAAACACCTATATGTATATATTGCTGGCGCGAGCTTTCAGCTCGTGCCGTGGCATAAGGTCAGCTTTCAGCTGACGAAAGCTGAAAGCTTTAGACATGCATACACACGAGATACGCTGTGCTAATCTCGTGTGAGCATATGTTGTTTTAATTATTTCAACTTCATAAACCGTTCACCTAAAATAATGGCATAACCCATTGTTTTGGCTACGGTAACCTCTATACGGTCGAATGTTCCTTTGTTGGCACCTTTCCAACCAGTTTGACCATTATCGCCATACTTTAACACCAGTACCATCTGGTAGTTTTCGTTCACATCGCTTTTGCGTACGTTTATTTTACCTTTTGCATCGGTTTCAATCCAAAACTCTACCGGGTAGGCAGGCACTTCATGTACCTGGAACTTCCCGGTACCATCTTTATTAACATCAACAATAGGTTCTTTGTCGCCATCTTTACTATAACTGTAATGCCCAACAATTTCTGCGGGGATGGCTTTGGTGCCGTAATAGGTGTTGTTATTAATGGTGAAGGTTTCAACCTTTTGGGCAAAGGCGTTAATTGCCATAACTGTGAATAGCGCGCCAAATAAAAATTTTTTCATGTGATAATAAGATTATTGATACATGAATAAAGGTAACCGTGTGGCCATTTTTAAAAAATACCCATAAGTAGGTAATTAAACAGGCCATAAACCACAAAGCAACCTCTAAACCATGTAGCTGTACATAGTTCAGAGATTGCTTCATGCCACGCAATGATATGCGCGAGTATTATTGGCAGGAAACCTAAAATAATTAATCCAGTGTTATCTGGCGTTTAATGCTTTCCTCTAAGGATATAAATGTTTCGGTACGTTGTATGCCTTTAACGCTTTGAATGTTCTCGTTCAATACCTCGCGCAGGTGGTTGGTATCATGGCAAACAATCTTGGCGAAAATGCTCCAGCTGCCGGTTGTGTAATGCAGCTCTACAATTTCGGGTACCATTTTTAATTGTTTTACGGCTTCGTTATACTGCGACCCCTTTTCCAGGAATATACCCAGGAAAGCGGTTACGTCATAACCCAGTTTTTGCGGGTTCACTTCCAGGCTGGCACCTTTTATTACACCCATCTCCTCCAATTTTTTCATCCGCACGTGTATGGTTCCGCCGGAAACGATCAATTCTTTTGCGATTTCGGTGTAAGGAGTGGTCGCATTCTTCATTAATATTGATAAAATTTGTATATCAAGATTATCAATTTCTAAATTTTGAGGTTTCCTGTGAGGCATAATTTTAAATATCTATATTCAAATACAAGTATAATTATAATAAAAGTAAAAATAAAAATATTTTGTTGAAATATTTGCAAGAAAGTGCCAACTCCTTTAGATTTGTATAAAGCAAATGACAATTGCTATATCGTTCTTTTAAAAACAAACATTGTTGGGTGGTGAAATTTTTGGCAGACACACCTCCTTGTCCCGGTGGCGGAGAATATGGGAAACCCGAAGCGGGCTAACCACTCTGTGAAGGTTCGAACCCTTCCCCAACAGCTAAGTTTAAAATCGAAAGTATCAAGTTCTAAGTCGGAAGCCGACTAAAGACTGAAAACTTTAGACTAAGGACTTAAACATCCTGTAGGATGGTGAAATTTTTGGCAGACACACCTCCTTGTCGCGGTGGCGGAGATCATGGGAAACTCTTAGCAATAAGAATAACCACTCTTTGAAGGTTCGACCCCTTCTCCTACAGCTCTTCTCATAATTTAGGTTTATAATTGGTTAGTAAAGGCCCCTGCCCATCAGGGGCTTTACTTGTATAAGAGGGTTTTTGTTTTGAATGTAATAACCCTCTTATCATCCCCGAATTTTAAAACTAACACCTATACCGTATGTTAACTATCATAATGAAACGGTTACTTACCCTTGTTTTTATTTTTTGTACGATAACCGGTTTTGCCCAAAAGCATAGCCCTTTACCCCATGGAATGGTTTTTGGCGATAAACCAAAAGATATTGCACCCGTGCCGGCCTGCAAAATAGAGGGTTTTATGGGTAACAAGATCCGGCAGACAACGGCCCTTGTTGGTAAGATCATTAATGTCACCAAAGAGCAGGGGGGCTGGTTTGAAATGGATGCCGGCAAAGGGAAGGTAATTGCCGCGCATTTTAAAAACTACAATATAAAACTCCCGCAGGCTATTAAAGGCCGCACGGTAATTATTGAAGGTGTTGCCCAGCGCCTGTTAACCGCCGATGATATGCAGCATTTTGCTGGCGACACCGTAACCGGGGCTAAACAGCATAAAGAAAAAGTAAACTCCAAAGCACGCATAACTTTTGAGGTTTGGGGCCTGATGGTAGATAAGTAGGTTATTACTCCTACGTCGGCAATGACGCTGTATTAACTCTGCTAAACAAAAATAGCGATGGGTTAAAACCCATCGCTATTTCTATTATTGTGTTCACAACGCTTACGCAAACCGTGCTTGTTTTTTTAGCGCTGATGGTTCCACGTGCAGGTAATCGGCAAAAAGCTCTTTTACTTTTTCGGCCACTTCGCCACGGTTAACAGTTGAAGCATCACGGCGGCATTTCAGATAATGCTCGCGCGCAATTTTTTCAGAAAGGTCCCCAAGTGTTTTCACCTTAAGCTCCTTACCAAATTTACCGGCAAGTATTAAACCGGTAATGGCTAGCCCGGCTACAATAAACCCTGCAACATTATTAATAAATGATAAGGCTATCGCTGCCATAAGCAGCCCGGCAAAACTATAAACTATCCATTGTTTTGGCTGGAGCAGGTTCATATGTAAACCCATTTCATTTTCCAGGTCGGCAACAACCTCAATACGGTTATCGCGCGGAAAAAGCTCGCAAAGTTTTGTTTGTGGCTTTAAGTCGCATTTTTCAATGGGCTTTTTAGCGTTAATAGCGTTACGCAATTTATAGAAGGCCTGCTGCGTTGTGCAGCTATCGCTTTGTATCTGTTTAACCTTATCAACAACCAGGTCGCATAGTGCGCCAAAGGTTTTTATGTGTGTAAGGTCTTCGTCTGTGAACCTGATATTGAATGATCTTTCGATCTTTAGTAACACATCACCTACATCCTCCGGGTCGATATTGCTTAAATTAACGACCGGTGTATTCTTTAAATTAACTTTCAATACTATAGTACTAAATTAAACCATGTAGCCACCGTAATAACACGGTGGCTAACCTTAAATTCAAAACTGATGCCAGTTTAGAATTATTTACTCAAATACATTGATTTTTCTTTGTAAAGATGCCTGAAATACGGGTCGTCCAGGTCAGGTATAAACCTGATGGCTTCGCCTGTTGATTTCATTTCGGGCCCAAGCTCCTTATTTACTTCCGGGAACTTATCAAACGAAAATACGGGTTCTTTTATTGCATATCCTTTAAGCTTACGCTCAATAGTAAAGTCTTTTAATTTGTTAGCGCCAAGCATTACTTTAGCAGCTATGTTAATGTAAGGTACATCATAAGCCTTAGCTATAAATGGCACTGTACGCGATGCGCGGGGGTTAGCCTCTATCACATACACCTTATCGTCCTTAACAGCAAACTGTATATTCAGCAAGCCGCGAACGTTAAGCGCACGTGCTATTTTGGCAGTATATTCTTCCATCTGGCTTATCACGTTATCTGATAAATCAAACGGCGGCAACACCGCGAATGAATCGCCTGAGTGGATTCCCGCAGGCTCAATATGCTCCATCAAACCAATAATGTGTACATCTTCGCCATCGTGGATAGAATCCGACTCGGTTTCGGCAGCGCGGTCAAGGAAGTGATCTATCAATACACGGTTACCGGGTAAATTCTTCAACAAGTTGACCACCGCTTTCTCCAGGTCCTCATCGTTTATAACAATACTCATGCCCTGGCCGCCAAGCACGTAACTTGGGCGCACCAATACAGGGTAGCCAACCTCGTGTGCAACTTCTAATGCTTCTTCAGCACTTTCTGCAACGCCATATTTAGGGTAAGGGATACCAAGCTCTTTCAGCAGGTCGCTAAAACGGCCGCGGTCTTCGGCTATATCCATGTTATCGAACGATGTACCAATGATCTTGATACCATGCTGGTGCAGCTTTTCTGCCATCTTCAGGGCAGTTTGGCCACCAAGCTGAACGATCACGCCTTCCGGTTTTTCAAGGTCGATTATCTCGCGTACATGCTCCCAAAAAACGGGCTCAAAGTACAGCTTATCGGCCATGTTAAAATCGGTAGATACGGTTTCAGGGTTACAGTTAACCATAATGGCTTCGTAACCTGCTTCTTTGGCAGCAAGCAGGCCATGTACGCAGCTGTAATCAAACTCAATACCCTGGCCAATACGGTTAGGGCCCGATCCTAATACAATGATCTTCTTTTTATCAGATACGATTGATTCGTTCTCGCCCTCATAGGTAGAGTAGTAGTATGGCGTTTTTGCCGCAAACTCTGCCGCGCAGGTATCAACCATTTTATAAACACGTTTTATGTTTAAGGCTTTTCTGCGCTGATAAACGTCTTCTTCGGTTACGTTGCCTAAAACGTACGCTATCTGGGTATCAGAAAAGCCACGTTGTTTCAGGGTGAAGAAGAAATCTTCAGGGATATTATTCAGCGAGTAGCGGCGCAGTTCTGTTTCTACGTTCACTACATCCTGTATCTGGTTCAGGAACCAGCGGTCGATCTTTGTTACTTTACGGATAGATTCAATTGGCACACCCAGGCTCATGGCATCATAGATGTGGAACAACCTGTCCCAGCTTGGATGCTCCAGGCTGTGCATTATCTCGTCAAGGTTGCGGCTTTGGCGGCCGTCGGCACCAAGGCCGGCGCGGCCAATTTCAAGGCTCTGGCAGGCTTTCTGTAAAGCCTCAATAAAGCTGCGGCCTATACCCATAACCTCACCAACTGATTTCATGGTTAAACCAAGCTCACGGTTAGCGCCTTTAAATTTATCAAAGTTCCAGCGGGGGATCTTCACGATCACGTAATCCAACGTTGGCTCAAAGTAAGCCGATGTTGTTTTGGTGATCTGGTTCTCTATTTCATCAAGGTTATAACCAATGGCCAGCTTGGCAGCTATTTTAGCAATTGGGTAACCTGTTGCTTTTGATGCTAATGCTGACGAGCGTGATACACGCGGGTTGATCTCGATAGCGATGATCTCTTCATTAGCGGGGTTAACCGAAAACTGCACGTTACAACCACCTGCAAAGTTACCGATGGCACGCATCATTTTGATGGCCTGGTTACGCATTTCCTGGTAGCAGCGGTCGCTCAGGGTCATGGCCGGGGCCACGGTTATCGAGTCGCCGGTGTGGATGCCCATCGGGTCGAAGTTTTCGATAGAACAGATAATAATAACGTTATCATTACTATCCCTCAAAAGCTCCAGCTCGTATTCTTTCCAGCCTAAAACAGCCTGCTCCACTAAAACCTCGTGGGTTGGTGATGCCTGCAGGCCGCGGCTTAAAGCAGCGTCAAAATCTTCTTTTTTATGTACAAAGCCTGCGCCTTTACCACCCAGGGTATAGCTTGGGCGTATAACCAGCGGAAAACCAATTTGCTGCGCGGCTTCTTTACCTTCTAAAAACGAGTTGGCAATTTTTGAAGTTGCCACGCCAACGCCTATATCAACCATTAACTGGCGGAAGGCTTCGCGGTTCTCTGTTTTCTCTATCGCGGCAATATCAACCCCGATGATTTTAACCCCGTATTTTTTCCATAACCCCTGCTCATCAGCCTCAATACAAAGGTTTAAAGCGGTTTGGCCACCCATAGTAGGCAGTACGGCGTCAATTTTTTGTTCTATCAGTATTTTTTCAAGGCTTTCAACATTAAGCGGCAGCAGGTAAACGTGGTCGCCAATCACCTTATCGGTCATGATGGTGGCGGGGTTGCTGTTGATGATGGAAACAGTAATGCCTTCGTCTTTTAAGGAAAGGGCAGCCTGCGAACCCGCATAATCAAACTCACACGCCTGGCCAATAATAATAGGGCCTGAACCAATAATTAATACGGATTTGATGGAAGTATCTCTGGGCATAGGGCTTTTTTAAGTCAAAAAGTTAAAATTCAAAAGTTAAAAATGGGTAGTCCATTTAACGTAAATCCTATGCGCTGAAAGGCGAAAAATCCCGACCTCAGCGTCGGGGTGCAAAGATAGTAATTTGCAGGGATTTGGAATGTTAAATTTTTAAATTTAATCTAATGTGCCTGTACGATTTCCATGCAAGCAAATTTAAGCCATCCTCTAATTTACTTTATTAATTTATTATTTGCGTCGGGGAAAATAAGGATAGGCTCGTAAGCACGGGCTTCATCAGCTTCCATATAGGCGTATGACATAATGATAACAATATCGCCAACCTGCGCCAACCTTGCAGTTGCGCCGTTAAGGCATACAGTGCCGCTGCCGCGTTCGCCTTTTATAACATAGGTTTCAAAACGGGCGCCGTTGTTGTTATTAACAATCTGCACTTTCTCATTCGGGATGATATTAGCAGCCTCAATAAGGTCTTCATCAATGGTTATACTGCCAACATAGTTCAGTTCGGCCTGTGTAACCTTAACGCGATGAAGCTTTGATTTTAATACCTCAATAATCATGGTGCAAAGGTAGGAATATTTTTATCTGTAAAGTTTATGCATCATCGCCGCATTGTAATATATACATGACTGTGCTGTGATCTGCCGTTTACTTTATCAATACATTATCTATCAGCCTTGTTTTGCCAACACGGGCGGCAGTAAGGGCTACAATAGTTGTACTATCTTTACCGGCAGGCAATAAGGTTTCCCCATCAACTATTTCAAAATACTCGGGCTGTACGTCATTTTCGGCTTTAAGCATCTCCATTGCCTGCTGTTGTAGCTGCGGTATATTTTCAATATCAAAGTTGCTTTTTACCCAGTTCAGGGTTTTTGACAATACAAGCGCGTGTTGCCTGTCGGCCGGCGATAAATGAATATTACGCGAACTCATGGCCAATCCATCGGCCTCCCGCTCAATGGGGCACATTACCATTTTTACGGGCATATCCATCAGTTCAATCATGCGGTTAACAACCATAATTTGCTGATAATCCTTTTGGCCCATATAAAGGGTATCGGGCTTAACAATATCAAGAAGTTTGTAAACCACCTGCGTTACGCCCTGGTAATGCCCGGGCCTGAATTCGCCCTCAAGCAAATGCTCAAGCGAGCCAATATTTAAATGCCATTGCTCATTTGCGTCATACATTTCTGTAACGGCGGGGTTAAACAAAACATCGCAACCGGCCTGCTCCAGTTTGGCTATATCGGCCTCAATGGGGCGTGGATAATTTTCCAGGTCTTTGGGATCGTTAAACTGTGTTGGGTTAACAAAAATGCTGCAAACAACAATATTGTTGCCCTGCTTTGCCTGCGCAATTAACGAGAGGTGACCATTATGCAGCGCGCCCATGGTAGGTACAAACCCAACAGTTGCAGGGTTTTGTGCGGATAGATATTCCCGGATTTGCCGGCGTGTGGTAAATATTTTCAAACTAAAAAAGGTTGCAAAAATTTGGTAAAGGTGTACAATTACTTAAAAACTACCAAACCCTCTTGCATAAGTGGTTGCCAGTTCATATAATAATGCTTATATTTGCACACTCAAATTTTTTGACTTCTTTACATTTATTAATACTGATTAGTGATGGGTAAATCAAAACTACTGTTCATAACTCATGAAATGTCTCCTTTCCTTGAACTCACAAAAATTGCCGAAATAACCCGCCAGCTTCCGCAAGCCATGCAGGAGAAGGGTTTCGAAATTCGCATTTTGATGCCACGTTTCGGGAACATTAATGAGCGCAGGAACCGTTTACATGAAGTTATCCGTTTATCGGGGATGAACATTATTATTAACGATAATGATAATCCACTGATTATTAAGGTGGCTTCTATACCGGCAGCACGCATGCAGGTTTACTTTTTAGATAATGAAGAGTATTTTCAGCGCAAGCACGTGTTTAATGACAAAGACGGTAAATTTTATGCTGACAATGATGAGCGCATGATATTTTTCTGCAAAGGCGCTTTAGAAACCGTTAAGAAACTTGGCTGGGCACCTGATGTTATTCACTGCCATGGCTGGATGAGCGCTTTAGTGCCGGCTTATTTAAAAACAACATATAAAGACGACCCAACCTTTAAAAATTCAAAAGTAGTTTACTCTATTTATGGAAATGATTTTAAAGAGAAGCTGGATGCCGATTTTGCAAGCAAGGCTGTAATGGGCGATATGACCGAAGCACATACCGAAGTTTACAAGGATGGCACCAACACAGCAATGTACGCGGGTGCTATACACTACAGCGACGGCATTGTACTGGGCAGTGCCGATATTGATGCCGATGTGTTAAATAATGTTAAAAACAGCAATAAATCGGTTTTAGAATACGTTTCTACCTCTGATTTCGAAAATTATTACAATTTTTACGAAGAAATCACCAATGAGCAATTGGTGGATGTTGCATAAGCTTTAAAATTATATATGAAATTTTACAAATTAGGCTTATTAACCCTGTTAATAAGTCTTTTTATTTTGAATAGCTGTAAAACCCAGGATGGTATAGGCTTAGACCCGGCTACACCTATTGCCGGTAAACTTATAGCTGATACCAGCATAGTGGCTACAACCGTTAAAGAAGACAGCGTTGTAACCAGTTCCTTATCGGCGAGGGTTCCTTTATCCTACTTTAAGGATCCTGAATTTGGCACAACCGAGGCTAACATTGCAATGGTGCTATCAACCCCGGGCGCAACTGCTTACACCTTACCAACCGGAGACATCACCATTGACTCGGCCCGATTGATCCTGCCTTACGCTACTGATGGCTTTTATGGTGATTCTCTTTTATCAACATATAAAATTGACGTTCATCAACTTGACGAACGTATTGAAGCTACAAAAGCATACTATAACACCAGAGCCTTTAAAAACTTAAGTACCATTATAGGTACTACGACATTTTCGGCAAGGGCGCATGATACGCTGAAAATAATGAACATAGTTAAAGGCGGGCCAGATACACTGATCAAAGTTAAGCCGCAGGTGCGCGTCCCTATAAACCCCCAATTTATTAATCAAAATTTCTTTTCGGCTTCTGCAAACCTGTTAAGCAATCCCGTTATTTATGAAAACATGATTAAAGGGCTGTATGTTACTTTGGATAAAAGCCAAACCCCGGGTGTAGGTGGCAACATGTATTTCAACCTTGATTCGGCTAAATTAACCGTTTATTATAAAAATGTTAACGGGTCTACTACTGATACCGCTGCAATTTCACTATCAATTGGCAGAAAAGTTGCCGAAATTAAACATACTTACAGTGCCAATGTGCTGGCTGCATTAAATAACACATCAACTAAAGGGCTTGTTTATTTACAGGGACTTGCCGGGCTTAGGGCTAAATTAACCTTACCCGATGTTAAAAGCATTTTTGCATCCGAGGGCGGCAGCGACAACGTTGTATTAAACCGAGCCGAACTGATCGTTAAGGTTGATCCGGGCACTACAACGCCATTTGCACCAAGCAAAAGGCTAACGCTTTACAAGTATGACATTGCACACCAGCGCACTACCTTACAAGATGCATCATCAACCGACCCAAGGGCATCAAGCTTTGGCGGGGCGTATAATGCAGCCACCGGCGAATATCATTTTATAATAACCGCTTATTTACAAGACCTGTTACGCGGCAAAACTGTAGATTACGGTACTTTCCTTGCACCTGTAGACCCTACTGGTACAACTATTGACCTTACCCCCGCATCTACTTATGCCGACAGGTCAATTATAGTAGGTAAAAATTCGCCTTACCGGGTAAAACTTAACATTATATATACCAAAATAAACCAATAAAACTTTTTAAAAGCATTTAAAAATACCCCATTAGGGGTATTTTTTTTTATCTGATAAATAGCATTTGATAATGCTATTTATCTCCTTACTTTTGTCGCACATCTAATTCTATTAATTACATTAAAAATTCTATTTATTTATGTGCGGCATAGTAGGTTATATAGGCTTCAGAGACGCCTATCCAATAGTAATAAAAGGACTTCACAGGCTTGAGTACAGGGGGTATGACAGTGCTGGTATTGCACTGGCAAATGACGGCTTAAAACTTTTTAAAAAGGCCGGAAAAGTTAGTGAACTTGAGAACCATGTAAAAGACGCGGACGTTTCAGGTTCTGTAGGCATGGGCCATACGCGTTGGGCTACCCACGGTGCCCCAAGCGACAGGAATTCGCATCCGCATACCTCCGGCGATGGTAAGCTCACCATTATACATAACGGTATAATTGAAAACTATGCTACCTTAAAAGAGGCCCTATCCTCAAAAGGGCATGAGTTTAAAAGCGATACCGATACCGAAGTATTGATACATCTTATTGAAGAGATAAAAGACGTAACCGGCCTTGGCCTGCGCGAAGCGGTAAGGCTTGCCCTGAACCGTGTTGTTGGCGCCTACGCAATAGTTATTATGAGCGAGGATGAACCCGACGAGCTTATCGCTGCACGCAAAGGCAGCCCGATGGTAATTGGTGTTGGTAAGGGCGAATACTTTATTGCATCTGATGCTACACCAATTGTTGAGTATACTAAAAACGTTATCTATTTAAACGATAACGAGATTGCATATGTAAGGCGCGATGACCTGCTGATCAAAAATATCGATAACACCATCCAGACACCGTATATACAAGAGCTTGAGCTTAAACTGGAGATGCTTGAAAAAGGCGGCTACGACCACTTTATGCTTAAAGAGATATATGAGCAACCCCGCTCTATCCGCGATTGTCTGCGCGGCCGTATTGACCCTGAGCATGGCATTGTTACCCTGGGTGGTATTAAAGAGTATATCGAGAAACTAAAAAACATCGACCGTATCATTATCGTTGCATGCGGCACATCATGGCATGCAGGTTTGGTTGGCGAGTATTTAATTGAAGAGTATGCACGCGTACCTGTTGAAGTTGAATACGCTTCAGAGTTTAGGTATCGTAATCCTATCATATCGTCAAAAGACCTGGTTATCGCCATTTCGCAATCAGGCGAAACAGCCGATACCATGGCTGCTATTGAACTGGCTAAAGAAAAAGGCGCAACCATTTTTGGTATTTGTAACGTTGTAGGCGCATCTATCCCACGTATTACACATGCAGGGGTTTACACCCACGCCGGGCCGGAAATTGGCGTTGCATCAACCAAGGCGTTTACCGCCCAGGTTACCATACTAACCCTTATTGCGTTTTATATTGCCCAACAAAGGGGCACCATAACCCAAAGCAAGTTTGTTGAATACCTTACCGAGCTGGATGAGATACCAGCGCTGGTTGAAGAAACCTTAAAATGTAACGATGTGGTTAAGGCCATAGCCGAACGCTTTAAAGATTCAACCAACTGCCTGTTCCTTGGCCGTGGCAGTTCATTCCCTGTTGCGCTTGAAGGTGCTTTAAAGCTTAAGGAGATATCATACATACACGCAGAAGGTTACCCTGCTGCCGAAATGAAACACGGCCCTATCGCTTTAATTGACGCAGATATGCCGGTTGTATTTATTGCTACTAAAAACTCATCGTATGAGAAAGTTATCAGCAACATACAGGAGGTAAAAGCCCGTGGGGGCCATGTTATCGCCATTGTATCAGAAGGTGATACCGATGTTAAAGCAATGGCCGATTATACTATTGAGATCCCGCTAACAGGCGAAACTTTTGTGCCATTACTGGCAACAATACCATTGCAGCTGTTATCATACCATATAGCAGTAATGCGCGGTTGCAATGTTGACCAACCCCGTAACCTTGCAAAATCGGTAACGGTAGAATAAAAACTCAGACTTGAGATATTAGATGTGAGATTTGAGACCACAAGGTTTCGGATCTCACATTTTTTTTGCGTTAGATTTCCTGTCTCATATCTCATACAAAACACAAACCCCAAAAATACCAAAGGCGGCCCACTAAACAGTGAGCCGCCTGTATGTGAGCTTTTCTCAAACCTCACATCTAATATCTCAAATCTAATTAAGCCGGCATGTGCTTCATGGTTTCGCTCAGGTCTAACTGCAGGCCTTGTGCAATAGCCATACCCAGCCCAATATCCGCGCGGAACCAGTGGCAAAGCTGCCTGTTGGTTATTTCGTCTTTTTTAGGCCCGTCAATTCCACTCATCGAGTTTACAATGTTTTTGATCAGGTCTTTCTTAGCGGTATCATCCATCAAACGGTACAGGTTCCCCGGTTGCGTGTAGTGGTCGTTCTCGTCTTCGGCATTGCGGTCATACCAATCTGCAACCTGCGCATTTACATCCCAGGCCGGTTCCTTATAATGCTGGTCGGCCTCTATATCATCAAAACTGTTTGGGAAGTAGTTAGGGTTTTTACCGCCATTACCATCAATACGCATCTGGCCGTCGCGTTGGTAATTGTTCACCATAAAAGGGCAGCGGTTTACCGGTATTTGCTCGTAATTAGCCCCAAGGCGGTAACGGTGAGCGTCGGGGTAAGAAAGTATGCGCCCCTGTAACATCTTATCTGGCGAGTAGCCAATGCCGTCTACAACGTGTGCTGGCGCAAAGGCGGCCTGCTCCACATGGGCAAAATAGTTATCGGGGTTTTCGTTAAGCTCTAAAACGCCTACATCAATAAGCGGGTAATCGGCATGCGGCCAAACCTTGGTCAGGTCAAACGGGTTGATATGGTAAGTTGCGGCTTCAGCCTCGGGCATTACCTGTATCTTCACAGCCCATTTCGGGAATTCGCCGTTATCAATATGCGTTAACAGGTCATGCTGTGCAAAATCGGGGTTTTTACCACGCATCTCGCCGGCTTCTTCATCGGTAAAGTTCTTAATCCCCTGCTGGGTTTTAAAATGGAACTTTACATAAAAACGTTCATTTTGCGCGTTAATGAACGAGAAGGTATGGCTGCCAAATCCATCCATATGGCGGTAACCGTAAGGTGTGCCCCTGTCGCTCATCAAAATGGTAACCTGGTGCAGGCTCTCGGGGTTAAGCGACCAAAAATCCCACATCATGGTTGGGCTTTTACAGTTGGTGTATGGGTCGCGTTTTTGGGTATGGATAAAATCGCCAAACTTTTTAGGGTCTTTTATAAAAAACACCGGGGTGTTGTTACCCACAAGGTCCCAGTTGCCATCCTCGGTATAAAACTTCAGGGCAAAGCCACGGGGGTCACGTTCCGTATCAGCCGATCCTTTTTCGCCGCCAACTGTAGAGAACCGCAGAAACGCGCGGGTTTCTTTACCTATCTGGCTAAATACTTTTGCACGGGTATATTGAGTTATATCATGTGTAATTGTTAGGGTACCATACGCGCCCGAACCCTTTGCATGTACTACACGCTCGGGAATACGCTCGCGGTTAAAATGAGCCATTTTTTCGTGCAGTATATAGTCCTGAAGCAGGATAGGGCCACGCGGGCCAATGGTCTGAGAATTTTCGTTCTCTGCAAAAGGCCTGCCTGATGCAGTAGTAAGCTTTTTATTGGGTGCCATAACGTTTCGGATTTGTATTTTTCCAAACTTGATTAAAAATAATGGATAGAAAAAATCAATAATTACTATCTTTATATAGATTATATTGATAATGACTATAACTCAGCTTGAATATGTAATTGCGGTTGATACCTACCGCAGTTTTGTAGCCGCGGCCAACAAATGTTTTGTAACGCAGCCCACCCTTAGTATGCAGATACAAAAACTGGAAGACACGCTTGGGGTAAAGCTTTTTGACCGCAGCCACCAGCCGGTTATCCCTACCGAAATTGGTGAAGAAATTATAGCACAGGCAAGGGTGCTGCTGGCCGAAAGTGAAAAGATAAAGGAAATCATCAGCGACAGGCAGAAAGAGCTATCCGGCGAATTAAAGGTGGGTATTATCCCTACAGTATCGCCATATATATTACCTAAAATATTAAACGGCTTTATACAAAAATACCCGGCCGTAAAACTGATAGTTTGGGAGCAAACCACCGAGCAGATCATCCAGCAGCTAAAACTGGGCACAATTGATTGCGGCATACTATCAACCCCGCTGCATGAAAGCAGCCTTACGGAGATCCCGGTGTTTTACGAGAACTTTGTGGCTTACGCTTCAAAAAACAGCAAGCTTTATAAAAAGAAAACCATCACCCCCGATGATATTGATATGGAGGAGATATGGGTGCTTAACGAGGGCCATTGCATGCGCGAACAGGTGCTGAATATTTGCCAGCGGCGCAAAGCCACCAAAGGCTTTCAGCATTTCGAATACAATACCGGCAGCGTTGAAACGCTAAAACGTATGGTTGATATGAATAACGGCGCTACCATTTTACCAGAGCTTGCCCTTGCCGAAATGAGCGACAAGCAGCGCGACCGCGTACGCTATTTTAAAAGCCCCGAGCCTGCCCGTGAGGTAAGTATAGTGATGCACCGCAACTTTTTAAAGCGCCGGATGATAGAAGCCCTGAAAAACGAGATACTTGATTTTGTACCTAAAAGGCTGCGGACTAAAAAGAAAAAAGAGGTGATGGAGATATAGCCTGCCCGGATGATATCCCCGGGTTAATTTGGCATCCCATCTTTATATTACCTGCGGTAGCTTCTGATATTTTACCGACGCCTGCTCCTTTTATTTTGTGGCTCTGCCTGGCTATATCATTCGCAACATTACTATCACTAAAATAAATCGCTAAACAGCTTCACCAAATTGATGCTACAATACTATCTTGGCGCTATCAATCAAACCCTTGTTCACATCAAATGAAAAAAAATTATTACCTGCTTCTATTTGTGCTGATATTATCGGCCGCTGCTAATGCTCAAACCACCTGGATAACCAAAAACCTTGACGAAAAAATATCAGTAAAATTCCCTGCCGAGCCGCTAAAGGACACTAAAAACGGCATTGATATTTACACCCTTAAGCAGGCCGACAGTATTGCCTACAGCGCTAATATGATAGACTATAATGTTGTGGTCCATCTAGATTCGGCCGCTTTAGCACCGATGAAGGACGACCAGCGGTTTGCAGATCAGTTGCTGGCGGGGTTCGCGTCTAAAAAAACCAACTATACCTTCGGTGGGATAACAATAGGCAAATGGAAAACATACACTACCTATAGCTTTGCCGGCACTGAAAACACCACAAAAGCTACGCTGACTATACAAATGATTTTAACTGGAAGCAAAATGTATTCGCTGTCATGCCGGGTACCTGCTAATCTGGTCACCAAAAACAAGGACTCATTTTTAGGGTCGGCAGAGTTGTTAAAGAAGTAAAGGCAGCCTTTTGCTACCACTTACTCCCTGCACAGCCTATTTAACAACTCCCCATGCTGCGGGTATTGCTTCAGCAGGCCATCCTTCTTAGCCATCTCGAACTCGGCGAAATCAAAACCGGGGGCAACGGCACAACTCACCAGCGCAAAGCCCGTGGCTGATGATATTTGGGCCGCGAACCAGGTATTGGGCGGGATAGCCGCTTGCAGGCTGCCGGTGCTGCTGTCGCTCAGTTCGATGGTGGTATGTGTACCTTCATGGTCAATAACATGGATATGCAGCGGCGCGCCTTTGTGAAAATACCACAACTCGTCGGACGCCAGGCGGTGGAAACCCGAAAAGTCCAGGCCTTCCAGCAAATAGTAAATGGATGTGCAGGCCTGTTTCATACCTGTAGCACCGGCCCGGGTAACCTCATTTTCCGACCGGAAAACTTCTTTGTAGTACCCTCCCTCGGGGTGCGGCAGCAGGTTTAAGTGATCTATCCAGTATTGGGCGGTTTCGGGCATAGCAAGTTATTGATAAGTTACTGCGGCAAGATATAAAATTATTGTTTGCACTTATAAGCCCGATGGTAAACTGTAAAAATGAGCGTTCCATTTTGTTCCATTACAGAATAAATGGAACATGCATAAAATCTCAAAATATTAATAATCAATAACTTAAAAAAGACGAACATTTTCCTTTTACCATAGGCATGCGGCCCAAAAAGGCCGAACCAGGGGCGAAAAAAGGCGAAAAAAACCGGTATTTTCCGTGTCTCGTTTTGTTCATTTTTTTTAAAAAATAGAACAAAAAGCCAGAACAATAAGCTCCTGAACATGAGGATTTATAGCCGAAATGAAAAAGTTTTTGTTTAACTACTGACACGATTGCGCCAGTGGTTAATTGCCTGATTTTAAGATGGTTAACACCGTCCCGTTTCAAAAATGGAACAAGCTTATATCTTCAGCCTGATGTGAATTTTTTGCAGCAAACCGGTTAACCAAACCATTACAAACGAAAATATGACGCATTTAATAAGCCCGCCGGTGCCCTGGTTAAAGTATTCGGGGTAGCCAAGATCGGTCATTTGGTAAAGTGGGTAAAACAAAAAAGGCAGCAGGTAGCAGGTAAAAGTGTTGGTGCCCGCGGGTTCTATCACCTTAAACCAATGGAATTTGTGCTTTACATCTACCAGAAAAATAAAGAAAGCATATACCACCAAACTTATACCGGTACAAATAAGCACCCATGAAGGGGTATCACGCGCCTTACTTATCCCACCGCTAAAATAACGGACGATAAAGCCAAGGTTAAACAATATTACGGCCATCAGCAGCATAGCAACCCACAGCATTTTAATTTCCTTATTTGCGGCAAGCCGCATGTAAAGCACCGATACAAAAACGCCTGCCATAGTAAAGGCCTGCATGGCACCGTTGCCGGCTATCCACATATATTTTTGGATGCCGCTTAAAAAGTTGAGCATTCCAAAATGGAAATCGATATTAAAGAACATAAAGAAGATCCAGGCGGCAGCCTGCACCCAAAGCACCCCGTTACTGTAATAATAAATAAACGCACACACCAGGTACGACCAGCCTATAAGCCCCAGTATGCCCCACCAGGTTAAATGCAGCCACGGGTGGTTAGGGTCGGTGCTTTTATACAGTATGCACATGGTGGCCAGTAGCAGGATGCCAAAGCCCTGAAGCAGGTATCGCGTGGTTTTTGACTGTACTTTGCTGTAATCTAAAAATATAAAGAAGAAACTGAAGGTGGCCAGGCTTTCCCAAACGGGTTGCGGCAAAAGGGTGGCCGGGTCGTTATAGGTTTCCATGTTGGCATGGAAAAACCCGATAAATATAAGCGCGAACGACCGCGTGATGATCCGCATTGGGATATGCGCGTTCTCGTTATGCAGCCGTTTTTTAAAGGCATACGGTATTGATAAGCCTACTATAAACAGGAAGGCCGGGAATATGGTATCGGCAAGTCCTAAAGCATCGGCATTAATTCCTGCATGTTTAAGCCACTGAGGGGTATTTGGCACGCCATCCAGATCATTCACAAAGATCATCAGGAACATGGTAACTGCACGAAACGCATCAATTGACCTGATGCGGTTAATTAAATTACTCATTAAACAGGAAAATGATTTTTATAGATAAATGTTTTAATCTAACGGTAATAAATTTAAAACAGTATCTGTGCGATGGCTTTATTAGTCCCTATCGCGACTTAATTTGGCAAACATCAAAGGGTTCTCGTTTAGCTCGGCGGTTTCTCTTCTGTGTTTGATAATATGTAAAGCGGTGAATAATGCTTCGCGGAAAGATATCTCCGACGCCATGTTTTTGCCTGCGATATCATAAGCAGTACCATGATCGGGCGAGGTACGCACAAAGCTTAGCCCGGCGGTATAGTTCACGCCCGATTCAAACGCTATTTGTTTGAATGGGATCAACCCCTGGTCGTGGTACATGGCCAGTACGGCATCAAATTGCAGGTATGTGCCATTGGCAAAAAAGCCATCAGCAGCGTAAGGGCCAAAAGCAAGCACATCGTTATTGCGGGCTTCTTCAATAGCCGGTATAATGGTGTCTTTTTCTTCGCTGCCTATCAGGCCGTTATCGCTGGCATGAGGGTTTAAGCCTAATACAGCAATTTTTGGTTTGCGGATCCAGAAATCATCCTGCAAGCTGGCGTTCATCAGCTTTAGCTTGTGGATGATTTTATCGGTAGTGATGCTTTCCGAGATTTTTGATACCGGGATATGGCCGGTTACCACGCCAACACGCAGGGTATCGCTCACCAAAAACATCAGCGAATCATCTTTGCTGTCGCGATGCTGCAGGTATTCGGTATGGCCGGGGAAGTTAAACTCCTCGTTTTGGATATTGTCTTTATTGATAGGTGCTGTTACCAGGCCATCTATATGGCCGGCAAGCAGGTCGTCTGTTGCGCGTTGCAGCGAAATGTAGGCGTATTTGCCACCTTCGGCAGTTACCTGGCCTGGTTCAATTTTTACATCTTCTTCCCAGCAGTTTATCATGTTGGGTTTGCGGTGCTGCGCAGCGGCAGCACTATCAACCACATTAAAATTAAACTCGTTGATATGCGTAGCCCGGCGGTGGAATGAAGCTACTTTGGTATGCCCGTAAACAATTGGAGTACAGTAATCGTATATTTTAGCATCGGCCAGGGTTTTGATGATTATCTCTAACCCTATCCCGTTAACATCGCCAATACTTATTCCTATTTTAGGTTTGTCGCTCATGATTATTATGATTTCGCCGGTGGTTTTTTATACCGTCGGTTACGTATTTTGCTTTGTGCTTTAAGCCTTTAGCCCGCCGCCCAACATGCAAATAAAAAGATTTTAAGTTTATAAATTCTGATTAAAGCACAAATATGCCTTAATTTGCTCAAATAAAAACGGATAATGACATTAGTAAGAGCAAAAAAACATTTAGGGCAGCACTTTCTTACTGATAAAAATATTGCCTCGAAAATTGTGGACAGTCTGCGCCCCGGGGGCAGATATAAGCAGGTACTTGAAGTTGGCCCGGGTATGGGTATCCTGTCTGATTTTTTGCTGCAAAAAGCCGAGTACGAAACCTTTTTGATAGATATTGATACTGAATCGTACACGTTCCTGAAAAAGAAATATCCCAAACTGGGCGAAAGACTGATCAACGCCGATTTTTTAGAGCTGGATTTTAAAGCAAAATTTGAAAGCCAGATGGCCGTTATTGGTAACTTCCCTTATAATATCTCCTCTCAAATACTTTTTAAGATATTGGATCACCGCGACCAGGTACACGAGGTGGTAGGCATGTTCCAGAAAGAAGTTGCCGAGCGCTGTGCATCAAAACCTGGCAGCAAGGAGTACGGCATCCTGAGCGTGTTTTTACAGGCTTATTATAAGGTTGAATACTTATTTACGGTAAAGGCCGGTGTTTTTAATCCGCCACCAAAGGTGCTTTCTGCCGTTATCCGGCTAACCCGTAACGCCACCGCCGACCTTGGTTGCGACGAAAAACTGTTTTGGCAGGTTGTAAAAGCCGGCTTTAACCAGCGCCGTAAAACATTGCGTAACGCGGTGTCATCTTTAATAAACAAAGAGAAGATGGTAGATAACAAAACCCTCGACCTGCGCGCTGAACGCTTAAGCGTAGCCGATTTTGTAAAGTTGACTAATGAGATTGCGGAAGCCCGCTAATTAATCTATTGGTATTACCACAATCTTATCAGCGCCCTTCATCTCTTTTACCTTTAGGGCCATGCGTTTTACAAACAGGTAATTTGCTGTACCACCAATTACGGCACCTACAACCGGCACTAAACGCTCGGCAGCGCGTACGCCAAAGGCCAGCAATAGTTTTTCGGCAATGCCCTCCATCATGGTTTTGGTTACGGCTATGCCCGCTTCTACTTTAAAAGATGTGGCAACAAGTACCATAAATTCATCAAAACCTATCCTGTAGTTGCCTTTAGTATAATACATAATGGCCATAGTAACCCTAAACTGTTGGGTTATAAGGTTAATAAAATCAACAGGCATACCTACCAGCATGGTCATGATGCCGCCGCTGCCTGCAATAGCACCTGAGCCTGCAGCCATGTACGCACATTGGTTGATGAATTTATCCAGGCCATGCTTATCAACGCCCTTTTTGATGCCGAGCTGGTCTATATTGTCAAATATGTGCCTGAAGCCATCGTGCGATAGCGTATCTACATATTTTTTTATATCTGTACGTGCTTTTTTAAATGGAATGATCATCGGTGAATTTATTATATAATAGATATATGCTATTTACGTGCCAGTTTTGAGCCTTATCCTATTCTCTCCAAAGAAGAGGGTTATTACTGCCCTGATGTCATATTTTAAAGTCCTCTCCAAAGGAGAGGATTAGGTGAGGCTTTTTTGTATTTTTGCCCATCAAATTCTTACGCCATTGAAAAACAACATCCTTATTGTCGACGATCTGCACCCCGCGTTTATTGAACAGGCCGAAGGTTTTGGGTACACCATCAATTACCAGCCGGATATGAAGCTTGATGAGGCTTATGCCATCATCAATAATTATGATGGGTTGGTTATCCGCTCCAAGTTCCAGGTAGACAGAAAGTTTATTGACCAGGCTACTCACCTGCGTTTTATTTGCCGCGCCGGGGCCGGTATGGATAATATTGATGAAGATTATGCTTTAGAAAAAGGCATTAAGCTGATCAACGCTCCCGAAGGTAATATGGATGCCGTTGGCGAACATGCCATAGGTTTGTTGCTGTCATTGATGAATAACATGAATACGGCCGATGCCGAGATCCGTGCGGGCAATTGGCGCCGCGAGGAAAACCGCGGATATGAGCTGAAAGGACGTACCGTTGGCATTATTGGTTACGGGCATATGGGCAGCAGCTTTGCCAAAAAACTATCGGGTTTTGGTGTAAATGTAATTGCTTACGATAAATATAAAACAGGCTTTAGCGACCGGTATGCCCGTGAGGTAAGTATGGAAGAGATTGTTAAACACAGTGATGTTTTGAGCCTTCACATCCCGTTAACCAAAGAAACTGATGGCATGGTGAACGATGAATACTTTTACCATTTTAAAAAGCCTATATTTTTTATTAATACAGCACGCGGCAAGATAGTTAAAACCAGCGCAGTGCTAAACGCCATTAAACAAGGCAAAATAATAGCTGCGGGGCTTGATGTATTGGAGGTAGAGAAATTCCCATCACTTGCAGAACAGGCATGGTTTGACGAATTGCGCCAAAGCGACAAGGTAATTTTAAGCCCGCATGTTGGTGGATGGACGTTTGAAAGTTACCGTAAAATAAGCGAAGTAATGGCCATGAAGCTGGGTGAACTGGGATTAGCGTAATCAGTGAAATTCCACCCGATAGGTGCAAGCAATTCAATTAAAAAATTTGGATATTAAAATTTAATTATACTATCTTCGTTTTACACTAAACAAGACTATGCAGGCTCGGCCCACGTAGTCTTGTTTGTTTTTAAGGCCATCACGCTCTTCTATCGAAAAAGTAGGGGGGCGGTTTTTTTTGGCGCAAATTGATAATAAACTACTAATTATATTGTGTTATGGCAGAGGTATCATACTATACCAAAGAAGGTTTAGAAAAATTAAAAGAAGAGTTACAATACTTAAAAACTACGGGCCGTGCTAATATCAGCGCTGCAATAGCCGAAGCACGTGATAAGGGCGATCTTTCGGAAAACGCCGAATACGATGCAGCAAAAGAAGCACAAGGCTTGCACGAGGGTAAAATAGCCCAAATGCAGGAAACGCTGGCAAACGCCCGCTTACTTGATGAATCAAAACTGGATGTATCTAAGGTTTTAGCCCTATCTATCGTAAAAATTAAAAATATAAAAAGCGGCGCTACCATGAGCTACCAGCTGGTATCAGAAAGCGAAGCAGATATGAAAGCCGGTAAAATATCGGTAACATCACCTATTGCTAAAGGCTTGTTGGGTAAATCTGTTGGTGAGATAACCGAGATAACCGTACCCGCGGGTAAAATAGAATTTGAGGTATTGGAAATTAGTAGATAGTTAATGGTTGATTGGATGAGTGGTTCCATAACTGCTCATCCACCCCATTTCTTGACTACTCACCACTCACACAATCAACTACTCACTAATTATGAGCATCTTTTCAAAGATCATATCAGGCGAAATCCCGGCACACAAAGTAGCCGAAACAAATGAGTTTTTAGCTTTTTTGGATATTAGCCCATTAGCCGAAGGGCATGTGCTGGTTATCCCCAAAACCGAAGTTGATTATATTTTTGACCTGAATGACGAAACCTATATGGGTTTGCAGATGTTTGCCAAAATTGTAGCCACGGGGATAAAAAAAGCTATCACATGTAAGAAGGTTGGCGTAGCTGTTATTGGCTTAGAAGTGCCCCACGCGCATATTCATTTAATACCTATGAACAGGGTTGACGATATGAATTTTGCAAGGCCAAAACTTAGCCCTACGCAGGATGAATTGGCCGCCACAGCTAAAAAAATTGTGGAAGCCTTACGTGAGGTTACCCACCAATAGACAGCCATGTGTTATGATGGGGCGGAAGAACCATTGCCTCCCAAACGCATTACGCATACTTACATAAACGCGGGAAGACCCGCCGAACAGGCTCTTTCAACCGCGTCCTTTTACCCTTAGCCTTTCCGGTTTTACCGCCCTTCAACGGCCATTGTTAACAACGCAAAAACCAATTAAAAAAAACACTTTCCAGTTTTCGGAAATTTACCTACATTTGCGGGCTAATTGTTGCTCATTGAAATCGCTAAAAACATATTCAATCCCTTTTACCGGCCTTAAGCTGGGCAAGCATTATTTTGAATACGAAATAACCGATGCTTTTTTTGCCGAGTTTGAATACTCTTTAGTTAAAAAGGCCAATCTTATTTGTAAGGTTGAACTGGACAAGCAGGAAACCATGCTTATCCTGAACTTTGACATTACCGGCACTGTAAATGCCACTTGTGATAGATGCTTATCTGATTATCTGCAACCGATAGATATTCATGAACAGCAGATAGCCCGGTTTACAGAAGAGGAAATGAGCGAAGATGACGAGATAATTACCCTTGGCAAAAACGATCACGAGATTGCTTTAGCCGGGTTAATATATGAATATGTTAGCGTTGCGCTGCCGTTTATTGCAAATTGCAGTAACGAGGGCGACGGGAAACAATGTGATGAGGAAATGCTGGCAAACTTAAATAAGCTTGCAGCAAATGATGAAAAAACCGAGAGTGTTGACCCGAGATGGGAAGCTCTTAAAAAATTAAAATAATATAATAACTAAAAGTTATGGCACATCCAAAACGGAAAATTTCAAAATCAAGAAGAGATAAACGCAGAACGCACTACAAAGCAGAAGCGCCTACTTTAACTACTTGCCAAACTACTGGTGCAGTACACTTGCCACACAGAGCATACACTGTTGACGGTAACGTTTACTTCAACGGAAAAATCCTTATTGAGAAAGCAGTAGCAGTTTAAGTTTAATTTTCTGAAAATGAAGATTGGCTTAGATATTATGGGCGGTGATTTCGCCCCCAAGGCAGCAGTTTTAGGGGCAATTGAAGCTTGTAAAGTTTTATCTGCCGGGCAAAAACTTGTGCTTATTGGCGACAAGGATATTGCACTAAGCATACTTCAGGAAAATAATTTTAGCCCCGATAACTTTGAGTTTGTACATACAACCGAAGTTATTGGCATGGGCGAACACCCCACTAAGGCTATTGTTCAGAAACCCAACTCGAGTATAAGCGTTGGCTTCCAAATGCTGAAAGAAAACGCTATACAGGCATTTTCATCGGCAGGGAATACCGGGGCTATGCTGGTGGGCAGCATGTTCAGCGTAAAAACCGTACCCGGTGTAATACGCCCGGCCATGACAACCATTGTACCCAAACTTAAAGGCGGTTTGGGTATTATTTTGGATGTAGGCGCCAATGCCGATTGCAAGCCCGATGTGCTTTTGCAGTTTGGTGTTTTAGGCAGCCTGCTTGCCGAATCTATATACGGGATACCCAACCCGCGTATAGCGCTGATGAATATTGGCGAAGAAGAGGAGAAAGGCAACCTGCTTTTACAGGCCACCTATCCCTTAATGAAGGATACCAAACTGTTTAACTTTGTGGGTAACGTTGAAGGACGCGACCTTTTTGCCGACAACAACGACGTTGTTGTTTGCGATGGTTTTACAGGGAACATTATCCTTAAACTTGCCGAATCTTTTTACGTTATTACCCAAAAGAAAAGATTTAAAGACGAATTTTTTGACCGCTTTAACTACGAGCAATACGGCGGAAGCCCTATACTTGGTGTTAATGCGCCTGTTGTTGTTGGCCATGGCATTTCAAGTCCCGAGGCTATCAAAAACATGGTGCTGTTGTCAAGAAACATGATCGAGACCAACCTTATAGACAAAATTAAACTGGCTTTTCAGTAAAAAAATATAGAATGAGCAAAATTACTGCTGCTATTACCGCTGTAAATGGTTACGTGCCCGAGTACGTATTAACCAACCAGGAGCTGGAAACAATGGTGGAAACCAACGACGAGTGGATAACGAGTCGTACCGGCATTAAAGAGCGGAGAATATTAAAAGGCGAAGGGCTTGGCACATCAGATATGGCCGTACCGGCTGTTGAGGGCCTGCTAAAAAAGCGCGGCATCACTGCCGAAGAGATCGACCTGATCATATTTTGCACCACCACCCCCGATTTACCTTTCCCGGCAACGGCAAATATTCTTGCACACAAAATTGGCGCTAAAAATGCCTGGGGGTATGATCTTCAGGCAGCATGTTCCGGCTTTATATTTGGCCTGGCTACCGGTGCGCAGTTTATTGAGAGTGGTAAACACACCAAAGTATTAGTAGTAGGGGGCGATAAAATGTCGTCAATCATCAACTATGAAGACCGTGCTACCTGTATCATTTTTGGCGATGGCTGCGGCTGTGCCCTGCTTGAGCCCAACACAGAAGGTTACGGTATTATAGATTCGGTACTGAAGAGTGATGGCGCGGGTTCACAGCTTTTATTCCAAAAATCTGGCGGTTCGGTTAGTCCGGCCACGCACGAAACCGTTGCCAATAAAGAGCATTATGCCTACCAGGAAGGCCAGGCGGTATTTAAATTTGCTGTAACCAACATGGCCGAAGTTGCCGCCGAAGTAATGGAACGCAATCATTTAGTTGCTGATGATATTGCATGGCTTGTGCCACACCAGGCCAACAAACGTATTATTGATGCTACAGCTAACCGTACCGGCATAACATCTGATAGGGTTATTGTAAACATTGAACGTTACGGTAATACCACAAACGGTACTATCCCATTGTGCCTATGGGAGTGGGAAGATAAATTTAAAAAGGGTGACAACCTTATTTTAGCTGCCTTTGGCGGCGGGTTTACCTGGGGCTCTATTTATTTAAAATGGGCTTACGATAAAAAAGATGCATGATTTTAATGTGCAGGGGAGCCTACACATTAAAAATTAAAACATCCGTCAATTAATTAATGTTACTTTAAATAGTAAAAATTCATTTGCACATATGCATATTTGCACATCTGCATATTTTATACATAACTTAGTTATTAAACTTTTATCCAAACCAATTATCGCTTATTATGGATATTAAACAGATTCAGGATCTTATACGCTTTGTGTCAAAATCGGGCGTAAACGAAGTATCGATCGAACAAGAGAATTTTAAGATCACTATAAAAACAAACGAAGCACCAACTTATGTAAACGCTTCGATACCAACACATCAGCCGCTTGCTGCAGCCCCTGCGCCGCAGCCTGTAAGCTTGCCATCAGCAGCACCCGCTGCCGAAGCGGTAGCTGTTGCTGACACTTCAAACCTGATCACCATCAAATCGCCGATGATAGGTACATTCTACCGTTCATCATCGCCCGATAAACCGTTATTTGTAAACGTAGGCGACGAAATAAGCACAGGCAGTGTATTGTGCATTATTGAAGCTATGAAACTTTTTAACGAGATCGAATCTGAAGTATCGGGCCGTATAGTAAAAGTACTTGTAGACAATGCTTCGCCGGTTGAATACGACCAGCCTTTATTTTTAGTAGAACCTAAGTAAATTCGTTGATGTGCAAATATGCAGATGTGCAAATGAGATGCACATTAATCTGCATATTTGCACATCTTCATATCTACACATTCGAAAGTCATGTTTAAAAAAATATTAATAGCTAACCGAGGTGAAATTGCCCTGCGAATTATTCGCACCTGTAAAGAAATGGGCATTAAAACCATAGCTGTATACTCAACCGCTGATCGTGATAGCCTGCATGTGCGTTTTGCAGATGAGGCTGTTTGTATTGGCCCTCCTCCAAGTCGCGATTCATACTTAAATATCCCTAACATTATCTCAGCAGCCGAATTAACAAATGCTGACGCAATACACCCTGGATATGGTTTTTTATCTGAGAACGCAAAATTCTCAGCTATTTGTGCCGAATACGGTATCAAATTTATTGGAGCCACTGCCGATCAGATCAACAGAATGGGCGATAAAGCTTCGGCTAAAGAAACCATGAAAAAAGCCGGCGTTCCTATCGTTCCTGGTTCTGAGGGATTATTAACTGATGTTAAACAAGGCATCTCTATTGCCAACAAAATAGGTTACCCGATAATACTAAAAGCAACTGCCGGCGGTGGTGGCCGTGGTATGCGTATTGTTTGGAAAGACGAAGAATTTGAAAATGCCTGGGATAGTGCCCGTGCCGAATCTGGTGCAGCCTTTGGTAACGACGGCCTGTACCTTGAAAAATATGTTGAAGACCCACGCCACATCGAAATACAGGTAGTAGGCGACCAGTACGGCAAAGTTTGCCATTTATCTGAACGCGACTGCTCTATACAACGCCGCCACCAGAAACTGGTAGAAGAAGCACCATCCCCTTTTATGACAGAAAAGCTGCGTAAAAAGATGGGCGAGGCTGCAATTAAGGGCGCCAAAGCGGTAAAATATGAAGGTGCCGGTACGGTAGAGTTTTTGGTTGATAAGAACCGTAACTTCTACTTTATGGAAATGAACACCCGTATCCAGGTAGAACACCCGGTTACCGAAGAAGTGATCAACTTCGACTTAATAAAAGAACAAATAAAAGTTGCAGCGGGTATCCCAATATCTGGCAAAAACTACGAGCCAACTATGCATGCCATTGAGTGCCGCATCAACGCCGAAGATCCTGCAAACAACTTCCGCCCATCACCGGGTAAAATAACAAACTTCCATTCGCCGGGCGGCCATGGCGTACGTGTAGATACACACGTATACAGTGGCTACGTTATCCCGCCAAATTACGATTCGATGATAGCCAAGGTTATCTGTATGGCCCAAACCCGAGATGAGGCTTTGGCAACCATGGAGCGTGCTTTAAGCGAGTTTGTTATTGAAGGTGTTAAAACAACTATTCCATTCCATTTAAAACTGCTGCAAGACCCTAACTTCCGTGCGGGTAACTTCACCACCAAGTTTATGGAAACGTTCGAATATTAATATTTAATAAATCTTCACGGGTTAATACAACGTAAATAGCATTCCGGCGTTAATACTGCGGAAAACAGGTAATGAGCGAAAACAAAATAATAAAAGCAATAAAAGAGAAAGGCCAGACAATGGAGGCCGAGATGTCGTTTTTTGATCACCTGGAAGCCTTACGCTGGCACCTGGTACGCGCGGCCATTGCTATTGTTATTTTTACCGGCGGTGCTTTTTACTTTTACGATTTTATTTTTGATACCATCATCATGGGCCCAAGTAAGCCGAGCTTCTGGACCTATAGGATGTTATGTAAGCTTGGTGATTATCTGCACCGCGACGGCTTTTGTATCAATAAGATCAATATCAGCCTGCTTAATACCGAAATGGCCGGGCAGTTTACCCTGCAGATCAACTCCGCCCTTCTTATAGGTATAACCCTTGGTTTCCCTTACCTGCTTTGGGAATTATGGCGTTTTATAAGGCCGGCATTGCACGAAAAAGAACGTAAGGCAGCATCTGGGTTTGTAGTTTACTCTACTTTTTTGTTTATCATTGGAGTGCTATTCGGTTATTATGTTATTACGCCCGAGTCAATAAACTTCCTGGCCGGCTATACCGTTAGTGCATCAATACAAAACATGTTCTCTATTGATTCTTACCTGTCATCAGTAGCCACATTAACACTGGCAACCGGGATAGTATTTGAATTACCCATACTGGTATATGTCCTGTCGTCATTAGGCATCCTTACCGTTAAGTTTATGCGCGAAACCAGGCGCTACGCCGTGGTTGTGATATTGATCATAGCGGCTGTAGTTACCCCAACACCCGATATGATGACCATGACTGTGGTAAGTATCCCGCTATTCATTTTATATGAAGTAGGCATACTGGTTGCTGCCGTAGTTGAAAAACGCAAAAAAGCAAGGGAAGCAGCGCTATAATTTATAAGAGCAATTTCGAACACTGAATGCCCAACATCGAATGGAAGTATCCCTTCGATGTTGGGCATTCAATATTTATTGTTCGATGTTATTTGCACTTCTAAATCCATTACACTATCCTCTTCAATTCCAACAAAATCTTTACCTTCGGCAACACAATAAAATCATAAATTTGAGTTGATGAAAAAAGGGTTAAAGATAGCCATAGGCGCAGACCATGCCGGCTTTGATTATAAGCAAGCCATTTTAGGCATGTTTGGCGATGACATTATATTTACCGACCACGGTACCTACTCTTCAGAATCTGCCGATTACCCCGATTTTGCCCACCTGGTTGCCAGCGCTGTTGAAAACGGGGACGCTGATTTTGGCTTTTTGCTTTGCGGCAGTGCCAACGGTGTAGCCATGACAGCCAACAAACACCAGGGCATCCGCGCGGCATTGTGCTGGAAACCCGATGTTACCATCCCGGCACGTACACACAACAATGCCAATGTGCTTTGTATCCCTGCGCGCCATGTATCATTAGAGGATACCAAAAAAATAATAGAGATATTCCTGACCGAAGAATTTGAAGGCGGACGCCATGCAAACCGCGTTAACAAAATTGGCTGCTAACCAACATAAACTACAACACATTAAAAGTAAATGAAGAAATTATCATTATGGATCACCGGGCTTGCGTTTTCAGCAACTGCCTGTGCCCAGCAAAACCCAACCGCACTTAAGTACGGCAACATTATTAACACCACCGATGCTAAAAAGCACCTGAGCATCCTTGCGTCTGACGAGTTTGAAGGCCGCGAAACCGGTAAGCCGGGCGCCGAAAAAGCAGCTAACTACATTGCTGCCGAATTTAAAAGATTAGGCCTGCAGGCACCTGTAAACGGTTCTTACTTTTTAGACGTGCCTTTAACCGAAAACAAACTTAAGTTTACAGCATTCGCCGTAAACGGTCAATCGTTCGAAAACTGGCAGGACTTTTTTATGCAGGGTAATTTCCCGGATAAAAATGTAACCGTTAATGATATTGTTTACGTTGGTTACGGTACCGAAGCCGAGTTAGAAGGTGTAGACCTTACCGGTAAAATTGTATTGTTAATTAACGAAGACAAACCAGAAGAAGGTAAAAAAACAAACACAAGCTACCGTGCAACTCCACAGCGCCAGGCCATTTTAAAAGCTATCCGTGCTAAAAACCCCGCATTTATATTAGGCGCTAATGCCGAACTTACTGCTATACTTAAACGTTTTGGCAAAAGCCAGGCAGGCGGCAGATTAGGCCTTAAAAAAGAAGAAAAAGTAAACACAGCCGCTCCTGTATTTAACGTTACCCCTGCTATTGCGAATGCTTTGGTGAAAGCTACAGGTAAAACTTACGAAGAACTAAAAACAGCTACCGTTGCAGCCAAGCAAACACAGGTTATTAAATCAACCGTTAATATTGCTTTTTTAACCGAGAAAAAAGACGTTAAAGCAGTTGATGTTTTAGGCTTTATGCCGGGCAACGACCCTAAGCTTAAAAGTGAAGTATTGGTGTTCTCTGCGCATTACGACCATATTGGCTTAAACCCCGATGCTACTGCTAAAGACAAAGTAAACAATGGTGCCGATGATGATGGTTCTGGTACAACAGGCATCCTTGAAATTGCACGCGCTTTTTCTAAAGCACAAAAAGATGGAAAAGGCCCGCGCCGCAGCATATTATTCCTGGGTAACGTAGGCGAAGAAAAAGGCTTGTTGGGTTCAGAATGGTATACAGATCATCCTGTATATCCATTGGCTAACACCATTGCCGATTTGAACATTGACATGATCGGTCGTGTTGGTGAAGAGTACATTGGCAAACCAGATTCTGCTAACTATGTATATTCAATCGGTTCGGCTATGTTGAGTAGCGATTTGCATAAAATTGGCGAAGCCGCAAACGCAACTTATACCAAAATGAAACTGGATTACAAATATGACGACCCTAACGATCCTAACCAGTTCTACTACCGTTCAGATCATTACAATTTTGCCCGTTACGGCGTGCCTATCATATTTTACTTTAACGGTGTACATGCAGATTATCACGGCCTTGGCGACGAAGTAAGCAAAATCAACTTCCCGTTATTGGTAAAACGTGCTCAACTGGCATTTTATACCGGATGGGAATTAGCTAACCGCGATACCCGCCCTGTAGTTGATGCTAAATCACCAGCTCCAACAAAATAATTATAAAATATTTCACAACAAAAGCGGCTTGATGGCCGCTTTTGTTGTTTATACCAAACATTACGGTATAGTTTTAAGTATTAATAGCTGTATTTTTAACACATTACAAAAACTTTTAACAGGTTTGTTTAATTTCGCATAAATGGGAAATACCGCTGAAGAATTTTTGGTAGCCTCAGAGCAAAAGGCGTTTGAGATGGATCATCGCAGGATCATCAACAACAGTATTGGCAAGTACGATACTGCTTTTGACAGGGGGATCTCGCGCATGATCAATGTTGAGAACACCAAAAAGAAAGGCCATACCATTAAATGGAAGGTGATGGAAAACCTGGACAAGTTTTTGCCCGAGTTTGAATCGAACTTTCAAAAGCGTGGCGGTAAGGTTATCTGGGCAAACGATGCCGAAGAGGCTAACCGCGAGATCCTGAACATCATCCAAAAAGCCGGGGCAAAAAAGGTCATCAAATCAAAATCGATGGCAACCGAGGAGATTCATTTAAATGCTTTCCTGGAGAAACACGGCGTTGAATCATTAGAAAGCGACCTTGGCGAATATATTGTGCAGTTGCTTGGGCAGGAGCCATATCATATGGTAACACCGGCTATGCATCTCTCCATAGAGGATATTGCCAAGCTGTTTAACGAAAAGTTTGGCAGTCCGCTGGATAGTACCGCCGAGCAGCTTACCCAAAAAGCCCGCGAACTGCTGCGCGAAAAATATCTGCAGGCTGATGTAGGTATTAGCGGGGCAAACTTCCTGATAGCCGATACCGGCAGCATAGGCATTACAGAAAATGAGGGTAACGCGCGTTTAACAACCAGTTTCCCTAAAATACATATCGCCGTGGTGGGCATCGAAAAAATGATCCCATCAATAGCAGATCTGGATACTTTTTGGCCCATGCTGGCCACACATGGCACAGGCCAAAACTTAACAGTTTACAATACCATATTAAGCGGCCCACGCCAAACTAATGAAACGGACGGTCCGGATGAAATGTACGTGGTATTGCTTGATAACGGTCGTACTAACCTGTTGGCACAAAAAGAACAACGCCAGGGCCTGTACTGCATCCGTTGCGGGGCTTGCCTTAACGTTTGCCCGGTATTTCAAAATGTGGGCGGCCATACTTATGATACTACTTACGGTGGGCCTATAGGCTCGGTTATAGCACCTCACATGCGCGGGATGGAAGAGTTTAAGCATCTTAGCTATGCATCAAGCCTATGCGGTAAATGCACCGAGGTTTGCCCCGTAAAAATAGAGATACACAAAATGCTGCTGCTTAACCGCCGCGACGCTGTTAACGAGGGACTTGTTGCCACCAAAGAAAAATGGGGCTGGGCCGGCTGGAAAAAAGGAATGCTTAAACGCAGCCTTACCGACTTTTTTAGCGGTAAAACCAAAAACTTTTTGATGAAAATATTCTTCAAAAAATCGTGGGGGCAATATAAAGAAATGCCAGAAGTATCACCAAAATCATTCAGCCAGATGTGGAAGGATGGCAAACGCCCCGAATAACCATTTCATTATGCGTAAAGTAGTTTTAAACCTGGCTGTGAGCCTTGATGGTTTTATTGAAGGCCCTAACGGCGAATATGATTGGTGTCTTGCCGACCAGGATTATGGTATGGAAGCATTTTTTGCCCGTACAGATACCATCTTTATAGGCCGTAAAAGTTTTGAGCTGATCCGCGCTGATACCGGCATGTTCCCTGTTAAAAACATCTATGTATTCACAGACACACTGGTCCCCGAGCCCGGCGAAAACTTTAGTGTTATCCCATCTGCTAATTTCGAAAGTGCTGTTACCGCTATAATGGAAGGCGAAGGAGGCGACATTTGGTTGTTTGGCGGAGCCGAACTGGTAACCACATTTATAAATAAACGTTTGGTTAGCGAGTTGCTGTTGGCCATCCATCCGTTACTTTTAGGGGAAGGAAAACCTTTATTTAAGGATATCAAGGACAGGGTAGCGTTAACCCTTATCGAACAGAAAACTTACGATACGGGCCTGCTGCAGGTTAGGTACGAGCTAAACCCCTGGTTCGACCCCGAAAGGATCCCGTTTTTAGGATAGCCCTATTTTAGTGCTTATCACCAAAGCCAAATTCCTTGTAAGTATCCGGCGCATCATCATGGTTGCTGAATGAGAAGGTAAACGATGCCACCCACGACTGATAATCGGCGTCCTTGCTTTTCGATTCTTCGAACTTAGTGGCCCTTATCAGGTAAATACCCTCACGGCTCATATTAAAATACACCTGGCCAGAAGCATCGCTGGTTAGTTTTTGCGGGTATACATTTCCCGATTGTGTTTTAATAAACAGCTCTACCGATCCGGCATACGGTTTGCCTTTAAAATATACGGCTGCAGTAAGGTCATCACCATAGTTTAATTTATAAGGGTTCTTTTTCAGGATGATCTCAAAATCGTCGCCCAGCACTTTGCCAAATTCGCTGCCGCCTTCGTTATCAACCCGTATCAGGGTTTTTAAATAGCGGTTATATTTTTCGGTAAAGTTTAACGCGTTGCTGTTTTTCAGTTTATCGGCTATCTCATCATAACCCTGCTCGGTTAAATAAGGTAAAAAATCCTCACGGGCAATATCGTTTAGCTCGTTGGTATTCATTTGTACCAGCGCAAGGCCGCTGTTCTCCATAGTATAATTCAATAATGGCGACGCATCATTTTTTACAATAGTAGTAAGGTCGGTTTTTTTCTTGCCCTCGTATATCACAAACCTGGTGGTTTGCTTGGCATCGTAAGGCACCTCTCGTTCTTTGATCAGGCTTTCGCCCGATAAAAGGTGCAGGTTAAACTTATCGCCCTTGTGCAGGAAGAAGTTTTCGGGCATTAAAAATTGGTCGGGAATAAAGGATACCAAACCAAAAAATGCAAACATTATAAGAATTCTAACGTACAAGTGCTTCATAGCGAAAAGATGTGTTGCTCAAACATACAAAGTTTTAAAAACTTCTTAGCTTTACCCGATGATTTTTGACCGGAAAAACATAGATAATGACGGTTTGATAACGTTTTATAAGAAACTGTTATTGCCCCGCCTGGTTGAAGAGAAGATGTTAATTCTGCTCAGGCAGGGCCGTATTGGTAAATGGTTCTCCGGGATAGGCCAGGAAGCTATCTCTGTAGGCAGTACCATGGCCCTAAATGCCGATGAATATATCCTGCCGATGCACCGTAACCTGGGTGTGTTTACCTCACGTAATATTCCTGTTTCACGATTAATGGCCCAGTGGCAGGGTAAGGCTTCGGGCTTTACAAAAGGCCGCGATCGCTCTTTCCACTTCGGCACGCAGGAGTTTAAAATTATCGGTATGATATCTCACCTTGGCCCGCAGCTGGCTTTGGCCGATGGTATTGCCCTTGCCGATAAGCTAAGAAATGATAAAAAAGTAACGCTGGTTTATACCGGCGAAGGCGCTACCAGCGAGGGCGACTTCCACGAAGCGCTAAACATAGCCGCCGTGTGGGACCTGCCCGTTATTTTCCTGATAGAGAATAATGGCTACGGCCTGTCTACCCCCACCAATGAGCAATACCGTTGCGCAGCACTGGTTGATAAAGCCATAGGCTATGGTATAGAAGGCCGCCGTATTGATGGCAACAATATATTAGAGGTTTATCATACCATAAAAGAGCTTGCGGAAGAAATAAGAGAGAAACCGCGCCCTGTACTCATCGAGTGCATGACCTTCAGGATGCGCGGGCACGAGGAAGCATCAGGTACCAAATATGTTCCGCAGGAATTATTTGAGGAATGGAAGCAGAAAGATCCACTGGATTGCTTTGAAAAATTCCTGTTGGATGAAGGCGTACTTCGCCCGGAGTGGGTACCATATTTAAGAAATGAGTTTACTACGCTGATAGATGCCGAAGTTGAAAAGGTTTTCAGCGAACCCGATATTATACCACATTTACAAACCGAAGTACAGGCTATGTACCGGCTGTACAATGCAGCTACACATATCACATCAGAAATTAGCACCAATAAGCGCTACATTGATGCCATAAGCGATGGCTTAAGGCAAAGCATGCGCATGCACCATAACCTGGTTATTATGGGTCAGGATATTGCCGAATACGGTGGTGCCTTTAAAATAACCCAGGGGTTTTTAGAAGAATTTGGTAAAGACCGCATCCGTAATACACCTATTTGCGAATCGGGCGTTGTGGGTACAGCCATGGGGCTTGCTATAAACGGGTACAAGGCCATTGTTGAAATGCAGTTTGCCGATTTTGTAAGCTGCGGTTTTAATCAAATAGTGAACAACCTGGCCAAAACCTATTACCGCTGGGGCCAAACGGTTGATGTGGTTATCCGTATGCCGGCAGGTGGTGGCACAGGTGCAGGGCCGTTCCATTCGCAAACCAACGAGGCCTGGTTCACCAAAACACCCGGCCTTAAAGTGGTTTACCCGGCATTCCCGGATGATGCCAAGGGTTTGCTGATGGCGGCCGTTGATGACCCTAACCCGGTAATATTTTTTGAACACAAGGCCCTGTACCGCAGCATGAGCGGCAATGTACCCGATGATGACTATTATGTAGAGATTGGCAAAGCCCGTGTTGTACGCGAAGGCACCAAAGCCAGTATCATTACCTTTGGGCTTGGTGTGCATTGGGCTATTGAGTATGCCGATAACCACCCCGACCAATCTATAGAAATAGTTGATCTGCGCAGTCTGCAGCCATGGGATAAGGAAGCGGTTGTAAAAAGCGTGCAGAAAACCTCAAAAGTACTGGTATTGCATGAAGATACGCTTACCAGTGGCTTCGGCGGCGAAATAGCGGCCTATATAGGTGAGCATTGCTTTAAATACCTTGACGGCCCCGTAATGCGCTGCGCCAGCCTGGATACCGCCATCCCCATGAACAAAGCGCTTGAGGACCAGTTTTTAGCCAAAGCACGACTGGAAGAGGCGATGGAAATATTGTTGAAATTTTAATTGCAAACAGCACCCGGGGCAGGGTATTGCGATCTATCTTCACTATCCCCCAACAATCCCCGTTAATAAGAATTAATGGTTTTATGACTGAAATTATTAATAACATCATCCATTTACCGGTAAATCATAATGTATATGGTGATCTTTCTATACAAACCCTGCTTGACCAAACCGGCTATAATGATCATTATAAAGAGGTAACTGTAAAAGATATTTTATTCGCGCTTAATGCAAACCCGGTATTAGCAGATAGCTGGCTGATTTATTCGTCAGATAAAAGAAGTGATTCCGGCTGGTACATTTTAGATACCGGCGACGGCAAATATCAGGTAGGCTTTTATCCCGAAACGGATGATATCCCAGTAAGAACCTACGCCGACCTAAACAAGGCTTGCGCTATTTTCATTAAGCAGGAGCTGGAAGCCATCAGGTTAAGTTTTTAATTACCTTTCCTCTATCACCTCCACCTCGGCAACGGGGCTAAACAGGTAAACTCTACGGGTACTTATCTCGATACATTTATAGCGTTTACGCAGTTTCTCTTCCTTGCGGAATATACGGCCGTCCTTTAGCTTAAATAAGGCCTTTAGCGGCAGTTTCTCTACCGTGTGCACAGATTCCTTCGGCGCATCGTACTCGCGCAGAGAGCGGTACAGGGTGAGGTCGGAGCAGCTGGATGCCGCGGGGTTATTAAGGTAGCCGGTAATGGCCTGCTTCACATCCGGCGGAAATACATCCTTCTCAAAAAAAGGCTGCATCATTTTTTTAAAATTGTTCTTCCACTCGGTGCCGTGGGGCTTTGCTTTTTGCTTATGCTCGTTCCAGGTGTGCAGGTGCGCAAACTCGTGCACGGTGGTTACCAGGAAGGCGTAAGGGTTCAAATCAAAATTTACAGATATGCGGTGCCCTTTGCCGGCATAGGGGGGGCGGTAATCGCCAAACTTGGTACCGCGGTTACGCGATATTTTAAACTCACACTTAAAGTAATCTATCCAGCGACCAATAAGTGGGGCCGCATCAGGCGGAAGATATTTTTCTAATACTTTTACTTTATCCAATTGCTACCTCTATATCAAAGATAAGGGTTTAGGCGGAAAGCAGAAAGACCAAAGCGGAAAGCTTAAGCTACGCTGACAAAAGCCATTCGCTTTAAGCATTCAACTACTTCAACAAATGATAAGCTAAAAACGCAGCCCCATAAGCCAATACCGTCATATAGGCGAATTGCGCGGCAGGCCAGCGCCAGTCTTTTGTTTCGCGATAAACCACGGCTACGGTGCTGGCACACTGCATGGCAAAGGCGTAAAACATCATCAAAGAAAAAGCCACCCCAAGGGTAAATACAGGACCACCGGTATTTGGGTTTTTAGCGTTGCGCATTTTATCCTGTACCGAGTCTATGCGGTCGGCATCGCCATCAACGCTATAAATAGTGGCCATGGTGCCCACAAACACCTCGCGCGCGGCAAAGGAGGTGATGAGCGCTATACCTATCTTCCAGTCGAAGCCTAATGGTTTGATAACCGGCTCGATGGTATGGCCTAAAACACCGGCGTATGAATTTTCAAGTTTTTCGGTAGAGATTACCCTGGCCAGGCTATCCGGCGCCATGGTTTTGGTGTATTGAGGCTGACTATAGGTTTGCTCTATCTTTTTAAACCTGTCGCCCGGGCCATATGATGACAGCACCCATAATATTACCGATACGGCAATAATAACTTTACCCGCCTGCAATACAAATGTTTTTGAGCGCTCATACATCGAGAACAGCACGTTGTTCCACCTTGGCATACGGTAAACGGGTAGCTCCATAATGAAGTAACCACGTTCGCGGGCTTTCAGCACAAATTTCATTACATAAGCTACAATAACAGCCGATAGCAGGCTTAATACATACATGCCTGTTAGTGCCAGGCCTTGCAGGTTAAATATCCACCAAACGTTTTTGTGGGGTACTACAAGTGATATCAGCAAGGTATAAACCGGTAAACGCGCAGAGCAGGCCACCAATGGGGTTACCATAATGGTGATCATCCTGTCCTTCCAGTTCTCGATGGTGCGGGTACTCATGATGGATGGCACTGCGCAGGCAAAACCACCAATCAGCGGCACTACAGATTTGCCGTTAAGGCCAACCTTCCGCATGATCTTATCCATCATAAACGTAACACGCGACATATAGCCCGTATCTTCCAGTATGGATATAAAAGCAAACAGGATGGCTATCTGTGGGATAAATACCATTACACCGCTCAGGCCGGCAACAACGCCGTCTATCAGCAGGTTGGCAAGCGGGCCGCCGGGTAATACATGGCGCAGGCCGCCTTCTATCCAAACAAAAAGGTCTTCTATCAGCGACATAGGGTACGCCGACCAGGCAAATATCGACTGGAACATGAACAGCAATACGCTCATGAAAATAATAAAGCCGAATACCCTATGAGTTAATATCTTATCGATCTTATTACTTACCGATTCATCGTGCGCGGTTACGGGCGTATGCACCGTATCATACAATACATCGTTAATGTAGTTGTAGCGCGCTATGGTTTCACTGGCCTGTGCTTTTTGCGAGTGGAAAGAGTGTTCCTTTTCCAGTTCCTCAATACGGTCGCTTTGGGCGGGCGTTAAAAATTTTAAGGTTTCGTGCTGATGCGCCAGCTGCAGGGCAAAGTATGGGTTATCGGTTTTAAGCTCGCTACTAATGCTGGCTATAATTTGGGGTGCTATGGCTTTTACATCAATACTATCCTGCTGCAGCGCAAATTTATTGGCGTATGATATGATGTTTTTTAGTTGTTCTATTCCTTCCAGCTTACGGGCTGATACCGGCACAATAGGCACACCCAAACGTTGGGACAATAGCTCTACATCAATTTCTATTTTTGCCTTTTTCGCCTGGTCCATCATGTTAAGGGCGATGATAACCGGGATCTTTAGATCGGCAACCTGTGTATAAAGCAACAGGTTTCGTTTTAAATTGGTGGCATCAATAATCACAACAACCAGGTCGGGCGTAAGCTCTGTATTCTTTTCGGCCAGTACAGAAAATACTATGGATTCGTCTTTGCTTTTGGGGTAAAGGCTGTAAGTGCCGGGAAGGTCGATGATCTCGGCCCGGCGGCCATCAGGAAGCTGGCTGTAACCTATTTTTTTATCAACGGTAACACCCGGAAAGTTTCCTATCTTTTGATTTAACCCGGTTAGTGCATTAAAGAGTGTCGATTTACCGGTATTTGGATTTCCTACAAGCGCTACTCTGATATCGGCTTTCAAGTGTTATAGATGTGCTATTGCAAAATTATGGTGGACGCTTCAAACCTGCGCAAACTTAGCTGGTAGCCCGACACATGAATAGCGATAGGATCGCCAAGGGGTGCAATACGGGAAACTCTGATAGACTCGCCGGGAAGGCAACCCATTTCCATCAGCTTTACAGACATTTCAAGATCAGTAAATTCCTTTACTATCCCTGTTTCTCCTACTCCAAGCTGTTCAAGCGTCATTTGCGTAAAATTAGATTACAAATGTAAGCTTATTTATAACAAATCCAAATAAGGATATGGCGATATAATTCTTTAGACCGTTTTTAATCTCGCAAAGATGCAGAGACGCAAAGAAAGGATCATAATTTGCGCAAAAGCGCTTTAGCGTCTTTGCGCGAAAATCTCTACGCCAAGTGCGTATGAGTTTTAACCGCCTTTGTGTTACTAAAGTGCGGACAATTGCAGTCTTTTTTAAAGATACCGCATGATGATAGCGCGATAGTGATAACTAAAGCCGCGCATAGGTATTTAATTGTTCTCATGATTGATAGCATTACTGGTTAACAATACGCCAAAAATACCCATGCAACTGCCAATGGTATCTGCCAGCAGGTCGTTCCAATCGCCGCTGCGCCAGGTAAAAACGCGCATTTGCAAATATTCTATCAAAGCACCATAGCTTATCAACACCACTGTGTTTTTCATCGCAATTGCTATGCGGATGCTTCGTGTTTGCCATTTGCGGATGCTGCCATAGCAGTATAATACAGAGAGCACAAAAAACAACCCGCAGTGCACCAGCTTATCAAACCCGGGGAAAAACAAATCAGGAGGGCCGGGCGCGCTAAACGGCACAGCACATATAATTAAAATAAACAGGGCCCACAAAATTGCAGGCCCGTAATATTTTAGCGTTTGTTTCATTTATTGGCCAATAACGCCTTTATAAGCATCTGCATCTAAAAGTTTTTCTACATCTGCCGGGTTAGTCAATTTTATCTTTACCATCCAGCCATCGCCATATGGGTCAGAGTTAACCAGTTCGGGCTGGCTATCCAGTTTTTTGTTCACCTCAAGGATGGTTCCGTCAACCGGCATAAACAGGTCTGATACTGTTTTAACAGCTTCAACAGTTCCAAAAACAGATTCTTTTGTAACGTCCTGGCCAACAGTATTTATATCGATGTAAACAATATCACCTAATTCGCCCTGGGCAAACTCGGTTATGCCAATGTACGCCTCATCGCCTTCAACTCTTATCCACTCGTGATCGCTTGTGTATTTTAACTCTGCAGGAAAATTCATATTGATTGATTTATGTCTTCAAAAATAATAAAACTTTAAGGGATATCAACAACAAGCACAATTTTAACACCTGCATAATTAATGTAGTGGCAACAAACCAATTGGCGTAAATTTTGTTAACTAATAATATAAAAACTAAAAACACCTATCTAAAATGAAAAAATTAAGTTTAGTGGCAATGATGGCTGTTGCAGCCTTATCATTCCAGGCATGTAACAATGCCGCAAAAGACAGTAAAGAAACTGCTGACAGTGTAAACGCTGTTAAAGACACCACAACAAACGGATCTACCGGTATTGCCGTGGACGCTAACGATGCAAAATTTGCTACAGATGCCGCCAACGCAGGCATGGCCGAAGTAGCGGCTGGTAAAGTGGCTTCAGAAAAAGCGACAAACCCACAGGTTAAAGAATTTGCTGCTATGATGGTTACCGACCATACCAAGGCAAATGAAGAACTAATGGAAATTGCCAAGAAAAAGAATATCACTTTACCGGTAGCACCCGATGCTGATCACCAAAAAATGTTGACCGATATGTCGGCAAAAACAGGTAAAGATTTTGACAAGGCTTATGTTGATGCCATGGTTGACGGGCATAAAAAAGTAGCATCAATGTTAGAAGATGCTTCTAAAAATTGCAAAGATACCGACCTTATGGCTTTTGCTACCAAAACATTGCCTACAGTTAAAGCGCACTTAGCCAAAATTGAAGCAATACAAAAAAGCATGAAATAAGCTGGTCATTTATAAAGAAGAAAGGGGTAGGTGTAAAGCCTACCCCTTTTTTTATTTTAGATAATTTATGTTGATACCTGTTAATATGATAAATTTACAACCATGGCAGCACCAATAGTTACAGGCTTGATGGCCTACGGCATGTCGGGCAGGATTTTTCATGCCCCATTTATCAGCACCAACCCGGGCTTTAAGCTTAAAGCGATAGTTGAACGCAGCCAAAAAAAGGCGGCCGATATTTATCCTGACGTTATTAGCTATAACAGCATTGATGAGTTGTTAAATGATGATGAGATAGAACTTGTTATTGTAAACACCCCCAGCAACCTGCATTTTGAGCACGCCATGATGGCCATGAAAGCCGGCAAACACGTACTGCTTGAAAAACCAGCGGCTGCAACATCGGCACAGGTTAAAGAGCTGTTTGATACCGCCCGCAAGCTAAATAAACACCTGATGGTTTACCAAAACCGCAGGTACGATAGCGGCTTTTTATCCACTAAAGGAATAATAGAAAGCGGCCGCCTGGGCAGTTTAATAGAGGTTATTTTTAGGATGGACAGGTATAAAGCCGCCATTGGCGTAAAATCATTTAAAGAAACCAAAGGTGTTCCGGCCGGTGGTTTGGTGTATGACCTTGGAGCGCATTTAATTGATAACACCATCGCATTATTTGGCAAACCTATTTCGTTCCATAAAACAACGGGCATCTACCGTGAGGGCTCTGAAGTACCCGATTACTTCCATTACCATTTAATATACCCAAACCAGCTCAACGTATATTTAACATCGGGACTACAAATTGCCGGTGATACGCCGGGTTTCTGGATAAACGGCACTTTAGGCAGTTTTATCAAAAACCGCAGCGACGTACAGGAAGCGCAACTTGATAAAGGCATGATGCCTACCGACCCGGCTTATGGAATTGAGCCCGCAGGTAACGAGGGGCAATTAATAACAGTAGGCGTAGACAACCAAAAAAGTACCGAAGCTGTACCTTCGCAAAAGGGCGATTACAACGAAATATTTAATGCGGTTTATCATACAATTCGCGATAATGCGTTATTTCCTGTAACAGAAGAACATATTGCCTGGCAGCTGGAACTGCTGGAGGCTTAATGAATACCATGACGATAAAGAAAATGAAAAGAATACTGTTTGTTTTAACCCTGCTTACAGCAGCAGCATGCTCAAGGGCGCAGGATGTACCGCCGGTAATTGCACCTTATAAAATATTAACCACAAAAGATGTTTACAGCACCCCTGCCGACCTGCAAAAGAACAAGCCGGTTATGCTGATATATTTTGCTACCGACTGCGGCCATTGCCAAAAGCTGATAAGCGATATGAAACCTTTTATGAAAGATTTTAAAGGTATCCAGGTGGTGATGATCACCTTTAGCGATATACGTATGGTAAAGAGTTTTCAAAACGATTATGGCTTAACAGCATGGCCAAACTTTACGTTAGGTACCGAAGGCTATACATATACTGTTCAAAAATATTACAAGCTTCAGCATACCCCATATATTGCCATTTATGACCATAAAGGTAAACTGGTACAGGCCTACGAAAAACCACCGGAAATGAAAGAACTGATAGCTACTGTAAAGAAAGCTTAAAGCAAAAGACATATAACAACAAAGCCCGGTTGCAAATGCAGCCGGGCTTTTATTTTGTACAATAGTATTATCAATTACTCGCCACCTGCATGGTCGTGAGCGTGCTCTTCGCGGAATAATTTGGCGCTGAAGAAATCATTGTTCATGAACGCAATATTGTTCAGGCTGATCTCTTTAGGGCACTCTGCTTCGCAGGCGCCGGTATTGGTACAATTACCAAAACCTTCTTCGTCCATTTGGGCAACCATGGCCTGTACGCGGCTGTAACGCTCTGTCTGGCCTTGTGGCAGTAAACCTAACTGGGTAATTTTTGCAGAGGTAAAAAGCATTGCCGATGCATTTTTACAAGCAGCAACGCAGGCACCGCAACCAATACAGGTAGCCGAGTTAAAAGCCTCATCTGCAATAACCTTAGGGATAGGGATGATATTGGCATCAGGCACACCACCGGTATTTACCGATACATAACCACCCGCCTGCTGGATGCGGTCGAAAGCTGAACGGTCTGTCGCCAGATCCTTAACTATCGGGAACGCTGCCGAACGCCATGGCTCAATAGTGATGGTTTCGCCATCGCTAAAGGTACGCATGTGTAACTGACAGGTTGTAATAGCTTTTTTAGGCCCGTGCGGATGGCCGTTAATATATAATGAGCAAGACCCGCAAATACCTTCACGGCAGTCATGATCAAAATAGATAGGCTCCTCGTTTTTGCGGGTAAGGCTCTCGTTCACCACGTCAAGCATTTCCAGAAACGACATATCCGGCGAAATATTTTCGGCCTTATAGGTCACAAACTTGCCTGGTGTTTGTGTGTTTTTTTGGCGCCATACTTTCAGCGTCAGGTTCATGTGTCCACTCATCTTAATTAGATTTGAGATATGAGATTTTAGATTTGAGACGGCTTGTTTAACATCTGTTGAAATGCATAATTCATCTTTTGCAATTCTTCAATCTGTTGTAATAATCCATTCAGCAAATCAGTATTTAATAAACTTAACTTATTTGATATAACCAGCTGGGTTTGTACTTCGTACGATGAACCATTGGCTATACCTAAAAAATTGCAGAACTCTTTATTAGAGTTTCTGCCAGCACCTTCTGCAATGTTTGAAGGAATTGAAACGGCTGCTCGTCTTAACTGGCTTATTAAACCAAAACGCTCATCATTTGGAAAACTTGAAGTGGCCTTGTAAACGTCTACAGCCAGATCCATCGCTTTATTCCAAATTTTCAGTTCCTTCAGATTATGCATCTTGTTTAGATATGAGAAGTGAGATGTTAGATATGAGAGGGACAAAAGTCCCAAATCTCATATCTAACATCTCAAATCCCTTACTTATAACTACGTTGTGTTAACTTAACATTTTCAAAAATCAGCTCTTCCTTGTGCAGCACTTCTTCCTGGTTTTCACCGGTGAATTCCCATGCTGATACAAAAGCAAAGTTGTCATCATCACGCAAGGCTTCGCCTTCTTCAGTTTGCGACTCCAGGCGGAAGTGTCCACCGCATGATTCACGACGGTTTAACGCGTCGGTAACCATCAGTTCGCCAAGTTCAATAAAATCAGCAACGCGGCCTGCTCTTTCAAGAGCAGCATTCACTTCTTCGTTTTCGCCGGTTACAATAGCGTTCTTCCAAAAATCGGCTTTCAGCTCTTTTATCATCGCTTTAGCTTTTGTCAAACCTTCTTCGGTACGTGCCATTCCGCAGTACTCCCACATAATATGGCCCAGCTCGCGGTGGTATTCAACAACTGTTTTATTCCCTTTAAGGGCAAGCAATTTGTTGTTGTAAGCAATAACATCCTGTTTGGTTTTTTCAAAAGCGGGGTGGTTCTTATCAACCGGTTTTGGCCCTATGGTTGCCAGGTAATCGCCCAGTGTGTAAGGGATTACAAAGTAACCGTCAGATAAGCCCTGCATCAGTGCAGATGCACCAAGGCGGTTTGCACCGTGGTCGCTAAAGTTACATTCGCCCATAGCGTATAAGCCCGGTACGTTTGTGCTTAAGTTATAATCAACCCAAAGGCCACCCATGGTATAGTGTACGGCAGGGTAAATACGCATTGGCTGCTTGTACGGGTTCTCGTCTGTAATTTGCAGGTACATATCAAACAAGTTGCCATATTTGGCACGTACGGTATCTTCACCTAAACGTTGTATGGCCTCAGCAAAATCAAGGTAAACGGCTAAACCCGTTGTTCCTACACCCTTGCCCTCGTCAGACATTTCTTTGGCGTTACGTGAAGCCACATCGCGCGGAACAAGGTTACCGAACGATGGATATTTTCTTTCCAGGAAGTAATCCCTGTCTTCTTCTTTTACATCAGAAGCGGCAATCTCTTTCTTTTGAAGTTTTTGTGCTATCTCAACGGTTTTTGGCGCCCAAACACGGCCATCGTTACGTAACGACTCAGACATCAGCGTAAGCTTGCTCTGGTGGTCGCCGGTAACCGGGATACAGGTTGGGTGGATCTGCGTATAGCAAGGGTTAGCAAAGTAGGCACCACGTTTGTGTGCGCGCCATGCTGCTGTTACGTTACTGCCGATTGCGTTTGTTGACAGGTAAAAAACGTTACCATAACCACCTGTTGCCAATAGCACAGCGTGGCCGGTATGTGTTTCAATCTCGCCTGTTTTTAAGTTACGGGTAATAATACCTTTTGCATGGCCGTCAATAACAACCACATCAAGCATCTCCGTACGGGTGTACATTTTTACTTTACCCAGGTGTATCTGGCGGTTCAATGCCGAATATGCCCCTAATAATAGTTGCTGCCCGGTTTGGCCACGGGCATAAAACGTACGTGACACCTGCGAACCACCGAATGAACGGTTATCAAGCAAGCCGCCATACTCGCGGGCAAATGGTACACCTTGTGCAACACACTGGTCTATGATATTTACAGATACCTCTGCAAGGCGATAAACGTTGCCTTCGCGGGCACGGTAATCACCACCTTTAATGGTATCGTAAAAAAGGCGATAAACGCTATCGCCATCGTTTTGATAGTTTTTTGCAGCATTAATACCACCCTGTGCAGCAATAGAGTGCGCACGGCGCGGGCTATCCTGAAAGCAGAATGATTTAACGTTATAACCAAGCTCGGCCAGAGATGCCGCCGCTGATGCGCCGGCTAAACCTGTACCTACAACAATAACATCGTACTTACGCTTATTGGAAGGGTTAACCAGCTTTAAATTAAATTTATGCTTGCTCCATTTTTCGGCTAATGGGCCTTGCGGAATTTTAGCATCTAAACTCATTGTTTCTATTTACGATTTAGATTTAAGAATTACGATTTTTTGACTTGAACCGACAAGCAGTTCGTAAATCGTAATTCGTAAATTAATTTAAACTCTTTATATAATAAAAAATCGGCATTAAGGCGAAGCCTATCGGTATAATAACCGCAAACAGCCAGGTGCCAAAGAAATAAACAATAGGTGTGTACTTTTTATGTACCCAGCCCAGTGTACGGAAGGCGCTTTGAAAGCCATGCAGCAGGTGGAATGATACCGCGCCCATTGCTATTACATAGAATGCAACATACCATAAATGGCTAAAGCTGCTTTGAATGCGTGCATGCAGATCCTTTACACGTACTATCTCTACATTGTTCTCGGTAGAAATCGATCTTTCAAAATCGGCAACCTGGGGGGTGTAATCAGATACCGAGGTCTCGTTTGTAGCAAGATTGGTGCGGTACTCTTTAAAGCCCAAAATATTGTTGTACTTGTAGGTGAACCAAAAATCGCCCATGTGTATCACGATGAACAATAGTAGGATAGAACCCAGTAAGCCCATGTTTTTTGACGACCATGAGGCATCAGACTTTGGCTGTACGGCATAACCCACCGGCCTTGCCCTGCGGTTTTTAATAGTTAACACCAGGGCATAAACAGCATGTACAATTATAGATAGATACAGCAAATAGGCTATAACTTCTATAGGAGGAAAATGCGTTAAGAAATTTGCGTAGCTGTTAAATGCAAAGCCCTGGTCGTCTTTAAATAACAAAAGGTTACCGCCCAGGTGCACAATTAAGAAAGTACACAAAAACAAGCCAGTTAAAGCCATGATCAGCTTCTTTCCCAGTGATGAGTTAAAGGTTTGTTTAAATTCGCTCATTATTGATCAGATTTATTTACGCAAAAGTACCAAAAGATAGAAATGGTTTCGGCTTAAAGGAATGATATTGACTATTTAGAAACAGTCTAAGCAAGTCATGAAATGTAAGCGATCCCTAACGAGGATTTTTTTGTAAAATAATCTATGGGCTGGCAGATGTAGGCCAGTTGTAAATGATTATTTGAAGAAGGGCTAATACCTTTCTTCTGCTAATCCTGGCTTGTTTCGTTTATTTTACTGATGGTCTCGTCTAACTCGGCTGATGCCGTTTCTAAAAGGGAAAGCAGGTGCTTCAGGTCTTCGGCATTATCTGCGCTTGCTTTAATTAGTGGGATCAATCCGGTAATATTACAAAGCGGCCTTCTTATTTGGTGCGAATTTAGCCAGGCAATTTTTTTCAGTCTGGCATTTTGCTCCTCTAACTGCTGTCCATATAATTTACGCGTGTTAATATCCTGCATTGCCCCGATCATCCTAACGGGTTTATTATGCTGGCCGCAAATCAAATACCCGCGGTCTAGAACATACTTATAGCTGCCATCCTTACATTGGTACCTGTATTCTGCATTCCATTTTTGTTTTTTTTCCGCAATCACTTTTTAAACGAAGTAATAATAGCATTCCTGTCATCCTTGTGTATCCGCTTCATATTCCAGAAAACGTTTGCAGCTATCAACTTATCCTTATACCCAAACACTTCCTTGTAACCGCTAAGCCACCTCAGTTCATCACTGGTAATATCGTAATCCCATATAACATCACTTGTTGCGCGGGTAACAACTTCATAAATATTTAATAATTCATTAAGTTCAACTTTCCCTTTTTGCAGCTGCCCGTTTAAAGCCCTTTCCTTAAGCAGCAATCTCTTGTAATAGCTATTCATTAAATAAATAACACCAATTACACTCGCTAAAAGAAAAATAATGTTTTTCACATCCCACAGATACTGCAAGTGAGCGGATGGGTGGTTAGCTTGAATATTGTTAAGCAGCCAGGTACCGGCAACCAGCCAAATAAACCCTATAATAAGGTAGAAGAATATCGGCCAGAATAGAAACTTCCTGCTCACGATAAGTTGGATTAATTATTAAAAACAAAATGCAATATAAACAAAAAGCCCTTCAGTTTCTCATCCATAAGGCTTTTGGCAAACCTTTATATAATATATCGGTAAATAAATTATTAACCTATCCAATTGAAAGGGCAAAGAATTACCTGTCGCCAATCAAAGAAATTGTAATACCAACTGCTCCCACTCATCTTGCAAAGACAGACTTGGCCGTATTTGCCGTGCTTTGCTGTACCAGTAATCAGCGTTCCGGGTATCACCTTCTTTACGGTGCAGGTATGCATGCACCCACGCGGATCCATGATCTTTTAGTTGATCAACCAGGGCATGCGCTTGATACCAATCACCTTTACCATCATACCAAAGGCTTTTTAACTGAACAGAGAGCCCGCCAACAGGCTGGTCTAAATTCAATGATTCTTTAAATTCGATTAAAGTTTTCACTGCTCATTCTTTTTTTCAAAAATAAGGGTAAAATACGATTTGTAGTAAGGGTTTACCGATATCGCTGATCTTGGGGGCTTTCTGAATTACTCACCAATAATGTGACTTATAGATAATTTAATATAGTCATAAAACAAAAAACCCTCAGATGATATCATCTGAGGGTTTTGCCCAATTTACTATTGATAAAGCGGAATGGACGGGTCATGAACCTTGCCCATAATCGCCTCATTTCCAATATGTTACAAATGCAATTATCAAGTACTTTACGAATCACGCAATAACTGGTAGAATGACTCTAAATCGTTACGTAAATATACAAATTTTTTGAAAAACTAAAAACTTGCAAGACAAAAGCCTGGTTAGCAAAATAATATTGCATACAATCAAATAATTTATTAAATAACTGATATTCAGAATTTTAATAAAAATCATACGCGTTAAATACTAGGATAACAATTGTCCCTCGAAAACGACGAACCCTGTGTTTAATAAACTGATTTACAACGCGGTAGTTATTTAATTTATTGAGGCCTCTACGAATGACGCAATGGGAATTTTTGCCATTTTTTTACAAATCCCCTGTTTAATAAAATTAAGCAATTTACTAGCCTTTAATGGTGTCATTTGTGCCCTTTATGGATTCATTAATTGTTTGCCAGGCAGATGTCCAACATGCCAAAAAATTATCCTAATACTTTCAGCTTACTCACCAGGTCATGGAAATATTGAGGAGACCAAATGTCGAGCACTTTCGGGTCTTTTATAAAACGCCTGATATCATTTATTACATAATCCATTTTTACAGCATCAATTTTTTGTTTGAGCAATTCTCTAAATTCCGCCTCTGTGATTTCGTCTTTATCCCAATCTCCGCTGTCCTTTGCCCGGATCACAAAATGACTTAAATTAAGCGGTATGCCTTTCCGGATATACCATTCCATATCATACCAATCTCTGCCTTTAACATTTTTACCCCACTTACGGAATAGCAAAGCGTGCATCTTTCCTGCGAAAAGGTTAGGAAGTGTTAAGCACTTTACATAAAATGATGCAGGTCGCAACAATAATTTTTCTTCAGTATCAAACCCTAAAGGCGGTTCACGGTCTACTTCAATCTTTATCGTTATGTTAGCTACTTGATTAAGACCGCTTTGTGGGATAATATTTTCCAGGACAAGTTCTTTCCAGATCGTTTCAGATTTTAAAAAAGCGGAATCTATATTGGTCAAATTTGTTTTTTGCTTTTCCCTTATCACTACCTGCATTCCAAGCGAATTAAATTCACCAATAATAGCGTCCTGATATCTACTTAATGAAAACTGAGGATCAGCAGCTAGCAGTGAAAAATCAAGGTCTTCGGAAAATCTGTCGAGGCCATAAAATATTCTTAAAGCGGTGCCACCATAAAACGCTGCCTTTTCAAAGAAACCGGCGCGTGATAGTCCTGCCAACGCAATTTCCTGCATGATCTCCCTCAAAGCATCTTTGGCATCCTGCTGATTGGCTGGCTTATATTCTTCTATCCACTCTTTGATCATAAATTCTTAATCATTTTAATAAGCATATTTAAGCTATCACTTTTGGGGGCATCTGATACCCAGCTCTCCATTTTTTTGACATCAAAATTTTTCAAAGATGATTCTTCGATCCTTAAATCTTCCAACAAATATGCTGTAACCTGCGTAACGCTTCTTAGCAAGATGCCCGATGTACTTACAACTTTATCACATAATGCCTTTTCAGGGGATGCAAGTATAGCATGTTGATCCTTTGACAGCCTAATCATACTTAATCCAAAAGCATAATAGGGTAAAGGCAGGTGTGTATAAGTAAATATTCCTGCAGGAGTATTAAATTCTTTGGACGGTTTTGTTGTCATTGAAGCGGTTTCATATACTCGTTCAGGAATGAGGCCATAGTAAGATAAGGCGGTTTCCAGCGAAACGTAACTTGGGCCATATATATGATTAGCCAGTAATCCGCTTTCCGGCTTTGGCCCCTTGATATTGGGGCCGGCAATATACAATCCCTTTTTTATGGACTCGAGAATTCCTTCAGCCCGAAGTGCCTTGATTTTATCATTTGGACGCCTGTAATCCTTTAAGAAGGACATCATTAACTGATGAGTCAGTGGCTGCGAGGAATATTCTCTGATATTTTGGTTAATATCCATATCATCATGTAAGAAAATAATCAGATAAACGAATATATTAGTTTATCTGATTGTAAAATTACAATATATTTTTGCAGTATGCAAAACAATCAATAGATAGTCGAAAATATTCGATTATCTATTAAAAATTATACATTTCAAATTTTGGAGTTATAAATTAATATATAGTGGCTAACTAATATTTGTTTTTTGTTACTACATGAACAGATAATTAATTCATGGGAAAAATGAACACAAACAGCAAACATGTTCATTTTTCCTCATAAATTGGACATGTAAATTATAATTTGAGGAGCGAACCTGAAACAAAAAGATCAAAAGAAGTATAAAGGGAACTATTATAATGGTTTTAAACGTTTTGGTTCACTAACATAATTAACATAGTAAACTAGGCATTTCGAAAGCGTTACTTTTTAAAGTTGCGTCTGAAAGTAAGAATGTTTAAACCTAAATAGAATCGCTATAATGTTTAATATAATTGGGCGTTTCGGAGATATGTTACACCCTATTCCGTGGCAAAACTGACCACCTGTTTGCTGGCAAAGGAATGCAGCTCATACCTTAGCAGCATAAAAAGATAATTATATACCGATTTTCATTTAGC